>Ga0307943_1000018_pt1 | contig 94780 bp, 80 predicted proteins | sample OrgLakmetagen177_FD_203149 | JGI IMG/M metagenome (GOLD analysis project Ga0307943, IMG submission 203149) | Saline water microbial communities from Organic Lake, Antarctica - #177 | ecosystem: Environmental > Aquatic > Non-marine Saline and Alkaline > Saline | place: Antarctica: Organic Lake... | reverse complement strand
TCGGATCGTCGATACCTGCGACGTTCGAGTTGCCCGTGCCCCAGCGTGCCGACAGGCCAAGATCCACGGCGCCGAAGGACTGGTCGTAGGCGGCACCGATGTCAAAGATGTCGGTGACTTGGGCAGAGTTATTGAAACTAACCGGGGCGTTATTCGATGCGTTGCCAGCGCTGCTGGGCGCATAGGACACACCGACGACCAGGCCGTTGAAGGACGGCGTGAAGTAGGTCAGGCGCTGCACGTCGTTATTGCCAGCCACTTCGGTGTAGGACGAGATGCCAGCCTGACGGAAGCCCTGCGCGCTAAGAAACGGCACGAAAGCCGAGATCGAGGGCGAGTTGATCGCCATGGAGCCAACCGAAGGCGCGCCTTTCGACAGCAGGTACCCGGCCGAGTTGTGCGAACCGGCTTCGATGCGGCCGAGCGTGTCGCTTTCCATGTAGGCGTAGGATTCGTCGATCCCGTCCTGTCCGCCGCCGCCGTTCAGCGCTTCCATCTCAACGTTCACACCGAAGGTCAGGCCGTTGTCGAGCGTGACGGAGGGCCGAAAGATGATTTCGGAGTTGGTGAGGATGTTCACGCCGTCGAGGTCAGCCGTGTAATCAGCCTTGTAATCCGATGGCAGGTCAACGTCGGATGCGCCGACATGGGTGTTCACGAAACCGCCCCATTCCAGGTCCCATTGCTGGGCGGCGGCGGGGGATGCCATTGCGACGCCGAGTGCGATCGCGCTGGTGCTGAGAAGTTGCTTTTTCAAGGGTGTCCCTCCTAGTAAGCGGGTTTATCTGATCCGCCGCACCAGTTCTCGACGCGGCTTGTGATCCAGATGCGCCAAACGACCCGGACCTGTCAAAGCAAACCGGGAACCCGGTGCCCGGACGGCTTTCGAATGTGACCCAGAAAACACAGTTCCGCCCCTCAGCCTCGCTCGCGTTGCACGGCACAGGGCCCGGGCACATCCGCCAAGCCATTGATTAGAAAATATTTAAAAGGATTCGCGCGCCGTCACACGGGCTGGTTGCACCGCGCCGTTGCATGCGCCGCGATCCGCTCGACAGCCTGGTCGAACGCGTCGTCCCCGACCGTCAGCGCGACTCGGACCCAAGTGTCCAGCGTCGTCCCGAAGGACGCGCCGGGCATCACCGCGACTCCCGTACGCTCCAGCAGATCGTCGGCAAAGGCGTCGCCATCCATGCCCGTGGCAGAGATATCGATCAGCGCGAACATTCCCGCCTCGGGGCGGTGGACGCGCAGCGGCGTGTCCGCCTCCAGCTTTGCCGCCAGCCTGTCGGCCCGCGCCTTGAACCGTGTCCGCATCCCCGCCGCGACGGGCGAGCCGGCGCGGATCGCGGCCTCCGTCATGTCCGCGAGGAACGGCTGGTTGCCGAACAGCATCACCTCGGACAGGGGCAGAAGGGCTTGCGTGAACGCCTCGGGCCCGACGCACCAGCCGCTGCGAAAGCCCGGCGCGGCATGGCTTTTGGAAATCGACGAGACCGCCACGACCCGCTCGGCCAGCCCCGGATCGGCCAGCGGCGAGGCGAACTGAACGCCGTCGAACACCATCTCTTCATAGACCTCGTCGGCGATGATCCACAGGTCATGCGCGCGGGCCACGGCCCCGATGGCGGCGATATCGTCTGCGCTCAGCACCGCGCCGGTGGGGTTGTGCGGCGTCGTCAGCAGGATCGCGCGCGAGCGTGGCGTGATCCGCGCCGCGATGTCATCGGCGGCCATGCGAAAGCCGCGGGCAGGGTCCAGCGGCACCGGCACCATGTCGGCCCCGGTGGCGCGAATGACCCCCTCGTAGGTGGCATACATCGGATCGCCGACCAGCACCTCGTCACCGGCCTCGGCCACCGCCGCCATCACCGCGTAAAGCGCGGTCTGCGTGCCGGGAAAGCACATGATCTGATCGGGTGTGAACGGCCGGCCCCGCGTCCGTGCGTAATGGTCGGCGAGCGCACGGCGCAGCCCGTCCTCGCCGCGCCCGTTGGAATAGCCGGTGCGCCCGGCCCGCATCGCAGCGGTCGCGGCCTGTTGCAGCGTGTCGGGCGCGGGCACGTCCGGCTCGCCGATGGTCAGCCTGATCACGTCGCGGCCCTCGGCGGCCATCGCGTTGGCGCGGAAATGCACCTGCCATTTCGCCCCGCCCTGCCCGGCAAGCCGCCTCGTGACCGAAGACACCCTCATGTAAACCTCATGCTCTGCTGATAATTACGTCGGCGGAGAGCATGGCGCGCGCTCACCCGCGCCGCAACCCGAAACAGGCGGGATGTCACCGTCCCCGCGTCGCGTCCCGCGCCATGTCTTGCGGAATTGTGAACACGAAATTGGCGGTTCCGTGCTACGCTTGGCCGGAAACGATCTTGCGCTTGACCCGTTGGACCCATTCAGGAACGATTTCAGAAGGATGTGCCCGAACCACGACGAAGGGAGATCATAATGCCACAGACCATTGGAAACCCGCTCAGCTGGCTGGCCGACGCCACGATCGGCGCCGGGCGCACCGCCGGCGAGGCGACCGACGCCCTGCGCGGCACCACCACGACGCCGCCCGCCGTGCGCGCCCTGACGCAGGATGATCTGGCCGCTGCCCTGCGCAAGGGGGTCGCGGATTTCACCGCCCTGCGCAGCGACGTGATCTTCCTGATCGCGATCTACCCGATCATCGGCATCGCGCTGTCGCTGCTGGCCTTCGACATGGCGCGCCTGCCGATGCTGTTCCCGCTGGCGGCGGGCTTTACCCTGCTGGGACCGGTGGTCGCCACGGGTCTCTACGAGATGAGCCGTGTGCGCGAGGCGACCGGCCATGCGGGCTGGGGGGTCGCGTTCTCGGTCACGCGCGCGCGGGTGATCGTGCCGGTCGTGGTACTCGGCCTGCTGCTGATGGCGCTGTTCGTGGCCTGGATGTTCGCCGCGACGCTGATCTACAACCTCACGCTGGGGCCACAGCCGCCCTCGTCGATCAGCAGCTTCGCAAGCGACGTGTTCACGACCGGGGCGGGCTGGACGATGATCGTGTTCGGGATGGGCGTGGGCCTGATCTTCGCGGCGGCATCGCTGGTGCTCAGCTTTATTGCCTTCCCGATGCTGATCGACCGCCGCGCCGGCATCCCGGTGGCGGTGATGACCTCGCTCAAAGTGGCCCGGGCCAATCCGCGGATCGTCGCGACCTGGGGCCTGATCGTGGCGGCGGCGATGGTCCTGGGCACGCTGCCGGCCTTTCTGGGCCTGATGGTCGTGCTGCCGATCCTGGGACACGCAACGTGGCATCTCTACCGGATCGCGGTGCCGGCGACGCCCGAGGACAGCTGAGGCCTCAGAACACCGCATGATCGCCGCGCGGCGCGGTGACCTCGCCGCGCACCAGCGCCTCGTAGAAATCCCCGAGCGTCTCGTGCCCCGTTTCCGGCGTGGCGTCAGCGTCGTAGCGCCCGGTCTCGGGGTTCAGCACCAGCATCGACTGCGTCGCGTAATAACGTCCGATCCGCGCGAGGTCCGCCTTGGCCCGCAGTCCCGGCGCCACCCGCCCGCCGAGCGTCAACACGCCCACGATCCCGTCCATCAGCCGCAAGGGCACATGCCGAAAGCGCGGCGTCGCCCCGAGCGCGCGAAACAGCAACCCGCCCTGCTCATGCGGGGTAATCGCGGGGCCCGGCCCGCCGATCGGCAGGATCCGGTTCCGGCGCACAGAGTCGTCGAGACAGCCCACCATGTAGCGCGCGAGGTCGCCATCGCTGATCGGCTTGCACGCGGTCACGCGGCCATCCCCGAACACGAGGAACGGCTTGCCGGCGCGCAACCGGTCCAGCTGACCCGACAACGATTTGAAATAGGCGGTCGGTCGCACGATCGAGTAGCGCAGACCCGAGGCCGCCAGCGCAGCCTCTGCGGCCAGCTTGGCGCGCTGAAATTCCAGGTGCGGACGTTGCACGCAAATCGCCGACAACAGCACGAAATGCCCCACGCCCGCGTCGCGGGCCGCACTCATCGCCTCCACCGTTGCCGCCTGATCCACAGCCCATGCGTCATCAGCGGCCCCGGTCCGCGATGCCATGCAGCAGATCACGGCCGCCGCCGGCCTTTCGTGCAACGCGGCCGCGACCGACCCAAAGCTCGACCGAACCGCTTCGGGCAAACCATGCCCGCCCGCCGCATGATGCGGGCGCAGAACGCCGGCCACCGGATACCCCGCCGTCAACAGCGCCGCCACGACAGCGCGCCCGATGGTGCCTGTTGCCCCCAGCACAAGGACCGGCGCCTCAGCAGAGTCGTTCATCGCGTGCCCTCCAACCCTGACATCGCCCTCGCGTACTCCAGCCCGAAACGCGCCGCAGATGCAATCCGGCCTATTTCTTTTCGGCCGAAATACCCCCGGGGGAGTCGCGCCTTGCGCGACGGGGGCAACGCCCCCGCCAACGGGTGACGGGATTGACCACGATTGCCATTCCCCGCCCCCTTCTCTAGCACTGCATCCAGATACCTGACGCCAAGAGACCCGCCGATGTTCCAGAGCTTCACAGAAACCGCCCGCCCCGAGCAGGGGCCGCCGCGCCTTGGGCGTCTGCGCCACGCCATGGCAGAGGCCGGGCTTGAGGGGTTTCTCGTGCCCCGCGCCGACGCGCATCAGGGCGAATACGTAGCCGATTGCGACGCGCGGCTGGCTTGGCTCACCGGGTTCACCGGGTCTGCAGGGTTCTGCGCGGTGCTGAAAGGTGCAGCCGGGATCTTTGTCGACAGCCGCTACCGGGTGCAGGTCAAGGTCCAGGTCGACTGCGAACATTTCACGCCCGTCGATTGGCCCGGGAAACGGCTCGGCGCATGGCTTGCCGCGCAGCTGCCCGAGGGCGGCGAGGTGGGCTTCGATCCATGGCTCTACGCCCCCGAACAGATCGAGACCGTGCGCGCGGATCTCGCCGACAGCTCAGTCGAACTGGTGCCGGTGCCCAACCTGATCGACCGGATATGGACGGACCGCCCCGCGCCGCCGCAGGGCGCGATCTCGCCCTGGCCCGATCACTTGGCGGGGATGACCCATGCCCGGAAACGGGGGCAACTCGCTGAAACCCTGCGCGCGGCGGGACAGCGCGCAGCGGTGATCACGCTGGCCGATTCGCTTGCCTGGCTCTTGAACATCCGCGGCGCGGACATTCCGCGCAACCCGGTGCCGCAGGGCTTTGCCATCCTGCACGATGACGGGCGCACTGCGCTCTTCACCGATCCCGCCAAGCTGGACACGGACACCCGCGCGCATCTCGGCAAGGCAGTCACGGTAGCCCCGCCCGACGCCTTCGGCCCGGCGCTTGACGCGCTCACCGGGCCGGTGCGCCTCGACCGCTGCAACGTGCCGCTCTGGGTCGTGCAACGGATCGAGGCGGCGGGCATCGCGCATCACTGGGGCGAGGATCCCTGCATCCGGCCCAAGGCACGCAAGACCGACGCCGAGATCGCCGCGACCCGCACGGCGCATCTGCGGGACGGGGCTGCCATGTGCGACTGCCTCGCATGGTTCGCGGACCAGGCCCCCGGCACGGTCACCGAGATCGACGTGGTCACGCATCTCGAGGCGTGCCGCGCCGCCACGGGCGAATTGCGCGATATCAGCTTCGATACGATCGCCGGGTCCGGCCCGAACGGCGCGCTGCCGCATTACCGCGTCAGCGAGGCCAGCAACCGCACACTGACCGAGGGCGATCTGCTGGTGCTCGACAGCGGCGGGCAGTATCTCGACGGGACGACGGATGTCACCCGCACCCTGCCCGTGGGCGATCCCGGCCCCGAGGAACGCAGCGCCTTCACCCGGGTGTTGCAGGGCATGATCGCGATATCGCGGCTGCGCTTTCCCAAGGGGGTGGCAGGGCGCGATCTCGATGCCATCGCGCGCTACCCGCTGTGGCTGGCCGATCTCGATTACGGGCACGGCACCGGGCACGGAGTTGGGGTCTATTCCTGCGTGCACGAGGGGCCGCAGCGCCTGTCGCGCGCCTCGACCGTGCCGCTGGAGCCGGGCATGATCCTTTCGAACGAGCCCGGCTATTACCGCGAAGGGGCGTTCGGCATCCGAATCGAGAATCTCGTGGTGGTCAAGGACGCCACGCCGCTGCCAGAGGGGGACGGCGGCGCGCGGCTGGCTTTCGAGACGCTCACCTACGTGCCCATCGACCGCCGCCTGATCGCCACCGAGATGCTGAGCCATGCAGAGCGGGACTGGCTCGACACCTATCACGCGGCTTGCCACGACAAGCTGGCGCCGCTTGTGTCGCCGCAAACACGGGACTGGCTTAAAAGCGCGACAAGGACACTCTGACATATTGCTGTTAGGATGCCGCGTCAGATGCATGAAGAATACACCCGAGGAGGATGCACGATGCCGAAGATAACGATACGCAAGGCGACGGGAACATGGTCTGTACGTGCCGGCGGAGCCGTCATCGGCGAAAGCCGCGATGCGCTCGAACTGACCGAGGGCGAAAACCCGGCGGTGATCTATTTCCCGCGCGCCGATATCGCCATGGCCTTTCTTGAGGAAAGTGACCGCACGAGCCACTGCCCCCACAAGGGCGACGCGCGCTATTACTCGATCGTCACCAAAAGCCACACGCTCGAAAACGCGGCATGGAGTTATGAGGATCCGAAACCCGACGCGGCCGACATAAAGGACCATGTCGCCTTCTATACCGGCGAGCGGGTCGCGGTTGAACAAATCTGATCCGGGCCAGGACGGTTGGTCCTTAACGCCGGTTACAGTGACAGCGCCACGTATCGCGCCGGGGCCTTGACCGAGGTGTTGCCTGAACATCGCTGTCTCATCCGTGCTCTTCCTGCGATATCGCGGTCAGTGCACGGTTGTAGGCCTTCAGCGCATCGACATGAAACAGCGCGCCCTGCAATTCGGGCGGCTGATCGTCGCCCTTCAGCGTCACCACCGGGATGAAAGGCACCTGCGCCCGCTCGAAGACCGGCATCGCAGCCTCTAGCGTGGTCGTCGCATCAAGATAGACGCCCTGCTCGATCAGCGACCAGCAGCGATCGGGGTCGGCGGCCCGCGCGTGATCGGGTCCACGCATCAGGTTGCGCACCTGGAACATCGCCAGCAGGTAATCCTGCGGCCCGGCCGCCAGCTGCACCCCCCGCCGCACCAGTTGTGACAAGAAGAACGACCGCCGTACCAGCTTGGAGCCAAGCGCAGTGGACATCGATACCGCAACCATCACCGCCAGCCCGGTCTGCCAGTCGCCGGTCAGTTCGAACACGATCAGCGTGGTCGATACGGGCGCGCCGAGGACCGCTGCAGCGACCGCCCCCATGCCGGCCAGAGCGTAGAGCGTCTCGGCGCCAGACACATCGGGAAAGATCGCCGTGGCGACATGCCCGAACGCCAACCCGGTTAGCGCACCGACCATCAGCGACGGCGAAAACACACCACCGCCCATGCGCCCGCCGATGGTAATCGCGACCGCCGCAACCTTGATGACGGCATAAACGAGCGCCTCGTGCCACAGAAGCTGACCGGTCAGCGCGGCCGACGTGGTCTCGTAGCCCACGCCGATGACATGTGGAAACCAGATCGCGATGGCCCCCAGCATCAGCCCCGCCCCCGCCGGGCGCAACCAGCGCGGCAGGTGCCAGCGCAGCTGGACATGCGCCGCGACATCCTCGGCCAGAAAGATCGCCCGGCTCAGCGCCGCGGCCACCACGCCGCAGATCAGACCGAGGATCAGGAAGGCCGGCAATTCGACATAAAAAGCAAGCGCCCCCGACCGGTTGAGCACGAACTCGGTCACGTCGCCGAACTCCATCCGGTTGATGACCGTGCCCGCGGCGCTGGCGATCACGATGGGCGCAAAGGCATGCACCGCGAAATGCCGCAACACCACCTCCAGCGCGAAGAGGGCCCCGGCGATCGGCGCGTTGAACGACGCCGACACCGCCGCGGCCACCGCGCAGCCCAGAAGATCGCGCCCGGTGATCCCATTTGCGTTGATCCGGTTGCTCACCCAGGTCGAGATCACCGCTGCCAGATGCACCACCGGCCCTTCGCGCCCCGATGAGCCACCGGTGCCGAGGGTGATCAGCGACGCCGCGGCAGAGGCCAGACCCTCGCGAGTCTCGACGCGGCCCTTGTACATCGCGGCTCCCTCGATCACGTCGGCCACCGACCGCACGCGCCCGTCGGGCGTGAACCGGTGCAGGATGATCCCCACCACGAGGCCCCCCGCCGCCGGCAGAACCAAGATCCAGTACCACGGCAGCTGCTCGGCCAAGCTGTGGATGCGCGCCACGTCCTCGACACCGTAGGCCAGATGCTGCAGCGCGTTGATCCCCTTGCGGAACAACAACGCGGCGAAGCCCGCGGCACTCCCGATGAGCAGCGCGATTACCCAGAACTGGAACTGGCTGGGGCCGTGCAGGCGCAGTATTGTCCAGCCGTTGCGCAGGCCCACGCCCGCATCACGGCGCAACTGGCGCAAGAAGGGTCTTGTCCGGGCCTGCATCACCCCACCTCTCGGTCGTCCGGCCCGTGCTTTCGCATCGCTGTCGCATCGACTAGTCTGTGCCCGAAAACACGAGGGACCCACGACATGGACATCTCAAACGCACTCGCCGAACTTCAATCCTGTCTAGGCCAACGGCTTACGCGGTCCAAGTCCGATCTTGATCTGCACGGGCGCAGCGAATCGTATTTTGCTGACGCACCGCCCGACGCCGTGGCCTATCCCAAGGATACCGCCGAGGTAGCAGAAATCGTGCGGATCTGCGCGCGCCACCGCGTGCCGGTGATCGGCTGGGGCACGGGCACGTCTCTGGAAGGGCAGGCACAGGCGTTCTCGGGCGGTGTGGCGGTGGATTTCAGCCGCATGGACCGCATTCTCGACATCGCGCCCGAGGACATGCTGGTGCGGGTGCAGCCCGGCGTCACGCGGGCTGCGCTGAACGAGGCGCTGCGCGCCACGGGTCTGTTCTTTCCGGTCGATCCCGGCGCCAACGCCTCGCTTGGCGGGATGGCCGCGACCCGCGCCAGCGGCACCACCGCCGTGCGCTACGGCACGATGCGCCAGAACGTGCTGGCACTCGAGGTGGTGACGGCTGCGGGCGAGGTGATCCGCACGGGATCCGGCGCGCGCAAATCCTCGTCAGGCTACGACCTTACCGGGCTATTCGTCGGCGCCGAGGGCACGCTGGGGCTGATGACCGAGCTGACCCTGCGGCTTTACGGCCAGCCAGAGGCGATCTCGTCGGCCGTCTGCGCCTTCGCGACCGTGGATGCCGCTGTCGAGACGGTGATCGAGACAATCCAGTGCGGCCTTCCCATGGCCCGGATAGAGCTGATGGATGCCGACAGCGTGCGCGCAGTTAACGCATATTCGAAGATGGACCTGCCCGAGAAACCGCACCTTCTGCTGGAGTTTCACGGCAGCGACAGCGGTGTGGCCGAGCAGGCCGAAACCTTCGGCAGCATCGCGCGCGATCACGGCGGCTCAGCCTTCGACTGGGCCACGCAGACAGAGGCGCGCACGGCGCTCTGGACGATGCGCCACAATGCCTATTACGCGCTGCTGGCGATGCGGCCCGGCGCGCGCGCCATCGTCACCGATATCTGCGTGCCGATCTCGAAACTCGCCGAGGCGATCGAGGAAACCCGCGCCGACCTCGCCGAGGCGGGCGTGATGGGGCCAATCGTCGGCCACGTGGGCGACGGCAACTTCCACGCGACCCTGCTGGTCGACATGGAGGACGAAAGCGAGGTCGCCCGCGCCAAGGCCGCTGCCGCGCGCATGGTCGAACGCAGCCTGAGGCTGGGCGGCACCGCGACCGGCGAGCACGGGATCGGCGTGGGCAAACTGGATTACATGGAAGCGGAACACGGGAAAGGCTGGGGGGTGATGGGCGCGATCAAGACCGCGCTCGACCCTGACAACATCATGAATCCCGGCAAACTGGTTCCGCCCCGCAACTGATTGGCTGCGGCGGCGTCGTGTTGCGCCGTACGCGCGGCACCTCTATATCGCGTGGCATGTTGGACACACACACGAACCGCCCCGATCTTCCCGCCGAGATTGCCCGCCGGCGCACTTTCGCGATCATCTCGCATCCTGATGCGGGCAAGACGACCCTAACGGAAAAATTCTTGCTTTACGGCGGGGCGATCCAGATGGCCGGCCAGGTCCGCGCCAAGGGCGAGGCGCGGCGCACGCGCTCGGACTACATGCAGATGGAAAAGGATCGCGGCATTTCCGTGTCGGCCTCGGCCATGTCTTTCGATTTCAAGCATTTCCGCTTCAATCTGGTGGACACGCCAGGGCACTCGGACTTCTCCGAGGACACGTACCGCACGCTCACGGCGGTCGATGCCGCGGTGATGGTGATCGACGGCGCTAAGGGGGTGGAGAGCCAGACCCGCAAGCTGTTCGAGGTCTGCCGCCTGCGCGACCTGCCGATCCTGACCTTCTGCAACAAGATGGACCGCGAAAGCCGCGACACGTTCGACATCATCGACGAGATCCAGGAAAACCTCGCCATCGACGTGACCCCGGCGTCGTGGCCCATCGGCGTGGGGCGCGATTTCGTGGGCTGCTACGACATGCTGCACAACCGGCTGGAGCTGATGGACCGCGCCGATCGCAACCGCGTTGCCGAGTCCATCCGCATCGAGGGGCTGGACGATCCGAAGCTCGACGAGCACGTGCCCGCCTATCTGGTCGCCAAGCTGCGCGAAGAGGTCGAGATGGCGCGCGAACTCCTGCCGGTGCTCGACCCGCAATCGGTGCTCGAAGGGCACATGTCACCGATCTGGTTCGGCTCGGCGATCAACTCCTTCGGGGTGCGCGAACTGATGGAAGGCCTGGGCACCTACGGGCCCGTGCCGCAGGTCCAGAAAGCCACCCCGCGCGAGATCGCCCCGGAAGAGGACAAGGTCGCGGGCTTCGTGTTCAAGGTGCAGGCCAACATGGACCCCAAGCACCGCGACCGCGTCGCCTTCGTGCGCCTCGCATCGGGGCATTTCAAGCGCGGCATGAAGCTGACGCATGTGCGATCGAAAAAGCAGATGACGGTCTCGGCCCCGGTGCTGTTTCTGGCCTCTGATCGCGAATTGGCCGAAGAGGCATGGGCGGGCGACATCATCGGCATCCCAAATCACGGACAGTTGCGCATCGGCGACACCCTGACCGAGGGTGAAATGATTCGCGTCGCCGGCATCCCGTCCTTCGCGCCCGAACTGCTGCAACAGGCGCGTGCGGGCGATCCGATGAAGGCCAAGCATCTGGAAAAGGCCCTGATGCAATTCGCCGAGGAGGGCGCGGCCAAGGTCTTCAAGCCTGCCTTCGGGTCGGGCTTCATCGTCGGCGTCGTGGGCGCGCTGCAATTCGAGGTTCTGGCCAGCCGGATCGAACAGGAATACGGGCTTCCCGTGCGCTTCGAGGCATCGCAATTCACCTCGGCCCGGTGGGTCGCGGGCGACAAGCAGGCGTTGGAAGCCTTCACCAACGCCAACAAGCAGCACATCGCCTACGATCATGATGGCGACGCCGTGTATCTCACGCGGATGCAATGGGATATCGACCGGGTGGAACGCGACTATCCCGATATCACCCTGACCGCGATCAAGCAGATGATGGTGTAGTCGGCGCCGATGCGGGCGAACACCGCTCTGGCAGAATCGCACGCATTCATGCTAAGTATTGCGGTATGAACACGCCGACACCCAATATAAGCGCCGCACAGCCGCTCATCCGACAGCTTGACGAATCCGCCGTCAACCGAATTGCCGCTGGCGAGGTGGTCGAACGGCCGGCGTCCGCAGTCAAGGAACTGATGGAAAACGCGCTCGATGCCGGGGCGACGCGCATCGAAGTGGCCCACGCGGGTGGCGGCAAGACGCTCATTCGAGTCACCGATGATGGCTGCGGCATGGCCGGCGATCAGTTGCCGCTGGCGCTCGCGCGGCATGCAACCTCGAAGATCGACGGTAGTGACCTTCTCAACATCCACTCTTTTGGTTTCCGGGGCGAGGCATTGCCGTCGCTTGGTGCGGTCGGGCGGCTGCGCATCACGTCGCGCGCGGCCGGCCATGAGGCGGCCGAAATTACCGTCACAGGCGGGCAGATCAGCGCTGTCAAACCCGCCGCCCTCAACGCCGGCACAGTGGTGGAATTGCGTGATCTGTTCCACGCCACGCCCGCGCGGCTCAAGTTCCTGCGCACCGACCGGGCCGAGGCTCAGGCGATCGCCGACACCGTCAAACGCCTCGCCATGGCCGAGCCGCGCGTCGGGTTCACCCTGCGCGATACCTCGGGCGGTGGCGAGGGCCGCGTCGCCTTCCGCGCCGAGGCCGAGACCGGCGATCTGTTTGATGCGATGCACGGACGGCTTCGGCGCATCCTCGGGGCCGAATTTGCCGATAACGCTCTAAAAATCGACGCCACCCGCGACGGGCTGCGGATGACCGGCTATGCCGCGCTGCCGACCTATTCGCGCGGATCGGCGGTGGCGCAGTACCTGTTCGTGAACGGCCGTCCGGTTCGCGACAAGATGCTCTACGGCGCGTTGCGCGCGGCCTATCAGGACGTGCTGGCGCGCGACCGTCACCCGGCAGCGGCCATATTCATCGATTGCGACCCGGTGCTGGTGGACGTGAACGTGCATCCGGCAAAATCCGAGGTCCGGTTTCGCGATCCCGGCATCGCGCGAGGTCTGATCGTATCGGGCCTGCGGCATGCGCTGGCAGAGGCCGGGCACCGCGCGTCGTCGACCGTGGCGGGCGCGACGCTGGGCGCGTTCCGGCCCGAACCGACCGCAAGCCGCGTCTACCAGATGGACCGCCCCTCGGCACAGGCTCGCAGCGCCGCCTATCAGGCGCAGGCGCCCGGGCTTTCGGAAATGCCCGATGCATGGAGCGCGCGCGTCGAAACGCCCGCCTCTGAGCCGTTGGAAACTGACGCCGGGCACCTGCCCCTCGGCGCTGCGCGCGCCCAGCTCCACGAGAATTACATCGTCGCCCAGACCGAGAGCGGCCTCGTGATCGTCGATCAGCACGCCGCCCATGAACGGCTGGTCTACGAGCGCCTGAAACGCCAGATGGATCAAAACGGGATCGCCGCGCAGGCGCTGCTGATCCCCGAGATCGTGGAACTTTCCGAGACCGATTGCGCGCTGTTGCAGGCGCATGCCGATGAACTTTCCACGCTGGGGCTGAGCATCGAACCCTTCGGCCCAGCCACCATCGCCGTGCGCGAGACCCCCGCCATCCTTGGCGAGGTCAACGCGAGGGCCCTTCTGAGCGACATCCTTGACGAACTGCACGACGCCGGCGCCAGCGAGACGCTGAAATCCCGTATCGACGCGATCCTCAGCCGCGTGGCCTGTCACGGCTCTGTCCGGTCGGGTCGCCGCATGTCCGCCGAGGAAATGAACGCGCTTCTGCGCGAAATGGAACGCACGCCGCATTCCGGTCAGTGCAATCACGGCCGTCCCACCTATGTCGAACTGCCGCTTGCCGACATCGAACGCCTGTTTGGCCGCACATGATCCAGATCGGCGACCAGACGTTTGCGCTCGACGATCCGGTGACCCTCGCGGCAGCGATCGGCGCAGGTGTGCTGCTGCTGATCCTCGTGCTGCTGGTGATCGCGGTGCGCGCCGCCACCCGCTCGGCCCGGATGACAGAACCGCTGTCGCGGCAGGTCGGCCAGCTTGGCCAGCGGGTACAAAGCCTGTCGGACGGGCAACAGCAACTCGCCGGCGGCCTCACGCATGTGTCCGAGGCCCAGTCGGCATCTCAAACCCATATGCTGCAAATGATGGAAAGGCGCCTCAGCGAGGTGACCGAGCGGATGAACGAGAACCTGCAAGGCACGTCCCGCCGCACCGCGCAATCCCTGGGCGATCTGCAACAGCGCCTGCAGGCCATCGACAAGGCCCAGGACAACATCACCAAGCTGTCGGGCGATGTCCTCAGCCTGCAGGATATCCTGTCGAACAAGCAGACGCGCGGTGCATTCGGCGAAATCCAGCTGCATGACATCGTCACCAAGGCGCTACCGTCGGACAGCTATTCGCTGCAGGCGACGCTCTCCAATGGCAAGCGTGCCGATTGCCTCATCCATCTGCCTAACCCGCCGGGGCCGATCTGCATTGACAGCAAGTTCCCGCTGGAGGCCTACGAGGCGCTGCGCCGCGCAACCACTGATGCCGAACTCAACGAGGCCGCGCGGTTCCTGCGCACCTCGGTGCGCAAGCACATCAAGGACATCTCCGAGAAATACATTCTCGACGGCGAGACCGCCGATGGTGCGCTGATGTTCCTGCCCTCCGAGGCGGTCTATGCCGAACTGCATTCGAATTTCCCCGAAGTGGTGCGCGACGGGTTCGCGGCCCGGGTCTGGATCGTGTCGCCCACGACCTGCATGGCCACGCTCAACACCATGCGCGCGATCCTGAAAGATGCCCGCATGCGCGAACAGGCCGGCGCGATCCGCCGGGAACTGGGGTTGCTATTCGCGGATGTGGACCGGCTGGGCACGCGGGTCGAGAATCTGGACCGGCATTTCAACCAAGCCTCCAAGGATATCTCGGACATCAAGATTTCCGCGGACAAGGCCGGCCGCCGCGCGCGCCGTCTCGACAATTTCGATTTCGAGGAACTGGCGCCAGAAACCGAACCATCGACCGACACCGCGCTGCCCTCCTCTCAGAACGGGGCGGCGAGAGACAGCTGATACGGACAACAGGTCAGAGCGGGGGCGTCCCCAGATCACGCCTTCATCCTTGTCCTTCATCCGCTCGGCTGGGCGCGGGCCGCACCAGCCTGAGCGCTTGGCGTCGCGCACGCTGTCATCCGGCCGGTCGTAAATGCGCCACAGGTCCGATCACGCCACGACATGAGATGCCTGCGCTGCCCGACCACCCGACGCGGCACGTTGCGGACTGTGCTCGCAGCCTGCCCGGAGCGTCACGTGACTATTATGAACATCCGCGTGATTGACGCTTCACAGCCGCGCGACGGTCACCACGTCACGCAGCCCGTATCCGTTGAACCCGGTGCTCAGGCTGCGGGTATAAGCCCCCATCCCGGCGATGAGAATATGATCGCCATCTTCCAGATCGTCGGGCAATGGCAGCGGATCGGGCAGCCGGTCGATGCTGTCGCAGGTCGGACCGTAGACCACCCGCGGGCGAGGATCCCCCCGGCGCGGTGTCCCGTCCGGGCCGATCACCGTGATCCGGTCTGGCGCGCCGATATCGCGGATCTCCGTCAGGCCCCCATAGACCCCGTCATTGACGAAGATCGCCCCGCTGTCGCGCACCGCCTTGATGCGCACCGCAAGGCTGAACGCGTCCGCCACCATGGCGCGCCCCGGTTCGCAGACAAGCCGCGGGGCATCGGACCCGAAATGCAGCGCGACTTCCGCGCGGATGCGCGAAAAGATTGCGCCGAGATCGGGGACTGCCCCGGTGCGATGCGCGGCGAACCCGCCCCCGACATTGAGGCGGTGAAGGCGCACGCCGGCCATGTTCGCGACATCCGCCGCAGCGGCGATATAGCTGGCCCAGGCCTGCGGATCGGCGCATTGTGTGCCGGGGTGGAACGTGATCGACGGGATGAACCCGCTTGAGGCAACCGCGCGCAAAAGATCCGCCGCCGGCCCGGGTGCGGCACCGAACTTGTCGCCGAAATGATAGGCGGCGCCGGCCACCGGGAGAGCCAGCCGCACGCTGACCTCCGAGTCTTTTGAAACCGTCCCGCGTAGCTTGCGCAACTCGGACAGGCAATCGACCGAGAAAGAGCGCACGCCCATCTCTGCCGCTGTCGTTACCTCTCCGGGCGAGCGCACGGGATTGTTGTAATGCAACGCCGCATCCGGTGCGACGGCGCGCACGGCGCGCATCTCTTCCGGGCTGGCGACATCAAAGGCCTCGATGCCCGCGCGCACCAGGTTGGCGAGCACCTCTGCATCGGGATTGGCTTTGACTGCGTAGGTGACAAGCCCGGGAAAGCCGTGCAGAAACTCCTGCGCGATGGCCTGAAGCCGCACCGGGCCGAAATAGAGCACCGGTGCGTCCGGTGCGTGCCGCAGCAGATGGGCGCGCGGATCGGGCATATCGGGGCTGTTGCGCATCGGGTGTGTCCTTGAACCTGCTCGATTGGCACAAGGTTGCGGCAGAAACACATCGATTCATCGCGTCAATCTGTATATAATCGCGGATAAACTAAACATTATGTCGTGTTTATAATGCAGATCGACGAAACAGACCGAAAGTTGATCAACCTGCTGCAGGACAATGCCCGTCTTCCGGTCGCGACCCTCGCACGCCGTCTCGGTCTTGCGCGCACCACGGTGCAGGCCCGGCTCGACCGGCTGGAAAGTTCCGGTATCATAGCAGGTTACGCACTTCGACTGGGCCAGGGCGCGCGTCCCGCGCTGCGCGCCACCGCCCTGCTGAGCATAGAGCCGCGTGCAGGTCCCGCCGTGTTGGCGCGGCTGAAATCACTGCGCGCGGTACAGCGGGTTCACACGACCTCGGGACGGTTCGATTTGATCGTGACGATCGAGGCCGACACCACCGAGGCGCTGGACGAGACCCTCGACCGGATCGGCGAGGCGCGGGGTGTGAAAGGCTCGGAAAGCCTGATCCACCTGGCCACGAAGCTAGACCGTGGAGATTGAGGCAATTGCCGGATCTTGAGTACTTTTGGCAAGATGAAACAGGGGCATGATCCCGCCGCCGGGTTTTTCGCGGTGCTTTGACTTTCCCTTGCGGCGCACATTCGTTAAACGACCGCGGAACCCGTGACCCTGCAGGACCGACACAGCCATGACGATGGACAAGACATTCAACGCGGCCGAGGCCGAAGCGCGGATTTACGAGGCGTGGGAAGAGGCCGGCGCCTTCGAGGCCGGGGCGAATGCGCAGCCCGGGGCCGAAAGCTTCAGCATCATGATCCCGCCGCCGAACGTGACGGGATCGCTGCACATGGGCCATGCCTTCAACAACACGTTGCAGGACATCCTCGTGCGCTGGCACCGGATGCGCGGGCATGACACGCTGTGGCAGCCGGGGCAGGACCATGCCGGCATCGCCACGCAGATGGTCGTCGAACGCCAGCTTGCCGAACAGGGCCAGCGGCGCACGGATTTCTCGCGCGAAGAGTTCCTGCAAAAGGTATGGGCATGGAAGACACAATCCGGCGGCACGATCATTAATCAGCTCAAGCGCCTGGGCGCCTCCTGCGACTGGTCGCGCAACGCCTTCACCATGTCCGGCGCGCCCGGCGCCCCCGAGGGCGAAGGCGGCAATTTCCACGACGCGGTGATCAAGGTCTTCGTCGAGATGTACGACAAGGGGCTGATCTATCGCGGCAAGCGGCTGGTGAACTGGGACCCGCATTTCGAGACCGCGATCTCGGACCTGGAGGTCGAGAACGTCGAGGTGCCGGGCCACATGTGGCACTTCAAGTACCCGCTGGCGGGCGGCGAGACCTATACGTATGTCGAGCGTGACGAGGACGGGACGGTCGTGCTGGAGGAAGAGCGCGACTACATCTCTATCGCCACCACCCGGCCCGAGACGATGCTGGGCGATGGCGCGGTCGCCGTCTCGCCCGAGGATGCCCGCTATGCGCCACTGGTCGGCAAGCTTTGCGAGATCCCGGTCGGACCGAAAGAGCATCGCCGCCTGATCCCAATCATTACGGACGACTACCCCGATCCCGATTTCGGCTCCGGCGCGGTGAAGATCACCGGCGCGCATGATTTCAATGACTACGAGGTGGCCAAGCGCGGCGGCATCCCGATGTACCGCCTGATGGACACCAAGGCGCGGCTGCGCGATGACGGCGCGCCCTATGCCGAGGCCGCCGCGCGCGCGCAGGCGATCGCCGAGGGTGCGGAATTCACCATCGAGGAGGTCGACAGCCTCAACCTGATCCCGGATCACCTGCGCGGTCTCGACCGGTTCGAGGCGCGCGAAAAGGTAATTGCCGAGATCACGGCGGAGGGGCTGGCGATGATGACGCGCCCCGATGATCCGCGTCTTGGCGGCGCGGCGAAAAAGCCCGCTGCGCCGGAAGAGGGCGGCGAGGTCATTGTCGAGGATTTGGTCACGCTGATCGAGGCCAAACCGCTGATGCAGCCCTTCGGCGACCGTTCCAAGGTGGTGATCGAGCCGATGCTGACCGACCAATGGTTCGTCGATACATCGCAGATCGTGGGCCCTGCGCTGGACGCCGTGCGCACGGGCGAGGTGAAGATCCTGCCCGAACAGGACGCCAAGGTCTATTTCCACTGGCTGGAGAATATCGAGCCATGGTGCATCTCGCGCCAGCTCTGGTGGGGGCACCAGATACCGGTTTGGTATGGGCCAACGCGCGAAGAGCTTTTGAATGCGCCGAAAAATACTGGCCGCACCGCGATCAACACGCGGGCCTACAAGGAATTTGTGGGGTCGAACGCTCAGGAAGCCTTAGCACAGGCACGCGCTTACTACGGCGAGGACATCTATTTAGGCTTATACTTTGACGGTCTTGACGTAAACCGTGAGGAATCCGATCGCCAGCCAGCTTTCAGATACGGCAACAGCACATATCAACTTCATGACGAGAACCGGAACAAGTTTTTTTCAGATGGTCTTTGGGTTCAGCTTACCCGCGACCCCGACGTCCTCGATACGTGGTTCTCGTCGGGGCTCTGGCCCATCGGCACGCTTGGTTGGCCCGAGGATACCGAGGAATTGCGCCGCTATTTCCCGACATCGGTCCTGATCACCGGGTTCGACATCATCTTCTTCTGGGTCGCCCGGATGATGATGATGCAATATGCAATTGTCGGGCAAAAGCCGTTCAGCCACGTCTATGTCCACGCCCTCGTCCGCGACGAGACCGGCAAGAAGATGTCCAAGTCGCTTGGCAACGTGCTCGACCCGCTGGAGTTGATCGACGAATATGGCGCAGACGCCGTGCGCTTCACGCTGACGGCGATGGCGGCGATGGGACGCGATCTGAAGCTTTCGAAGGACCGGATCGCCGGCTATCGCAACTTCACTACCAAGCTCTGGAACGCCGCGCGATTTGCCGAGATGAACGAGGCGGTTGGCAGTACTGGCACGATCCCGAAACCTGACGCGACGGTCAACAAGTGGATCATCGGCGAGACCGCCAAGACGCGCGTGGCCGTCGACGCCGCACTGGAGAATTTCCGATTCAACGATGCGGCGAACACACTTTACAGCTTCGTCTGGGGTACGGTCTGCGACTGGTATGTCGAGTTTTCCAAGCCGCTGCTGATGGACGGCGATGACGCCACCAAGGCTGAAACGCAGACCACCATGGCGTGGGTCATCGATCAGTGCCTGATCCTGCTGCACCCGATCATGCCGTTCGTCACCGAGGAGCTTTGGGGCACGCTTGCGGAGCGGCAAAAGATGTTGGTGCATGGCGACTGGCCCGGTTACGGCCCCGAAATTGTCGATCCCGAGGCCGACCGCGAGATGAACTGGGTGATCGCGCTGATCGAGCAGATCCGCTCGGCCCGCGCGCAGATGCATGTGCCGGCAGGGCTGCACGTGCCGCTTCTGGTGACGGGCCTGAGCATGGCGGGCCGCGACGCATTCACGCGTAACGAGATGATGATCAAGCGCCTCGCGCGGATCGAGGGATTGACGCAGGTCGACAGTTTTCCCAAGGGCTGCGCCACGGTGACTGTCGAGGGTGGCAGCTTCGGCCTGCCGCTGGCCGATATCATCGACGTGGATGCGGAAAAGGCCCGGCTGGAAAAGACGCTGGCCAAGCTGGAAAAGGAACTTGGCGGGTTGCGCGGTCGGCTGAACAACCCGAAATTCGTCGAAAGCGCGCCGGAAGACGTCGTGGAAGAGACGCGCGAGAATCTCGCATTGCGCAAAGAAGAAGAGGTCAAGCTGCGCGCCGCGCTTCAACGGTTGGCCGAGCTTGGTTGACGGGTCGCCTCCGGCGGGAATAATTGGAGCAAGATGAAGACCGCGTGCAGCTTCATCTTGCCGAAAATACTCGAAATCCGCCGTCAACAGCTCTCAGAACGGTATATCCTCGGCACCGGAAATGAAGCGGGCGACCACTTTCTTGACACCGGCCTTGTCGAACTCGACTTCGAGCTTGTCACCTTCGATCCCGAGGATGGCCCCGTAGCCGAATTTCTCGTGAAAGACGCGCTCGCCAACGGTATGCGCGCTGACGGCCTGGGCGTCGATCACCGATGATTTCGACTCGCGCGGCTGGCTGAGCGGGCGCTCGCCACTGCGCGATTGCAACCGCCGCCAACCGGGCGAGTTGTAGACATTGGCCTCGGCCGCGCGGGTCTCGATGCCCGACGCCGTCGCGCCGAAGCCGCCGCCGTATAGCCCCGGCGCCGTGAGCACCTCGACATGCGCTTCGGGCAATTCATCGATGAAGCGCGACGGCAACTGGCTTTGCCATTGGCCGTAGACCCGGCGGTTGCCGGCAAACGAGATCGTGCAGACCTCCTCGGCGCGGGTGATGCCGACATAGGCCAGACGCCGCTCTTCCTCCAATCCCCTTGTGCCGCTTTCATCCATCGAGCGTTGCGACGGAAACAGACCGTCCTCCCAGCCCGGCAGGAAGATGGCGGGAAATTCCAGCCCCTTGGCGGCGTGCAGGGTCATCAGCGTGACCTTCTCTTCCGCCTCGTCGCTTTCGTTGTCCATGATCAGGCTGACATGTTCGAGAAATCCCTGCAGGTTCTCGAAGCCTTCAAGGGCCTTGACGAGCTCCTTGAGGTTTTCCAGGCGGCCCGGCGCCTCGGGTGTCTTGTCGTTCTGCCACATGCCCGTGTAGCCGCTCTCGTCGAGGATCATCTCGGCCAGTTCGATATGGTTGACGTGGTCGTCGCCCACCATCCGCCCCCAGCGGGCGAGACCATCGAGCAGTTTCCCGAGTTCCGCAGCCCCCTTGCCTGTCAGGCCCTTCTGATCCAGCAGCATGCGCGCACCCTCGATCAGCGGCACGCCGTTCTGGCGGGCGGTCACCTGGATCTTCTGCTGCGCCTTGTCGCCCAAGCCGCGCTTGGGGGTGTTCACGATCCGCTCGAACGCGAGATCGTCGGCGGGCGAGGTGACGAGGCGGAAATACGCCATCGCATCGCGGATCTCGAGCCGCTCGTAAAAGCGCGGGCCGCCGATCACGCGGTAGGGCATGCCGATTGTCAGGAACCGATCCTCGAAGGCGCGCATCTGGTGAGAAGCGCGGACCAGGATCGCCATCTCGTCGAGCGACATGGCGCGCACCCCGCGGGTGCCGTGCTGCATCGATTCGACCTCCTCGCCGATCCAGCGGGCCTCTTCCTCGCCGTCCCAATGACCAATGAGACGAACCTTTTCGCCGGCCTCGACTGCTGTCCAAAGCTCCTTGCCCAAGCGCCCGGCATTGGCGGAGATCACGCCCGCGGCGGCGGCGAGGATATGCGGGGTGGAGCGGTAGTTCTGTTCCAACCGGATCACGGCGGCACCGGGAAAATCCTGTTCGAACCGCAGGATATTGCCCACCTCGGCACCACGCCAGCCATAGATCGACTGGTCGTCATCGCCCACGCAGCAGACATTCTTGTGCCCGGCTGCGAGCAGCCGCAGCCACAGATATTGCGCGACATTGGTGTCCTGATACTCGTCCACGAGGATATATTTAAACCAACGCTGGTATTGCGTCAGCACATCGGGATGGTTCTGAAGGATCGTGACAACATGCAGCAGCAGATCCCCGAAATCGACCGCGTTCAGCTCGCACAGGCGCGTCTGGTACTGGCGGTAGAGCGCGGGCCCCTTGCCGTCATAAGCGCTCGCCTCGGAGGCAGGCAGAGTGTCGGGGGTCAGCGCACGGTTCTTCCAGCCGTCGATGATGCCCGCCAACATCCGCGCCGGCCAGCGTTTCTCGTCAATATTCGCGGCTTGGACGAGTTGCTTGAGTAGCCGTCGCTGGTCGTCCTTGTCAAGGATGGTGAAGTTCGACTTGAGACCCGCCAGTTCCGCGTGACGCCGCAAGAGCTTGACGCAGATCGCATGGAAGGTTCCAAGCCACGGCATGCCCTCGACCGGCTGGCCCATGAGGGTTGACACACGCTCTTTCATCTCGCGCGCGGCCTTGTTGGTGAAGGTCACCGCGAGGATCTCGTTGGGGCGCGCGCGGCCAGTGTTGAGCAAGTGCACGATCCGCGTGGTCAACGCCTTGGTCTTGCCGGTACCCGCCCCCGCCAGCATCAGCACGGGCCCGTCCAGTGTTTCGGCGGCGCGGCGTTGTTCGGGGTTGAGATCGTCCAGATAGGGCGCGGGTCGCGCGGCCATGGCGCGGGCGGCAAGGCCGGCCCCCTCGAAAGCGTCGGATTCGTCAAAGCTGTTCATTCGAAAAGTGTAGCGCGCCCGCTATCGGAGATAAAGAGATGTTCGGGGATTGTTCCATAACTTTCGCGGTACTGGACAAGCACCTGAATCCGCGCGCAAATGCGGGCCATGACCCTGCACGGCCGATACCCCGCCCTCTCTGATCTGCGCACCCGCGCGCAGGCGCGCATCCCGCCTTTCGTCTGGGAGTATCTCGATAGCGCCACCGGGGCCGAGGCCACCAAGGCGCGCAACCGGATCATGCTGGACCGGGTGCGGCTGTCGCCCTCGATCCTGCATGGCGAGTTCGATCCGGATCTCACCGCGACACTTTTGGGGCGGACCCATGCGCTGCCGTTCGGCATCGCGCCTGTGGGGATGTCGGGGCTGATCTGGCCCGATGCGGAACGGCATCTGGCGCGTGCGGCGACGGAGGCGGGGATCCCCTACACGCTGTCGACCGTGGCAAGCCGCACACCAGAAGAAGTCGCGCCGCATCTGGATGGAAATGGCTGGTTCCAGATGTATCCGCCCCGGGACCCCGAGATTCGCGCCGACATGCTGCGCCGGGCCCGGAATGCGGGGTTCCGGGTGCTGGTGCTGACCGTCGATGTGCCGGTGGGCAGTCGCCGCGAGCGGCAGGCGCGGTCGGGGCTGACGCAACCGCCCCGCCTGACCCCGCGGCTGATGGCCCAGGTCGCGCGGTGCCCGGCCTGGGCCATGGGCATGGCGCGAATGGGCATGCCGCGGATGCGGATGATCGACGACTATGCCGGACAGACCAAGGGCCTGCCCTCGAATAAGCATGCGGGCTACCTGCTGCGCACCTCGCCCGACCGCGACTATCTGCGCTGGCTGCGCGAGGCGTGGGACGGGCCGCTGGTCGTCAAGGGCGTGCTACGCGCCGACGACGCGGCCATGCTGGAAACCGAGGCCGTCGATGCGATTTGGATCTCGAATCACGCGGGCCGCCAGTTCGACGCCGCGCCCGCCACCATCGAGGCGCTGCCCGCAATTCGAAACGCCACCAGCCTGCCGCTGATCATGGATGGCGGGGTCGAAGGGGGGCTCGACATCCTGCGCGCCGTGGCATTGGGCGCGGATTTCGTGATGCTGGGGCGCGGCTGGCATTTCGCGCTGGCCGCCCTCGGTGCGCCCGGCCCCGCGCATCTGGTAGATATTCTGGCCGAGGATCTGCGCGCCAATATGGGACAGCTTGGCACGCGCCGGCTGACCGATGTGCGCGCTCGCCTGATCCCGGACGGGTAGCCCGCCCCACCCGTCATGGCAGCAAATTCCCCCGGCAGGCGAATAGCGGCAATGCCGGATTGCGCCAAAGGCCTGCAAATCCTAGAAAGAAGATTGTGCGGCAGCGCAGCAATCGCGGTCGCAGCGACAGAAACCGACCACCCGGGGGACAGGCATGGCCGAGTTCAAGAAGATCCTGATCGCCAATCGCGGCGAGATCGCCATCCGCGTGATGCGCGCCGCCAACGAGCTGGGCAAGCGCACCGTCGCGGTCTTCGCCGAAGAGGACAAGCTGAGCCTGCACCGGTTCAAGGCCGACGAGGCGTATCGCATCGGCGAGGGGATGGGGCCCGTCGCGGCCTATCTGAGCATCGACGAGATCATCCGCGTGGCCCGCGAATGCGGCGCGGACGCGATCCATCCGGGCTACGGCCTTTTGTCCGAGAACCCCGATTTCGTCGATGCCTGCGACGCGGCCGGCATCACCTTCATCGGACCGCGGGCCGAGACCATGCGCGCGCTTGGCGACAAGGCGAGCGCGCGGCGCGTGGCGGTCGAGGCTGGCGTGCCCGTGATCCCCGCGACCGAGGTGCTGGGCGACGACATGGACGCCATCCGCCGCGAGGCCGACGAGATCGGCTATCCGCTGATGCTCAAGGCGTCCTGGGGTGGCGGCGGTCGCGGCATGCGCCCGATCGAAAACGCCGAAGAGCTTGAAGAAAAGGTACAGGAGGGGCGGCGCGAGGCCGAGAGCGCCTTCGGCAATGGCGAGGGCTATCTTGAAAAGATGATCCTGCGCGCCCGCCATGTCGAGGTGCAGATCCTCGGCGACAAGCACGGCAACATGTATCACCTGTTCGAGCGGGATTGTTCCGTGCAACGCCGCAACCAGAAGGTCGTGGAACGCGCGCCGGCACCGTATCTGACGGACGCGCAGCGCGAGGACCTCTGCAATCTCGGCTACCGGATCTGCAAACACGTGAATTACGAATGCGCGGGCACCGTCGAGTTCCTGATGGACATGGACACCGGCGATTTCTTCTTCATCGAGGTCAATCCGCGCGTGCAGGTCGAACACACCGTGACCGAAGAGGTCACCGGCATCGACATCGTGCAGGCCCAGATCAAGATCGCCGAGGGCAACACGCTGGTCGATGCCACGGGCAAGGCCACGCAGTTCGACATCACTTTGAACGGGCATGCGCTGCAGACACGGATCACGACCGAGGATCCGCTCAATAACTTCATCCCCGATTACGGCCGCATCTCTGCCTATCGCTCGGCCACCGGCATGGGGATCCGCCTCGACGGCGGCACGGCCTATGCGGGCGGCGTGATCACCCGCTACTATGACAGCCTGTTGACCAAGGTCACGGCCTGGGCCCCCACCCCCGAGGCGGCGATCGCGCGGATGGACCGGGCCCTGCGCGAGTTCCGCATCCGCGGCGTCAGCACCAATATCGCCTTCGTCGAGAATCTGCTGAAGCACCCGACGTTCCTCAACAACGAATACACGACCAAGTTCATCGACACGACGCCCGAGCTTTTCAAGTTCACCAAGCGGCGCGACCGGGGCACCAAGGTGCTGACCTATATCGCCGATATCACCGTGAACGGGCACCCCGAGACGACGGGGCGCGTCAAGCCCGCGGATGTAAAGCTGCCGCGCCCGCCGACGCTGCAGGCCTCGGAACCCGCCCCCGGCACAAAAACGCTGCTCGACGAGAAGGGGCCCAAGGCCGTCGCCGACTGGATGCTGGCCCAGGACAGGCTGCTGCTGACCGACACCACGATGCGCGACGGGCACCAGTCGCTACTGGCGACGCGCATGCGGTCCATCGACATGGTGCGCGCGGCACCCGCCTATGCCGCGAACCTTCCGGGTCTCTTCAGCGTGGAATGCTGGGGCGGTGCGACTTTCGACGTGGCCTACCGGTTCCTGCAGGAATGCCCTTGGCAGCGCCTGCGCGACCTGCGCGAGAAAATGCCCAACCTGTTGACGCAGATGCTGCTGCGGGCCTCGAACGGCGTGGGCTACACCAACTATCCCGACAACGTGGTGCAAGAATTCGTCCGGCAAGCCGCCGAGACCGGGGTGGACGTGTTCCGCGTCTTCGACAGCCTCAACTGGGTCGAGAACATGCGCGTCGCGATGGATGCGGTTCTGGACAGCGGCAAGATCTGCGAGGGCTCGATCTGCTATACCGGCGATATTCTCGACCCTGACCGCGCCAAGTACGACCTGAAATACTATGTTGGTATGGCGCGCGAATTGCAGGACGCGGGCGCGCATGTGCTGGGGCTCAAGGACATGGCGGGGCTCTTGAAGCCGGCCTCGGCCAGCGTTCTGGTCCGCGCACTCAAGGACGAGCTGGACATCCCCGTGCATTTTCACACGCATGACACCTCCGGTATCTCGGGGGCCTCGATCCTGGCTGCGACCGAAGCCGGCGTCGATGCGGTCGATGCGGCGATGGACTCGTTCTCGGGAGGCACGTCGCAGCCCTGCCTCGGCTCGATCGTCACCGCGCTGCACCACACAGCCCGCGACACCGGCCTGCCGATCGAGCGGATCCGCGAGTTGTCCAACTACTGGGAGCAAGTGCGCGCGCAATACGTGGCCTTCGAGGCCGGGCTGCAAACCCCCGCCTCCGAGGTCTACCTGCACGAGATGCCCGGTGGACAGTTCACCAACCTCAAGGCGCAGGCCCGCAGCCTGGGGCTTGAAGAGAAATGGCCCGAGATCGCCCGCACCTACGCGGATGTGAACCAGATGTTCGGCGACATCGTGAAGGTCACGCCCTCATCGAAAGTGGTGGGCGACACGGCGCTGATGATGGTCAGCCAAGGCCTGACGCGCGCGGATCTGGAAGACCCCGAGACCGATATATCCTTCCCCGATTCGGTGATCGACATGATGCGCGGCAATCTCGGCCAGCCGCCGGGCGGGTTTCCCGAGCGTATCGTCAGTAAAGTCCTCAAGGACGAGAAGCCCAATACCGAGCGGCCGGGCAAGCATCTGGAACCGGTCGATCTCGAGGAGAAACGCAAGGAACTGGTCGATCAAGTCGAGGGTGCGTCCGTCGACCGCGAAGACCTCAACAGCTATCTGATGTATCCCAAGGTGTTTCTCGATTACATGGGCCGCCACCGCCAGTACGGCCCGGTGCGCACCCTGCCGACGCGGTGCTTCTTCTACGGGATGGAGCCCGGCGAGGAGATCAGCGTCGAGATCGACCCCGGCAAGATCCTGGAAATCCGGCTGCAGGCCGTGGGCGAGACCAGCGTGGAAGGCGACGTCAAGGTGTTCTTCGAATTGAACGGCCAGCCCCGCGTCATCCGTGTGCCGAACCGCCTGGTGAAGTCTCAGACCGCCGCGCGCCCCAAGGCCGAGGCCGGCAACCCCGACCACATCGGCGCGCCGATGCCCGGCGTGGTGGCCAGCGTGGCGGTGAAGCCGGGCCAGAAGGTGCGCAAGAACGACATGCTGCTGGTCATCGAGGCGATGAAGATGGAAACCGGCATCTACACCGAACGCGACGCGGTGGTGAAGGCGGTGCATGTCCAGCCCGGCAGCCAGATCGACGCCAAGGATCTGCTTATCGAACTGGAATGATCCCGCCGCGTTGGTTCCGGCCTGACCAAAGATCCTCCGGTCAAGCCGGAGGATGATGTACGCGAACGTTCCCCTGCCACCCTCGGGACTGACCCGAGGGTCACTTGGGACGCGCCTCCGGCGCACGCAAACGATGGAATGGCCGGACTTGCAGTCCGCCAAATGTGACGGCGACGATATGTCCCCGAAAAGAGCATCGGTCTTTTCCACATGGAAAATATCGGCCATGGTATAGACTCGGATGTCCGTTCGGCGCTGCGACCGCGCCCCGGACAAGGGAGGAAACATCATGTGTCGAATATTCGCCGGGCAGGACCCGGATCGCTACGCGCTCGAAACGCGCCGGATGCGCCTCAACGGTCAGAGCACGAGCATCCGGTTGGAGAACTCGTTCTGGACCATCCTTGACGAGATTGCCGCGGGCGAGGGTCTTTCGACGCCGGCCTTCCTGTCGAAACTGCACGCAGAGATGCTTGAACTGCATGGCGAGCCGCAGAACTTCACCTCGATGCTGCGCTGCACGTGCCTGTTGCACCGCGAGATCCCCACGGATACCGATGCGTGCCACATCGCGGCAGAGTGACGAAAACGCCGCGTAGTATCCCTTTACTACCCGCGCAACGCCTCCGCCCGTAAACTTTCCGGATCAAGTGCAACGATCCGGAGGGACCATGGCCAAGGCGATCCACAGCATGATTCGCGTTCTCGACGAGACGCGATCGGTTGATTTCTACAAACGCGCGTTCGGACTCGACATCGCCAACAGGCTCGATTTCGAGAACTTCACGCTGGTCTACATGTCGAACGCGGAAAGCCCGTTCGAGGTAGAGCTGACGGTCAACAAGGGCCGCACGGAACCCTACGATCTCGGCGACGGCTACGGGCATCTGGCCGTACTGGTCGAGGATCTGGCGGCCGAACATGCGCGTTTCGAACGCGAGGGCCTGAACCCCCGAAAGATCGTTGAATTCGCGCCCGACGGTAAGCTCGTCGGCAAGTTCTTCTTCGTCGCCGATCCGGATGGCTACGAGATCGAGGTACTGGAGCGTGGAGGACGCTTCAAGTGACAGCATGGGCGCGGCCGGGGAGGGTCGCGCCCTTTTTTCATCAGGGAGGAAAGATGATGACGACAACCAGCCAGCAAAGGGGCCTGACGCGGCGCGAGCTTCTCTCGCGCACGATGGCCGCCGGGGCCAGCTTCGTGGTAGGCAGCGGTTTCGTGGCCGCGTCCGATGCCGCGTGGGCCACCGAGATCAACGCGCTCAAGGCCGACAGTTTCGCGACCCTCGTTCAGATGGCGCGAGATATCTATCCGCATGATCACGTCGGGGATGAATATTACGTGATCGCGGTCAAGGGCTACGACACGCCACAAGAAGTGGACGCTACCGAGGCCGGCATCGAGATGCTGAACGGCGCGGCACGCGGCAAGAGTTTCGGGCGGTATCTCGACGTGGGCTGGGAGCGCGACCGCGTGGACATCCTGCGCGGCATCGAGGACAGCGCGTTCTTCCAGAAGATCCGCGGCGGGCTGGTGACCGGCCTCTACAACCAGAAAGAGGTCTGGCCGCTCTTCGGCTACGAGGGCGAATCGTATTCCAAAGGCGGCTACATCAATCGCGGTTTCGACGACATCAACTGGCTCTGAGCCATAGCCATCACGGGAGGAACGACTATGGCTGCACCTTTTGAACTGAGCGACGACAACGTAATCGTCATCATCGGCACCGGCGCCGGCGGCGGCGTGCTCGCCAACGAACTGGCGCAACGCGGCATCTCCGTGGTGGCGCTGGAGGCGGGCGGGCGGTACCTGCCCGAGGATTACGTCAACGACGAATGGGAAAGCTTCGGCCAGCTCGCATGGCTTGACCCGCGCACCACGTCCGGCGATTGGCGCGTCTCGCGCGATTTCGCCAACCTGCCCTCGTGGATCGTAAAGGCCGTCGGCGGCACCACGACCCACTGGGCCGGAGCCTCCCTGCGCTTTCAGGATCACGAATGGAAGGCCGCCACCAATTACGGCCCCGTTCAGGGGGCAAACCTTCTGGACTGGCCGATCGACGGCGCCGAAATGGCCCCGTGGTACGACAAGGCCGAAAAGAAACTCGGCGTGACCCAGACCAATGGCATGCCCGCCCTGCCCGGCTGCAACAATTACAAGGTGTTCGAGGCTGGCGCGAAGGTCGTCGGATACGAGCAAGTGCATACCGGCCGAATGGCGATCAACAGCGAGGAAAACGACGGGCGCATGGCCTGCCAGCAGACCGGGTTCTGCTTTCAGGGCTGCAAATGGGGCGCGAAATGGTCGGCAGCCTACACCGATATTCCGCGCGGCGAGGCGACCGGAAATCTGGAAGTGCGCGAAAAGGCGCATGTCGCGCGCATCCTGCATGACGACGCGGGCAAGGTTACGGGCGTGGAGTATTTCGACGCGGACGGCGCCCTGCAGATGCAGGAGGCCCGCGCGGTCTGCCTCGCGGGCAACTCTATCGAATCGCCGCGGATGCTGCTCAATTCGGCGTCGTCGATGTTTCCCGACGGGCTTGCCAATTCATCCGGCCAGGTCGGGCGCAACTACATGCGGCACCTGACCGGATCGGTTTACGGCGTGTTCGACAAGCCGGTCCGGATGTGGCGTGGCACCACGATGGCGGGCATTATCCAGGACGAGGCGCGGCACGATCCGGCGCGCGGGTTCGTCGGCGGGTACGAGCTTGAGACGCTATCGCTTGGCCTGCCTTTCATGGCGGCGTTTCTCGATCCCGGCGGATGGGGGCGTGAATTCACCACGGCTCTGGATTCTTACGAGAACATGGCGGGCATGTGGATCGTGGGCGAGGACATGCCGCAGGAAACCAACCGCATCACGCTCAACCATGCGGTCGAGGATCAGTTTGGGCTGCCTGTGGCAGATGTGCGTTACGACGATCACCCCAACGATGTCGCGATGCGCAGCCATGCCTACGCACGGGGCGCGGCGATCTATGATGCGGTCGGGGCCACGCGCACCCTGCCCACGCCCCCTTACCCATCCACGCATAACCTCGGCACTAACCGGATGTCGGAAAATCCGCGCGACGGGGTGGTGAACAAATGGGGCCAAACCCATGACGTGCCCAACCTCTTCGTCTCGGACGGCTCGCAGTTCACCACCGGGGCGGCGGAGAACCCGACGCTGACCATCGTGGCGCTGGCCATGCGGCAGGCAGAACATATCGCGGGAGAGCTGTCGCGCGGCAACCTCTGACAGGATGGACGCGCCCGGGCCACCGGGCGCGTCGTAGGCCCTTGGCGCGGGGCACGGCGCACGCTATGCACCGGTCAGCAAGATACCGGAGGCCAGATGCGCAGCGCCACGATAACCCGAAAGACCGCCGAGACCGATATCACCGTCGAGATCGACCTCGATGGCACCGGCACCTATGACACCGCGACCGGCGTCGGCTTTTTCGATCACATGCTGGACCAGCTGGCGCGGCATTCGCTGATCGACATGACCATCCGCTGCACCGGGGACACGCAGATCGACGATCACCACACGGTCGAGGATGTGGGCATCGCGCTTGGACAGGCGCTGCGCGATGCGCTCGGCGACAAGCGGGGCATCCGGCGCTACGCGTCGTGCCACCTGCCGATGGACGACGCGCTGGTGCGCGCCGCGCTGGACATCTCGGGCCGGCCTTACCTCGTGTGGAACATGGATCTGCCCACGGCGAAGATCGGGACGTTCGACACCGAACTGGTGCGCGAGTTCTTCCAGGCCTTCGCGACCCATGGCGGGATCACGCTGCACGTGGACGGCTTGCGCGGGATCAACAGCCACCACCTGGCCGAGGCCGCGTTCAAGGCGGTCGCGCGCGCCTTGCGCGAAGCCGTGGAACCCGACCCGCGCAAGTCCGACGACATACCCTCGACCAAGGGGACCTTGTAACCCGTGACCACAGTCATCGTCGATTACGAAAGCGGCAACCTGCACTCGGCGGAGAAGGCCTTTCAGCGGATGGCGCGCGAAACGGGCGCGGGCGAGGTTGCCGTCACCTCCGACCCCGACGTGATCCGCCGCGCGGCGCGCATCGTGCTGCCCGGCGACGGGGCCTTTCCCGCCTGCCGCAAGGAGCTTTACGATCATCGCGGCGTGTTTGACGCCATCGAAGAGGCGGTGCTGCGCGCCGGACGGCCCTTTATGGGCATCTGCATCGGTATGCAGATGCTGGCGACGCGCGGCATGGAATATGCCGAGACGCCCGGGTTCGACTGGATCGGCGGCACGGTGGCTCAGATCGCTCCCGCCGATCCCGCGCTCAAGGTGCCGCATATGGGATGGAACGATCTGGTGATCGACCACGCGCATCCCCTTTTCGAAGGGATCGAGACCGGCGATCACGCCTATTTCGTCCATTCCTTCCAGTTCCGCGTCGACGATCCGGCGCATCTGCTGGCGCATGCCGAGTATGGCGAGCGGGTCACGGCGGTGGTCGGGCGTGACAACATTGTCGGCACGCAATTTCACCCCGAGAAAAGCCAGCAGACCGGCCTGCGGATGATCGCCAATTTCCTGAACTGGCAGCTCTGAACGATCAAATCGCCCAGAGTGAAGGCTCGGCCATCTCGATGGAATTGCCCGCCGGATCGCGGAAATAGATCGAGCGTGGTCCGTGCGGCCAGCGAAAATCGGCCTCGATTCCGACACCTGCCGCCTGCAGCCGTGCGCACCAATCATCCAAGGCGGACCCATGCACCGCGAAACAGAAATGCCCCGGCCCGGTTGCGCCGTGTGGGGGCACGGGAAGGTCGGGATTGTCGGGCGGTTGGCAGGTCTCGGCGGGGTTGAAGATCAAAAGCACGCCATTGCCAACGCGGTAGAACACGTGCCGGTCGCCCACCCGTACAAGCCGTTCCAGCCCCAGAAGGTCCCCATAAAACCGCTCCGCCGCGTCCAGATCCCCGGCATAAAGCGCGGCTTCGAGTATGGCGTCGGGCGTCGCGGAAGCGGGCAGGGCACGATTTGTCATAGTCATATCATATCGCAACCGGTGCAGAGACGAAACGCGGGCAGCAGCACTGCAGGGGATGGATTATTCGACCCGTGCCCAGAGCTGGCTTTGGCAAAGCGGCCCAACGCAGCCGCTGACCTTCAACCGGTCTTCGCTCGCAAGATCCATCTTCGCGGAATATTCCCTGTCATGCGCCGGCACCCACGCCCGACCGCGATACTCGCCGTCGCCTGTCGGCTTCACGTCCCAGAAGACGCGTTTCCCGACATTTTCCGTGGTGATGCGCTCGCCTTCAGAATTGTAGGTGCGCACGATCTTGCCACAAAGCGCCTCATCACATCGCGTAACCTCGACATGCGCGATCTGGCCTTTCTTGTCGGCCTCGGTCTGCCAAGTGCCAAGCGCCGACTCGGCGCTGATCGCGGTGCCAAGCAGGGCCACAATGCCGCTCATGGTCAGAACATGTGTCAGTCGCATCCGTTCTCTCCAGTGTCTGCGTCAGGACTTTCCCAAAACATAGATATGTACCCAAAACGGATTTCACCACATCGCCCCCGGCGACGGGCGGATTTCAGCGCAGAGGCCTTCGCGACACGTAACGGGCACCCTGCGGGTCATGCCCTGCGGCACCCGCGTTGCATTCAGCGGGGGGCCATGCCAAAGGGCAGGCACCCGCATAAGCAAGGACACCGCGCCATGATCCTTTACCCCGCCATCGACCTCAAGGACGGCAAGGCCGTGCGCCTACTGCGGGGCGACATGGACCGCGCGACGGTGTTCAACGATGATCCGGCGGCGCAGGCGCAGGTTTTCGTCGATGCGGGATGCGACTGGTTGCACCTCGTGGATCTGAACGGCGCCTTTGCGGGTCAGCCGGTCAATGCCGCGCCGGTCGAAGCGATCCTGAAGGACTGCGGCGTGCCGGCGCAACTGGGCGGCGGGATCCGCGACATGGCCACGATAGAGACATGGCTCGACAAGGGGCTTGCTCGGGTGATCCTCGGCACCGTGGCGGTCGAGGACCCAACGCTTGTGCGCGAGGCGGCGCGCGCCTTTCCCGGGCAGGTCGCCGTGGGCATCGACGCGCGAAACGGCATGGTGGCGACAAAAGGCTGGGCCGAGTCGACGGATGTCGACGCGACGGAGCTTGCGAAATCGTTCGAGGATGCCGGCGTGGCCGCGATCATCTATACCGACATCAACCGCGACGGCGCGATGCAGGGGCCCAATATCGAGGCGACGGCGGCGCTTGCGCACGCCGTGAGCATCCCGGTGATCGCCTCGGGCGGGGTGTCGTCACTGGACGACCTGATCGCGTTGCGCGATTGCGGCGCGCCTCTCAACGGCGCGATTTCGGGCCGGGCGCTGTATGACGGCGCGCTCGACCTCAAGGCGGCGCTTGCCGCGCTCAAGGACTGAGCGCGGCAAGCCTCACTCGCTTGCGGCCTTGGCCGTCAACTTGTCCAAAGCCCCGGTCATCGTCGTGATGTAATCGGCGTCATCGTCGATCTCTAGATCGTCGAACATGTCCTCGGGATCCTGATAGGCCAGCCATGTCTGCCCGTTGCGATCCTCGTAGACCAGCATCTTCATCGGCAGGAACAGCCCCGCGCGTGGATCGTCCTGCATGGCCTCCGTGCCGATCTTGGGATTGCCGAAGATCAGCACTTGCGTGGGGGCAAGCTGCATATCGACCGATCCCGCACCTTCAGCGTGATCGACACGGGCCATGACACTGGCGCCGGCCTCCGTCACCGCGGCTTCCAGGCGGTCCATGGTCGTGGCCACATCGCTGGAGGATTCGACCACCAAAAGGTCGTCGTCGTTGGCAAGGGCGGGCATCCCTGCAAGGCCGATCAGCACTGCGGCAAGATACCGTTTCATCACTCACTCCTTTTCGGTACGGGACGTATAATGCCCTCATCCTCTGGCATCTTGTCCGGTTTGCCCATAAACAACGTCGTGAGAGTCCTTTACCGGCGATATCATGCTCAAGACCCGCATCATCCCCTGTCTGGACGTCGCTGATGGCCGCGTGGTCAAGGGCGTGAATTTCGTCAACCTGCGCGATGCCGGCGACCCGGTGGATGCCGCGCGGGCCTATGACGCGGCCGGCGCTGACGAGCTGTGTTTCCTCGACATCCACGCCACACACGAGAATCGCGGCACCATGTTCGACGTGGTCCGAAGTACGGCCGAGGCCTGCTATATCCCGCTGACCGTGGGCGGGGGCGTGCGCACCGCGGAAGACGTGCGCGCGCTGCTGCTGGCCGGTGCGGACAAGGTTAGCTTCAACTCGGCCGCCGTCGCCGATCCCGACGTAGTGCGACGGGCCGCCGACCGGTTCGGCAGCCAGTGCATTGTCGTGGCCATCGACGCCAAGACCACCGCCCCCGGAAAGTGGGAGATCTTCACCCATGGCGGGCGCAAGCCCACAGGCATCGACGCGGTGGCATTCGCAAAGACCGTGGCCGAAAAGGGCGCGGGCGAGATCCTGCTCACGTCGATGGACCGCGACGGCACCAAGCAGGGTTTCAACATTCCCCTGACCCGCGCCATCACCGATGCGGTGGACATCCCCGTGATCGCGTCGGGTGGTGTCGGCACGCTCGATCATCTTGTCGAAGGGGTGACCGAAGGGCACGCCTCTGCGGTGCTGGCCGCCTCGATCTTTCATTTCGGCACCCATTCCATTCAGGAGGCCAAGCACCATATGGCTGCCGCAGGTATCCCCGTAAGGTACGCTGCATGACACTCGACGATCTTGCCCGCACGATCGAGGCCCGCGCCGGCGCCGATGCATCGGAAAGCTGGACCGCAAAACTGCTGGCCAAAGGCCCCGAAAAATGCGCCGAGAAGTTCGGCGAAGAGGCGGTCGAAGCGATCATCGAGGCCGTGAAGGGCGACCGCGCGCGGCTGACATCCGAGGCGGCGGACGTGCTCTTTCACCTACTGGTGATGCTGCAATCGCGCGACGTCGCGCTGTCGGACGTGATGGCCGAACTGGCGTCACGGCAGGGCACATCGGGCGTGGCCGAAAAAGCCTCCCGGACCGAAGAGTAATCCGATGATCCGTCATATCGTCTTTTTCTCGGCGGCCGATCCGCAGGATATAGAGCGCATCCGCGAGGGGCTGATGATGCTGGCCGAGATCCCCCATTCCAGCCATTTCGAAGTGGGCCGGAACCTGCAGAGCGATTCGATTTCTGGCGCTTCTGTCGATCTGGTGGTCTACGGCGAATTCGCAGATGAGGCCGCGCTTGCCGCCTACAAGGCGCATCCCATCTACGCCGAATGCATCGCCCGCGTGCGCCCCTTGCGCGAAATGCGCATCGCGGCCGATTTCAGGTCTGGTTGAGCGCGGCTTCTGCCGCCTGCGCCACGCGCAACAGCCGCTCTTCGCCATTCGGCGCACCGCACAGCATGATCCCGCAACTGGGTGTACCGGTGGGCAACGTCACCGCGCACAGGCCCATCAGGTTGCCGACTCGCGTGTTGCGCAGGGTCAGCAGGTTTTCCGTCACGTAATAGGCGTCATCCTCCATCAGGCGGTCGTGATCGGGAGGAATGTTCGGGGCGGTGGGCATCAGGACCGCGTCGTAGCCCGCCACCCGCGCCTGCCAGTCTGCGCGCAACCCGTCCAGCTTGTGCCAGGCAGACACGTAATCTGCCGCCGAAACGGATTTGCCACCGCGGAAACGTTCGAGGATAGGGGTGAACATCTTTTCGGGCGATGCCTCGATCACGTCGCGCCACAGACCATAAGCCTCGCCGGTGAAAAGCGTGGGTGACAGCGGCATCGCCTCGGCCACTTCTGGCGCGTCGATCTCCTCGATCGTTGCACCCGCCGCGCGCAGGCGCGCGACAGCGGCGGCATACGCGGTTTCCGGTTCGGTCCTGATATCGTCCATGACCACGGTGCGCAGGGCGGCAAAGCGCAGTCCCTTCAGCGACGCGCCGCGCAGATCGGCGGGCTTGCCGCCCTCGAGCGCCGCCAGTATCAGCGCGGCATCCTCGACCGACCGGGCCAGCGGCCCAACCGTGTCAAAGCGCAGGCAGAGCGGCACGACACCCGACAGCGACAGCCGCCCCGACGTGGTCTTGAGCCCCACAAGATCGTTCCACGCGGCGGGGATGCGCACCGATCCGCCGGTATCCGAACCGATCCCGCAGGAGGCCAGCCCGAAGGCCACGGTCGCCGCCGCCCCCGAGGACGAGCCCCCCGGCACCGCGTCGGCGTTGTTCACGCAAGGCGGCGTCGCCGTCACCGGGTTGAGGCCGAGCCCGGAAAACGCCAGCTCGCTCATATGCGTCTTGCCGAGGCACACGAGCCCCGCGGCGGTGGAGTTGCGCAACATCTCGGCGTCGCGGTCGGGAACCCGGCCTTTCAGCAGCGCAGACCCCGCCTCGGTGGCCACACCCGCGCTGTCGAAGAGATCCTTCCAGCTGATCGGCACGCCATCCAAAGGTCCAAGCCGCTGCCCTGCCCGCGCGCGCTCGGCGGCCGCGGCGGCCTCGGCCCTGGCGCGGTCTTCGGTTACGATGCTGTAGATGCGGTCGCGCAAGGGGTGCGAGGCGATGGCGGTGAGATAGGTGTCGCACAGCGCCTCGGGGTCGATATCCCCGGTCGCGATGCCGCGCCCCAGGTCGCCCGCCGTCATTTCCAGCCAGTCCAGCATCGCGCCTCTCCTTTCGGGTCCCGCACCTCATTGCTAGCGGCAGAGGCACGCATGGACAATGCCGCACGGGCTGACATATTGAAAGGCATGGAACATGACAGCGACATCCTGATCGTCGGCGGCGGCCTCAACGGCCCGCTTCTGGCGCTTGCCGCGGCAAGGTCCGGCCTTTCGAGCACGGTTATCGACGCCATCCCAGAAACCGCGCGCGCCGAGGACGGGTTCAACGGAAAATCCTATGCTCTTGCACTCGCCTCCGTGCGGCTTTTGCGCAATCTCGGGATCTGGGACAGGGTCGCGGATAACGCGCAGCCAATGCTGGACATCAAGGTGTCCGACGGGCGCCCCGGCGAGGGCCCCGCGCCGTTCTTTCTGCATTTCGACCATGCCGAGATCGAGGAAGGGCCGATGGGCCACATGCTCGAGGATCGCTTCCTGCGCCGCGCACTGCTCGGGGCGATGGAGGAGGTGCCGCAGATCACCCAGGTCTCGGGCGATCGCGTGATCGCGCAGGACTTGGACAAGACAGGCGTCACCGTCACGCTTGCCTCGGGACGCGCCCTGCGTGGACGGCTGCTTGTCGGGGCCGACGGGCGAGCGTCCGGCACGGCAACGCGCACGGGCATCCGCCGAACCGGCTGGCGCTACGGCCAGACCGCCCTCGTCGCGGCGATCGAGCACGCGTTGCCGCATCACGGCGTTGCGCACCAGTTCTTCATGCCGTCGGGTCCGCTGGCGATCCTGCCACTTCCCGGCAATGTCAGCTCCATCGTCTGGAGCGAGACGGACAAGGTGGCTGCACAATTCGCTGCATTGTCCGACGAGGATTTCCTGGAGGTGCTGCGCCCGCGCTTCGGCGACTTCCGCGGCGAGATCGCGCTGCGCGGCGCCCGCTATACCTATCCGCTGAGCCTGAGCATCGCCAACCGCTTCGTGTCCGATCGCCTCGCCCTGATCGGTGACGCGGCGCACGGGGTGCATCCGATCGCCGGACAAGGGCTGAATGCGGGGCTACGCGATGTGGCTGCCCTTGCACAGGTGCTGCACGAAGCGGCACATCGCGGCGAGGATATCGCGGCCACGGATGTGCTCGAGCGTTATCAGCAATGGCGGCGGTTCGACACGACGACGCTGGCGATGGCGACGGACATGACCAACCGTCTGTTTTCCAACGACAACCCGCTGCTCCGCGCGGCGCGCGACCTCGGGATGGGCGCGATCAGCCGGATGCCCGCCCTGAGACGCGGTTTCATCCGCGAGGCGGCTGGCCTGACCGGCGAGCTGCCCACGTTGATGAAAGCGTGATACCAATCTCGCTAGGTGCGTCGCAGGATCCTGATACGCGTCGCGCCATATGTGCGGTCCTCGATCATCTGCACGCCCCCCGGCGGCTGGATCTCGGCGCTTTCCTCCCACACGATCAGCGCATCCACGGCGATCCAGCCTTTCGCCAGCAGCGCTTCGAGCGCGGCTTCACCCAATCCCTTACCATAGGGCGGATCGAGAAACACGAGATCGTGCGGCGCATCGGGGCACGGCCCGGGACGGCGCGCATCCGACCTGATGACGCGCACATGCGGCTCAGCCCCACACAGCGCGATGTTCTTGCGCAGCAGTGACAAGGCAGAGCGCCCGTTTTCGACAAAGGTGACCGACACGGCCCCCCGCGACAGCGCCTCGAGCCCGAGCGCGCCGGTCCCGGCGAAGACGTCCAGAACCCGTGCCCCGCTGACCGGGTCACCGTACCCGCCAGCCAACACGTTGAACAGGCTTTCGCGCACGCGGTCCGATGTGGGCCGCAGATGCGCCGCCGCATCGCCCTTGCCCAGACCGGCAAGCGCCCGCCCGCGATGCGCACCGCCGATGATTCTCATGGCGTAAGAAGTCGCTTGAGATCGGTCTGCGGATCGGCAACGAGACCCGGATCAGCGGTTTTTCCGGCCTCGATCAAGCGCTTGCCCACCATGTAGGCGCGCGGATCGTTCATCGCATCGACGGCCAGCAACCGATCGCCGCGATAATACCAGACCGACATCACAGTGCCGGCCGCGCGGGTGACGATCCGGTCATAGCCTGTATTCAGACCGGCGATCTGCAGTTTCACGTCGTACTGATCCGACCAGAACCACGGTCGTGGAACATAGGGCGTCTCGGTTCCCATGATATTGCGCGCAACGCATTCGGCCATGTCGATGGCATTGGGCACGCTTTCAAGGCGCAGCCGCGCACCGTCATGCGGGAAGGACGCGCAATCGCCCACGGCCCAGATCGCCTGATCCGAGGTGCGCCCCTGCGCGTCCACGGCGATGCCGTTGTCGATGGCGAGGCCGGCCGTCTCTGCAAGGCGCGTATCCGGCACAATCCCCACGCCGGCAATCACCATGTCGACCGCCATCTCGGTGCCGTCGGTCAGGCGCGCATTGCGCACGCGGCGTTCGCCCGAGAGGTACTCAAGCCCGACACCCTCGCGCAGATCGACGCCGTGGCGTTCGTGCAGCGCGCGAAAATAGGCCGCGGTTTGCGGTGCCGCGACGCGCTGCAGGATACGCTCCGCCATCTCGACCAGCGTCACGGTCATGCCGCGCGACACCGCCACCGCGGCGGCCTCCAGCCCGATATATCCGCCGCCAACGATCAGAAGCCGCGCAGCCGGCACGAAACCGGGGCTCATCGCGTCCACATCCCTCAGGGTGCGCACCACATGCACCCCGTCCAGATCCCCGCCAACAGCCTGAGGCAGACGGCGCGGCATCGATCCGGTGGCCAGCACAAGATGCTCATATCCCAGTTGGTCTTCGCCAAGATGAACCTCGCGCGCCGCACGGTCGATGGCGGTCACCGGCGCGCCAAGCCGCAGATCGATGCCGGCATCGGAATAATAGCTTTCGGGCCGCAGATAGAGCCGTTCCGCGCTCAACTCGCCCAGCAGGTATTTCTTGGACAAGGGCGGACGCTGATAGGGTGGCACCGGCTCATCCCCGACAAGCGTGATGGCGCCCTGATATCCCTCGCTCCGCAGCTTTGCCACCAGCGATGCGCCGGCCTGCCCCGCCCCGATCACCACAACGCCTGTCATCCCGCTCTCCAGATTTTCTCGTGGTCACGCATCCTGCATGGGATTATATGTACCCGCACATACCGTCCACCCGAATGACAAGGAGCGACCATGACCCTTTCCACCGGCGACAAACTGCCCGAGGCGAAACTGCTGCGCCACGGCGACAACGGCCCCGAAGAAGTGTCCCTGAGCGACAAGACCGCGGGCCGCAAGGTGGTGATCTTCGCCGTACCCGGAGCCTTCACGCCCACCTGCCATTCGGCGCATGTCCCGAGCTTCGTGCGGACCAAGTCCGATTTCGACGCCAAAGGCATCGACGAGGTGATCTGCATCAGCGTCAACGACCCGTTCGTGGTCAAGGCCTGGGACGAGGCCACTGGCGCCGGCAAGGCAGGGTTGACCATGCTCGGTGATCCGCAAAGCACGTTCACCAAGGCCATCGGCATGGATTTCGACGCGCCGCCCGCCGGGCTGATCGGCCGGTCGAAGCGTTACGCGATGATCGTCGACGATGGCACGGTGAAGGTGCTCCACGTCGAAGACAGCCCCGGCACCTGTGAAGTCTCCGCCGGCGAGTCGCTGCTGGCGGAACTCTGATCCGAACTGATGGTGCGAGGGGCCAGCCCCTCGCGCTCCCCGGGATATTTGAGGCCAAAAGAAACCACTCCGGATTTCTTTTCGGCAAAAGTACCCGAATACGATTCGGTCAGCCAGCAAGCCCATCGAACTTGCGCGCGAGCTTTGCATCGAGCGCACTGAGACCCCCGACATCATGCGTGCTCAACGTCACGTCGACACGGTTGTAGACGTTGAACCACTCGGGATGGTGATTCCATTTCTCGGCCCAGATCGCGGCGCGGGTCATGAAGCCGAAGGCTTCGGTAAAGTCCGGGAACTTGAATGACTTCTGGATCGCGTCGCGCCCCTCGACCATGGACCAGCCGTTCTCCAGCAGTGGCTTCAGGGTTGTCTCGCGGGCTGTATCGCTGAGTTTCTCGGTCATTGGTGATCCTCCATCTGGGGTTTTCGAAATGGCCCGTAGCCCGTGAGGATTTCGATATCCTCGTCAACGGCTGCGCGCTCTGCCTCAAGGTAGCGCGCGACGGCCTCGGCAAAACCTGCATCGCGCATCCAGTGCAGCGACTGGGTGGCCACGGGCAGATAGCCGCGCGCCAGCTTGTGTTCACCCTGCGCGCCAGCCTCTACCCTGTCGAGCCCGTGATCAATGGCGAATTCCATCGCCTGATAATAGCACAGCTCGAAATGCAGGCAGGGATGATCCTCCACGCAGCCCCAGTAGCGGCCATATAGCGCCGAGGCGCCAATCAGGTTCATCGCCCCGGCCACAGGTCGGCCGTCGCGCAGGGCCAGCACCAGCAAGATGTCATCGCGCAGATGCGCGTGCGCTTGCTCGAAGAACGCGCGGGTCAGGTACGGCGTGCCCCATTTGCGCGCGCCAGTGTCCTGGTAGAAGGTCCAGACCGCGTCCCAGTGCTCAGGGCGGATGTCCTCGCCGGAAAGCGCGACGATCTCGCCGCCGAACTCCTGCGCCCGGGCACGTTCCTTGCGGATGGTCTTGCGCTTGCGCGACGACAGATCAGCGAGGAACGCGTCGAAATCCGCGTAGCCGCGATTGTGCCAGTGGTATTGCTGCGTGCGGCGGGGCATCAGTCCAAGCGCGCTGCCCGCCTCGCATTCCGCTTCGGTGCAGAAGGTGAGATGCAGCGACGAGATGCCGTTGCGTTCGGCCACCTCGCTGGCGCCCTGCACGAGCGCGGCGCGCCCCGTCTCCTCGAACCCCGGTCGCGTCAGAAGCCGTCGCCCGGTGACGGGCGTGAACGGCACGGCCACCTGGAATTTCGGATAATACCGCCCGCCCGCGCGCTCGTAGGCATGCGCCCAGTTGTGGTCGAAAATATACTCGCCCTGCGAATGCGCCTTGAGGTAGAGCGGCGCACAGGCGATCACCTTGCCGCCCGTCTCGGCGGTCATGTGATGCGGATGCCAGCCGGTGCCGGTGCCAACCGACCGGCTGTCCTCCAGCGCCTTGAGAAATCGATGCGTCGTGAACGGGTCCTCGGGGCGCCGGCCTGTCGCCTCTTCGGGACAGGCGCAGGCACCCCAGACCTGCGCCGGAATATCGGCGATCCGTTCATGCAGGCTGATCTTTATCTCGTCATCGTCCATTGCTTCGATCCTGTTCGCCCCATCTCACTTGGTCCGCCTGCGACGTGGATCAAGCCGGGATCTCGGGCAAATACCCCTCGAAGGTGATGTTGTCTGCCACCTCGCGCGCCACTCTTTCATCCGCGGCAGAGCGGACGGTCCAGCTGAGGATCATGGCCCCGCCGGCGTGTAGCGCGGCGATCCGGGGGGTCTGGAGGTCCTGAAACTGGTGGCTCACGAACTGCGCCCCGCAAGCCTCGTAGTCCGGGATGCCCCGCAGCCGCGTCCGGGTCTCGGGCAAAAGTTGCGGCCAGTGCGCGACGCTGAAATCACAGGTCACGATGCCGCGCGGCACGTCCGGGGCGAGGGTGGCCATGCGCGCCACCATCGAGGGATTGAACGACATCACCGCGACCGGCCCCCCGTAGCCGTCGAGCGCGCGCGCGGTGGCGTGTTCGAGCGTCCCGTCAGTGTCACCCATCTGGCCGTGCTGATCCTTCAACTCGACCAGCAGCGGCACGCGCCCCGCCACCAGTTCCAGGATCTCGGGCAGGTCCGGAATTCCCTCGTTCCTGCCGGCAAGCGGGATCTTGGCCAGCTCTGCCGCGTCGCGCTCCCGGAGGGGACCATGCTCGGGTGTGAGGCGCCCGAGGTCGTAATCGTGAAAGACCATCGGCCGGCCGTCCCGGCTGGGTTGCAGGTCGATTTCGATGCCGTAGCCCGCCGCAACGGCCGCGCACACGCTGGCGCGCGAGTTTTCGGGCCGGGCATCATCCATGTCGTGCAGCCCGCGATGCGCCAGCGGCACGCGGCGGAACGCGTCCGGAAGCCGGGTCATCTGATCTGGAAAATCCCGTCGATCTCGACGCAGACACCGAAGGGCAATGATGCGGCGGACACCGCGGTGCGGGCATGCTTGCCCGCCTCGCCGAGCACCTCGCCGATGAAATCCGACGCGCCGTTGATGACCTGCGGCTGACTGGTGAAATCCGGTGTCGAGTTGACGAAACCGCCCAGTTTCACCACCCGCACCAGCCGGTCGAGATCGCCGCCACAGGCCGCCTTGACCTGCGCGAACAAGGCGATCGCGCAGAGCTTCGCGGCGGCCGCGCCGTCGGCCACGCCCATGTCGTCGCCCAGCTTGCCCAACAGGAGCGTATCACCGTCCTTGGCGACCTGGCCGGAGACATAGAGCATGTCGCCAGCCTGCACGAAGGGCACATAATTCGCGGCCGGGGCCGGCGCCTCGGGCAGGGTGACGCCCATCTGCGCGAGTTTCGTCTCGAACTGGCTCATATCTTATCCCTTTCGCAATGTGTTTTGCCGGACGCTAACGGCTGACACGGGCGAAGGAAATCGGAAATCGCCCCCACCCGGACCAAAAGACCGATGAGGCGCCGTCAGAGCCGCTTGTCGCCTTTGTGCCACAAAAACGTGACCGCGTCGCGCATTGTGCTGGGTTTCATGCGCTGATCGTGTATGGGGAGGGTTAACCCTCCAAGATCGCGGATGTCAAAGTGCTGCCAGTGATACACCCCTCCTTCCGCCGTCTTGCGCCACTCGTCGCGCTGATCGGCGTGACCGTTCTTGCGGCCTGTGCCGGAGGACAACCCGATGCGCAGGCCGGGCGCGGTACGTTCGACCCCTATGAGGAACAGAACCGGGAGGTGCACGCGTTCAACAAGGACTTCGACCGCAAGCTCGTCCGTCCCGTGTCGAAAGGCTATGACGCCGCGGTCCCCGACGATATCGAGGGGGCCATCCTGCGCTTTTCAGACAACACGTCCCTGCCGGGCGCCATCGTCAACAATATCCTTCAGCTCAACATGAAAGCCGCCATCGAGGACACTGCGCGGTTGGTGGTCAACACCACGGTCGGTCTTGGCGGACTGTTTGATCCGGCGACTGAGATGGGCATGCCGGCCGCCTCGGACGCCGATTTCGGCCAGACCCTGCATGTCTGGGGCGCCGGCGAGGGGGCCTATATCGAATTGCCCGTCCTTGGTCCTTCGACGCAGCGCGACACGTTCGGCACGGTCGTCGACGTCTTCACGAACCCGCTGCGCTACGTGCTGAACGATCCGTCGCGCGCCATCAACAGGGGAACGAGCGTCGCCAAAGGCCTGACCCGGCGCAGCCGGTTCTCTGACACGATCGACGAGGTTCTTTACGACAGTGCGGACAGCTACGCGCAATCTCGCTCAATCTACCTGCAGGGGCGCCGATTCGAGCTGGGCGGCACCGGGGGTGAGACCTACACTGATCCTTATGAAGACGATGGCTCCACAGCCGTCATGGAGGATCCTTATGACCAATGACACATCCCGCCGCACATTCGTGCTTTCTGCTGTCGCCCTCGCCGGCACGGCACTTGTACCGCTTGACGCGCAGGCACTGACCGAAGAGCGGGCGCGCACGCTCGTCGCCCAAGTGGTGCGTGAAATAAACCAGACGATCGAGTCCAGTGGCTCGCAAGCGGCCGTGATCCGGAAATTCGAGCAGATTTTCCAGCGCTACGCGGATGTCAGCATCATCGCGCGGTCCACGCTCGGGGCGGATGCCCGCCGCGCATCGAACGCGCAGATGCAGGCCTTCACGAACGCGTTCCGCGGCTACATAACGCGCAAATACGGCAAACGGTTCGACGAGTTCCGCGGTGGACGGATCGAGGTGAACAGCGTCCGCGAAGTGAAATCCTGGCACGAGGTCTCGGCAACGGCTTATCTGCCCGGCCAGTCGCCCTTCGAGGTCAGGTTCCTCGTTTCTGACAAATCCGGCCAGGACAAGTTCTTCGACATGGTGGTCGAGGGCATCAGCCTGCGCCTGAGCGAGCGCGAAGAGATCGGCGCAATGCTGGACCAGCGCAACGGCGATATCGATGCCCTGATCCAGGCTCTGCAAAACGCGGGCTGAGAGACCCGCGACATTCATGGGGCTTGCCGTCGCGGACCCGTCAATTCCCGAAGATGCTGCGCAGGATGTTTTCGACCGGATTGTTCGTTTTGACTGATCCGGGATGCCGCGGCGTTTCAGGCTGTGACGCGGTTCGCGGCGCATCACGTTGCGGGGCGGGCCGCATCATCGGCAATGGTCTGGCCGGCATACCCTCATGCACGCGCCGCATCGTTTCTTGCCAGATCTCTGCGGGCAGACCCCCACCGGTGACACCGGTCAGCGGCGTATTGTCGTCATACCCCATCCAGACACCGGCCACGTAATCTGCTGTGAACCCCAGGAACCAGGCATCCCGCGCCTCCTGCGTGGTGCCTGTCTTGCCGGCGGCCTCGCGGCCCGGTAGTTGGGCACGCCCGCCGGTGCCGTCCGCGATGACGCGGCTCATCATGTATGTTAGCTCCTGCGCGGCGCTTTCACGGATGACGCGTTCGCCGATCCCGCCGCCGACGCCCATCATCGGCTCCGATTCGCCCAGCAGTTTCAGTTCCGTCAGGCCGTAGGGCGTCACCGACGAGCCGCCATTCAGGATGCCGGCATAGGCGCCCGTCATCTCCAGCAGGGTGCTTTCGGATGCACCGAGGGCCAGCGCCGGCCCGGCGGCCAGATCGCTGTCGATGCCGAAATCGCTGGCGACCTTGCGCACCATATCGCGCCCGACGCTTTCGGACACCTTCACCGCCGGCACGTTGATCGACTCGGCCAGGGCCTGCGTCAGCGTCACGCGCCCCTTGTGGTCGCGCGTGTAGTTCTGGGGGCACCAGCGCCCGGATCCCGGCACGTCAAGGCAGTAGGGCTCGTCCACCACCACCGAATCGGGACTGTGACCCAGGTCCAGCGCCGTGGCGTAGACAAACGGCTTGAAGGCGGACCCGGTCTGGCGCTTTGCTTGGGTGGCCCGGTTGAACGCCCCGATCACCGTGGGGTCGCGCCCGCCGACCATGGCGCGCACGGCGCCATCGGCGCTCATCACGACGATGGCGGCTTGCGCCTTGGATCCGTCACGCACCTTGTCCTCGAAGACGCTGCGCAGCGCATCCTCGGCGGCGCGTTGCAGCCGCTGGTCCAGCGTCGTCCGGATGATCACGTCCTCTGTCGTGTCGCGTGTAAAGAACTCCGGCCCCGATGCCATGATCCAGTCGGCGAAATAGCCGCCGGCCTGACGCGCCGCGGCATCCGACAGCGCGGCAGGGGCCGCGAGGGCCACGGCTGCTTCCTGATCGCTGAGATAGCCCTGTCGACGCATCAGCGAGATGACCACCGAGGCCCGGTTCTGCGATCGCTCCAGGTTGGCGGTCGGCGCCAGGGTCGACGGCGCGGTCAGAAGGCCTGCGACCATCGCCCCCTCGGCGGGGTTCAGGTTGGCGGCAGATTTGCCGAAATAGCGCTGTGCCGCGGCCTCGGCACCGTAGGCCCCGCCGCCCAGGTACGCGCGGTTGAGATAGACCGACAGGATCTGGTCCTTGGTATACTTGGCCTCCATCGCCAGCGCGTAGACGGCTTCCTTCGCCTTGCGCCACAACGAGGTGCGACGGCAATCGGCCACATACTCGGCCTCGGAACTCCATTCGCTTTCGTCATAATCGACGCCAAAGCACAATAGCTTCGCGGTCTGTTGCGTGATGGTCGACCCGCCATTGCCCGAAAACGGCCCGCGCCCCTCAGACAGGTTGATGCGGATGGCGCTGGCAATGCCGATGGGATCGACGCCGGGATGCATGTAGAAGCGCCGGTCCTCGGTCGCGATCACCGCGTTCCTGAGGTGCGGGCTCACCGTTTCAGCGGTCACCACACCTCCGAACTGGTCCCCGCGCCACGCAAAGACATCGCCCTCGCGGTCAAGAAGCGTAACCGACCCGCGCGCCCGTCCGTCCATCAGCGCCTGATACTCGGGCAGCGTGGTATAGACATAGGCCACCGCGAGGCTGGTGACGATCACAAGCACCGCCGTCACGCGCCAGCCGATCGCCCAAACCAAACGCAAGGCCCACCCGAACACGGCCCGGAACAGGCGCACCAATGGATTGCGTGCGCGTGCCGGGCGCCGTTTGGCGCGACGCGTCTTGCTCTTGGCGCCTCCTGTCTTGGTCTTGGCCCCGACCGTCTTCGACCGACGCTTGGGTGCGGCCAATGGCGGTTTGCGCCGTCCTGAAGTACTCATGCTCGCCCTGCCTAGCGGTCTTGCCCTGATGCAGTTCTACAGGCTGACAGCCCCGATGTAGAGACCCGACCCGACCACACCCGCATGTTTTCATAGTGCATATTTTTTAGCCATCTCGTCAATTATGCATAAAATTTATTCATTCAAGACATCCCGAGGCCAAGGATCCTTGTCTTCTCCTTTTCGAAGCCGACGCACAGCGCTTTTGCTGACCAGACGACGCTGGTGCTGCGCCAACACGCAAATCGAAAGGGATCACCGTGAAACTCATCATTGCAACGATCAAGCCGTTCAAGCTGGAGGAGGTCCGCGAGGCGCTGACCGATATCGGCGTGCGCGGCATGATGGTCACCGAAATCAAGGGGTTCGGTTCTCAATCGGGCCATACCGAGATCTACCGCGGCGCGGAATACGCCGTCAATTTCGTTCCGAAGATCAAACTGGAGATCGCCGTGTCTGCCGCGATGGCCGATCAGGTCGTCGACGCCATCACCAAGGCCGCGCGAACCGGCAAGATCGGCGACGGCAAGATCTTCGTTCTCGACATCCAGCAAGCCATGCGTGTCCGCACGGGCGAAACCAACGACGACGCACTTTGATTGCGCAACGAAAGGACAGAACAATGAATCCCATGCTGAAACTCGGCCTGGCCGCAACGCTGATCGTGTTGCCGCAGATGGGTCTGGCACAGGACACCGAGGCCGTGCCCGGCTTTGACGAGATCGGCCCCTACATCATGACAACCCTGCTGTTTTGCATAGCGGGGTTCCTCGTCTTCTTCATGGCGGCAGGCTTTGCGATGCTCGAAGGCGGGCTCGTGCGCTCCAAGAACGTCACGATGCAGATGACCAAGAACATCGGGCTCTATTCCTTCGCGGCCATCATGTACTGGCTGATCGGCTTCAACCTGATGTATCCGGGTGATGGCTGGACGATCGCCGGCTGGGTCGGTCCGTTCTTCTCTCAGACCGTTCTGGATCCGGTTGGCGTGGCCGCGGCGGACGCCGACCTTGGCTATGCCTCGATCGGCTCGGACTTCTTCTTTCAGCTGGTGTTCGTGGCCGCCACCGCTTCGATTGTGTCGGGCGCCTTGGCCGAACGGATCAAACTTTGGCCGTTCCTGATCTTCGTGATCCTGCTGACCGGTGTCATGTACCCGATTTCCGGCTCCTGGCAGTGGGGCGGCGGCTGGCTTGCGGAAGCTGGCTTCTCGGACTTCGCGGGTTCCACGGTCGTTCACTCAGTCGGTGGCTGGGCCGCACTGGCAGGCGCGATCGTGCTGGGTCCGCGTATCGGCAAGTACGGCAAGGACGGCAAAGTCACCCCGATCCCGGGTTCAAACCTTGCACTGGCCACGCTTGGCACGTTCATCCTGTGGCTCGGGTGGTTCGGCTTCAATGGCGGCTCGCAGCTCGCCATGGGCACGGTCGGCGATGTCTCCGACGTGTCGCGCATCTTTGCCAACACCAACATGGCAGCGGCGGCCGGTGCCGTCACCGCGCTGATCCTGACGCAGTTGATGTACAAGAAACCCGACCTCACGATGGTCCTGAACGGCGCCCTTGCGGGTCTCGTCTCGATCACCGCAGAGCCGCTGGCGCCCACGCTGTTCGGCGCGCTCTGGATCGGTGCCGTCGGGGGCGTGATCGTTGTCCTGACCGTGCCGATGCTGGACAGGTTCAAGATCGACGACGTGGTCGGCGCCATCCCGGTGCACCTGTTCGCGGGAATCTGGGGTACGATCGCCGTTGTCTTCTATGGCAGTGCGAACATCGTCACGCAGCTGATGGGGATCGCCGCATATGGGGTCTTCACCTTCGTCGGCAGTCTCATTGTGTGGTTCATCATCAAGGCGGCCATGGGCCTGCGGGTCGATGAAGAAACCGAGATCAACGGTCTCGACATGAGCGAGATGGGCATGGAAGCCTACCCCGAGTTCTCCAAGAGCTGACGTTTCTCTTTCCTCCCGAAGAGAAACCAGCCCCGGGCGGTCGCGCCCGGGGCTTTTTCATGTCCCGTGCAAAACATTAGAGCAGCCCGTCGGCAGGGTCCAGAGGCCCCGCAGCCTCAGGCCTTATTGTGTCGCGCGTTCGGCACTTGCAGCGGTCGCGGACGTGGGAACGGGATCCGTCGCGCGCTCGTCCATGACCGGGCGCAGGTGGCGCAGACGCAGCGCGTTGGTGACCACGAACACCGACGACAGCGCCATCGCCCCCGCCGCCAGCATCGGCGACAAGAGTATTCCCAAGGCGGGATAAAGCACGCCCGCCGCGACCGGGATCAGCGCCGTATTGTACCCAAACGCCCAGAACAGGTTCTGCCGAATGTTGCGCATCGTCTGGCGCGAGACCTCGTGCGCGTTCACAACGCCGCGCAGATCGCCGGACATCAGCACCACATCGGCGCTCTCGATGGCCACATCGGTGCCGGTGCCGATCGCGATCCCGACATCGGCATGGGCCAGCGCGGGCGCGTCGTTGATCCCGTCACCGACGAAGGCCAGTCGCCCGCCATCCTTGCGCAAATCATCGAGGGCCGCGACCTTGCCATCCGGCAGCACGCCGGCGATCACTTGATCTATGCCTGTCTCACGCGCAATCGCCTCCGCGGTCTCGCGCTTGTCGCCGGTGACCATCGCCACCCGCAGCCCTGCCGCGTGCAGCGCCGCGATGGCCGCAGCACTCGATGCCTTCACGGGGTCGGCCACGGCGATCACCGCGGCCACCCGCCCGTCGATGGCGGCGTAAAGCGCGGTGCGGCCCTGCCCGGCAAGATTTGCCTCGGTTTCGGTTAGGGCATCTATGTCCACCCCGTCGCGGGTCATCAGCCGGTCGGACCCAACCAGCACATCGCGTCCCGCCGCGCGCGCGCGGACGCCGTACCCGGTGATCGACTGGAAATCTTCAAGGGTGGCATCTTCGACGCCTTCGGCCTTGGCTGCGCGCGTGATCGCCTCGGCGATCGGATGCTCCGACTGGCCCTCGACCGCCGCCACCAGTGACAGGATTTCAGCCCGATCAAAGCCGCCTGCGACCACCAGATCGGTCATCTCGGGGCGCCCTTCGGTCACCGTCCCGGTCTTGTCGAGCGCCACGATATCGACAGAGGCCAGCTGTTGCAGCGCATCGCCCTTGCGGAAAAGTACGCCCATTTCCGCCGCGCGCCCGGTGCCGACCATGATAGAGGTCGGCGTGGCCAGCCCCATCGCACAAGGGCAGGCGATGATCAGCACCGACACGCCCGCGACCAGCGCCAGCGTCAGCGCCGGATCGGGCCCGAGCACCAGCCACACCGCCACCGTCAGCGCGGCAGCGGCCAGAATCGCGGGCACGAACCACAGCGTGATGCGGTCCACCAGTCCTTGGATGGGCAGTTTCGCGCCCTGCGCCGCCTCGACCATGCGGATGATCTGCGCCAGCGTGGTGTCCGCACCGACCCGTGTTGCCCGGAACTGCAGGCTGCCTGTACCGTTGACCGTGCCACCGGTCACCGTATCCCCCGCGGCCTTTGCCACGGGCACCGGCTCGCCGGTGATCATGCTTTCGTCGACACGCGTCTGGCCCTCGATCACCTCGCCGTCGACAGCGATACGCTCGCCGGGACGCGCCAGCAGGATGTCGCCAGGCACGATCTCGTCAATCGCCACGTCCTGCGCCTGGCCATCGCGGATCACGCGCGCGGTACGGGCCTGCAACCCGATCAGACGCTGGATCGCCTCGCCGGTGCGCCCCTTGGCGCGCGCCTCCAGGGTGCGGCCAACAAGGATCAGCACGACGATCACCGCCGCGGCCTCGAAATAGACGGCGCGCACGGCATCGGGCAATAGCCCGGGCAGGAAGGTCGCAACCACCGAATAGGCGTAGGCCGCGCCCGTCCCGACGGCGACAAGGCTGTTCATGTCTGGGGCGCCGCGCATCAGCGCCGGGATGCCCTTGGCGTAGAACAACCGACCCGGTCCGGCCAGAACCAGCGTGGTCAGCACGAATTGCAGCAGCCAGCTGGTCTGCTGCCCGATCGTGTCATGGATCAGCCCTTGGAGGCCGGGTATCAGGTGACCCCCCATCTCGATCAGGAACACCGGCAGGGCGAGCGCGCCCGCGATCAGCGTGTTGCGAAAGAGCCGCCGCGCCTCGTCCGCCTTGCGATCGGCGGCGCTGGCACTGCCTGCGGCATCGGCGATTTGCGCGGGATAGCCTGCGTCGCGCGTCGCGGCAATCAGGTCTCCGGGCCGGGTCAGGCCCTCGACGTAGCGCACCGTGGCGCTTTCTGAGGCCAGGTTCACGTCGGCCTCCAGAACGCCGAGAACAGTGGCAAGCGCCTCTTGCACCCGGCCCACGCAAGAGGCGCAGGACATGTCGCTAATGGTCAGCCGCACGGTCTTTTGGCGCACCGGATACCCCACCCGGTCCAGCGTGGCGACGACATCGTTCAGCTCGGCGTCATCCGCCATCTCGATCTGCGCCGACTCGGCCGCGAGATTGACCGAGACATCCTCGACCCCGTCAACATCCCGAAGCGCCGTTTCAACGCGACCGACACAGGACCCGCAATGCATGCCTTCGATCGATACTTTCACCTGTCGCTGCCCGGTCATCGGGACCCTCCGGTTTCGTGCCAGACCCTTGTGATAAGGCCCTCAGCGACCGCAGGTTCAAGGGGCGGCCTGCGGCCTCCTGCCGACAAGAGACACGCAAAGCCCTCTTGTGCCTCAGAAATCGAGGTTCTCGACGTTCAGCGCGTTGGACTGGATGAATTCGCGGCGCGGCTCCACGACATCGCCCATCAGCTTGGTGAACAGATCGTCGGCCTCGGCCACGTCGTCGATCTTGACCTGCAGGAACGTGCGCGCATCCGGGTCGAGCGTGGTTTCCCACAGCTGATCGGGGTTCATCTCGCCCAGACCCTTGTAACGTTGCAGCGTCAGGCCCTTTTCGCCTTCCTTCAGGATGGCGGCCAGCAGGTCGAGCGGGCCGAATATGGGCTGCCCGCGCTCCTTGCGCACAAGCGTTGCGGGCTCGCGGTAGACCTCTCGCAATTGCCCAGTGATCTGGGCAAGCCGGCGCGCCTCGCCGCCGCGCAGCACCGGCCCGTCAAGCTTGCGCACTTCCTCGACGCCACGCACGGTCCGGGTCAGGCGCAGGCCCTGATCCTGCGTCGGGCGCCCCTGCCAGCCACGCTCATACTCGTTGGAGATCATGTCGAGGCGACTGGCCACGGTATCGGCCACGCCTTGCAGGTCGGCATCCACGCGACCGGGCAGGAACGCCTCGGCGATGGCCGCCTGTTCGAGGATGTGCCGCGGGTAATGCGTCGGAAACGACTCCAGCATCCGTTTGGCGTGTCGCGCCTCCTCGACCACGCGCACGAGGTCTGGTCCCGCGATTTCCTCGCCGCTGCCAAGGCGCAGGGCGGCGTCGGTGGTGCCTTGGTCGATCAGGTAATCCTCAAGAGACGGGTGATCCTTGAGATAGACCTCGGACTTGCCGCGCATCACCTTGTAAAGCGGCGGCTGCGCGATATAGAGATACCCACCCTCGATCAGCTCGGGCATCTGCCGGTAGAAGAAGGTCAGCAACAGCGTGCGGATATGCGCACCATCCACGTCGGCGTCCGTCATCAGCACGATCTTGTGATAGCGCAGTTTCGAGATGTCGAACTCGTCGCGCCCGATGCCAGTGCCAAGCGCCATTACGAGGTTGCCGATCTCCTGGCTGCCCAGCATCCGGTCAAAACGCGCCCGCTCGACATTCAGGATCTTGCCCTTGAGCGGCAGGATCGCCTGCGTGCCCCGGTCGCGCCCGGTCTGCGCCGAGCCGCCGGCGCTATCGCCCTCGACGATGAACAACTCGGTCTTCGAGGGATCCTTGGACGAACAGTCCTTGAGCTTGCCGGCAAGGAAGTTCACGTCCATCGGGTTCTTGCGCCGGGTCAGATCCCGGGCCTTGCGCGCCGCCTCGCGGGCATGCGCAGCCTCGATGACCTTGCTGACGACGCTCTTGGCGATTTGCGGGTTCTCCTCGAACCACTCGGCCAGTTTCTCGTTGACCATGCCCTCGACCGCGGGACGCACCTCGGAGCTGACCAGCTTATCCTTGGTCTGGCTGGAAAACTTCGGATCGGGCACCTTCACCGACAGGACACAGGTCAGACCTTCGCGCGCGTCGTCGCCGGTAAAGCTGACCTTTTCCTTCTTGGCGATGCCGGTGGTCTGCGCATAGGCGTTGATCGTGCGAGTCAGGGCGCCGCGAAAGCCGGCGATGTGGCTGCCACCATCGCGTTGCGGAATGTTGTTGGTGAACGGCAGCACCGTCTCGTGGTAGCTGTCATTCCACCACATCGCCACCTCGACGGTGATCCCGTCACGCTCGCCGCTGATGAAGATCGGCTCTGGCATCACCGGCGTCTTGTGCCGGTCGAGGTACTTGACGAATTCCTTGACCCCGCCCTCGTAGATCAGGTCGGCCTCCAGCGGCTCGGCGGGGCGCTCGTCGCGCAGGATGATGCGCACCCCGGAATTGAGAAAGGCCAGCTCGCGCAGGCGCTTTTCCAGCGTCTCGAAACTGTATTCCAGGTTGGTGAACGTGTCTGTCGAGGCCAGAAAGCGCACCTCGGTGCCCTTGCGGCCCTCGGCGTCGCCGACGACGCGCAGATGCTCGGTGGTATAGCCGCCTTCGAACCGGGCGAGATGTTCCTTGCCGTTGCGCCAGATGCGGAGTTCGAGCCAGTCCGAAAGCGCGTTCACGACCGAAACGCCGACGCCGTGCAGACCGCCCGACACCTTGTAGGAATTCTGGTCGAACTTGCCGCCCGCATGCAGCTGGGTCATGATGACCTCGGCAGCGGACACGCCCTCTTCCTCGTGGATGTCCACCGGCACGCCACGGCCGTTATCGCTGACCGAGACGCTCGAATCCGCGTGGATCGTGACGTTGACGGCGTCGGCATGACCCGCCAGTGCCTCGTCGATGCCGTTATCGACGACCTCGTAGACCATGTGATGCAGACCCGACCCGTCATCGGTGTCGCCGATATACATGCCGGGTCGTTTGCGGACAGCCTCCAACCCTTTGAGAACCTTGATGGAATCCGCGCCGTATTCTTCGGGCACGATGGCGGGTTCGGACATGCGTGTATTCCTTCATGACTTTGTCATTTTATACGGTTCATCGGGGGGAATGTCACGCCCAACCACCATATTTCGCGGCACGTCGCGGTCAGGTGAAGGGAATGATCAGGCCGACCAAGATCAACAGCACACCAGAGCCGATGTTAGTGCGCCTGAGGGCCTTCGGAGAGCTGATGAGCCGCCGGATCCGGTCCACGAAAAGCGCCAGTACGAGGTTGCAAACCAGCGGTACCGAAAAAGAGATGCCGACCACTGCCGCCATGTCCCACGGCGTGATGCGCGACAGATCGAAGAAGCCGGGTAGCACCCCCATGTAGAACAGCACCGCCTTGGGATTGCCGAGGATGGCGGCGAGACCGGCCATGAAACCCGCCCAGATGCCGGGACGGGTCAAACGGCTGTCGGCGCTGATGCTGCGGTCGGCGTTGCGGATCAGCAGGATCCCCATGCCCACGAACATCAGTGTGGCGACGATGCGCAGCGCCAGCATGAAGCCCGAGAATGCCGAAACGATCCAGCTGATCCCGAGGATCGCCAGGAACGGCCAGAGCACGTCGCCGACCACGACGCCCAGTGCGAGCGGCCAGGCGGCGTGAAAGCCCCCCGACAACGCCCGCGCCACGAGCGCCAGCCAGACCGGACCGGGGGTCAGGAAAAGGATGAAGATCGCCGCTGTGTAAAGCGCGAGATCGGAGGCGGCGAGGGTCATGATCCGGGCTGCCCGACATGGCTGAGCCCGTCACTTTCAGTGACGTGCACATGCTGCGCGCGGGTGCCAAGCTCGGAGAACAGCTCCGGCCCGGTGCCGGTCATCCACGCCTGCGCACCAAGGCCGCAGATCTCGTCGTAAAGCGCCGCACGCCGGCCGGCATCGAGGTGCGCGGCGACCTCGTCGAGCAGCAGGATAGGCGGCGCGCCGAAATCCCCGCCAAGCGCCCGTGCATTGGCCAGGATCAGCGACACCAGAAGCGCTTTCTGCTCGCCGGTGGAACAGTCGGCGGCGGGCACCCCCTTGGCGGCATAGCTGCCATAAAGATCGGCGCGATGCGGCCCGACCAGCGAGCGTCCCGCGACGAGATCGCGAAACCGGCTTTCGGCCAGCGCGGCGCGCAGGTCGTCCTCGGTCTCGGGCATCTCGCCCTCGGTCTGCGTCAGGTCGAGCTCTGCGGTGGGAAAGGCCGTCTCGGCCTGCATCTGTGCCTCCATGATCCGCGTGAGGGCGGTCTTGCGGTTGGCGTGGATCTCCGCCCCGGCCTCGGCCATCTGACGCTCCAGCGCGATGTACCAGTGCCCGTCGCGCACCTGGTCCTTGAGCAGCCTGTTACGCTCGCGCATCGCCTTTTCATAGACCAGCGACGCGTCGGCATGGCCCGGCACAAAGCTCATCGTCATGCGATCGAGGAAGCGGCGGCGTCCATCGGCCCCTTCGATCCACAACCGGTCCATTGCCGGGATCAGCCAGAGCACCCGGGCGATACGACCCAGCGCAAGCTGCGCTGCGGCCTTGCCGTCGATGCGCACCTGCCGTGCGCCGCCCGCCTCGGAAAAGACCTCGACCTCGTGCAGTTGATTCGCCGATATTAGCGTGCCGGTGATCTTCCAGCCCAGCGCTTCGGGACGCCGCGCCAGATCCTGTGCGGCCGCCCGCCGCAGCCCGCGCCCGGGGGAAAACAGCGAAACCGCCTCGATCAGGTTGGTCTTGCCGGCCCCGTTCGGCCCGTGAATGACGACCGGCCGCGCATCGAGATCCAATCGCGCCGATTTATGCGACCGGAAATGCGACAACCTCAACTCCGACAGGTAAAGGCCGGCCATTCACGGCCCCTTCATCTTTCCAAAAATACTCCCGCCGGAGGCTCCGCCCGATGTCACACGCGCATCGGCATGACGACGTAGACCGCGCTGGTGTCGTCGCCTTCGCGCATCAGCGTCGGATCGCCCGAGGAATTGAACAGGAACACGGCGTTCTCGCGATCCACCTGGCTGGCGATTTCCAGCAGATATTTCGCGTTGAACCCGATCTCCAGACGTTCGTCGCCGTAAGCCACGACCACCTCTTCTTCGGCGGCGCCGCTGTCCGGGGCATTGACCGACAGGATCAGCCGGTCCTCATCGATCGCCAGCTTGACCGCCCGCGAGCGTTCCGAGCTGACGGTCGCCACCCGGTCGACGGCTTTCGCGAATTCGGCCGCGTCCACTTCCATCCGGCGGGTGTTGCCCTGCGGGATCACCCGCGTGTAGTCGGGGAACGTGCCGTCGATTACCTTCGAGGTCAGCGTGATGTCGGGGGTGGCGAACCGGATCTTGGTTTCCGACACGGACACCGCGATCTCCATCTCGTCGTCTTCCAGAAGCTTGCGCAGCTCGCCCACCGTCTTGCGCGGCACGATCACGCCGGGCATCTCCGCGGCGCCCTCGGGCAAGTCCGCGTCGATCCGGGCCAGCCGGTGCCCGTCGGTGGCAACGCAGCGCAGCATATGTGCGCCATCGGCCTCGGCGACATGCAGGTACACGCCGTTCAGGTAATAGCGCGTCTCCTCGGTCGAGATCGCGAATTTCGACTTGTCGAAAAGCCGCCGCAGCACCGGCGCGGGGGCCGCGAAATTGCTGGCATATTCCGACGAGGCCATGACGGGGAAGTCTTCCTTCGGTAGCGTAGCGAGGTTGAAATTCGACCGCCCCGCCTGCACCGTCAGACGCTCCGACACGCCATCATCGGCCAGCGACACCAGCGCCCCGTCGGGCAGCTTGCGCACGATTTCGTGCAGCATCACGGCAGACACCGTCACCGCCCCGGCCCGTTCGACCTGCGCGGGCGCGCGGTCCACCACCTCTATGTCGAGATCGGTGGCGCGGAAATGCACCGCCTCGCCCTCGGCCTCGATCAGCACGTTGGCGAGGATCGGGATGGTGTTGCGCCGCTCCACCACCGACTGGGCCTGTGCCACGGCCTTGAGCAACGTACCGCGTTCGATGCTGAATTTCATAGCCTCGCTCCTGTCAGATGCCGGACCTCCGCCGGGAGGGGCACGGTAGCAATTTCCCAGTGCGGCTCAAGCGATTTATGATCCTGGCGGGCCGAAATCCCGCATCTCCGGGGGCATGGCACAGCCTTGCACCACCCGCCGCGGCCTCACCCTTCCAGAGACCGGCGCAGGATTTCGAGATCGTCGGCGATCTGCGCATCCTGGATGCGCAGCTCTTCAACCCGTTTCACGCCATGCATCACGGTGGTGTGATCGCGCCCGCCAAAGCGACGGCCGATTTCCGGCAGTGACCGGCTGGTCATCTGCTTGCATAGATACATCGCCACCTGCCGCGGCCGGGCGAAGGCGCGCAGGCGCTTGGGACCGATCATCTCCGACAGGCGGATGTTGTAGTGATCCGACACCTTGCGCTGGATCTCCTCGACGGACACCTTGCGCTCGGAGGCCCGCAAAACATCGGCCAGGCAGTCCTGCGTCAGCTCCATGGTGATCGGTTGCCCCACCAGCGAGGCAAAGGCAAAGAGCCGTGTCAGCGCCCCTTCGAGAACACGCACATTTGTGCTGATCCGGTGCGCGAGAAACTCCAGAACGCCGGCATCGAGATGCAGGTCGGGGTATTGCTCGCGGTGCCGCTCGACCTTCGATTGCAGGATGCCGAGGCGCAACTCGTAGTCGGTGGGGTGCAGATCGACGACCAACCCGCATTGCAGCCGCGACTTGATCCGGTCTTCAAGCCCGGCAATCTCGCCCGGCGCGCGGTCGGCGGAAATCACGATCTGCTTGTTCTGATCCACCAGCACGTTGAAGGTGTGAAAGAACTCTTCCTGCGTGCTGTCCTTGCCGGCGATAAACTGCACGTCATCGACCATCAGGATATCGACCGAGCGGAACATCTCCTTGAAATCCATCATCTTGCGATCCCGCAAGGCCTGGACGAAGCGGTACATGAACTGCTCGGCCGACAGGTAAAGCACGTGCAGATCAGGCCGCGTCGTGGTCAGTTCCCAGGCGATGGCATGCATCAGGTGCGTCTTGCCTAGGCCGACACCGCCGTAAAAGAAAAGCGGGTTGAACGTCGCCTGCCCGCCTTCGGCCACGCGCTTGGCCGCCGCATGCGCCAGTTCGTTGGGCTTGCCGACCACGAAGGTCTCGAACCGGAACCGATCGTCGAGCGGCGCCGAGGGCAAGATGGCATCCCGGCGCACAGGCTGGGACGTGGCGGCCGCACCCGTGGCCTCAGGCTTCGCAGGACGCTGGACCTCGCGCGGAGCAACCCGAAAATCGAGCTTGCGCACCTGCGGATCGAAACTCGAGATCTGGTACAGGATCAGATCCCCGAAATGACGCGATACGTAATTTCCGATGAAACCGGTCGGCACCTCGAAGATCGCCACGCCTTCGGTTACATCCGAAAATTCGAGCGGCTCGATCCAGTTCTTGAAATTACTTTGCCCGACGGATTGTTCAATCTTTTGCTTTACTTGGCCCCATTGGTCCTGCGTCATGCTACCCCGTTTCCGCCACTCTGTCGCCATTCACTTTACCGCAGTCTGTCGCGCGGCTTGTCCCGCGTGTCGTCGCTGCCTCGTCGCGCGATCGACGGAAGGGGTAATCCCCCTGCTGGCCGTTGCACTGGTGCAACGGTCGAACCGGGCCATCTTCAAGTCGTCATGCAACTCCGCAGGTCTCTTGACGGGACAAAAGATCATCCCGACACTCGGCCTTTGGAACGCATCGTCTTGGACTTGGCTGGAGCCTTGAATAAGCTCCTTGCCTCTGCCGGATCACGCGGTCATCACGTCATCCAGCGTCGGTACAGCCTGTCCCCCCAAGCGTGAATCGCTGAGCGAAACTAGCAACGTCGGCTGATGACCGGCAACTTATCATTGCGCTTGACAGCACCTTTCCATGAAAAGAATCCAAGCCCCTTCAAAGGACCCGCAAATGCAAAAGGCTCCGCATGTCAGCGGAGCCTTTTGAATTCAACGGCTTGACGCGACGATCAGCCGAGCGCCTTCACCCGTGCGGCAAAACGCGAAATCTTGCGCGCCGCGGTGTTCTTGTGGAAGACGCCCTTAGTGACGCCGCGCATCAGTTCTGGCTGTGCTATGCGCAGGGCGGCGGCGGCCGCTTCCTGGTCACCCGAGGCGATCGCCTCTTCCACCTTGCGCAGATAGGTGCGGATCCGCGACCGGCGCGCCTTGTTGATGGCGAACCGCTTTTCGTTCTGGCGGGCGCGTTTCTTCGATTGGACTGTGTTGGCCATCTGGCTCAGGACCCCTTCGTGGTTGAGTATTGCTGTTCACGCACGCCTACCCAACCCCGTGGTGACGGGGACTGATCTCATGCCAGAGCGGGCATCACGCGCATGTCTGGAGCGTCTTCTACGCATCACAGCGGGGAATGCAAGCCCCGCGGTCACGTGCCTTGCGTTTCTTCCTGGCAAACGACCCAAGGTAGCGCCTGACGTTCCGCCGATAAGCGCCAAAAGCCCGAGACAGAGCCCGCAGGGCGACGGCGAGACCACCGGCGCGCCGCAGGCGCACATTTTCGACCCGCCGGCAGTATACTTGCAAATGCCGTTGCGAACGTGGCACGTCCTTGGATGATTGCAGAGTACCGCCGATCCAAAAGAGGCGGACATGCCTGCGCGTGTCGATACGCGCGCCGTTGATGACGGTGAATGCGTGGATGTCTTCAAAGACCGAATTCAGCCCATGTCCTCGCACGATTTCTTGATATTCCGCCCAAGAAAGCGCAGGACATCGCATATCCCGACCGCATCTTCACAGACAGAGGACGCCCATGCCCTATACCTACGACGACCAGAACATCTTCGCCAAGATCCTGCGCGGCGATATCCCCAACAAGACCGTGCTGGACACCGATCACACGCTCGCTTTCGAGGATATCGAGCCGAAGGCGCCGGTCCATGTTCTGGTGATCCCCAAGGGGCGCTATGTCAGCTACGACCATTTCGCGGCCGAGGCGAGCGTGGACGAGATCGTGGATTTCAACCGCGCAGTGGCCGAGATCTGCCGCATGACCGGCGTCGACCTCGGCTCGGGCGGGCATGGGTTCCGCGCGATCACCAATGTCGGGACCCACGGCGTGCAGGAGGTGCCGCATTACCACCTGCACATCCTCGGCGGCCGTCCGCTGGGTCGGATGCTGCAAAAGGCCTGAGACCGCGGGTCGCCGCTCGCGGCACACCATTTCACGCGCAATCGCAGCAGAACCCGACAGGCCGCACATGACATTTCGCACCCGCATCGGCGCCATCCTCGACACCGCGCTGTTCCAGAACACCATCCTCGGCGTGATCCTGTTCAATGCCGTGATCCTCGGCATGGAAACTTCCGATCCAATCATGGCCCGCGCTGGCGGGGTGATCGAATGGCTCGACACCGTCTGCCTGTCGATCTTCGTGGTCGAGATCGCGGCCAAGCTTTACGCTCGTAGCGTGATCGGGTTCTTCAGCCGGGGCTGGAACATCTTCGATTTCATCATCGTGGGCATCTCCCTCGTACCGGCCTCGCAGGGCCTGTCGGTCCTGCGCGCGCTGCGCATCCTGCGCCTGTTGCGCGTGGTCTCGGTCGCGCCGTCGCTGCGCCGGGTGGTCGAAGGGCTGGTCAACGCGCTGCCCGGCATGGGGTCGGTCTTCCTGCTGATGGGCATGCTCTTTTACATCGGCTCGGTCATGGCGACCAAGCTGTTCGGCGACGCGTTTCCCCAATGGTTCGGCGATTTGGGAAGTTCCGCCTATTCGCTCTTCCAGATCATGACGCTGGAATCCTGGTCCATGGGAATCGTGCGGCCGGTGATGGAACAATATCCCTATGCCTGGGCGTTTTTCGTGCCTTTCATCATGGTCACCACCTTCGCCGTGGTGAACCTGCTGGTAGGCCTGATCGTCAACTCGATGCAGGACGCCCACCACGCCGAGGACATGGAAAAGACCGACACCTATCGCGACGAGGTTCTGACGCGCCTGACAGAGCTTGAAAAGCTGCTGCGCGAGCCCCGCGATCAGGACGAGCGGTAGCGCGACGGCGGATCCCCGAATTCCTCGCGGTAAGCGCGCGAGAAATGCGAGGAACTGGCAAAGCCGGTGGCCAGCGCCACCTCGGTCAGCGACAGTGCCGAGTTGCGCAGCAGATTGCGCGCCCGCTCCAGCCGCACCCGCCTGTAACGGGCCTGGGGTGTCTCGCCCAGATGCTGCCGAAAAACCCGGTTGAGCTGGCGCGGCGACAACCCCGCGATCCGCGCCAGCTGCGGCAGCGGCAGCGGGTCGGCGATGTTGCTCTCCATCGCCTCGACGGCGTCGAGGATCGCGGGAACACGCGTTCCGACACGCTCCACCAGGCTCGCGCGTTGCGGTCCGGTCGGCGGGCGGATCTCGGTATGCATGAACCAGTCGCTGACCGCCCGGGCGAAATCCTGCCCGTGATGCGAGACGATCAGCGCATGCATCATGTCCATCGGCGCGGTGCCGCCGGCACAGGTGATCCGGTCGCGGTCCATGACGAACAGCGTGCGTTCGAGCCGCAACTCGGGCGACACCTCGGCAAGGGCGGCGGCATATTCCCAATGCACGGTCATCCGCCGATCCCGCATCAGCCCCGCACGCGCCAGCATGATCGGACCGCCGGACACACCACCCATCACCACACCGCCACGCGCCTGCCGCGACAGCCACGGGGTGACGGCGCGGTCGGGATACCCGGCCGGATCACCGCCCGCGATCACGAACAGGTAATCCAGCGACAGCTCATCTGCAAAACACGCCCCGGGTGTAACCGACGCGGCACCGGAGCTTTGGACGGCATCGCGCGTCGGCGCGACATGGACCACGTCATAGAGAACGCGCCCCGCCAGGAGGTTCGCCGCGCGCAGCGGCTCGGTCGTCGCCGCATGCGACATGAGGGCGAAGCCTGGAACCGGCAGAATGCCAAACCTGTACATACTGCATCCATATCCGCGAAAATGGCTTTATTCGTCATGTAAAAGACTATTTTGGACAAGTACAGGGATCTTGGATCAGGAATACTCCCTGTAATCGAAGTAAAGGAAGATTCCTCTCATGGGCTATTCCGCCTTGAAAATCCTCCGCGAAGGGCTCACCGGCAACAAGGGCTGGGAACCCGTCTGGCGCGAGCCCGATCCGAAGCCCGAATATGACATCGTCATCATCGGTGCCGGCGGCCACGGTCTTGCCACCGCCTATTACCTCGCCAAGGAGTTCGGGCTGCGCAACATCGCGGTGCTGGAAAAGGGCTGGCTCGGCTCGGGCAATATCGGGCGCAACACCACGATCATCCGCTCCAACTACATGCTGCCGGGTAACGAGCCGTTCTACGAGATGTCCCTCAAGCTCTGGGAGGGGCTGGAACAGGATTTCAACTACAACGCGATGGTCAGCCAGCGCTCCGTCCTCAATCTCTTTCATTCAGACGGCCAGCGTGACGCCTTCGTACGGCGCGCCAACGCCATGAAGCTCGCGGGCGCCGATGCCGAGCTTGCCGATACCGATCAGCTTCGCGCGGAACTTCCCTTCCTCGATTTCGACAATGCACGGTTTCCGATCAAGGGCGGGCTCTACCAGCGGCGCGGCGGCACGGTACGGCATGACGCGGTCGCCTGGGGCTACGCGCGCGGTGCAGATGCGCGTGGCGTCGACATCATCCAGAATTGCGAGGTCACGGGCTTCGATATCCGCGACGGGCGCTGCCACGGGGTCGAGACGACGCGCGGGCCCATTCGCGCGGGCAAGATTGCGGTCTGCGTCGCGGGCTCCTCCGGCCGGGTGATGGCAAAGGCGGGGATGCGCCTGCCGATCGAATCCCACGTCCTGCAGGCCTTCGTGACCGAGGGGTTGAAACCGGTCATCCCCGGCGTCATCACCTTCGGCGCAGGACATTTCTACGTCAGCCAGTCCGACAAGGGCGGGCTGGTCTTCGGCGGCGATATCGACGGCTACAATTCCTATGCCCAGCGCGGCAACCTGCCGGTGGTCGAGGACGTGGCAGAAGGCGGCATGGCGATCATGCCCATGATCGGGCGCGCGCGGCTGCTACGCTCCTGGGGCGGGATCATGGACATGTCGATGGACGGCTCGCCCTTCATCGACCGAACGCCCGTCGAGGGTCTCTATTTCAACGGCGGCTGGTGCTATGGCGGCTTCAAGGCGACGCCCGCGTCGGGCTTCTGCTACGCGCACCTCCTGGCCCGCGACGAGCCGCACCCGGTGGCCACGCAGATGCGGCTCGACCGGTTCGCGCGCGGCAACCTCATCGACGAAAAGGGCATGGGTAACCAGCCCAACCTGCATTGAAGGGCAGCGACATGCGGCTTCATCTTGCCAAAAATACTCGAATGACCACGCCAGCCGGGGGGGCTATCGCATGATCATCGAACACCCCCTTCTCGGGCCTCGCGACGCGGCTGAATTCGTCTATCTCGGCGATGCCGCGCTCATCGATCGGCCCGATTGGCAGGCACCGGATGCCGCCGAGCGATTCCACGCCTACGGATACCTGCGCGACAACCCGGCCGGACGGCACCAGGAGCTCTGGTATCACGAGCAGGGCGACCGGTCGTGGCTGGTGGTGACCCGCGACACGGTCACCCACGAGATCAGCCGCGTGGAACTGGCCCGCGACGTGGCCCGCGCACGGGGGCGCAGCAGATGACCCAACCGAACCGCATCACAGGCGGCCAGATCGACCGCAGCACCGAGATCACCTTCACCTTCAACGGCAAGGCGATGCGCGGCTATCCCGGCGACACGCTGGCCTCGGCGCTGCTGGCCAACGGGCAACGCCTTGTCGGCCGGTCGTTCAAGTATCACCGCCCGCGCGGCATCTTCACCGCCGGGTCCGAGGAGCCGAACGCACTGGTGGAATTGCGCCGCGCCGCCGCACAGGAACCCAACACCCGCGCCACCACCGCCGAGCTGTTCGACGGGCTCGATGCGCGCAGCCAGAACCATCGCGGGCCGCTCGGCTTCGACCTGATGGCGGTGACGGATCTGCTGTCGCCGTTCCTGGCCGCAGGGTTCTACTACAAGACCTTCATGTGGCCCCACGCCTTCTGGGAAAAACTGTACGAGCCGGCCATACGCGCCGCGGCAGGGCTTGGGCGGCTGTCAGGGGAGGACGATCCCGACATCTACGACAAGGGCTATCTGCATTGCGACCTTCTGGTGATCGGGGCGGGGCCTGCGGGACTCATGGCGGCGCTGACGGCGGCGCGGGCCGGCGCGCGGGTGATCCTCGCCGACGAGGACTTCACCCTAGGCGGACGTCTCAACGCCGAGACGCTGGCAGTGGACGACCGCGCCGGGGCCGACTGGGCGGCAGAGACCGTCGCAGAGCTTGCCACCATGAGCAATGTCCGCCTGATGCCGCGCACCACGGTCTACGGCGCCTATGATCACGGCGTCTACGGCGCGCTGGAGCGGTGCACCGATCACCTCGCCGGTAGCGGCGGCAAACCCCGGCAGGTGCTATGGCGCGTCTATTCACGGCGCGCAGTGCTGGCCACCGGCGCGACCGAGCGTCCGATCGCATTTGGCAACAACGACCGGCCGGGCGTGATGCTTGCCGGCGCCGTGCGCGCCTATGCCAACCGCTGGGGCGTGGCACCGGGCCGGCGCGTGGCGGTCTTCACCAACAATGACGACGGGTGGCGCACCGCCGCTGACATGATCGCAAAGGGCGTCGAGGTGCCCGCGGTGATCGACAGCCGCGACCGGGCCGCGCCGATGGATCTGCCCGGCATCCGGCATGTGCGCGGCGGCGCGGTCGCTGACACACAAGGACGCAAGGGGCTGCGGCGGATCACGCTGACCGACGGGCAGAGGATCGATGTCGATTGCCTTGCCGTGTCGGGCGGCTGGAACCCCAACGTGCATCTCACCTGCCACCAGCGCGGGCGGCCCGAATGGCGCGACGACCTCTCGGCCTTCGTGCCGGGCCGGGACCTGCCGCCGGGCATGGTCGTGGCCGGGGCCGCCAACGGCGCGCTGACGCTCGGTGCCGCCCTGCGCGCGGGGCGCGACGCCGCTCAAAGTATTGGATACGCCGACAACGCCCCGCTGCCCGAAGCCGAAGACGAGCCGCACGCCTGCGCGCCGATGTGGCACGTCAAGGACAGCCGCGCCCGTGCCTGGCTCGATCTGCAGAACGACGTCACCGTCAAGGACGTGAAACAGGCCCACCAGGAGGGCTTTCGCGCGGTCGAGCACCTTAAGCGTTATACCACCCTCGGCATGGCCACGGATCAGGGCAAGACGGCCAATATCCCGGCGCTGGCGATCATGGCCGAATGCACCGGAAAGACCATCCCCGAGACCGGCACGACGATGTTCCGCCCGCCCTACACGCCGGTTCCTATCGGCGCGCTGGCCGGCCGCGCGCGCGGCCGCGATTTCCGCCCCTACCGCCTGACGCCCTCGCACAACTGGGCGAAGGCCAACGGCGCGACCTTCGTCGAGGTGGGCAACTGGCTGCGCGCGCAGTGGTTCGCACGGCCCGGAGAGGCGGGATGGCGCGATTCAGTGGACCGCGAGGTGCACACGACGCGGTCCTCGGTCGGGATCTGTGACGTCACGACATTGGGCAAGATCGACGTTCAGGGCCGCGACGCGGGCGAGTTCCTGAACCGGGTCTATGCCAACGGCTTTGCCAAGCTGGCCGTGGGCCGCGTGCGCTACGGCCTCATGCTGCGCGAGGACGGGGTCGCCCAAGACGACGGCACCACGGCCCGGTTGTCCGAGCATCATTACGTCATGACCACGACCACCGCCAATGCCGTGACGGTGTTCCGGCGGATGGAGTTCGCGCGCCAATGCCTGTGGCCCGATCTCGACGTGCACCTGATTTCCACCACCGATGGCTGGGCGCAATTCGCCGTCGCCGGTCCCAGATCCCGGGACCTGCTGCGCAAGGTCGTTGACGCGGATCACGACCTGTCGAACGAGGGATTCCCGTTCATGGCCTGTGGCGAGGTCACCGTTTGCGGCGGCACGCCGGCGCGGCTGTTCCGCATCTCCTTCTCGGGCGAGATGGCCTTCGAGATCGCCGTGCCCGCCCGCTACGGCAACGCCATGATGGGCGTGCTGATGGAGGCAGGACGCGAATTCGATGCCTGTCCCTACGGCACCGAGGCCCTCGGCGTCATGCGCATCGAGAAGGGCCACGCAGCGGGCAACGAGCTGAACGGTCAGACCAGGGCGCATAACCTCGGCATGGGCCGGATGGTCAGCCAGAAAAAGGACTGCATCGGCAACGTGTTGTCGCAGCGCCCCGAGATGATCCGCGAAGACGCCGTGCGGATGGTCGGATTCCGTCCCGTGGACCCGGACGCGGGGCTGATCGCCGGGGCGCATTTCCTCGACAACGGCACCGAGGCCACGATGGAGAACGATCAGGGCTGGATGTCGTCGATCGCATATTCCCCGACCCTCGGGCACGCCATCGGGCTTGGGTTCCTTGCACGTGGGCACACGCGGATGGGCGAGACCCTGCGCGCCGTCAGCCCGATCCATGACACCGAGACCGAGGTCGAGGTCGTGTCGCCCCATTTCGTCGACCCCGAAGGAGAGCGTTTGCGTGGCTGATTTCACCCTCACCTCAGAGCCACCACTGGCCGGCACCGACATGATCCTCGCCGGGGTCCGCCTGTGGGCGCCCGCCGATCTCGCGGTCGTGTCGCTCGCGCTGCCGCTTGGCGGCGAAGACGCGGCGGGAACCGCGATAGAGGCGGCCTATGGCGCCGCGCTGCCCGGGATCGGCAAATCCGTCGTCACGCCGGACGGGACACGGCTCATTCGGCTCGCCCCGGACCTTGCCTTCGCGGTGTTCACCCATGCCACGCCCGACGCTGAATCCGCCGTCGCCGACCGGCTGAAGGGCGCGGTCTATACCACCGATCAGACCGATGTCTGGGTGGCCCTCGGCCTGTCGGGGGCAGGTGCGCGGCGCGCACTCGAACGGATCTGCATGCTTGATCTGCACGCGGGCGCCTTTGCCGTGGACGATGCCGCGCGCACAACGATGGAGCATCTGGGCGTTCTGATCCTGCGCACCGGCACGGATGACTACCTCCTGCTGTCGGCCTCGTCCTCGTCCGGGTCGTTCCTGCATGCACTGGAAACCTCGCTGCGCAACATCGCCTGATCGGGAGGGATGCTTGCACCCCGGCCCCGGGACGGCTAACCCAGCCATGACACGAGCGGGATGCCAGCGGGATGAATGTGATGGACGATCTGCGGAACAAGTACCTGGCGGCGATCGCCGCGGCCGATGACGAGGCGGCGCTTGAGAACCTGCGCGTACAGGCGGTTGGCAAGAAGGGCGAGATTAGCCTCAAGATGCGCGAGCTGGGCAAGATGACGCCCGAGGAACGCCAGACGATGGGGCCCGCGCTGAATGCGCTGAAGGACGAGATCAATTCGGCGCTGGCGGCGCGCAAGCAGGCGCTGGCCGATGCCGCCCTCGACGCAAGGCTGCGCGAGGAATGGCTTGACGTGACACTGCCGGCCCGTCCGCGCCGTGCCGGCACCATCCACCCGGTCAGCCAGGTGACCGAGGAAGTCACCGCGATCTTCGCCGATATGGGCTTTGCCGTGGCCGAGGGGCCGCAGATCGAGAGCGACTGGTACAATTTCGACGCGCTCAATATCCCCGGCCATCACCCCGCCCGCGCCGAGATGGACACGTTCTACACGCATCGCAGCGAAGGCGACGATCGCCCGCCGCACGTGCTGCGCACCCATACCTCGCCGGTGCAGATCCGCGCGATGCAGGCCCAAGGCGCACCCTTGCGGGTGATCGCGCCCGGCCGCGTCTACCGTGCCGATTACGACCAGACCCACACGCCGATGTTCCACCAGGTCGAGGGGCTTGCGATCGACCGCGACATCTCGATGGCGAACCTGAAATGGGTGCTGGAAGAGTTCGTCAAGGCGTTCTTCGAGGTGGACGATGTCGAGCTGCGCTTCCGCGCCTCGCATTTTCCGTTCACCGAACCCTCGGCCGAGGTCGATATCCGATGTTCATGGTCCGGGGGGACGCTGAAAGTGGGCGAGGGTGACGACTGGCTGGAAATCCTCGGGTCGGGCATGGTGCATCCGAAAGTGCTGGAGGCCGGCAATATCGACCCGAACGAATGGCAGGGCTTTGCCTTCGGCATGGGCATCGACCGGATCGCCATGCTGAAATACGGGATCCCCGATTTGCGCGCGTTCTTCGATTCAGACCTGCGCTGGCTGCGCCATTACGGGTTCGCGGCTCTGGACGTGCCGACACTGCATGGCGGGTTAAGCCGGTAAGTGGATGATCGTTTCTTGAGACACTTGCAAAAGATGACCAGTGGACATTTGATGTTCACTGGTTGTCCCATACCGCATGATCACATCTCCCCTCGGCGCACGGTCTTGCATCCGGCAATGGCCTCAAGCGCACGTAGTCGCGCTTGAGCGTAGGCGCGAAGGGCGAGCCATTTTCCGCTATTGGTTCGAGGACAATGGGCGAGCGACAGCCCATTGCCCTGCGGATTCTTCACCGGGGTGAAGCAGGGCCGCAGGCCGCTTTGCCTGACAATGATGCGCGTGGCCTTCGCGGTATGGGGCGCGCCGCGGGTAAATGAAACCGATCGCGACGCGTCCCGAAACATGACTGACATCAGCGCCTCACGCGACAACGCCAATGCGCCCTGCCTTGGGGCGGTGGGCCCGGGATGATACCCGGGCCGTCCAGACGAGCCCTGTCGCGCCTCAGACGGCGCGCACGCTCGGGCGCCGCCACTTGGCCGAGGGCGCGATGATCAGGTCGGTCAGGGCCCAGACGAGGGCATCGACGCGGTCCGGGCTGCCGCGTCCCTCGAAACCGCGCGCGGTCATCGCGCACATCTGGTCCTCCAGCTCGGACAGGCCGCGCGCATGGTGCACGCGCCCCTGCTCATAAAGCGCCGCCACCGGCTCGGCCCGCGCGCCCTTGGACCGGCCTGCATGCACCGCCTTGAACGGGACCAGCGGGTCGATCTGGCGGATCACCTGCTCCACCAGGTCGCCGCCCTGGTTGACCTCGGCGACCAGCCGCTCGGCGCCCCACTGCTCCATCGCGCGGATCGCGGCCTTGGCCCAGCTCGCGGGGCTGGCCGCCGTGACGCTGGCATCGGCCAGCACGTAGGCGCGCCAGTCCTGCACCGGGCCTTGCGTGACGGCACCGACCACCACGATGCCGCAGGCGTCCGACCCGGCATGCCCGGTGACCGGCGGATCCACGGCCACGACGACCCGGTCAAGCTCCGGCGGCGCCTCCAGCCGGCAGGATTCCAGCATCGAAGGCGTCCAGAGCGCGTCCTCGGCGGTATCGACCAGTACCCCGTCCAGCTCCTGCCGCCCCAGCCGCGTGCCGGCGTAGCGCGCCCTCACCTCGTCGAGGAACCCTTCGGCGAGAAACGCGGCGTTGGCCTCTGTGGGCGCGCTGGTGACGACGGTGCTGGGGGCGGCCAGCACGTCCTTCAACACGCCGACGTTGCGCGGCGTGGTGGTCACGCAGACCCGCGGATCGTCACCAAGCCGAAGCCCGAACTGCAGCATGTCCCAGGTCTCGCGGGCCTTCTTCCACTTGGCCAGCTCGTCGACCCAGGCCCCGTCGAATTGCGGCCCGCGCAGGCCTTCGGGATCATGCGCCGAGAATGCCTGCGCGGTGGCGCCGTTGGGCCAGACGAGGCGTTTGCGCGTGGCCTGCCATTCCGGGCGACGGTCGGGCGGGGAACACGCCATGATGCCGCTTTCGCCGAAGATCATCACGTCGCGCACCTGGTCGATGGTCTCGCCCACCAGCGCCAGCCGGTTGCAACGGCCCGCATCCAGCGGCCGCGACCCCTCGACGCAGGTCCGCACCCATTCGGCCCCGGCGCGCGTCTTGCCCGCGCCGCGCCCGCCCATGACAATCCAGGTGCGCCAGTCGCCCTCGGGCGCAAGCTGGTGATCCAGCGCCCAGAACTCGAAGACATAGGGCAACGCGATCAGCTCTCCGTCACTCAGGGCATCGAGGAAGGCGTCCTGTGCATCTTGCCCTTCTGAGACGATCCATGCGGCACCCGATCTCAGATCGTGCGTGGTCGAAATCGATGGCATATCCATTGGCGATGCCACGCTCTTGTTGTCTGCGTTTGTCAAGTTGCGCCTCCGCTTCTATTGCGATCTTGAGCCATTGCCGGATTTCCCCGGTGGCCTTGGTTGCGTTCTTCAGCTCGTCCAGATCCCCGGCCTTGATCCGCAGATACAGGTCCTCCAGCTCGCCGCGCATATCCGCCAGCTGACGTTCCAGCGCGTTGATAGAGGTGGTCAGGCCCGTGGGCCTGTCATCCGGGGTGATCAAAACCATGCGTGCTCATGCCTCATGCGATTGTCTCTTCTTTCAGGGGACCCTCCGCCGTGCCGACATGAAAAAGCGGCCGCCGGGGGGTCCCCGGGGCCGCGTACCCATCTCGGTCAGCATGTCACAACCTATACGCAGGACCGTTCGCCGAGTCAAATCGCACTCCACGCCAAGTGTCTGGTGTGGTTACGTTTTCTTAACCTTTGGCCCCTGCGGCGCCGGTTATTCCGCGGCCTCCGCGGCCGGCGTCACCGCGCCGGCCTCGATCTCGGCCGCGCGCTTTTCGACCTGCTCGACGATATGGTCGATCATCTGGTCGTTATCCATGCGGTGGCTTTGCGCCCCGGCCAGGTAGACCATCCCGTTGCCCGCGCCGCCGCCGGTAAAGCCGACATCGGTCATCAGCGCCTCGCCGGGGCCGTTCACCACGCAACCGATGATAGACAGGCTCATCGGGGTCTTGATGTGCTCCAGCCGTTCTTCAAGGATCTCGACGGTCTTGATCACGTCGAAGCCCTGCCGCGCACAGCTTGGGCAGGAGATTATGTTGACCCCGCGATGCCGCAGGCCAAGGCTTTTCAGGATCTCAAACCCGACCTTGACCTCTTCGACCGGATCGGCCGAAAGGCTGACGCGGACGGTATCGCCGATCCCCGCCCATAGCAGGTTGCCAAGACCGATCGCGCTCTTGATCGTGCCGGTGGTCAGCCCGCCGGCCTCGGTGATCCCCAGATGCAGCGGGGCGTCGGTGGCCTCGGCCAGTTGCTGATAGGCGGCGGCGGCCATGAAAACGTCAGACGCCTTCACGCTGATCTTGAACTCGTGAAAGTCGTTGTCCTCGAGAATGCGGATATGCTCCAGCCCGGATTCCACCATCGCGGCAGGGCAGGGCTCGCCGTATTTCTCCAGCAGGTGCCGCTCCAGGCTGCCGGCATTGACGCCGATGCGCATCGAGCAGCCGTGATCGCGCGCCGCCGCGATAACCTCGCGCACGCGTCTCTCGTCGCCGATATTGCCGGGATTGATTCGCAGGCAGGCCGCGCCCGCCTCGGCGGCCTCGATGCCGCGCTTGTAGTGGAAATGTATGTCGGCGACGATCGGCACCGGGCTTTCGGCGACGATTTCTTTCAAGGCGCGCGACGAGGGCTCGTCGGGGACCGAGACGCGCACGATGTCGGCGCCGGCTTCCGCCGCGGCCTGTATCTGCGCCACGGTGCCCGCGACATCCGTTGTCAGCGTGTTGGTCATGGTCTGCACAGAGATCGGCGCATCGCCGCCGACGGGCACGTTGCCCACCATGATCTGGCGGCTTTTGCGGCGCTCGATGTTGCGCCATGGGCGAATATGATTGAGCGACATCGCGTTTGTCCCGTCCGGTCTGAGATGACTTTCACCGGTTAAGGTAATACGCACACGCCACCGGGGCAATCACCGCGTGATGGCTCAGTCGCGCTGCGGCTTCAGTTCGGCCACGTATTGCTGGAGGTCCTGATCCCCGTCGATATCGGCGACGGCGTAGCGGTCGGTCAGCGGCCCGGCGGCCAGCGCGAGGTTGGACGTCACCGCGCCGCGCGCGCCCGCGGGCCCGTAATGCTGGCCATTCACGGCAAAATAGACCGCGCCGGAGGCACCGATCCGAATGGTCGGCGGCACTTCGGTCGCGGGCACGTCATAGATGTCGCCGGCATTCATGATGCCTTCGAAGATCACGGTCTGGTCGGCGCTGCGCACGCGCACCCAAGAGGGGCGCACCGCGACCACCTGCAGTTTCTCCGGGGTCTCGGCAACGACCTGTGGCGTCGCGGGGTTGCTGTCATTGGTCTCGGCCCCGGAATCGGCGCCCGACGGCTCACCGGATCCGCCATCCGCCCGCTGCGCCTCGCGCAGGGCCATTTCGATACTGTTGTCACCCCCCGGCCCGCGTTGCGACAGCGTGCCGACCGCGCGCGGATCGAGCGTCGAGATCGGCGCGTCACGGGCGGTCATGACCGGCACATCCAGCGCCTCGGGGCGGTAGAGCCGGCTCATGCGATCCTCGCGCGGCTGCTTGACATCGGCGGTCGCATCCCCGGATTGCTCATCATCGTCGCGCGCCATCGCGCCGCTCAGCGGATCGAGATCGGCAAGGACCGTGGGCGTATCCTCGACCGGGGAAAGCTGCACCTGCTGGACCTGCCGCAATACGCTCCACCCGCCGTAGCCGATGGCGGTGATCAGCGCGACCAGCACGAGGACCGACCCGATCGCGCCCGGCTCGATGCGCCCGAGGAACCCCTCGTTGGCGGGCAGGAACGGCGTGTTGGGCGAGATCAGCGGATCGTCGATCCGCGCCTTGCGCCCCAGCTTGCGCGGCCCGGCGGTCTCGGACTTGCGGATCGAGGATGCCGCGGCGGACATCCCGTGCGCGATGGAAAACCCCGACTCGACGCAGAAGGTCTGAAACGTCGTGTCGGGATCCAGTCCGAGATAGCGCGCGTAAGAGCGTACGTAGCCGGGAATGAAACCCGGCGTGTCGAACACGGACGGGTCGGCGTTCTCTATCGCGGCGACGTAATTCGCCTTTATCTTGAGTTCCCGCTCGACATCCAGAAGCGATTTTCCGAGCGTCGCACGCTCGCCCCGCATGAGATCTCCGAGCCGCAGATCGAACGCGTCAAACCCGCGGATATCAGGATCCTCATCCCCAAGACCGCGGGGAAATCGCCGCCCAACCATGCGCTCTGTGCCTCTTGAGTTTCAGCCGATTTTGCCTGCAAACCACAGGTCTTACCGACATGTTATTCTGTAGAGATTAACACAACGCTAATACCATTGCACGTGCAGAAGTGTGTAACGCTCGTGCAGAAGCGTCAACCTGCCAGTTCGGCACGATTCAGCGCACAATGTGACCACAGCGCGTCCATCGCCCGCACAAGACCGTCCATCTCGTCAGGTCCATGCACCGGCGACGGGGTGAAGCGCAACCGCTCAGTCCCGCGCGGCACGGTCGGGTAGTTGATCGGTTGGACGTAGATGCCGTACCCTTCCAGCAGCATGTCGCTGATGACCTTGGTATGCACCGGATCCCCGACGATCACCGGTACGATATGGCTGCCATGGTCGATGATCGGCAGACCCATGCCCTTGAGCCGGGTCTTGAGGATCTTCGCCTGCGTCTGGTGACGCGCCCGCAGCTCCTGGTCGCGCTTGAGATGCGCGACCGAGGCCGCCGCGCCGGCAGCCACCGCGGGCGGCAGTGATGTGGTGAAGATGAACCCCGGCGCATAGGACCGGATCGCGTCGCACATCCGCGCGGAGGCCGCAATATAGCCGCCCATCACGCCATAGGCTTTGGCCAGCGTGCCGTTGATGATGTCAAGCCGGTGCATCAGGCGGTCACGCTCGGCCACGCCGGCGCCGCGCGGCCCGTACATGCCCACCGCGTGCACCTCGTCGATATAGGTCAGCGCGTCAAACTCGTCGGCCAGATCGCAGATCTCTTCGATGGGGCCGAAATCGCCATCCATCGAATAAACGCTCTCGAACGCGATCAGCTTGGGCGCGTCGGGGTCATCGGCGACCATCAGCTCGCGCAGGTGGTCGACGTCGTTGTGCCGAAAGATCCGCTTGGCCCCGCCATTGCGGCGCACCCCTTCGATCATGCTGGAATGATTCAGCGCATCCGAATAGATGATGAGACCCGGAAACAGCTTGGGCAGCGTGCTGAGCGTGGCGTCATTGGCGATATAGGCCGAGGTAAACAGCAGCGCCGCCTCCTTGCCGTGCAAATCGGCCAGCTCTGCCTCCAGCCGCTTGTGATAAACGGTCGTACCGCTGATGTTGCGCGTCCCGCCCGACCCGGCGCCGGCGGCCTCTATGGCCTCGTGCATGGCGTCGAGCACGACGGGGTGCTGCCCCATGCCGAGGTAGTCATTGCCGCACCAGACCGTGATCGGCGTCTCGTCGCCATCGGGCTTGCGCCAGATGGCGTGCGGAAAATGTCCCTGGCGCCGCTCGATATCGATGAAGGTGCGGTAGCGCCCTTCCTCGTGCAGACGGTCAATCGCTTGATCCAGTTTGGCCGCGTAATCCACTGGTTGGTCCTTTTTTCGTCGCCTCAGGCGGTTTGCACCCTTCCCGAGGGTCTTTCCGGCGGTTTTCACAACCTATTCCATTCTCAGCATGCATATATGGCGCATGCTGTCCAGACAACAGGCTACAAATTGCCGCCCCGCGCCTCCTTGATCGAGGTCAAGCGCGCGGACAAGCGCGCTGGACAGTGCCGACCGGCCTGATACCCTCTTGCGCGAAACCGAACCGCCAATCCAGAGGCCCATCATGTCCCTTTCCGACGTTCTCGACCGCATCGACGATCAGCTGCCTGCCGCCCTCGACCGGCTGACGGGTCTGCTGCGTATCCCCTCCATCTCGACCGATCCGGCCTACAAGCAACAGTGCGAGGATGCGGCGGATTGGCTGGTGGCCGATCTGGCAAGCCTTGGCGTCGCCGCCGAGAAGCGGCGCACGCCCGGCCACCCGATGGTGGTGGGCCATATCGACGGTCCGGACGGGGCCGACGCCCCCCACCTGCTGTTCTACGGCCATTACGACGTGCAACCCGTGGACCCGCTCGAGCTGTGGCACACCGATCCCTTCGCGCCGGAAATCCAGGACACCGACAAGGGACGGGTGATCCGCGCCCGCGGCGCCTCGGACGACAAGGGGCAGCTGATGACCTTCGTCGAGGCCTGCCGCGCCTACGCGCATGTGCACGGGCAGATGCCCTGCCGCATCACCTTCTTCTTCGAGGGCGAAGAGGAATCGGGGTCGCCGTCGCTGATCCCGTTCATGCGCGACAACGCCAAGGAACTTGATGCCGACCTCGCGCTGATCTGCGACACCTCGATGGTGGCGCCGGGCGTGCCGTCGATCGCGTCGCGCCTGCGCGGCATGCTCAAGGACGAGTTCACCGTGCACGGGCCGCAAATCGACCTGCATTCGGGCCATTACGGTGGCCCCGCGCTCAACCCGCTGCGCGAGATCTCGCGCATCATCGCCTCGTTCCATGACGAGACGGGCCGCGTCGCGGTCGAGGGGTTCTACGAGGGCGTGCACGACGTTCCCGACGAGATCCTGCGCCAGTGGCAGGGATGCGGCTTCGACGAGGATACGTACCTGTCGGCGGTCGGCATGACCGAACCGCATGGCGAGGCGGGCTATTCCGCGCTGGTACAGCAATGGGCGCGCCCGACGCTGGAAATCAACGGTCTCTGGGGCGGCTACCAGGGCGCCGGCACCAAGACGGTGATTCCCGCAGAGGCGCATTGCAAGCTGACCTGCCGGCTTGTCGGCGACATGGACCCCGACGCCCTGCGCACGCGCATCCGCCGCCATGTCGAGGACCGGCTGTCGCCCGACGCGCGCGTCACGTGGAACCAGGATCTCGACGGCTCGCCTGCGGCGGTGATGAACACCGACCGCCCCGAGTTCGAGGCCGCGCGACAGGCGCTCAGCGAAGAATGGAACCGCGAGGCGGTGTTCGCGGGCATGGGCGGCTCGATCCCGATTGCGGGATACTTCAAGCAGATCCTCGGGCTGGACGCGATGCTGATCGGCTTCGCGCAGGACGACGATGCGATCCACTCGCCCAACGAGAAATACGACGTCGAAAGCTTCCACAAGGGCATCCGAAGCTGGGCACGCGTCCTCGACGCGCTGGCGCGGTAGGGGGCGCCCGCGTTCATTCGCAATCGACCGGTCTGCGGAAGGACCGGACGATGGCCGGATGAGTAATGAAGGGCGCGTTTGGCCTGAAGGGGACATTTGAAACTTGGCACCAATGCGCGGAATCAAGGCGCGGCACGCGCCGCCGCGAAAGCGCCCGACCGCCCCCTCGGGCGGGCGCTTTCGCGATGGTGCAACCCCATGAAACTGTTACGGTATTTGGCACCATAAAGTGCATCGCGACAAGCGTTATAGCGCCCACCCGGCGGTCTGGCGCTACGTGGCTACACTGCGGTTCTCCCAAGGTCCCCTTCAGGCCATTCGCGCCGGCACCCACCTCGGCCACTCCATCCGGCGGCACGCCGGCCGCGCCGCAGCGCCCCAGACATCATGCTGACAAATCCGCCACACCTGCCCGAATCCACCGCCGCAGGTCGGTGGCGGATTGACCTGCGTCGCAAATCGGAAAGTGAGAGCCCGCCGAATGCGTCAAGTGATGGGGGACAGTCCACCATGCGCAGGCGCATTTCAGGCAAGGATCCCCACGATGTCGGACCAGGAAGACGAACTCATCCTCGCGGACCTCGACGACGAGGAGCTTGTCCAGCAGATGTTCGACGACCTCTATGACGGCCTTCGGGACGAAATCGAGGAAAGCGTGCACATCCTGCTGGAACGCGGCTGGCAGCCCTACCGTATCCTGACCGAGGCGCTTGTCGGCGGCATGACCATCGTCGGCAAGGATTTCCGCGACGGCATCCTGTTTGTTCCCGAGGTGCTGCTTGCGGCCAATGCGATGAAGGGCGGCATGTTCATCCTCAAGCCGCTTCTGGCCGAAACCGGCGCGCCGCGGGTCGGCAAGATGGTGATCGGCACCGTCAAGGGCGACATCCACGACATCGGCAAGAACCTCGTGTCGATGATGATGGAGGGTGCGGGCTTCGAGGTGGTCGATATCGGCATCAATAACCCGGTCGAGAACTATCTCGCCGCGCTGGAATCCGAACAGCCCGACATCCTCGGCATGTCGGCGCTGCTGACCACCACGATGCCTTACATGAAGGTGGTGATCGACACGATGATCGCCGAAGGCAAGCGCGACGACTACATCGTCTTGGTGGGCGGCGCGCCCCTCAACGAGGAATTCGGCCGCGCCATCGGCGCCGATGCCTATTGCCGCGATGCCGCCGTTGCGGTGGAAACCGCCAAGACCTTCATGGACCGCAAGCACAACTCGCTGGCGGCGGTCTGAAACGCGGCAGTGTGCAACATGATGCGCGGGCGCTCTCAGCGCCCGCCGAACAGCCGGATGATCGCCACCAGAACGATACCGTAAAGCACATGCCCGACCAGCGCGACCCAGGCGATGCCGGTGAAATTCAGAAAGAACGGAAGCCCCGCCAGCGCGGTGATGCCGCCAATGGCAAAGATCCACAGACCGAAGCCGTAGACGGCCGAGGCAAACGGCCAGCCCCCGCGCCGCACGACCCGGACCCAGACGGGACGGAACACGTACAGCCAGCCCAGCGGATAGCCGATCAGCCCGACCAGGTAGAAATGCACGAAATTCCCGGCGAAATCGCCGTTCGGCAGGCCGTAGGCGCCCAGCAGGCTTTTCGCCAGCCCATGCGGCGAGAGATTGGCAAAACCCAGCGCGGGGCTGACGATCTGCCCCCAAAGGTCGAACGCGACGGTGGCGCAAAAGCCGGCGATGAACATCAGCCCGAGGCTGCGGAACAGGCCTGTGCGGATGCTGGAAAGCGTGGTCGATAGTGACATGCGCGACTATCCTCTCAGATGTGTACCTTGACAGTATCAATACCGCACGGGGCAACAAAGCCATGCCGCATCATGACACGAAAAGTTCAGACGCCGTGAGCGAAAACGCGACCTCCCTGCCCGATCCCGCCACCCTCACCGACGAGGGGTTGGTCGCGCGCGGCGAGGGGCGCATCCTGCTGATCGCCTGCGGCGCGCTCGCACACGAGATCCTCACGCTGAAACGGCTCAACGGCTGGGATCACATGGATTTGCACTGCCTGCCGGCCAAGCTGCACCTCACTCCCGACCGCATCACGCCCGAGGTGGAACGCGCCGTAACCGAACGCCGCGCAGACTATGCCCGCGTCTTCGTGGTCTATGCCGATTGCGGCACCGGCGGGCTCTTGCAGGCCAAATGCGCCGATCTGGGTGTCGAGATGGTCGCCGGCCCGCATTGCTACGCGTTCTTCGAAGGGGTGGACACTTTCGCGGCACATGATGACGAGATCACCGCCTTCTACCTGACCGATTTCCTGGTGCGGCAATTCGATGCCTTCGTCTGGCGGCCCATGGGCCTCGACCGGCATCCCGAACTGCGCGACATGATCTTCGGCAACTACACCACGCTGGTCTACCAGGCCCAGACCCGCGACCCGAGCCTCGAGGCCAAGGCCCGCGACTGCGCCGCCCGGCTGGGGCTGGAATACGAGTATCGCTTCACCGGCTACGGCGATCTGGCCACGGTTCTGGCGCGGCAGGCTGACACCACGTCCTGAAATCTGCTCCGGCGCGAAACGCGGCCGCAGGCCGCCGCGCCATCGCATGTCCGCCCCCCGGACAGGCGATTTGCCAAAGCTGGCGCATCGATCGGGGCTTTTGCGGGGTGGCAAAAATAAAGCGCACTGAAAATCTGTCGGATCGCCTGCCCGCGGACATGCGATGGCGCTGCTTTTCCCCTTCCCCGCGCCGCCCGTCGGCAACCACGAGGTAAACCCTGTCACCCTTCCGCCCCGCCCGGCATCAGCCGCGCCAGCGCGCAGAACCGCTCAAGATCCACCGTCTCGGCGCGGTCGGTCGGCGCGATGCCAGCCGCGCGCAATCGGTCCTCGATATCGGGCGCCGCGCCCTTCAGCGCCGCGCGCAGCATCTTGCGCCGCTGGTTGAACGCCTTTGCCACGACCCGCTCGAGTATCTTCGGATCGGCCGGAAAGCGCGGCGCGTCGAGGGCCGTCAGATGCACCACCGCGCTCGACACCTTGGGCGGCGGGGTAAAGGCCTCGGGCGGCAGGTGCAGCACGATCTTCGGGTCGGCCCGCCACTGCGCCAGCAGCGCCAGCCGCCCGTAGGCCTTCGATCCCGGCACCGCCACGATCCGCTCGGCCACCTCGCGCTGGAACATCAGTGTCAGCGAGGACCAGAAGGGCGGCCAGTCGGCGGGGGTCAGCCAGCGCACCAAAAGTTCGGTCCCGACATTATAGGGCAGGTTGGCCACCACCCGGATGGGCGGCGCCAGATGCTGCAAGGGATCGACCTCCAGCGCATCGCCGTGGATCACCTGCAAACGTCCGCCCGCCGCCTCGGCCACCTCGGCCAAGGGCGGCAAACAGCGCGCATCCTTCTCGATGGCCAGCACCCGGCGCGCGCCCTCGGCCAGCAGACCGCGCGTCAGCCCACCGGGGCCGGGGCCGATCTCCAGCACGTCGCAACCGCGCAGATCCCCGGCTTGCCGGGCAATCTTGGCGGTCAGGTTCAGGTCCAGCAGGAAATTCTGCCCCATCGACTTGCGCGCCGACAGGCCATGCGCGGCGATCACGCGGGCCAGCGACGGCAGCGCCTCCAGGTCTCCGGGCGGCGTGCTCATGCCCCGCGCGCCTGCATGCTCATACCGGGCGCGCCTGCGCCATGCGATGCGCCATGCGCAACGCCTCGATCAGCGAAGTCGGGTTGGCGATGCCCTGTCCCGCGATATCGAAGGCCGTGCCGTGATCGGGCGAGGTGCGGATGAACGGCAGGCCCAGTGTAACATTCACCCCGCGGTCGAAATCCAACGTCTTGATCGGGATGAGCGCCTGATCGTGATACATCGCGATGGCGGCATCATAACGCGCGCGTGCGGCGGCATGAAACATCGTGTCGCCCGACATCGGCCCGCGCAGGTCCATCCCCTCGGCGCGCAAGCGGTCCAGCACCGGCGCGATCACCTCGATTTCCTCACGGCCCATGCGCCCGCCCTCGCCGGCATGCGGGTTCAGCCCGGCCACCGCCAAACGCGGCGCAGACACTCCGAAATCGCGGATCATCGCGGCATGGGTGATGCGGATCACACCGTCCAGCAACTCCGGCGTCAGCGCCTGCGGCACCTCGGCCAGCGGGATGTGAATGGTCGCGGGCACCACGCGCAATTGCTCGGAGGCGAGCATCATCACCACGCGGTCGACGCCGGCCAGATGTGCGAGATACTCGGTATGGCCGGGATATGCGAACCCCGCCCCTTCCTGCAGCGCCTGCTTGTGGATGGGCGCGGTGCACAAGCCGACCGCCTGCCCCGATTGCACCAGGTCCACGCCGCGCGCGATCACATCGATCACGCCCTGCGCCTGCGCAGGATCCGGCGTTCCCGGGGTGCGGCGCCCGGCGAAATCATGACGCAGCACCGGCAGACCGCGGGCACAGGCCGCTTCGGTCTCGGCGGGGTCGTCCACCACCACATGCGGCGCGCCCTCGGGCAGATGCGCGGGATCACCGATCAGGAAAAACGGCAGATCCGCGCCCAGCGCGCGCCACGCCGCGACGGCGATCTCGGGGCCGATGCCCGCCGGCTCGCCGCAGGTCAGCGCGACCGCGCCCGTCGCCGTGCGACCAGAGGACTCGGTCACGGCTCGACGATCCGCGCCTCGGCGCGCAACTGTTCGAGATAGCCGGCGGCGAAGGACTGGACCCGCTGGTTTCGGATGAAGTTCGACAGGTCCTCGACCGTGGGCTGCTCGCCGTCGAGCTGCGGCGACCGCCCACACAGCATCAGGAACACGAGCACCTCGCCGTTATTGCGCGTGATCGTGGCAGACGTCTCGCCCGGATCGAGCCGCGCAAGCTGCGCGGCGATATCGTCGGGAATCTCGCCCGGGGCCTGCGACGTGAATTCCAGCACCTCGGGCGGCTGGCCTTGCGCGACGCCGTAAAGATCGTCGCAGGTATCCACCTCGGCCCGGACGCGCGCGGCACGCCGCAGGGCGTCCTCGCTGCGCCCGCCGGGAATGTAGTAGCGCGCGTATTCGATGGCGGAATATTCCGGCCTGTTGACCGAGACCTCCTCGATGCCGCGCATGTAGAAGATTGCCAGCGCCCCCTCGATGGGCAGCGGGTCCGACACCTCGCCCGGCGCCAATGCAAGAACGATCTGGCGCAAGCCCTGCGGCAGATCCGAGGCCGGCGTCCAGTTCATGCGCCCACCGTTGTCGGCGGTCTGGGCCGCGGAATGTTCGCGCGCGAACTGGGCAAATCGCGCCTCGCTCTCGACCTCGCCGATGCGCTGCGCCAGCGCCTGCTGCGCGGCGGCTTCTTCGGCGTTGCGAATGGGCAGGATGATCTCCGACAGCAGCACGCGCACCGACGACCCACCGGTCAGCGCCTGCGTGGCGCGCTCCAGATCCGCGTCGCTGACCGACACGCGCGGGGCAAACCGCGCCCGGGTGAATTCGCGCCACGTGATCCCGGCGCTGACGAAATCGCGGAAGCTCTGCTCGGCCACGCCCGCCTGTTCAAGCTGCGCGATGAACGCGTCGACGCCCATGTCGGCGCGGCCGGCGAATTCCTCCATCCCGCTGCGGATCGCCTCGTCGGGCAGGCTGACCCCGGCGCTGTCGGCGGCATCCATCTTGATGCGTTCCTCGATCAGCTGTTCGCGGGCCAGGTCCTGCGGATCGCCCGGGGCGCGGAACAGCGACAGCATCTGCGCGCGCTGCTGCAGCTCGTAGCGGGTGATCGCCCGGTCGTTGACGTAGATCACCGGCGCGAACATGTTCTGGGCTGCGCCGGGGCCTGCGGACACCGTCACACCCAGGCCGATGATCAGGACAAGGCAGGCGAAAAGGGCCGGAAGGCGACGCGAAGGGGTCATGGTGATCAGTTCCTGCATGTCCGTGTATAACTTTCGTCGCGGGTCGCGGCCGAAAAGCCCCGCAGCCCCACGGTAAAGCCGATGTTGGTCTCGGGTTCAAGGATAGTCGACGAGGTGAAGCGGCGCGACACCGAAACCGTGATGTCCACGCATTCGTTGGTATAGGTCAGCCCGGCCCCGGCGCGGATGCTGTTATCGGTCTCGACATCATAGCGCCATTCGCCGCGCGCGGTCCAGTGGCGGGCAAAGCGGTAGCTGCCGTCTATCGCCCATTCCGACACGGTCGCGGCACGGCTTTCACGCGGATCGTCCGACAGCCAGATATACGTGGCCCCGATATCGGTGCGGTCGTTGATCCAGCTGGCCCGCGTCTCGGCCTTGGTGATGTCCATTACCCCGTCGAACAGGCCGCGCGCGGTCACGGTCAGGCCGGTGGCGCCCCGGTACTGCCCGGCGATCAGCAGATCAGAGGTCCGGTCGCGCAGCCCCGAGGATTGCGTGAAGCTGGGCGTGCCGTCGGACTCCAGCAGCCGGTCGTCGCGCCACACCTGGCCTATCGCCAGCCGCGCCTCGCGGCCCCCGGGGTCGATGCGCGCATAGCTCAGCCCGTAGGCGGCCGAGAACCCGCGTTCCCGCCGGTCGGGGGCGTTGAACCGCGACACGTTGAAAAGATTGCCCTCATCGAACTCGATCACCGTGCTTTCATCGCGGGGAACATCAGGGTTCGACCCGCCCGCCCAGGCCAGCTGCGCCACCGGCTCTATCACATGGGCCACACCTGCGCGCCCAGCCCGGATCAGCGGCCAGCGCAGCTGTGCCGCAACCGTTGGCGTCAGTTCCGTGGCCTGCGATTGTGCGGTCTCGCCGATCTGGCGGATCTCGTAATGATCCAGCGTCACGCCCGTCCGGATCTCGGCCAGCACACCGGTCGGCAACAGCCAGTCGCGCTGCCATTCCACCCCGGTGGTCAGGCGCGAGACGTCCCGCCCATCGGCGAACCGGTCGAAATCGGCGCCATCGATGACACTGTCCGAGCTGCGGTAATGCCCGTGCAGCGAGGCCGAGAACCGCAGCTCGCCGCCGACACGTGCCGGGAACATGCGCCGCTCGTACTCGGCATCGCCCACGATCGAGGGCAGGGTGGCGTTGCTCTCGCCCTCGCGCAGCGACCGGTAATGCGAGATCTCGCCGCCGATATACTCGTCCCTGCGGGCGCGGTCGATCGAGATCCCGCTGCGCAGCCGGTCGTTGTCGGAAAACCCGTGATCCAGCAGGAAAGTGTCGTCGCTGGTCAGCTCGATATTGAAGCGCAGGTTGAAATCGCGCGGCAGGTCGAACCGCCCCTCGCCAAAGAGATAGCCACGCTTGGTCTCGGGGCTGAAATCGTCATCGGCAATCGCGCCGGTGAACTCGATCTCGCCACGGCGGAACGCCTCCCGGTAGCGAAAGCCCAGCCGCCGCGAATTGGTCGCCCAGAACGGCGCCAGCGTCAGGTCGCGGTGATCGCCCAGCGCGATGAAATACGGCACGCTCGCGCCCGTGCCCAGAAGGCTGGAATTGACCACCGACGGCGTCAGGAACCCCGTTGCGCGCTCGACCGTCGGATCGGGCAGGCGCAGGCGCGGCAGGTAGAACACGGGCACGTCCAGCACCCGCAACTGCGCGTTCTCGAAATACAGCTGACGCTCCTGCTGGTCATGGATCAACCGCTCGGCCCGGATCTGCCACAGCGGCGCGCCCTCGTCCTCGCAGATCCGGCACGAGGTGACAGAGGCCCGGGTTAGCTCGTTGTAGCGCGCATCCGTGCGCCGCATCCGGCTCGCGGCCAGTTGCAACTGCTGGGCCATCACGATCCGCGCCCCGCGCAGGATGCCGTTGCGCAGATCGCGGTCAATCTCCGCGCTGTCGGCAATCAGAACCGTACCGCCACCGGTTCCCGGTTCTGTCAGGCTCAGCGGGCCAGTGATGATCAGCTGCTCGGTGTCGCGCACGTAGACGATCCGGTCGGCGGTCAGGCGGCGGCCTTGATACATCGCCTCGACATTCCCCTCGGCCACCAGCCGGTCGTCGGCGGTCACGCGCACTTCGTCGGCCACCAGCATCGCCGGATCCGCCGCTTCCTGTGCCCGAAGCGGACCCACCAGCGCCAGAATGGCCAGAAGTCCGCACAGCACCCGCCTCATCCGTCCTCCAGGTGCAGGATCAGGCCCAGCGCAAAGAGCAGCGCCGCGACCGGCGGCGCCCAGGCCGCCAGCGCGACGGGGATCTGGCCGCTCTCGCCGAGGATCTGCGCGAAATTGCGGATGTAATGCAGCCCGAACCCGATGATCACCGCCATAAGCACCATCAGCCCCATGTTGGCGCCGCGCGCATGGCGGATTGTGAACGCGGCCGACATAAGCACCAGCGCAGCAAAGAACACCGGGCGTGAAAGCTCGCTCTGGAACCAGATGGCATAGCGGCGCGCGGAAAAGCCCGAGGCTTCCAGCTCGCCAATGAACTCCGGCAGATCCCAGATGGGGATATACTGCGGCCGCCCGAACCCGTCGATGATGCGCTGCTGCGTGAGGTCAGACTGTATGGAAAGCGCGTCGCGCCGCTGCGCCTCGGCCTCGGGATTACCTTCCGTCGTCAGGTCCCAGATCTTGACGTCGTGCATCCGCCATTCGCCGTCGCCAAGCTGCGCCGCCCCGGCCTTGATCCGCCGCTGCGGCGTCCCGTCGGGGCCGAAATCCAGAAAGGTCGGCTCGTAAAGCGTGCCCAGATCGGAACTGGCGCTTTGCGCGAAGATCACCGTCTGACCCTCCGGCCCGCCCTGCCGCAGCCACAGCCCTTCAGACGAGATGGCCAGCGACGCCGTATTGGCCCCCTCGTAAAGCAGCTTTAGGTCGTGCACGCGCTTCGAGGTCGAGGCGACAAATGGATTGCCCACCGCGACCCCGAGGATGCCGATCAGCAGCGCCACGCAGACCGGCCCCATCAACCCGCGCAGGGCCGAGCGTCCGGCCGCGCGCAGCACCACCAGCTCGGACGAGCGCGACAGCCGCAAGAACAGCGCGACCGCGCCGAGGATGATGAAAAGGGGCAGGATATCGTAGATCTCCCACGGCATCTCCAGCAGCGCGACGGCCAGGACGTCGCCGAACGACCGGTCCGGGAAATCGCCCAGCTTGTCCATCAGTTCGATCATCAGCAGCAGCACGGCGACCGAGACGGCGACACCGAGGAAGCTCATGAAGAAGCGGCGCGCGAAATAGAGGTGCAGTGTCATGCCCGCGCCTCCGCCACGTCCCCACGGCGGCGGCGCCAAGGCCGCCAGCGCAGCAGGCCGGGACGCATCGCAAGCCCCAGCAGCAGCCCCGACACCGCCACCCCAAGGACCGGCGGCAGGTACAGCAGCGGCCAGAGCGCGCCATCGACCAGCACCGGCGCGACCACCGTGCTCTCAACGATCTTGAGGCCCAGCAGGAACCCGAAGGCAAGCCCGATCTGCCGCCAGACCCCGAACCGGCTGAAACTGCCCACCAGCAGTGCGCAGAACCCCACCAGCGCCGCGACGACGCACATCAGCGCGGCGGTGATCCGGCCATGCACCTCCGACATCACCTCGCCGTAGGACGCGCTCGTGCGTTCGGCCACCGCGCGGGGTGCTGCCAGCATGTCAAGCGTGGACGCGAACGCGATCCGGTCGAGGTTGACGTCGCCACGGCTGATCAGCCTGCTGATATCATGCGAGAAATCGTTGAAATACGTGGTGAACAGGCGGTTCCCGTCCTGCTGCACGGTCTGGGCCAGCCCCGACACCATCACCAGCCGCGTGCCGGCGGGCTCGGACACGAGATAGGCGCGCGACGAGGTGTAGGTGGTGGATTGCTCAGGGTCGCGGCGATCCGACAGGAACACGTCACGCAACTCGCCGGCGGGCGTGATGTCGCGGATGTAGAAGGTGATCCCCGGCGCGGGATGCAGAAACGTACCCTCGCTCAGCAACTGCGCCGAGATGTTGCGCGACACCTCGTCCTCGCGCAGGCGCAGCTTGGTCATGCTCGCCGGCACCAGCAGATGCGCCAGGATCGACATCATCAGCGCCACGATCCCCCCGAAGACCAGCACCGGCCGCAGCAGGCGCAGCGGCGAATAGCCCATCGCCTGCATCACCGTCAGCTCGCTGTCGGCCGACAGCCGGTGCACCACGTAGACCGCCGCGGCAAACGCCGCGATCGGCAATATGACCCCGATCACCGACGGCAGGGTCAGCGCGGTGAACTCCAGGAAAACCCAGGCGGGCTGGCCATCCCCGATCAGCTTGTCGAAAATGCTCACGGCCTTGTTGATCCACACGATGGACACCAGCACGAGCGCGAAGAAACCGAACAGAACCAGGAATTGCGACAGCATGTATCTGTCGAATCTGGTCACTTTCACCCCCCTTGACGGCAATATCGCCCCTGACGCTAAACGAATTGGCGAGGAGGGAAAACTGCTAACTGGTGTTCGGCCTCCCGCCGCGCTAGGTCTCGCAGGGACTGCAAATCAGGAGGACCCCTTTGATGACCACGCCCGTTTCCGTCGCCTTCACCGAGACCGACCTCGATGCGATCGCCAGCGCCGAGGGCCGCGTCGCGGTCTGCATCACGCCCGAGGGCAAGCTCGACCAGGCGGGGCGGCGGGTCAATCGCCTGACCAAGGGCACGCTGGCCCGGCTCATCGAGGCCGGCACTCTGGAAAAGAAATCGGCAGGCGACGTCCTGACGCTCGACTGGCCCGCCGGGATGGCCGCAAAGGCGCTCGACATCGTCGTGCTGCCGCGCAACGCGGATATCGACGCCAGCCGCCGTGCCGGCGTGGCGCTCGGTCGCAAGATCGGCGACGCGTCGCTGCTGCTCCTGGGCGGCAGCCTCAAGCGCCCGGTCGAGGTGGTGCTGGGCACGGTGCTGCGCGCCTACGAGTTCAGCGTCCACAAGACGGCCGAGGCCAAGACCCCCGGCTCGATCACCGCGATGGTCGCCAAGCCCGACGAGGTCCGCACCGAGGCGGAACCGGCGCTGGCCGTGGCCGAGGGCGTGTTCTTCACCCGCGATCTGGTCAGCGAGCCGGCCAATCACCTGACCACCACCGAATTCGCGCGCCGGATCGCCGCGATGCAGGATCTCGGCCTCAAGATCACCATCCTCGACGAGGCCGAGATGGAGAAGCTCGGCATGGGCGCGCTGCTCAGCGTTAGCCTGGGCAGTGCTACACCCGGCAGACTCGCGGTAATGGAATGGCAGGGCGGCGCGAAGGGTGACGCGCCGCTGGCGCTGGTCGGCAAGGGCGTGGTCTTCGACACCGGCGGGATCAGCCTCAAACCCGCGCAGGGCATGGAAGACATGACCATGGACATGGGCGGTGCGGGCGTCGTTGCGGGCGTCATGCGCACGCTGGCGCGGCGCGGCGCGAAGGCCAATGTCGTCGGCCTTGTCGGGCTGGTGGAAAACATGCCCTCGGACCGCGCCACGCGCCCCGGCGACGTTGTGACCTCGATGAAGGGCGACACGATCGAGGTGATCAACACCGATGCCGAGGGGCGCATGGTGCTGGCCGATGTCCTTTGGTACGCGCAGGAAACCTACAAGCCGCGCGGCATCATCGACCTCGCCACACTGACAGGGGCCGCGATCGTCGCGCTGGGCCACGAGAACGCCGCGGCGCTCAGCACCGACGACACGCTTTGCGACGCGGTTCTGAAGGCCGCGAAATCCGAAGGCGAGGGGCTGTGGCGCCTGCCGCTGGGCAAGGCCTATGCCGACATGATGAAAAGCCAGATCGCCGATGTGAAGAACTCCGGCGGGCGTCCGGCGGGCACCATTACGGCGGCGGAATTCCTGCACCGCTTCGTGCGCGACGACATGCCTTGGGTACATCTCGACATCGCCGGCGTGGCCAGCGTCAAGTCCGACACGACCTATGCCCCGAAGGGCGCCTCAGGCTGGGGGGTGATGACCCTCAACCGGCTCGTGGCGGACATGTGCGAGGAGTGACGAAATGGGCGCGGCCTATTTCTACCACCTGACGCAGCGCCCGCTGGAGGTGACCTTGCCCGTGCTTCTGGGCAAGGCCCTCGGCGCGGGCTGGCGCGTCGCGGTGCGCGGCACGGATGCGGCGCGCCTCGACTGGCTCGACCAGCAGCTTTGGCTCGGCCCCGAGGACGGGTTCCTGCCGCACGGTGTCGCGGGGGGCCCGCATGATGCCGACCAGCCGGTGCTGCTGACCACCTCCGCCGACCACCCCAACGGCGCCTCCTGCGTGATGGCCGTGGACGGCGCCGAGGTTACAGCACCCGAGGTCACGGCGATGGCGCGCACCTGCATCCTTTTCGACGGCAATGACGACACCGCGCTCGACACCGCCCGTCAGCAATGGAAGACGATGACCGCCGCGGGATGTTCGGCGCAATACTGGTCCGAAGAGTCCGGCCGATGGGAAAAGAAGGCCGAAAAGTGACGTGCCCCAAAGCAGTGCCTACCGGCTGCGCGTCAACTCCAGGAACACGTCCTGCAGATCGGCCTGCTCGGTCTTGACGTCGCGGATGGATATCCCGGCCTCGCGTACCGCCGCCAGCACCGCCTCGGCGGTCATCTCGGCGGTGTGATAGGTCACCTCGATCGTCCCACTTTCGGCTTGGCTCACCTGTAGCCCCGCCCCTTCGGGCAGGCGCGGCACCGCGCCGTCGGGCTGGATCATCATGGTCTTGATGTCCAGACGTTCCAACAGATTGGCGGTCGTGTCGCGCGCCACCACCGCGCCCTGGTTGATGATCGCGATCTCGTCGCACATCGCCTCGGCCTCTTCGAGGTAATGCGTGGTCAGCACGATCGTCATGCCCTGCCGGTTCAGCTCGCGCACGTTTTCCCAAAGCATCTGGCGCAACTCGATATCGACGCCCGCCGTCGGCTCGTCCAGCACGAGGATATGCGGATGATGCACCAGCGCCTTGCCCAGCAGCAGACGCCGCCGCATGCCGCCCGACAGGGTGCGCGCATAGGCCTCAGCCTTGTCCTCCAACCCCACCAGCCGCAGGATCTCGTCGCTGCGCCGCTGGCTGCGCGGTACGCCGTAAAGCCCCGCCTGCATCTCCAGCGCGCCGCGCGGGGTGAAGAACGGGTCGAGGTTCAGCTCCTGCGGCATCACCCCGATCGACGCCCGGCTCTGGCGTGGGTTCTTGTCCTGGTCGAAGCCCCAGATCGTCACCCGGCCTTCGGTCTTGACCACCAGCCCGGCGAGAATGTTGATCAGGGTCGATTTGCCCGCGCCGTTGGGCCCCAAGAGACCAAAGACAGAGCCTTTCGGGATATCCAGATCCACCCCGGTCAGCGCCGGCTTCTCCGGCTTGCCGCGCGTGCCACCATAGGTTTTGGTCAGTTCCCGGATTTCGATGGCATTCGTGCCCATGCCGCCCTTGCCCCTTGCGCCGCGTTTGCTCATATGTGCACCTAGTGGAACGCTCGCCGAAAGGAAACGCCCCATGGTCACCGAGGCCCCGGAAACGCGAATCGTCGACGCCTACCGCGTCTCCTGCGATGGGGGCACGCTGGGCCATCCCCGCGTCTGGCTACAGATCCCGCGCGAGGTGGGGTTCGTCGAATGCCCCTATTGCGACGTCAAGATCATCCATCGCGATTTCGAAGGCAAAGTCTGACGCGGCGCGGTGATGCGCCGCCGCACCGCGCTGGCGCTGCTCGGCATCGGCGCCGCCGTCCTCGTCCTGCCCCCGTTGGTCCGGCGCCTGCGCGCGCCCGCCCTCGCGTTCGAGCCGCTGCCGGGCGTGCCCGGCTTTCGTCGGGTTGCGGGCGGCGACGTGTCGGGCGGCGATCCAGCGATGATCGGCCTCGACGAAGCCTTACAAGACACACCGCCGCAAGATATCTGTGCCGATCTCTTTGCCGCCGGGACACCGGCGGATCATGTCCCGATCGCCTATTTCTCGGATGCGCGCTGTGTCTTCTGCCGGGCGCTCTCGCCGATGCTGCACGAGATCGAAGACAGCGACCCGGTTCGCATCACCTGGCATGAATTGCCGCTTCTGGGTCCGGCGTCGCGCCGCGCCGCCCGCGCATCGCTCGCGGCAAGACGTCAGGGCGCATATCAGGTGTTCCACGACCGGCTGATGGGCACGCCGATCGTCCCCAACGACGCTTATCTAAGGCGGATCGCAACGGATGCCGGGATCGACGGCGACAGGCTGCTCGACGACATGGCGTCGGATGCGGTCACCGATCAGCTTGCCCGCACCGCGCGCCTCGCGCGCCTGTTCGGGTTTTACGGCACGCCTGCGCTGGTGGTCGGCCGGACTGCGCTGCTCGGGTCGGTGGAAAAATGGCAGCTTCGCCGCCTGATAGAGATGGAAGGCACCTCGTCCGAACCGGCTCCCTGCACCTGACCCCGCGCGGGATCAGATCATCGCGAAATCGTCGAACCGACACCGCTCGGACCGGCCCTGTTCACGCGTATCGGCACCCTTCTGCTCTTGTTGCTCGTCGGACCCGGTGCGCTGCGGGTCGTCGCTGTCTTGCGCCTCTTCGGCCTGTTCGGGCATCTGTCTACTCCGTTACTACGGCAGACCGGGCGGGCTGCGCCGACCGGCACTGCAACAAGGGTTACGCGCGGCACCAACGGCACCAGTGTCGTTCGGGTTCCATGTCATCCCGCACCAGCACCACGGGAATAACGCTGGCACATGGATTTTATTCTGTCCACAGCACATCAAAAGAAAGTTAATTGCGCGAACAACCATCTGGATTGCGTGATATTATTTCCACACCTCGTCGCCGCACCTGCGCCGCCATTCCGCGCCATGCCGGACCGCACCAGACGACCCGCAAACCCGCTGGCACACCGCCGCTGTTCATGACAATAAACCGCAAAGAGCATCGCACGCGGGGGCACGACATGAGCACCGGATTCGGCAAGGGCTGTCATCTGCATCTGATCGACGGATCGGCCTTCATCTTCAGGGCCTATCACGCGCTGCCGCCGCTGACGCGCAAGTCCGACGGCATGCCGATCGGCGCGGTCTCGGGCTTCTGCAACATGCTGCAACGCTATGTCGAGGGCAATAACGGCCACGACGCGCCGACGCATGTGGCGGTGATCTTCGACAAGGGCAGCCATACGTTCCGCAACGATCTTTATGACGCCTACAAGGCCAATCGCGACGAGATGCCCGCCGATCTGCGCCCGCAGATCCCGCTGACCCGCGACGCCACCCGCGCCTTCAACATCGCCTGCGAGGAAATCGAAGGGTTCGAGGCCGACGATATCATCGCGACGCTGGCCGTCCAGGCCCGCGACCTTGGCGGTCGGGTGACGATCATCTCCTCCGACAAGGATCTGATGCAGCTTGTCGGGGGCGGCGTCGAGATGCTCGATGCGATGAAGAACCGCCGCATCGACGTGGACGGCGTGCGCGAGAAGTTCGGTGTTGACCCGGATCGCGTTGTCGATGTGCAAGCGCTCTCCGGTGACAGTATCGACAATATCCCCGGCGCGCCGGGCATCGGCCCCAAGACCGCAGCGCTTCTCATCAACGAGTTTGGCACGCTCGAAGAGCTTTTGAACCGCACCTCCGAGATCACCCAGCCCAAGCGCCGCCAAACGCTGGAGGAAAAGCGCGAGCAGATCCAGATGTCCAAGCGCCTCGTGCAGCTCGACTGCAACACGCCGCTGGACTTCACCCTCGACGATCTCGAAGTGCGCGACCCCGACCCCGGGACCCTGCTGGGCTTTCTGGCAGAGATGGAGTTCCGGACCCTGTCCAAACGCATCGCCGACGCGCTCGGCACCGAACCGCCGGTCATCCCCGAGCCCGAACAGAACGCCGCGGCCGACACCACCCCCAACTGGCCCGCCATCGACGCCGCCAGCTATACCCGCATTTCGGACATGGAAACGCTGGAACAATGGATCGAAACGATCCGCGCGCAGGGATACGTCGCCATCGACACCGAGACCACCTCGCTCAACGAGATGCAGGCGGCTCTGGTGGGCATCTGTCTTGCCACCACCCCCGGCACCGCGGCCTATATCCCGCTGCGGCATCGCGGCAGCAACGCAGGCGGCCTTTTCGACGAGGACACGCTGGTCGAAGGCCAACTGCCGCTGGACGAGGTGCTTTCAGCACTGAAGCCGATCCTTGAAGACGACGCGATCCTCAAGATCGGCCAGAACATGAAATACGATGCCAAGATACTGGCCGCCCACGACATCGCCATCGCCCCCATCGACGACACGATGCTGATGTCCTACGCGCTGCACGCGGGCGAGCACGGCCACGGCATGGATACGCTGTCAGAGCGTTACCTCGCGCACGAGCCGATCCCCATAAAGACGCTTCTGGGCAGTGGCAAATCCGCCATCACCTTCGACCGCGTCCCCATCGACGAGGCCACGAAATACGCCGCAGAGGATGCCGATATCACCCTGCGCCTCTGGCATACCTTCAAGCCGCAACTGCACCGCGCCCGCGTCACCACCGTCTACGAGACGCTGGAACGCCCCCTGTCGCCGGTCTTGGCGCGGATGGAGCGCTACGGCATCAAGGTCGACCGCGCCACGCTCGGCGCCATGTCCGGCAAGTTCGCCCAGAAGATGGCCGAGCTGGAATCCGAAATCCACGAGCTTGCCGGCCGCAAGTTCAACGTCGGCTCCCCCAAGCAGCTCGGCGAGATCCTGTTCGACGAGCTGGGCTACGAGGGCGGCAAGAAGGGCAAGACCGGCGCTTATGCCACCGGCGCCGACGTGCTCGAAGATCTCGCCACGATCCACGACCTGCCCGCCCGCGTGCTCGACTGGCGGCAGCTGTCGAAACTCAAATCCACCTATACCGACGCGCTGCAGGACCATATCGACCCCGACACGGGCCGCGTGCACACATCCTACGTGCAGACGGGTGCTGCGACGGGTCGCCTGTCGTCCACCGATCCCAACCTGCAGAACATCCCCATCCGCACCGAGGAAGGCCGCCGCATCCGCGAGGCCTTCGTGGCCGAGCCGGGCAACCGCCTCGTCAGCCTCGATTATTCCCAGATCGAGCTGCGCATCCTCGCCCATATTGCGCAGATCGACACGCTCAAGCAGGCCTTTCAGGAGGGGCAGGACATCCACGCGCTGACAGCGTCGGAAATGTTCCACGTCTCGATGGACGACATGACGCCGGAAATCCGCCGCCAGGCCAAGGCGATCAATTTCGGCGTGATCTACGGCATCTCGGGCTTCGGCCTCGCCCGCAACCTGCGGATCCCAAGGTCCGAGGCGCAGGGCTTCATCGACCGCTATTTCGAGCGGTTCCCCGGCATCAAGGATTACATGGACGCAACCACCGGTTTCGCCAAGGAGCACGGCTTCGTCCAGACCCTCTTTGGCCGCAAGATCCACACACCCGAGATTTCGGCCCGCGGGCCGCGGGCCGGCTTCGCCCGCCGCGCGGCGATCAACGCGCCGATCCAAGGCACCGCCGCCGACATCATCCGCCGCGCCATGATCCGCATGCCCGCCGCCATCGAGGGGCTCCCGGCCAAGATGCTGCTACAGGTCCATGACGAACTGATCTTCGAAGTGGCCGAAGACGCCGTCGAACGCGTCATCGACACCGCCCGCGAGATCATGCAGGCTGCGGCGCGCCCGGCCGTGCATCTCGACGTGCCCCTCGTGGTCGATGCCGGCCACGGGGCAAATTGGGCCGATGCCCATTGACCGGACGAAACCGTGCTATGTTGCCCTACACGTGACCGCGTCACAGGAGACCAGATGCATGAAGTTCCCCGTGCCATCCTGCCTTGCCCTCGCCGCGATCCTTGCGTTGTCGGCCTGCGCGACGCCGAAGCAACAGTGCACCGCCAGTGCCACGCAAGAGCTTCGCAGCGTCGAAAGCGCGCTGGCGACCGCTCAGGGCAATATCACCCGGGGCTACGCGCTCCACAGTCAGAGCGTCCCGTATACGGTCAATCACACCTGTTACCGGCGTTATCCAAACACGCGGACCGTGATCCCGTATTCCTGCCCCTCGACCTATTACCGCACGCAGACCACCCCGGTGGCGATCGACGTCGCTGAAGAACGCAAGAAGGCCGCGCAATATCGCGAGATGCTGCCGCAATTGCGCGAAAAGGCCAGTACACGCGTCGCCCAATGCAACGCGCAATTCTCCGAGTAAGGTCCGACGCCCACAACCGGGGCGTCGGGTGACAGGCGGCGGTCACTCCATCAGGTTCAGCGCGTCACCGCCAAGGATCTCGCCGCTTCCGGCGCTCTCGCCATCCTTCATCCATTCCAGCGAACGCCCGTCGATCTCCGCCTGGTAGCAGCCGTAGTCGGTGTCGGGGTAGCACACGCCGTCCTCGGTGATCTCGTAGGGGCCGGAGGTGTTCGCGTCGTGATAGGTGCCGTCCTCGGCAAAATAGCTGCTATACATGCCACCCC
>Ga0307943_1000006_pt1 | contig 150057 bp, 142 predicted proteins | sample OrgLakmetagen177_FD_203149 | JGI IMG/M metagenome (GOLD analysis project Ga0307943, IMG submission 203149) | Saline water microbial communities from Organic Lake, Antarctica - #177 | ecosystem: Environmental > Aquatic > Non-marine Saline and Alkaline > Saline | place: Antarctica: Organic Lake... | reverse complement strand
CCATATCGACCCGGGTGTGGCTGCCGATCAGCGGAAGTTCGAGGGCTGCCGGGGGATAGTCGCTGTAGTTAACCACGGCCATTACTTTGTCACCGGCGCCGGCTGCAAACATCAGCTCTGTGGCGCCGGGAGACAAGGTAATAACGCGCTGGGCGGGGGCTGCTATACACAGCTTCTTTCCAGTGTCATCCACCGCGCAGCGTTGCATCTCACTGGCTGATGTCGAATGTGCCAAGATTGCTATCAAAAGCCCTAAAGCAAACCTGAAGTTCAGCCAGCGAAAAGCCACGCTTTTACTCCCGTGTTTATGACTTATTGAATGTCGTAGCGAACTGACAGCATGGCTGTGCGGCCTGCGGAGATGTACTTCACACCGTCAAAACGCTCTGCAGTTGAATATTCACGATCCAGCGCGTTGACCAAGGTCAGGCGGGTGGTCCAGTTCTGCGCAAACTCCCAATTTGCACGCAGATCCAAGGTTCCAAAACCCGCAAGTCGTTCGGTATTGGCGCCGTCATCATAACGATGGCCTTCAACTACAACAGAACCACCCAATCCGAAGTTGCCATAGGCTTTATCAAGGTCGAAACGGGCGGTCTGCCGGGTAAGGCGCGCAATCTGCTTTTGGGTCTCAAGGTCTTCAGGGTCCATATACGTCATGGCAATGCCAGCGCGCCAGCCATCATACTCATAGCCCGCGCCAAACTCGGCACCGCGAATCCGGGCCTCATTAATGTTGATGCTGGAAGACGCACCATTCACTTTTCCAGAACTAATCAGGTCCTCGATGTCCATTTGATAAACGGCGATGTCCCAAAACCATCTCTGATAGTTGCCGCTGGCACCCAGTTCGTAACTTTCTGACTCTTCCGGATTAAGATCAGGATTCCCGCGATAATCAGACAGTTTTGGTCCAGCCGGCCAATATAAGTTATTAAACGTCGGAGCTCTAAATGCCGTGCCGTAGCTGACACGCACGCGGTGCGAGCGATCGAGCTTATAGCCCAGCGCCAAACCGCCGGTTTCTTTGGTTCCATAAGCTTCATTGTCATCGCTACGAAGACTGAGCTGAGCATCCATCGGACCAAAATTCAGGCGCAATTGACTGAATACTGCCATATTGGTTCTGCTGCTTTCAGCAAAGTCTTTTGTACTTTCAACTTCATCTTGCTGCAACTCGGCACCAACAACGAACTCATGAACCTTATAAGAAAAGGTATTTTCCCACCTAGCTTGCCGAAGTCGTGTGTTATAAAAATCTTCACCACTGCTACGGAACGTTTTTTGTTCGTCTCGTGACTCAGCAAATTGAATACCTGTTTGCCAGTAATCATTCAGCGGCGTAACCAAACCTAGCCCAATAGTGCGGATTGTGTAATCTGTATTGCCGCCTTCAAACTCTGAGTTTCCTTCAGACTGCAATAATAAAGCACTGGCCTCCCCCCCATTACTCAACGTGTGTACAACTCGACCAAGCCCAGCAGTGTTACGGAAACCCTTATCATCGCCATCTTCAAGAATCGCTGTGCCATCACTTTCTTTATGAAGGCCACTCAAACTGAAACTGGTATTGCCAACCGAGGCGGAAGCGCCAGCACTCACTTTCTGGGTATCAAAGTTACCGGCGCCGGCCTCAACCCAGCCGCGCTGACCCTGTTTTGGATCGAGTGTGAAGGCCTGCACAACTCCGCCCATAGCATCGGCTCCGTAGAGTGAGCTCCGTGGACCGCGAACAATTTCCACTCGTTGAATGAGTTCTGTTGGGAAATACTCCCAAGATGCCTCACCGCTGGTCGCAGAATGCAGTTTTATTCCGTCAACCAAAAAAACAGAACCTGCATCTTTGACGCCGCGAATATTGACGCTTGTTGATTTTCCAAAAGAACCATTCCCCGTTACGTTAATACCCGGCTGGCCGCGCAAAAGGTCAGCAAAATCAGCAGGCGCTTTTGAGCGAATTTCTTCTTCATCAATAACCGTTACAGAAGCCAGGCTCTCACCAATAGTTTTGGGTCCAAGCGTAGCGGTAACAACAATTGGATCCAGAGTCGCGCCAGTGGATTCCTGTGCAACCGCAATAGAAAGAGGCGTAAGTGAAAAAGGCACCAGCAGACTGCTGGCAACAAAGCGGAAAGCTTTCATAAAATACACTCAAAGACACACCACGCGCACCCGCATGGCTGGTTTTTTGGTGCTGCAAAAAGAGAGGCGAAAGCCGGCCGCAAGCGAAGCGGGCGCCTTAAAAAAGGTGGGGAAAAGCCGTGAAACAGGATCGGTGTTTACCCACCGCAACTGCCCTCCGCAGCGTTCGGTGTGTTGACAGGCCGGTCTCCGGACTTGTGAGCTGTATTGCTGAACGGCGCAAGCCTTCCCATGCGTTTGCACAGTGGCACCTTTCTTAGCCGTTCACTCACTTACCGTTGCGGGGGCAGTGCCGGACTTTAACCGGCTTCCCGTTTCACTGTTGTGGCGATGATGATTACGCCAGAACAACACCTGAAAACAAAGGCAAGGCTAACAACGCGTTAATGTCTGGTCAATGATTAATCACGGAAGGCGCCCGCCAGTGCCTTTTCCAGACGGCGCCATTGGCTCTCGTCTGGCGCCAGGCCGAAGCGCACCATCCCGGGTTGTTCGAATATTCTTACCAGCACTCCCTGCGCGGCAAGGCAGTCCGCCAGTATGGCCGGTGCATCGGTGCGAACGGTGTGGAACAACGCGCTTCCACCCATCGGGTTCAGTCCGGCTGAATGCAATATTTCTCTTAGCCGTTGGGCGCCGCCCTGCAAGCGAGCACAGGCTTGTTGCTGCCAGTTTATATCCAGCAGCGCCTGCGCCATCACGTAGCGCCCAGGGCCATTCACCGCCCATGGCCCCAGCTTTTCCGTCAGCGCGCCCGCAAGATTCTTATCGGCAAGCACGAAGCCGGCGCGTATCCCGGCCAACCCAAAGAACTTCCCCAGTGAACGCAGAACAATCAGGCCCGGGCGGCCGCTCTGGCAGGCCAGGCTAAAAGCGGGCGTTGGGTCCATAAACGCTTCGTCCAGCACCAGCCAACCACCGCGTTTTTGCAAACGCCGGTGCCAACGCAATAACGTGGAAGGAGGAATGATTGCCCCCGTGGGGTTGTTAGGATTGATCCATACCAGCACCTCAAGCTGATCCAACCAGCGATCATCGCAACCCGAGGCACCGCCTTTGGTCTGCACAGGCTCAATTGGAACAACCTTGTGACCAGCAGAGCGCCAATGGTGCCCATGCTCGCGATAACCAGGTACCGGTATGCCTACACGGCAGGGTTTGCGTAAGCTGGGCAGCGCCATAATGGCCGCTTGACTGCCGGCAACCGGCACACAACCAGCAGCCAAGGGTGCGCCTGACCAATGACGAATAATCTCTTCCAGGCCGTCGTCTTCTTCTGGCAGGCGCTGCCACACTTCCGCCGGCAACTCCGGCACCGGCCACCCCAACGGATTGATGCCGGTGGATAAGTCCAGCCACTGTTCGCGGGGAATACCCCAGCGCTTTACCGCATTATTCAGCCGCCCGCCGTGTTGTAGCATCACGATCCCGCCACCACGGCAACAAGGCCGGTTATGGCGAATATAACAGCCAACCAAAGCCAGGTGCCGCGGCGCACCAGTGCAATAGCCGCCTGGATAGTGCCGGCACTGGCCGGGTTAATACCGCCCAGGTGCGGGCGCTGCTTTACACCTTGCGGATAAGGCGACGGGCCACCGAGTTGAACATTTAGTGCACCCGCGCCTGCCGCCATCACCGCGCCAGCGTTGGGGCTGTCCCATTGGGACGCCTGCTGTCGCCAGCAGTGCCAAGCCAGCTTGCGATTGCCTAACAGCGTGTAGGTTAATGCGGTAAGCCGCGCAGGCACCCAGCCCATTACGTCGTCCAGCCGAGCAGCCGCACGACCAAAATATAAAAACCGCGGGTTGCGATAACCCCACATGGCGTCCAACGTATTCACAGCACGATGCACAATCACACCAGGAATACCGCCCACTAAAAACCAGAACAGGCTGGCAAACACCGCATCCGCGCCATTTTCCAGCATGGACTCGGTGGCCGCAGCCGCTACGCCCTGCTCATCCAGCGCGCTGGCCTGGCGGCTGACAATGCGGCTAACCTGTTCTCTTGCCACATTCAGCTCGCCTCTTTGCAGCGGCTGGGCCACGGCCAGGCCATGCTCTGCCAAGCCCCGGAGGGACAGCGCGAAGTATAATGCAGTAGCCTGGGCCAGCAGCAACCAAAAGCCGCTGAGCACAGCAGACAACCAGATTGTTAAAAGCAACAGGGGCAGCACCAGCGAACACAGGGCTAAACTACCCAGAATAAGGCTACGCCAGGCATTTTGTGGCGCGTTATTAAGCAGACGCTCCAAAACGCTGGCCAGAGTGCCAAAGCCCGCCAGTGGGTGCAGTCGGCGGGGCTCACCCAATAATCGGTCAAGGGTGAGGCCAAGCAGGCAAACCAGAAAAGGCGTAAGAAAGGGAGGGGAAAAAGGGGCCATTACGACTTCAAAGTCACCGCCAAACCGGCGACGCTCATAACCACCGTGTCGCAACGCTCGGCCAAGGCCTGATTCAACCAGCCCAGTTCGTCGCCAAAGCGTCGGGTAAGGGGGTCCATGCCAATAATACCCAGCCCCACTTCGTTGCTGACAATAATCAGCTTACCCGGGTACTGGGCCAGCTGTGCTAAAAACTCTTCCCGCTCCCACGCAAAAACGGTCTCGCCGGCGTGCAGCAGATTACTCACCCACAGGCTCATGCAATCCACCAGAATGCACGGCGCTTTTTGGCCTGCGCTGGCATGGAGGGCAAGCACTGAGGCCAGGGCCAAGGGCTCTTCACTTAAGCCCCAGTTAACAGGACGTTGCCGCTGATGGCGGTCAATGCGCCTGCGCATTTCGTCGTCGCCGGCCGTTGCGGTGGCGAGGTACACCACCTCGCCGTCAGTGTTGCGGGCAAGGCGCTCCGCCAACGCGGTTTTACCGGAGCGAATGCCACCAATAACCAGGGTGTGCATGTTGGTTTCAGTCCTCAGGGTGGAAAAGTAGGTGGTAGCCGGCAAACCGGCGGGCCTTGAACTCTACCGGATCTGCACTACTCAGAGTATCATCCAGCCTCTATCGCTCTAACTATCGCCTCGACATCGGCTTTTACATTGTTTGCCATCGCGGTGGCGCTACGCGTTTGCAGTTTACAGGTAATTATCATGTTATTTCCCGTCAGTTGGACCAACCCCCCCGCGCTTCCTTCCGCCCATTTTCTGGGACTTGCCATACAGCGCCAGAACACGCTGACAAAGCCTGCAGGATCACTGGGCCGGCTTGAGACCATTGCGACACAGCTTGCCAGCATGCAAAGCTCCGAGCTGCCAATAGCTGACAAGATTCATATCAGCATATTTGCCGGCGACCATGGTGTCTGCGCGGAACCCATTTCTGCCTACCCGCAAGCCGTCACCGCTCAGATGATTGCCAATTTTGCCAACGGCGGCGCCGCCATCAGTGTGCTGGCAAAACTTTTAGGTGCAACGCTGGAAGTGATTAACTTGGGTACTGTTACCGACACGCCGGATCTGCCGGGTGTCATTAACGCCCGCATTGCGCCCAGCACCCGTAACTTTGTAGAGATAGACGCAATGACCAGCCAGCAGGTCACCAAGGCCATACACTTTGGTGATGAGGCCGCCCAACGCGCGGCCCGCGCTGGTTGCCACCTGTTTATTGGCGGCGAAATGGGCATTGGCAACACCACGTCTGCGGCCGCCATCGCCTGCGCACTGTTGAACAAAAACCCGATGCGCCTGGCTGGCCCGGGTACGGGCCTCGACAGCGCCGGAGTGCGCCACAAAGCCGAAGTGATTATTCGGGCGCTGCAACGCCACAACGATGACCAAACCCCCATGGCGGTACTCAAGGCCTTTGGCGGCTTCGAAATTGCCGCTCTGGCCGGCGCCATTGCGGGCTGTGCTGCCCGGGGCATACCGGTACTGATAGACGGTTTTATTGTGTCGGTAGCCGCGCTGATCGCGGTGAGTGAACAGCCGGACATTCGCGCCTGGCTGTTGTTTTCCCATCGCTCTGCCGAACCGGGCCACCAGGCTATTCTGGATGCATTAGGGGCCACGCCGCTATTGGATATGGGCATGCGGCTGGGCGAGGGCAGCGGTGCAGCGGTGACGGTTCCGTTGATACGCGCAGCCTGCGCTCTGCACAATAATATGGCCAGTTTTGACACCGCGGGCGTAGATAACGGCCAGAATGATGCGCCTCAATCTGGAGCGAACAGCCGCAATGACTGACACCACCACGATTTTTGATGTGATCCGTCACGGCGAACCAGAAGGCGGGCCCATGTATCGGGGCAGTAAAGACGACCCTCTTAGCCCCGCCGGATGGCAGCAAATGCGCGATGCCATTACCAGCGTGGATCGTTGGGACGCCATTGTAAGTTCACCCATGATGCGCTGCGTTCATTTCGCGCGGGAGCTGGCGGAACGCTATCAAATCCCCCTGCACCTTGATGACGATCTGCGGGAAATTAACTTTGGCGATTGGGAAGGTCGCACGGCTGACGAAGTGATGGCCACCGATGGCGAGCGCCTGAGCCAGTTCTGGGCCAATCCGGTTGCCAACACCCCTCCCTCAGGCGAACCGGTCAGCGACTTTCAGACCCGGGTAGTTGCGCGTTGGTATCACTGGCAGGAACAGCTTGCGGGCCAACGGGTGTTGATCGTTTGCCATGGTGGCATTGTGCGAATGATAGCAGCTGATGTGCTGCACATACCGCTGGAACATGCATTTTCCGGCATAAGCACACCCTACGCCTGCCGCAGCCGCATTCAGGTTAACACCTCCAGCCACGGCCATTTTCAAAGCCTGATCGGGCACGGCCTGATCAGCGACTGACAGCTGGGCTGCAAACCGCTGGTGGATCTCACCGGCCCAGATTTTACGATCGGTTTGCAGTGTACTGAAAATCGATCAGTTCTTTAGCCGGTACCGGTCTGCTAAAATAGTAGCCCTGAGCCAGGTCACAATCTGATTTTTTTAGCGTTATACCACTTACAAAGCTTCGATCTATCTTTAAGACATCGAATGAATATTTCCGCAAGTAACTTAATGAAGAATACCCTGTCCCAAAGTCATCCATTGACAACTTTACGCCCAGCTTATGGAGCTCATGTAAGGCAGCATCAATATAGGATTTACCAATCATTAATACGCCCTCGGAAATTGGAATAAACTCGTCTGGAGTGACGTTGCCCAGGACCGGGTTTTTCCAACGAATTAGAGCTTCTGCGCCAACAACATTTCCATCTTTTACATCAACTTTAGGCTGATAATATACTTAAAATTCACCCCGTTCTAACGCACTGTTCAGTTGCTCTTCGATTTCAAAGCGACGTAACATGACATCGTTCATTTCTTTCGTAAAAAATGAATATGCATTACGCCCTGATGCTTTCGCTTGATACATTGCCGTATCGGCATTGCGTAATAAATCAGAGGCAAAATCACCATTTTTAGGATAAATAGCAATACCAATACTCAAGGTCAGGATTAACTCTCTACCGTTATTCTAGACCCTAACAATGAATGTTGGTACCAAGACGCTCCAGAAAATGCCAGGCCTGAGAAGTGTGACTCCGTCGGGCAAGCGATCCGGCTTCAAGCCGGCGAAGGTAAGCGGTTTCATGGCTGCGTCCAGCACCGCCAGCCGTTTTGGCGCTATCACCCACGATTAACCGGTGCTTTCTGCTATAGTTTTGGCCGAGCACTATTCAATCCATTCTGGGGGCTGCATGCAGGCTGAACTGATCGACATTCGTAACCACCTTCTCCAGCATTCTCCGTTTAACGAGATGCCAGAGGAACTGGTTAACCGTGTTACCGAAACCATCGAGATCGTTTATGCCCGTGCCGGCACCGAGCTTTTGCGCATCAACGATCCCAGCAAGGCGCTGTATTACGTTCGCAGCGGCGCGGTAGAGATTTTTCGACGCTCGGGCGAACTGTATAACCGGATTGGTGAGGGTGAAATCTTTGGCGAATTTGGCCTGCTGATGAACAAACACGTGCGTTTTCCCGCTACCGTACTTGAAGACAGCCTGATTTACCGTATTCCGGCAGAAACCTTCCATTATCTGTTCGAACAGGACGAGGGTTTTGCGGACTACGTGGAAATTGAAGACCGCAGCCGTTTGCGCTCCGCGGTATCGCGGCTTGAAAAATCCAACCAGCTGATGACTTCGCGGGTAAGCCGGCTAATTTCACGCAAAACCGTGTCTGCACCTTATACCGTGAGGCTGCAGGAAGCGGCTCGAATCATGACCGAAAACAGCGTATCGGCGCTGCTGCTGATGGACGGCGAAGGCGACCAAGCGCGGCTAAAAGGCATTATCACCGATCGCGACCTGCGCATTCGGGCACTTACGGAAGCCCTGCCCTCAGAAACACCGATTAGCGAGATTATGACCGAAGGTCTGATCACCATACCGGCCAGCCACTACATTTTTGAGGCCATGCTGACCATGTTGCACAACAACGTGCATCATTTACCGGTGATGAACGATCACGAAGTGCGCGGAGTGATTGCGCTGTCTGACATCGTGAAATATGAAAGCCAGAGCAGCCTGTATCTGGTCAGCAATATTTACCACCAAACCAGCGTAAAAGGCCTGAAGAAAATTAGCCTGGAAGTGCGCGACAGCTTCGTACGCATGGTGAATGAAGACGCCAACTCGCACATGATTGGCAGTGCCCTGGCGGGGATTGGCCGTAGTTTCACCCAACGGCTGTTGGAACTAGGCGAGGAGAAGCTGGGACCACCGCCCGTGCCCTACTGCTTTATGGCCCTGGGCTCTATGGCGCGGGATGAACAGCTGGTGGTGACCGATCAAGACAACGCCATGATTCTGGACGACAGCTTTGTGGCAGAGGAACACGACGTCTATTTTCTGGAACTGGCAAAGTTTGTCAGTGACGGTCTGGCTGAGTGCGGCTACACCTACTGCACGGGTGACATCATGGCCACCAATGAGCGCTGGCGCCAGCCGCTGAAGGCCTGGAAAGCCTACTTCAGCGACTGGATTGATAACCCCCAGGCCCGGGCCCTGCTTAATAGCAATATCTTTTTTGATCTTGACGGTATTTACGGGGAAACCGATTTTGCCGAGCAGCTAAAAACTCTGGTCGCGCAAAAGGCTTCAAATAGCCAACGCTTCTTGGCAATGATGGCGCGCAATGCTTTGAATCGTACGCCACCTTTGGGTTTCTTCCGTAATTTCGTGATGGAAGAAGACGGCAAGCACAACAAGACCTTCAATCTGAAACGCCGTGGCACGGCGCCGCTGTCAGACCTTATTCGCATACACGCTTTGGCTTGTGGCTCCAAGGCCCAGAATTCGTTCGAGCGCCTGGACGCCATCGGCAAAACCCGCCTGATTCTGGACGATGGCATTGGTAACCTACGGGATGCTCTGGAGTTTATCGCCATTGTGCGTATTCGCCATCAGGCGCTGGCCATTGAAGCCGGGCGCGAGCCCGACAACAACGTGCGCCCGCAGGATCTTTCGCCTTTCGAGCGGAACCATCTGAAAGACGCTTTTCAGGTGCTCAGCGACGCCCAGAAATTTCTGAAATATCGCTACAACGCCCAGATTGCACGCAATGTCTCTTGAAGACATGGATACACCGCCATCCCAGCCCTTTGCCAATGTGCCTTGGCCTGACCGCTATCAGACCCTGACAGAGGCCACTAACAACCCCCTATTGAAGGCTTTTTACCAGGCCGGCTGCTGCGACGCGAATACGCCTTTATCACAGGTGCCCATGGTGGCGATAGACTTTGAAACCACCGGTTTGAGCGCCGCAGAACATTCCATCATCAGTGTTGGCCTGGTGCCGTTTACTTTGGAGGGTATACAGCTCAGCGCAGCCCGCCACTGGCTGGTGAAGCCAAAGCTTGCCTTGCGCCAAACTTCGGTGACGATTCACGGTATTACCCACGCTGATCTGGAACAGGCGCCAGATCTGGTCGACATTTTGCCGGAGCTACTGGGATGCCTGGCGGGGCGCTTGCCGGTGGTTCATTACCGCGATATCGAGCGGCCGTTTCTAGATGTGGCTTTGCGTCACCGGTTGCAGGAGGGGATTCAGTTTCCGCTGCTGGATACCATGGCCATAGAAGCCCACGTGCACCCAGACCGCAGGCCCAACTTTTGGCAAACCTGGCGGGGCAAAAAACCGCTGTCTATTCGCCTGGCAGACAGCCGTTTACGTTATGGGTTGCCTCACTATGCCGCGCACAATGCCCTGATGGACGCCATTGCCACCGCAGAGTTGCTACAAGCACAAATCGCTCACCATTTTGGTGCGCAAACACCGGTGAGCGATCTGTGGCTTTAAGCTCAAGTTTTAAGGTCAGGCTTGACTGTGACGTCAGGCTAAAAAACTCAGCTAACGGGTTCTACCGCGTCAATAAAATCGCCGTAGCCAGCGTCGGCCATCTGCGCCAGCGGAATGAAACGCATAGACGCTGAGTTCATGCAGTAACGCTTGCCGGTGGGAGCCGGGCCGTCGTCAAACAGGTGCCCTAAGTGGGAATCTGCATAGCTGCTGCGGATTTCAACGCGAGTCATAAAGAAGGCGCGATCTTCATGCTCCTTCACCATGCCCAGGTCCAGCGGGCGGGTAAAGCTGGGCCAGCCGGTGCCAGACTTGTATTGGTCACGTGAAGAAAACAGCGGCTCGCCGGATACCACGTCTACATAAAGCCCGGGCTCTTTGTTATCCCAGTAGGCGTTGTTAAACGGGCGCTCGGTGCCGTCTTCCTGAGTCACGTTGTACTGAACGCTGCTAAGCAACTTTTTCAGCTCGTCCTGCTGCGGCTTTACAAACGCGTCCGGATTAAATCCTGCACTCGCACCAGACGCCTTTACAGTTTTCTGACCGACGCTTTCAGTACTGTTGGCAGCCGGCTTGAACTGACTGAAGTCCAGCTCGTAGTCTTTGCCATACACGCTTTCAATAAACTGGTAACGGCCAGAATTAAAGGTGTAGAACTTGTAGCGCACCGGATTTTTTTTGTAGTAATCCTGATGATAGTCTTCCGCCGGGTAAAAAGTGCCCGCCGGAACTATCTCGATTACCACCGGTTTGTCGTACACACCGGATTCCTGCAGGGCTTTTTTAGCCGCTTCCGCTTTCTGCTTTTCTTCCTGGCTGTGGTAGAAAATGGCCGGGCGATACTGGGTACCGCGGTCCACGAACTGGCCCTGATCATCAGTCGGGTCCATCATTCGCCACAAGCCCTGCAATAGCCCTTCGTAGGTAATCTGCTGCGGGTCGTAATACACCTGCACGGCTTCGGTATAGCCGGTACCGCCAGAAGACACCGAGCGATAGGTCGGGTTTGGGGTTTCACCTCCAGCGTAGCCAGAAACGGCCTCTACCACGCCAGGAATTTTCTCGTAACCGGCTTCCACGCACCAGAAACAGCCACCGGCCACAGTCGCCACGGCTAGGTTCGAGTCGGTGGGCGCATAGGGATTGCCTACGACGGTGTTCTTTTCAGCGGAGGCAAAGGCCGCGTAAAACGCGCCGCTGGCCGCTATGACCACCGCGACAAGCACAGCTTGTAATTTGCGATTCATAAAAAACTCCTGAGAATTAGTGTCCGATGATCATCCTAACCCCGAGGCATCACCGAATCGTTCCTATAGTGTTACGAATTTATAACGGCATGGATTATTTTTCGTCGGCTAAAGGCAGCCAGAATAAAAATTCCGCGCCGCCAGTGGAGCGATTTTTCACCGTGATGCGGCCCTGCTGCAGTTCTGCCATGCGCCGGGCTATGGCTAGCCCAAGCCCGGCGTGGCCGCTGCGGTTAGCGCCGGGGGCCTGATAGAACGGAGTAAAAATGTGTGCCAGGGCCTGTTCATTAATTCCCGGGCCAGAGTCTGCCACGTGAATACTCACACCGTTTGCGTCTGCCGCTACGCTCACCCGCACTTTAGTGCCCGCCGGTGAGTGGCTAATGGCGTTGCTGATCAGGTTATCCAGCACTCGTTCGGTCATCGCGATATCAGCGTTTACCATGGCTGGCTCGATCGCGCCTATGCTCAGGCTGACGTCGTTTTGCACAGCACCAGGCGTGTGTTTTTGCAGCACATCGTGCACCAGTTCGGCGACGATAAAGCGCTCCAGATTGGGCTGCTTTCCACGGGCGTCCAGGGCAGCCAGCTCGAACAACTCGTCCACCAGCTGGCCAAGGCGACGAGTTTCCCCCAGGGCAATCGCCAGAAAACGGCGACGCTGATCCAGGTCCAGGGAGTCTTGCTTGAGGCTCAGGGTTTCCAGATAGCCCTGCACCGCGGCCAAAGGCGTGCGCAAATCGTGTGATACCTGGGCTACAAGCTGGCGGCGCTGATGGTCTTTATCTTTCAACAGCTCAAGCTGACCGGCAATACGCTGTGCCATGGCGTCAAAGCGCAGGCTCAGGTAATCCAGATCATCGCCCCGTTCGCCGGGCACCTGCGGCACCTGGAGCTCTAAATCCCTATCCGCCTTTGCCTCAAAGCCTTCAACCCGGGCAGTCAGCCGGGTTAGCCGCCGGGTCAGCAGGCGAAAAAACACCAGCCCTGCCAGCAGACCAACCGCCAGGCTCAAGGTCAGCGCGCCCGCGGCCATTTTCAGTACGCGGTTGCCGTGCACCATGCTTTCGGCAAAATCGTACTGCTGGCCCCGCAGCACGACATAAAGATAACCGCTCGGGTTGTCGGCGCTGGGCACGGGCGTCACCGAGAACACTTTGCGGCGATCGTGGCTGCGGGGGTCGTCGCCGGGCAATGGGTACACGTCAGGATTGGTCAGCAAGGTATGAATTGGCTGCAAAGACACTTGATTGCGCTTGATCTTGTCGGGATTGGCAGAAAACGAAACGATCTTGCCCTGTAAGTCCAACAGGTAGATTTCAATGCTGGGATTGATGCTCATGTACAGATCAAACAGTCGTTCCAGCTCGCGATGGTTGATTTGATCACCGCTAACCAGATTACGGTCAGCGACTAAACGACTGGCCAAATCACGGTTCTCTGGGGCAGCTGTGGCGCGGGCTGACAGAGCGTCTACGCGGCGGAACAGGGCTTTTATACGGGCTCCCAGCTCGGCCACGCTAAACGGCTTGGTCAGGTAATCGTCGGCGCCCATTTCCAGCCCCAACACCCGGTCCAACTCGGTGCTTTTAGCGGTCAGCATCAGCACAGGCACGTAATCTGGCGCGGTGCGGATTTCAAGGCACACCGCCAGGCCATCAAGGCCCGGCAGCATCAGGTCCAGAACCACCAGATCGATGCCTTCCGGGCTTTTCGCTTTTCCGCTTTTCCGCTTTTCCGCTTTTCCGCTTTTCCGCTATTTACCCTAACAGGTTGTAAAAAAATACAATCACAACCGCGACGGGCGTTACATAACGCAGCAGATTCAGCCACAGCGCAAACGTGGCGCCGTGCAAATTCAGGTCTGCTTTCAGCGACTCTTTCGCCACAAACCAGCCCACAAAGATGGCGGTTAACAAACCAGACAGCGGCAGCAGGAAGTTGGCGGTGAAGTAATCCAGCAAGTCGAAAATGGTTTTGCCTTCAAACGCTGCGAACATACCCAGCGGAGCCACATCTGACCACACGTTCAGCGACAGAATCGAGGCAATACCCAACAGCCAGCACAGTATGCCAACCAAAATGGCACTGCCGGTGCGGTTCATATTGGTATTTTCTTCCGCCCATTCCACCACCGGCTCCAGCAGCGAGATGCCGGACGTCCAGGCAGCAAACAACAGCAACACAAAGAACAGTGTGCCAAACAGGCCGCCCATCGGCATATTGCCGAACGCCAGCGGCAAGGTCTGGAAAATCAGCCCGGGGCCGGCGCTGGGTTCCAGGCCATTAGCAAAGACCACCGGAAAGATGGCAAGTCCCGCCAGCAGGGCGACCGCGGTGTCCATCAGCGCTACGAAAACCATAGTGCGGCCCACCGGAACATCGTTACCGAGGTAGGAACCGTAGGCCATCATAATGGCCATACCAAGACTGAGGGTAAAGAACGCGTGGCCCAGAGCAATCAGCACGCCTTCAATAGTCAGCTTGGAAAAGTCTGGCGTAAACAGAAAACTGACGGCTTCGCCGAAATGGCCGGTCGTCGTCGCATAACCCACTGCAACCAGCAACAGCAGAAACAGTGCCGGCATCAAAATGGTCACGGCGCGCTCCAGGCCACCCTTCAAACCCTGCGACACCACCAGTATCACCAGTGCCATAAACACAGTGTGCCAAGCCAGCAACTGCACGGGGCTGGCCAACAGGCCGCTGAACAGATCACCAATGGATTCCGCAGTGCCGCCGGTGAAGTCGCCCATGGCCGCATGGCCAACGTAAGACGCCGCCCAGCCACCAATCACCGAATAGAATGACAAAATGGCAAAAGCCGCGATCATGCCGATTACCGCCGAAATGCGCCAAGCTGGCGATTTCAGGTTGCGCTCAGCGACCAGGCGCATGCTGGTGATGGGGTTGTGACGGCCGTTGCGGCCAATGAACACCTCCGCCATCATGATGGGCACACCAATAACAGCGATGCACAATAAGTACACCAGTACAAAGGCACCACCGCCGTTCTCACCGGTTACATAAGGGAATTTCCAAATATTGCCAAGGCCAACGGCAGAACCGGTTGCCGCCAGAATAAAGGCGAAGCGGGAAGACCAGAGACCACGGGACAGACCTGCGTTGCTGCCCGAGGTCGTTTTCGACTGAGTCATGTTCTTGTCCTGTGCTTTGGGCTGAGGAATGAATTTAAAAAGGATCGCCCTGGATCAGGCTAGGGCTCTTGGGGCGGAATTTTGCCAGCACTGGCCAGCTGATGCCAGCCAATTGCTCAGATTCTGCCTCCAGCCCCGCTCCAGCGAGCCCGTAGCCACGAGTTCAGCCACAAAGACGCCAGAATGATCGCGCCGCCCACAGCCAGGCGAGGAATATCCGCATCGCGGTTCCAGATCAACAGATTCACCAATAAACCGGCAGGCACCAGAGCGTTATTCATTACCGCCAGGGTGCCGGCGTCTACGTAGCAGGCGCCACGGTTCCACAGAAACAGACCCAGGCCCGATGCCGCCAGCCCGAGCCAGGCCAGAATGCCCCACTGCGTGGGTGTGGCGGGCAGCTTGTCCGCGTTGCCAAACATCAGGAACGACGGCAGCGCCACTATCAAGGCGCCAAAGAAAAAGTAACCAAAGGTGCGCCAGGGTGGAATGGGCAAGGGGTAGCGTGCCATCACGTGTTTGTAACCCACCTGGCCCGCAGCAAAGGTGATATTGGCCACCTGCAGCAATAAAAAGCCGGTGATGAAATCTTCACTCAGGCCATCATAGCGAATGACGCCAGCGCCCAAGGTAGCCACTGCGGCCGCCACCAGCCCCGCCGGGGAAAAGCGCCGGTTCAGGGCGTCGTCCGCCAGGGTCACATACAGAGGGGTGAAGATGGTAAACAACAGCACCTCTGGCACCGACAGATAGCTAAAAGCTTGATACAGGCACACGTAGGTAATACCAAACTGCAGCATACCGCTGACCAGAATGCCTTTTTTCAGCCCAGCGGGCACACCGCGCCAGCGGGTAAGCGGTAAAAATACCAGCGCCGCCAGTAACACCCGGGTAAGAACTGCAAAGTAGCTGTCTACCCTGCCCGCCAGAAACTCGCCGATCAAACTGAACGAAAATGCCCAGAGAACAGTAACAAATACCAGAAAGCCCATGCCCGTGACACCTGCAAAAATGAAGGGCGATATTTTACCCGCTTTTGCGACCGATTACAGGACGCAAAAAAGCCTTAGCCAACGCCTATGCGGACAATGCGCAATGCCCCTCGGTGCCCAAATCCGGTAACATCCGCTCCCCGATAGACGGCGCCTGACTGGTCATTCAGAGCCGCCACCGAATTCGACCGTATTTCGGACACTTGTTATGGATGAACTGCACCAGCCACTGCCCGCTATCCGCCAGCCTTTCGCTACGCGGGTGCTGCTGGAATGGAAAACCCTGGCGGTACTGGGCGGACCTATTCTGGTGGCGCAGGTTGCACAGATGGCAAACGGCGTGATTGACACCGTTATGGCCGGCCACGCCAGCGCCCAGGATCTGGCCGCCGTGGGTATTGGTTCCAGCTTATGGATGCCATTGTTCCTGTTTTTCTGGGGCGTTCTAAGCGCCCAGCAGCCCATCATTTCCGGCTATAAAGGCGCCAACAAACTGCGACGGATTATGCCAACGGTCTGGCAAGGGCTTTATATTGCGGCAGCGGCGGCCGTGATTATGATTGTACTGCTAACGAATGTGCACCCGGTGCTGACCCTGCTGAAACTGGAACCCGCCACCGCCGGCATTGCCCAAGGCTACCTGGACGCCTTCGCCTGGGGCATTCCGGCGCTGCTAATAATCACCGCGCTACGCGGGCTGACCGATGGTTTGGGCCATACCCGGGTGATTATGGTGTTTTCACTGATCAGCACCCTGTTCAATCTGCCGCTGAACTATTTGTTCATCTATGGCGGTTTGGGCATTCCCGCTATGGGGGGTGTCGGCTGCGGCTGGGCCACGTCACTGTCTAACGGTATCGCGGCGATTGGGCTGCTGGTTTACCTGAATCGCAGCCGGGTGTATCAGAATTTTCGTCTGCTGGCCTATGTCGCCCGCCCCAATCCGCGGGTGCTGCACTATGTGCTGCGGCTGGGTTTGCCCATTGGTTTTACCATCTTTGTTGAAGCCAGCATGTTTTCAGTGATCGCACTGTTTCTGGCGCCGTTAGGGCCAGTGGTGGTGGCCGGGCACCAGATTGCGTTAAACGTGGTGTCTTTGTTGTTTATGTTGCCGCTGAGTTTGGGCATGGCCATCACCTTGCGGGTGAGTTTTCTGGTAGGCGCGGGCTCGCCCGAGTCTGCACGTCTGCTGTCACGCAGTTCGATTATTTTGGCCGCCTTTATTTCGCTGCTGTTTGCGATTGTCCTGTTTGCATTCCGCGCGCCCATTGCCGCGCTTTATTCCAGCGACCCCGAAGTGCAGGCGGTCAGCGTTACCCTGTTGATGTACGCCGCGTTCTTTCAGGTGGCGGATGTTATTCAGGTTACCTGCATCAGTGGGCTGCGAGGTTATAAAGACACACGCATTCCGATGATCATCATGCTGTTTTCATTCTGGGTGGTGGGTATGCCGCTAGGCTATACGCTGGCGTTTACCAGCGTTCTGGTGCCGGCAATGGGCGCCGCGGGCTTCTGGGTAGGGCTCACTGGCGGGCTTATCTCCGCCAGTGTGCTGATGGGCTGGCGCCTGTTCGGCTATAACTGGGGCTGGGCCAGGCCCAAAGCTTCTGCGTGATGGTGCAGATGGTCGTCAATAAAAGACGCGATAAAGAAATAGCTGTGATCGTAGCCGGACTGCATGCGCAGGGTTACCGGATGGTTAACGCTGTGGCAGGCCTGCACCAGCGCCTGCGGGTTCAGCTGCTCTGCCAAAAACTGATCCGCGGTGCCTTGGTCAATCAGTAACGGCAGGCGCTCCTGCGCGTCTGCGATCAGCAGGGTGGCGTCCCACTGTTTCCACTTCTCCTGGTTGTCACCCAGATAGCCGGCAAAGGCTTTCTGGCCCCAAGGGCACTCCACCGGGTGAGCAACGGGTGCAAACGCCGATACCGACCGGTAAAGCCCCGGGTTTTTAAGCGCGCATATCAACGCTCCGTGACCACCCATGGAATGGCCGCTGATGGATTTTCCAGCACTGACGGGCAACTCGTTTTCCACCAGTTGGGGCAGTTCTTTCACTACGTAATCGTACATCCGGTAGTGCGGAGCCCAAGGCTGCTCTGTGGCATTCACATAAAAGCCTGCACCGCTGCCAAAATCGTAGCTGTCGTCTTCCCCGGGCAAATTGACGTCCCGCGGGCTGGTATCCGGGCACACAATCGCCAAACCAAGCTCAGCGGCCAGTTTCTGTGCACCGGCTTTTTGCATGAAATTTTCATCGTTGCAGGTCAGGCCCGACAGCCAGTACAACACCGGTACTTTACAGCCCGGCTCTGCCAGCGCCTGCGGCGGCAGGAAAACAGAAAACTCCATCTGGCATTCCAGCGTAGCGGCGGTGTGGCGATAACGGCGGTGCTCGCCGCCAAAGCTGGCGTTGGTTGAAAGCAGTTCCATGGTGTCCTCGGCAGTGATGTATTTGACCAAGCCTAACCCTCAGTCATCGGAGTTAGCAAACCTTGGTGTGCCCACGCTGCAACCTGCGTTAACAAGGTGTTCCAAAATGGCGCTGCGGGTGACTATGCCTACCAGTTTGCCGTGGTCAACAACCGGGTACACTTTCGGTTTGCCAGCGCCGAGTTTCTGGGCAAGGTCAACAATCGCCGTGCCAGGTGAAATCGACAAGGGCTCACGGAACATAACATCGTCCACGATTGGGTCACCCTCACAGTGATAATTGCTCACCAGCAGCGCATGAATACAATCCTGCTCAGACACAAAACCAAGCAAACGCCGACTCGCATCGACCACCGGCAGCCCGGAAATATGATTCTCCAGCAGCGCCTTGACCACTTTGGTCAGGGGTGTCCCGCAGCGGATGGGCGCAATATGATTGGACATAACATCGGAAACTCTGAGTGCACACATGGGCAATTCCTCACATTTCTGTTTGACCCGGCCGGCATTGGCCAAACCTTAACCCTGTGCTGTAAACATAGGCAATATTCGCCGAATTTTCCAGCTTTCACCAAGTGCCGGTTTACACAGGCCAGTAATTGAGTAAGCTCAGTAAGTTATACCCACTGCGGGTAAAATCAAAAAATCGAACCATGGCATATAAAAAAGGATTCTCATGGAAGCTATTGAAAACGCATTTAGTGCAATTAACGGGCTGGTCTGGGGACCACCTATGTTGATACTCATTCTTGGTGTGGGGCTGTTTTTAAGTCTCGGCCTGAAGCTGATGCCCATATTCAAGCTCGGTGCGGGTTTCCGCCTGATGTGGAACGGCCGCAGCGCCGCAGGTGCGGAATCAGATGGTGAAATTCCGCCGTTCCAGGCTCTGATGACATCCCTTTCAGCAACCGTCGGAACCGGTAACATCGCCGGCGTTGCGACCGCGGTTTTCCTCGGCGGTCCGGGGGCCCTGTTCTGGATGTGGCTAACAGCCCTGGTGGGCATGGCGACCAAGTACTCCGAAGCGGTGCTTGCGGTGCGCTTCCGCGAGGTCGATGAGCGTGGCTCTTATGTCGGCGGGCCCATGTATTACATTCGTAACGGGCTTGGCAAAAAATGGGCCTGGATGGGCGTACTGTTTGCCATTTTCGCCGCTATTGCCGGTTTCGGCATTGGTAATACTGTACAGGCCAACTCGGTTGCAGACGTAATGGAAGCCACATTCGGCCTACCACACTGGATCAGCGGCGTTATCCTGATGGTTCTGGTGGGTATGGTTCTGATTGGCGGTATTCGCCGCATCGGGCAGGTAGCCAGTGCGCTCGTTCCTATTATGGCAGTGTCGTACCTACTTGCTGGACTGGTTGTACTGGCCATTAATTTCGCCGAGATTCCTGCCGCATTTGGGCTAATCTTCGAGCATGCGTTCAGCCCCATCGCTGCAGAAGGCGGCTTTGCCGGTGCGGCAGTCTGGGCAGCCATCCGGTTCGGCGTTGCCAGGGGTGTCTTTTCCAACGAGGCCGGTTTGGGTTCTGCGCCTATCGCCCACGCGGCAGCGAAAACCAAGAACCCGATCAATCAGGGCATGATCGCCATGCTGGGCACCTTTATTGACACCATCATTATTTGTACGATCACCGGGCTGGTCATCATCACTTCTGGTGTATGGACATCCGGCGAATCCGGCGCGGCACTCACTTCCATGGCGTTCTCACAGGCGCTTCCAGGCGTTGGCGATTATGTGGTGGCCATAGCTCTGGCTGTTTTTGCCTTTACGACCCTTCTCGGCTGGTCATTCTACGGTGAGCGCTGCGTCGAATTCCTGTTCGGCGTAAAGGCTATAGTGCCTTATCGGATTGCCTGGGTCCTCGCCATCCCCGTTGGCGCAACCGTAAACCTGGGCCTGATCTGGCTGGTGGCAGACACGCTGAATGCCATGATGGCACTGCCCAACCTGATTGCCCTGGCGTTACTCAGCCCGGTGGTGTTCAGACTGACCAAAGAGCATTTTGAGAAAGAAAAAGCTGCAGGCCTCTGATACAACAGCCATTGCGGCTGAGAACCAGCAGACCCGTGCCGGATGGGGTGGATCAACTAACCTTTGCATTTCTGTCATCCGGCACCTCACCATTTTTGTATATAATCAATCAACGGGCCCGACAGTTTACCTGCCGGAACCTCAAGCAACGCGATCAGATACTGCATCGAAGGAGAGCGAACATGAGTTTACGCCTTGGAGATACCGCACCGGATTTCGAACAGGATTCCAGTGAAGGCAAAATCAGTTTCCACAGTTGGCTGGGCGACGGCTGGGGCGTGTTGTTTTCACACCCGGCAGACTTTACCCCGGTGTGCACCACTGAACTCGGCCTGACCGCCAAGCTGAAAGGCGAGTTTGCCAAGCGCAATGTAAAAGCCATGGCGTTGAGCGTTGACCCTGTTGATTCCCACCACGACTGGATCAAAGACATCAACGAAACCCAGGGTTGCACCGTTAACTTTCCGATCATTGCTGACCACGACGGTAAAGTGGCCGAGCTATACGACATGATTCACCCCAATGCCAACAGCACGCTGACCGTACGCTCACTGTTCGTGATTGATCCGAACAAGAAGGTGCGTTTGATCATCACTTACCCTGCCAGCACTGGCCGCAACTTCAACGAAGTACTGCGGGTTATCGACTCCCTGCAGCTGACCGATGAACACAAAGTGGCGACCCCGGGTAACTGGGAACGCGGCGGCGACGTAGTTATCGTGCCTTCGCTGCAAGACGAAGACGAAATCAAGCAGCGCTTCCCGAAGGGCTACAAGGCGGTTAAGTCTTACCTGCGTATGACTCCAGACCCAACCTCTAACTGGTCTGGCGATTAAGTCGCGCTGTTTGTATTTCTATAAATGCAAAAAGGCCGGGCTGCTAACGCAGCCCGGCCTTTTTTATATCAACAACACATCAGAATGCGTGTGCTCTTAAAAAACGGGAACCACAGCTCCCTGATATTTCTCGTTAATAAAGTCTTTCACGTCTTCAGATGTCAGCGCGGCTGACAGCTTCTTCATGGCGTCGCTGTCTTTGTTGTCTGGGCGTGCCACCAGAATGTTGACGTAAGGTGAATCCGAACCTTCGATGATCAACGCGTCTTTAGTCGGGTTCAGGCCAGCTTCCAGCGCGTAGTTGGTGTTGATCAGGGCAACGTCTACCTGGTTCAGGATGCGCGGCAGGGTAGCGGCCTCAAGTTCCTTGAATTCCAGGTTCTTCGGGTTGTCGGCAATATCACGCGGTGTCGCGGTGATTTTGCTGCCTTCCTTCAAGGTGATCAGTCCGGCTTTTTGCAGCAGCAAAAGGGCACGGCCGCCGTTGGTGGGGTCGTTAGGAATGGCAACCACGCCGCCGTCTTTCAGTTCGTCCAGGGATTTAATTTGGCTGGAGTAAGCGCCAAAAGGCTCAACGTGAACACCGGTAACCGTAACCAGGGTGGTGCCACGACCCGCGTTGAACTCGTCCAGGTACGGCTGGTGCTGAAAGAAGTTGGCGTCCATGGCCTTCTGATCGACCTGAACGTTGGGCTGGATGTAGTCGGTGAATACTTTTACGTCTAGCTCTACGCCCTGCTCGGCCAGCATCGGCTTCACAAATTCCAGAATTTCCGCGTGCGGAACTGGAGTGGCAGCAACGCTGAGTTCTTCGGCGCTAACAGCAGCAGACAAAGTAGCCGCAGCGGCTAAGGCAATCAGGGTCTTCTTGAAAGTCATCGGTGTTCTCCTTGGGTGAATCTGAAGGTTAATTCGCCGCTATTTACGACTGAAATGTATAACTAGACGATCGCCTAGCATTTGTAGCAGCTGTACGAAAATCACCAGTAACGCGACGGTGATGACCATAACGTCGGTTTGGAACCGTTGATAACCGAAACGAATGGCCAGGTCGCCCAGGCCGCCTCCGCCAATCACGCCGGACATAGCCGCATAAGACACCAAGGTTATTGCAGTGACGGTAACACCGGCGATGATGCCGGGAAGCGCTTCCGGCAACAAGGCGCCGAGGACAATTTGCCGCACGTTAGCGCCCATGGCCTGGGTGGCTTCGATAATGCCGCGGTCCACTTCCCGCAGCGACGTTTCTACCAGACGAGCAAAGAAGGGTGCGCCGCCGGCGACCAGTGGTGGTATAGCCCCCGCAACGCCCAGAGATGTTCCGATCATCATCACGGTGAACGGAATCATCACAATTAACAGGATGATAAACGGCACCGAACGCAGTACGTTCACTACGAACGACAGTACCGCGTAGGCAAGGGGCTGTTCCAGCAGCTGACGCTTGCCAAACAGAAACAGCAACACACCAACGGGCAGGCCAATCACCACGCTGAACAGCAGCGACATGGCCACCATAATCAGGGTGTCCCAGCTAGCGATACCAATTTCCGCCCAGTCAACGTTGCTCAATAAATCCTGCATCAGGGCTTCCATCAGTTCATCACCTCTACGTGCACGTCTGCGGCTTCTAGCGCTGCCATAGCCACTGCCAGATCGCCACCCACCAGCGCCAGGGTCAGCTGGCCGTAGGGCGTATCTTTAATGTGGTCAATGCGACCAGAGATGATGCTGAAATCGACACCGGACTTGCGTGCCACGCTGCCCAGTAACGGGTCGTAGGTAGACTCGCCTTTGAAGGTCAGGCGCAGAATGCGGCCTTTGGCCTTTTTAAAATCCTGCTGCAGTTCCAGGCTATCGATATTTTCACTTTCGAACACAAAGTCGCGGGTGGTAGGGTGTTGCGGGTGCAGGAACACATCGCTCACCGGCCCCATTTCCACCACGCGGCCTGCGTCCATCACCGCAACCCGGTCACACACCCGGCGCACTACGTCCATTTCGTGGGTAATCAGCACGATGGTCAGACCCAGTTCGCGGTTGATGTCGGCCAGCAGTTTCAACACCGATTGGGTAGTTTGCGGGTCCAGCGCGCTGGTGGCTTCGTCGCACAGCAAAATGGTGGGCCGGCAGGCCAGAGCTCGAGCTATGCCCACTCGCTGTTTTTGGCCGCCAGAAAGCTGCGACGGGAACTTTGTGGCGTGTTCAGACAGGCTGACCAGCTCCAACAACTCCGCAACCCGCTGCTGGATCTCGGTTTTTGAATAGATGCCGGCCAGTTTCATGGGGAAAGCAATGTTGTCGTTGACCGTCTTCGATGACAGCAGGTTGAAGTGCTGGAAGATCATGCCAACGTTGCGGCGAAAAGCGCGCAGCTGGGCGGCGTTATAATGGGTAACGTCTTCGCCGTCGATCTTGATGCTGCCGCCGGTCGGGCGTTCCAGCAGGTTAATCAGCCGCACCAGGGTGGATTTCCCAGCGCCGGAATGGCCGACAATGCCGAACACTTCACCGGTTTCAATAGCAAAGCTGGTGGGGTGCAGCGCAGGAACGGCCTTGCCCCCCACCTGGTAGGATTTCTCTATCTGGTCAAATACGATCACGGATCAGCCTTGTCGCGCCTTGGGCGTCAGTGTCTTGTCGGTGCAAATTTGGAAGGCCGCGATTATAGACTATTCACTGATCAAACCCGAGTCCGCATTAACCGGCTGAGGCTCTGTGCCTGAGCCGGTTAATGCTCGTTCCACTAAAACAACGGCTCTTAGTGCAAGGCCCGCAGCTCACGGGGGTAGAGCGCTGCGCTTACCTCTGGCTCTTCCAGCAGATCTGAAAGTTGGCGGTCGGTGGCGGTTTCCTCGCCTTCGTTGGGCAGTGGGTCAAACAGTGTACTGAGCCACGCTGCAACCGAAGGCGCTTCATCGCGCTGGTAATCGGTGGACAAGGCTTTGATTTTACGGAAACCAATAATGCGCTGGTGCCGTGGGTCACGGATTTGCTCGAAACCACGCCAGTAAATGTGGTCACGGGTGTGTAGTTGCACAAACAGGGTGTCGATGGGGCCATCCGCCTCGTCTTCCTCACCCGCCTCGATGTCGTTCTCGCCATTGGGCTCTGTGCCCGCAGCAGAGTCGGTCTCCGGCCCTGACTTTTTGTTGCGGATGGTGGTCCAGGCCGGGTACAGCACCGCTACCGCATCAGCTTCTACGTGTTCCCTGGCAGCGCGAAGAATCAGCCCCCAACGGGCTTTGTCGGCGTCGGTTTCCAGAGATTGAATGGGTAAATCGTAGCTGTGTTCGCTGGCCAGCACTATGGCCATCATCGGGGCATCTAACTCTCCCATGGCTTCCGCCTGGGCGACCGATACCAGTTCTTCGATTGCCATCGGTTGGTTCATAATGCACTAGCCTCCTCGATGCCATCAGAATAAAACAGAGAGAACCGCACTCCCTGTTTATCAGCATAGCCTGTTACAACATAGAAAGATAAATATGAGGGCGATAACAGCAGATCACAAGCCCCGGTAATACAATGAATCTGCTTTCAACCGTCATTACTTTTGCTATTGTGAGCGCACATCCATACCTGTAACAACGTTGGCCGACCAATGGGTCAATATTCAAACACTCAATGTTCGAAACCGCCTTTATGACACCTATTTTTTTCCCCATAACCCGGCTGTTACAGGCTGCCCTGCTGGCAACGTTGCCATGGTTTGCCAGCGGCGCCGCTGCCAGCCCCGGCAAGGCCGACGCCTGGACCGATGTAGTACGGGCTGCCCCGTATTGGTCCAGCCAGGGCGTCTATCGCAACGTGCTCACCATTCGCAGCTGGGTGTTGAACGAATCCAGCTACTGCGCCAACCGGAACCGCCACATTGTTTACGATATGCGCGGCCAGTTTTTAGGCTGGAGTGAAGACGCTGACACCGTCGAAGCCAACCAGCAGCAGCTCAATAACACCCGTCAGGACATGTTCAAGGAGGGCCGCAGCAGCGCCTGGGCCGCCGGCGCGGCGGATGTAACCGGGTATCCGTTTGCACTGGCCTGCGACCAACCCCACGTTGATCTTCCCGGCTCCATTTCCCGCTACCTTGGCCAAAAAGAGGAAGATCGCCTGTGGGGCGCGTGGGATGACATCAAGGTAGGCAGCCAGGGCGATTCAGTGTCGCTGCATAAAACGCTGATGGCCGTGTACAAAAAGCGCAATAGTCAACAACGTTTAAGTGAACTCCCGCCGGCGTTACCGCGCTATTTAGCCGGGCAATTACTGATCGAAAGCGGCGCCCAAACCCGAGCCCATTCAACGGCCAACGCCCGCGGCATCATGCAATTGTCGCCTGCAGCGCTGTCGGACTGCCGTATTCCACCAGAGAATTACTGGCACAGGCTGGTACAGATGGACTGCGCTCTGCAGTTGAGCAATCAGAATGCGCGTAATTTGCGCCCGGCATTTACCGACCGCTTCGGTGAGTTGCCCGCGCAAAAACGCGATGAACTGTTCAGTTTATTGCTGGTTCAGGCCTACCACGGCGGGGCGGGGCGAGTGAAAACCCTACTGCAAGATGAGCTTCTGAGCCGGCCTGCGAAATACTTTGCGCGCCACCAGGGCCGCTATTCAGCGGGGGATATCGCGTTCGGAATGATTTTCCACAACTTGGGGCGGGATCGTTTTGGCCTGTCGTCACTGTATTACGTGGCGGATGTACAGCTGGCCACGGAGGCCCTGTGTGAAAGCCCCGAGCTGAAAAACTCCGAGTTCTGTCAATGGAAATAACGCTGCTGCCAGATGGCTTGACCGCAGGTGTCGCTCTGCTACTGTTATTGGCCTCGGTGCTCGGCTCGATGATCAGCGCCGGTCTGGGTGCCGGTGGCGGCCTGTTACTGATCGTTATTATGGCCAGCTGGATGCCCCCGGCCGCCATTATCCCCGTGCACGGGCTGGTACAGCTGGGTTCGAACTGTGGCCGAGCCGCACTGACCTGGCGCCATATTGACTGGAAAGTGATTGCTGCTTTTGCTCCCGGCGTCGTGCTTGGAGCCGGCCTGGGAGCATGGTTACTGGTGGATTTGCCCGCTCAGATCTGGCAGCTGACCATCGCTCTGTTTGTTCTGTTTTTGTGTTGGGGACCAAAGCTACCAAAGGCCGCCATCGGCGCTCCAGGAATTGTTGTAGCCTCGGCGTTTACCAGCTTTATCAGCCTGTTTGTCGGGGCCAGCGGGCCACTGGTCGCAGTGTTTATCAAACAGATTCACCGCGACCGCTTTAGCACCATCGCCACGTTTTCAACCGCTATGGCTCTGCAACACGCACCGAAAGCCCTTGTTTTCGGACTGACCGGATTTATGTTGAGCGACTGGCTGGTGTTGATCGTGGCAATGATTGGCTGCGGTTTTATCGGCACTTGGCTTGGCCTGCGCCTGTTAAGAGCTTTCAGCGATCAGCACTTTGGCATGGTGCTGAATCTGCTACTGACAGCCTTGGCTCTGCGTCTGCTTTGGCAGGCCGCTGCCGCAGGCGCTTGGTGGTAAATGATATCCGCGGGTTTTAGGCGCCTGACACCAAAACCACAACCACCTGATTACGGCCGCGGCCTTTGGCCAGGTATGAGCCCTCGTCAGCACGGGCCATAATGGCTTTTGTGCTGGTGTCAGTGGGATTGATCTGGGCAAGGCCAATACTGGCGGTTACCCTGTAGTCTTCGCCTTCGTGTTCAACGACCAGGGCTTCAATCCCTGCGCGAATCCGCTCCGCCAGAGCCTCGGCGCGTTCCATACCGCAGCTGGGCAGAAGTATTCCAAACTCGTCCCCGCCCAGGCGCGCAACGGTGTCAGACTGGCGAACCGTCTGCCTTAGCAAGTCAGCCAGGCGGCGCAGAATCTCGTCACCGGTGAGGTGCCCGCCTTTGTCGTTCACCGGTTTGAAGTAGTCAAGATCAATCAGCAACATCACAGTAGCCACTTTATTCTGGCCGGCTTCTGCCAACGCTTTATCCAAACCGTGGCCAAAGGCGCGGCGGTTTAAAAGCTGGGTCAGTGGATCGTGGGACGCTTCCCAGGACAGCCGTTCGTTTTCCTGGCGACGCGCGCTGTCGTCGCGCAGTACAAACACCAAGCGCTCCTGAGACTCACCGTTGCGAACCTTCAGCATGGTTAGGTCGATATCAAACTCACCGCCGGCGTGATTGCGCAAAATGGCGTAGAGATTATCGATCTTCTGGCTGGCCCGGAACTTCTCCAGGGTATAGTTGCAATCCTGATCATTGATCGACACAAGATCAAAGAAATTAGTTGGCTCAGTGATTTCACGTATCCCCAGCAGTTGCAGCGCGGCGCTATTGGCGTAACGGACAGCGCCGGTGTTATCAACCATCAGCACGCCCTCTTGCAGCACACTAAGAATACTCTGCGCTCTGCGCTGTTCTTCCTCCAGGGCGCTGGCCACTGCCAGCTCTTGAGTAATATCCCGCATAACGGTAATCGTACCCAGAGTGCGCTCGTCGGTTTCGATTACCGCCGACATCATGTCAATCCACAGACCATCTTGCCCGTCAAACGCCGCCAGGCGCACCCGGCCATGAAACGTTTTTCTCTGATAGATATCACGCTGCCAGCCGGTAATTAACGTCTTCCTGTCGCTATTTTGCAGGTAACCCATTATCGGCGTGTCAATTAGCTCTGCGGCCGGACGGCCAAGAATGACCTCCAACGCAGGGTTGGCAAACTCAATGCGGCCGAGTACGTCGGTTTGGGCTATGCCAATGGGTGCACTTTCGGTCAGCGAACGGTAAAAAGCCTCGCGTTCTACCAACGACAGCGTGGCGCTCTCACGCTCGGTCATCAACGTATTGAATATAGTGGCTATACGCTGGATTTCGATACTGCCGGGAATGGCAACTGGCTGCGTACGCAAGCCCAGGTGGCGATCCTGTACCTGCTCACCCAGCAGTTTCAAAGGCCGCATCAGCATGCGAAAACGCCAACCGGCAATGGGCACCAGCACCAATAGAATCAACAACAGCGTCCAGATCAGCCCACTGCCCATGCGGCCAATCGGCGCAAAAGCTTCCTTTGTAGGCCAAACCGCGGCCACAAACCAAGGTGCCTGATCCAGTTGCCGCACCGACATAATGGTTATGTCACCATCGCCGTTATCGGTTTTTGCGGTTCCCTCGAATCCATCCATGGCTTGTATCAGTACCGGGTTCTCCGATCGCAGGGGCACCATAAACTGCCCGGTACGCCCGTTTACCAACGTCGTGCCACTGCGGGTCGCAATGCCGATATAACCGGTTTCCGCAAAGCGGATATTTCCGAATTTCTTCAGAATGTGTTCGCCCTCAAGCAGCATGACGCCGCCAATCATCCCAATAAAACGCTGGTCATGATTGAACACCGGCGCACCGATCATAACCGCAGGTTTACCGTCGTAAGAAGATGCGTAAGGCTCGCTGATGATCGGCGTCATCAGCGTGGATATGCGGTCAAAATACTCGCGGGTGCTCAGGTCCAGCCCCTTGGGCAGGCCAAAGCGCGGAGCTTCCGCCTGCAGGAGACCCTCGGCATCGAGAATAAACAGGCCATCAAAAAGATGCAGCAACTCGGTTTGGCGCGCCAATAACAGCCCAGCCCGGTCACGAAACACCCGTTCGGTCATGGTCAGGTTTTCTGCCACGTGGCTGACAATATTCAGGCGCATGGACAATTTATCGTCCAGTTCGTAAGACACTAGAGCGGCGATGGACTCAACCTGTGCCTTTGCCTGCTGCTCCAGTTCCCGCTGGCTCAGCAAACCACCCACCAGCATGACCGTCAGCGCAACCACGAGAATCACGACAATGACCAAAGCGGTCGCCCGGTTCACCAAGCTGCCTGACCACCGTCTAATCAACACGGTGATGTTTTTGCACATTTTTGAATAATCGGCACTTATGGCTCCCTGATCAAAGCGTGTTTTTACATGGAGGCCAAGTTTAGCAAACCCAAGCACCCACAAAATACATGGAATATGCTTATAACCGAACGGCAGCCAGCGCTTGACGGCCAACCTCATTATACGCTGGCAACAACTTGCCCGGGCCGCAATAATTGGCCCAGAATCTGGGCAGCTCTTCGCCTTAAGCGTTTTCTGAGCCTAACAAAAAATCATAAACCACTGATCTTAAATGACGTTAACAATCTGGCACAGGGTTTGATTAGATTACTGGGTCCACGTTAGGACAGCAGGAATGCAACCTTTAAACACGTCACGGAGCAGACAATGCCAACTCCTTGTTACCTCAATATCGAAGGTCAAACCCAGGGCCACATCACCGCCGGTGCTTTCACCGCGGATTCCGTCGGCAATATCTACGTAGAAGGCCACGAAGATGAAATTCTGGTGCAAGAATTCAGCCACGTAGTCACCGTACCTACCGACCCCCAATCCGGCCAACCCTCCGGCCAGCGAGTGCACAAACCGTTCAAGTTCACCTCGGCCCTTAATAAAGCCACACCGCTGATGTACAACGCTCTGGCGTCTGGTGAGATGTTGCCAAAAGTGGAACTGAAGTGGTACCGCACCTCGGTAGAAGGCAAGCAAGAACACTTCTTCTCGACCATTCTGGAAGACGCCACCATCATTGACATCAACTGCAATATGCCCCACTGCCAAGACACCACCAGTTCAGACTTCACCCAGCTGGTTACCGTGTCGCTGTCATACCGCAAAGTCACCTGGGAGCACGGCGTGGCCGGCACTTCCGGCGCTGACGACTGGCGCACGCCGATCGAAGCCTAGTCCGGCTTTGTAAGTCGCTAATGCCCTGCAGCGAATAACATGCATCCGCCGCAGGGCACTGGCAAACTAGCCATTGGACTCATAATCTTGTAAAACCTGCTGTGAATTCATTGCAACGCGCTGCCACCCGTAATGACGACATCTATTTCACAGTATCAGGCCATAAACCTTGGCCGACTTATGTGCCAGGCTACCGACGAAATTTTGTGGCAACCCGCTGCTGTCTGGATTAATGCTCAAGGCAAGGCGAAGTCATTGCTATGCCGTGTGGGGTCCGGGCAGGCTACCTATCACCGTTATGACACCCGCAGCCATACGCATGTCATCAACTACGGGCAACGCATGATTTTGGCCAAATACCAGCCGGAAACCGCCGTTGGCTGGCTGTCGGCGCGGGAAATTCGGAAAAGGGGCTATTTTGACGGTGAAGTGAGTCCGCTTAATTTACTGGCCCATACCTGTTGCCACGAGTTTGCCCATTTGCTGCAACAGGTAGCAGGTCAGCGCCACTTTGGTTCAGTCCACAATCGCCATTTTTACGACATTCTGGACCAACTGCATAACAGCGGCGCAGCCCAGGGTGCCCGGGCATTTTTACAGAAGCAGGCGGGCGAGCGCGGACTGAGCCTGCCGGCACAGCCGTTCACACCAATCCACGTCGAAGCCGAGGTGTCGCAGCGCCAGTGGCAGGTAGGCGAATGTGTGAGTTTTGGCGTAGGACAGCGCCAGCGGCAGGGCATTATTGGCAGGGTGAATCGCAAGACCTGCACCGTAAAAGGTACCGGTGTCAGCCGCGGGCTGCTCTACCGGGTACCCAAGGTTATGCTGACCGCCCATTAAAGCGCGGCAATCAGTGAAGCAGGCTGCCGCGATTGCGCTCTGAAATCTGAGTGTTCAATGTCCAAAAATCGTACAGAACACCCACCAGAAACAGGCCCCCGGTAAGCAGGTAAAGAACTCCGGTTATCCATTTCCCCATGTACATCCGATGCAGGCCCAGCAAACCGGTAAACGTCAGCAATAACCAGCTTATGTTGTAACTGATGGGGCCTTCGGCAAAGCGGTAATCGGCTTCTTCATCCATACCTGGAATCAGGAAAAGGTCGACGATCCAGCCCACCAGAAATAGACCAAATGTGAAGAACCAGATGGTGCCGGTAATCGGCTTGCCGTAATAAAAACGGTGCGCGCCCAAAAAGCCGAAAATCCAGAGCAGATAGCCAAAAAATTTACTGTGTGTATCCGGTTTTTGCATAGTGTTCTCGATAGATAGTGTTCTCGATAGTGCTTTAGACAGCGCTCAAGCTAGCGCTCTCAGCAGTGTTCTAAACTGGCATGAACGCTTGATGCCTGGCCCAATTATGATTCTATATGGGCCTGAGCTGGCGCCGAATCAACCCCCCGCAAGAGCAACCACACCGCTCTGGATGACTTCTCCCTTACGCCACAAACGCCACTCTCCGGGCTGATACACATCCCACTGTTCATCAGAGGTCAGAGGCTCGGTAACCACCACGCTAACGATGTCATTGGGAGTGGTCTCTGCTTCAAAGTCGATGGTCACGTCGGTGTCTTTCAGGCGCGCCGGCCCAAAAGGTGCGCGACGGGTAATGCTGGCCATTTTGGTGGAGCAAAAGGTGAACAGCCAATCGCCGTTGCTGAGCAAAAGATTGAATACGCCCTGGCGGGCATAGGCCGCTGACAGCTGAACCAACTGGTCCACCGTATTCTGCTCGGTGCTATGGCGGTCGCTGTTATCGCGCAAATGGTTCAGTAAATCACAGAACAGGGCTTCACTGTCGGTGCTGCCAACGGCCTCATAAAACCCTGGCTTCGCGCTAAAATCCGACAGCTGGCCATTGTGAGCGAACACCCAGTAACGGCCCCAGAGTTCGCGCATGAACGGGTGGGTGTTGGCCAGGCAAATTTCACCCACATTCGCCTGGCGAATATGGCACAGCGCCACTTCGCTTTTAATGGGATGGGTTTGTACCACCTCGGCAATGCGGGAATTGGCACTGGCGTCTACATCGTGAAATGCCCGTACGCCCTTGCCTTCATAAAAAGCCACGCCCCAGCCATCTTTGTGGGGCCCGGTGTCGCCGCCACGGCGGGTCAGGCCGGTGAAGCTGAAACACAGATCAGTCGGGGTGTTGGCACTCATGGCCAGCAGTTCGCACATAACGCAGTTTTACCCTCGGCAAATCAGACATAATTCAAATATACAGGGTTTGGACGGCACGCGTCCTGAGAACCCCAATTCATTCCATGGCAGCAGCTCCCAATTTGGGTACAATTGAGACTAATTTTCGAATTTACGCTCATAACGCACACCCTACGGAACTCACTATGGAATGGAGTATCACCCACCTCTGGCTGATTCTGGCGCTCTTACTGGGCCTGGCCGAGCTGACATCCGGCGTTATGGTGCTGTTGGCCCTGGCGATTGCCGCTGCATTTACGGCGGTACTGGCGTTCTTCGGCTTTTCCCTGGAATGGCAATTGGCGGGAATGGGCTTATTTTCGGGCATCCTGGTGCCCGTTGTCGTTCGCTGGCTGAAGCCGCGTTTCTCGCCTAAAGGCGTAGCCTACGGCACGACCGGCACCGGCGTAGATCAGGGAAAGCAATTCAGCAGTTTACGCCGTGATTTTGACGACGCCACCGGCATAAAAGTCAACGGTGACTTCTATCGCCTGCGGGTACAATCGGGCGGACAAACCGAACTGCCAGAGGGCACTGTACTTATTTTTGACCACTTCGATGGCACCACCGCCATTGTTGAACTTGCAACCCCCAAGGACCTGTAACCATGGAACAGTTTCTAACCCCCGGGCTGGTTATCAGCCTGATTGTTGTCGCCATTGGCATTTTTATCATTACCAAAGGCTTGGTGATTGTGCGCCAGTCTGAAGTGATGGTGATCGAGCGTTTGGGCTCTTTTAACCGAATTCTGGAAAGCGGCGTGAACATTATTATTCCGTTCATCGAACGGCCGCGCGCCATCACCATGATCCGCTATTTGCGCAGCGGCCAGGATTACCAGTCCGTGATGAATGATGAAACCCGCATCGACCGGCGCGAAACCGTGATGGATTTTCCCGGCCAGCCGGTGGTCACCACTGACAACGTAACCGTGTCGATCAACGGTGCTCTGTATTACCAAATTATTGACCCGCGCCGCGCGGTGTATGAAGTCGCCAATATGAGCCAGGCGGTGGAAGTGTTGGCCAAAACCACCCTGCGTTCTGTGGTAGGCAAAATGGAGCTGGATAAGCTGTTTGAGTCCCGCGCCGAAGTCAACAACGCCATTCAGGCCGAAATGGAAGAGCCTGCGTCCAAATGGGGGGTAAAACTGACTCGGGTAGAAGTGCAGGACATCAGCATGCCCGAAGAAGTAGAAGAGGCCATGCGCCTGCAGATGGCCGCCGAGCGCAAACGCCGTGCCACCGTGACCGAAGCCGAGGGCGAAAAAACCGCCGCCATCGCCAAGGCCCAAGGCCAGCGCGAAGCTGCCATCCTGAACGCCCAGGGCGACAAAGAATCCGCCATTCTGCGGGCCCAGGGCGAACAGGAATCCATTCGCCTGGTGTTGAGCACCATCGGCGACAGCGAAGACAACAAGCAAACCGTTATCGGCTATTTGCTGGGGCAAAGCTACATCAAGGTGTTGCCCAATATGGCCAAAGACGGCGAGCGGGTATTCGTGCCTTACGAGTCGTCTGCGCTGCTGGGCTCGATGGGTATGTTCCGCGACCTTGCGGGTAGCCCGGAAGATGCGGTGCGCAGCTCCCTGAAAAAAGACGGCCTGCGCGCCGGCATGCTGGGCTCGTCCGGCCAGTCCTGAGGTGGAGGCCGTTTGGCTAATGAATACACTGAGCCGCTGAGAATTCGGAGAGCTAGGCGCTGTGGTGAAGATTTGGTGGTTCCAAATCGAGACATCGCAACGACGCTATTCGGGTTCTCAGAGGCTCAGCAGGTTGTCTAGGGGCTGATCGTAGCTGGGGGCAAATACCTCTAAAAAGTACGTCACTTCCGGCAAGGTTTCTTCTGTCAGCCGCCGGTGTATCTGCGCCGCGGCTGGCTCGAATTCGCGATTTCCTGCCGCCACTTCCGCGCGGCATTTTAGCCACGCCGATAACCGGTCTGCGGCTTTGATCAGCTTTTTCTCTTCCTCACCTAAAGCAGATTCCTGCACATAGGGCGCAAACACGTTTTGTAAATGTTGCGGTAATAACGCCAGCAGTTCGGCCTCGGCTTTGTGCTCAATGTCTCCAAACGCCTGGCGCATCACCTTCGAGTGATATTTTACCGGTGTCGGCAAATCGCCGGTAATCACCTCGGTGGCATCGTGGTAAAGCGCCGCCGCCGCAATACGGTCGGCGTTCACCGAACCGCCAAACTGTTCATTACGGATCAACGCCAGGGCGTGGGCCAGAGTCGCGACTTCCCAGGAATGGGTAGCGACGTTTTCATCGATAGCGTTACGCATCAAGCCCCAACGCTTTATCCAGCGCAGGCGGGAAATATAGGCAAAAAAGTGGCTCACAGGGCGGCTCATATTGGTTAGCGGGCGTCCAGAGTGAAATTTACGGCAATGTTGCCATTGGCATCCACGCTGGCGTCGGTTTCTGGTGCGCGCACGAAGATCTGTTTCGAGTTTACACCGTGAGTATTCACCAGTAACTGGCGCAAGGCCATGGCGCGACTGTCAGCAAGGGCGCCAGGTGACTGTACACCGGCGCCGGTGTCGGCCTCGGGCGTTGCTGCGCCGCGAATACTCAGAATAAGCTCTGGTTTCTGGTTCAAAACCTGCGCCAATGCCGCCAGCTTTTGGGTGCTGGCCTCGGTCAGCTCGATACCACCCGGCGCAAAGCTGACCTGTTGCATCTGTTCACCACCCAGACCGGCGATATCTGCCAACGTACCTATCAGTGCAAACGGCGAGGTGGCCGCCTTTGTCAGCACGTTGACAAAGGCACGCATCATTACCTTGCCCACATGAAATTCGGGGTCTGCCAAATCGCCGTTTACCGGCACGTTTAATTCAATCACATTATTGCCGTCGCGCAGCAACGCCAGCCCCAGCTTAATGGGTACGCCAACCGTCTGCTCGCTGGGAATGGGTTGCCCCAACTCCAAGCGGTTCAAAATAATCTGATTTGAGGCGTTAATACGGGTGCCCTGTAGCTGATAGTCCAGCTTAAGATCCAGCTTTCCGCCGGCTATGCCGTACCCCAGATAACGTCCGGAATAGGGCGACAGGCGCGGCAACTCCAGGTTTTTCAGATTCAACACCAGGTCGCTTTGCTGGTCGGTACCCAATGTGGCGATAGAGCCGCTCATATCAAGATTGCCCACCTGATTGACCTTTCCTTTCAAGCTCACTCTACCCTGCTGTGGCGGAATATTACTCAAGCCACTAAGGTTGCCCTGAAGCTGCCCGAAGCGTGTAGTGAGTTCGGGCTTCAGAGTGCGGTCGGTGTAGTCCACATCGGCGTTGTCTAACTGCAACTCGCCAATTCGGAATATGAAGCCCTGGTTTTCGTTAGCATCCGCAGCCGTCGGCTTGCCTGCCGGAGCCAGCGTTAACAGATTGGTGATGTCGTGACTGCCATCGTCGTTGCGAGTGATGTTCGCGGCAAGGTCGATCAGCGTTACGCGGCCGATTTCCAGGCGGGCCGGGTTCACGTTGTACTCAATGGGCGCCAACTGCAGCGTCTGCCAAGCCAGCAGTGGTTGGCCATTGCCGGGCAACCGGGTTTCCAGACCGGTCACCGAAGCACTGCCGTTAAAAGTGCCGGTCAGAGGTAAACGTTGCTGGTCCAGATTCAGGCTGCCATCGACTGACAGCAGCCCCGCCGGTAACTCTAATGCCATGCGCTGTTGCACGTAAGGCGCGAACGCAGGCAGTGCCAACTCGTTGCCCACAATGGCCATTTCCAGATTAAATGGCCGCGTGGTGAACTGGCCATTCACGTCCAGACTACCGCCGCTGGCCAGAACGGCTTCTGCACGGTAATTTACCGGCTCGTCAAAGTGGTCCGTAAATGGCCCCAGGCTCAGGTTCAGGCCATTCAGTTGCAACTCTGCAGCATTAGCAGGCACTTGGTCGCGCCAGCTTAACTGACCATCGCGAATGTCCACTCCGGCCACCGACCAGCGAAATCCCGGGCCGCTGTCGTACTGCCCAGAACGGCTAGCCAAGCCTTCGCCCGCGGGCCGGACGCCAGCAACCAGCCAGTCGATGTCGCCGTTGGCGCTGCGGTTCAGGCTCAGTTCTGGCCCGTCGAACTCGATCTTGCCTGCCTCTATTTGCCTGGCGGCAAGATCAAAACGAATCTGGTCGACAGTAAGGGCACCGCTGCGGAAGGCTACTTCACTAGGCTCGGCCGCCAAAGCCAGGGTTGCATCATCAAACGTTAGCTTGCCGTGCTGGGTCAACAACTCCATGGGTTGCGCTGCCTGCCATTGGTAATCGGTACTAAGGCTGACCCGGCCGGAACGCAACTGGTAGGGCATATAGGGCGCGAGCAGGTAAGACAGCACGCCCGGCCCCAGGTTATCAATACTCAGGCTGCCGCGGGAATACATCGGGTCTACCTCAAAACTGCCCTGCCAGCTCAACGCTTGTTGGTCCAGCACGGCCTCCAGCTGATATTGGCCAATATCGCCGGGCCGTGCCCAGGTCGCCAAGTTCTGCAAACTGAAGGTAAGCGGTGTTATGCGGAACTCAACGCTGTCGTTCTGGCTGTCGTTCTGGCTGCTGTTTTGACTGTTGTTTTGACTGTTGTTTTGACTAAAGTCACGCAACACCAGCGTGCCCGCACTCAAGTCACCCTGCTGCAAATAGATGCGAAGACTGCTCGGCCCGGTATCGCTCTGAATATCAGGAGTGTCTGGCGGCTGCCCGGCGCGGGCCGGAGCTTGTTGCCAGTCACGCAGCAGGTTCAACTGCCCGCTTGCCAACACATCCAGCCGCAACATGGGTTGTTCCAGCTCGACAGCCTGAAAACCGGTGGTACCGTTAAACAGGTCAAACGCGTTCAGATTCACATAAAGCCGCTGAAAGGCCAGCACTGGCTCGCCGCTTGCGTCCTTGGCCTGAAGATTCTGCAGCTCTGCACTGAACGTAAAGGGATTGGCATGTACCTCGCCTACCGTTGCCTGCCAGCCCAGCTGTTGCTGGGCGTAGTGCGGCAAGTTTTTCTGCACCCACCAGGGCAACAGCAGAAAACCGCCCAGCGCGTAACACAGCAACAGAACGATCAACACAACCACAGCCAACCTTGGCCACAGGCTGCGTTGACGAATCTGGCGAACAGGGCGCTCGGCCACAGAGGTCTCCTTGAAAGATATTCGATGTATTGGAAGGATAGACGCCAAACAGGTCCTTTGTCAGCTCTCGTGAACCCGATAAGGTCCCGTTTCGTATACGTCTTGCGATATAATGCAGGCAAGGCACACGCACACATCGCAAATGAGGAAGGTTGATGGACATCGGAGATATGCGCCGGGATTTCGAGAGCGACGGTCTGGATCGGGACCAACTGGATGACAACCCTATCCAACAGTTTCAAATCTGGTTTGAAGATGCTCGGAAAGCTGACATTCTGGAACCCAATGCCATGTCGCTAGCCACCGCCGGCAACGATGGCCTGCCCGATTTGCGTACCGTGTTGCTGAAATACTTCGACGACAGCGGTTTTGTATTCTATACCAATTATGGCAGCCGTAAGGCTCGTGAAATGGAGCAGAATCCACAAGCTGCCCTGTTGTTTCCTTGGTTGGGCCTGAATCGCCAAGTGCGCATTCAGGGCAAAGTCGAAAAAGTCAGCAAAACCGAATCCTTGCGCTATTTCGCCTCGCGTCCCCGCGGCAGCCAGATTGGCGCTTGGGTGTCAGAGCAAAGCAAGGCCATTACCTCCCGCGGGCTGCTGGAACAGAAAGTCGCGGAAATAAAACGCAAGTTTAGTGACGGTGAAGTGCCGCTGCCTGATTTTTGGGGTGGTTTTCGGGTGGTGCCCCACAGCATCGAGTTCTGGCAGGGTCGCCCCAGCCGTCTTCACGATCGGTTCGAATACAACCGAACTGAACAAGGCGGTAATAAAACTTGGACCATCGAAAGGTTGCAACCCTGAGTGACACCGACTGTATGGCTGTGCCATCAAACCACCAGCACTCACGTTGAACTGCCATCCTGGTTAAATGCCAGTGAATATAACAGGGCTGTGCATTGTAGCGACGCTCGGCGTGCCGAGTTTCTCAGTAGCCGTTGGTTGATTCGTCAGGCACTGGCGGGTGCCAGCGGTGAGACGCCTAGTGCGTGCTCCCCATGTATGGGGCGACCTACAGAGTCGCAGTACCCTCCTGAATGGCGGCTGTCGCTCAGCCACAGCAGCGGAGTAGCGGCCTGCGCGACCAACCTGCAAGGAGAGGTAGGCCTGGACATTGAGCCCTGTCAGCGCCGCCCAAACTGGCAGAAAGTCGTGCAGCGCTGGTTTTCACCGGTTGAACAGGAATGGCTGCTGGCCCAAGACGACGCCTTGGAATTTCTGAAAGTATGGACGCTGAAAGAAGCCTGGCTAAAAGCCACTGGCCGCGGCATTGCCGGCCATCTGCAAACCCTGGAGGTGTGCCGCGGGTTCGAACTTTACGGCGACCGGTGCGACAACACTCGGCCATGGCAGGCCTACTGCATCTATGTAGACAGCTTTTTGGTCACTCTGGTGTATCGCCGATTGGCGGTAGAGGCACCTGAAGCGCCTCTTACCTGGCCTCCCATCCTCTTGCTGGAACCGCCCCTGGATGACTACAGGCTCACGCCGGCAGATACTCTGGACTCCATCTGGGAACCCCTGCTCCAGCGCCCAATACGTTCTATGGCGTCCCGCGACAGATGATCTTAAACAACTGATCCTGCGTATCTAATCCGGTAAGAAGTAAACCGGAGAGTCACTTTGCGTATTACGCTGGAACAACTGAAAAATCGCAACAATGCTAGCATCGAGTTGATGGAAATACTTTCGCTGGAAGGCCAGAGCTATATGGCACGGCTTACGGTAGATGGCCAACAGATGATTCTGTCTGATGAGCGCGGCACCACCACGCAGTTTCGCAGCACCTGGCACGCCCAAGACATGCTAAGCAGTTTCCACATACTTGAAACTCAAGTGGTTCATGTATCGGCATACAATGAAATGGTGGGCATGGAACCTAGCAGCGCTGAACCGCTGAGGGTTCGGGTACAGAGGCAAAAGCCGTGATTGCGGTGGCCCGACTGGCCATCTTTGTTGGCTTGGCCGGCCTAGTTCCTTTCATCAGCGCGGTTCTGGCGCTGTTTTTTATGCCCCATCACAGCCTATTGGTCAGCAGTTGGTTTTACATGTATAGCGCCGGGATATTGGCCTTTATGGCGGGCGTTTACTGGACAATCGCGCTGCAGCGTGAAGACCGCTGCTACCCAATGTCGCCGCTAGTGTCGATGTTGTTCAGTCAGATATTTTTTATTGCGGCAGGCGTGGGTTTATTAGTGTCCTCGCCGTGGAAAGCGGTACTGTTCACATTGGCGTTTTTGGGGTTGTATCTGGTAGACGCACGCTGGATGAAGATTTACTGGCCAGCGTGGTATCTTCGCCTGCGCTTGGGGCTAACGCTGACAGTGGTGGTATGTCAGGTGATTGTAGCCACCTGGTTCTTCGCCGTGCATTACGGCTGATTCCCCAGAACCAGGTGGTTCACTTCGCAGAAAAAGATCTGCGCTAGCTTTCTTATCAGCCCAGACCACACGTTAACTCAGAGCATATTTTACCCCACAGCGCACTTTAACCCAGAGCGCACTGCTCGGCCGAGGCAATCGCGTATTCGTGATTGTGAGGCTCTATCAACGCGGCGTGCAGCGCCACAATCGTAGCCTTATAGTTGTCTTCATCAATGACAAACTGAATATCCACCTGGCGCATGCACTGGTGCAACGCCAGCACACTGATGTCTGCATCGGCCATCGCTTTTACGGATCTTGCCAGAATGCCCGGCACTTTTATGTCACTGCCAATGGCCGATACCAGAGCCACTTTGCGAGTATTCACCTCAGCATTGGGAAAGGTCTCTTTCAGCGCGTTCACCACCCGCTTTACGTGTTTCAGCGTAGTACTCACGTAATGGGTAATGGTGTTAGCGTTGGTGTCTTTTGACACAAAGCGCACCTTAAAGCGGGTCAGCACGTCCAAAATCTTGCGGTCTGAACCTGGCTCGCCCTGCATGTCTTGATCAAACACTTCAATGGCGAAGATGCCCTTGGCACCGGCAATAATTTCTACCTGGGATTTTTCGCTAACGTAGTCTTTAGTGATCAGAGTACCGGTATGTTCCGGCTCAAAGGCGTTCATCACCCGCAGTGGAATATCATTCTGGCGCAGGCCTTTACCGGCACGTGGGTGAATGGCTTCCATGCCCAGGTTGGCCAGTTGGTCGGCCACGTCGTAGTTGGTGCGGCCCAAAGGTACTACCTTATCGGCACCCACAATGTTGGGGTCGGCCGAGCTCAAATGGTATTCCTTGTGAATAACGGCTTCACGGGCCTCGGTGATCACCGCCACCCGGCTGAAGGTCATTTCACTGTAGCCGCGATCAAAGGTACGCATCAGGCCTTCCTTGCACTGCGCATAACCGGTAGCAATGGGCAGTTCACGGCTGAGGTCTACCGCATCGAACGCCTGTTTAAGCTTTTCATCCAGCGGCAACAGTTCTGCATCGCGCCAGCCGGTCAAGTCTACAAAGCGGGCGTTGATACCTTCCTGCTGCAGTTTCAACGTGGTGTTGAAGGCACTGTGGGCTTCGCCGATACCGGCCAGCATTTCACGCACCGTCAGCAAGTGTTCTTCAAGCTGAAACTGACCATAGGAACACAAGCGCTGCAGGTCGATCAGGCAGCCTCGCACGCCTTCAACCCGATCAGTAATGAACTGGTCGGCCTGCTGTTTCAGCATCGAGTCTTCAAACATCTCGCCGTTGATGTCGGTAAGGAAGCGCACCAGCTTGCTGAGATCGTCGCCCCAGGCCCAGTCCGATTCCGCATCGGCGAACAAAGCGTAAACGCCGGGCTCACCGGTTTTCTTGTGCTCCAGTAACTCGTTGGTGACACCGGCATAGGCCGATACCACAAAGATGCGCTGATACAGCTCGTCTTTGCTGCGATTACCAATAATGATGTTCTCGCGTACAGCCTCGTAGTTGGTCATGGAGGTGCCGCCGATTTTTTCAACGGTATGCAGTTGCGTAGTCATAATTTCGCCTTTGCTATCGATTCTTTGGTGCGATTACAAACCCGTGAAAGCACGGCTATAGACACGCACTTCAGATTCAACGGTTTTGAATAATCCCATGGTTTTACCTCTTGCCACGTCAGATTCAGACGGCACGCTGTGGCAAGTTCATCTCAGTGGCCTGTCGACTGAGTCGTGGCTTGTCGGCTGGCGCATTTACTCGAGCATTGGGGCTCAGGCAGGCTTGGTAAAGGGCCCAATGCGCAGCAAAATTTCGGAGTCGTGCTGACCACCAAAGTGCACGTCTTTCGTGAAGTGTTCCTCAAAAGTCAATTCGGCGCCCATATCGCGGGCGAACGAGCGGAACAGCGCCCAGGAAGCGTCGTTGTCGGCGGTAATGGTGGTTTCCATATGGCTAATGTGGCTAAGTTCTTGCCGTGCCACAATCGCCTTCAGCATACGCTTGGCAAGCCCTTGACCTCGACCTTTCTCGTGGACCGCAACCTGCCATACAAATACTGTTTCCGGCTTCTGGGGGGGGATATAACCGGAAATAAAGCCGACCAGATCGCCGTCTTTCTCCGCAGCCACTGCCGTGTCGGCAAAATCGCTGCACTGCAACAGATTGCAGTAAATTGAGTTCGGATCCAGCGGTGGACATTCCGTTACCAGCTGGTTCAGCCTGAAGCCATCATCCTTCACAGGTTTGCGCAGGTTAATGGCGGTGGTATTCGATCCTTCTGATGTCATAACGAATCTGTTTACCTTGAAAATTTAGGGTTAAATTATATAGACCACAAATTAAATTTCAAGTTTACTCTAAAGATGACAGGCGAATTGGCGACTTAAAACAGAATGATCCATCAGAATAATAGCCGTCAATACCGAGATTCGACAACAAATTTTGATTACTTTTTGTACGGAATTGACGGACTCGGGAGCTTGACGGCGCGACAAGGCAAAAAGCTCCAGGAAAAATTGCGGAAGGGTTTCGAAAGCAAATTCTTAGGCCCCGAAAGACCCGTTACTAACGGACTTAGCCGGGGGCCTGAAACAGTGTGGAACGGATCAATCAGAAAGACGACACCGCTCAGCGGGTAAAACCATAAAACATGAACACCGGCGCCAGCCCCATCACCACCGCTCCCACCCGCATACTGGGCAGCCGATTTGCTGCACGGCGCGCCAACCGCGGTAAGTCTACCGCCAGCGACTTAGCCAGGGAGGTAAAGGTGGAATCCAGGGTTGAGCCGGCTGAAGTCATCATTACCACGCTCATAAAGAACAGCGCTGCCAAACCCAGCGAACGGCCGACTGCAGCCGGTGCGTTACCCATGGCGTCGATACCGTTCAGACGCGCATGGACCCCCACCAAGCTAAAGATAAACACCGCCACAAAGCCCAAAAAACCAGCCACCACAAAGCTTTTGAGCATCGTTTTTTCACGATTTACAAAGGCTCGGTCTGTCAGCACCGGATCGTGGAACGGGTAGCTAAGCAGTTGCAACAGCGCCACTAGCAGCAAATCCAACCCCGCGTCCAAGCGGAAATCACCTTCACGCAGCATCCCTCCCGCATCGTTTGCGGGCAAGATCATAAACAGCACCGCGCCGAGAAAAAACACGAACACAAAGGTCTGAATAACGTCGGTAAAAATCGATGACCGTAGGCCGCCCCCAGATTGGCCGCGTTGGTAACCGACTTGGCGAAAATCCAGCTGATAAAAATACTCGCCGTCAGCGACCACTGCCCCACCGAATTCCCATGGTCGTCTGTGCCCTTATAAAACGATTCCGGATTCCGGCTTTTCGGCGACAAAACGTACATAATCACGCCGTAATCCAGAAGAAAGCCCCAAAATAGCGTGGCTTCGGTGATGTTCATTGTTTGTTTATTCCTTGCAGTTCTGATTTTTAGGTGGGGTTGATACCATACGGTCCAGCGGGTTCAGCCTAATAAGGAAAAGAAGTCATGCCAGACAAGCCCCAGATACTTATCACAAACATCCGCCAGCGCGCTGCCGAAGGGCTAAGTGTCGGCGATCGCTTTACCATAACCCGCTGTTTTAGCTCCGAAGACATCGCATCCTTCGCGACTCTTTCGAGAGACTACAACCCGGTCCATTGCGACAGCCATTTTGCCAAGCTGAAAGGTATGCGCGAACCTATTGCTCACGGCCTCCTGACAGCAAGCCTGATCACCGAAATCGGCGGTCAAATAGGCTGGCTAGCATCAAGCATGTCATTCAAGTTCAAGCGACCGGTCTATGCCGGTGAAACATTGACCTGCGACTGGGTCATCCGCGAAATCGACGAGCGGGAACGCGCGAAGGCAGAAATCAGCGTCATCAATGGTGACGGAGTCACCGTTCTGGAAGCAGAAATAACCGGTGTACTGCCCAATGAACACGAGCGAAAACGCCTGGCCGAATTACTCAACGAAGGGCACTGATGGCGAACTTCAAGCTTTCCAAAATACCGGAATCAAGTCCGTCAGGCCTGGGTGGTGGGGCTTTCTTTCCGCCCGGAAAAGGTGTCTGAGCGCAGCGAGTTCTTTTCCCAGGAAAGAAAGCCCCACCGCCCAGGCCGTTAACTCCAATGCCAGAATGACCAAGCCCAAACACCCAAAACAAAACCTAAGCAGGCGCCGAACAACTAGCCCCATAGCGATAACAAGAAAAGCACCGATGATGGCGCAACATAACGCGCTCATCCATGCTCTGGGTCAGCGAGCCACCCAAGTCGTACTGCGGATCATCATCCACCAACGTACAGGCATACACCCGCACATCGTCACCCTTCTTCACCAACATCCGCGTGTACGTGCACATAAAGTGCGCGCGGCTATCAATGGTGGGGTATTTCTCCATGCAGTTTTCAGTAATCTCCGGACTACCGTCTTCCGAACCCGGCGTACCCAAGTCTGGAAACGCGGTAAACGCCAGGGTTTCGGGAATGCCCCATTCGCGGAAAATCTCGCGGAACGCAGCCTCTACCTTGGCCGGCACTTCATTGACATCGGTCTGGCGCGCAATAGACACCTTAAAACCTTGCTCAACCAGCCAGTGCACGCCCTCTAATGCCTGATCAAAACTGCCTTCACCGCGGTCTTTATCATGGCGGGCGCGGTCGGGGAAATCCAGGCTAACGCGGAAGTGAATGGGATAGGGATTGTTCAGCAGCGGCAGCACCTGATGCCCGCGTTTCAACAGCGGCTCGGTGGCGTTGGTCAACACAAAACATTGCCGGTGCTGGCTGGCGTAATTCAGGATATTCACAAAATCCCGAATCACAAACGGCTCGCCACCGGTGAAGGAAAACTGCTCCACGCCCATATCCATAGCTTCGTGGATAAACGGCTTCACATCGCTCAGCTTCATACCGGGAATGCGGCCATCACCAGGATGGCTGCCTTCCAGACAGAACGGGCACGCCAGGTTGCAGGCGGTGCCGGTGTGAATCCACAGCTCTTTTAAAGTATCCGCATCAATATAACCACGGGGGTCGCCGCTGCGGGTATGCGTCCAGCTGTCGACTGCGCGGGACTCCAGAACTTCCACCAGCGGAATGCGTGTACGGGCAGCCTTAACGGGCGTGCTGGCCAGGGTCGGCGGCATAAAGGCTCCATAATTAAAAATTCGACACTCGTTATATTTAGCATTCAGACAGCATTGAGATAGCCGTCAAACAGCAGCAATCAGACCGGCGCTGACGCCGGACGTGTCTCAACCGCGACGCCAACTGTGAATCTTTTCCACCATGGCCAGCAAACGCTGGGGCGCATTGGCCTGTTTCCACTGGCCCGCGGTGGCTTTGGCCGCTTCATTCCAGGTCGGGTACGGATGAATTGTGCCAAGAATTTTATTTAATCCCAGGCCGTGCTTCATCGCCAGAGTGAATTCCGCCAGAATTTCGCCGGCGTGGGAACCCACCACCACCACGCCAAGGATTTTGTCTTTGCCCGGCGGCGTGAGCACCTTGATGAAACCAGAGTCATCGCTTTCAGTAATTGCCCGATCCAGATCGTCCAAACCGTATTTGGTGACTTCAAAGGCAATGCCTTTCTCCCTGGCTTCGGCTTCACTCAGCCCGACGCGGGCCACTTCCGGCGAGGTGAAAGTGACCCACGGCATCACCCGGTAATCTACCTTGAAGCGTTTAAACTGACCAAACAGGGCATTCACCGCGGCATACCATGCCTGGTGCGCCGCGGCATGGGTAAACTGATAGGGCCCGGCAACATCGCCACAGGCGAACACATTCGGATAGCGCAGGCTCATGTCTTCTTCCACCGGCACGGTTCCATTGGGCAGGGTTTCGACACCGATTTTGTCAAGCCCCAGGCCTTTGGTGTTTGCGGCACGACCCACCGCGACCAGCACCTGATCGAAGGCTATACGAACCCGCTCCCCTTTGTGCTCGCAGTAAACCACTTTCTTGCCTTCTTCGATGGCGAACTCTTTGGCCGCATGTTCCAGACGAAGATCAACACCATCGTTTTCGAATTGGACTCTCACCAGTTCAGATACATCGCTGTCTTCTTTTGCCAACAGCCGATCTCCCATTTCCACCTGAATCACCTGGCTGCCCAAGCGGGCAAAGGCATGGGCCAGCTCGGAACCAATGGGGCCGCCACCCAACACCAGCAAACGCTCCGGCTGTTCCTGCAACTCCCAAAGGTTGTCAGAGTTCAAAGGCTCCATATCTTCAAGCCCCGGAATCGGTGGCATGGCCGGCTTACCGCCGGTGGCGACAATAATACTTCGCGCCGTCAGCCGCTCGGTGTGACCATCGTTGCGCCTGACCTCCAGCTCCCAAGGAGAGACAAAACTTGCCTCGCCAGCGATGCAATCCACGCCGAGCTGCCGGTAGCGCTCAGGGGAGTCATGGGGCTCTACTTTGGCAATCACGTCTTTGACACGGTTCATGATATTCATGAATGAGCTTTTCACCGGCACCGATTCGAGGCCATAACGATTGGCATGGCGCAGTGTATCCGCCGCCTTCGCGCTTCGAATGAGTGCCTTCGAAGGAACGCATCCGGTATTCAGGCAATCGCCGCCCATTTTGTGTTTTTCGATCAGCGCCACTTTCGCCTTGACGGCCGCCGCAATGTAGGCAGATACAAGACCCGCCGAGCCACTACCAATCACCAGCAGATTGTAATCAAAGCGCTCCGGCTTCTTCCAGCCGGCATAGACCTTGCGACGACGGAGAAAGCCAACCACAAATTTCGCAATCAGCGGGAAAAGCCCAAGTAAGGCAAACGACAGCAGCAAATCCGCAGAGACGATATCGCCAGTGGACTGAATCTGACCCAACTGGGTGCCGGCATTCACAAAAACAAACGTGCCCGGCAACATGGTAACCCAGCTGACCAGTGCGTAGGTCCGCAGCTTCATCCCGGTGAGGCCCATCGCCAGGTTGATCAGGAAGAACGGGAACACCGGCACAAGACGCAGGGTTGCCAGATAGAACGCACCATCTTTTTTGATTCCACGGTCCATTTTGGCGATGGTTTCCCGATAGCGCTCCCGCAGGGTGTCACGCATGAGAAATCTCGCCACCAGAAACGCCAGAGAAGCCCCCAGCGTTGAGGCAATGGAAACCGCCGCCAATCCATACAGGTTACCGAAAAAGGCACCGCCGGCCAGTGTCATGATGGTCGCCCCCGGCAGGGACAGAGCTGTGACCACCACATAAATTGCGGCATAACCGACAACGGCTATCAGAAGGTTCTGGTCAATCCATTGCGCCAGGGCACCTTGATTCGCCTGCAGGTTCTCCAGAGTCAGCAGCTTGTGCCCGTCGAAGCCGAGAAAAAAACCAACAATCACGGCGATAACCAAAATGAGTAAAAGCTTGCTACGAGTCATATCCATGCCTTTTAAGATGTATAAACCAATACGCTGTTCACGCTAAGACACGATCACCGACTGGATGTTACATAGCGATTGAACTAAGATTTTTGAACATTCGTTCCAGAATACTGAAATTTTCCCTTAATCCGAAACACTACACAAACATAACGACCAAACCCAGACTGATAAGGAACGGAATCCCATGAACACCGCAGTGCATCCGGACCCCCAAGGCTCGCTGATCGAAGACCTGAAAAGAGGCGATTCATCTGCCTACAAAAAAGCCGTTCGGGAATATTCCCCAGGTATGTTGGCCGTCGCCCGGTTTTACCTGGATTATTCCAGTGCTGAAGAAATTGTTCAGGATTGCTGGGTGACGGTGATCGATGCCATTCACAAATTTGAAGGCCGCTCCGGCCTGAAAACCTGGTTGCACCGAATTGTCGCCAACCGCTGCAAGAACAAGCTCCGATCCAGCAAACGGGAAGTAGCCATTGATTTTTCCGAGAGCCTGGAACCGGAGCTTGCCAACCGCTTCAATGCAACAGGCCGCTGGGACCTGCCGCCATCACTTAAGTTCCATGAGTCCGCAGATACCTTAATGGAGAATGACGCGCTCAGCGATTGCCTGGACAAACACCTGTCCGCGCTACCAGAAACCCAGCGCTCAGCCCTGATGCTGTACGAAGCCCACCAACACAAATCCGAGGACGTCTGTAACATTCTGGATGTCAGTGCCTCTAACCTTCGTGTCCTTTTACACCGTGCCAGGCAGAAGATCTTTCTCATGGTGGAAACCTTCCAGGAGACGGGCGAATGTTAATGTGCAAGGATCTGGCCGGAATCGCCAGTGATTACATCGATGGTGAGCTGACCGGCCGGCGGAATCTGTCTGTGAAAATGCATCTGATGATGTGCAAGCACTGCCGCTCGTTTATCGGTAACCTTCGTGCCAGCACCGATCTTATGAAGGCGCACTCCTCCAGCAAGCCGGACGAGGAATTCATACGTCGGATTGATGAACGGGTAGCGGAAGCGCTCAAGACACGAAAACCCCGTGATGGGGATAATGAGTGATTGTTCAAATTTCGTTCTAAAGTGCCATTGGCCATGTGCTGCGGATGCGGTTCACTAAAAGCCTTATATCCTAACTTCAAAAAGCGAGACCCCAATAATGATAAAAGTCAGCGTACTCTACCCCAAGGCTGCAGATAGCACGTTCGACATTGCCTATTACCGTGACACTCATATGGCGCTGGTTCGTGAAAAACTCGGAGACGCCTGCAAGCGAACAGCTATCGAATCAGGCCTTGCAGGAGGCACGCCGGGAGAGGCGCCCACCTACATCGCCATGGGGCACCTGTATTTTGACTCCCTCAGTGACTTCGAGGCGGCGTTCGGGCCCCACGCCAAAGAGATCCTGGGGGATATCCCGAATTTCACCAACGTACAGCCGACGGTTCAGATCAGCGAAGTCATCGAGTAAGCGCATGTGGTCTCTGGAAGGAAGACTACTTGCCAGATGAAGTGGACCTTAAACGTCAGTTCGCTTCAAAAATGCCCGTGTCAGGGTAGAAAGTGTACCAGGCAAACCAGAAAGCCCTGGTGGCGGGCAACAGTTGGCCGGATTCATCACGCAATTCGGCCGAGGGTACATCCGGATTATAATGAATGCTAACGGTCTTGCCGCCTACCCGATCCTCAAGAACGGCGCCATGATCTGCCAGTTCTGGGAATGGCCAGGCCTTGCGCTCGCCATTGTGAGTCCAGCCCAACACCCAGGTTTTCGGGTGATATTTTCGGCTGGTGTGGGTTACCGGAAAATAGAGTCGTTCGGAGTGGTCATAGTCACCGTAGGGCGAAATCCGGTAGTTCCTGCGGTTGCCAGTGTCTGTCGAAAGCACCTGACCAGCAGAGCCAACCCGCTCCTGCCAGCGTTGCCAGAGTTCGTGCCGAATGGCGACAGGCTCCAGTTCCCTACCTGCGAAGGGACCGGAAACCGCCCGCCCCTCAATCTGTGACCATAGAGATTCGGTCTGGTGGTCGTACATCAGCAAGTCACTGTTGTAGAGCAGGCCCGACACACCAAAGGTCAAATGCCGGCCATCCACCACTGGGTCGAATGCCATACCGGTGCCACAGAGCGGGCAGAAGGTGATCAATACCGGTTCGTCGTCAATGACCTGATTGACGATTTCATGCCAATTCAGAATGCCGACTGGGTAAGCAAACCGTGTTTCCCCATGGTCGTAGGTCAGCATCAAATCATCAGCACGCCAGGGCAAGGTTTTCTTGAGGTGCTCAAATATTGGGTCATCTATTGAGGGGATGCCATCACGGGGCGGACCTCCACGGAGGATTTCATCAACCGGCACCCGTGCGTTGCTGATATCAAATCCGTTTTTCTGCTCTGCTATGAGCGGCTGTGCCGCGGCCAGGAACACTGCGATAACAATTATCCGTGTCGGTATGGTCAGCATTTCCATAATCACCACCTCCTCTCAAGCATTACGGCTTACAAGGTGTGAGACCCGTGAACAACCAAAGTGTTACAAAGCGCCTTTCTGAAACCGTATTTTTTGTGCTTCCTCGTGCACCCTCTGCTCTGCGGTCTCGGCTTCCCGGCGCAGGTGCAGATCCTTGCTGACGCTGGTGTACGTCGACACCATGTAGGGAACGCAATACGTCAGCGCCACTTTTACCCAGTCCATTGAACCCGCACCAACGACCGCTTCCCACTGATTGATTAGAACCAGAAGCGTGCCTACCCACCACCGCCTAGGCACGATCAGTTGGTGCTGTAACAGTATTCGCGGTTGTTTGTCTGTGTTATCACTATAAACAAAGACAAACAATCGGGGTACTGCATGCTACTGAATTGGCTTTCGAGGCGCCTGGCCGCTTACCTTTCGAAGGAAATCTCCCGGCACTCCATCAGAACGTCCACCTGGGGCGCGATGGTGAATACTCTCCAACCCGGAGACGTTCTGCTGGTAGAGGGCAACACGCGGATCAGCGTTGCCATCAAGTACCTGACTCAGTCCACCTGGTCTCACGCTGCGCTTTACCTTGGACCGGATGCCGGACTTGGAGTATCGGACGATGGTGAAGCTCACGTGCTCATTGAGGCGGACCTTGAACACGGTATCCGTCCGCTGCCACTTTGCTATTACCGTCACGCCCACACCCGCATCTGTCGCCCGGTCGGGTTAAGCGACAAGGACCTTCGAACGCTTACTGAATACGCTTTCAGCAGACTCGGCCATCAGTACGATATGAAAAACGTGTTTGATCTGGCCCGTTACCTTTGGTCAACGCCTCCGGTGCCAACCCGCTACAGACACAAACTGCTGGCGTTCGGAAGCGGCGATCCCACCCGGGCGATCTGTTCAACGTTCATTGCCGAAGGATTCCAGCAGCTGCGCTATCCGATTCTACCGGTGGTGAAAACACTTCCCGCCAACGATCCTGACTGTGCCGACTGCGTGCATGAGCGTTTCCGGGTGCGGCATCATTCCTTGTTCACCCCGAGGGACTTTGATGCCTCACCCTATTTCCGGATTATAAAACCCACCATTGAAGGCGAATTCGATTATCGGGCCATCGCCTGGGAGGACGGTTAATCCTGAGGCTGCCAGCAACTCTGACCCTGTGTCGACCTCAAGAATTGCGGGAATAGCCTTTCAATGCGGGCCTGCCGAGTAGGAAACCTTGCATCTCATCACAACCGGATATCGCCAGCCAACCCGCCTGGGCTTCGGTTTCAACCCCTTCGGCAATGACCTCAAAACCCATGTTGTGAGCCAAGGTGATGATGGTTCTGCACAAGGCTTCATCTTGATCGTTATCCGGCAAACCGGTCACGAAGGCCTGATCTATCTTTACGCGCGAGACCGGCAAGGCCTTGAGATAAGCCAGCGAAGAGTACCCGGTGCCAAAATCATCCACCGCCAGGGTCAGGCCCAGATCGCGAAAGCGCTTCAGGGTTGCCATTGAACGTTCGATATCGTCCATCAGAGCAGTTTCGGTAATCTCCAGTTCCAACCGGCCGGCACTGACGTCAAATCGTTTCAGCATGTCATCGATCCGTTGACTCAAGTCCCGATCTGACAGCTGCAAGGCCGATACATTAACCGCAATCCGTCCGGTAAATCCTTCATCGGTCCAGGCTTTTAACTGACTGATCGCCTGCTCCAGAACCCAGTCACCGATGCCGGTAATCAGTCCGGCTTCCTCAGCCAGCGGAATGAATTCTGCCGGCGACACCAGCCCATGCACAGGATGATGCCAGCGCAGCAGCGCTTCATAACCGACACAGCGCCTTAGTCGATCGAACAGAGGCTGGTAATGCAGCTGAAACTGATGGTTCTGAACAGCGAGTTTCAGGTCCCGAACCATTTCCTGCCGGCGACGCACCTGGTCACCAAACTCCGATGCGAAGAACTGAACCCGCTCACTGGGCGTTTTTTTAGCACGGTGCATGGCGATTTCTGCGTGACTCAACAGCGTTCGGGCATCGCTTCCGTCCAGAGGCGTAATAGCGACCCCTGCGCTCACCTCGCATTCGTAGGTTTTCTGGCCAATACGCACGGGCGCTTCACAGGCTTCAATAACTGCGGAAATACGGGCTTCGAGGCTGTCAGCCGGCCCCCGGTGCCCTGCGGCGACCAGTAACCCGAATACGTCACCCCCTAGCCTGGCCACGTGACCATGATCAACAACATGGCTAGCTATTCGACGCGCAATTTCCTGCAACACGCGGTCTCCGGTCTGATGGCCCGCCAGACCATTGAGAGTCTGAAAATCATTCAGGCCAAGAACGAGGACCGCCTCACTGCCAGCCGGTTCCAGATCACTACGATTTAAATGGCGATCCAGCTGTTCTTCAAAAAGATTGCGGTTTGCAAGGCCGGTTAACTGATCGTAAAGCGTTCTTATCTCCAGCTCCTGTTCGGTCTTGCGCAGGGAACGGGTGCGCTCATCGAGTAACTGGTCCAGATTTTTATTCAGCATCTGCATCCGTGACAGGTATGAGGCATTCTGGGTCAGCATGTCGTTGAATGCGCTTTCTACTTCCCCAAACTCGTCACTCCGCTCCGGAGATGCCACGTATTTCCCAGGGTGCTCTGCATCGTCGCCAGCCCTGGCAATTCGCTCCCGAAGTTTAAGTAAGGGCGACAGCATCATTCGGTCGACCACAGCCATAGTAACCACAGTGACAAACACCGCGATAAGAAGTGAGAGGCCCAGAATACGAAAAACAAACGCGATCAGCTTGCCCGACACATCGCTCACATCCGCCCGGGCCAGAATTTCATAATCTGACAGTCCGGGACTCGTACTCCAGGATAGGTCAATGACCCCTTCAGCCGGCCGTACTGCACCTCGAAGATCGCCGTTCGCAGGTTGTGGATGCGTAACCGGCTCACCCGCTTCAATGCGGGTGCCTCCCGCTATCATGGAAATACCGGTCAGAGAGCTATTTGCCAAAAGCACCTCAAGCCTGCCGGGGGTAACCGCCTGCCCGCTTTTGCTGTTAAGGAACATGGTTATCGCCTGGATGGCAACCTCAGCACGCTGGCGGAGCAGATCTTCCTCGTAATTGCGATAGGAGGGTATGAGAATCGCCACTTCAATGGTCAGAATAGCGGCGAAAGCCGCGAGAGTAAGGTTCCTGCAAAGACGGCAACCAGCAAGCTGCCTGGCCCACTCTCTGAAAGAGCGCCGCAGCTCCAGATTAGCGACAGTTTTCGACACGCCAGCAATCAATTCAGCCTCTGTTCCCTCTCCGGATTTCATGCGCACCCCACAGACTCTTAATTCGAACATTGCTAAACAGACACGGTAAATACCGAAAAATTACACCAAAACGATCCGTTCGGTGGGTTTTCTTGCGCGAAAGAATCAGCACCCACTCGAGGATCCTTTGCCATCACAAAAAAAAGCGGGGCGCGTGGCCCCACCCAAGATCGACAATGGAATTGTCAATGCAAACAACGCTACTGTTTGTCGATATACTTCTGCTGCTCCTGGAGAGTGTATTCGGTCAATGCTGCCAACTCCTTGGAGTCCCATTCAAGAGGCTCGGCGGCCATCGGTGCCACCATGCATATCTGGACCATTTCATCCAGGTGCACCATGTCCATACCGAAGTCCCGCGTGCCCATGGCAACAAAATGCGGGTACTGATTCTTGAAAGTGTCCAGGTAGACCATGCCGTTCGTATGACAGGTGGCACAGGACAAACCATTGGAGGACAGGCTATTGTCGTTGAACAGCTTTTCGCCCAAGGCTCTCAGTTCCGCAACATCACCCTGGTAGGGTGTGTAACCTTCGGGGCGGCGCACGGCTTTCTTGAGGCTCGCTGATACGCTTTCTCCCTCTGCTTCGCCTTCAGCCTCTCCTTCAGCCTTGCCCTCGGCTTCTCCCTCGCCTTCGGCGCGACCTTCAGCTTCGCCCTTTGCTTCCCCTTCAGCCTCTCCCTGCGCGGCTTCCGCAGAGGGAATCAGGCCAAGATTAGAGCCTGTGTGTATGTTGAAACCTGCCACAGCCACCACGGTCATCATGGGTACGGATATTATGAGATTTCGCGACAGCTTGCTTAAAAGCGCCTTTCGTTTTTTTTCTTTGGACATGTCAGCAACCTCCGGTCGTATTTTCGTTATTCAGGGTGTAGACCCTTCATGCAGGTCTTTGAAGCACGGACACCCTTGCCGCGCATTTTCTGAGTTCAGGCACTTCGGGCCAGGCCTGCAGCCTGCCCTTCCAGATATCGCAGCGTTGAAGGGTGAACGCCAAAATCAGAGTTGACCTTCACCCCGGCCTGTTCGGCCAGCATCCCGATGATGGCCATATGGTGGATGGTGTGGCTGGCCAGAAACACCAGCTCACGTTCCACGCTTGTCTTCACAGTCTGATGCTTACCGGCACTGTTATGGCGCATGTTCAGCTCATCCGCACAGGGTCCTTCAAATCGACTGCAAAGGGCCTTAACGGTCTCCTCCAGGCAATCCCGTGCCGCCCGTCTGTCTTTTTCCAAGGATAGATCCCGGTTGCGGTTCTCGTAGTCAAGCAGACCGCCAGCATCAGAGGTGGCTGTCAGCAGCGCGCTGTAGTGATCAATAATGTGCCGGACATGCTTGCCGATTACGTGTTGGCTTCTGGCACCAAAGCACTGCCGGTAAAAAACTCCCGGCATCTGTTCAAGCAGCTGGACAAGCTGCCTGATCGCATGAACATTTTCATCAACGATCCTGTTCAAGGCCCGGTTATTGTTTGAAACTGGCTGTTTCATCGCATTTATCCGTTTTACGTTGTTCTTTACAGCGCTGTTAGCGGCCGTGTGGACACAAAACGAACTCATGCCCACACTGGTTCGCTCATCAGCCTTTGGCTTTACCTTCTGCTTCGCCCTCGGCTTTACCTTCGCCTTCGGCCTTACCTTCTGCTTCTCCTTCACCCTTGGCCTTACCTTCTGCTTCTCCTTCGGCCTTACCTTCTGCCTCGCCTTCGCCTTTGGCTTTGGCTTTACCCTCGGCCTCTGCTTCGCCCGCAGCGACCACCAGATAGTCAGCGTCAAGGGTTGTTTCGGCGGCCGATACGTTGAACGCCGAAGCGCCGACAATGATGGCGAAAACGGGTCCTGTGTACGCGACACCCCGAGCGAGCTTGCCAAGCAACCGCTGTTTCTGTGTTTCTTTGGACATGATGTATCCCCTTCCGTTGTTTCACATTACCGCCGGGCGGGTTGCCCGGCTTTCGTTATACCCGGAGCCAGAGATCCAGCGGACCTCAAAAGCTCCCGGATTTTTGCGGCGGTGCTGTACAACACCGATTGTTGAGTGCCGCGGCAGCGACCTCAATATTGTTCATATCAACCAGGTACCGATCGCAGGTTTCCAGCCACTCCGCGAGCCGGGTAAACCCATGGGTATCGAGCGGCTGGCCACCAGCGGAACAACACCCCGAAATAAGCTGCCTCAGCGTCTCATTGACCGGAATTGCCCGTAAGCCGTCCTTTTCCCGGAGCTGAGCCATACTGGGAATGAGCACTGCAGATACCGTGTAGCGACTGCCGGTGACAGCCGAAGAAGCCGGCACAAGACAACCCTTGCCTGACTCCGGCGACAATCGGCCACTAATACCCTGGTCGCCAAAGAAGCTTTCGGATAAGCCCTCCGAAACCTGCAGCGGCAACCCCAGCGCCGAAATCTGGTAGTCGGTGCCCGAGGGCAGCAGCGCGCCGCGGCTATGGTCAGCCTTCAGACAGGCTGACAACGCCAGCGCCAGGGCATCATGGACGGCGGGTTCGGAGTTGCCGACCAGAAATGCCTGCCCGGCCAGGGTCGGGCCCGTAATCAGACCGGCGTCTATGGCAATTTCCTGCGCTTCGGCGGCATGCGTCGCCAGGCAGGCCATGAGCGCTGAGGCAACGCCGGACAGGGGCAGACGGGAACGAAGCACCCTGCCCTCCAGAATCAGGGTGAAGCCCGGTGTATCGCGCACGATCTCCAGCCTGGGAAGCGATTCGGTTTCGGCGAAACCGGCAACCGCCATGGGCTCAAGCAAGGCTTCGATCCGGCCAATCAGCGGCGCACTGTCCGTGAACAACCGCACCCGGAAGCGTCCGCAGTCCAGTACTCTCGAAAACGGTGTGAATTCAGGGCTCGGCGAGGTTGCCGGTGCTGCCGGTGCTGCCGGTTGGTTAGCGGATGCGTCGGACTGGATCAGGAATCGGTTATTCACCCAGTCGCCGAGGGTATTCCAGACATCGTTGCGGATTGCCCAGGCGTCCGGGGCGGCCGGCATACTGCGGCTGGCCGATTCGTAAAGGGTTGCAGCAATGTCGTCCGGCCCTGCACCTTCGGTGGCCATCAGCCAGATCAGCGAGGCGGTTTCGTTCAGACCGCTCAGGTGACCGAGGCGGGTGTCGTATAGATACACCTGATCTTCACTGAGGGTGTCTTCCGCCACCCAGCGTTCGAGACGTGGTTGCTGAAGAGGGCGGTCAGACAATGCCTGGGCCACCACCCAGTCGGACAGTCGTGGCAGCGCCATGAAAGGCAGATACGCGGCCGGGTCTGCCCCAGGAACCAGGTTCTTGAAGCCGCCGCTGCGAGCTATTTCATCTTGCGATTCCCGGACCAGCAGCTCAACCATAGAGCCGGTTTCCAAAGCGACAAGCTTGCTATTGAGACCCACGATTTCAACCATGTCGGCAACCAGTGAGCCCTTGATACCCTCCTCAATGTCGCCGCCGCTTTCCGGCCCGGCGCACACTTCCAGAGAGGGGCTCAGGTTGCACTCCAGCACCCAGGGTTTGAGCTTTTCATCGACCAGGCAGTCAATACCCATCAACTCATAACAGCCCCGGGTGTCCGCACCCACCACCCTTGAGCGTTCACGCATGGGTTCCAGGGCTGCCAGACAGGTCAGGGCCACCAGGTCTTCAATCTTGGCAAACAGGGCCTTGTCATCATGGCCCTGTTCCCGAAGCCACTCCCGGTAACGGTCAAAGTCCACGAACTCCACCGGCACCTCGGCATCCAGGTTCAGGGCATTAACGTCCGGGTTGGTCAGATAGCTGTATGGATTGTTAGCGTTTTCCTCGTTATAGGGCGCGGAAGCCAGCTTGGCAAAGCCCTGCCGGTAGAGATACACCCGAAAAGGCGATACCGAGGACACCAGAACATAAAGACGGAGAACATACTTCCGGCCATGCATAGTGTGGGGGTTTTCGAGGTATTCCTGAACCATCCAGGAGGATCCCAGCGGCACATCGGCCGGGTCCCCAACCAATTGGATACCTTTACCTCGCGCGGCGTTCTTCGGCTTCAGAATCCAGCGTTTACCCGGATTGTCCAGCGCTGCCTGCTGGAACGCGTGGTAGTCTTCCGGCATAGAGAATACTCCTGGCACAAACCCGAGGCGTTCGGTCAGGTGTCCGCTACCTTTGTCCTGTTGTTCAACCCGCTCGCGCAGGTCCATCAGGCTGCGGTAAAGGCGGCTCTTTACTGTGAGCGCATTGTTGCCCGGAATGTGATTGATTTTCCGTTCCGGCCCGACCTCGCTGAAGTCGTTCTGATCCGGCATGCCGGTATACCAGCAGGCGTCCCACTTCTCAGCACTTTCTGCCTTTTGCCACTGAGATTTGTCCAGCGATTGCTCAAAGAACCTGTCCTGCTCGTAGGACCTGTTGCCACCCATCCAGTAGTACCGAGTCATGGTGCCGCGCTCTCCGTTCCGATTGGCCACTGCCTCGACGCTTTGCAAGACAGTGATTTATTGGCGTTTCGAGGATAGAGACACATGTGAGTTGCAACTGTTACACCAAGAGCTGAACTTTTCTGCGGCTCAGAACCCTATTCGTGAAAGCTCGATGCCGGAAAATGTGGCAGGGGCCGCAATGACCGGCCGTGGTTGATAACGGTGAGCTTAGAAAAGCGTGGAGAGCAGGCACCTCGTTTCATAACCTACTGACTTGGCAGCCTACCTGGTCCTACCTGTGGCGTAATGTTCTACCTGAACTTGAAGGCAAGGGCCGCCTGATTGCCGTTGACTTGATCGGCTACGGGGTGTCTGACAAGCCCGCAATACAAGCTGCTCACGCCAGATAGTTTGGCCCTGGGCCACCGGCAGGGCGGTATTGAAGGTGTTGGGTGCGGCTTGCGCCATGGTTCCGCCCATTAGCAGCAAACTGCCAACCAGCACCGACAGCTTAACTGAACGACGGCAGAGCCATGCTGAATATCAGAGCCGACAGCAGCAGGGTAAGTTTTCTAACCATGGCAATGTCCTTGATGGTATCGAAGCAGTGTAGAACCTTGTACCCGCTCCCAGGTCAAGGTGCATTCCCCTTCGTCAGGCGGCACAACAGGACAACTGACTAACGTCCTTGGTAAAAGTCTGGGCACAGAGCTTCAGCCCCTCCACCATGGTGAGATAGGGAAACAGCTCATCGCCAATTTCCTGTACCGTCATGCGCGCACGCAATGCCATCACCGCCGTCTGGATCAGTTCACCTGCCTCGCCGGTGACCGCCTGGACACCCAGTAATAGGCCCGAATCCTGTTCGGCTACCATCTTGATAAAACCATGGGGTTCGAAATTCACCAGCGCCCGTGGCACGTTTTCCAGATTGAGCGAACGGGTGTCCACTTTGAAGCCCCGCCTGATGGCCTCGGCTGCTGTCAGGCCGACAGTAGCCACCTGGGGATCGGTAAAGACCACCGCCGGCATGGCGCTGAGATCCAGCCGTGCATCGCCACCGGTCATATTCACCGCAGCCCGGCTGCCTCCGGCGGCCGCTACATAAACAAACTGGGGCTGGTTGGTACAGTCGCCAGCGGCGTAAATGCCCGGCACCCGAGTCTGGAGTTGCTCGTTCACGATGACGGCACCGTGATCGATCTCTACGTTGATCGCATCCAGGTTAAGCATGTCAGTGTTCGGGGTGCGACCCACCGCCACCAGAAGTCGATCGGCTCGCAGCTCCCCGGCATTCGAGGCGACAATGAACTCATCATTGGTATAGCTGACCTGGCTCGCCTGCGTGTCATTCAGGACGCTTATACGCTCAGCCTGGAACGCTGTTTGAATGGCTTCTCCAACAGCGGGATCTTCACGAGATAATAGCCGGCTGCGTGCCAGAATCGTCACCTCGCTGCCCAGCCGGGCAAACGCCTGGGCCAGTTCCACCGCCACCACCGAGGCCCCGATGACAATCAACCGGTCCGGAATGGTGTCACTGGCAAGCGCAGTGGTGGAGGTCCAGTATGGCGTATCGGGCAGGCCCGGAATCGGGGGAATGGTTGGCCGCGCACCGGTACCAATGAACGCACGGTCAAAGCCGATCTCGTGTTCCTTGCCGTCAGTACCATTGACCAGCAGCGTACGGGCATCCATAAAACGAGCCTCACCCTGCACGACAGTGATATCAAGGTTGTCTGCCAGGATCCCTTCATACTTGGCGTGCCGCAGTTCATCAACACGGGCCTGCTGTTGGGCCAGCAACAGGGGCCGGTCGATCATGGGTTCGGTCGCCGTGATGCTTTCATCAAATGGACTTTTGCGGCGCAAATGAGCGATGTGGGCCGCCCGGATCATGATCTTAGAGGGCACACAGCCAATGTTGACGCAGGTTCCGCCGATGGTGCCGCGCTCGATCAGTGTCACTCGGGCACCGCGTTCAGTCGCCTTCAGGGCGGCGGCCATGGCACTACCGCCGCTGCCAATCACTGCAATGTGCAAGTTGTTGTCACTCATAAACGTTACTCCTTAGTCGATGGGCTATCGAAGCAGGCATCGTGTTTCTTCTTGCGCCATAAGGCATAGCAGGTCAGGCCAATAAAAAAGGCGAGCGCGGGCAACAGCACGTAGTCGAGATAACCGGTCAGTGCAGCCAGGCCTACCGTCCCAAGCAAAATCACCAATATCGGCGTAAAGCAGCAAAGCGCAACCAGTACGGCGCCAATGACACTCACTCGCAACAAGGTTTTGGGGTTTTGCATGGTTACTCCTATGTCGCCTGGCTTTGTTTCAGCGTGGACGGATAGCCTGCGTTAGTCGTGGCTTGGGTCAGTGCCTCAACGGAAGTTTTCGCATCGTCGAAGGTGACCGTAGCATCACGTTCTTCATAACGGACATCGACAGCGCTCACTCCCTCGACCCGGTTGAGAGCAACTTTGACGGTGATTGGGCAGGCCGAGCAGGTCATGCCGGGCTGGCAGGCCTCCGCAGGCCGGTATATCTGACGCCAGGCAAAAATCATTGCCCACCAGCGCAGCCCCGATGAACCATGGTCGGAAGGGTTCCAGGGCGGCCAGGTTGCCGATCCAGGCGCCGGAAATGCCCAACGTGATTAACACCAAGGGGCCGAGGCAGCAGGCGGATGCCAGAATGGCTGCGACGCCCCCTGCAAACAGCGAACCGCGACCGGATTTGGACTCTGACATTACAGTGGTTCCTTTCATGGCATGGGTGACTGCGATAAGGTTACTCCCGTAGTCAGCTACGGAATCAAGCCTCATGTCCAAAAAACAATGTTCAATGACCATCGGTGTGCTGGCCAATGCCGCCGGCATGGGGGTGGAAACCATCCGTTATTACCAGCGCAGGGGGTTGATGACGGAGCCCGAAAAGCCCTATGGAAGCATTCGTTATTACGACGGACAGGCCCTCGCGCGCCTTCATTTCATCCGCACCGCCCAATGGCTGGGATTCAGTCTGGATGAAATCGGAGGGCTGCTTAAGCTGGAAGACGGCGCCCATTGTGATGAGACTCGAGCCCTGGCTGAGCGCAAACTGGATGATTTGCGACGCAAGATCGCCGGCTTACGACAGATGGAATCCACTCTGGACAATCTGGTGGAACGTTGCCGGTGCAGTGAAGACCCAAAGCGATGCCCAATCATTCACTCATTGCAAGGCAATCTCGACGCCCCGACCGAGGAAGTATAGAAATGAGCGCAACACATCAGGATCGCGCCATGGGCGCGTTCGTGGGAGAAGCCCTGGGCATTTTCACCACGGCCTGAAAGCCGGGCAGACAGTAGCCACCTGGGCGTCGGTAAAGCCCACCGCCGGCATGGCACTGTGGTTTGCAGGTGATCGTCCACCAAATATAGTGCCACCCCGGGTATCGACGCCAATGCCCTCCAGATTCAGCGTATTCGTGTTTGGGATGCGCCCGGTTTTCCTCATCATATTTTTCGTCTCGGCCATAATCGCCAGGCGGGATTAGTTGAGCAGCGTTTTTCAAAATTTTTCAGTGAGTTGAAGATAGCCTGTAACACTTGCCAGCATTCTGTGTCAGTAAGGTAGCTTCTGCTTCAGGCAGGAGAGGACTCGGGCCGCAGAATGCAGCAGTGCGACTACATACTCCAATGCAATGAATTGAGGAAACTCGATTATGTTTCTCACGAGCAAATCCATAAAAAAGTTGAGCATGAAACCCGATTTCATTACTTTGCCGCTAGCGGCGGTGACGGCGTCTATGCTTCTGGCGGGTTGTGCGTACTCCGGCGGCGCCAGCGAGAGCGCATCCCAGCCCCTTGGCGAAAAGCGAGTAACGCAGGAAGAGGGCAAGGTAACTTATTGGGTGCTCCCCGGTCCTCGCAAGCTGGATCCGGAAACATTCGGCACGCCGGACAACCCGAAAATGCTGCTTGAACCGAAAATCAGGGCGGCTAAGGCGAGCAAAGGCCCCGACACGGTTCCGGAGCTTTTGAAGCAGGTTCCTATCATGGTGGCTGCCCCCGAGCAGGGGCGTAAGGTTATGCCCAACGGCGATTACGTATTTGCCCAACCCACTCCATTCTCCAACAAAGCGCGGGTTATACAGGGCAATTTCGCAGCCACTTTCACCGATAGGGTGAAAACAGACCCTCCGGGCAAACCGGGACAAACACCGGATACCGCCGAATTTTCGGCAGAATTTTCTGACCCACAGGGTAACCAGTACCGTGTGGTCCTGGACCATGTAGTGAAGCCGCCGTTTCCCGGTTATGAAACCGAGGGTGGTGTCATGCTGGATTCGGTTCACCACGGTGCCACCGGGACCGGTAGCCCGCTGATGCCGAAGGTGGATACAATCGCTGCTCTGTGGGGTGTTGGCGATCTGTATATCAACGGCGAACTGGTGGACGATCACCGGGTGATGCACCTGATGACCTCCGAAGTGGTGCGGAACAAGGACTATGAACTCGTACACACGAAGGACCTGCCACTTGCTCCCGAGGAGCGCCATATCAGTGGTCAGGAGCATCACACACATCTGATGATGCCGCCTATCAAAGGCACGAAAAAGGGCCCCGTGTTTTCCCCTGTTCCCACCGCCTTCGAGCTGCCAAATGGCAAAAAGCAGCCATTCCTTCACATCATGTTCGAGCAGGATCAGGTAGAGGTTCTCTGATCCCGGGAACGTTCAGGCATCAAACGACGGAACCGGGCACCGGCCTGGTTCCGTCGCCAAATTTCCATTACTCAAGGTGAGGCTTATGAAACGCTTCAGAATGCTTCCGTCTGCTTCAATATTGATATTTTTTGTGCTGGCCATGAGCACAGGCGCAGTCTCCGCTGACCAACAAAGGCAGGGCGATCTCAGGACCGTGGAAGTGGTGGCGAAAGAGTTCGCCTTTGAACCATCAAAGATCCAGGTAGCGCCCGGCTCGCAGGTTAAAATCAAGCTCGTTAACAAGGGTAACCTCAGCCACAATCTGCATATCAAGGGCAAAGGAGGAAAGACCGAAACCCTGCAGACCGGTAACTCGGATACCATTATTGTGACAGCCCCCGAAAGCGGGGAACTGGAATTTTTCTGTAATGTAACCGGGCATAAGCAAGCCGGGATGAAAGGAGCGCTCGTTGCCAAATGATGGAGAGATCATACAGGCTGAAGGGGACTGTTGGCGCCTTTCAGCCGTTCATTGTAGTGACAATGAGATGAAAAGAGCCGAAGGGATTGACGATGAAAACTAACACCGGGGGTATGTCGTAACCAAAACGCCCAGGGATCACGCTATCGGCGCCATCATGGGCGCATTCGTGGGCGAAGCTCTGGGCGTTGGCCCACACTGGTATTACGACCTGAAGGACCTGCATCAAACCTACGGTGACTGGATTAACGACTACACCACACCGAAACCGGGGCGTTTTCACCACGGCCTGAAAGCCGGGCAGAACGCCCAGGCAGGTTTTATTCTGGAGCTGATGCTACGCTCGCTGGTTGAACGCGACGGCTACGATGAAGCCGATTTCTGTCAGCGCCTGGATCACGAACTGTTTCCGCTGTTGGATGGCCAGCCCCGCAGTGGTCCGGGCCACTATACCAGTGAATCCATTCGCCACGCCTGGCATCGGCGGGTCTTTCAAAAGCGTCCCTGGCATGACATTGGCGGCGCAGCAGACACCACCGAGGCCATGGAACGCACCCTCGCCATTGCCGTGCGCCATGCTGTCGAGCCCGCCCTGATGTCCCAGGCCATTGCCAACAACACAGCGCTGACCCAGAGCAGTGAAACCATGCTCTCCATGGGGGTTGGCTACGGCTGCATTCTGGCCCGACTGATTCAGGGAGACACCCTGGATGAGCGAATTTCACAGCAACCCATGAATTGGATTGCAGAAGGCGCCCTGTCCTTCGAACCGGTCACCACCCGCCAACCGGCTCCTGATCATCCGCAGTTGCCACTCAGGGCCAGGCGCCACATTGTCAGGGATGCCCTGCACGCTGCTTCCGATATCGCAGCCATGGCATGGGACCCGAACGTTCGTATCGAACCCGCCTGGAAGGTCTCCCATCTCTACGGCATGCCTTGCGCCTTCTACCATCAGTTACCCGCCGCTTATTACCTGGCTGCGTGGTTCCGTGATGATTTCGAAAATGCGGTACTTAACGCCATCAATGGCGGCGGCCAGAATCAGTCCCGCGCCATGCTGACCGGAGCGCTGGTGGGCGCGCAGATGGGCCTTACCGATATTCCGCAGCGGTTACTGGACGGCCTTGACCGAACGGATGAACTGCAGCGACTGGCCCACGCCCTGGCCTCGCAAATGCCGGATTGACGTTGCAGTTTAAAAGATGTTTGTTTTCAACTGACCAACAAACGGCCCTGATTGTTACACCGAAGGCTAAGAAATGAATCGCTTACATCATCACCGCGTCAAACTCAATTCAGCAAGGCTTGCCGGTGCTCTAATGCTGGTTTTTCTGGTAACCGGCTGCTCGACAGGCGTACTCAATGCCAATTTAAGCGAGAGGTCTTCCCAGTCGCGATACGACTTCGAATCACGACTACCTGAAAATGACGACCGGTTATTTGTTGTGCTTGCCTTTTCCGGAGGCGGCACCCGGGCAGCGGCGTTGTCCTATGGCGTTATGGATGCCCTTCGCAATGAGCGCCTCGTAGTCGATAACCAGCTTACCCGGTTGCTGGATCAGGTCGATGTGATTTCCGCAGTTTCCGGTGGCAGCTATACGGCTGCATACTATGGTCTGTTCGGGGATCGACTGTTCGAAGACTTCGAGGAACGTTTTCTGCGTCGCAACTGGCCGCGCACCTATGGCTGGATGCTGGCCAACCCCTTCAACATGGCCAGGCTTGCCTCCCCCGACTTTAACCGCTCGGATCTGATGGCGGAGTTCTTGAACGACAGGATTTTCGATGGAAAAGCCTTTGCGGAGCTGTCCCTTGGGCCGCGTCCTTTCGTCATTATCAATGCCACCGATCTGAACAATTCCCTGACCTTCAGTTTTATTCAGCCACAGTTTGACTTGCTCTGTTCGGATTTGAACAGCTACCCCGTTGCCAGTGCCGTCATGGCTTCCTCTACGGTGCCACCCGCGTTCGCTGCCGTTAGGCTCCGCAATCACCCAGGCTGCGGGGCGAGACACAAACCCTGGATCAGTCATGCTCTGGAAACCCGTGACTTGCTGTCCAGAGAGTTCGCTGTAGCACAGGGGCTATCCCGTTACATTGAGCAGGGGGATATGCCATATCTCAATCTGGCGGACGGTGGAATCACCGACAATATCGGCGTGCGGGGCTCCATGATGAGCCCGATCGCCCATCGTGGCGATGTCAAACGCATGGCCGGTGCTTTTACCGAAACGGCCCTCGAGAAGGTCGAAAAAGTTCTCGTCATTCTCGTTAATGCCCAAGTTTATCCACCATACTCCTGGGCGGTGTCGGGTAGGGAACCAGGAACATTCGATACCCTCCAGGCCTCCTTTGATGCGACGTTCAATACATTAACCACTGAAAATATCGCCCAGGCCCGTCGGGAATTTCTGGCCTGGGATGAAAGCCTCAACCGCCGCCATCCGCCCGAAAAGCCTCCTGTTAATGTCTACTTTACAACCCTGACATTCAACCAGATTGAGGATCCTGCCAGGCGGGAGAAGTATCACAGGCTCCCCACGGCGGCGCTGGCAGCTGATGAGGTCGACGCTCTGATCAGGCTTGGCGGGGAGCTTCTGCAGCAATCAGAGCCATTCCAAAAGTTTCTCGTTGACATGAAGCCGGAATCCAACGCATCGGATGGTTCTAAAATCGGTACTCCGCCATGAACGAGCCAAAGCTGTTCTTCGGATCTTCGCTTGATGGCAACTTGCGGTCATCTACGGTCTTTTTCCCCGCTTTGTGTAACAACGACGGTTCTGTCTAGTCAGTCTCAAAGGGACAGCGACCCCTCACGTTATTCAACTAAAGCGGCGACACTCTATGTCCAATAACCTTCAACCAGTTCTCAAGGCACTGTTGCTGGCCCTCATGGTCAGCTTTACGGCATTGCCGGTCATGGCAGACAACCAGTACCCTGCAAGTCCGCTTGCAGCCCTCGGCGGATACAGCCCGGTTTCGTACTTTGAGCAGGGAGTACCGGAAAAGGGCTCTGCTCAGTTCCACAGTAATTACAAAGGAACGACCTACTGGTTTACCGATGAGAACCAAAAGCAGATGTTTGACGCTGCGCCCGCGAATTTCGCACCGGCTTTTCCAAATCACTGCCCTTATAACCTTGCCATGGGCCGCAGCGAACCCATTGATCCCACCAACTTCAAGATCGTGGATGGCCAGCTCCTGTTATTCCATCGTTCTGCAGAACACAATGGACGCAAGCGATGGGAGGAAACGGTCAGATCTGGAGAAATGACCGAGCGCGAGCTGATTAAAAGAGCACAAAGTAATTTTATTAACATCAAGTTCTGAAGCTGTTCATCCTCGCTTTAAAATCGGGTCATCCGGGTGCCTTCATGCTGGGCATAACATAGCAACCGAACCTGGAGTAGGCCGAGGCTTCCGTGTGTCTCTGCGACGTACTCCATCAACACGCCCGCTTTTACCGGATCCGTTACAATAACTTTGCCTTCTCTCTTGGCGATCGGGAAGGCGAGCATGGCAACGGCGGGGAGCATTCACTGTAACAATCAGACTCACAGCGTGTCGTTTATTACTGACCAACAACAAAATTTCATCATTAGAAAACAGGGTTTGCCTCATGGTGTTCCGCCACATTTTTATTCTTTCAGGTCTGGTGCTAAGCGCTGTATTGCTCCTTGCCGGTATTGTATGGCCGGGAGTGAACTGGGTCTGGTTGCTTATCGGGCCGCTGCTTTTGATCGGCGCCCATGATCTGATCCAGAACAAACATACCCTGCTCAAGATCTACCCGGTGGTCGGACACTTCCGTTACCTGTTCGAATCCGTTCGCAGGGAGTTGCAGCAGTACTTTGTAGAGTCCGATCTCGATGGCGCCCCGATCAATCGGGAATTTCGCAGCCTGGCCTATCAGCGTGCCAAAAAAGCTGACGATACCCGCGCCTTCGGCACCATCTTCGATGTTTACCGCGACGGTTACGAATGGGTAAACCACTCCCTGGCACCCAAGAAGTGCCTCCCGGTCAATCTGCGGGTTTCTTTTGGTGGGCCAGAATGCACCAGGCCCTATGAGGCCTCCCCGTTAAACATCTCGGCCATGAGTTACGGCGCCCTGAGCCGCAATGCCGTGATGGCACTCAACCGGGGCGCGAAACTCGGAAATTTTGCCCACAACACCGGCGAAGGTGGGATCAGCGAGTGGCACCTTGAGTACGGTGGTGACTTGATCTGGCAAATCGGAACCGGTTATTTTGGTTGCCGCACGCCGGACGGGGTATTCGATCCGGACCTGTTTACAGAGCAGGCGACACAGGATGTGGTCAAGATGATTGAGATCAAACTGTCTCAGGGTGCCAAGCCCGGGCATGGCGGCCTGCTGCCAGCCGCCAAGCTTACCGAAGAGATTGCCCGTATCCGCATGGTGCCCATGGGGGAGGATGTATTGTCACCACCCGGGCACTCGGCTTTCTCCAGTCCCGTGGAATTGCTGCAGTTCGTTGCCCAGCTCCGCAAACTCTCGGGCGGCAAGCCGGTGGGATTCAAGCTGTGTCCAGGTAACCGGCGGGAGTTCCTGGGTGTCTGTAAAGCCATGCTGGAAACCGGCCTGCGGCCGGATTTCATTACCGTAGACGGCGGTGAAGGCGGCACCGGCGCCGCGCCGGTTGAGTTGACAAACTCGGTGGGCATGCCGCTGCGCGATGGCCTGCATTTTGTGCACAATGCCTTACGAGGTATCGGTGTTCGCGACAAGATCAGAATTATTGCTTCCGGAAAGGCCTTCTCTGCGTTTCATATCTTGCGAATGATGGCTCTCGGGGCCAACACCGTGAACTCAGCCCGCGGCATGATGCTGGCACTGGGCTGCATCCAGTCCCGCAGCTGCAATACTGACAAATGCCCTACCGGTATCACCACCCAGAACCCCGCCCGCTACAAACAGCTGGATGTTACCGACAAGGGCATGCGGGTTGCGAACTACCACCACTCCTCCCTGGAAGCCCTGGCGGAACTACTCAGCATCCTGGGCAAGGATCAGCTGGAAGATCTGGAGCCCGAGGATATTAATCGAAGAGTCAATCAAGACAGCTTCAAGAACTATGCCGAGCTTTATCCCTGCATTGATGAGGGCTGCCTCTTGCATACGGACTGCGCGCCGGATTCATGGGCCAGCGACTGGCATCAGGCAACTGCGTACAGTTGGCGCTAGAAGTGCACTTTCTTGATCTCCAATTCTGAGCCTGACCAATAAGGATTTCCAATGACCAACAACGTGCCCAGCGACAGAAAATCTCGCGCAAGACTGATGAAAGCATCTGACTTATTCGTAAAAGCGTTGGAAAATGAGGGAGTCCAGTACATTTTTGGCGTTCCCGGCGAAGAAAATCTCGATTTACTGAATTCATTAAAGAACTCGAGCATCCGCTTGATTCTCACCCGCCATGAACAAGGCGCGGGTTTCATGGCCGCCACCTATGGCCGTTTAACCGGTCAGCCCGGCGTCTGCCTGGCAACCCTTGGGCCTGGCGCAACCAATCTGATCACGCCAGCGGCTTTCGCCCAGCTGGGCGCCATGCCGATGCTCATGATTACTGGGCAAAAACCGATCAAAACAAGCAAGCAAGGTCGCTTTCAAATCCTCGATGTGGTGGATTTGATGCGCTCGGTCACCAAATTCACCAAGCAGATTGTCAATGGCAACACTATCGCCTCACTGGTGCGCGAGTCGTTTCGCTTGGCCATCGAAGAAAGGCCGGGGGCCGTGCATCTGGAATTACCGGAGGACATCGCCGACGAGGAATGTGCGGAGACGGTTTTTCCGCCCATTGGTCATCGCCGCCCCCACGCCACAGAAGACGTACTGCGCGAAGCAACCAGCATGATCGAGGCGGCAAAAAGCCCGCTGCTGCTGATCGGTGCGGGTGCTAACCGCAAACGCGTCAGCGAGGCATTGACGGCTTTCGTCGAGGCCACCGGCATGCCGTTTTTCACGACCCAAATGGGCAAGGGTGTTGTCGACGAACGCCACCCACTGTATCTGGGATCAGCCGCCTTGTCCGACCACGATTTCCTGCATTGCGCCATTGACCGAGCGGATCTGATTATCAATGTGGGCCATGATGTAGTGGAAAAGCCCCCGTTCTTTATGGAGCATGGCGGCAAGCAAGTAATTCATGTGAATTTTTTACCTGCCGAGGTGGACGCGGTGTACTTCCCCCAACTCAACGTGGTGGGAGATATTGCCTTTTCCGTGCAGCAACTGGCGAAGCTTATTGAAAACAAAAACCATTGGGACTTGTCCTTTTTCAAAACCATCAAAACAGAAGTAGACCAGCATCTGTCGAAGTATTTTCTCGATACCCGGTTCCCGATGTTGCCGCAACGTTTAGTACATGTGCTGCGAGAAACCCTGGCGGAAGATGCAGTGCTTAGCCTGGATAACGGCGTTTACAAAATATGGTTTGCCCGCAACTACAAATGTTATTCCCCCAACACCATGCTGCTGGATAATGCACTGGCTACGATGGGCGCGGGCTTGTCCAGCGCCATGATGGCTAAAATGCTGTACCCCAATACTCAAGTCGTGGCTGTTTGTGGTGATGGCGGTTTCATGATGAATTCACAGGAACTGGAAACCGCTGTCCGCCTGAAGCTTAATCTCGTGGTGATCATCGTCAACGACAATGCCTACGGCATGATTAAATGGAAACAGCATGCCATGGGTTTTGACAATTTTGGCCTGGATTACGCCAACCCGGATTTTGTTACTTACGCCCAAAGTTACGGCGCCCACGGCTACCGGATACAAAACGATGAGCACTTTCAGCAAACTCTGGACACCTGCTTGACGTCTACCGGGGTTCACGTCATTGAACTGCCCGTGGATTACTCACTCAATCACGAAATCCTCAACGTCATGCTTAAGGAGAAAACATGCCAACTGTGAACACAACCAACAGCTTGCAAGTGTTGCGGCCTTATGATCAAAACGTCATCCGCGAGATTCCTATGGACTCGGCGTAAACGGTCATGGGTGCCCTGGCTAAGGCGCATCGACTCTTTCAGGATCAGTCGCGATGGCCTGATCATCCAGTATCTTCACAAGACCGCCTGGGAATGGCTGCCCGACTTTCGTTTGCTGAGTCATATTGCACCTTGATAGTGTGAGTGAATATTGTCTCTCCTGACTCTGATATGTTGGCTATTCGCTCATTTTCAACCCCGACAAACTGCATCGCGAGTTATAGGTACCCTCGCCCTTAGACTGCAATTGGGACGCCGTTACCAACTTTCCCCGAACGGTCGGATATCCAGCTCGAAGGTCCAGGCTGAGGGATCCTGCTGGCAGAGATTCCAGACGGCATCAGCCACGGCTGTAGGTTTCACGAAGAAATCGTCCGGCTTGCCCGCGAGCCACTCGCGGGTACGAGGCAGGTCCACCACGCCATCGATCACCACATTGGCCACATGGATCTTCTCCGGCCCAAGCTGGCGCGCCATTGACTGGACCAGACTGCGCTGGGCGGCTTTGGCCGAGGCAAAGGGTGCGGTATTGGCCCGACCCCGGGTCGCCGCTGAGGCACTGGTGATGATAATGCTGGCGGTTTCATGCTGGCGCAGCTGAGGCAGCGCCGCTTTGGTGGCCGCCACCAGGCCCTGCACATTGATGCGCCAGTTGGCCTCGAAGTCTTCCAGGCTGGCCTCTTCCACGTTCTTGAAGACACCGCCGCCGGCGTTATACATCATCACCGAAACCGGCCCGAGCTCGCTCTCGACTGCGGCCAGCACTGCGGTGATCTGCTCTGGTTCCATCATGTCACACACAAAGGCACGGGCGCCGGTGACCGATTGCTCCAGCTGCTTCAGATAGTCTTGGCTACGGGCCAGCATCGCCACCTGAAAGCCCTCGGCGCTGAAACGCCGCACAAAGGCCTCGCCATTGCCTGGCCCAACACCCATAACAACACATACCTTGTTCATCTGCTGTCTCTCCCGTCGGTCACACCGGCTAGTTTGTCAGGAACTGGTCAGTCTCGTGTTGAGGGACAGGGTGCTCCACAAGGCGCGCAAGCCGTTTCATCCCTCTGGCTTAACGCCGTCTCCACGTTACCCTGCCCGGAATTAAATGCATAGGTTGGACTGTTCAGATGATCCACCAAGATCAGCGCCAAAATCATTCCGAGAATCAACAGGATACGGGTTCGATTGTAGGCTCGTTCCATAGTTTCCCCCCGCATCAGTTTGGCAACCGGAACCAGGGCCGTAGCCGGATACCAATCAACGACCCGACGAAGGCGCTGGCGAACCATACCCAGGCATGCAGGCTGGCCGAGGCAATGCCAGAAAACAGCGCCCCGATGTTGCAACCAAAGCCCAGCCTGGCGCCATAGCCGAGCAGCAATCCGCCCACCACTGAGGCCAGAAACTGCCGGCCTTCGGGCCTGTTGCGACTGGCTTCATTGAAGCGGTTAGCCAGGCCCGCCGCGAGCATGGCACCGAGCAGCAATCCGAAGTTCATTACCGATGGGATGTTGGTGAGCACTGAATCCTTCAGAGCCATAGCCGGGTAGTCCCATTGCCAGAACTCGAACTGGGACATATTCACACCCACCACCTCCAGCGCCTTGGCGCCCCAGACGTTAAACGCGAAGGTAATGCTCCAGGGTGCGCCACCGATGGCGAGGGTGAGGGCATTGCCAGCGGCCAGAATCAGGATCGCCCAAGTAAATGGCCAGCGGCCACTGAGCAACGTTCTCAGCACGCCGTGGTGTTGGCTTTTCCACAGCAGTTCATCCCGTTCAATCGAGCCATGGGCCTTGCGCTCAATGCGGTTGACCCACCAGGCAAGCAGCCCGAGCGCGACAAACTGCACCAGGATCGCGCCGCTGACGCCGAAGGTGTTGACCAGTGGCACCGGATCGAACCCTGGCTGATCCAGCCACCAGGGCAGATGAATGGAACCGAGAACGGTACCGGCGATAAAGAACACCAGCGTCACCACCATCCGTATATTACCGGCACCAACGGTGAACAGGGTGCCGGAGCCACAGCCACCACCCAGTTGCATTCCCATACCAAACAGGAAAGAGCCCAAAACCAGAGAGGTACCTACCGGCGCCACCGCACCCACCAGACCTTCCTGGCCACTGTGCAGCATGGGCACCATGATCAGTGAGGTCACGCCGAACAGCAGTAACTGGGCCCGCATGCCGGCACCGCGCTTTTTGACCACCAGATTGCGCCAGCCGGCAGTGAAGCCAAAAGCTCCATGGTAGAGCGCCATGCCAAGCACCGTGCCCACCACAAACAGTGCCACCATGAACGGCGCCGTTTCCAGCCAGATCAGGCCACCCAACAGGGCAAGGCCAACCAGGGCGGTTGATACAATAAAGCGGTCCACCTGCCATACCGGCTGTTGAATACTGGGCTGCAGAACTGCGGAATCAGTCATTACGTCGCCTCTCAGTTAAACCAGTCCAGAACTTTACCCAATCCTTTTTTGGCAACCTGGAGCGGACGATTGCTGTCCTGAGACCATTCCGCCATGGAACCATCGTAGAGGGCAACCTCTTCAAATCCGGCCAGTTCACTCAGTACAAACCAGTCTGTGGCGGCCCAATGGCCAGTGTTGCAGAACGCGATGGTGCGGGTGCCGGGGTTCAGTTCGGCCTGGTTTACCCGTTCGGTGATACTGGCCTGGTTGAGATACCAGACTTGACCGCGTTCACCCAAAAATTCCCCATGGGGCAGGCTTCGTGAACCGGGAATCGTGCCCAGTGCCTTGACCGCTGGCGACTTGTTTTCACCCCGGAAATAATCCGAAGGGCGTGCATCTACCAGCTGGGCTTGGGTGCCCCGGGCCTCCTCTACTTCCTCCAGTGAAGCAATCAGATTCCGCTGGAGTGACCCTTTGAATTCGGTCACCGCACCCTGACCACTCTCACCGCTGGCCACCTCGAAGCCGGCGGCCTGCCAGCCAGCAAAACCGCCATTGAGAACGGTCACGTCATTATGGCCCAACACCCGGAAGGTCCAGTATACCCGGGCGGCGCTGCCAAAATCCGTCGCGCCAGTACCGGCGGGGACAATGACAACGACATCGTCATTACTGATCCCGAGGCCACCAATCAGGCGCTCCAGGCTGGTAACCGGTGGCAGCAGACCAGCCACGCCATCCCGGCTTTCACGCCAACCATCCCCAGTGTAGCTACTGTACACAGATCCTGGAATGTGGGCCTTCTGGAAACTGCTGCGGTCACCACCGTTATCGATGCCCGAACGAACGTCCAGCACCACCAGATTACCCTGATTGAGATTAGCGTCCAGCCAGCTGGCATCCACCAGAGGCGGCGTTTTGTCGCTTTCAGCCATGGCCAGCGAACTGACGGCAAAAGCTAAAACCATTACCAAAATCCGAACCATGATGCTACTCCTCTGCTAATAATTCTTGAGCGACCATTATGGTTTTAATCCTCTGGAATGAATAGACCCCTATCTATTGCGTTTTGTTATAAGGAAATCTCTGGATTTTTTGTCCGATAAGCGACAAAACCGCTATTATGAGAAATAGCGGTTTTTTAATGGGCGGTTTTTGACGATCAATGACTAACGGAATTCGGAAAAGTTAGCTCGCAGGTTCAGAGCCTCCCTAAGTATCCAGATGCAGCCAGCTGGCGAAGCACCAGCCAAATCACCGCCATCAAGAGCGCGACAACGACTAACGCGGAAACTTGGAAAACCCATTTCGAACGGTTCATCCGGGTATACTACCCGTCTCGTAGAAGACGGGAAGGGGCGGCGAAAAATTGCAGACCGTGCGGAACCTGCCACGCGGTCTGCCCGGTCATTACTGGCTTTTGCTCCAGGCAAATTTCTTGAACGGCTCATCCACCGGCGTTTCGGCGATGTGGTTGATGTAGTTACTCATTACCTTCTGGGACAGCACCATAATGACTTCCAGCACCTGGCGGTTTTTGTAACCGGCCTTGAAGAACGCTTCCAGATCATCCTGGCTAACATTGCCCCGTTTGTTCATAACGGCCAGCGTGAAGGTGCGCAATGCTTCCAGTTTGTCGCTGGGCAGCGGTGTTTCATCACGCAAGGCGTCGATAATGTCATCAGACACTTTCATCATTTTGGCAATGCCGGTATGCGCGGGCACGCAGTAATGGCAGGCATTCTCGACGTTGATGGTTTGCCAGACCACGGTTTTCTCGTCGTTGTCGAAGCTGCTGTCCAGAACCAGCTGGTGCAGTTTCTGATACGCCTCAAGCACCTGAGGTGACTCCGCCATTACCGCATGAAGCCCCGGGATCATGCCCATGTTCTTCTGTGAGTTTTCCAGGAAAGGCTTGGACCCTTCCGGCGCACTGTCCATATCATGCTTTTTAAAATCTGTCATGTTCACCTCCAGATTAATGAGCGATTGTTCAATTACTTGGTCACCGTACCTGTTGTTGAGCGATCAATCAATATATAATTGATTCCGCTGAACGCCTTTTAATGACTTGTGCAGCAGCCTTTGGCCGAGACTGCACAGCCACATCGAGAAGTTGAACACCATGGCAAGAATCGCACGCTACGACAGACAATCCGCACTCGATAAAGCCGTTGTTCTGTTCTGGCAGAAGGGGTACCACAATTCCTCTATCAAACAGATCGAGCATGCTCTCGATATGCGCCCGGGGAGCATCTATGCAGCGTTTGGCAGCAAAGACGGTCTGTTTCTCGAAGCGTTGGCCTGCTATGTCAAAGAGTCCGGCGACCATCTTTCCAGTCACCTTGCAAAATACACCTCCATTATCGAGGGCTTTCAGGATTACCTGAGAGACATTGCACTGGCCTGTACGCCGGGCGGTCCAATGCCATCGCGCGCTTGCATGGTGGTAAAGACCCTGCTGGAAACCAGCAACACCCATCTGCCGATCAACCAGGAAGTTAATCGGGTACTTGATGCCATCGAACACCGCCTCGGAGAAGTGCTGGAGCAGGCCAAAAGCAATCGCGAACTAAAACCGGACGTGGACTGCAAACGTCTTGCCCGCCTCCTCCAGGCGCAAATCATTGGTTTACGCTCCTTCGCACAGAGAGATACCTGCGCTCCCAAAGTGGTCGAGCTGGGCGAGGATATGGCTGGCATTCTGGACTATTACCGGCTTTAGCCTGGACCTCATGTCTAACCTTCTCAGCCCTTCGATTTGCCGGAACTGAATAACTCTCCTAACGCGAAAGGAGCGCAGAAGCCGCGAATCCGATGATCATTGATCAGGCAACACCGGCTCCGGCCTCAGAAAAGCCACCCGACAGCCACACGTGGTTGCCGCCAATGCCACCTGTGCCGGTCCTAGATATGACCATCAATGACTGCTTTAACCGGCGTTCCTCTTTTCGCAAAGATGTCCACGCCATGATGCTCTCGGGCGCCGCCATCGCGAGGTGCGCCAAAGCGGCTGCCGATATCACGCTGCGATGCGGCCTCTACAGGAAACGGCGATGATCCGCCATGAGCGATGGCGACAGGTCACGCTCTTTCTCAAGAAGGTTCTTGACGGAGGCGATTGCCGAATCAATGTCGCTATTGTCTATTTTCAATGTCTGCCCGCACTGGGATGGTTTTGTAAGACAGTCATTATCGCACGGGTTTTCAGGGCGACATTTTTGGCTCTGAGCGCCATTCTGAGGCGATTAGAAAACCGATGCCGTCCGATGATCGGCATCGGTAATGACAGCCCGTCAGAAGATCTATGTCGTCTATGGCCTACGTGGTTGCATCGCTGCGTATGCCGATAAGGTGGAAAGATTCAGGCAAAAACCCTGTCAAGAACTTTCACAGGTTTTTTGAGCTGAATAGTTACTCCAGAACAAACACACTCTACTCAAGATCTATCCGCTTGTTGGCCATTTCCGTTACCTGTTCGAATCCGTTCGGCAGGAGATGCAGCAGTACTTCGTGGAATCCGATCTGGATGGTGCACCGACCAATCGGGAATTTCGCAGCCTGGTTTATCAGCGCGCCAAAAAAGCTAACGATACCCGCGCCTTCGGCATCATCTTCGATGTTTGCCGCGACGGTTACGAATGGACAAACCATTCCGTGGCACCCAAGGCGTGCCTCCCGGTCGATCTGCGGGTTACTTTTGGTGGGCCAGCATGCACCAGGCCCTACATCTGGAGGTCCAGGCGGAAGGATCCTGATTACACAGCGTCCAGATAGCATCCACCACGGCAGATGGGTTGACGAAAAAATCATCCGGTTTGTCATGCAGCCACTCACGGGTACGTGGCAAATCCACCACGCCATCAATCACCACGTTGGCCACATGAATTCTTTCCGGCCCCAACTGCCGGGCAAGGGATTGCGCCAGGGATTCAGGGTAATCCCGGCTGCATGGCAAGGCCCAACAGGTCAGTCGATCGTGACAATAATACCGCCAGCCGCGTCGGCATCTTCCTGATCGTGTGTTACCAGCACCGCAGGCACATTCTGTTGCCGGAGGTGCTCAAAAACGACAGCGCGCAATTCCCGCCGCAAGGGCGTATCCAGCTTGGAAAAGGGCTCATCCAGCAGGATAGCCCGGGGTCGGGAAAGTATCAGCCGAACCAGCGCGACTCGCGCCCGCTGTCCACCTGAAAGCGTCTCAGGGTCGCGGTGCCCGAACCCCGCCAGGCCAACACTGGCAAGCGCGTTTTCTACCCGCTCGGCGACGTCGTCTTTTCCACCGCGGGCGCCAAATCTTACGTTTCCGGCAACGGACAAATGCGGAAACAGCAATGGGTCCTGGAACAGCAGACCCACCCCGGTCTTTTCTGCCGGTCGGCCGGTAATATCCTCACCATCCAGAATGGCCCGGCCGGTCGCGTGAAAGCTGGGCGACATGAAACCGGCAATCCAGGCCAGAAGCGTCGACTTGCCAGAACCGGAGGGGCCCATGACGGTCAGCACTCCACCGGGACTGATGGTTTCGTTCAGATGAAGCAGATGGTGCCCATGGAGCTCCAGGGCAACGTCTTGCAGTTGTAAGCAGCCAGCCTCAGCTAAAGGGCCTGCATGCCCCGACGTTCTTTCCATAATAACCTCGGAATCAGTAATGCCAGCAGAAAGCCGATGAAAGGTGTAATGGCCTGCACCATGGCCCAGACCCCGATAAGACGGCGATCCCCGCCCGATGACAGTGCCACCGCCTCCGTCGTCACCGTGACGATGCGCCCACCCCCCAGCATCTGGGTAGGTAGGTAAAGACTGACGCTGATCGCCACGCCCAGAGCCATCGCGGTTAGCACCGGCCTTAGCATCATCGGCAATCGAATGCGCCAGAAAGCCTGATTGACCGAGAGCCCCAGCGACCGGCCCAGGATAATCCACCGGAAATCAAAGCGACGGTAGGGTTCCACCAGCGTCAGATAGACGTAAGGCAACACGAAAAGCAGGTGGGCCCAGACCACCACCCAGAGCGCCGGAGCCTGTCCCGCCATCTGGCTTAGCACCGTAATGCCCGACAAAAAGCCCACCTGCGGCACCAGCAATGGTAGATAGAGCAGCCAGAGCGCGCGGGTAGCCGGTCGGTTCCGGCGCTGCTCATGCTCCAGCGCAGCGAGCACCATGGCCACCGCCAGCACGGATGCCGCCGTCGCGATGACCATGGTCATCCAGAACGGCCGAGCCAAATCCGGCAGTGCCTGCAGCCAGTGGCTCAGGGTAATGGACCCTGGCCAGGCGTCGGGAAAACGCCAGAAGCCGGCGACGGAGTTGAGCGCGAGGGCGAACAGTCCCAGCACCGGCAACAGCGTTGCAATCAACATGAGTCCCCGCCCGGCCAGCCATAATGTGCCGTCAAATCGTTGCCGGTTGCCGCCGGCTACCCAAGCATTGAAACCCGTGCCAATCAGTTTCTCCAGCCCCCACCAGACTGACAACGTCGATGCGGTCACCAGAAGCTGAAGCAGCGCTCCAGCCGAGGCCAGAAAACGGCGGGAAAGGTCCGGATCATTGAACCAGTGCACCACCTGAACACTCAGGGTGGAAGGTAGATTGGGCCCCAGAATCATCGCCACATCCACCGTGGACGTGGCAAACGCCAGCACCGCATACACCGGAAGGCGAATCAGCGGGTACAGTGCCGGGGCCACCGTTTTGAACCAGGCAACCCGGGGCAGGTAACCCAGGGAACGCGCCAGCATGACTCGCTGACCTGCATTGAGCTGGGGCAAGCCCGCCAGACTGACCAGCAGCAGGAAAGGAATTTCCTTGACCACCAGGCCGCTGATCAGCGACATGCCGAAAGGATCGTTCAGCAACAGCCAATCCGGTGGTCGCTCAAACCCGGTCAATGACGGGGAAAGCCACCGCAGCAGCAAGCCGGACGGCGCGACCAGAAAGGCAAACCCGAACGCCGCAGCGGCATGGGGGATCGACAACAGGGGAGAAACCAGCCGCTGGATCCAGCGATCAAACCGGGTATTGGCAATGGTCGACAGAAACAGAAAGACGATGATCAGCGCCAGGCCGGTCGCCAACAGGCCACTACTAAAACTCACGGCAACCGACCGCAGAATGCCGGGCGTTGCCGCCAGCTCAAGCCACGGACGAAACGACCAGTCATCGCCCCCAAGTACAGGCAGGTAGCCAAAAGCCGGTGGCACGGTAAACAAGGTGCCTCCTACCACCGGCAAGACCAGACTGAGAACAATAATCCAGGGTGCAAGGCGCAGCATTGGCAAGCTCAGGTCATCATCAAATGGGGTCAGTTGCCGCTGTATCGCTCAAGCCAGGCGGTTTCCAGGGCCTCAACCCAGCTGGCATGAGGTTCCTCCACGACCTGCTGGAGCTCTGCCGGTGTCACTCCGCCCTTAGGCGACGGCAATGCTTCGAACAGGGCTTTCTGTTCGGCGTCCAGTTGATCCATGGACAGCACAGTCAGGAAGCCCCAGTTGTCCGGATGCTGCGCGTAGGCCTGGGCTTCCGGGGACAGCAGAAAATTCGCCACCACCATGGCGGCTGACTTATGCTGCGCATTGAAGGGTATGGCCAGGAAGCTGACGTTGCCGATGGTACCCCCGTCCAGCACATAGCTCTCCACCGTTGGCGGCAGCTCGTTGTTGGCGATGGCGGCTGGCACCTCGGCGGGCCAGAAGGAGAAAGCCAGGCTGAGCTCGCCATCCCCCATCAGGCGACGCAGAGACGGACCATTGTCGGGAAAATTACGGCCGGATCGCCAAAGGTGTGGGTGAAGTTGATCCAGGAAATTCCAGAGTGGCGCTGTGACCGCCTCGAAATCTGCCTCGGAAACCGGTCCATACAGCGCGTCCCCATCGTCTGTCAGCTCAATTAAAGCCTGTTTCAGGAACGTGGTACCCAGAAACTGAGGCGGTTTGGGATAGGAAAACTCACCGGGATTTTCCTGCGCCCATTCAAGCAGCTCAGGCATCAAGCCCGGAGGGTTGTCCGTCAGCGATTTGTCGTAATAGAACACCACCTGCGCCTTGCCCCAGGGCGCCTCCATGCCCTCCACCGGCACGGTAAAGTCGGTCGTTACTGCGGGGTTGTTCTCGGGGTCTGTCAGGCTGAAGTTCGGCAGCTGCCCGACCCAGGGGCCAAACAGCAGGCCTGCCTCCTTAAGCGTTGCGAAGTTCTCGCCGTTGATCCAGATCAGGTCAACAGCGCCTTCGGAGGTGTTGCCCCCCTGCTTTTCCGCAACGACCCGTGAAACGGCCTCGGCGGTATCACCCAGTTTCACGTGGACAAGGTCGATACCGTAACGTTCCTCGACCTGCGCCGCGGCCCAGCGGATGGTGTTATTGGTGTTCGATTCTCCGCCCCACGCGTTGAAATAGACCGTTTGTCCGCGCGCCTGCTCAACAATGGCCGGCCATTCATCGGGTACTGCGGCATGGCTGCCCAGCGGCAGCGCCAGGCTCACGGATAACGCCAGTAAAGTAGACTTCATCAGGACCTCTGTTTGTCGTTGTTGGTTGGTTAAAAGCCGTGCAGGCCACCGCTTAAGCCAGCAGCCGTTCCAGTTCATCGAATTCCGATACGACGGCGTCAATGACCGCCGGTTCCAGGTAATGGTTCGCCCGGTCCCGCACATGGGCATTGAGGGCATCTTCATTATGGGATTCAGACCAGTTCTGGCCCCTGTCCGGCCCGGATGTATCCCGGGACAATGCCAGCCACTTTGCGCACCAGGTCGTTGACCACAACCACATGAGTCGGCGAAGCGGCACATGCCAGGGGCGGTGATCGGCGCCCCTGGCACCGAAAGCCTGCTCCCATGACTGATACGCATAGGCGATATCGTGGGCCCCCAGAACGGCGTAAGAGTTCATGTCCCAGGTGGTCGAGGTGTACAGGGTGCTATGGGCCAGATCGAAGCCCGGGTAACTGATGCGACACTTTTCAAGATCCACCATCCAGGCAGCGCCTTGTTTGTCGACCAGAAAGTTGCCGGGGTGGGCATCAAAGGTGATCAGGCTTTCTGGCGGTCGCTCATCCAGGCCGGCCAGTCTGGTAGCAATCTCAAGCTGTTCCCGCACCCTGTTTTGAACGCAAGCGGACACACCGGCACGCGCCAGGAACTCCGCCTGAGTCCGGATTTCCCGAATCATGCTGACCAACGGATCTTCAGGAAGGCTCAGGCGCCGGTGACTCGCTTGCGGCACATCAACACGATGTATCCTCGCCAATGACAGGCTCAGAGACGCCACATGCTCAGGCAACGCCAATGGAACACCATCCACATAATCCAGCACCAAAGCTCCCCGGGGCAGCGTCGGGCTGACCGGTAACACCTGATGCAATGCTGGGGTCACCAAAGAGGGCGCCGCCGCCTGAAAACAGATTGCTTCGTGGGCCAGATGCGGTTCCGGGTCCAGGCCCACCTGGCTTTGTTTGGGAATACGCAGCAACTGGCCGCTGTCGCCAAGACGCACATGGGCGTGGGCCAACCCGGTGTCCGGGAGGAAGCGCAAGGATTGTCCGCGCCAGACGGTGTCCGCAAGGCGCTTTTCAAGGCCCGCTTCCGATATGCCAAGGGCGTGGAACAGTCCGCTTTGCCCGTGGTTCAGATTCCGGGTCATGATACTGCCACGACGCCATGTCGGCTGGCACGCCGCTGATTGCGCAGATCATCCAGCACCGGGCCGAGCACCTGGGCGAAATAGCGGTCACAGCCGATACAGAGATTTTGATAGGGCGAACCATCCGGCATTTCTGTGCGGGAAGCCTCAACAAAACGGTCAACGCTCCAGCCCTCGGTGATGCCCATACGCTCCGGCTTGCCGGCGTTGATTGCCTCCAGGGCGGGATGGCCTTTGAGGCTGTCGAGTATGTCGTATAAAGGTTCTTCCACCAGGTTGCCGATGGGGCTTTTGGTCTTCAGGCAACAGGGGTAAACATCCCCGGTGGGATCAATGGACACTTCGGAACCGGAACGACCATATTCAAGGAAATTGAGGCCGCCGGACCAGGCATTGCAGAAATTGTCGGTGAGGTTGGCCTTGGACAGACTGTTTTCCCAGGCTCGCCCCCGGGGCCAGAGTTTTCCGATCCAGGCATCATCGGTGGCGCCAAACGCGCTGTAAACGGGGCCTTCCTCGTCCATCCACTCACGATGGTCGGACTTCAGGCCAGAGCGGTGCATACCCGCTGCCTCGAATTCGCGGATAAGGGAGTCCAGCAGTTTGTCCTTGCGATCGCCTGCCATACCCACGTGATAGTCGTCGAGGCCGGACACCGAGATCATCCATACACCCCGGTCCAGGAGTTCACGAATGATTTTCGGCGTCAGCAGGTCTCCGGTGGTCTGAACCACAATGTTTACGCCGCCACGGTGCTGGTAGCGGTCGGTGATTCTTTCGAGGGCCGGGTAAAGCAGACGCTCCCGCACCGGGTCGGTAAGCACATCGCCGCCGGAGAGAATAATGCGGCTGCGCCGCCTGGGAATCGTGCCGTCAGGCAGTGGGTTGCGCCAATCCTCATAGGCCATCTCCCGGGGAAGATGATCCACAATCTGAGGCATGTTGCACTCGGCCTCTTGCAGAACATCCTCCAGCTCGTCTCGAACGTAGGGGCGGAGGCGGGTTTCGTAGCAGTGTTTGCAACGTCGGTGACAATGCCAACAGAGGACGTAATAGATGGATTCCACGGTCTTCGATCCTTGCTCGGTCAGAAAATTCAAGAATTTGAATCTTCAGGACACATGACTTTGGTGAAAGTTACAGAAACTCCGAAAAATAATGGGCGGTTTTTGACGATCAACAACTAACGCAATTCGGGAAAGTTAGCTCGCAGGTTCAAGGCCCAGTTGTAGTTGATGAACTTTATACCCGATGTGCCAACAACTCCTTCCACCACTGCAGAATCCGCCCAGTCCTCAATAAAAGCCTTTGTGGAACCGGATGCCTCGTTGAAATCGTCCTCATACCACTTGAACAATTCCGTCACGTAGAGGGTATCGCCTTGCATCATCAGGTGGCGGTCGGTATTCAATGCACGCCGGGTGTTCTCGGCCAGCAATCGTTCAAGGTTGTCAGCAGTATAGAGCGCGTTCCGCAGAGGTGGACATCCAACAGAGGCACAGTTCACCGCAAAGTGAACCCGCGCATCCTTCCAGCCCCGGGATTGATAATCCTTACCCAGCAAAACGCCTTTTTCGATCTGGCTCAAGCTGAAGCGCTCCCCGCCAATCACAAAGTTCTCCCGCTCAAAGACACTGTCGACAAAAGGATTTACCCGGCCACCGTAATCCCAGACGGATGAAACAAGCTGGCCATCCGGCCGTTCGGTAAGAATCTGTTCGAGCATGAAAAAATTGTAGGCATTAACCCAGAAGGCCACGGACTCTTTCTGAGCCTCCAGGGTTCCGGTATCAAATTCCGCCAGAGCTTTGCGCTGCTGTTCCAGAGTCTGCGCCAAATCTGTATCCGCCAATGCAGCTTGGTAATCAAAGGCAGAGACCAGCCCGTTTCCGGGCAATGTTTGTTCAATAAGATAGTTGGATAAAAGGCTTTGGTAGGGTTTGTAGAGGCCGGGATTGATATCCGCCCATACCAGGCCCGGCAATAGAACCCATGCAAGAAAGCCTGTCACTAATCGATATCCACGCATAATCACTCCCAAGTCAGTTTCGTCAGTAATACTTCAGAATCATGGCTACAGACAAAGACAACGCCGCTCTGTTACACAGGCGATGCTCGAAACCTCAGGTCTTAGTATCCAGGTGCAAAAAACGAGACAGTCGGGAATGGGGACGCCTGCTGAGATACAGCGGTAAGGTGCTCATGACGACCAGAATAACGACAGCGGCCACCACGGTCAGCAAAGGGCTCAGCTCAAAGCTGTGACCCAGTCCGGCAAAAACGAAGGTCATGGGCAGCATGCCGAGAGTGGTCGCGAGCGCATAACGCCAAAACGAGATTGCAGTCACACCGGCTGCATAACTGATCAGCGCAAACGAAAACAGCGGAATCAGACGAGTCAATGTCACCGCCATGAACAAAAAACGCTGGGACCCGGTGGCTGAAAATACCGGGTTATCGCCCAGTTTTCGTCGAACCGCCTCACGCCCCAGTACCCGCGCCAGATAAAAAGCAATGATGGAGCCGGCGAGGGCACCCGACACCGCAATCGCAGTTCCGGTGAACACTCCGTAAACGAGCCCTGAAGCAGCACTGATGGGCAGTGTCGGAATCGGTCCGACAACCACCGCGAGGATCATCAACAGCATCAGCAACAATGGCCCGGACATGCCCTGCTGGTTAAGCCACTCAGCCAACGCTTCTGGCGCCAGACTAACCGGCATACCCAATTGACGAAGAAGCAGCCAAATGACCCCCATCACGAGTGCGACTATGATCAGAAATGTGAGCCGGAAAGCCCATTGTGAACGGTTCATCAGGGTATTCTACCGGCCACGTTGAGAGCGGGAAGGGTTTTCGGGAATTTTCAGCTGTATCATCACGGTACCTGTTACTGATCGATCATTCAATATATAGTTGAGCAAACATTCAAAATCGCAATTAACGGTGATACCCATGGCGAGAAGTCCCAGTTTTGATCGGGAAGCGGCCCTTGGCCAGGCCATTGGTCTGTTCTGGAAGAGGGGCTATCACTGCAGCTCAATGAAGCAGATTGAGCACGCACTGGATATGCGTCCCGGCAGCATTTACGCAACGTTTGGCAACAAGGATGGCCTCTATTCTGAAGCTTTGGCCCGCTATGCCGAGGCTGGCGGTGCGGAGCTGGCCAAGCATATGGCAGGCTACGATTCCATTCTGGACGGGCTTAAAGGCTACCTGCGGAAAATCGCAAGTAGCTGTAGCGATAAAGACGGAGTGCCCAGCCGGGCCTGTCTCATCGTTAAAACCCTGCTGGAGGCGAGCAACACGCATGCGGGGCATTCAAAACAGGCCCGGGAAATTCTTGAAGCCATCGAGCAATCTTTCTCGGAATTGCTGGAGGAAGCCAAACAACGGGGCGAACTGAAAGACGCAACAGATTGCGCCCGTCTGGCACGGCTGATGCAAAGTCAGATCATGGGCCTGCGCTCTATTGCAGAGCGAAACCTCTCTGCCGGGGATCTGAAGGCGTTAGGCGACGATATGGCGCATATTCTTGACGCTTACTGACCCGGGACGAGCGCTGACTGGCGTCAGTCGCGGGTAGACGGGCAAGGCGTGCAGGCTGGCCGAACCAATACCTGAGAAGAGCGCACCGATATTGCAGCCAAAACCTAAGCGAGCACCGTAGCCCAGCAACAGGCCGCCCACCACCGCCGCCAGAAACGGGCGACCTTGCAGCTTGTTGCGACTGGCTTCGTTGAAACGATTAGCCAACCCCGCGGCCAGCATGGCGCCCAACAGCAGGCCAAAATTCATCACCGATGGAATGTTGGTGAGCAGCGAATCTTTCAAAGCCATGGCCGGGTAGTCCCACTGCCAGAACTCAAACTGACCCATGTCGACGCCGATGGCTTGCAGTGCTTTAGCGCCCCATACGTTGAACGCAAAGGTGATGCTCCAGGGCGCCCCACCGATGGCCAGGGTAAGAATATTACCAGCGGCCAGAATCAGAATGGCCCTGGTGAACGGCCAACGGCCGGTCACCAGAGTGCGCCAAAAACCTTGATCTTTCTGTTTCCACAAGAGTTCATCGCTGGCCACCTGGCCGTGGGCTTTGCGCTCAATGCGACTGACCCAGCAGCAACTTCACTCATGCCTTTCTCTCTTGCTGTCTAAAACATCACGCGGAATCAATTAAATACGTCGAGCAGTTTCGCTAAACCCTTCTTCTCCGCCTGCATCGGCCGATCGCTGTTTTGAGACCACTCTGCCATGGAGCCGTCATACAGCGCCACTTCGTCAAATCCGGCCAGTTCACTCAGCACAAACCAGTCGGTGGCGGCCCAGTGGGCGGTGTTGCAGAAGGCAATAGCGCGCTTGTCGCGATCCAGACTGGTGCTTTGCAGCTGGCCGGCAATGGTGTCGGAGTTCAGGTACCAGGCTTTGCCCTGCTGGCTGAGAAAGTTTTGATGGGGAAGATTCATTGCACCAGGAATGGTGCCAGCAGCTTTGGCCGCCGATGATTTTTCCTTACCGGTAAAATAGTCCGCCGGGCGGGCGTCTACCAGCTGGCCTTGATTCTGGCGAGCGTCGTCCACTTCCTCAAGCGTGGCGAGCAGCTTTGGTTGTAGCTCGCCTTTGAAAGCACCGAAAGGACGCTGGGCACCTTCACCACTGGCCACTTCAAATCCGGCCTCATTCCAGCCGGCGAAGCCGCCGTTCAAAATGGTCACCGCATCGTGGCCCAGTACCTTGAAAGTCCAGTACACCCGGGCAGCACTGCCAAAGTCGGTGGGGCCGGTACCGGCTGGCACGAGTACAACCGTATCGCCATTATTGATGCCCAGGCCGCTGATCAGCCGCTCCAGGCTGGACACCGGGGGCATAACACCATTTCACACAGGGGTTCTAACAGAATGGCATTATGGTTTCTTCATAAACGAATTAATAAACGTTAATTTATTCCTTTTTAGTATAAGCTCATAGTGCTTACCTTTGGCATTCGGGCAAATCCGGGTTCAGGGTATAGCTACCTGTCACTCGCGCGCTGGCCAATACGTGCCCTTTCATGGCATTACGCACGGTAGCACCGTCGAATTCTCCGCTAAGCCCCAGAGTTTCTATATCCAGGGCATGTACCTCGTAGTGGTAATGGTGCAGCAGCTCATCATTCCAGGGCGGGCACGGCCCATCATAGCCAAAGTAGGTGCCGGCCATATCCGGATTGCCTGCCAGAAACTGGGTGAAGTTGTTCACACCGCGCACGCCTACCGGGCCGCCGCCGAATTCTTTGCCCTTCGGAGTAACGCCGTCGCTGTCTTCGCCTTCCGGCAGGCAGCGCATGCGGGCAGGAATATCTACCAGCAGCCAGTGGAAGAAGTCGACCCGCGGAATGTCTTTGGAGATGGTTTTACCTTCCTGATTGGCATCGTCTGCGATGCTGGGCACGTCTGGATCAAACATCACAATGGCAAAGCTGCGCGTGCCTTCCGGCACTTGATCCCAGATCATTTCCGGGCTGCGATTAGCACCAAAACTCATGTGATCGTCTTCATGAAACACGCCGAAGGCAAACTTCTCTGATACAGGTTTACCGTCTTCAATTCCCGACACTGTCAGTTTCACGTCAAATTCTCCTTAGCCCTGGCCGCTTTTGGTCAGTGATTGATCATCAGTGATTGATCATCAGTGATTGATCGTCAACGTTTTTCAATACCATTATGGCAGAATTTCAGAAGATCTGTGATACAAAGGCCAACCATACAACAGCCGCTTTTTTATCAACCGACACTTTTTCGTCATCACTACTGCGTGGAACCATAGCCTGCCTTATGTTCAATAACGGAGAAATTATTCATCACGTACGCGACGCCCTGGGCAGTGTGCTGGTCATCGACGAGCGCAAACACCGGGTTCTGACGTTCAACTCCATTTTTGAACAGAGCAAGATAGACCGCCGCACACCCCATCTGCCCGTGCACGAATACAATCGCGCCATGATGCTGCCCGCCGCCTTCCATATGCCGGCCCGGGTAACCGTTCTGGGCCTGGGTGGAGGCGCGCTGGCGAGTGCTTTTCATCATCTGAACCCCGAATGCACCGTACACGTGGTGGAACTGCGACAGATTGTGGTGGATGTGGCGCGGGAATTTTTCAGCCTGCCGCAAACCGACCGCATGCAGGTTACGGTCGCGGACGCCCGCGTTGCGCTGGAGCAACTACCCGACGCCAGCAGCGATATGATCCTGGCTGACCTGTACAACGCCGATCGTATGAGCCCGGCCCAGTCACAGCGGGTTTTTATGGACAGCTGCGCCCGCGTATTAACAGACGACGGCTGGCTGGCACTGAACTACCATCGCCCACCCGTACCCAACGACGCCTGGTTCCGCCAGCTGAAGACGCATTTTCCGGTATTGCTGGTGTTCCGCAGCAAAACCAATAACACCGTGCTTTACGCCAGTAGGCAGCCGCTCGAAGCCATAAATGCCAAAGATCCGAAGCTGAACGCTCTGGAGCGCACGCTGCCCATTGGCTGGCGGAAACTGATGGCCAAAGTGAGCCGCCTGGAATAAAAATGAGTTGCTTGGAATAACGGGCACGGCGCTTCTGATGTCTTTACAAGTGCAATAACTCAGCAACATTGCTTACACGGTGTTCATTGTTTGCTGGCGCATGGCGCGTTAATATCACACGCTTGCCATGGGTCTCAGTCACGACAACAAAGCGCTTTTATACGCCAGCAGCAAGAGCGCTTTGTTCTCTTTTCTGTAAAGGCCCGATGCGATGATTGTCCCGAAAAATAAGACCAATAATAGTAGCCCACACCACATAGTCATCGTTGGCGGCGGTGCCGGCGGCCTTGAGCTGATCACCAGCCTTGGCAACACACTGGGAAAAAAAGGCAAAGCCCGCATTACCCTGGTGGATGCCGGTCTGACACACGTCTGGAAACCTCTGCTGCACGAAGTTGCCTCTGGCTCCTTAGACGCCAATGCCAACGAAATCAATTACCGCGCCCACGCTCGCAAACATCATTACGAATTTCAGCTCGGCTGCATGAGCGGCCTGAACCGCGCCACCAAAACCCTGGTGGTTGCGCCATTTATGGGTGAAGACGGCGTAGAAGTCGTGCCCGAAAGGGAAATTGCCTACGACACGCTGGTGATTTCTGTAGGCAGTACCGCGAATGATTTTGGCACCCCCGGGGCCCAGGAAAACTGCCTGTTTCTAGACAGTCTGATACAGGCCCGGCGCTTTCATAACCTGATGTTGAACGCATTTTTGCGCAAAAACCACGAAGCTCAGCAAGGCCGCCAACACCGCCTGCACATCAACATTATTGGCGCCGGTGCCACCGGTGTGGAGTTGGCTGCCGAATTGCGCCTGGCCTCGCGCGAACTGCCGGTGTACGGCATGAACCACCTGCGTGCGTCCGACGTGTCTATTTCGGTGATTGAAGCGGCCGACCGTATTTTGCCTGCGTTGCCCACACGACTGTCTTCTGCCGCAACTCGCGAGCTGGAACATCAGCACGTAAAGGTGCTGACGGGCCAACCGGTCAGCGAAATAAAAGAAAACATTATTGTGATGAAAGACGGCACCGAGCTGCCATCCGACATGACCATCTGGGCCGCTGGCATCAAGGCACCTGTATTTCTGAGTAAACTGGAAGGTATGGAAGTGAATCGTAGTAATCAATTGGTGGTGCTGCAAACCCTGCAAACCACCAATGACACAGATATTTTTGCCCTTGGCGATTGCGCCGCCTGCCCTCAACCAGGTTCCGAACGCCCGGTACCCCCTCGCGCCCAGGCTGCACACCAGCAGGCCGACGCGCTGTTCAAAACTCTGTGCAACCGCCTGCAAAGCAAAGCAGCCGTGCCATTTGTCTACAACGACCACGGCTCGCTGATCAACTTTAGCCACTACACCACCGTCGGTAACCTGATGGGTAATTTGTCGGGGCGCAGCATGTACATTGAAGGTAAGGTAGCGCGATTGTTTTACGCGTCTCTGTACCGTATGCACCAGGTGGCACTGCACGGTTTTCTGCGCACCGGCGTTATCTGGTTGATGGACAAAATCAGCCGGGCGATGCAGCCGCGTTTAAAGCTGCACTAAGATTTTCAGAGACGAATTGTGGAGCCAAACGGGAACCTACTAACGCTTCTGATAAGCCTCGGCCCAGGCCAGAGCAGCGTCTGCCGGTAGGGGCTTGCTGTAGAAAAAACCCTGAGCCTGCTCACAACCCATTTCGATCAGTTTGTCCTGCATGGCCTGGGTTTCAATGCCCTCTGCCACTACCCGGCGCTTGAAGTTCTTTGACAGGCTGATGATGGATTTTACGATCATCTCATCATCCGCATTGTTGAGCATGTCGCTAACAAACGAACGGTCGATCTTGATTTCCTGCGCCGGCAGGAGGCGAAAGTGGTTCAGCGAGGAATAGCCGGTACCAAAATCATCCAGGGATACTTGCACGCCCAGATCCCGGCATTCCAACAGAATGCCCATGATTCTTCCTGGATCGTTTAACGCCGTGGTTTCCAGCAGTTCAATAGTCAGGCGCGAGCGTACATCTGGATCGCAACCCTGCAAAGCCGCCTGCAAATCCTCTACCAACCTATCGCTAAGAAGGTGCGTAGGGCTCAGGTTGATACTCAGCGAATAAGGCAACCCCAGCTGTTTCCATTGCTGTAGCTTGGCCACCGCGTCTGTAATGACAAACCGGCCCACCGCCGCAGCGTATTCAGTGTGCTCCAATTGTGGCAAAAAGCTGATCGGCCCAAGTAACCCTTTCTTTGGGTGATTCCAGCGGATCAAGGCTTCGAAGCCTTCCACCCGATGGTTAGCCAGAACAATTTTGGGTTGCAGGTACATTTCAAACTGGGTTTCGCCCAGCGCCTTGGCGGTCTGTTCTAAAACTCGCCCCTGCTCAACCCGGTTCACATACGTTTCGACATCAAAAATACTGTAGCGATTGCGACCGGCATCTTTTGCCGCGTACATGGCCTGATCAGCATGCCTAAAGAGCAGATCCGGTGTGGACTGGTCCCTTGGGTATAAGGTGACACCCATACTGGCCGCAAGATCAAGGGTGACACCCTGGTGGTTTATCGGACGCCGAATCGCTTCAAGCATACGCTCGTAAACCGCGTTATTTTCGACATCACGGATAATGGCTACAAATTCATCACCCCCCAAGCGGGCAATAATGTCGCACTCGCGAAGAACGTGCTTAAGCCGCGCAGCAACGGTTTTCAAAACCGCATCGCCTACTGAGTGACCGTAGTCGTCATTTATCTCTTTAAAACCGTCCAGGTCAATAAAGCAGATGGACAGGGCGCCTTGGCGCTGGTCCGCGAGCGTCAGCTCCTGTTCGAACAGTTCGGTTAACTGCCTGCGATTGGGCAAACCCGTCAGAGAATCGAAATTTGCTGCCTGTTCAAGATCCTTCTGGTGTTCCTGCCGCTCCTTGTACATGCGCTTACGCTCAATCAACTGGCCCACCGTCTGCAACAGTGGTTCAAGCTCGATGGCCAATTTATTGGTGTACCCCTCCGGGCGGTTGGCAAGCCCCACCAGACCAACGCGGTTATCACCAGAAAATATGGGAACGCCCATATAACGGGTAATCTGCGGGTGGCCGGGCGGCAACCCGCCAGCTCTGCTATCGCTTGCAAACTCGTTACTTAACAACACGTCGTTCGATAACATCGAAGCGCCAATAAGGCTATCCAGCCGTTCAAAAAGCATGCCTCTTGTTTTGCGCTGCTGAAAACGCTTTGCCGAATCCGAGCTCCAGGAAATATCGGTTATGGCGCCTACGCGTAGATAAGGGCTATTGTCGCTATTGGTCAGCACCTCGCCGATAAATCCGAACTGGCTGTCGGTCAACACCAGCAGATCGCTTAACAAAATTTCAAACGCGGCGTCCTGATCATCATCTGTGTGGAAAGTGTTCTGGGCCCTTTGAATGGCTCGATTCAACCGCGACACTGGAACCTGCTTCTGATACTGCGACGCGTGGTAAAAACGTTCCACATCATCTTCAATCAGGCTGGCGAGCGTTCTTAATACATCCAGCTCGTGTTCCGGAATGTCACGCGGTTTACGGTCGATAATACACAGGGTTCCCATTTTGAACCCCCCAGGCTCCCGCACGGGCATACCGGCATAAAACCGGATGTGTGGTTCACCCGTCACCAGAGGGTTGTTGCAAAAGCGCTCATCTTTGGTCGCGTCCGGGACGACGAACACCGAATCCTGTCTGATGGCGTGGTCGCAAAAAGCGACGCAGCGCGGTGTCTCGCTGACATCCAGACCACGTTTAGATTTGAACCATTGCCGCTTTTCATCCAGCAGTGAAAATAGAGCAATAGGGGTGTTGTAGAAGCGCCGCGCCAGGTTAATAAGGCGATCGAAGCGTTCTTCTGAACCTGTATCCATGATCGCCAATCGCTCAAGTGCGGCGAGGCGACGTTTTTCCCGAGTGACTGGATCCATAAGCTTCTTCCCATAGTGCCGGGTAGATAGTGCCGGGCAGATAATGCTGCGGCCGTCTAAATCGACCGTTCTGTAATTTACGACTGAACCCGATACGCGGTGTAAGGTGCTCTCGGCGTCAAGCATTCGCTCTAAGCACTTATCCACAGACTAGGCGTCAACGTGCCATTAACAATACCATGAATTTCACAGTTTGCACTTTGGGTAAGCTGAGCCAGACTGCACACTTCGCAGCCTCCATTGCAAAGCCACGACCATACTCACCGGCGCACGCAGCATTAATTGCCATAAATTAGCTTGCTACGTACATAGCCATAGATCCGCTGCTAGACAAGGGTATCGGCGGTTTATGCCTGGTCGATCCGCGAGGTTAAACTCTTGAAAAAATACCACTTTCAGCCACTTTATTTTATCCCCCATGACACATCCGAGCTAGAGCCTGGCGCTGGCAGAAGTGGATAGCAACGTACACAAGCTTGTGATGCAGCGAAAATCTAAGATACAGCCTGCAGCTTAGCGATGGTTTTTTGCGCCAACGGTGACAACTCTGCTCCTTCGCTGTTGGCATAAGCGATCACCTGCTGCTTCATGCTGCGAGCCCAGAACTTCTGCAGGTGGCCGGCGGCAATGTCGGTCACCTGGTCGCCGTCACCGTGGTGCAGGTTGTTGGCAATAATCTGGTCGATCATTTTGATCAGGTTGGTTAATTGCTGGTCACTCACAAGGTGTTCTCCTGAGCAGTGTCATCAACGGGGGCGTAGATGACGTGGCGGCCCGGGCGGGCAAAGCCAATAAGGTTCATGCCGCTTTCGCGGGCTTCGCGGATAGCAAGCGCCGTTGGCGCGGATACCGCCACCAACGTGCTGATGCCAACGCTTGCGCTCTTCTGCACCATTTCAAAACTGGCGCGGCTGGAGATCAACGCAAAACCCTTGTCAAAAGCCTGATCGCCACCCTCACGCAGGCGAGCTCCGATCAACTTATCCAACGCGTTATGGCGGCCAACGTCTTCTCGTGCCTGAACAATCTGCCCGCGGCTATCGCACCAGGCCGCCCCGTGGGTGGCGCCGGTTTGCAGCTGCAATGGCTGGTGATTTTTCAAGCTATGAAGCGCGGCCTGAACCGCGTCGTCTGCGGGCAACGGCTGCGCCGGAACCCGGGCAATCGCCCGCGCAACGTGGGCCAAAGATTCGGTACCGCAAAGCCCGCAACCGGTGCGGCCAACCATGTTACGGCGCTGCTCGCGCAAACGCGCATAACAGTCGCCGGCAATGTGCATGTCGATTTCTACACCGTCTGGTGTGGGCTTTATCTCGATGCTGAACAGTTGCTCTGGCTTTTCAAGAATACCCTCACTGATGCTAAAGCCCAGAGCAAAGTCTTCCAGGTCACAGGGCGACGCCATCATCACCGCATGGGACACGCCGTTGTACACCATGGCCACCGGCACTTCTTCGGCGACCCAGTCCTCGCCCGGCGCGCCGTCGATGCCTCCGCGCACGTTCACCATCGCCGCACTCACCGGTGCAGGGCATTCACCGGTGAGTGCGGCTGTGGCGTCAGGCGATCCGTTATTTGAGGGCGCTTGCATGGGCATCACCCGAATGCTCCTTAGCCGGTTTTGCAAAGTCCTGCTGGCGTTTGTCGAAGTCAACAAAGTTACGCTGCCAGTCAGATGGCTGGGACACTTTTTCTACCTGCACCGCGGTAACCTTGTATTCTGGGCAATTGGTGGCCCAGTCTGAGTTATCCGTCGTGATCACGTTGGCGCCGCTGCCCGGGTGATGGAAGGTGGTGAAGACCACGCCGGGTAGCATACGGGTACTGAGTTTTGCCCGCAGCACGGTGTGGCCTACGCGGCTGCTGATGCCCAGCCAGTCGCCTTCTTTTACACCGCGCAGTTCGGCATCACTAGGATGCAGTTCCAACAGATCTTCTTCGTGCCAGTCGCTGTTTCTGGTACGGCGAGTCTGCGCGCCTACGTTGTACTGCGACAGTATGCGCCCGGTGGTCAGCAACAGCGGGAAGCGGCGGCTGGAACGTTCTTCGGTGGCCAAGTATTCGGTCACCGCAAAGCGGCCCTTGCCAATGGGGAAATCCAGAGTGTGCATGGTGGGCGTGCCATCCGGATGCTCGTCGTTACACGGCCACTGAATGCTACCCAACCGCTCCAGTTTTTCGTAATTTACGCCGGTGAAGGTGGGTGTTAATGAGGCAATTTCATCCATAATTTCCGAAGGATGATTGTAGTGCATCGGATAACCCAAGGCATTCGACAGCGCCACGGTGACTTCCCAGTCTTCCATGCCGGCAATCGGCTCCATCACTTTGCGCACGCGGTTGATACGGCGCTCGGCGTTGGTGAAGGTGCCGTTCTTTTCCAGAAAGGTCGAACCCGGCAGCAACACGTGAGCAAACTTGGCGGTTTCGTTCAGGAAAATATCCTGCACAATCAGGCAGTCCAGTGCTTTTAAAGCGGCTTCCACATGATGGGTGTTGGGGTCTGATTGGGCGATATCCTCGCCCTGCACATACAGCGCCTTGAAGGTACCGGCGATGGCGGCGTCAAACATGTTGGGAATACGCAGCCCGGGCTCGTGGTCAATTTCCACACCCCACACCGACTTGAAGCGGTCTCTCACCTCCGGGTCACTCACGTGCTGATAGCCCGGCAACTCGTGGGGGAAAGACCCCATATCGCAAGAGCCCTGCACGTTGTTCTGGCCCCGCAGCGGGTTCACACCGCCGCCTTCGCGGCCGATGTTGCCGGTAGCCAGCGCCAGGTTGGCGATGCCCATTACCATGGTGGAGCCCTGGCTGTGCTCGGTAACACCCAGGCCGTAGTAAATCGCGCCATTTTCGGCTTCGGCGTAAATTCGCGCCGCTTCCCGAACCTTGGCTGCCGGCACGCCGGTGATTTCTTCCATGGCTTCCGGGGAGTTGCGTTCCTCGGCAATAAAGGTGCGCCAAGCGTTGTAGGCTTCCGTATCGCAGCGGCTGTTTATAAATTCTCTGTCTTCCAGGCCTTCGGTCACCACCACGTGAGCCATGGCGTTTACCATGGCCACGTTAGTGCCGGGGCGCAGCGGCAAGTGCAGGCCTTCATCCGCGTGAGGCGTTTTCAAAACGTCGATACGGCGGGGGTCAATCACCACCAACTTGGCGCCCTGGCGCAAGCGCCGGCGCATCAGCGAACCAAACACCGGGTGGGCGTCAGTGGGGTTAGCACCAATCACCACAATGGCGTCAGCTTTCATCACCGAGTCAAAAGTCTGGGTACCGGCGGATTCGCCCAGGGTGGTTTTTAAACCGTAACCGGTGGGGGAATGGCACACCCGCGCGCAGGTGTCGGTGTTGTTGTTGCCAAACGCCGCCCGCACCAGTTTTTGTACCAGATAGGTTTCTTCGTTGGTGCAGCGTGAAGAGGTAATGCCGCCAATGCTTTCACGACCGAATTCGGCCTGAATGCCTTTGAGTTTTCTGGCGGAAAACGCCAATGCTTCGTCCCAGGACACCACTTGCCACGGATCGTTGATGGATTCACGAATCATCGGTTCTTTGATGCGGTCTTTGTGGGTGGCGTAGCCAAAAGCAAAACGGCCTTTCACACAAGAGTGACCATGATTGGCTTCGCCACCTTTGTAAGGAACCATGCGCACTAACTGCTCGCCTTTCATTTCCGCTTTAAATGAGCAGCCAACACCGCAATAAGCGCACGTGGTCACTACACTGTGCTCAGGCTGACCGGCGTCGATCACGCTCTTTTCCATCAGCGTGGAGGTGGGGCAAGCTTGCACACAGGCGCCACAAGACACGCATTCGGAATCCATAAACGGATCGTTCTGGCTGGCAGAGACGATAGAATCAAAGCCGCGGCCTTCGATGGTCAAGGCAAACGTGCCCTGTACTTCTTCACAGGCGCGCACGCAGCGGGAACACACGATGCACTTGCTGGGGTCGAAACTAAAGTACGGGTTAGAATCGTCAATTTCCGCATCCAGATGGTTCTTGCCATCAAAACCATAACGTACTTCCCGCAGGCCTACGGCGCCGGCCACATCCTGCAATTCGCAGTCGCCGTTGGCCGGACACGTCAGGCAGTCCAACGGGTGGTCAGAAATATACAACTCCATGATATTGCGGCGCAATTTCGCCAGCTTGCCGGTCTGGGTGGTCACGTCCATGCCTTCAGACACCGACGTGGTGCACGAAGCCGGGTAGCCGCGGCGACCTTCGATCTCTACCGCGCACAGGCGGCAAGAGCCAAAAGGCTCCAGGTTGTCAGACGCACACAGTTTGGGGATGTTGATGCCGGCCAGCGCCGCCGCCCGCAGCACCGAGGTACCTTCGGGAACAGCAATCTCGCGGCCGTCGATAGACACCGACACCAAGGTTTCGGAGACCCTTGCCGGGGTACCAAAATCAAAGTCGGGGTTCAGGGCGCTCTTACCGGCTTCGTAGCTTTGGGTGCCTGGGTCGTAATAGTGCAACATGTCATGCCTCCACTGGGCGCGAACGGGCCATCAAGTCTTCGGGAAAGTGTTTCATCACGCTTTGTACCGGGAAGGGCGTCATGCCGCCCATGGCACACAGCGAGCCGTCTACCATAGTTTCGCAAAGTTCCTGCAGCAACACCAAGTTGTTATCGCGGTTGGTACCGGCACGTATGCGGTCAATCACTTCGACACCGCGCACTGAGCCAATTCGGCAAGGCGTGCACTTGCCACAGGATTCTACGGCACAGAACTCCATGGCAAAACGGGCCTGCTCGCCCATATCCACTGTGTCATCAAACGCCACTACGCCGCCGTGGCCGATGCCTGCGCCCAATTTGGCGAAAGCTTCGTAATCCATGGGCGTGTCCCACTGACTTTCTGGCAGGTACGCCATCAACGGACCGCCTACCTGCACCGCTCTCATGGGCCGGCCGGTAAAAGTACCACCGCCAAAATCTTCCAGCACTTTGCGCAAGCTCGCGCCGAAGGCAATCTCAATCAGGCCTCCGTGTTTGATGTTGCCCGCCAGTTGAATGGGCAGGGTGCCCAAAGAGCGGCCCATGCCGTAGTCTGCATAGGCTTTGCCGCCGTGGGCCATGATGTAGGGCACGGCGGCCAGAGACAGCACGTTGTTCACGACTGTAGGCTGACCAAAAAGACCCTTTATGGCAGGTAGTGGCGGCTTGGAGCGAACCAGCCCGCGCTTGCCTTCCAGGCTCTCCAGCAGCGAGGTTTCTTCGCCGCAAATATACGCGCCGGCGCCCAAGCGAACTTCCAGACGGAAGCTGCGGCCGTTGCCGCAGACGTTATCGCCCAAATAACCGAGTACTTCGGCTCTGCGGATGGCTTCGTCCAGCATCTTTTGCGACAGCAGGTATTCCGAGCGCACGTAAATAAAGCCCAGAGTGGCACCGACCGCCAGGCCGGCAATGGTCATGCCTTCTATCAACATGTAGGGGTCGCACTCCATCACCAGGCGATCGGCGAAGGTACCGGAATCGCCCTCATCGGCGTTGCATACCACGTATTTCTGCTGGTTTTGGGGCTCGTCCAGCACGGTCTGCCATTTGATGCCGGCCGGGAAAGCGGCGCCGCCACGACCGCGCAGGCCAGACGCTTTTACTTCATCCACAATGCCTTGGAGGGTCAGCGCCGCGGCTTTTTTCAAACCAACAAAACCGCCGTGGGCGATATAGTCTTCAATACAAATCGGGTCGGTAATACCAATGCGGGCAAACGTCAGGCGTTGTTGTTGCTGCAAGTACGAGTGCTGGGAAATGTCCCCCAGAAACAGCGGGTGTTCGGGGTTACCGTCAAACAAACCGGCGGCCACCAGCTCATCCACCTGTTCCGGTTCCACCGGGCCATAAGCCACGCGACCATAAGGGGTTTGTACTTCCACCAAAGGTTCCAGCCAGAACAGACCACGGGAGCCGTTACGCACCAGATGAAGCTCAATATTTTTTTGAGCTGCCGCCTGTTGAAGCTTCTGTGCTACGCGGTCTGCGCCCAAAGACAAGGCGGTGGTATCGCAGGGCACATAAATTGTTGTTGTCATGGAGTTTGCTCCTGCCTTTATTTTAGCTGAAGAACAGACGTTGTGAGGGTGTCTACCAGCTGGTCGAATTTCTGCGGCGTTACGCGGCCGATAATGTCATTGTTCACACGGATAGACGGGCCGCAGGCGCAGTTGCCCAGGCAATACACAGGCACAAGAGTGAACTCGTTGTCGGCGGTGGTATCGTGATAGCCCACACTCAGGCGTTCCTGCACATGGCGCTCAAGAGCGCGCCCGCCGCGAGCCTGGCAGGCTTCGGCACGGCACACCTCCAGCAGATTGCTGCCAGACGGGTGAGTGCGGAAATGGTGGTAAAAGCTGATAACACCGTGAATATCGGCGCGGGTCTGCTGCAACATTTCCGCAATAATGGGTACAGCGCCTTCCGGCACATAACCCACGCGGTCTTGTATCGCGTGCAAAATAGGTAAAAGCGCACCGGGTTTGTGCTGGAGGGCAGCGACTTCCTGACGAATAATCTCAGGGCTCCAATCGCCTGCCACAGGCATGGACATAACCGCCGCCTTTGGGTCGGCTGTCTCTGACATATGCATAATTGTTCCTACCTGTTTTTGTTCTGGTACAGTAATCGTTCGCTCAACAGTGCCTAAACTAGCACTCTGCCCTAACCTACGGAATATGAATAAAAGTGCATAACAAAAAACTGAATATCTCACCCGCCTGGATTTTCCGTACCGCCAACGGCGAATTGTTTGAGCCGGTTCTGTTCCGCCTGCTTGAAGGCATTCGCGACACCGGTAAACTTACCGCAGCCGCTACAAACGCGGGTATTTCCTATCGCCACGCCTGGAACCTGCTTAACCGTGGCGGCCATATTATTGGATTGCCACTGGTCATCATGCGTAAAGGCCAAGGCTCCCAACTGTCCCCCCTGGGCGAAAAACTGCTGTGGGCAGAGCATCGGGTCGACGCGCGCTTAGGGCCGCAAATAGACAGCATGACTGCCGAACTGAATGACCAGATTCAGCAACTGCTGGCCAACACAAAACCAACGCTGCGCCTGCACGCCAGCCACGGTTATGCAGTGGCACTGCTGCCCGAAGTGGCAGAACAGCTGAACATAAACCTGCAATATCGTAATCCTGCGGAAGCGATTTCCGCGCTCAATCGCGGTGAATGCGACATCGCCAGCTTCCACCTGCCTACTTGTCCGCAGTTGGCTCGCCAAGTTTTAAGCCACTACCGGGATTTACTCAGCGACGGCAGCCATCGACTGATTCGTTTTGTGACCAGACGCGAAGGCCTGATGCTGCGCAAAGGCGAACATCCGCAGGTGCGCAGCCTGAAAGACTTCAGCGAATCCGGATTGCGCTTTATCAGCCGCGACTTGCATTCCGGTACCCGTATCCTGTTCAATCTGCTGCTGGAGCAGCAGGGGCTTTCTCCAAAGCAATGTACAAGCCGATCAGGAACGGAATACCCACCGCCAGCTACCCCACTATAATGTAAAGCGTACGGTCGTACGCCAGCGCCGGCGCTACTTCCGCGCCTAACTGCACCTCGTGAATCATCGCGATGATTATCGAGCCTATAAGGCCTGCCGCGGTCCAGGTGGTCAGCAGCCGACCGTAAATAGCACCGACCATCTGGGTGCCGAAAACGTCAGCCAGATAAGCAGGCACGGTAGTAAAATCGCCGTCATACATACTCATGATCACGCAAATGAAAATCACAAACATGCCCGCCATACCCAAGTGTCCCCAGGTGGGCAACAGGCAGTACATAGCAATGCCGAGAACAAAGAAGACGAGATAGGTGTTTTTGCGGCCAAGCTTGTCCGAAAGCGATGCCCAGAACAGGCGACCCACGCTGTTGAACAGACTGATCAGGCCAACCAGCCCGGCCGCTGCCGCCACAACGGCGGTTTTCTGAGCGGCAGTGAGCGCCACTGCAGAGTCTTTAATGCCCACAAGCGCGCCGCCAAAAACATCCTGCAGCATGGGGCTGGCCATGGAAATCACCGCAATACCCGCTGTTACGTTCAAAAACAGTACGCTCCAGATCATCCAGAACTGATGGGTTTTCCAGGCTCTATTGAGGTGTACATGGCCGTGGGTGATCATGGCATTGGCTTGTTTACCCTGGGGTGGCTCCCAACCCGTCGGTTTCCAACCATTGGGTGGCACACGAAAGCCCAGAGCGCCGGCCATCATCACAAAAAAGTAGATGACGCCCATCACCATTAACGTGCTGGCCACACCTTTACCACCGTCCGCAGAAAAGTAGCCCATCAGCCAAACCGCCAGCGGGGCACCCACCATGGCACCGCCGCCATAACCCATAATCGCAAAGCCGGTCGCCATGCCGCGGCGGTCGGGAAACCATTTAATCAGCGTAGACACCGGGGTGATATAACCCAAACCCTGGCCAATACCACCCAGCACACCACAGCCCAGATACAACAGCCACAGTTGATGGGTCATTACACCCACGCCACCCAGAATCATGCCTCCACCCCAGCATACCGCTGCGATGGCGCCGGCTTTACGCGGGCCGGCGTGTTCCAGCCAGGCACCCCACACCGCGGCCGAAATGCCCAGCATGGCTATAAAAATACCGAAGGTATAAGTCACATGGCTGACGGCCCAGTTGCAGGACGTGGTCGTCATTGCCTGAAGTATGCCGATATCGGCGCAGGCCACCGGGTCTGCAGCCGTCACCAAATTGGCCATAGGCAGCCAAAACACCGAAAAGCCGTAGGCCATGCCGATACAAAGATGAATCGCTAGCGCCGCAGTGGGTACCAACCAACGATTGAAATTGGGGCCTGCAACCGTGTTTTCACGGTCAAAAAAACCGGGGTTGGAGCGCGCTTCGTCGCCGTTTTGTAAACGGTCTAGTGCTATGCCATCCATCAATAACCTTTATTTTGTTGTTGTCATTTTGTTATTTTTCACAGCTTGAAACTGATCACTCAGCACTGATATATGCACACAAAAACATATATCGCTGACTGATAAATTAACGGGATTGAGTATTAATGTGATTCTTTAGATAGTCAAACAGCAAATAAGGATTTAACGTATGAATTCATGTGCATATGTACACCTCTAGACAACCGTCCTTTAACCCCCAACAACAACGCCTGCGACATACCCGGCGCAACCCGCACCGACTCTACTTGTTAACCGTGCCAGCTATGGGCAGACTTAAAGCAGGCCAACGCGAACCTTTTGCCTGGCCCTGCTTGCCATTCTTGATGTGGAGTTGTGATGGACCCGATGCTCACCCTGGTGGGTGCCCTGATGCTGGTGATCAGCATTGTTTTAAGCCCGCTGTCTAGCCGGGTAGGTATGCCTGTGCTGCTGATTTTTTTGGCGGTTGGCATGATGATGGGCGAAGACGGGCCAGGCGGCATTCGTTTTGATGATTACCAGCTGGCGTTTCTGATCGCCAATCTGGCCCTGGGCGTGATTCTGCTAGACGGTGGTATGCGCACCCGTGCTGAAACCTTCCGTGTTGGCCTGCGCCCCGCTTTGGTATTGGCCACCCTCGGTGTTTTTCTAACCGCTGCCGGCGCAGCCGTAGTCGCTTGGTGGGTGTTTGATTTGCATTGGATGCTGGCGCTACTGGTCGGCGCCATTATCTCGTCTACCGACGCTGCAGTGGTGTTCTCGATGCTGCAAGGCAGCGGCATTCATCTCAACGAGCGTGTCAGCGCCACGTTAGAAATCGAGTCTGGCAGCAACGACCCCATGGCCATTTTCCTGACGTTGCTGATGGTCACGCTGATTGGCAACGCAGGTGAGAACACCGTTGGCTCCGCCCTGCTGTTACTGGTGGAACAGTTTGGTATTGGCAGTGTTGCCGGATTAATCGGTGGCGTAGCCGTCGTCGCACTGGCCAATCGGATGCGCCTGGCACCGCCGCTTTACCCACTGCTGGTAGCCGCCGGTGGTATTGCGGTATTTTCTGCCACCAACGCTTTGGGCGGCAGTGGCTTTTTGGCGATTTACCTGACCGGTGTGGTCATTGGTAACCGGCCTGTACGCATGATGCCGATGATTCTGCAGGTGCACGATGGTTTGGCTTGGCTGGCGCAGCTGTGCCTGTTTCTTATGCTTGGACTTTTGGTGACCCCGTCGGAGTTACTGCCCCTGGCGGGCGGAGGCCTGATATTGGCGCTGGCACTCATTTTCGTGATTCGGCCGCTCACGGTAATGGCCACACTCTGGCCATTTGGCTTCAACCGCCGTGAGCTGGGTTTTATCAGCTGGGTGGGCCTGCGCGGTGCGGTGCCTATTGTGCTGGCACTGTTCCCCATTATTGCCGGCCTGCCAGACGCGCAACTGGTTTTCCACGCTGCCTTCTTTATCGTGCTGGTGTCATTGCTGGTTCAGGGCACCACCATGGCACCTTTGGCGCGCTGGCTAAAGCTGGAAGTACCCGCCGACAACGCCCCGTTTCGCCGCTTTCCGCTGGACGCTCCGGCCGCCGGCGATCATGAATTAATGCTGTTCCCACTGCGGGGCAAAAACTGGGAACTGCCGCGGCGCCTGGACCAGCTCAAGCTTCCGGATAACACAGCGGTGGCCGGCGTATTCCGAAACCGATTGTGCCTACAGTCACAAGCCGATCTTGAAGTGATTCAGGGCGACGTTATCGCCGTATTTTCCACGCCAGGCGTTTTACCGGAGCTGAACAAATCTCTCAGCGGTGCCTACACGCCCAGCCACTTGGCCGAACGTGCTTTCTTTGGCGACTTTGTGCTGAACGGCGACGCTCTGCTGGGCGATGTAGAGCAGGTTTACGGCATTGAATTTGATGAACTGCCGCCCGACTTGTCACTCGCTGAATGCTTTGCCCAACGGACCAAGGGCCGCCCGGTTATTGGCGACCTGGTTGCTCTGGGGCCGGTTACGCTGGTGGTGCGTTCAATGAACGGCGACACCGTTGCCAAGGTAGGCCTGAAAATGGACGCCCAGCAAAACGCAGCCAAGGCAAAACATAACAACACCAAAGATGACAAAACCCATTAACAACTGCACCTTCAGTCATGATATAAACATTTTGAATTAACATTAATCATTGGTAAGTCGGTTTTATGAGTATGGGTCGATTGTTTGTTTTATGTTCACTGCTGCTGACTTTACTCACGCCCCAGGCCCTGGCTTCGGATTTGCTGGCACGAGCAGACACCCGTCTGCCATTTTCGCATTCGTCAGACATCGACCAGCTACCGTCCATCACCAAAGTACTGGTGCAAAAAGGCGAGCGTTCACTGCAGTTACTCAATGGTGAGCAGGTTATCCGCCAATATCGAATTTCACTGGGTGACAATCCCCAGGGCCACAAGCTTTACGAGGGCGACAGCCGCACCCCCGAAGGCGAATACTCCCTGGATTGGCGCAATGCTGGCAGTTCATTTTACAAGTCTATTCATATTTCCTACCCCAGCGCCAGAGACCGTGAAATGGCCGAAAACTGGGGTCTGAACCCAGGCGGCAGCATCATGATTCACGGCCTGCCCAACGGCACCGACGACGATTTTGCTTTTGCTTTTTTTGGACTTGATTGGACTGACGGCTGCATTGCCGTCAGCAATCAAGAGATTGATGAAATCTGGCAACTGGTAAGCGATGGCACTCCGATTGAGATCCTGCCCTGAAGCCCTTGTTGGAAGTTAAGCTAAGTGCCGGCATTAGAATAGTTTTCTAACATGAAACGCCGTATAAGATTACGTTGTTGTCATAAGCTTCGGACATTTACCTACGCTTAGTTAACATTTGGTGGCAGACTGATTTACAATGTCGGCTGCTTCGGTGGTTAGTCGCCTATTAGACCTGTATTAGCAGGAGGCGAGTTGACGGGATGTCAGCTACATTGATTATCGGACTTCGGGAAATACAACGACTAATAAGGGGATTTGCAATGCGTAAACTGACGATCGCTGGGTTTGCACTGGCAGCTGCTTTGACTGCTGGTTGTGCCACTACTGATGACGCTGCTATGAGCGAAGCCAATGCTACAGCTAATTCAGCTGAGCAAACGGCTGAAAATGCAATGAACACCGCGAACAGCGCCGCCAGCTCTGCACGCTCTGCCAAGCAGACAGCTGACGTAGCACTGGCTGCTGCCAAAGCTGCTCAAAAATCCGCTGACGAAGCCAACGAGCGCGCCAAGCGCATGCTTGAGCAAGCCAGCATGAAGTAAGCTTTGTACTATAAGAAAGGCCGGTAACTCCGGCCTTTTTTTGTGTCTTAATTTTGTATCTGGAGCCGCCACGCTTGGGCGATCTCTGGCACTTGCGCTTAAAAATACAGCTGTTGCCCAGCATTTTCCAGGGCCTTTACAGACTCACCTTTCGCCACCGATGTGATTTTCTCACCAATCACCGTGGGCAAACCGCTTGCCTGATCAACTGCAATTTCAATCGCCCTGCGCCGTACTTCCACTTCCGGGTGAGCAATAGCCAAACGCTCCAACTGTTCCACGGTAGCCAGCCAAAGCTTGTTGCGGTCCGCTGCCGAATAATCTTCCTCGGGCCGATGTACTTCCAGCCACACCTGACCATTGGCGACACCCACTTTCACCGATTGACGGACTATCTGCACCGGTGTGCCCTTTGCAATCTGATAAGCAAAACGCGAAATGTCTTCGTTATACATGCGGAAACAACCGTGGCTGACCGCCATGCCGACACCGAATTTTTTATTGGTGCCATGAATTAAATAGCCTTTTTCACTCAGAATAAGCGCATGGCTACCCAACGGGTTATCTGGCCCCGGCGGAATCATCCGCGGCAGGAAATCGCCAACAGCGGCGTGCTCGGCGCGAATACTCTCAGGCGGGTACCAAGCTGGCGACGTCAGCGCCATGGTCACCTGAGCGTTCGTTAACGGTGATGGGTTTTCTTCGGTACCAACGCCCACCGGGTAAACCTGAACGCCGCTGTCGGTAAAGTAATAAAGGCGATATTCCGCCAGGTTGATCACAATACCTTCGCGCTTCGCATCCGGCATAACATAGTGCCGGGGCAAAGTAATACTGGTGCCTTCGCCAGGCAGCCACGGGTCTACTCCAGGGTTGGCTTTCACCAATTCCAGATAACCCAGAGCCTCAGCGATACCTATATTTGCAAAGGTGTCTTCGTAGCGGGTTGTAAACACACTCAACTGCCCGGCCATATCGCCCTGAATACTGTAGGTAGCCACTCTTGCTGCCTTATCAGCCGGAACAGGATTCACTGCGCCCTGAGCCAGCAGCAAAGGCGAAAAGGCTGCACTCAGCAACAGTGTCAATAAACGCATTTTCACACCCATAACATTCTACTCAGAGACAGAAATAGACAAAATTAAGACCCCGGACCCAACCAGGAGTTCCATTACGCAAAGGCCACAAAATGAGCCCGACGGCAGAGCGAGTAGATTACTGGCGCTTGGCTACAAAAGGCAATGAATACCGGCGCTATCAGGTGCGCATTTTCCACACTGGAATAATCGCCAGCGCCAAAAATACCGCCACCATCCACCAGGCAAACTGAAACGCCTCTACGGTGGGCATGCCGTTTTGATGATCACCGTGTTCGATGGCCAATGCGACCATGTTGACACCAAAGGCCCCGCCAAGCTGTCGGGTAAAGCTGATGGTACTGGACCCTGCGCCCAGCTCCTCTGGCGCCAAAGGATTCAACGCACCCATCGACAGTGCCGGCAACATAAAACCTATACCAACCCTTCCCACCGCTGCCCACAGAGCCAGCCAGCCCAGAGGCGTTTCGAAGCCAGACAACGCAAACAGTGTGGCCGACAAGGTAAATGCCAGAATGCCAAAAATAACCAGTTTACGACTGCTGTGTTTGTCCGCCATATTGCCGGCAATAGGAAAAACAATGCCCAAAACGATACCCGCAGGCAACATTAACAAACCGGCCTCGGTGGCACTGGAACCCAATGCGGTCTGAGCGAATAGAGGAATCAGGTAGGTGGAGCCGAACAACGCCAGGCCCATAGCCATGGCGCCTAGATTGGCGTACAAAAACACCGGTTTGCGCAATAGAGCAATATTCACCAAGGGGTGCCTGGCAGTGCGTTCACGCCACACGAATAACGTCAGGAACAGCAATGCTGCCGCGGCCTCTGAAGCGATGAACGCACCCTGGCCGAGCACATTTTGCAGCCTGCTCAAACTGTCGAGAGATAAACCAATGGAGGCGCCCAGCAGCACCAACCCCGGCACATCCAATGGATAGGGTTTGGGTCTATTCTCTGGACTCGGCAGAAAGCGCCAAACCATAAACACGCCAGCAGCCGTCACCGGCACTGGCGCGAACATCACGTAGCGCCAAGTCAGTTCGTCTACCAGAAAGCCGCCCAACACCGGCCCCAGGGCCGGTGCCAATACCACGCCCATACCGTAAATGCCCATGGCTCGGCCGCGCTGATTGCGGGGGAAAATTCGGAATACCAGATACATGGCCATGGGCTGCATCACCCCAGCCATGGCGCCCTGGCCAATGCGCGCCGCAATAAGTTGCTCTGGGCTAGCGGCAAAGCCTCCCAGCAGGGAGATTACGGTGAACAGCGCCATGGCTGTCGCGAGGGTTTTGCGGATGCCGAAATGGTCCAGCAACCAGGAGGAAGCCAGCATGGTGGTTGTCATGGCTGCAATAAAGCCGGTGGCAAGCCAGTGGATTTGGCCCTGGCGCACCCCGAACTCCAGCATGATGTCATACAGCGCCACGTTCACCACGGTAGCGCTGAGCACCGTTGACATGGTGCCTGCCATCACCGTGGCGACGGCAAGCCAGCGCCAGCGCTGGCCGTAGCGCTGCTCCAGCCCCGCTACCGAATTGTCTGCCACCGTTTACCTTTGCTTGTGTGCGTTTTCCAGAATCGTTCCAAAAACCCGCAGCGTAACTTCGATGTCTTTTTCGCTGACGCCTTCCAGCATTTCGTCACGCAGGCGATCTGCGCGGGTGGTCATCTCGTCCATAAACGCACGGCCACCATCGGTCAAATGCAGGCGGCGGGCGCGGCGGTCATTCGGGCAAGGGCGGCGCTCAATCAACTCCTGGCCTTCCAGGCTGTCTAACAGACGCACCAGTGTCGGATTTTCAATGGCCATTAAACTGGCCAGTTCGCGCTGAGTTAAACCTTCACCACCCGCTTTTAAATAGAACATGGTGCTCCACCGCGCCTGGGTAACGCCCAGATCTTTCAACCGTTCGTCTAGCATTTTGCGCCAGCGACGGGTAACACGTGCAATGGTAAACGGAAACTGCTCTCTCATCGGTGATTGCTCCTGAGTTTTTGGCAAGCCGCCGGCACCATGAAAGTCACAGAGTTAACAATGCCTAAAGCTTACTTTATGAAAAATTCGATAATAGCATGCTAACCATGCGCTTAAATACCGATTTGCAATAGTAAGCACTATTTGAAAGCAGGGAAACCAAGGCGCCCGCCTTTTAGCGGGCAGGCGCATCCTGGAGGCCGTCTTTGGCTATTGAGCTTTCATCCGGCTCGCCGTTTGCCGCGCCCGCGGCAGCCTCTGGCGACTCGGTAAACTCTACGTTGCGGGGATCCATTTCGGCCAAAACCACAGACGTTTCGGGCATGGCCGGCACAAAGTGCTCCTGATCCTCCACCGCGATGTCCTCGGTGTGGGTAATGCGATAACTGGTCGCCGCAGCCAACACGATCAGCGCAGCGGCATAACCATAAAACAGGCCCTCTGGGCCCAAAAGCTGTATCAGTTTAGACAGCACCACTGGCCCGATCACGCTGCCAATGCCATAACTGAGCAGCAACGTAGCACTGGCTGCAACAATGCGAGAACTTTCCATACGGTCATTGGTGATCGCCACGGCCACCGGATAAATACTTGCAGACAGGCCTGTAAATACCGCCACGGCCAGCGTTAATGCCAGCAACTGATGGCTACCCAGCATACTGACCACCAAGGCAGCAATGGCCGCCAGCACCGATATCCAGAACATGATTCGACGGCGGTCAAAGCGATCGCACAAAATGCCAATCGGCCAGGCCAGAAGCATGGCGGCAAGAATAGCGCTGGCCATAAAGTTCGCGGTCTGACTTACACCCAGGCCTATCAGGGTGGCGTAAACCGGCCCCAGCGCGTAAAAACTGCCAATCAGTATGCCAGCCATCACGGCCCCGGCCACGCCCGTAAACGACTCGCGCGCCAGTGTGAACACAGACAGTCTCGGTGAAGGCGCAATTTCCGGCGCCTCCATTCGCGTCATTGCCAGGGGCACCAGGGCCAGCACCAATAGAATCGCCGCCAGGGAAAAAGGCACATAATCTGCGGGATTGCCCACATTGATCAATAACTGGCCACCTACAGCCGCCAGCAAATACACCACCTGATACACCGCAAACAGGGTACTGCGGTTGGCGTTGGTCGCGCGGCTGGAAAACCAGCTCTCGATGACCACCAGAACGCCAGCCATGCTAAATCCCGAAACCACTCGCAAAATTGCCCAGAAAACCATGTTAATGGCCATGGGATACAACAGTGATGCCACCGCAGCGATGGTCGCAAACACGGCAAAAGCGCGAATATGCCCTACCCGCGATACCACTTTCTGCACAAATAAAGTGCCCAGCACAAAACCAATGGAGTAACACACCAGAACCATACCAATGGTATCCGGCGCAACGCCCTCAATACTCAGGCGGATACCCAGCAACGTCATCAGAAAAGCGTTTCCGCCGTTCAGCAGCACGATGCTAAGAAGCAGCGCAAACAATGAGGCGACCATTCGGGTCATGGCGGAACTCCGGAATTACCAGCTGAGGACATGAAGTGGTGTTGGTGATCGCAGGAACAGGTGTTTTCCGGTCAAACTGCAGCGCTTTTCAAGCACCGCCATTAAACCAGCAGCAACATCGCCAATGCACTAGGCACTTGCCGCTGTTACTCGGTGTTCTAGCCAGCGAGGACAAGAAATTTTACAATTTTTTACATTAATGCGCCGTAACAGATCACATGTTAGTGAAAATGTACCATAATCAACTTACGCACAATTGATGAGTTCATCGTTATGAAAAAAACAGAATGGCCCATCCGTTGGGATTTGTTGGTTCGATATCGCCTGATTGAGGCCGTTGCGTTGTGGGAAGGTCGGCTGACAACCAACCACATTTGTTATAGCTTCGGTATTGGCCGCCAGCAAGCATCCAAAGACATCAACACCTATCTGCGTGAGCTGGCGCCTGGTAATTTGGAATACGACCGTCACTTGAAGGGCTACGTGCCAGCCAGCAATTTCAAGCCGGTGGTTACTCGCGGCGAAATCAGCGAATACCAGGATCTGGTGGCCAGCCAGCAACAGCTCAGCAGTGTGTTTGCCTCACTGGAGGTGCGGCTACCCGGTAGCCATTCGGTTTCGAGCCCCGGACGGGTGATTGACCCAGCCACCATGCGCGCCGTGGTCAGCGCTATTCGCGGTGGCAGACAACTCCGAGCCAGCTACGTATCTCTCAGCCGCCCGGAAGCGGTTCACAGCGTATTGGAACCGCATACAATGGTCTGCGCAGGCAATCAATGGCACGTTCGCGCCTGGTGTGATGCCAATCGCGAATTCCGTGACTTTGCCATCAGCCGTCTACGCAGCGTTCCTGAACTGCTGCGCCAGAAAGTTCGCCACAGTGTTTCCCAAGACGACGACTGGAATCGTCAGGTTACATTGGAAGTGGCGCCAGACCAGCGCCTGTCGCAGCCGCAGCAGCTTATTATTGCTAACGATTACGACATGCAACACGGCAAATTAACGGTCACCAGCCGCGCCGCGCTGGCGCCCTATGTTCTGGCGCAGCTGGGCATTACCATAAACACCCAGCATCCCGACCCTCTGGTGCAGCAGCTGGAGCTGATCAACCCGGACAGTCTTGGCTTTGGCAGCAAACGCGAGCAGGCGCTTAAAACCATCGCCGCCTGTGGTTAAGGTTACGTTAAGCGCTCGACTGTGCCATAAGTTCCGCGTGTGATCACACGTCCTGAGTCGATTTTTATCCGACTATTCTGCTGTTCAGTGCTGGTATTCCCAGCGTTAGCAGCAGCAAATTCCTGTGGACAATCTGCAACAGTCATTACTGAGGTTCAAGGTAATACAGACACCTCGGCGCTGGTGGGTCAAACCGTTACCGTTGAAGGCGTATTAACCCAGGACTCACGCCAGGCCGGCGGCTTTTCCGGATTTTACCTGCAGCAGGCGAATACGCCTGCGGACTCTACTCGCTCTTCCGCACTGTTCGTTTATACCCGTCATAAAGGGGGCCGCTCGGGCCAACGCCTGCGCGTCACCGGCAAAGTCAAAGAACACTATGGGCTGACAGAGCTGGTTGCGGTGAGTGATTTACAGGTGTGCGGCACCCAGGCACTCCCAGCCTCGGTGGAAATGTCTTTGCCTTGGACAAGAACGCCTGAAAGCCTGGAAAACATGCGCGTCCGCATTAACGGCCCACTCAAGATTACCGATAGCTATCAGCTGACGCGCTTTGGTGACGTATCGTTGGCAGCCAAAGACCCCTTGATATCCACCGAGTTCATGGCTCCCGGAACAGCGGCCCTGCGCCACGCCAACCTGGCTTCTGTGAACACACTGGTTCTCGATGATGGCCATGCCAGACGAAACCCGCCCTCACTGAATTGGCTACCAGCCTACAGCGCCGCACAGCCGGGTTCAGCCGCTTCCAGCCTGGTGGCCGGCACACAGGTTCGCGGCCTGACTGGCGTATTGGATTATCGCTACGGCGCCTGGCGCTTACAGCCTGATCGGATACCCAGCCTGAAACCGCCTTCGCTGCCTGACCCGGCGCCGGCAAGGCCAACAAGCGCGAATCTGAGGGTTATGACCCTGAATCTGAATAATCTGTTCAACGGTGATGGCCGCGGCCAGGGTTTTCCAACCAACCGTGGGGCAAAAACCCAGGCTCAGTACCAGCGCCAGCTGCAACGTTTAAACGCCGGCCTGAATCAGGCTGGTGCCGATTTGCTGGCGCTGTCTGAACTGGAAAACGATGGCTACGGCAGCAACAGCGCCATCGCCCAGTTAGCCGCCAGTCTTGGGCCACACTGGCGCTTTGTGGTGCCGGTTAACTCGGCTATGCAAAAAGACGCCATCCGCAACGGTTTGCTGTACCGCGCGGATCGAGTAAACGCGCTTGGGCCAGCGCAGTACCTGTCGGGCGACGGCGGACGCCCCGCACTAACCCAGCGTTTTGCCCTGAAAAGCGGCGGCCTGCCGCTCAGACTGGTGAGCGTGCATCTGAAATCAAAATCTTGCCGCAACGCCAGTGGTGAAAACGCACAACAGAACGATGGCCAGGGTTGCTACAACGCGGTGAGAGTAAAACAGGCAAAAACACTGCACCAGCAGCTGGGCCAACTAGACAAAAGTAACGCCTTGGCGGGCACCCTGATCACCGGCGATTTCAACAGCTACAGCAAAGAGCAGCCCATCAGCCAACTGGCCCGCGCCGGTTACACCAGCATGGTCGCGCACTTCCACCCGTGCACGCCGGTGCGCTGTGAACACTACAGTTATCGCTTTAAAGGGGCTAGGGGGTCACTGGATCACGCCTTGGCATCCCCGGCATTAAAACCGCGGGTGCTGTCAGCACGGGTATGGAATATCAACGCAGATCAACCCAGGGTGGCGGATTACCACAACCATTCAAGCCCGCAGCCTTGGCGTTCTTCTGATCACAACCCATTGATTACTGATATAAAACTGTAAAGTCCGCGCTCAATCGATACCGATAATTTTGTGCATTTGCAACGTCAGACGCCAGCGTGGATTCGCCAGACAGTAATCAGTCGCTTTACGCGTATTACTCTGCTTGATCACATCCGTGCTGGTTTCCGGCGCCGACGGCGAAGCCATGGGCGACAAAAAGAAATGCTCGGCCTGTATGTGCAAAAAGCGTTCGGGCATGGCTTTTGGCTGTGGGTACACCAGCTTGAGTTCGCTGCAGCGTTCAATGACCACTGGCGCATCGGCCTTCGGGCTCACGCAGAGCCAGTCGATGCCGGCAGGCGCCGGCAGGGTACCATTGGTTTCAACGCCAATTTCAAATCCGGCCTGGTGCAGGGCATTAATCAATGGAGAGTCTAGCTGCAGCAGCGGCTCGCCGCCCGTGCACACCACATAGGGCTTGCCAGGTGCTACCGGCCACAACCCCGCGATATGCGCTGCCAAGGCCTCAGGCGTAGTAAAAACGCCGCCATTCTGGCCGTCGGTACCCACAAAGTCAGTGTCGCAAAAATCACACACCGCGGTGGCACGGTCTTTTTCCCGGCCAGTCCACAAATTGCATTTGCTGAAGCGGCAGAAAACCGCTGCGCGACCGGCCTGGGCACCTTCGCCCTGCAGGGTATAAAACGCTTCTTTTACCCGGTACATCAGTAGTGCGCCTCGTAGGCAACAGGGTCCTGTTGCTGATGCTCGGCAAACGCCTGCAAGCGTTCCACACAGGAACTGCAACGGCCACAGGCTTTGCTACGGCCGTTGTAACAGGTCCAGGTATGGCTGTAATCCAGGTTCAACTGTAAACCGAGGGCCAGAATGTCGCCTTTGGTGAAGTGCATAAACGGAGCTTCCACCGCTACCGGCTGGTAGTTTGCAACTTTACAAACTGCGTCCATTTTTTCCACAAACCCAGGACGGCAATCCGGGTAAATCGCGTGGTCGCCACCGTGGGCGCCGAACCATACTGCGCTGGCTTCTACGGTGACGGCATAGCCGGTGGCCAGTGCCAGCAAGATCATATTGCGGTTGGGCACCACGGTAGATTTCATAGCACCTTCCTGGTAATCCCCCTCAGGCACGTCAATGGTTTCAGACGTTAGCGCAGAGCCTGCCATTACGTCGCTCATGGCGCGAATATCAATCACTTTGTGTGGTACAGCAAGTCGCTGGCAAACCTCTTGGGCACAGTCTAGTTCGCGCACATGGCGCTGGCCGTAGTTGAAAGATATGGCATGAACGTTCAAGCCATCAGCACGTGCCTTGTGCAATAACGTGAAGGAATCCATGCCTCCGGAATAAATTACAACCACGGTGTCAGTCATTAAGGCGTCCGTTAGGTGGGCGGTCGATGTGCTTTCATAGGCTTTATTGTAACAGCGTGCCGGCAGGTTGGGTTCGCACATACACTGGCGGCAAGGTAAACTCATTTACAAATGCATCCCAGCTATAACAGGTGACGTTATAAGTAACCAGATTCCAGCCTTTATCGATTTCGAAGCGTCCAGCCTTGATCTGATCGCAAGCTATCCTATTGAGGCTGGCCTGTGCCTGAATGGTAAATACCTGCATAGCTGGCTAATAAAACCCTGTGAGACCTGGCTGGACTGGTCAGAAAGCGCAGAGCAGATTCACGGCATTGAACGCGATGAACTGACCCAGAACGGCGAAGATGTGGTAACCGTAGCGCGTGCTCTAAATCGCCTGCTGCCGGAACAGGTGTTCTGTGATGCCTTCACTTTCGACAGCTTCTGGCTGCACCGGTTATTTCGCGCGGCCGCCATAGAACCGGAATTTCAGCTGGAATCGGTGTCCGTGCTACTCAACAGCCGGCAGGTTAAGCTATGGCCTGATGCCCGCCAACACGTTATCAGCGAACTGGGTTTACCGGTGCACCGGGCCGAAAACGACGCCCTGATTCTATCGCACACCTGGCAACGGATTAACCGTTAACGTTTTCGCGCCTGTGTCAGACTCCAGCGCAACTCCAAAAAAAAACGCAACCCGAAGGCTGCGTATAAAAGGAGAGATCCGCCCAATACCTGATAAACGGCATGGTGGATAACACAACGTAAAACATGACAGAAACTAGTATGATAGCGAACCAGAATGCCGTCTGTAAGGGTTTGCCACAGACCGCGAGACTTTTACGGTTGCGCGCCATTTGCAAAAAGCTGAACCAGCGGGTAAACCTTGAAGATGAGGAGCGGGTGCTGGGCTTGTACGAGCGTGGCTGGATCTTCAAGGGCGTGCTGACCAGTCTGGACGGCGCCGAAGCCCGTTACGTCCGTGCGCTAGCCAGCCGCTACAACTCCTGGATTGCGCGCCAAGTCGCCTAAAAAGATTCATAACCCACTCTGGCCACTCATTGTAAGGCCAGGGTGGGTCATGATTTAAGCCCTTGGTCCGGCAGCGGCTGCTATAATCATACGATTGTGTTCTGATTCATCACCGTTGCCGAGCCCGAGCTATGCCGCAAACATCTGTTACCGATACCTTGCGCGAATACCAGTCTTTACTGGAACTGCTGGACGACGCCTATTGGGAAGCCAGCTGCATCGCTCACAAAGACATGCTGTACGACATCATCAGTATTTTCAGCCAGGAAGTGGCAGAGCTGAACAAACTCAGCGTTCAAGACCACCACTACCCTTACGAAGTGATCACCGAAGGCATCCGCCGCATCGTGCCGAAACTTGAGAGCCTGGACGAAGCCCGCGAACTGATCATCCAGCGCACACAGACCCTGACCGACTTTCGCGACATTCTTTCTTCTGTACTGGGCATTCTGGAAGACCAGCTGCGCACGCTCTAGTCTCCTGTCTGAAACAGCCGTAAATTACACGCCGACATGCACCCGCTGGCCTTCAGGCAATTGCGGAAACGCTGTACTGACGTTGTATAGAAATTTCCCCAGCGCCGGTAAATGATGGCCCACAATTGGAAAACCGGTGGTCAGTAGGCTCACTGAAATATCCCGCGCCGAATCTGCCCAGCAAAACTTGTTGATTAGCCCCACGTGGCCAAACGCATAACGGGTGTTTGGCCCCCAGACTCCTACCGGGTCGCCCCCCAGCATCATCCCGGCACTGAAGCGCATAGGCAGCATAAGAGTGCGATCGAGCTGTAGCGACCCAAACTGCTGAATTGCGCGCTGCACCGTAATCTCACTGCAGATGCGCTTGCCACCCCACACGCCACCATTGAGCATCATCTGGAAAAACCGCCCCATTTCCTCGGCGGTGCCATACAGATTGCCGGCGGGTATCACCGCCTGCTGGAAGCGGGGGTCATTAGTCACCGCTTCCACAGATTTGATATCGCCACCCAACGCCCGCTTTACAACCCGCGATACCGGCCAGGTAGGCCGCGGGCCAGTAGCATAGTTAGCCGCCGGCACGTTCAAATCCGCTGCTGCGACGCCGTAGGTAAACCAGGTCATCCCCATGGGCTTGCGAATATAACGGTCCAGATACTGCTGAATCGTCAGGCCAGTTACGATTTCGAGAACCCGCTGCAGCACAAAGCCGCCGGTAATAGCATGATAAAAGACTTTTGAACCGTCTACCTGCATCGCCCGTTCCTCACACAGCAGGCGCCAGATTTCTTCCGGGTTCCACAGCACCTCAGGTGGCGTGTCACCAGGAATCGCCGGAATACCGCCGCGATGGGACAGTATCTGGTGCAGGGTGATGGTGCGCTTGCCGTTATGGGCAAATTCCGGGCAGTAATAAGCCACCGGGTCCATCAAGTTGACCAACCCCTGCTCGGCTAGCAGATGAATCAAAAAGGCCGTCACCGCTTTCGACGCGGAGAAATAACAGACGGGTGTGTCTGTTGTCATCGCTACCCGCGGCGTATCAACGCTGTCGTCCGGGCCGTTACCCCGGGCATGACCGATAGCGCGATGCAGCACAGACTCGCCCCGGTGACGTAATGAAATCTGGATACCTGGATGCACGCCGGTGCGGTAAAGACTCTCGACACTGCGCCATACCGCCTCCAACGACTCTGGTCGCAACCCTGCAGACACAGGATTTTCCCCGGCCGTATCACGGCAGGTAACGCTGGCAAGATCCTTGGGCACTCTGCACGTGTGAAGGGCGCGGCGAGTGAGTGCGTTGATGGGGCTGAGCATGTTATTTCTCCATGAGGGCACGGCGCCGTAGCTGCGCGCTTATCGCGTGGATTAAATTGTTATACGGCCTAGCCCAAAATACACCAATTATTACGACCGAGCAGATGGCGCTGTGCAAAAGAATCCTGGCGCACAACCCGAAGCGTGAAACTTCTTTTAATACGCTGACGGTGCCGGGCAATCGCGGGTCATGCTGACATCCGATGACTTGGGGGCCGACGATTCCGGGGTGATCACAAAAAAACGGTCTGGGGCCAACCGGTTCGCGGTGATCGAGGCCGCTTCAGCCGCCTCGGTACAACCTTGCTTCAGCCGCGCTTCGGCGAGGTTGTTCCAACCCGATGCAATGTTTGGAAACCGATAGGTCATGGCCTGATAGTGTTCGGCTGCCGCGGCCCACCGGCCTTGCTGATAGGCAATGTTGCCCAGCCCCAATAACGCAGCGGGCTGATCCGGCCAGGCTTTTGCCGCGGCCAGATAGGCAGATTGCGCTGCAACAGGTTGCTGTGTGGTTTCCAGATCGTGCGCGGCCATCAGGTAAGGCAGCGGCTGTGCCGTTACCGGAATTTGGCCCGGCGGCACTATTATTCGGGCCCACCGGCCTGAGCGATCCCAGGTCGCCATGAAAACGGAGACTTTCTGCCGGTAGCCTTGTTTCGTTCCGGTGTGAAGAATCAGCGCTTCCCGGACACTGTCAAATCCGATAACCACCGCAAAGTGCCACTGCGGCCACCAGTTGAAACGCAGGTTTTGCAGCACCAGCACCGGGTGGCCCGCACTCACTTCGGTCAATACGCTGGCCAGGTCGGGCTCCAGCGGGTACACCAGCATGCCATATTGGCGCGCAGCAGCCACCATTTCAACCTGCAACGCTCCCTGGCGCTCTGGCAGGTAAACCCGGTCAATCAACTCATCAGGGGTGGCACTCACACCCTGTGCATTCAGCATCATCGCCAACGAAGCGGGGCCACACTGATACTGTTCCTGAGGATGAAACCGCACGTCCGTAAGCTCAACGTTTTCGAAGCCGGTTGGCCACTGCGGGCGGCTGGCGCACCCTGAGAGCAGAACCCCCAGAAATGCGGCCGTGAGTAGCCTGCTTGGTTTCAACAAAAAATCGAACATGCTGATGTCATTACCGCAAGCACCTGACGAACGGGAAGATATCGGTGGCGCAAAGCATATCGGTGATGATGAACACCAGCAGAAACAGCACGATGATACCGACAACGCCTTCACCGGCCGGAGCCGCAGCCAGCTGTTGTTTGAAGTCCGCCAGCTCAGAAGGTGTCAGGCTTTGAATACGGTCACGCACTTTCTGTTCCCCGACCCCCATGCCGGCCAAAGTACCTTTTACATCATCACGCTCCAGCATTTCCATCAGGGCCTGGCGGTCAATATCGGCACGCTGCTCTGTTAATAATTCGCCGGTGCCGACAATGCTGGCAGAGGCGGGTATTGCCCACATTGACGCCAACATTATAACCATAGCCATGATGCCTGAAATAGATTGCATGTAGCCTCTGATTGCCCGCATGGTTTGTTCCTCAGACTCTTCTGTTGTTTGGGTGTATGTTGTTGGACCGCTCAGTACGACAGTGTAGCCGCTTGTGGCAAGGTTTCCGTTAAAACCGGGTTATTCACGACGAACACCAAACCTAGACCCCAATGTACTGGGATCGAGTCTACATCAGGCACTGGAACTGTTCAGGTATCTAACAATGGCTCTTTCATGGAAATCAACAATCTTCGCTCGGCCCCATGAGGTCAAGAGAATTCTTCGACACTCGTCCTCGTTGTCCATGAAAAAATTCTCTGTCAGAACCGCGGGCATTTTTGTATTTTTCAAAACATAGAAGTTTCTGTCTTTGTCATAGTCGCCGTCGCTCAAGTCTGCTCTTAAACGGCTGTCAGGAAATTCATTCCGAAATTCTTCAGCAAAAAAATTTGCGATAAGGTCACTTTCAGTTTTGCCCTCAGACGTAAATACCTCAAAACCCGAACCCCCTCCTGCGTTCGAATGGACACTCACGTAAATGCAGGGTTGGTTTGCATAGGCATTGGCCCTGTTAACACGGGCTTTCAGGGAGACGTCCCGTTGCTCCGGGCATATCAGAACATAGGGAATGCCCTGTAAGCTTAGCTTCTCGGATAGCCCATTAACCACCCAGCGGTTGAATTCGCCCTCATACAGTTGACTGCCATCTGACCAGATTGGGGAACGCTTGCCCGCAGTCTGATAGACCCCATTAATAATCCCGCCATGGCCTGCATCAAGTAAGATAATCATCGCATCTTCACTCCTACGTCATGATTCAGTTATAGACGTTGACGCTCAAAAACAGGACGGGCAACCAGACTGTCGCCGCCTTACCGTAAAGTGTAGCTGTAACTGGCTTTCCCGCACGGGCGGGCCGACTGAAAAGATACCCAACGAGCGTCAGGTTAGCGTCTTGATATGGCCACCTATTCGGATCCTGCTTCACCACCAAGTTCTGTGCTTCCAGTTATTCGTAATTGGGGCCATACTGAATTTTGGATCAATCAGGTATGGTGAGAGGCAATAGACATGAGCAAAGGACAAGACAGTAAAAAAGCTGATAAAAAGAAACCGCTTTTGACCGCAAAAGAAAAGAAAGCGGCCAAAAAATCAAAAAAAGGTGACACCAATGTGCTGGGTAACTAGGCAGTCTTAATAATAGATAGCCTTGATAATAGATAGTTCTGACAATAAACAGATCGGATAATGGAAGCAGCGCGAAAATCCCACCGGAACCAGCATGACCCCTGCTATTGATGTCGCCCGGGAGGCGGGCATTGAATACCAACTACATCAGTATCAACACGACCCTGCCAGCGTTGGCTATGGCACTGAGGCTGCGGAGAAGCTTGGGCTGAACCCGGCTTGCGTGTTCAAGACTCTGGTGGTCGCGGTGGATGCAAAGACCTTGGTGGTAGCCATTGTACCGGTGAATGCCATGCTCAGTATGAAGCTGATTGCCAAAGCAGCGAGCGGCAAAAAAGCCATCATGGCAGACAAGCAGCAGGTGCAGCGCAGCAGCGGTTATGTTCTGGGTGGGGTTAGCCCGCTGGGGCAAAAACGGCCGCTGACAACGTTCATTGACGAGTCAGCGCAGCTGTTCGAACAGATTCATGTCAGCGCCGGTCGGCGAGGGCTTGAAATTGAGCTGGCGCCGGAAGACCTGGCCACGCTCACCCAGGGGCGCTTTGTGGCGTTGCGCCAGGAGTGATGCCCGACTGACTGGGCAAAATCTCCACACAAAAAACCCGCAAGACGGTGACCGTTTTGCGGGTTTTTCAATTCAGCGGCTCGGGTTATCTACCGCGCCGCTGCCACACCAAAGGTGTTAAACCGAGCCGAGGGCTTCTTCCATCAGCTTGTTTAGCGTTGCGCTGGGCTGCATGACTTCGGTTACTCTGCCAGCAGGCGCGTGAAAGTAACCACCCAGATCCACTGCTTTGCCCTGAATCACTGTCAGCTCTTCAAGAATCTTGTCTTTGTTGGCTCCCAGCTTTTCAGCCAGCTTGGCGAAGAAGGTTTTCAGTTCCTTGTCTTCGTCCTGAGCGGCCAGTTCCTGTGCCCAGTAATAAGCCAGGTGGAAGTGGCTGCCACGGTTGTCCAGCTCGCCGGTAGAGCGCGACGGTGACTGGTTGTTTTCCAGCAGTGTCTCGGTGGCTTTGTCCAGGGTCTGGCCCAGCAGGCGTGCACGGTGGTTATTGTGCTTTGCACCCAGCTCGTCCAGCGATACCGCAATGGCCAGGAACTCACCCAATGAATCCCAGCGCAGGTGGTTTTCTTCAACCAGCTGCTGTACGTGCTTGGGCGCAGAACCGCCAGCACCGGTTTCGTACAGACCACCGCCGTTCAGCAGCGGTACGATGGACAGCATTTTGGCGCTGGTGCCCAGCTCCAGAATCGGGAACAGGTCAGTCAGGTAGTCACGCAATACGTTGCCGGTTACCGAAATGGTATCCAGGCTGCGGATCAGGCGTTCCATGGTCCAGCGAATAGCACGTACCGGCGACATGATGCGGAGGTCCAGGCCATCGGTGTCGTGGTCTTTCAGGTAAGTGTTTACTTTCTCGATCAGCTGGGCGTCGTGGGCGCGTTCGTCGTCCAGCCAGAACACAGCCGGCATGCCGGTGGCACGGGCACGGTTAACGGCCAGTTTGACCCAGTCACGGATGGGCAGGTCTTTGGTCTGGCAGGCGCGCCAGATGTCGCCGGCTTCCACGTTGTGCTCCGTCAGTACGGTGCCGTCTTCGGCGATCACCCGAATAATGCCGTCTTCTTTGATTTCAAACGTCTTGTCGTGGGAGCCGTATTCTTCGGCCTTCTGCGCCATCAGGCCTACGTTTGGTACGGTGCCCATGGTGGTGGGGTCGAACGCGCCGTTGGTTTTGCAGAAGTTGATGGCTTCCTGGTAAATAGTGGCGTAAGTCGACTCCGGCATTACCGCTTTGGTGTCTTTCAGCTTGCCATCACGGGCCCACATTTTGCCAGAGTTGCGAATCATCGCAGGCATGGAGGCGTCTACGATAATGTCACTGGGCATGTGCAGGTTGGTGATACCTTTGACCGAGTCCACCATGGCAATTTCCGGACGATGCTCGTAGGTTTTGTGCAATAATTCCTGAATTTCTTCCTGCTTTGACTCTGGCAGTAGCTTGATTTTCTCGAGCACAGATGACAAACCGTTGTTCGGGTTTACGCCGATCTCGTCGAACAATTCGCCAAACTGGTCAAACAGTTCTTTGTAGTAAATCTTCACCGCGTGACCAAACACGATCGGGTGGGAGATTTTCATCATGGTGGCTTTAACGTGCAGCGAGAACATCACGCCGGTGTCTTCACAGTCTTTAATGGCCGCTTCGAAGAATGCACACAGCGCCTTTTTGCTCATGTTCATGCCGTCGACCACTTCGCCGTCCAGCAGCGGCAGTTCGGCTTTCAGCACGGTCTGCTCGCCTTTCTTGTTCTCGAACACGATGCGGCTGTTGGTGGCCTTGTCCAGGGTGACGGACTGCTCTGACGAGTAGAAGTCGCCGCCTTTCATGTGCGCTACGTGGGTGCGCGATGCAGGGCTCCACTCGCCCATGGAGTGCGGGTATTTGCGGGCAAAGGCTTTTACCGCGGCAGGGGCACGGCGGTCAGAGTTGCCTTCACGCAATACCGGGTTTACAGCGCTGCCCAGTACTTTGCTATAACGGGAGGTGACATCTTTTTCTTCGTCAGTCTGGGGGTTTTCTTCATATTCCGGGACTTTATAACCCTGCTTGTTCAACTCTTTGATGGCAGAGCGCAGCTGCGGGATAGAGGCGGAAATGTTCGGCAATTTAATGATGTTGGCGTTGGGATCTTTGGTGTATTCACCCAGTTCGGCCAGAGCATCAGGCACGCGCTGGTCTTCTGCGAGGTAGTCCGGGAAGTTGGCCAGGATGCGGGCCGCCAATGAGATATCGCTGGTTTCAAAATGAATACCGGCCGGCTTGGCGTAGGTCTTCAAGATCGGCAACAGTGACCGGGTGGCAAGCGCTGGCGCTTCGTCGGTCAGTGTGTAGATAATTTTGGTTATTGACTCTGTCATGTTCGTCCTCGAGCTATAAAGGTTGGATTCAGGACGGTCACGGCTGGCAGCTGTGCTGGGCACATCTGGCTTTGGCTGTGACTGGTTGGTAGTTTTTATTAGACTCACTAGGATAACATTTTTTAGGGAATTGCGGCTAAGATCTTAGTATGAGGACGGGGGTTGGTGGTGTCGCCTTGGTGGGAGCAGGTCCCACCAAGGCTCTTCGTTCTTTCGGCTAGACCCTGTTTAACCTGCCTTCGGCAACAACCCTGCTTCCTGCAAACGCGCCTGAATAGCATCCAGTGCTTCCGGATTGGCCAACGCGTCGCGGTTGTCGCTGCGGGCAGAGCCGTTGATGAGGCGGGCTACGGCAAGTTCTACTTTTTTACCGCTGCGGGTGTAGGGGATGTCTGGTACCGGGATGATGTGGTGGGGTACGTGGCGAGGGCTGGCGCCTTTGCGGATTTGGGTTTTCAGGCGCTTGAGCAGCTCGTCGCTCAGGGTTTCGCCATCGGCCAGTACAACCAGCAATACCACTTCTACGTCGCCTTCGATTTGGCGACCAACCACCAAGCTATCTTTTATGGCGGCTTCGGTTTCTACCTGGCGGTAGATTTCGGCGGTACCGATGCGAACGCCGCCCGGATTCAGGGTGGCGTCGGAACGGCCGTAGATAATGGCGCCGCCGTGTTCGGTGAATTCGATGAAGTCGCCGTGGGCCCATACGCCAGGGGCGGATTCGGCGAAGGTGTCGAAGTAGGCATTGCGGTAGCGTTCGCCGTCTGGGTCGTCCCAGAAGCTGACGGGCATGGACGGCAAGGGCTGGCGGCACACCAGTTCACCGCGGCCGGAGCTAACGGATTGGCCGTTGTCATCAAAGGCGGCGGCGTCTACACCCAGGAAGCGGCACTGTATTTCGCCGCGGCGCACAGGTAGCAAGGGCGTGGAGCCTACAAAGCAGCCGCAGATGTCGGTGCCGCCCGCGATGGAGCCTAACAGGGCATTCGGTGCGCCGTCTGTGTACATCCAGTCGTAGTCTTCTGGCAGCAGCGGCGAGCCGGTTGAGAAAACGACTCTGAGAACGCTCAAATCCAGGTCTTTAGCCGGGGTCATGCCGTCTTTACGACAACCGGCCAGGAATCTCGCGCTGGTGCCGAAGTGGCTGACTTTTTCATCGGCTACGGTTTGCCACAGCATGTTCAGGCTGGGGTAGCCCGGCGAGCCGTCTACGGTGATCACCGCCGCGCCGGTCAGCAGGGCAGATGCCTGCCAGTTCCACATCATCCAGCCACAGGTGGTGAAGTACATGAAGCGGTCGCCGCTGCCGACATCGCCGTGCAACATCAATTCTTTCGCGTGGTTGACCAGCAGGCCAGCGGTGCCGTGTACGATGCACTTGGGTTTGCCGGTGGTACCGGAGGAATAGAGGATATACACAGGGTGATCCGGGGCCACTGGGGTGAACGACGGCGGTGTGCCTGCGCCGGCTGCAATGGCGTCTTGCCAGTCGCTGACCAAGGGGCTGTCGATGGCCGGGGCGTCCGGTAGCTGTGGCACGCTGACCACGCATTTCAGCGAGGGCAGGCCGCTAATCAATTGGGCGAATTCTTGCTGGCGCTGGAATACTTTGCCGCCGTAGCCGTAGCCGTTTACGGCAATCAGCGCGGTTGGTTCAATCTGGCCAAAGCGGTCCAGAATGGCGCCAATGCCGAAGTCCGGTGACGCTGAGCTCCAGACCGCACCCATACTGGTGGCCGCCAGCATGCCCACCATGGCTTCGTAGCCGTTGGTGACAATACCGGCAACCCGGTCACCTTTGATAACTCCCTGGCTGCTTAGGTAAGCTTCCAGAGCGCCCACGTCGGCGCGCAACTCGGTATAGGTGCGGCGCAGTACCGGGCGGGTTTCGCAGTAAGCAACAATGGCTTCGCTGTTAGCCTGTTCGCCTTCGGCGTGGCGCAGCAGGTTGGCGGCGAAGTTCAGAGTCATACCCGGAAACCATTCAGCGCCGGGCATGTCACGCTTGCCCAATATCTTTTGCGCGGGCGTGTGGCTGATCAGTCCGCAGTAATCCCAAACGGCTTTCCAGAAGCCTTCAAGGTCGCTCACCGACCATTCATGCAGTTCGTGATAGTCCGCAAAGGGGCCGTAACCCAAGTCTTCCAGCCAGTGTTGAAAGCGCCCCATCTGGCTGTCGTTGAGGACTGTGTCAGAAGGAGACCAGACTACCGGGGATTGTTCGTTGTTATTCATCCATTGCTCCGTTTTCTTACTGCATATGCCAGCCGTGGCTGACCACAATCGATTGCCCCGTCAGCGCTGCTGACGGGAAAGCCGCCAGATGCACCGCCAGCTCAGACACATCCGCAAGGGTAGTGAACTCACCGTCTACCGTGTTTTTCAGCATCACCTTGGCGATTACGTCTTCTTCAGATATGCCCAGCGCCTGCGCTTGCTCGGGAATTTGTTTGTCGACCAACGGCGTGCGCACAAAGCCGGGGCAAATAATATTACTGCGCACACCGTGTTCAGCGCCTTCTTTGGCCACCGCGCGGCACAGCCCCAGCATGCCGTGTTTGGCCGCTACATAAGGCGCTTTCAGCGGTGACGCCTCCAATGAGTGTACCGAGCCCATATACAGGATTGTACCGCCACCTTTGGCGTACATGGTTTGCAGGGCTGACCGGGTCAGCAGAAAAGCGCCGTCCAGATGCACGCTCATCACCCGACGCCAATCATTAAAGCTCAGCTGATCCAGTGGCGCAATGTGTTGTATGCCGGCGTTAGCCAGCACAATATCCAAACCACCCCAGGTTTCGACCACCGAGTTTACACCCTGTTCCACCGCCTGTTCGTCGGTAACATCCATGGCCAGTGCCATGGCGCTTCCACCAGCGCTGTTGATGATCTCAGCCACTTCCTGTGCCGTGTCGTAATCCAGATCGGCCACTGCCACTCGGGCGCCTTCGCGGCCGTAGTGTTCAGCGATGGCGCGGCCAATACCACGGCCAGCACCGGTAATCAGAGCAATTCGATTGTGCAGACGCATGGCGCTGCCTCCTTTGAATGAGAGTTGTTAACGCAAACGTTGTGAACGAAACCGGCGCGGCTCAGGGCCCCCATACACTTCGTTGGGTAGCCAGGTCGCCAAGGGCTGAAACCAGAACACCAAAGCAATGGCCAGCAGCTGCAGGCAAATGAACGGCAATACACCCAGATAGATGTCTCGGGTGCCAAATGTACTGCAGGAGTATATGGCCGGCTTTCCCAGGGAGCAAACCGACTGTGATGGCGCCAGCAGAATGGCCTATTACACTGCAACAACGTATTAAAGAATGTCACGGGCCAAGGTTCATACTAGGCTGAATATTTTACGAAAAGGAGTTTTCACGCCATGTTCCACGCCGCCGGTTATCCCGAGAAAATACTGGGCGCATCCATTTTTCTGCTCACAGCGCTGGCGTCATTGCCAGGCTGCAGCCATTACTACGGTGCGGAAAACCTGACCGGTCCAGAACCCAAAACCACCGAATATGACGTGGTAGAAGGCTTGGTATACACCCCGGAAAACTGGCCCCAGACACTGACCGGCGACTTGTATTTGCCGCAACAAAGTGGCCCCAGCCCAGTCGTACTGATGGTGCACGGGGGTGGCTGGAACAGCCGTTCGCCGGCGGACATGGTGTGGATTGCTGAAGAGCTCGCCGGCCACGGGTTTGCGGTGTTCAACATTGCCTACCGGTTTGCGCCCGAATACACCTTTCCCGCCCAGTTGCATGACCTGCAGGTAGCACGCCAGTGGCTGGCCACTAACGGTTCGCGCTATGGCCTGGATACCCGGCGGGTCAGCGGTTTCGGGTTTTCATCCGGCGCGCACCTGGTTGCGCTACTGGCGGTGGTTGCTAGCAGCGATAGCGATCTTAATCAGCCTTACGGCGGCACAAACACACGGCTTCAAGCGGTGGTCGCCGGCGGCATACCAGCGGATTTGACCAGCTTTGATTCGGGCAAGCTGCTGTTTCAGTTTCTGGGCGCCAACAAACAACAGATACCTGAAACCTATCGCATTGCTTCGCCCATCACTCACATAACGCCGCAAACACCACCGTTTTTTCTGTTTCACGGCGGCATGGATTCACTGGTGCCGTTTTCTCAGGCTGAAAGTTTTCATCGGGTTTTGTTGAAAAAGGGCGTAGACAGCGGCCTGTTGAAACTGAACTTACGTGGCCACATCACCAGCTTTCTGACCGGCGGCAATGCGGTAGAGCAGAGCCTGAAATTTCTGGCGCGTCAGCAGATGCCCGGCGCCAGCCCGTGACGTGTTTGGCTTTTTTATCAAGTATTAACCCATTCGCAAGTAGGGCAGCAGGCTCACGCCGACAATGACTCCTAAAGCGATAATGGCGGCCAGCATGCGCAGCGGGTGGCGCCGCAGCATACGGCCATAGCCGGCTTCACCCCGCCCCACACGCTCCTGCCACTCCAACTGCTGCTGGCTTTGGCGCTGCCGCTGATAACCTGCAAGTAATTGTCGCGCCCGCTCGGCTTCGTCGTCATCGTGCACCCAGAAACCGCCCATACTGATGCCCCAAAAACTGGGCGGCGTTTCGTAATAGCGCACTTTTTCACGCTCGAACAGATCACGAATGTCGTCTGCTTCTTCGTCGGGCACGTGGCGTAAATTCATTAAATGGTGGGGCATGGAACCTCGTTGGGGTTGGTCGGTGGCGGCCTTGGCTATATCCTAGCACCAAAGCAGGAAGCGCCGAATTCACCAACGGGTTATTCCATGGTAAAGCAGTCAGCGTCAAAACCGTCAATGACCAAGACGTTCATCACCAAACAGCCTCTTCGCCTGTTGATGGATTTCGACGCCCAGATTCAGCGGGACGGTCAGCAAGCATCAGACTTTATTCATCGTCGCGACCGCAAGTTTGCGCTGAACTGCGAAGAGCACAACAGCCCAAGTGACCCGGCACACTGGCTGGCCTGGCTAGGGCGTTTTGACAACAGCCGCGAGCAATTTGCAGGCGCCGGCCAATCCACAGAGCAACGCTGGCAGCGGATCAACAGCGGCTTTATAGCGCTGGGCGCGGTTCTGGGTATCGTCACCATGGCCGGCCTGTTGTTTTACGACGGTGGCCAGCGCATCAACGTTACCGTGATTATTGGTTTTGTGGCACTGCAACTGCTGCTGGCGCTGCTGACCAGCCTGCAGTCGGTGATGGGATGGCAACCCTGGCGGCCACTGCTGAACCGCTTTATGCCTGCTTCCGGCCCGGCCTTGCAGCCACTGCAGCCTGTTCTTATGACGCGGGCTGCCCAGGGCGGCGGGCTCAGTTTTGCGGTGACGGCTTTACTGACCCTATTGGCGATGGTGGTGACTCAAGACCTGGCGTTCGGCTGGAGCACCACCCTGAATACCGCCGCCAGCGGTTATCACCAACTCACCAGCGCCTTGGCCACGCCCTGGGCATGGCTATGGCCAGCCGCGGTGCCCGACCTGACACTGGTGGAAGCCACCCGGTTTTTTCGCGCCGGCACAAACACCTCGCTCACACCGGCACGCTGGGGCCAGTGGTGGCCGTTTGTCAGCATGCTGTGGTTGGTGTGGGTTGTGTTGCCACGCCTGTTGCTGCGCCTGTTGGCAAGCGCACTCGTGCGCTTGCGTGCGCGCCAATTGTTGCTGCGCCACCCGGGGCTGAGCGCCCTGCGCGAACGCATGGCAACACCGGTGCTGGATACCGGCGCCGGTCATAATGACGCAAACGACCTACCCGACACGCGGCACAATACCCTATTGCAGCCGCTTCCGGAAAAAGCGCATCTGCTCAGCTGGGCCGGCGCGGGAACTGTCACTGACAAACAAGCACTGCCCTCGGTTCTGGCCGCTATCTGCCCTGGCCCGGCGCTCAATGTTGGCGGCCTGGCCAGCCTCAACCAAGATCAGCAGGCAATTGCCCAGCTAGCGGCCAGCAGCGATGCAGTCAACGCCATTATGTTGGTGCGCAGTTGGGAGCCACCCACGGGCGAGCTGCTGGACTTTTTAGACAGCGCTCGCCAAAGCTGGCCTGCTGACAGCCGGGTTTGTTTGCTGCCATTAGCGGCCGCAGCTCGGCAGCCATCAGCCACCGCTACAGAACGCCAACTGCAACCCTGGTTACGTTTCGCAGAACGCTGCCCGCCAGGTTTTGTTACCGTCGGAGATATCACCATTAGCACAGGACTGTCGCATTCATGAATCAGGCTCCGGTATTTGCAGTGGTGGGCCACCCTAACAAGGGCAAATCTTCGATCGTGGCGACACTGTCCCAAAACGACGCCATCGCCATTGCCCTGGAACCTGGCACCACCCGCCGCAGCCACGCCTACCCGTTACAGGTAGACGGCCAAGTGCTTTACACCCTGGTGGACACGCCAGGCTTTCAGCGCCCGCGACGGGTACTTGAGTGGCTGGAAGCTCACAGCGTTTCTGCATCAGACCGAGCTGCCACCGTGGCCGCGTTTGTTACCCAGCATCGCGGTAATCCGCAATTCAGCGACGAATGCCAACTGCTGGCGCCATTAATCGAGGGCGCCGGCATTATTTACGTGGTGGACGGTTCGGTGCCATACAGCCCGCAGCACGAAGCAGAGATGACCATATTACGCTGGACCGGGCGCCCCAGCCTGGCGTTAATCAACAGCATTGGTGACGAAGACTACGGCGACACCTGGCAGGCTGCGCTGGGGCAATTCTTTCAGGTTGTACGCAAGTTCGATGCAGTTCGCGCACCGTTCGAGCAACATCTAAGCCTTTTAAGAGCTTTCGGCCAGCTCGAACCGGCCTGGGAAAAACCCCTGGAAGCCGCGACCGGATTTCTGGACCGGCAGCGCCAGCAACGCAGGCAACAAGCCGCCACGCTGATTGCGCAAACCCTGCAGCAGATGATGGGTTACCGTCACAGCCGCAGCTTGGCGGAGGATCTGGCTGCCAGTGCCTCCAACCAGAACAAAGACGCCCTTGCCTCCGAGCTTCGCAAGAGCTGGTATCAGCATCAGCGCCAGCGTGAACAGCAACTGCGGGGCGATATCCAGCAGCTCTATCAACACGGCCAGCTGCAGCGCCAGGAAGCCGAGCTGGAATGGCAAAGTGAACACGATCTGTTTTCCGAAGACAGCCGCCAGCTCTGGGGCGTGAACAAAGGCTACCTGGCGGGGGCCGGTTTCGGTGCTGGTGCTCTCGGGGGTGTTGGTATTGATGCATTAACATTAGGTGCATCATTTGGCACCGGAGCCCTGATCGGCGGCATAATCGGCGCCGCTGGCAGTTATTTTTACGGCGACCGCCTGCCATTGCCTACACTGAAGATAGGCCCCCTGCGCGACGGTGTAAAAACCGCCAGCTTCGGCCCGGTGCCAGACACCCAGTTTGGCTATGTCGTGTTGGGCAGGGCGCTGAATCACTGGTGGCATGTAAGCCACCGAAACCACGCTGGCCGGGCGCCGCTCGCGCTTGGTACCACCGACAGCCACTGGTTGGAAGGCTTGTCAAAACAGGATCGCAACATCTTGCATCGGGCGCTGGAAAAAGCCCGCAAAGGTAAGGCCGCAGACCCTAGTGATCAGCACAAACTGGGGCAGGTGATTACCCACGCTATGAAGGCTTATAATGAATGGCAGTTGAAAAACATATGACAGGGGTGTTTATACTATCGCGCTATTCCATAACAGCGCGCTCCGATATTTACCCGGCCGCGCTACTCTAACGTAAGGAATACTAATGAAAATTGTACGAGTTAAGGACATTATTGGTACCGAACGTGAAGTCAGCGCCCAGCAATGGACCAGCCGCCGTTTGCTGCTGAAAAAAGACGGTATGGGCTTTTCATTCCATGAAACCATCATCAAAGCCGGCTCCGAACACACATTCTGGTACAAGCATCACCTGGAAGCGGTTTACTGCGTAGCTGGCAATGGTTCCATCACCGACGTTGCCACCGGTGAAAACCACAAAATTACTGATGGCACACTTTACGCTTTAGACAAGCACGACAAGCACATCCTGTTCGGCGGAACCGAAGACATGCGCCTGATCTGCTCCTTCAACCCGCCCGTCACCGGACAAGAAGTTCATGACGAAGACGGTGCCTACCTGCCGGATACCAGTGAAGACTAACTCGACACCCGCTGCTGTTGAACACAGCAGCACCCTACCGCCACCGGCAGTTACCCTGCTTCCGGTGGCGGTTTTACTTTGGCTGGCCGGTGCTTACCTGCGCATACCCATTCTGGTTGCGCCACCTTTAGCACCGTACATTGCCGACGAACTGTCGCTGTCGCAAACCCTGACCGGCGCATTGACCACCTTACCTATTCTGATGCTGGCCATTGGCGCCATGCCCGGTTCCCTGGCCATTTCCCGCATCGGCCCGCGTAATACTCTGGCGCTGGCCATACTGATCATGACCATCGGATCTGCCGCCCGTAGCCTGGCTCCGGACACCACTTTGTTAATGGTCGCAGGCGCCGTTATGGGCTTGGGTATTGCCATGATGCAACCGGCACTACCGGCGCTGCTGCCGCGTTGGCTGGCACCCCACCATATGGCCATGGGCGCGGCAATTTACATGAACGGCATGCTGATGGGTGAGTTCATCGGCGCCGGGATAACCCTGCCGGTGGTAATGCCGCTGGTGGGCGAAAGCTGGCGCGCCACCTTGATTGCCTGGTCGCTGCCGGCCCTGTTGGTTGCTGCAGCCTTGTTCCTGCCCAAACGGGATCTGGCGCGGCCCACCCGCAAAGTGGCCTGGCTACCAGATTGGACCAATCCGCTGACGCTGCGAATTGGCCTGCTGCTGGGCGTATCCAGCTCGTTGTTTTTCGGTTTCAACGCGTATATGAGCAACCTGCTGGAGCAGCGCGGTGAACTGGATCAGCTTACCGATGCCCTGTTCTGGTACAACTTTGCGCAAGTGGTAGCGTCTATTCTGATGCTGAAAATGGCGCGCTTTTGGGTGGGGCGCAAAAGCCCTCTGATTATCGTGCTGATTCTAAGCCTGCTGGGAGCTGTCGGCGCCGTGCTAATGCCCGGATGGCTTGGCATTATCAGCGCTACCTTTATGAGCTTCACCGCCGGACTTCTGCTGATCTTGATGGTGGCCGTGCCGCCACTGTTGGTGTCCGCGGCCGAAACCGGACGCTTATCGGCAGGTAACTTTCTGGTGGGCTACACCATCGCCTTCATAGTGCCGATGATCGGCGGCTTGGTATCAGACGGCAGCGGCGACATTCGTCACGCTTTCTGGGTAATGATCGCTTACGGCGTGCTGGTATTGCCCATCGCATTCAACCTGAAGCTGGAACGCAGCTCATAAAAACGGGGCCCATCTGGCCCCGTTTTTATACTGCAACGTTGTCGTCTGAAATCTGTCAGCCGGGCCGCTGATCTGACCCGGCTAAATCAAACGTCGTTAAATGTAGTAATCTTTCAGCGGCGGGAAGCCGTTGAATTCCACCGCGCTGTAGGTGGTGGTGTAAGCACCGGTCGAGAACCAGTACATACGGTCACCAATCGCCAGATTCAGCGGCAACGGGTACTTGTGGTCTTCATACATGATGTCGGCACTGTCACAGGTTGGCCCGGCAATCACGCAGTCTTCGCCTTCGCCGACCTTTTCAGTCCAGATCGGAAACTTGATGGCTTCGTCCAGGGTTTCGATCAACCCGGAAAACTTGCCTACGTCGGTGTAAACCCAGCGGTGCATGGCAGTGCGGGATTTACGGGAAATCAACACCACTTCGCTTACCAGCACACCGGCGTTGGAAATCAGCGAGCGGCCCGGCTCAATAATGATTTCCGGCAGCTCGTCGCCAAAGTCTTCGTGCAGAAAACGGTTAATTTCCTCGGCGTACACCTTCAATTCGTTGGTGCGGGTAATGTAATTGGCCGGAAAGCCACCGCCCATGTTGATCATTTTCAGTTCGATGCCGTCTTCTTCTTCCATGCGCTCGAAAATCACCTTCACTTTGGCCAGCGCGGAATCCCAGGCGCCGATTTCACGCTGTTGCGAACCTACGTGAAACGACACACCGTAAGGCACCAGGCCCAGGTCGCGGGCCAAAATCAGCAGGTCCATAGCCATGTCCTGCTGACAGCCAAATTTGCGCGACAGCGGCCAATCGGCGGTTTGCGTGCCTTCCGTCAGAATCCGCACGTAGATTTTTGAGCCCGGCGCAGCCTTCGCAATATTGCGCAGATCCGCTTCCGAATCGGTGGCAAACATGCGCACGCCTTTCTCGTAAAATGTGCGTACATCTTTGGCTTTTTTAATGGTGTTGCCAAAGCTGATACGGTCGCCGGTCACACCCAACGCCATTACCTTTTCCAGCTCGTACACCGAAGCGATGTCAAAGTTGGCACCCTTGTCGCGCAGCAGAGTCAGAACCTGCGGGGCCGGATTGGCTTTCACCGCGTAGTACACCTGTGCGTAAGGGAAACCCTCAACCAGTTCATCATAGTGATAATCGATAGTGGCGGTATCAATCACTACAAATGGCGTTTCTTTACCTTCGGCGAACTGCCGAATACGATTGAACGCGCTTTCGGTGTAGTAGTCGGTAACACGGGCGTTGGCTAACTCGGTCATGGGTGGTGTTTCCCTCCACAGGGTATTCAGCAGAAAAAAGGCTCTGCGCCTTGGCGGCAGAGCCCGTTGATTAGCGCGATCATCAGGTTTTTTTTAAAGTCCGCATATCAGTATATCTACGTATCAAACAGACCCTGCGAGAATCGCACTGTTGTACAAGATTGTGCACAAACGCCATATCACCTTTGCCTTCGGCGATGAGCTGTTGGCACGCAGCCGCGAACTGTTTGAAAGCGGCGACTGGCAGGTAGAAGCGCTACCCGGTTACAGCGCCGCTGACCGCGTCAATCCGTTTACCACTTTCGCGGCCATTCCTGCCAAAGCCCGCTACCAGTTCATGCTGGATAACGCCGAGTACTTCACCCGCACGTTTATTCGCGGACCGGTGTGTCGTGGCCAGGTTGCCACCGATTTGATTCGCGACCAATTCTGGACAGTGTTTCAGGATCCCGAACACGATTTGTTCATCACCAATCCGGAGTACCGTGACGCGGTTACGCCGCTGCTGGCACTGCCGGGGCAAAACAGCGCCCTGCTAGACCTGGGCGACAACTGGAGCCACTACAAAGACAAGCGCAACCGTTATCACGAACAACGCAATGTGGCTTACCAAATGCTTTACCCCGCGGGCGCGTCCCTTGACCACATCTGGGACGGCGACGGCGACAACACCAACGCCCTGCTGACCATTTTTCGCCCACCACGACCACCCGCGCGTCTCGCTCCAGGGGAAGATATTCCTGTGCATAGAGCACGTCAGTACGGTCGCAGTAGCGCTGCCAATCGGCACGATTTTCAATCAGCCACACACCTTCGCCCATGCTCGCTTTTGGCAGCTTGGCGACAAAGGGCAAGGCCATATCCTGCCATATCTGTTCGCGCTCTTGGGGGCCGTTGGCGGAAATCAACGTCCAGGGCGTGTGCTCAGGTGCAACGGCCTGAAACGCCCGGGTCATTTCCACCTTGTCGTGGCCAATGCGGTAGCTGGCAATACTGGGAAACACCCGACATTTCAGGCCATGTACCAGAGCGTTCAGCTGCCAATACTCCGGAAACAGCACCCAGTCAGCGTCGCGCAGCAATTCTTTATGGCGCAAAAACTGATCCGGCTTGAGTACGGTGGTATCGGGAAAACCAAGAGTGCGGAAAATATCAAACGAGACACAGTGCATGAGGGTTTCACACAGGTTGAAGTGCTCGAATTTTAAGCGCTTTTTGCCCGCTGGCAAGCACTATCGATATAGGTGATTTGACGCTCAGGCTGGGCGGCCAGCAAATAACCAAATGCGATCAAGCGCTAAGCTTTACGTTTCACGCCCTGCTGAGCCACGGCGGTCAACGGATCTTCCGGCCACGGATGTTTGGGGTAGCGCCCACGAGTGTCTTTGCGCACCTGTGGATACACATTGGTCCAGAAGCTGGCCAGATCCGCCGTGACCGCCAGCGGCCGCTGGGCAGGCGATAACAGGTGTATTAACACCGGCACCTGACCACCGGCGACGTTGGGCGTTTGCGTCCAGCCAAACAGCGCCTGCAGCTTGGCCGCCAGCACCGGGCCGTTTTCCGCGGTGTAATCAAGCGTCACCAAACTACCGGTTGGAATCGTCAACGCAGTCGGCGCCAACTCGTTCAGGCGTTGCTGCTGGGCGTAATCCAGCAAGCCGTTCAGCGCGCCGTGCACATTCAGCTTTTGCAGTTCGGCCCAACGGCTCAGGCCCATCAGGTAGGGCGCCAGCCAATCCTCTAGCGAATTCATCAGCGCTGTGTCACTGACATCCGGCCAGTCCTCGGGGAAATGCCGTGCCAGCAGCCCGACCCGCGCCTGCCACTGCCTGGCGCCGGCGGTCCACGGCAGGCTATCCAGCCCTTTGCGCCGCACCGCGGCCAGCAAGCCCTGCTGCATCAGTTCTGCAGGCGGTTTCGCCAGCGGTTTTTCGGCCAGCAGCAAGGCGCCCAAGCGGCGCACCTGGCGCGCAACCACGGTGCCGCGCCGATCATCCCACTCGGCTTCGTCACGTTGCTGAATGTGCGCGGCAAGGTCACTTTCCAGAGTCGCCAAATCCACCGGCGCCGCCAGGTAAATTTGCGCTTCGCGGGCCTTACCGTCCAGATCCGCCGCCACCAGCCAGTCGTAGCGGGCCAGGGCATCGTCGTCGCGCAGCAGTGCACCCTTTCCATTACTAAGCTGGTAACGGGGCGCATCACCGGGCCGGCGGCGGGCTATACGGTCCGGATAAGCCAGCACCAGCAAACGCCCCACCTCTGTCGCAGTGGGCGCCGGCAAAGAGGCGTGGTTGGCCGATGACGTTGCTGGCTCCAGGCGCCTGGCCTGCTTTCGCACCGCCTGAATTCGCGCCGGGTCTACCCGTGCGTGGCCACGCTCACCACGCAGTACCCGCACGCGCTCGTGCATGTCGGCGCCAGCACCCGGCCCCAGCAGATCCCGGTCCTCCAGCAGTGCCGCTAATTCTGACGCCAAGGAACCTAGCCCCAATGAACGGCCCAGCAATACCATGTGCGCCAACCGCGGGTGAACGCCCAGTGCCCGCGCCGCCTTGCCGTGGCTAGTAATGGCGCAGTCTTCGCCCAGCATATCCAGCAATTGCAGCAATTCCACCGCCTGCTGCCAATGCGCCGCCGGCGGCGGCTCAACCCACTGCAGCTGATCGGGCGACCGCGCGCCCCACTGGGCCAGCTCCAAAACCAGCGGCGCCAGATCCGCTTCGCGAATCTCCGGCGGGGTAAAGTCTGCCAGACCATACTGCTCAGACTCGCTCCAAAGGCGATAGCACACCCCGGGCTGGGTTCGCCCGGCGCGGCCTTTACGCTGCTCTGCCGATGCTTTTGATAGACGGCCAGTCACCAGCCGCGTCATGCCACTTCCGGGGTCAAACACCGCCCGCCGCTGCTGGCCGCTATCAACCACCACCCGCACGCCTTCAATGGTCAAACTGGTCTCGGCAATCGCCGTGGCCAGCACCACCTTGCGGGTGCTCTCAGCTGCCGGAGCAATCGCACGATCCTGCTCCGCCGCCTGCAAATTGCCAAACAATGGCGCAATCACCACATCCGACGCCACCTGCCCCGCCAGTGCTTGCGCCACCCTCCGAATTTCACCGGCGCCAGGCAAAAACACCAGCACCGAACCCGGCTGCTGAGCCAAGGCCTCAAGCGCCGCCGCCGTGACCTGGTCCACTACCCGCGGCTGACGCTGCGCAGAGGCGGCCGGCCGATAAAAAACCTCCACCGGAAACGCCCGGCCCTCGCTGCTAAGAACCGGTACATCGCCCAGCAATCGAGCAATGGGCGCCGTATCCAGCGTGGCTGACATCACCAACACCCGCAAATCCTCCCGCAGCACCTGCTGCGATTCCCGCACCAGAGCCAGCCCCAGATCCGCCTGCAACGAACGAACGTGAAACTCATCAAACAGCACCGCGGCGTAGTCTTCCAGCAGCGGGTCGCTCTGAATCAAACGGGTAAGAATGCCCTCGGTCACCACTTCAATCACGGTAGCCGCCGACACCCGGGTATCTAGGCGCGTGCGATAGCCCACCGTCTGCCCGGCTTGCTCTCCCAACTGCCCGGCCATATACCGCGCCGCCGAACGGGCCGCCAGTCGCCGCGGTTCCAGCATCAAAATCCGCCGCCCCTGACGCCAAGGTGCATCCAGCAACGCCAGCGGCACACGGGTGGTTTTGCCAGCGCCCGGCGGCGCCTGCAGCAAGGCAGTGCTGTTGGTTTCCAGGGTTTGTTTGAGTTGGGGGAGGATGTGTTCTATTGGGAGCACGTTGCTTCGGCTTTTTGGTTTGAGTTTAGTCTGCTGGGCTGGGAGTTGGCGCGGGAGCAAATTTGAGTTTTTGGCCGGAAAAGAACTCGCTGCGCTCAGACACCTTTGTCCGGCCAAAAACTCAAATTCACCCCCACACCCTGCAGAACCCGGTGATAAGTCGAAAGCTTAGCATGACGAGACTTCGGTTAACCCGGTAAAGAATTGCCTGAATCAGTAAGCCTGATCACCAGCCGCTAACGATTACTATGAGCTATAAGCCAAAACCCGCTTTGATCTTTTCCATAACGATATCGACTTTGTTACATAGAGAGGGGTGGTGGGGAATTTTTTTCGCCGGAAATGGGTGTCTGAGCGCAGCGAGTTCCATTTCCAAGAAAAAACATTCCCCGCCACCGCGATCAATCCACCGCAACCAGAAGGCTACACGGCCAAAACTCAAACTCCCCGCGCGTGCCAAACATCCGGCCGCGGTACGAAGAGCACAAACACCAGTCCGAACAACAGCGCCCCTACCCCTATACCGAACGCTGACGACAGGGTTCCACCGGCATCCAGCCACTGTTTGGTCAACCAGGGGCCGACCATTTGGGTGAAGCCATACAAGGCCACCATCGCCGCAGACAGGCGTGGCCCCTGGTGCGGATGCAATGCCCGTCCAATGCGCTGGGTCAGCAATACCGTGCCCAGGAACGTAACGCCAACCAGGATGGCACATAGAATCAGCCCCAGTGCACCCGGAATCACCACCGCAGCGAGAACACCCGCTAACTGAATGGCGAAGTTAATCTTCAGCGCCAGAATGTCGCCGATAATCGCACCCAGACGGTTCCAGATCCACGGTGCCGGAATGGTGCACAGCGCCACCAGCAACCAGCTGCCGTCCTGCAACCAATGTCCAGGTTGCAGCTCTACATTTGCCAGCAGCGGCAGAAAGGTCATCGGCAGGATGTAACCCAGGCCAGCGCCGGCGTAAGCCAGAAACAGTGGCGTACTGGAACGGTCGAACAGCCGGGTGCTGAGAGCTTCACCGCTATTGTTAGTAGCCACCGGTGGATGCATCGGCACATCTAACCGCATCAGCTTCCAGGTGCCCCAGGCCGCCAGCGGAATGGAGATAACCGCAGCCGGCCACCAGCGTTCCGGGCCTTCCAGCCAATCCGCCGTGCCACTGACCACACCTGCCGACAACAGCAGGCCAAAACCCACGCCGAAATACACCAGCCCGCTAAGGCTTGCTCGGTTACGCAACACCAGCCACTCCAGAATAAGCGCTGGTGCCTGCACAAACACCACACCATTGGCCACGCCGTTAAGCCAGCGGGTCGTGGAAATAGCCGTCAGATCGGTTTCAACCGCCACCAGCAAAGTGGTGACGATGTGCACCACCACGGCCAGCGGCAAAATACGGCGAATATGGTCAATGCGGTGCCAGCGGATGGCCAGCACGGCACCCATCAGATAGCCCATATAATTCCAGGTGGCCACGGCCGCGCCATCTGCGGCGGAAAACAGGCCGTCATTCACCAAATAGGGCAAAAGTGGGGTGTACATAAAGCGCCCAAGGCCGTGCACCACAAGAAGAAGCACTGCACCGGCGGCCAATGCGGTAAAAAGTTCGCGGGGAGTGGCCGGCGACGAGCGAAGCGCGGCAAAGGCCGTTTTCTGAGTCATGTGAGTTACTTGTGATTATAAAAAACGTTGAAGCAGGACTGAATTAATAAGCGGAGCTGTTTGTCTAACGCCGGCGATCTGCCCAGCGGTAGATCTGCTCGAAGCCATCGGCTAGTTGCTGCGGTTTATGGGGCGGCTGTATCAGCGCCACCACTTCGGCCGAGGGGCCGATCAGTGCAAAATGGCCGCTGTGATCCACCAGTAAATCACCTTCCGTTTCACGCTGCACAAACACCGCTCCCAAACTGGTCGCCAGGGCGCGGGTTATGTCTATATCACCACTGTAACCGTGGAAATTTTCACCAAAGAAGCCCGTATAATTTTTTAGAACCTCAGGCGTGTCGTGTTCTGGGTCGGCGCTGAGCAGCAGGTAACGGGGCTGGGGCAAGGTCGCAGGCAGCAACTTGTTGGTCTGGCGCAGGGCCGCCATGGCTACCGGACAGATGTCCGGGCAGTTGGTGTAGCCTACAAAAGCAAAGGTCCAATGGCCGCGGAGATTTTCACGGGTAACAGTCTGGCCGTTTTCATCGGTGAGTTCAAATTCAATCACCGGCCGCGGCTGCTCGTACACATAGATATTGGCGCTGGCCAAGTCCGGTGGCTGTTCGACCGGTGCTGGCTCCGCCAGCTGATACCGCGCTATCGAAAGGCCGAATACAGCCACCACCGCCAGTACCAGCAGGATTAACGTTGTGCGAATCTGGCGGGTCATCGGGGCTCCCTATTTAAGCGTCAGATAAAGGCATAGTGATCAACCAGTAACACGACAAACAGTGCCATCAAATAGGTGATGGAATATTTGAAGGTGTCCAGCGCTACGCGCCGATCGTCATCGCGCAGCAAGCGTATCGCATACTGCAAAAAGCGCGAGCCAAGCACAAGGGCGCCGACCAGATAAATCATGCCGGACATTCCAGTCACAAACGGTAGCAGGCTAACCGCAAGTAAAATGAGAGTGTACAGCAGGATGTGCAGTTCCGTGTAGTAATTACCGTGGGTCACCGGCAGCATGGGGATGCGGGCCTTGGCGTACTCTTCCTTACGATGAATCGCCAATGCCCAGAAGTGTGGTGGCGTCCAGGCGAAAATAATCAGCACCAGCAGCAGCGCGTGGCCGTCTACTTGCCCGGTTACCGCGGTCCAACCCAGCAGCGGCGGCATGGCGCCGGCTAGCCCGCCAATCACAATATTCTGCGGCGTGGCCCGTTTCAGAAACAGCGTATACACGCCGGCATAACCCACCAGCGACGCTAATGTCAGCCAGGCTGTCAGACTGTTCACCAACAACATCAATATCGCCATACCGCTCAGCGCCAATACGCCTGCGAATAACAGTCCTTCAGCAGCAGAAATCCGCCCTGTGGCTACCGGACGCTTGTGAGTACGCGCCATAACAACGTCCACTTTCTGGTCCACCACGTGGTTAATCACCGCGGCCGCTCCGGCCAGTAACGCAATGCCAGCGTTGCCAAACACCAGAACCTGCAAAGACGGCAGACCGGAAACCGCCAGCAGCATGCCAATGACCGACGTGAGAATCATCATCGCGACAACTTTGGGCTTGGTCAGCTCCAGATAGTCACGCCAGTGCGCAGCGGTACGGTTACCGGCCGAATTGCCTAAAGAGTTGTCGACGGGGTTGCCAATAGCGTTGGCCGGTACCGGCAAGACGTTCGCTTGCTCACTCATGCCGTTATCTCCTGATGCTTTCCTGAATTCATCGAATTGTTTTTAACGCCCGAAAGCTGTGCCGGCAAGCCCTGGGACAACTGACGTTGATGCCAGATCAGCTGAATCACGCTCAGCAACAACAGCGCACCGGTGGCGTTATGGGCCACGGCGACCGCCAGCGGAATGTAGAGAATCACATTAGCCAGGCCCAGCGCAATCTGTGCCAGCAGAACAACCGCTACCACAGCCACTGACTGGCCCAGGCCATTGCGCCGGCGCCGGGCCCACAGCAGCGCCAGTAGCGCGCTGAAATAAACCAGCACAACAGCGGCGCCCAGGCGATGGCTGACATGAATAGCCACCCGTCCATCAGCGTTAAGCTGGCCTCCCAGATAATTGGGCCCAACGTGCTGGGTTATGTCAAAGCCGTGGGCAAAATCCATTCCCTGCGGCCACCACTGGCCACCGCAGGTGGGTAAATCAGTACAGGCCACGGCGGCGTAGTTGGCGGCTGTCCAAGCACCCAAGGCAATCTGCATAACCACCAGCAGCAACCCGCCATAAAGCCAGCGGCGAAGCCCCGAGCCCGAACAGGCAGACTTCAACACGCCTGTTTGCGCCGACCCGCCCCGAACACAGCTGCGTAGCCTTAACACCAGCAACGCTAGCAAACTCAGGGTAGTAAAGCCTCCTAGCAAATGCAAAGCCACCACCTGGGGCCACAATTTCAGGGTAACGGTCCACATGCCAAACGCGCCTTGCAGCACAATAAAACCGGCTATAAACAGGGGCAGCTTTACCGGGACATTCAGTTTGCGCTGGCGTACCGCGTATGCGGCCAGTGTAAACACCAGAATGCCCAGTGTTCCGGCAGCATAGCGATGAATCATCTCGGGCCAGCCCTTGGCCACATCCACCGGCGTTTCCGGGAAGCGCGCGTTAGCAATGGCAATGCTGCTTTCGCCTTGCGGTACCGTCAGAAAACCGTAGCAACCGGGCCAGTCCGGGCACCCCAGGCCGGCGTGTACCAGCCGGGTCCAGGCGCCGAGCATGATCACTACCACGGCCAGTCCCACGGCCAGTACTGCCAGCCGCAACATCAGGCGGTATACCTTTATGGATTCGGCATTCCCGGCGTAATTCTTCGTCATCATCACCCGCCTTAGCCGATTCGCGAAATTTTCAGCAGATGTTTCAGGTCGTCCAGCACATCACCCCCCGGCACGCTTGCCGGGTAGCGCATCATAATATTACCTAAGGGATCGACCAGCAGCAGTTGTGGCGCCTGGGATGGCTCCACGCCCGGCGGCCATACGGGAGTTTGTGCCGGCAACGGCGTAAAACGCTCCATACGCTCAAAGTCTGCCGGCCAGCGCTGGGCCAGAGCCGGTGGCAGGCTTGTCAGGGCCGCACCACGGCTGACCCGTGTGGCGTATTTGCCGAGCGCAATGCTGGTTTGGCGTGTGGTGTACAGCAGTTGTTGGCAAACCTCTGTGCAGTTGTCCGCCACCACCAGCAGCAACCACGTGGCGCTGGTTTGCGTGGGGCCGAAACGGGCTGCCAGCGGCGTGCCCTGCGCGGTTTGCAACTGCAAATTGCTGAGCGGAACAAGGGGCGTCACCAGAGCACCGTTGTTGGTGTGCTCAGTCGGATTGAGCCAGCCGCCATAGAACATCGCACTGGCCAGAATAATCGGGCCAAAAACCACCGCCATGAGCAGCAGAGCCATGCGCCGCCCTTTGCGTATCTGCTGCGGGCTCATGGGCTTGGGCGAAGCTGTCTGGGAATTCTGCTGGGCCACCGTTGTTGTCATTATTGGCTCCTGAACGGGTCACGGCTGTTGTAGGACGACTATTAAGTAGAACTGCGAATAAAATTACTACAGGATTGTTGTATCGCTAATCTGCAGCTTTACGGTAACTGGCCACCACCGTCAATATAGTCAGCATTAGCGCCAACGCAAACCACTGGGTGGCGTAACCGTAATGGGTTGCGGCGGCCATTCGGTCTGGCGCCCAGTCGGCCCGCAATGCGCCCGGCTGGTTCCGGTCAGCCAGGCGCAAAATCAACCCGGGCAATTCCGGCACCACATCTTGCGCCACCTCCGGAGGCAAGCTTTGCACCCGCCTTGGCCAACCACTGCCTGCCTGAACGGCCGCCAGCACCGGTGGTTGGGGAAAGTCTGCCAGGCGTCCGGAAATTTCTACCCGCTCTTGTGTTACCGAGGTTTCCGGCAACTGCTGACGGGTACGCGGTGCAATTACCCAGCCGCGATTAACCACCAGCGCCGGCCCCTGGAGTGGATAAAACACCGTTAACACCTCGTATCCAGCCATGCCATCGCGGGTGCGATTGTCCAGCAGCCAGGTGGTATCGCCGTATGACCCGTCAAGCTTCACAGGTCGACCCGCATCCAGGCCCTGCTCTACCAGCTGCGGCCAGGCCAGTTCGGACGTCTGCTGTTGCCACTGGCCCTGCTGTTGCTGTTTGAACTCGGCACGCTGCAATTGCCATACCCCCAAACCCAGCAACAGCGGTAAAAATAGTCCGCTAAACAGCATAAGACGCCAATCCCAGTGCCAGTAACGCCGTGAACCCTGCGAATTACCCATGCTTTGCTATAGTGAACAGACCGACTAACCGAACGGACCTGTACATGTTAAAAATACTCATTGTTGCCCTGCTACTGGCGGTGATCGCCAGCCTGTTCAGCGGCCTGTTTTTTCTGATACGCGACGGTGGAAAAACCAATCGCGTTATCAATTCCCTCGCGCTGCGCGTTGCCCTGAGCGTGCTGTTGCTGTTGGTCATTCTGTTGTCGCTCTGGCAAGGCGGCTTAACGCTGAATCCTACACCCTAACTTCAGCTCTGACAAAGCAGATGAGCGATGTCAGATCACGTACACAAAGACAAACAGCATCAGCCAAACCACGTCGACAAAGTGCCAGTACCAGGCCGCAGCCTCGAACCCGAAGTGGTTGTCGGCGCTGAAATGACCTTTGATGATGCGTATTAACATTACAGTCAGCATGATGGTGCCCAAAATTACGTGAGCGCCGTGGAACCCGGTCAGCATAAAGAAGGTGCTGCCATAAATCCCGGACTGTAGGGTCAGGTTCAGGTCCTGATAGGCGTGCATGTATTCTTCGGCCTGAAAACCCACAAATGCCAGCGCCAGAACAATAGTGGCGCCCAGCCACAGCTTCAGTTTTTTACGGCTACCAGCCTTTAACGCATGATGGGCAACGGTAATGGTGAATGACGAACTCACCAATAAAATGGTGTTTATCAACGGCAAGCCCCAGGGCCCTATGATGCCCTTGGGCGCTGGGTACAAACTGGGGTCAGGCGTGTTAATCAGCGGCCAGGTCGCCTGAAACCCTTCCCACAACATATTCGAGCTACCGCGATCGCCCTCGCCCCCCAACCAGGGAACGGCAAACACACGGGCGTAAAACAGCGCGCCAAAAAACGCCGCAAAAAACATGATTTCAGAAAAAATAAACCAGCTCATGCCCCAGCGAAAAGACCGGTCCATTTGCGGGCTGTAAAGGCCAGCACGGCTTTCACGCACCACGCTGCCAAACCAGCCGAAAATCATATAAGCCATCAATAACAAGCCCACAGTAAAGATCATCCAGCCGCTGCTGGTGCTGGCACCCTGACCGCCATCGACCATAATGGTCGCCGCACCAAACAGCGTCGTACCCAATCCAAACGTAGCAATAATCGGCCACTTACTTTGTTCCGGTACGTAATACTCCTGGTGTTCCGACATGATTAACGCACCTCCGGTGGTGTGGAGAAGGTGTGGTAGGGCGCAGGTGAAGGCACCGTCCATTCCAGGCCCTCCGCGCCGTCCCAGGGATTGGCCGCCGCTGGCTCACCGTTGCCGCGGGCGCATTTCACGACAATAAACAGGAACAGAAGCTGGGTAGCCCCGAACAGGAATGCGCCTATGCTTGACACCATGTTGAAATCGGCAAATTGCAGGGCGTAATCCGGAATTCGCCGCGGCATACCCGCCAGCCCCAAAAAGTGCATGGGGAAAAACGCCAGGTTCATACCCACGAACGACAACCAGAAATGGGTCTTGGCCAGGGTTTCGTCATACATGTAGCCGGTCCACTTGGGCAGCCAGAAGTACGCAGACGCAAAGATGCCAAAGATTGCGCCGGGCACCAGCACGTAGTGGAAATGCGCCACCACAAAGTAGGTGTCGTGGTATTGGAAATCGGCCGGAGCAATGGCCAGCATCAGCCCGGAAAACCCACCCACAGTGAACAAAATGATGAACGCGATGGCGAACAGCATCGGGGCCTCGAAGGTCATCGAACCACGGAACATGGTCGCCACCCAGTTAAACACCTTAACCCCGGTGGGTACCGCAATCAGCAAAGTGGCATACATAAAGAATAGCTGGCCGGCGACGGGAATACCTACCGTAAACATGTGGTGGGCCCATACCAGGAACGACAGCAGCGCAATGGCGCACGTCGCGTACACCATAGAGGCATGGCCAAACAGCGGTTTACGGGAAAACGCCGGAACTATGTGAGAAATAGCGCCGAACGCCGGCAAAATCATGATGTACACCTCGGGGTGCCCGAAGAACCAGAATATATGCTGGAACAGCACCGGATCGCCGCCGCCAGAGGCGTCAAAGAAGCTGGTACCGAAGTTGATGTCCATCAGCATCATGGTCAACACGCCTGCCAGCACCGGCATAACCGCCAGCAAAAGAAACGCGGTAATCAGCCAGGTCCATACAAACAGAGGCATTTTCATCAGGGTCATGCCCGGCGCACGCATGTTCAGAATGGTGGAAATCACGTTGATGGCGCCCATAATCGACGACGCACCGGCAATGTGCAGGGCAAAGATAAAGTAAGTGGTGCTTGGAGGGCCGTAAGTGGTCGACAGAGGCGCGTAGAAGGTCCAGCCGAAGTTGGGGCCGCCGCCGTCCATAAACAGAGTGGATACCAAAATCAGGAAAGCGCAGGGCAGTAACCAAAAGCTCCAGTTGTTCATCCGCGGCAGCGCCATATCCGGTGCGCCGACCATTAGCGGTAGCATCCAGTTAGCCAGGCCCACAAAGGCCGGCATCACCGCACCAAACACCATAATAAGCCCGTGCATGGTGGTCAGCTGGTTGAAAAATTCCGGCTGCACAATTTGTAGCCCGGGCTGAAACAGCTCGGCGCGGATAACCATGGCCATGGTGCCGCCCAACAGGAACATACCAAAACTGAATATCAGGTACATGGTCCCGATATCTTTGTGGTTGGTCGTGAACAGCCAACGAGTCCAACCCTTGGCTGGGCCGTGATGATCGTGGTTCTGCTCTAAAGAATGCTCTGAGGTGTGAGCGTCTGCAACCGTACTCATAATATCTCCCGTAACCGCCGTTTTATTCTTGTAGGAGCCTGGGTTGGCAGCGTGACGCCGCCAACGGGTCACTGTTGTTGCTGAATCTTGTAACCAAAAATTTCCTTGGGCGTCACCATGTCGCCCATGTTGTTACCCCAGGCGTTACGCTCGTAGGTGATGATCGCCGCAATATCGACTTCGTTGAGCTGCTCGCCAAAGGCTTGCATGGCGGTACCGCGCTTGCCGTTGACCACAATATCGATATGGCCAGCTATGTCGCCGACGGCGATAGCACTGCCACGCAGCGCCGGAAACGACGGCGGCAAGCCGCTGCCATCGGCCTGGTGGCAGGCGGCACAAGTGCTTTGATAACTTTTCTCACCGCGCTCCATCAGTTCGGCCATGGTCCATTCTTTCTGGGTCAGTTCTTTTTCTTTCTCGGCCGCAGCGCGCTGCTCACCAATCCAGGTCTGGTATTCGGCCTGCGGCACCGCTTCCACCACAATGGGCATAAAGCCATGGTCTTTGCCGCACAGTTCGGTGCACTGGCCGCGGTAAGTGCCCGGCGTGTCCACCCGAATCCAGGCTTCGTTGATAAAACCGGGAATCGCGTCTTTTTTCAGCCCGAACTCTGGCACCCACCAAGAGTGAATCACATCGTTTGCGGTCATCAATAACCGCACTTTCTGGCCCACCGGCACCACCAGCGGGTTATCGACTTCTAGCAGGTAATTGTCACCTTTGGTCTGGCGGTTATTAATCTGGTCGCGGGGGGTGCTCAAACTGGAGAAATAACCGAACTCGTCGTCCAGGTAATCGTATTTCCATTTCCACTGATAACCGGTGATCTTGATATCCACATCGGCTTCGGTGGTGTCATACATATCAATCAGCGTAGCGGTGGCCGGAATCGCCATAGCCACAAGAACAACCAGAGGAATGATGGTCCAAAGCACTTCCACCGTGGTGTTCTCGTGGAAGTTCGCGGGTTTGTGACCGCGAGACTTACGATGGGCGAAGATCGACCAGAACATGACGCCGAACACTACAACACCGATGACAACACAGATCCACAGAATGGTCATGTGCAAGCCGTAAATGTCGTTGCTGGTCTGGGTAACACCTGGGCTCATGTTCATGGTCCAGTCCGCCATGGACATTACCGGGAACAAAGCCAAGCCGCATAGGGCCAAAGCCCGTTTTGCGTGCACACGCATATTGCGTCTCCGCATGAATTATTATTGTCGGGTGAAAGACTTTTTTCGAATATCTAGAATACCAGTATAGACACGTATAATGAAATGACTAAAAACAGCTCAAATTCAAAGATGTTATAGTTTCAGCGTTTTACTGCCGTGTCTGTTCTGGATAGCCGTTTATGAACCCCTTGCACCGTTTGACCCGTCTGGACCACCGATTGTGGGCGTTGGCGTGGCCGTTAATGCTCACCAACCTGACTGTACCGATGCTGGGTCTGGTAGACACCGCCGTGCTGGGGCACCTGCCAGATCCGCAATATCTTGGCGCCGTGGCTGTAGGCGCCAACCTGTTCAGCATTCTGTATTGGACCTTCGGCTTTATGCGCATGGGCACCACCGGTTTGGCGGCTCAGGCCTGGGGCAAACGTGACGAGCACGAGCAGGTGGCACTGCTGGTGCGCTCGCTGTTGCTGGCGGTGGCCATTGGGTTAGTACTGATTACTTTTCAACAGCCACTGATACACGCCGGTCTGGCGCTGATGAACCCCAGCGCAGGCGTGTTGGAATTGGCCTCCGAATACGCCGCCATCCGCATCTGGAGCGCGCCGGCAGTGCTGTGCCAGTACACCTTAGTGGGCTGGCTGATTGGCACCCAGTATTCCCGCGGCCCAATGATCATGCTGGTGGTGGCCAACGGCGTGAATCTGGTGCTAGACGTGCTGTTTGTGACCGGGTTCGGCTGGAACAGCCGCGGGGTGGCCATGGCTACGGTGATCGCGGAATACGGTGCGGCGCTGATTGGTTTGGCGATCGTGTTACGGCGCATGCCCGAAGGCCAGCGCATGACCCGCGCGCTGATCGGCACCCTTGCCGACTACCTGCGCATACTTCAGGTAAACCGTTTTATTATGGTGCGCACCATCGCCTTGCTGCTGGCGTTTGCCTTTTTTACCGCTCAAGGCGCGCGCCAGGGCGACGCTATTCTGGCCGCCAACGCGGTACTGTTTACATTTCTGCTGGTTATTTCCAACGCTCTGGATGGCTTTGCCAACGCCGCTGAAGCTCTGATCGGCGAGGCCGTCGGCCGTGGCGACCGGCGCCAGTTCAAGCGAGTATTCGACACCGCCCTGCGCTGGTCGGTTTGGGGCGCCTTGCTGCTGACAGCGCTTTTTGTACTGGGCGGCCAGACGCTGATCGGATTATTAACCAACATCGAAGCCGTGCAAATCAACGCCTGGCAGTATCTGCCCTGGGTGTGGCTGCTGCCTTTCACCGCGGTGTGGGGGTTTCTGTTTGACGGCGTTTTCATTGGCGCCACCCAAACCCGAGCCATGCAGAACACCATGCTGTTTGCCGCCCTGGGCGTGTATTTGCCGGTGTGGTGGCTGACCACTGGCTGGGGAAATCACGGGTTGTGGTTTGCGATGATCAGCCTGATGCTGGCGCGAGCCTTGAGTATGGGATTGGTATACCTGCATTTTAATCGTCAGGGGCGCTGGTTTCGTAGTAATGAAGGCCCATAACAGCTGCCCGCAGCCAGATTAAATTGTTCACGCCCTGGCCGGCAAGGCTGAAATAGTCGTCTACACTTTATTAACATCACAGGCTTCACCCTGCGCCTAACCAGGCCATTTGCCTGCACAACCCATATACCCGTGACATGAACGGGAGGCGCCTTGCGATCCTTTTACGTATCGACACCGGCAACCGTGCACATGACTCCGAAAGCAGTCCTGGACATCATTGACACTGCAAGGTGCAGGGAAGCCCGCTCAGGCGCTTTTTTGCGCCACCTGCAGCTGCGTGCCCAGGCGCTGCCAACGTGCATCAGCTTTAACAGTCGAGCGCCGGCTAGTTGCCTGTTCCAATTTTCGGTGGAATACATCGAAACGGCCCCGCGGCTGATTCACGCGGTTGACACCTGCGCCCGCGACGCCGGCCACGAAGGTCTATTCACGCCCTTTCTAGACGCCGCCACCCGTTTTTTCACCAACCCGTCTGTGCTTCTTAGCCACTATATAGGCCTTGACGGGCTTCTAATCAGCGCCTATCTGTGCCACCGCCTGATGGAAGATATGTACGAAAATAACCACAGCTTCCGCCGCAGCCAACTGGTGGACCTGGAGGCCACACGGGCCAACCTGCTGGTACACGAGCTCATTGGTGAGCCGTTCGCCAATGAGTTGGACGATGCCGTAGCCATCACCGTGCGGCAGATTGCGGGCAGCCCGGACTACTACGATCTTAACCTGGACCCGTTTGTGGCACAGGCCAACAACGCGGCCTGGGACTCAATGCGACAGTATTGGGAAAATCTGCTGGTGCGTAACCACATCCGCTTTACCCTGGGCAATCGCCGCCGGCGCTAGCCTCTTCCGTATTCCGCATTTTTTATATCGCATTCATTGCCTTGCGCCTGACGCCCAAGCCGTTAAGCTGTGCGCTGTTTTTTACCTGCCCCGGGGGCCCAAACCATGCTTGCCAATACCGATCTTGGAAAACTGATTATCCGCCTCACTTTGGGCGGCCTGTTGCTGTTTCACGGCATCGATAAACTGATGAACGGTGTGGGCTTTATTGAAGCCCAGCTAGTCAGCCACAACCTGCCGGCGTTTCTGGCCTGGGGCGTGATTATTGGCGAAGTACTGGCGCCGTTGATGATTATTCTGGGTTTTCATACCCGCACCGGCGCCCTGTTGATTGTGGCAAACATGTTGGTGGCTCTGGCACTGGTGCACAGCCACCAGTTAATGCAGCTCAGTAGCAACGGTGGGCTCAGCCTAGAACTTCAGTTTTTCTTTCTGATGAGTGCTGTGGCCGTGTTTTTCTTCGGCTCAGGCCGCTATACCCTGCGCAACTGAGTGCTAAACGAGGATTCCGTGTCTGCTGAAGCCCCGCCGGAACCTGGCCACTGTTGCCACTTTAAAGGTGAAGGCTGGCGGGCTTGTCGATATGGAAGCAACTCGTGCTAACCTGTTGGTACACGAGTTATTTGGCAAAATTGGCAGTGCCTGACTCCACCCGGCCCCGGAAGATTCTGCCCAATCGAAAGGTTCGTAGCCAAAATGAAGAGACAAACCGTTTTGCTGATGGCCTGTTGTCTTCTACCGGCTTCTTTACTGGCAGATGAATTGACGGTCAGGGTTCAGCTTGCTGATGGCGCCGCGCCGGTCGCGGGAGCCGTTGTGTATTTAAATGACGGCAGCAAGCCCTCTCCCGTGCGGTCAGAAGTGTTTCAGAAAGACCGCATGTTTCATCCCCATGTGTTGATTCTGCCCGCAGGCTCCAGTGTGGACTTCCCCAATCAGGACAACACCCAGCACCACGTCTATTCTTTTTCGCCGGCGAAAACCTTTAATCTCGAACTCTATGCTGATAAGCCCGAAGCGCCGGTTGTGTTTGATCAGCCCGGCATTGTCGAGCTTGGCTGTAATATTCACGACCATATGCAGGCCTTTATTGTTGTCGCCGATAGCCGTGCCATCGGCCAAACCAATGAGCAGGGCGAGGTAACGATCGCGCTAGACTTCGGCGACACTCAGGTACCCGGCTCGCTGATGATGGTGTACCTGTTCGAAGACGAAAAACGCCGGGCCCTGGAACAACTCACGATAGCCGAGCGCCTGACCACCGAGGTGATTGAACGCCGCAACGATCTCGAGCTCTCCCGCCTGGATGTCGTTGTCCGCGACTTTGGTTTTCGTTCTGCCATTGCCAGCCGCAATCCGGCAACCCTGAACAGCGCTCTGGAAAACCACAGCGGGCGCGTAGACGCAGACTTTGCGCTACTGCTGGATAGCCAGGGACAACTCCTGGCATCTACGTTGACACAAACGATACCCGGCATTACCGAAACGCAGCTGGCCACAGCGCGTAAAAACGGTGCTGACCGTTCACTGCTGACCATTAACCAGCGCGGCTATGAGGTGCTGGTCATTCCTGTCGAAGCACCCGGGTTAAGAGCATGGCTGGTTGCCGGTTTCGAGCTCGATCAGGAACTGGCAAATGTCATCGCCCTGCTCACCGCCAGGCATCTTGGCCGGCCGGTGTTGCAACTGGCCCATTACGCCCGGGCCGTCGGGCAGGGGGAAAACCCGCCGGCGCCTGATATCCGCACCGGAGGCGAGCTGAGGCAACTCAGGGATACGCTTCGGGACACGCTGGCCCGGCTTATCCGTCGCGAAACGGAAATCCGCCATGCCGCAACCCATGACGAAGTCACCGGGCTGGGCAACCGTAACGCTTTGCTGCAAAAGGCCGAAGATGGCTTTAGCGCCGGTAAACCCTGCAGCCTGATTGGCCTGCGCGTTAGCGACCTTTCTGACATCAACGATACGCTTGGCCTGGAGTTCGGCGACAAAATTCTGCTTAGTCTCTCGCAACGGCTGCGTGATGAACTTCCGGATGCCAGCCTGATTGCCCGCACCGGTGGCGGTGAGTTTCTGGCGCTGATTCCCAAGCTTAGCCCTGAAGCGCTGGAGCAACTTGCGCTGGCTCTGCGTAACATCGCCGAATCACCCCTAAATATCGACAACACCCCGTTTTCCCTGCGTGCAAGCCTGATAACACTGCAATTACCTGCCGATGCCAGCCAAACCAATGAGCTGAGAAGACGCGTAAACCTGACCTTTGAGCAGGCCTTGCAAAAAGGTGTTGCGGTTGCGCGATATGAGCCGGGCCAGGATGAAAACCACCTGCGCGAACTCAAACTGGTCTCAGACCTGCACAGTGCAATCCGCCACGACGGCCTGCACATGAACTACCAACCCAAACTGGATAACGGCACTGGGCAGTTGCTTCAAGTGGAGGCTCTGGTGCGCTGGATACATCCGGAGCTGGGATTTATATCACCGGAAGAATTCATCTTCCTCGCCGAGCAGTCAGGGCAGATCAATGACCTGACAGATCATATCCTGCAAAAGGTTGCCAACGATGCCCGCGCCTGGTTCAACACGGGCCTGGATGCCGGTGTCGCAATCAACCTGTCCGCAATGGGGTTCTGGGGATATTCCGTCCTAATGTAACACTTATCGCTACAGCCCAACTGTCATAAGGCATCCAGAGGCACCTTAATTTTCAAAATCGCTGTAATATCCAGTTTATAGTAGTACTTCAGGTTTCGCGAGAAGCCCATGTCTTATAAAGAACGCCTGACCATACTTCACGAAGCTGAAATTAACGACCTATATGGCATTCCCAGTCTCTCGCTTGAAGGAAAACGTGTCAGTTTTGCACTG
>Ga0307943_1000005_pt1 | contig 177723 bp, 175 predicted proteins | sample OrgLakmetagen177_FD_203149 | JGI IMG/M metagenome (GOLD analysis project Ga0307943, IMG submission 203149) | Saline water microbial communities from Organic Lake, Antarctica - #177 | ecosystem: Environmental > Aquatic > Non-marine Saline and Alkaline > Saline | place: Antarctica: Organic Lake... | reverse complement strand
ATATTTTACACCAGTCGAGCGCGCCGCTACAGTAAAAGCCGAAACCAATGCCCCCTGCCTTAGCTCGTATCCGGTAAAAATTTGTGAGCATTCATCCGGAAAAAATCGAATAATCTGCCAAACTGTAATATGAACAAATTCCAACCAAATAATAATCAGACAGATTGATCCCGACCGTTGCCCATGAAATCCACATTTGCACAACTGAATTTACGCGATCAACAACGGGTTGACGTTACCGCCGATATCGTTCTTGAAAGGCCCGATGGTTGCCTGTGCAGTTGCACAACGGCAAATCTGTCGCGCTCAGGTGTGATGGTATCCTGCGATCAATCGACAGCTCATCAGCTGACTCAGGGCAACCGGGCGCTGGCACCCGGAAACCGCATGCCGGTGAAAGCCCGTTTTTCCGTACCCATGCAGCCGGCACAGCCGGTAGTGATTGCCGCAGGTAATATTGTGCATTTTCGACGAATTGCCCAAGATCGGTTTCAGGTTGGCATTCAATTTGAAGAATTTGAAGGCGGTGGATCCGCTTGTGTTGACCAGTATGTACGCAGTCTTCTCAATGAACGCGGCAAATCTGCCTGAAAGTCCCGAACTCCCCGCCAAAACCATTACAATACGCTGCCGCCTGAGCTGCAATCAGGCCCGGCATTATTCGTTCATCAATCAGGACCCGCTATTCCATGGCTATCAAATATCTTCGCACCGCTTTCGCCAGCCAATATCAGCCGGGGCAACCTGCACGCTTGCGCAGCGGCGAAGCTCTGGATGAGCCCGGTGGCGATTACGAAGCCCTGCACAAACAGATGAAGCGTTTGTTCAACGCCAAACCCGGAAAGAAATTCGGCCGTTTTTCTGACGATATCGGCGAAAGCCCTTTCAGTAGCTGGCTAAAAGATTATCTGGAGGGCAAACAGGGCTTTGCGGCCATGAGCAGCCGGCTGTTCGATCAATGGCAAGAACTGCTCAGCGGCTGTCAGGAAGAGCATCACGGCCATTTGCTGCTGGTGCACGAGGCCCTGGCGGATACCGAGGTTGCGTTCTTGCTTGTTGTAGAAGCAGACAGCGCCATGCGATTTGATGGCAACCAGGCGTTAGGCGCCACCGACATTCTCAGCCTTTCACGGTTGAACCTGGCGCTGCGGATCGAGCTTACCGACTGGCAGCGTGATGGCGGTGGCGGTGGCGGTGCCAGCAGCGACAGCAACTATCTGACGCTGGTACACGCCCGCGGCACCGCTGAGCCGGGTGAGCTGTTTATTCGTCTGTGCGGTTTTACCAATCAGGTAGATGTAGAAAAAGAGACCCTGACGTTTCTGGAAGCGGTGGAAGCTTTTGCAAAAAACGAGCAGCCGGATAAAGCCGGCGAAGTGCGCAGCCGCGCCTATGAGTTCTGTAAGGAGCAGCACGCTCTGGGTGAGCCGGTGGCCATCGAGGCGTTATCGGGTTATCTGGATGAAGACCAACCTGAGCGTTTTCGCGAGTTCGCCAGTAAAACGACTGAGTTGCCAGAAAGCGGCGTGCTGCATCCGGATCATCGTAAGGTGAAGAAGCTGGTGCGGATTGGGGGATCGGGTGGTGGTATGAGCGTGTCGTTTTCTTCGGACTTGATGAATCAGGCGATTTATTATGACCGCGACAAAGATTCTTTGACGATTACTCGTTTGCCTAAGGTTTTGCGAGAGCAGTTGCAGCGTTATCTTGATACTCGCGAGGGGTAATGTGCCTAGGCTTTGGGACTGGATTCTGGAGCTAAACTTGGGTGGCTGAATACGGGTGGCTGACCCCGCGGCGAGGGAAGTCTTTTCTTATGGAAAAAGAACTCGCTGCGCTCAGACACCTTTTTCCTGCCAGAAAAGACTCCCCCCACCCCGTGGCCGACTTAACCTCGTGCTTAAGATTTAATGATTTTTTGAAATGGGTTGTTTCAACTCTTGTGTTTTTTAGGAAATTGGCCCGTTTCATTTATACTTATTTTTTTGAGCTGTTTATCAGCGGGCTTTTATTGTCGACTACCCCGCCGTGAACGACGGGGCTTGTAGAGAAAACCCTACACGCCAGGTTGACCAGGGAAAGCGGTCACCAACCCGCTACGTTTGCCACAGGTCGTTAAGACCCACTCCGGTGTGCTTCACTCAGCACCGGACACTGGAAAACTGGAATCACGCTGGCGAAAGGTAAAGCGCCGAAGGTTTCAGTTGCCGCGCAAGCGGGAGCCGGTGGTAGACATTCCCGAGGGGAGAGAGGTTTCGGCCTCCGACACCAGACCCGTAAGGGTGATTATTGGAAAACGATATGGCTGTTTTTGTACTCGACAGACAGAAGAACCCGCTGATGCCATGCTCGGAAAAACGAGCCCGGCTTCTGCTCGCTCGCAGGCGCGCGGTGGTGGTGCGAGTGTATCCGTTCACTATTCGCTTGAAAGACCGCGTTGGCGGTGCTGTTCAGAAAGTCGTGCTCAAGATCGACCCTGGCAGCAAAGAAACCGGCATGGCCGTGTCCAGAGTCAGCGCCCAAGGGGAGCATGTGCTGTGCTTGATAGAGCTGACTCACCGTGGCCGCCAGATCAGCAAAGCATTGGGCCAGCGCAGCGCCTTTCGCCGGCGCCGCCGTGGACAACTGCGCTATCGAGCGCCACGATTCAGCAACCGGACAAAGCCGAAAGGCTGGCTGGCGCCGAGCCTGCAGCATCGAGTGGATACCACCACCAGTCTCGTGAGACGGCTTCGCGCCTCAGTGCCGGTCACGTCGATCAGCCAAGAACTTGTGCGGTTTGACCTGCAACAGATGGAGAATCCCGAAATCAGCGGCGTCGAATATCAACAAGGCACCTTGTTAGGCTATGAAGTTCGGGAGTATTTGCTGGAAAAATGGGGCCGCGAATGCGCTTATTGCACTGTGACCGACACACCGCTGGAAATCGAACACATTGTTTCAAAAGCCAATGGCGGTTCTAACCGAATCAGTAACCTGACCATGGCCTGTCACCAATGCAATCAGGAAAAAGGTTCCCAAACCCTGGCCGATTTTTTCCAAACCTCCAAGCGCCTGAAAGACAAACAGCCGCGCATGGAAAACGTGCTGATTCAGTGCAAGTGCCCCTTGCGGGACGCTGCGGCGGTGAACTCAACCCGTTGGGCCTTATTCCAATCGCTAAAAACCACAGAGCTTCCCGTTAACGTCGGCACGGGTGGACAAACCAAGTTCAACCGCCAAAGACTCGGTATCCCCAAAACCCACGCCTTTGACGCGGCCTGTGTCGGCGTTGTCAAACAAGTGTTTGACTGGGAAAAGCCCACGCTACGGGTAAAGGCCACCGGTCGCGGCAGTTACAAACGCACCCGCTTAACAAAACACGGCTTCCCTCGCGGTTATCTGATGCGAGAAAAGTCGGTTTACGGTTTCCAGACCGGCGATATGATTCGAGCGATTGTCCCGACTGGCAAAAAGGAAGGCACTTGGCTAGGCCGGGTCGCCATCCGAAAAACCGGCAGCTTCAACATTCAAACCTCGGACGGAGCCGTTCAAGGCATTCATCACCGGCACTGCCGGCTCATGCAAAGAGCAGATGGCTACGGCTATCACCTACATCCCACACCACAAAAAGGAGGAGGGAAACAGGAAAGTCTGTCGTGCTAACGCACGACGCGCTATCCCTCCCCGACCTAAAAGGACGGGGTTTCCCGCGCAAAATCGATGAATATCGATAAGGCAAAAAAGCGGATCACGAAGCTGGTAAAGAAGGGCTTTGATGGCTATCCGTTGATTTCGTTGGAATACTTTGGGGAAACGTCGGATTCCGCTACGAAAGTCGTTATTTCATTTGTTGCGGAGGAGAACGCAGAGCCTCAGAAACAGGCATTTTCGAGTGATACTGACGCTCGGAAAAACGAAGCAATTCAATCGACCCTGGTGAAGATTATTGAGCGATCTGACGTTAGAACGGTGGTTGAAGTTGAGGGTGTTTCAAAATGATACGGCTGACGAATATTCAACTGGCGCTTGATCACGATGATCAGGCGATGACCAGCGCTGTATTGGATCGTTTATCAATCACGGCCGAAGATCTGGTCAGCATTCACGTGCATAAGCGCGGATACGATGCCCGTAAAAAAACCAATATCATGCTTGTTTACACGCTCGATGTTGAAACCACCCATGACGAATCCCTGATCGAAAAGTTTGTTGAACATCAGTTGATTAAGGCAACTCCGGATATGAGCTACCAGTTCGTGGCGAACGCCCCGGCAGATTTACAGGAACGTCCGGTTGTCATCGGTTTTGGGCCCTGTGGTCTGTTGGCCGGATTGGTGCTGGCACAGATGGGTTATAAGCCCATTATTCTGGATCGCGGCAAAGAGGTGCGTGAGCGTACGAAAGACACCTTTGGTTTTTGGCGCAAGAAGATCCTTAATACCGAATCCAATGTGCAGTTTGGGGAAGGCGGTGCCGGAACCTTCTCTGACGGTAAGCTTTACAGCCAGGTGAAAGACCCGAATCACTACGGTCGTAAGGTATTAACCGAATTTGTGGCGTCCGGAGCGCCGGACGAGATCATGTTTGTCAGCAAGCCGCACATCGGCACTTTTCGGCTGGTAACCATGGTTGAGCAGATGCGTGCGAAAATCATTGAGCTGGGCGGCGAAATACGATTCAGCGCCCGCGTTGATGATGTGCAGATCGACAACGGCCAGATTACCGGTGTGGTTTTAACGGATGGCGAAGTGATCAATTCCAGACACATCGCGCTCGCGATCGGCCACAGTGCCCGCGATACTTTCCAGATGCTCTACGATAACAATGTGTATATCGAAGCCAAGCCGTTTTCTGTTGGCTTCCGCATCGAGCACCCGCAATCTGTTATTGATAAGGCGCGTTTTGGCAAAAATGTGGGCAACCCGATTCTGGGTGCCGCCGACTATAAACTGGTTCATCACTGTAAAAGTGGCCGCTCTGTGTACAGCTTTTGTATGTGCCCGGGTGGCACCGTGGTAGCTGCCGCATCGGAAGAGCATGGCGTGGTGACCAATGGCATGAGCCAGTACTCCCGTGCCGAGCGTAATGCCAACAGTGCGATTGTGGTGGGTATTGACCCGTCAGATTACCCGGGCAATCCATTGGCAGGAATCGATTTCCAGCGCGCACTCGAACGTAATGCCTACGTGTTAGGTGGCTCCAACTACGATGCACCGGCGCAGAAAGTCGGTAACTTTTTAAAAGGAACCTCCTCCGAGACGGTCGGCAGTGTAGTGCCCTCTTTCCAGCCCGGCATCAAACTGACCGACTTGTCGAAAGCTCTGCCTGATTTTTGCATCGAGGCTATCCGCGAAGCCATTCCGGTTTTCAACAGAAAAATTAAAGGCTTTGCTTTGGAAGATGCGCTATTGACCGGTGTAGAAACCCGAACGTCTGCGCCTATCTGTATCAAGCGCGGTAAAGATTTTCAGAGCATCAACACCCAAGGTTTGTACCCCGCCGGTGAAGGCGCAGGCTATGCCGGTGGCATTTTGTCGGCGGCCATGGACGGCATTAAAGTCGCCGAGGCTATGGCGCTCAGTATCAACAGCAGGCATCAAGAGTCCGCATAAAAGCGCCGGGGCCACACCATTGCAAATCTGGCAAATTACCGAGACAACGCTGGTTGCGGAATGATCGCCCCGTTACAATGCGCAGTTGCTCTTTTCAGAATGTTTCCGAAAGCTTCTTGCCCGAATATCCTGACTGCGGGCACCCAATACATCCAGTTGCGTTGAGACCCATGGCCAAAAAGTTATTCATCAAAACCCACGGCTGCCAGATGAACGAATACGATTCATCCCGCATGGCTGATCTGTTAAAAGTCGGTGACGCGGTTGAAATGACCGATAGCCCGGAAGACGCTGATATTCTATTGTTGAATACCTGCTCCATTCGTGAAAAGGCCCAGGAAAAGGTGTTTCACCAGTTGGGTCGCTGGAAAAATCTGAAAAAGAACAAGCCGGGGCTGATCATCGGCGTTGGCGGTTGCGTGGCCAGTCAGGAAGGCCAGGCAATTATAGATCGCGCGCCGTTTGTGGATATGGTTTTCGGCCCGCAAACCCTTCACCGTCTGCCGGATATGATTACCGAAGTTCGGGTGAAGGGTAACGGCGTCGGCGTGGTGGACGTCAGCTTCCCGGAAATTGAAAAATTCGACAATCTTCCAGAACCCGGCGCCGATGGCCCGTCTGCGTTTGTGTCGATTATGGAGGGCTGCAGCAAGTACTGCACATTCTGTGTGGTGCCCTACACCCGCGGCGAAGAAGTCAGCCGGCCGGCGGACGATGTGATTGCGGAAGTGGCGCATTTGGCCTCACAGAACGTACGCGAGATTAACCTTCTGGGCCAGAACGTAAACGCCTATCGTGGCGACACCCACGATGGCGACGTGATGGACCTGGCAGAGCTGATCACGCTGATTGCCACTATTGATGGCATCGACCGCATTCGCTACACCACATCGCACCCGGTGGAGTTCACCGATGCGTTGATTGATGTGTACGAGCAGGTACCAGAACTGGTCAGCCACCTGCACTTGCCGGTGCAAAGTGGCTCTGATCGCATACTGTCGGCCATGAAGCGCGGCCATACGGCGCTGGAGTACAAATCCAAACTTCGCCGCCTGCGCAAAATTCGACCGGACATCAGTTTTTCATCGGATTTCATTATTGGCTTTCCCGGTGAAACCGAGAAAGATTTTGAAGACACCATGAAGCTGATCAACGACATTGGTTTCGATATGTCGTTCAGCTTCGTTTACAGCGCACGCCCCGGCACTCCGGCGTCAGATTTGCCGGATGATACGGAGATGGCGGTGAAGAAGCAGCGTCTGAAGATTCTTCAGGATCGTATCAATCAGACGGTGATGGATATCAGCCGCAAGATGGTGGGCACCACGCAGCGCATTTTGGTGACCGGGCTGTCGAAGAAGGATCCTGGCGAGTTTTCAGGGCGAACGGAGAATAACCGCATCGTCAACTTCCGCCATGAAAATCCGGCGGTTATCGGGCATTTTATAGATGTTGAGATTGTAGAGGCTTATTCGAATTCTTTGCGTGGTTTGCCGGTGGACTCTGAGCTGTATTGAGCTTCTGCTTATCCCCGACGTTCACCTGAAACATCAAAAACAGAAATGCATACTCCCCGCGCAAGACAAGGGAGTAAAACGGAGAACACTTGGACACCAACGATTCCAGACAATTTGATTTGTACCCGATTGATCAGCGCCGTTTAACGACCCTTTGTGGCCAGTTTGATGAAAACCTGAAACAGGTTGAGCGTCGTCTGCAGGTTTCTATCAGCCGCCGCGGGCACCACTTCCGCGTTCAGGGTGCCACCGAAAATGTGGCAGCGGCCACTGAGGTTGTTCGGCACATGTATCGGGAAACAGAAGCCACCGAGGATCTGACGCCAGACACCGTGCACCTGTATATTCGCGAAACCGGGTTTGAACGGTTGCCGGAAGAGGTACCTTTTGACGGTGCCGTAACCATTATCAAAACCCCGAAGCTCACCGCCAAACCTCGCGGCGGCAACCAGCAGCGGTATGTGCACAATATTCGCACCCACGACATTAACTTTGGCATTGGGCCAGCGGGCACGGGTAAAACCTGGCTAGCAGTGGCCTGTGCGGTGGAAGCATTAAAAGACGAGCAAGTTAAACGCATTATGCTGGTGCGCCCGGCGGTGGAAGCCGGTGAAAAACTGGGTTTCCTGCCCGGCGACCTGGCGCAAAAGGTCGATCCATACCTGCGCCCGCTGTACGACGCTCTCTACGAGATGCTGGGTTTTGAACACGTAACGCGTCTGATTGAAAAAAGCGTGATCGAGATTGCACCGTTGGCGTTCATGCGCGGGCGCACACTGAACAACTCGTTCATCATTCTGGACGAAAGCCAAAACACCACCCGCGAGCAGATGAAGATGTTCCTGACCCGCATCGGCTTTGGCTCTACCGCGGTGATTACCGGGGACACTACTCAGATTGACCTGCCCCGCGGCCAGAATTCAGGGTTAATTCACGCCGCCACGGTGCTGAACAACGTCGCCGGGATAAGTTTTATTCGTTTTGAATCCAAAGACGTGGTTCGCCACCCGCTGGTTCAGCGTATTGTTGAAGCTTACAGTGCCATTAACGACGGCAACGATCGCAACGGCGAAAACGAGCGGTGAACATCGTCACACTGGACTTACAGTTAGCCAGCGACGCGGCGAACATCCCGCCCGAAGACCAACTACGGCAATGGGCCCAGTTGGCCTGGCAGGGCGATGAGCCAACCGAAGTGACCATTCGTATCGTTGATGAATCTGAAATGCAGGCCTTGAATTTACAGTACCGCGGAACAGACAAACCGACGAACGTCTTGTCCTTTCCATTTGAAGCGCCCGCCGGTATCAACATCCCATTAGCGGGTGATCTGGTTATTTGTGCTCCAGTAGTTGCACAAGAAGCCCGGGAGCAGTACAAAGACACTCACGCCCATTGGGCGCACATGGTTATTCATGGCATGCTGCATCTGCAGAGCTACGACCACATCGACGATAACGAGGCAGAGGAAATGGAAGGCCTCGAAATACGTCTGCTGGCGCAGATCGGCATTGCCAATCCTTACGACCAAGCAGAGGTAACCGAAAAAGACTCATGAGCGATGATCACTCGAGTCGCAGCCAGGGTAGCAATAACAAATCTTGGCTGGAGCGTATATCACAGGCCTTTTCTAGCGGGCCAGAGTCTGTAGAAGACGTGCTGGAAATTCTGCGCGATGCCGAAGCCCAGGAAATCATTGACACCGATGCCATGAGCATCATCGAAGGTGCGATGCAGGTTCTGGACATGCGCGTTGAAGAAATCATGATTCCCCGCTCGCAAATGATTACGGTGAAAGCCAACCAGGACCCCCGTGAATTCCTTGGTGAAATCATCTCCTCCGCCCACAGCCGTTTTCCGGTGATTGGCGACAACCCGGATGACGTCATTGGCGTGCTGCTGGCCAAAGACCTGTTGCCACTGGCGATGGATGGCGAGCTGGACTGGAATCATATCCGCGAAATTCTGCGACCACCCAATTTTGTGCCCGAGAGCAAGCGCTTGAACCAGCTGCTCAAGGAATTTAAAGAAAATCGTAACCATATGGCGATGGTGGTTGACGAGTACGGCGGTACCGCCGGACTGGTCACCATCGAGGACGTGCTGGAGCAGATTGTGGGCGAGATCGAAGACGAGCACGACTTCGACGAAGAAACCCACATCAAAGCCCATGGCGATGGTAGCTGGGCGGTGAAGGCCGTTACCCCCATTGATGACTTTAACGAAGCTTTCAGTGCCAGTTTTGACGAAGAAGAATTCGACACCATTGGCGGCCTGGTTCTCAAGGAATTCGGACACCTGCCGAGGCGCGGTGAAACGGTTGAATTCGGTGGCTTGCGTTTTACCATTGCCAACGCCGACAACCGTGTTATTCGCTTATTACAGGTTACCCGCAGTGAGTTGTAAGTGAATAACATTAGCAACCAACACCCCGCCAGCATCCCCTCTGCCGTCACCCGCTCCCTGTCAGCCAACCGCTGGCTAGGAGCCGTGCTGCTGTTGATTGCCGGCGGGCTGCAAACCCTGACCTTTGCGCCCTACTATTTATGGTGGCTGGGTCCTGTTTCCATATTGCTGATTCTGTTGGTGTGCGTGCCTCTGGCGTCCGGCCAGCTGTTCCGCGCCGGTTGGCTTACCGGCTTTGGGCTATTCGCCAGCGGCGCCAGCTGGGTGTATGTCAGTATCGATCAGTACGGTAACACCGGTCGGTTGATCGCCATTGTTCTGACGGTTCTGTTTGTGGCTGGTTTAGCTCTGGTTCATGGCTTGGCATTCTGGTTCTGGGGCAAGCTGGCCCGTTACAGCGCGGTGCGCCGGCTGTTGCTATTTCCGGCTATCTGGCTTTTGGGCGACTGGCTGCGGGGTTGGGTGCTCACAGGTTTTCCCTGGCTGTATCTGGGCACCGCGCACACCGACGGGCCGCTGGCCGGGCTGGCCCCTATAGGCGGAGTGCATCTGGTTACTCTTGCCATAATAACCACCGCCGTTGCTGCCTATGGCGCGTTTTGGCTGATACTACAGGCACGACATACGCTTACCGCCATCGTGGTGGTTGGCGGTCTATTGCCCTGGCTGATCGCCCCTGCCTTGAATCGAACAGACTGGACTACCCTTGCACAGGAGCCCACATCAGTGGCGGCCATGCAGGGCAATATCCCCCAGCAGATCAAGTGGGATCCGGACTTTCTGAAAGACCAGATTGTGGCGTATCTGGGCATGACCGAAGACCACTGGAATACCGACATTATTCTATGGCCGGAAACCGCCATTCCTATCCCCCAGGATAAAGCCGGAAAAATCATTGACCATATCAACGAACGCCTGGGCGAAAACAGCACGCTGATTACCGGCATCCCCTGGTACGGCTTCAGTGAACGCTCGGAGGGCTTTACCTTCCACAACAGCATTGTCGCGCTGGGCGCTGGCGAAGGCATTTATCACAAACAGAAACTGGTGCCATTTGGCGAGTACGTGCCGCTGGAGAAATATCTGCGGGGGCTGATCGGTTTTTTTGATTTGCCCATGTCCAGCTTCACGCCAGGCCCGAAAAACCAATCCGCTCTGACTGCAAACGGGCTGCGGATAATGCCGTTTATCTGCTACGAAGTGGCCTATCCGGATTTTCTGGCGCGTAACGCGGTGAACACTGACCTGCTGCTGACCATCAGCAACGACGGCTGGTTTGGTGATTCCATAGGGCCGTTGCAGCACTTACAACTGGCCCGAATGCGAGCCTTGGAAACTGGCCGTTACATGCTGCGCGGCACCAATAACGGCGTAACCGCGATCATCGACAATAAAGGCCAGATAACCGAACGCATTCCGCAGTTCGAACGCGCCGTTATGACCGGCGAGATCTACCGCGCCAGCGGCAGCACGCCTTATATGGTAACGTTATCCTGGCCGGTACTGACGTTTGCGCTCATCCTGATCGTGTTTGTCCGCGAGCGGGTTATACCGAAGCTCTGACGGGCAAAAAGTCAGCTTTCCTTAACTGGCCAGCGACTGGTCACCCGCTCGTAATAGTGCGACCCGCAGGCCTCGCAGGGTTGCAGATGGCTGGTGGAGGTCAGGCATAACATGTGCTCGCAGTTCAGGCAGCGGAACATGCCCGCGGTGGCCACTTCACCGGAGATATACTGCCCGGCCTCGTGGCTTTCCAGCTTCTGGCGCAGTGCCAGCGTATCGACCATCGTTTGGTCAGCAACCGACAACAGGCGCTCGGTCAGCCGTTGCTCCAGTAGCGACAAATCCAGTTGCAGCCATTCCGCCAGGCCTTCTCCGGTCTCTCCCACAAAGTTCAGCAAATGCTCCAGATCCCGCTGCAGGTAAGCACCCAACAAGCTGAGCTCATCACGGGTCATCTCCTGCAGTTCCTGTTCGGCTTCGATCGCTTTGTCGATCTCCTCTTCCAGGGTTTCCATCGAGGTTTCCTGCACCGTACGCAGGCGGCTCTGCACCTGCTCAAGCATACGGTCGTAGGCCTCAAGGGCTTTTCCAGATAGCTGATTACGTTCGGGTTCGGTCATGGGTGTTTCCTTGTGGTTTTGCCAGCTTTGGGTGGCTGATCACTGATTAATCTCATCATGGCACACATTGTTAAAGTTGGCGCGCCTCCCACAGTGACGGCAAGCGTTTGGGCGTATCGCCTCCTGGGACCTTGCGTAGCCATGGATGGCGAAGCAGAGCCTACAGGGACGTACTTGTGGCGTGTCCCAGGAGGCGATACGCCCAAACGCGACACCATCGTAACTACGGAGGACGCAAAACTCAGGCAGACTACCTGTTAACGCCTGTGTGCGTTAGAATAACCGCCCGCTGCGAACATCATATTGATACAGGGTAACTTTGGTAATGGCAGGTATGGACGAGCAATACAATCCCCGTGACGTAGAACAGACCGCCCGCGATTTCTGGGCCGATAACAACACGTTTACGGTGAAAGAAGAACCGGGCAAGCCAAAGTACTACTGCCTGTCCATGTTCCCCTACCCCAGCGGCAAGCTACACATGGGCCACGTTCGCAACTACACCATCGGCGACGTAATCTCCCGCTACCAGCGCATGCTGGGAAAAAATGTGATGCAGCCTATGGGCTGGGACGCCTTTGGCCTGCCTGCGGAAAACGCCGCCATTGCCAACAAGACTGCGCCCGCCAAGTGGACTTATTCCAATATTGAATACATGAAGAACCAGCTCAAGCAGCTGGGCTTCGGCTACGACTGGAGCCGCGAACTGGCCACCTGCAAGCCGGATTACTACCGCTGGGAACAGTGGTTTTTTGCCCGCCTGTATGAAAAAGGCCTGGTGTACAAAAAAATGGCCACCGTGAACTGGGACCCGGTCGATCAGACCGTTCTGGCTAATGAGCAAGTTGTTGATGGCCGCGGCTGGCGCTCCGGCGCGCTGGTGGAAAAGAAAGCCATACCCCAGTGGTTTATCCGCATTACGGATTATGCCGAACAACTGTTGAGCGACATGGACGATATGGATGGCTGGCCGGAACAGGTCAAGACCATGCAGCGTAACTGGATTGGCAAATCCGTGGGTACCGAACTCACCTTCCCGCTGAAAAACAGCGAAGACGGCCTGACGGTTTATACCACCCGCCCGGACACCCTGATGGGCGTCACCTACATGGCGATCGCCGCAGAACATCCATTAGCCAAAGCTTCCGCCGAGCGCCATCCAGACGTTGCCCGTTTTGTAGATGAGTGCCGCAACAGCAAAACCGCGGAAGCCGACATGGCGACCATGGAGAAAAAAGGCATTGATACCGGTTTCAAGGTCGTGCACCCGCTGACCCAGGAAGACATTCCGGTATGGATCGCCAACTTTGTACTTACCGACTACGGCACCGGCGCCCTGATGGCCGTTCCCGGCCACGATGAGCGCGACCACGAATTCGCCTTGAAGTACCGCCTGCCGATCAAACAGGTGATCTCCGCCAGCGACAAACCTGATATAGACGTGCAAGAAAAAGCCTTCACTGAAAAAGGCGTTCTGGTGTCGTCTGGCAAATACAGTGGCATGACCAGCGATGAAGCCTTCGAGGCCATCGCCGACCATCTGGAACACAGAGGTATTGGCAAACGCACCATAAACTATCGCCTGCGCGACTGGGGCGTATCGCGCCAGCGCTACTGGGGCGCGCCGATTCCGATGATGACTCTGGAAGACGGTACCCAACGCCCGGTTCCAGACGACCAGCTTCCGGTATTGTTGCCCGAAGACGTCGAAATGACCGGCGTACAGTCTCCGATTAAAGCGGACCCAGAGTGGGCCAAAACCACTTTTGAGGGCCAATCTGCCACCCGCGAAACCGACACCTTTGACACGTTCATGGAGTCGTCCTGGTACTACGCCCGCTTCTGCAGCCCCAACTACGACAAAGGAATGCTAGACCCGGCCGCCGCCAACTACTGGCTGCCGGTAGACCAGTACATTGGCGGCATTGAACACGCCATACTGCACCTGCTGTACGCCCGCTTCTTCCATAAGCTGCTGCGCGACGTGGGCCTGGTCACCAGCTCCGAGCCGTTCAAGCAACTGCTGACCCAGGGCATGGTGCTGGCAGAAACCTATTCCCGCGAAAACGCCAAAGGCGGCACCGTTTGGATTCCACCCACCGACGTGATCGCCGAACGCGATGACAAAGGCCAGGTGACCGGCTACGTACATAAAGATGACGGCCAGCCGGTGCAGGCCGGTGGCGTTACCAAGATGTCAAAGTCAAAAAACAACGGCATTGACCCGCAATCGATCATCGACGCCCACGGCGCCGATACCGTGCGCCTGTTTATGATGTTCGCGGCACCCCCCGAACAGTCTCTGGAGTGGTCAGACAGCGGTGTTGAAGGCGCCCACCGTTTTCTTAAGCGCCTGTGGCGCCTGGTGAATGAGCAAGTTACCAGCGCCGACACATTGCCTGCTATAGACGTCCCGGCGCTGAATGATGGCCAGAAGAACCTGCACCGCAAAACTCACGAAACCATTGCCAAGGTCAGTGACGACATCAGCCGCCGGCTGACTTTCAATACCGCCATTGCCGCGGTGATGGAGCTGCTGAACGAAGTCAGCAAGCTCAACGACAGCGAACCCCAGACCCGCGCCGTACGCCAGGAAGCCCTGGAAACCGCAGTGATGATGCTGTCGCCGATTGTGCCCCACGTCTGCCACAGCCTGTGGCAATCGCTGGGCCACAACGAGCCGGTGGTCGATGCACGCTGGCCGGTGGCAGACGAAAGCGCCATGGTGCGCAGTGAAATCCAGATTGTGCTGCAGGTGAACGGTAAAGTGCGTTCCAAGGTAGACGTGCCGGCAGACATCAGCAAAGCCGACCTGGAGACGCTGGCCCTGCAAAACAACAACGTGGTGCGCTTCACCGAAGGCAATACCGTGCGCAAGGTGATTGTTGTTCCCGGCAAACTGGTTAACGTGGTGGCCAACTGATATGACCCAACGGCAGCCTGCATCACAACGGACACCGGCCTTGGCGCGAAGCGTTCTTCTAACCCTTGGTCTGTTGGCAACAGCCAGCGGCTGCGGTTTTCAGCTTCGCGGTGCGGCGCCGGTTTCTGCTGCGCTACAACCACTGGCTTTGCAGTGCGCCAGTGATGTACCGATAGACCTGTGTCAGTCGGTTCGTCAACAGCTGACTCTGGGCGACGTGGATGTTCGTGAAGCCAACGCCGCCGATTATATACTTGCAATCGGCCAGTACACCGAAGACCGCCGCGCCAGTGCCATTACGATTAACGCAGGTGCGGCCGAATACACCCTGCGCCAGTCGGTCAGCATCAACCTGATCAGTCGCGATAAGGTGCCCTTGATTGCAGACACCCGCCTGAATGCCAGCGAAAGCTATCGCTATGATGAAACCAACGTGCTGGCCAAGCAGCGGGAAGAACAGACTTTGCAAAAACAGCTGCAAGAGAGACTGGCCCAGCAAATTATTTTCCGTCTGGCACCCCTGACCCAAGCGCGTATTGATGCCCTTCGCGAACAATATCAGGATGCTACCGGCAACTCTGTGGAAAGCCCCGAAGCGGGAACAGAACCGGCGGCCAAGGCGCCTATTCCAGCCCCATGAAAACCACACCGGCGCAACTGCCCCAAAGCCTTAAGAAAGGCCTGGCGCCGGTGTACCTGGTATCCGGTGACGAGCCGCTTCTGGTGCAAGAATGCTGCGATCAGATCCGTAAAGTCGCCCGCGACCAAGGCTTTGCCGACCGGCTAACCTTTCACGCCGACAACCATTTTGACTGGAACATCGTGGCCGATGAATTCAGCGCCATGTCGTTGTTCGCCGAAAAACGCCGCATCGAAGTCCACTTACCAACAGGTAAGCTAGGTGACGGCCGCGCCGTGATGGAACGGATACTGGCGCAACCTGCCGACGACATTGTGTTGCTGCTGATCAGCGCACGTCTGGATGCGGCTGAAACCCGCCGTAAATGGTACAAAGACCTTCAAGGCAAAGGCCTGCACGTGCCGGTATGGCCGGTAGACGCTGACAAGTTTCCCGGCTGGTTACAACAGCGCGCCACCAGTCGCGGTCTGACTCTAACCCGCGACGCTCTGGCAATACTGGCGGAGCGGCTGGAAGGCAATCTGCTGGCCGCCAGCCAGGAACTGGAACGCCTGGCGCTATTCAGCAAGGGCGCCACCATTGACAAAGGCCTGGTGGAACAGGCTGTGCAGGACAGCTCGCGTTTTAGCGGCTTTGAACTGGTCAGCGAACTGCTGACGGGAAATGCGTCGCACGCTTGCAAAATGATCGGCGTATTACAGCAGGAAGGCGAAAACCCGCTTGGTTTGCTCACCGTGCTGGCGCGGGACATTCATCTGCTGCTGGAACTGAAAGCCCCCGGGCAAAACACCGCGCCTGCGGCTTTTTTCAAAAAACGCGGAGTCTTCCAGCCACAGCGGGCGAAGGCCCTGGAGCAGGCGGCAAAGCGCCTCAACCGTTCACAACTGAATAACGCCATTCACCTGTGCAGCGAAGTGGACCGCGCCGCCAAAGGCTTCGATCCACTAGGCCCCTGGCACTATTTAAGAGACATGTCCGCGTTGCTTGCCAGCAGATCCTGACGTAGATCAAACCGGCTCTATACAGGCTCGCTGCAGTGGATCAGACGCTTGAAAATTCCCGCCATCCGGCGCATTGTTAAGTCATCATCAATGCAAGGAGGAGTGAAATATGGGACTTCAGGAAGAACTAAAAACGCTGCCAGAAAAAATCAGACAATACCGCGACGAAGCACGCGTGCAGCTCCATCTGGCACGTCAAGATGTCAAAGACGACTTTGATAATCTGGAACAGGAGTGGGACCGATTCAAAGGCAAGTTTGATCACGCACTGGATGACGCCACCGAGGTTTCGACCGAAGCGCTGTTAACGGTTCAGATTATGGGTGAAGATCTGAAGAAGGGTTATAAGAACATTCGCGACAAGAGCAAGTGACACTTAGCAGAGTCTAACCGTCGGATAACCCAAAAAAAAGCAGGCTCGAGAGCCTGCTTTTTTCGTTCAACGTCGATAAAAACTGATCAGAACTCTTCAGCCGTTAACGCCATCATCGAATCACTGCCACTGCGAATGCCTTCCGCCAGCGACACGGTCTTTGGCAACAGGCGATCATAATAGAAGCGCGCCGTTTTCAGCTTGCCGGTATAAAAACCAGAGGTGTCACCCTCGGCTTTCGCTGCGGCCGCTTTCACCATGCGGGCCCACATATAAGCCAATGCGGTCAGGCCGAACAGATCCAGATAATCCACCGAGGCCGCGCCTACAGCATCAGGGGTTTCTGATGCCTGATTGATCACGTGCTCGGTTACGTCTGACAGGCGCTCAAGAGCTGCTGCCAATAGCTCCAGATACGGGCGCAGGCTTTGTTCGTCGCTGTTTTCCTCAATGAACGCCGCTACGTCTTGGGCAAACAGCTCGTAAAGCTTGCCCTGGCTGCCCACAACCTTACGGCCCATCAGGTCCAGCGCCTGAATGCCGTTGGTGCCTTCGTAAATCTGGGTAATGCGACAATCGCGTACTAACTGCTCTTGGCCCCATTCGCGGATAAAGCCATGGCCACCCAATACCTGTTGACCAATAATGCAGACGTCCAGGCCACGGTCGGTCAGAAAAGCCTTGGCCACCGGGGTCAGCAAAGACACCATGCCCTCGGCGTGGGTGCGACGCTCCTGCTCGCTGTCGTCGGCGTATTTGGCGATATCCAGCCACTGCGCAACGTAGGTAGAGAAAGCACGACCGCCTTCCACATAGCCTTTCATGGTTAGCAGCATGCGGCGAACGTCCGGATGCACCAGAATCGGGTCAGCGGCTTTTTCTGGCTGCTGCGCTCCAGTGGGCGCGCGGCTTTGAATACGGTCTTTGGCGTATTCACGGGCACTCTGCAGTGACGCTTCAGCCGCGCCCAAACCCTGCACTCCAACGCCCAGACGCTCATAGTTCATCATGGTGAACATGGCGTTCAGGCCTTTATTTTCCTCCCCTACCAGCCAGCCTTTGGCTGTATCGTAGTTCATCACGCACGTAGCTGAACCTTTGATACCCATTTTCTTTTCGATGGAGCCGCAGGTTACCGGGTTGCGATCGCCCAGGGAGCCGTCGTCTTTCACCAGAAACTTTGGCACCAAGAACATGGAAATGCCCTTGGGGCCTTTAGGTGCACCCGGAAGCTTGGCCAGCACCAGGTGAACAATGTTCTCCGCCATGTCGTGCTCGCCCCAAGTAATGAATATCTTGGTGCCGGTGACGGCGAAGGAGCCGTCATCGTTGGGCTCGGCTTTGGTGCGGATGATGCCCAGATCGGTGCCGGCGTGGGGCTCGGTCAAATCCATCGCGCCACTCCAAACACCGGAGTACAGTTTCGGCAAATACGTTTCTTTTAGTTCATCGCTGCCGTGAGCATCGAGCGCCAGGCAGGCACCGGCGGTGAGCATAGGCGCCAGGCCAAACGCCATGTTGGCGCCCTGCAGCATTTCGTCAAACTGGGACACCAGAGTTTTTGGCATACCCATGCCACCTTGCTCCGGGTTGCCACCCAGACCATTCCAGCCGCCGTCAACGATGGTCTGGTAGGCTTCTTTGAAACCTTCCGGGCTAGTGACACCCTCGGCCGTCCATTTGCAGCCCTGCTCATCGCCTTCGCGGTTCAACGGCGCCAGCACGCCACTGGTGATTTTACCGGCTTCTTCCAAAATGGCGTCGGCTGTTTCCGGGTCTACGTTTTCTGCCACTTTTGGCAGTGACGCCCACAGTGCGGGGGCATCGAACACTTCATTCAAAACAAAACGCATTTCACGTAAGGGTGCCTGATAATCGGCCATTAACACTCTCCAACATTCAGTAACAGTCTATCTGGTCAGGACGCGATCCGGTAGAAAAAGGCCGGTGCCCCTGTCTGTACGTGTGTCCGCGATTATTATTATTTTACTGCGCGGAGTTTACCGCAATCCCGCCACTAACTCATGAAAAAAGGCCCGTCCCAGATCGAGACGGGCCTTTTACGGCGTTAGCGATGAATCAAACGCCTCAGCGTTAGATGATAAACGCCTCTTCCGGCATATCCAGCAGGGTGTCAGCCCCCGCCAGCATGGTGACTGCATGGGCCCTGGTGCGCGGCAGCATGCGAGTGAAGTAGAAGCGTGCAGTCTGCAACTTTGCGTTGTAAAACAATTCTTCCGTGCTGCCTTCTGCCAACTTGTCCTGAGCAACTTTTGCCATCTGCGCCCATAAATACGCAAATACCGCGTAACCGGAGTACATCAGGTAGTCCACAGACGCGGCGCCAATCTCTTCGCGGTTTTTCATGGCGCTCATGCCCAGCTTCATGGTCAGCTCGCCCCATTCTTTATTGATCGCGGCTAACGGTTCAACAAAAGGCTTCATTTGTTCGTTGTCGGTATTTTCCTTGCAGAAAGTGTGCACCAATTTGGTGAAGCCTTTCAAGGATTCACCCTGAGTCATCAGAACTTTACGGCCCAACAGGTCCAGCGCCTGAATGCCAGTGGTGCCTTCATAGATCATGCCGATACGGGCGTCACGCACGTTCTGCTCCATGCCCCACTCGGAAACATAGCCGTGGCCACCGAATACCTGCATTCCCAGGCTGGCTGATTCGTATCCGATTTCGGTCAGGAACGCTTTGGCAATGGGCGTCAAAAAGCCCAACAATTCGTCAGCGGCCTTGCGCTCTTCTTCGGTTTTACTACGCTGAACAATATCGGCTTTCTGTGCGGTCATGTAAATCAGCGCACGGGCGCCTTCAGCGATGGCTTTCTGGGTCAGCAGCATACGGCGAACATCCGGATGCACAATGATCGGGTCTGCATAACTGTCCGGATTTTTTGCACCACTTAACGCACGCATTGCCAGGCGGTCTTTGGCATAGGCCACTGAACCCTGAAGACCCAGCTCTGCCGCACCCAGGCCCTGAATAGCGGTGCCAATACGCGCGACGTTCATAAAGGTGAACATGGCGTTCAGGCCTTTGTTTTCCAGGCCAATCAACCAACCTTTGGCGCCGTCGAAGTTCATCAAGCAGGTGGCGTTCGCGTGGATGCCCATTTTGTGTTCGATAGAACCGCAAGACAGCGCATTGCGCTCGCCAGCTGAACCGTCCTGCGCGGGCAGGCACTTGGGCACCACAAACAGGGAAATACCCTTGGTGCCTTCCGGTGCGCCAGGCAAACGGGCCAGCACAATGTGAACGATGTTGTCGGTCAGGTCATGCTCGCCTGCCGAAATAAAGATCTTGGTGCCGGTGATGCTGTACGAGCCGTCCATATTGGGTTCGGCTTTGGTGCGCAGGGTTCCCAGGTCCGACCCACAGTGTGCTTCGGTCAGGCACATGGTCCCAGTCCACTCGCCGCTGATCATCTTGGTCAGGTACGTCTGCTTCTGCTCTTCCGTACCGTGTTCTTCCAAAGTGTTGATAGCGCCGTGGCTCAAACCCGGGTACATGCCCCAAGACCAGTTGGCGGTGCCGTTCATTTCGCTTATCACGATACCCAGGGAGCTGGGCAAGCCCTGCCCACCGTGATTAGGGTCGGCCGCTAATGACGGCCAGCCGCCCTCAACAAACTTGCTGTAGGCTTCTTTGAAACCGGCCGGTGTTTTAACGCCGCTTTCACTCCAGGTACAACCTTCACGGTCGCCGCTCTGGTTCAATGGCGACAGTACCTGTTCTGCAAATTTTGCACCTTCCTGAATAATCGCATCGATCATATCCGGCGTTGCGTCTTCGGCGCCTTCCAGATTGGCGTAGTGGCTGTCGCTGTCCAGCAGCTCACTCATTACAAATTTGATGTCGCGCAGGGGTGCTTTGTAGTCAGGCATGTAATCGACCTCGGTTTTCAGTGATGGCCGCCTTAAATCGTGGCAGCTGGTAACCCGATGCAGCCGGAAAGGTTCCGGTGACGTGCTTCAGGTTTATTGAAACGCTTGTTTGAAACATACGTTTAGAAGCACAGAATTGTCAAGAGTCGGGTCAAAAATAACTTGTTCTGCGACAACTCCCCCCAAGAGTCCAGCACTCGCCAGCCATCGAAAACGCGACGCAACTGCTTACCTTTAGCTTGCTTTTTATAGGCAGGCTTGCTGTTTATAGACAGGAGAGGACGCTCATCAAGACTTGGCAGGTATTATAAAAAGGCGGGAAATAACGAAATTTTCAGACAGAGACGTTCAGAAAACCTGATGTGCGAGCGCTGCTGTCGTCGCCAAAAGCGGACACTCTTGCGTAGGTATCGCGGGCTTGGCGAACGCCCAACGGTTCTTGTATGGCCGGGTCGGCCAGTTCTACCTGAGCTTGCAGCAAAGTCTGCATAGCCTGGGCAGCCACGGCAAGATCTGCCGATGAAGGCTGGGCCGGTGCCATTGCTGCCGCGCGCACGGTGCGCATTTTTTCAACCGTGGCCTGAGGGTCACCTGAAACCGCCGATACGCTGATAGGCACTTCACCGCCCACCGCGTATTGCACGCCGTCTGGCCCTTGCTCATAGGTCAACGCCATTGCACCCGCGTGCCGCCCACCCGCGGCCTGGTGGGCGGCCTCATGGGCACGCACCTCTCGATCACGGGTTTTCAGCTGTGTCAGCAGTTTTAAATCGGATTCATTCAGGCGTGACGACTGCTCCCTGGCAGGCGACGGGCGTAAAGTTATAGCTGATGTTTGAGGAGCAGCAGACGAAATATTCATGGTGTCAGAATATAACCCTACCTCGATCAAGGCGAGGGCCTTAAGCCATGATATCGAGGAGCGAACCCAGGGTTTCGTCCGCGGTTTTTACCACCTGCGCGGACGCTTCAACGCTGCGCTTGTACAACTGTAAATCCACCATGGGCTGGATAATCCCACCTTCAGTTGGGCCACCGCTGCCTTGGGGGCCGTCCACACCACCGCGGGCGATACGGCGGGCAGCATCGTCCATACCGGCAACACCGCTCTGTATTCCCTGCATACCGCTATTGAGCGCACTGGAAAGAGTACTGTTGATCATGGTCACCTACTAGAGGAAATAGTTGTTTTCTTAGTAAGCCACAATGCTGTTCAATTTTCAATCAACGGCGTCACATTCAGGAATTTGGCCAAAGCCTGTGGCCGGGGCTCGCTCAACCAGGGCATAACACCCAGGCACGGGCAGCCCAGGTGCTGTTGCAGATAGGCCAGAGTATCGGTTTCACAGCTCATCACGGCCTCCCGCGGCCGGTTAGCCACCCAGCCGGCCAATACCAACCCATCGCGGCGAATGGCTTCAGCGCTCAGCAACGCGTGGTTGATGCACCCAAGCTCCAAACTGACCACCAGAATCACCGGGATATTCAATCGCTGCGCCAGGGCACTGTAGGTTTCGCGATCGTTTAAAGGCACCCGCCAGCCACCTGCCCCCTCAATCAGTAACAGGTCTGCCGGGCGCAGCTGTATGCCGCGACAAAAACCGGCCAACCGATCGGCGCTCAGGTTACGCCCTGCCTGCGAAGCCGCCACGTGGGGTGCAATTGCTGGCTCCAGGGCAACCGGATTGATCACGTCATAAGGCAGCTGTTCGGTCATCGTGTTCTGCAGAATAAGCGCGTCACTGTTGCGCAAGCCATCCGCCGTTTGCACGCAGCCAGAGGCAACCGGTTTCATCGCCAGGGTACGTTTACCCACCAGCTTCGCGGCCTCCAGCAACGCCGCGGTAACCACGGTCTTGCCCACGTCGGTATTGGTGCCGGTCACAAAATAGGTTTTTTTGGCCATTGAAAATGCCCTGACAGGGTGAGTGTTTAATCGCAGGTTAATGGTGTTAACAGCGGTTTTCGCCATTCCAACCAGCCCGCATGATAGCTGGCAACTATGCCTCCACCGAGCTGCTGCGGATAGTTCTGGCACATCTGTTTTAATCGCCCGGGTGCAGTGGCGGTCTTGCGCCGCTGAATGTCTTTATAACCCGCCCCCAGTTGCCTGAGCTCATTCATCAACGCCATGGGCGTTGGATAATCCAGAGTGATCATCTGCGAGCGCCATTGTGCCGCTGGCAAAATCTCAACGGTGGTGGCCGTGAAATCCACGGCAGAAATAAACCCGTTTACATGCTTCTGATGTGGGTCGGCCAGGGTCCACGCCTGTTGCAACTCCTGCAGTGTACCCAGCAAAAGCGTTGACACCCGCAATTGACCACCCGGGCGCAACACCCGTAGGCATTCCCGCAATACGCCTTGTGGATTATGGCACCACTGGATCATCAGGTTGCTGTAAATCAGATCCACACTCTGGTCGGTCAGGGGCAACCGCTCCGCATCTGCCTCTAGCCAGTGGATAGTTTCAGGGCGTAGTGCTTTTGATGGTGCTTTTGAGAGCGCTTTGGATAGCGCTTTTGATTGTGCTTTTGCGTATGCCAGCATACCAGGCGCCAGGTCTACACCGACGGTATGCGCACCAAAGCGCTGCGCCAACTGGCGTGTATACCAGCCAGTACCGCAGCCCAAATCAACAACAGTGGCGCCCTGCGGTACCGGCTGGGCAATCGTTGCCAACATGGCATCACCCATTTGCCGTTGCAGCCGCGCCGCACCTTCATAGCTGGCGCTGGCGCAGCCAAAATCGGAGGCGACCGCCTGTTTAGTGGCAAACATCATGTGAACTCGTTAGAAAATCGTGAATGGCTTGCCAGCATTCGGGGCCATAGTGCTCCCCGGGCCAATGGCCCATGCCGTCGATGGTAACCGCCCGACTGTGAGCGGGCATAGCCATGTGCTGGGCCCAGGGCGGAACCACTGCATCGCAGCTGCCCCGCAAATGTAATGTTGGCACCGGGCACTGCTGCCAGGCGTGCAACTGGCAGCTGTCCCGCAGCCAGCGCACGCCTTTCGCCAATGATTCAATCGGCTCGGGCAAGCCCTGCTTCAGCCGAGGTTTTATAGCCTGCGCCAGCCCTGCCTGGTGTTCGCTGCCATCAATCATCTGAGCGAAAAAAGACGCCCGGCAGGCCTGTGGCTGACGCTCAAAATATCGTTCAAAACGCCGAAAACTAGCGGTCGAAACGCCCCAAGGCCAGTTTTGCGACGCCACAAATTGCGGAAAACCACCCAGGGTCACAACCTTATTAACCGAGTGCGGATTCGCCTGAGCCGCAGCCATGGCGACTTGTGCGCCCAACGACCATCCAAGCCACACCGACGGCTGAGGGTAACGTTGGAGGAGAATCGCGGCCGCGTGTGCGGGGCTGTCGCAGGAACTTAACCCGTCGTCGGTTAATGAAACGACTTGCACCGCGCCTTGCCAATGCCGATACACCGGTTCCAGCATGGCCGCCGGCACACCCCAACCGCCTATCACCACAAGTGAACTGGTGCGTGCCATCAAACATTCTCTACAAAGGGTTCACTAAACACGGGGTTTACAACACAATCGGGGCGACATTGCACCAGCGCCCGCAACAGGCGGTCCAGATCGTCAAAGCTATGGGCAGCGCTGAGGGTGATGCGTAAACGGGCCTGGCCGCCGGGCACAGTGGGTGGGCGAATAGCCGTCACCAGCAGGCCGCGGCTTTGTAACTCAGCGCTGAGCGCCAGCGTCGCTTCGTTAGAGCCCACGACAATCGGCTGAATGGGCGTGGCCGAGGGCATCAGGTGATAGCCCATAAGCGTAACCTGATCGCGAAACCGATCAATCAGCGCCGCCAAGTGCGCGCGCTGTGAATCAAAGCTTTCAATCAGGCTCAAGCTATTGCAGCTGGCCTGAGCCAGAGCCGGAGGCATGGCCGTGGTGTAAATGTAGGTACGCGCTTTTTGCACCAGATATTCGGTTAACCACGCAGGGCCTGCTACAAAGGCGCCGCTGGTGCCTGCCGCTTTGCCCAGAGTGCCCATCAGCACCGGCACCTGTTCTTCATTTAACCCAGCCGCCGCAACGCTGCCACGCCCTTGGGGACCCAGCACGCCAAAGCCGTGGGCGTCGTCGATCATCAGCAGAGCATCGTGCGTTGTGCACAACTGCGCTAATGGCACCAACGCGGCCACATCGCCGTCCATGCTGAACACGCCGTCGCTTACCACCAGTTTATGGCCCGCGGTTTCTTCCAGCATTCGCGCCAACGCCTCCAGATCGCCATGGTGATAACGCCTGACCGTTGCCCCACTGAGTCTGCAGCCATCTACAATAGAGGCATGGTTAAGGCGGTCCGAAAAAATCGTATCACCGCGACCTGCAAGCGCCGAGATGACACCCAGATTGGCCATGTATCCGGTTGAGAACAGAAGCGCCGAGCTGCGCCCGGTAAAAGCCGCCAGTTGGTTTTCCAACTGCTGATGAGCCCGGTGATGGCCACAAATCAGGTGGGAAGATGCACCGCCCAGGCCGTCCTCGTTAAGCGCCTCAGACAGCACTCTGCGGTTATCCGGATGATTGGCCAGCCCCAAGTAATCATTGCTACAGAACGACAACAATGGCTGGCCATTCACGGTTAACGCCGGCCGCTGAGGGCCCGAGATTTCCCGGCGCTGGCGATGCAGACCGGCCTCGCGGCGTTGCCGCAACTCAAGCTGGAAGTCACGCATGCTCGGTCACTCGCGGGTCAGGCCGACGTTGGTTCGCGGGCCGCATCGTAAAACAGATGGCGCGTTGCTTCCTGGTTGACGGCCTCTGTCAGCACCTCTTCGTGCTGTTGCTCTGTGCCGCACTGCTCGCGCTGCTCCGGGCGAATCCCCAAGCGGCGGAACAAGGCCATGTCGGCACCGGCTTCCGGGTTGGCGGTGGTGAGCAGTTTTTCACCATAAAATATGGAATTGGCGCCGGCCATAAAGCACAGAGCTTGCATTTGCTCGTTCATATCCTCACGGCCAGCGGAAAGGCGCACGTGGGAGGCAGGCATCATAATCCGCGCAACCGCAATCATGCGCACAAAATCAAACGGGTCCAGATCAGCCACGTTTTCCAATGGCGTACCCTTCACCTTCACCAGCATATTCACCGGAACACTTTCCGGATGCTGGGGCAGGTTGGCCAACTGCATCAGCAGGCCCATGCGGTCGTCATCGTCTTCACCCATGCCTAGAATACCGCCGCAGCAGACTTTCATGCCGGAGTTACGCACGTTGCTCAGGGTATCCAGGCGATCCTGATAGGTGCGCGTGGTAATGATATGGCTGTAGAATTTTTCCGAGGTGTCCAGGTTGTGGTTGTAATAATCCAGCCCGGCCGCCGCCAGCTCGTCGGCCTGTTCGGATTTGAGCATGCCCAGAGTCATGCAGGTTTCCATGCCTATTGATTTCACCTGTTTAACCATATCCAACACGTAAGGCATGTCTTTTTCGGACGGACTGCGCCAGGCAGCGCCCATGCAAAAGCGCGAAGCGCCCTTGGCCTTGGCCGCACGTGCCTCGGCGACGACTTTTTCAACGTCCAGCAGCTTTTCTTTTTTCAGCCCGGTGTTGTAATGGCCGCTCTGGGGGCAATATTTGCAGTCTTCCGGGCAAGCGCCGGTTTTTATCGACAGCAGGGTGCTAATTTGCACCTCGTTAGGATCAAAGTACTGACGGTGTAAAGTCTGGGCACGAAACAGCAGGTCGCTGAATGGCAACTCGAATAATGCCCGGGCCTGTTGCAGTGTCCAGTCGTGACGGAGTTCATTGGCGCTCATAGAAGTTCCTGTTAACCTTTTAAGGATTCTTGGTTTACGGAGAAGCCAAATGATAAAGCCATCGGAGTGGTTGTCAACCCTAAACAGTTTTTTGGTTAACAGCCGAAGCGGATTTTTGGTTGATAAGGAATGCCGAGCCGGGCGCTGTGTCGGCTGTTTAAACCCGGTTGCCCGCAACGGTCTGTGTCAGGGCTGTTACACCGACCTGCCGTGGAATCGCTGGCATTGCCGGTGTTGCGCCCTGCCTTTGCCGTTTCCGGCAGCTGATCATCTGTGCGGCGAGTGTCTTCAGCGACCACCGGCGTTTGACTTAACGCTGGCGCCCCTGCGCTATCAGTTTCCGGTGGCGGCAATGATCGGCCGTTACAAATACCAGGGCCAACGAGCCTATGGCCGCCCGCTGACCGCCGCACTGGCGGAATTGGCCAACGAAAGCCTGCTGCGCCAGCCGCAACTGAGACCGGATGTATTGATACCCGCCCCCATGCACCCCCAGCGCAGGCGCCAGCGCGGTTTTAACCAGGCCAGGGATATTGCGGAACAGCTGAGCACGCGGCTGGATATTCCGCTAGCAGGCAATCTGGTGCAGCGTCAACGCACCGTTCAAGCGCAACGCACGTTGAACCGTGCACAACGGTTAGCCAACCTGCAGGGCGTGTTCCAAACCACCGGCACGCCTCCGCCACGAATTGCAATTATCGATGACGTTGTGACCACCGGCGCCACCGCGCGCTTGCTGGCCCATGCACTGCAGCAAGCCGGGGCTGAACATATCCAGATTTGGGCACTGGCGCGAACGCCGGGATAACCCAGATTAAGCGAGGCGCTCGGCGACCTCATCGGCAATGGCCAGACAAGCGGTCAACCCCGGCGATTCTATGCCGAACAGATTCACCAGCCCGGCCACGCTATGCTGGGACGGGCCATCAATGCGGAAATCACAAAAGCCGCCGTCTGGCCCGGCCAGTTTTGGCCGAATACCGGCGTAAGCAGGCTGTAACTTTTCCGGATTCAGCCCAGGCCACCACTGGCGAATGGCGTCGACAAAGGCGGCCTTGCGTTCCAGTTGCACGCTGTAATCTTCACGTTCAATCCATTCCACATCCGGGCCAAAACGAATCTGGCCTGCCAGATCCAGAGTCAAGTGAACGCCCAGACCGCCGGGTTCCGGCAGCGGATACACCAACTGACGAAACGAATGCTGGCCGCTGTAGCTAAAATACACGCCGCGGGCGTACCACTGCTGCGGCTTCTGGCTAGCGGGCAACCCCTGCCAGTTGCGGGTTAGCGCGACCGCACCCAACCCTGCCGCATTGATCAGGTTGTCTACTTCCAACACGCATGGCATAGCGCCACCCAGCGTCAGCCGATGCTTTCCACCGGCTGCGGCGTCGCCACTGTTAATAGCGTTGACCGGCGTATGCAAAGCAAGTTGGCCACCAGCGCTTTCCAAGTCTCCCTGCAACGACAACATCAGCCCGTGACTGTCGACAATTCCGGTGCGCGGCGACCACAGCCCGGCTAAAACAGTCAGCTCCGGCAGTGCCTTTTCTATCTCAGCCCGGCCGTGCAAAGCCAGCTCCACCCCGTTGCCAGCAGCCTGGGCCTGAATACCCGCCAAGCGCTTGGCCTGGGCATCGCTGGTGGCCACCAGCCACTTACCGCAATTACTGACATTCACCTTTCGCTGGCGACAGTATTGGTACAGTTGTTCACGGCCCGCTACGCACAGCCGCGCCTTCAAGGAATCCTGAGGGTAATAAATGCCGGCGTGTATCACCTCGCTGTTGCGTGATGATATACCCTCACCAATGTGCCCGGCGGCCTCCACCACAATCACCTCGTGACCCAGTTGCGCCAGCCTGCGCGCCACCGCCAGACCAACAACACCGGCCCCGATCACGGCGGTTTTTGCGATTAACAACGGTAAGGCCATGATTCCCCCTGGTCTGGATGGCGTTATTGTGGACTGTGGGATTGTATCAGCCAAAACCGCGAGGCATAGGTGCGCTGTCAAGATTACGCCAGCGACGATACCGGTTATACTGACCGGCAAATTCATGGCGGCAGCGAATTCATGACTGAACATTCTGACAATGTGATTTCCGGGCACCCATACGATGCCCTGAAGCCAGACGCACTTTTAGATGCGATGGAAGACGCAGGCTTTGCGGTCAGCGGCCGCCTGTTTGCGCTTAACAGCTATGAAAACCGGGTGTATCAGATCGGGCTGGACGAAGGCCCGCCAGTGATTGCAAAATTTTATCGCCCGGGACGCTGGACCGAAGCCTCGATTCGCGAAGAGCACAGTTTCACCAAAGAACTGGAGGCCGCGGATATTCCCGTGGTTGCACCACTTACCCTACCCAATGGCGATACCCTGGGCCAGAGTGGACCCTTCCGGTTCGCCGTATTTCCCCAGCGCGGCGGCCAGGCGCCGGATGTCAGCATAGAAGACACCCTGTACCGGTTGGGCCAGTGGCTCGGCCAGATTCACAATGTTGGCGCTGCCCGAAACTTCAGCCATCGCCCTGACCTGTCGGTGGCGTCAATACCGACTGGCATCGAACAAAATAACGAACTGCTGCTAGAGGGTAACTGGGTGCCGAGGGACCTGCGCCCGGCTTGGGACAGTCTGATGGTAGATCTGCTGCGCTTATGCCGTACCCGGATTAACGACGCAGGCAAAATCAATACCCTGCGCCTGCACGGTGACTGTCACGCCGGCAACATTTTGTGCCGTGAGGACAGAATGTTGTTTGTCGATTTGGACGATTGCCGCAGCGGGCCCGCTATTCAGGATATGTGGCTGTTGTTGAACGGTGAAGATAGCGAGCGCGGAGCGCAACTGGGCGAAATATTGGAAGGTTATGAAATGTTCCGGCCTTTTGAACGCCGCGAACGCCACCTGATTGAGCCACTGCGCTGCTATCGCCAGGTCAGCCACTGCGCCTGGCTGGCGAAGCGCTGGGACGACCCGGCCTTTCCCCGGTTTTTCCCTTGGTTCGGGCAGCCGCGCTTCTGGTCAGATCAGATACTGTCGCTGCGCGAGCAACTTTCAGCCCTCCAGGCACCGGCGATTTCGCTGCCCGGTCAATACTGAACCTTTTCCGTATTTGTAGTTCAATTCTTTCAGACATTTTACAGAGGCCACTATATGAGTCAGGATTCGAAACTCTATACCACCCGCAGTTTGATTCTCACCGCCGTCGTCGCCATCATCGGCTCGGTACTGGTGCTGGAGATCACCGGCAAAATTGATCATTCTGACAATAAAGAGAACCTCCCCATCGGTGAATTTACGGCCATTCAGGTCATCCCCGGGGAATCCTTCAACATGTCATCAAAAGCCTCTGAACTGCACGCGCGATGTGAAAACGGCTATCTGGCCATTGCCGCAGATATCGACCCTTCCTATCTCGGCGTTCTGGTGGATTACAAGAATCGTGGCGTGCGCTGTTCGCGTCCCTCACCGACCGGACCGTCGGCCCTGCCGGAGCCGGAAAACCCGGGGCAACGGGACCAGAGCGATGACTGAACAGCCTAAGCCGGTGAAACCGCAGCAACTCACTGACCGGCTGTTTGCCACCGAGCGCAACCCGGAAGACTTTCGCTTTGATGCCGCAGTAGCGCGAGTGTTTCCGGATATGATCCGGCGTTCTGTGCCGGGCTATACCACCATCATTCCAATGATCCAGGTAATCACTGAGCAGTACATTCAGCCCGGCACCAACGCCTATGATCTGGGTTGTTCGCTGGGTGCGTCTACCCTGGCCATGCGCCATGGCATCCAATACCGCGACTGCGAACTCATCGGTATCGACAACTCGGTGGCGATGATCGAGCGCTGCCAGCATTATGTAGCTCTGGATGACCACCCATTGCCGGTCAGCCTGCGCTGTGAAGACATATTGGACACCGACATACGCAATGCCTCGGTCACCACACTCAATTTCACCCTGCAGTTTGTGCCGCTCGCTGATCGCGCAGATCTGCTGACGCGCATTGCCCAGGCCACACGCCCGGGTGGCGCGCTGATTTTGTCGGAAAAACTGCGCTTTGACGACGACACCGATCAGGAAATACAAACTCGCCTACATCACGAATTCAAACGTGCCAACGGCTATTCAGATCTGGAAATCAGCCAAAAACGCAGTGCCATAGAGCACGTAATGATTCCGGAAACCCTGGAAGCGCATCGCCAACGCCTTTTAAACGCCGGTTTTGAACGGGCGCTGGTGTGGTATCAGTGCTTCAATTTTGTCTCGATTCTGGCCATTAAATGAGCTATTTCAACTGGCAGACCTGCTATAACGACCTGTTCGAACACCTTGAGCAGCAAAATCACGGCGCCTGGGCCACGCAGATTCGTCAGCAGCTGACCCAACGCTTTGATGAAACACCCCACGGCGACGTTCCGCGCTGGCAGAGTGCGTTGAATTTACTGCCGCCGCTGCCGAATGTGCAACCCAGACTGGATGCGCCCGCCGTGACTCTGCGCGCCGCCCAAACCCTGGCCCGGGAACAATCTGCAGATCTGGAAACGGGATTGCGGGGCTTGATGCCCTGGCGCAAAGGCCCGTTTGATTTTTTTGGCACCGCGATTGATACCGAGTGGCGCTCAGACTGGAAATGGGACCGGGTGGCGCCGTTTCTGGCTGACCTGCACGGGCGCCAGGTGTTGGACGTTGGCTGCGGCTCTGGCTATCACTGTTGGCGCATGCACGGCACCGGTGCCGCGCGGGTGATTGGTATTGATCCGGGACTGTTATTTCTATTCCAGTTTCTAGCGGTAAAAAACTATCTAACCGATGTGCCGGTGGACCTGTTGCCACTTCGCATTGAGGACCTGCCGCCAAAACTCCAGGCCTTTGATACCACTTTTTCTATGGGCGTTTTGTATCACCGACGCTCGCCACTGGACCACCTGCTGGAACTTAAAGACACCCTGCGCAATGGTGGCGAGTTGGTGCTAGAAACCCTGGTAATAGAAGGCCCGGAAGGCGCCATCCTAATGCCGGAAGATCGCTACGGCCAAATGCGCAACGTCTGGTTTCTGCCCAGTTGCGCTACTCTGCTGCGCTGGCTCGACCGTTGTGGCTTTGTAAATGCACGGGTGGTGGATGTGACTGCCACCAGCACCGAAGAACAACGCAGTACCGACTGGATGCGGTTCAATTCGCTACAGGATTTTCTTGATACCGATGACCCCTCTCGCACCATCGAAGGTTATCCCGGCCCACTGCGGGCGACCCTGATTGCGAACAGACCCAACTAAAGTCCGGGGACAGATTTGAAATCTGTCCCCAATTTAAAGACTAAGGACAGATTTGAAATCTGTCCCTGCACATGGCGCACTACTCACCAAACGGATGGCGCAGAACAATCGTTTCAACCCGGTCAGGGCCGGTAGAAATGATGTCAATCGGCGCTTCAATCTGTTCTTCCAGGAAGCGGATATAGGCTCGAGCATTTTCGGGCAGCTGGTCGAGACGGGTCAGCCCTACAGTGCTTTCATGCCAGCCCGGCAGATCCACATAAATCGGCTCGATGTCTTTGTAAGTGTCGCAGCCAATGGGCGGGCGGGTAATTTCACCATTCGGCGTTTTATAACCGATGCACACCTTAACCACGTCCATGCCGTCCAGAACATCGAGCTTGGTGAGGCAAATACCCGATACGCTGTTAATCTGAATGGCGTGGCGCAAAGCAACCGCGTCAAACCAGCCACAGCGACGTGCACGGCCGGTGGTGGTGCCTACTTCATTACCTTTCACCGACAGGTACTTACCCATTTCATCAAACAGCTCGGTGGGGAACGGACCAGCGCCAACACGGGTGGTGTAGGCTTTGGTGATACCCAGCACATAATCCAGAAACAATGGGCCAAAACCAGACCCGGTAGCGGTACCGCCAGCCGTAGTATTGGAAGAAGTCACGTACGGATAGGTGCCCAAATCGATGTCCAGCAAAGACCCCTGGGCGCCTTCGAACATAATATGTTCGCCGCGTTTGCGGTAATCGTGCAGCAAATCGGTGACATCTGCAGCCATCGGCAGAATCTCTTCACCCATCTGGCGCAACTCGGCCAGAGCCGCATCTACGTCTTCGGCTTCCTCTTTGAAGTACTCGGTCAGCACAAAGTTATGGTAGCTCATGATTTCGCGCAGCTTGACTTCAAAATTAGCCATATTGCACAAATCGCCCACCCGCAGGCCTCGGCGTGACACTTTGTCTTCGTAAGCGGGGCCGATGCCACGGCCGGTGGTGCCGATTTTATCGTTACCACGGGCGTGTTCACGGGCCACATCGATGCGCACGTGGGTACGCAGGATCAATGGGCAGGCAAGGCTGATTTTGAGACGGTCACGGACCGCAACGCCGTTGCTTTCCAGCTCCCGTACTTCTTTCAGCAGCGCTTCCGGCGAGAGCACTACGCCGTTACCAATCAGGCACTGAACGTCCCGACGCAAAATACCGGACGGGATCAGGTGCAAGGCGGTTTTCTTGCCCTCAATCACCAGCGTATGACCAGCGTTGTGGCCACCCTGGAAGCGCACGACTGCGGCCACCTTTTCGGTTAGCAGGTCTACAATCTTGCCTTTACCCTCGTCACCCCATTGGGTACCCAGCACAACAACGTTTTTGCCCATGATTCTCTCTCTGTGCGGCCGGCCAATAATGAACGGCCCGCAAGTTTGACTATTAAAAGTCCAATAAATACCGACGCGGTGCCGCGTCAGCCGAGTTTTTCAACAATCCACTGGCCTTGGTACTTCACCAGCTGCCGGTCGCAGCCGCGAGCGCCAGGATCGCAGTTGTGGTCTTCCGGCAGTGCACGGATAACCGTATCGCTGTGTCGTAATTCCGCAATGGCCACGGCCAGTGTGGGATCAGGGTTCACCGGAGCCCAGATTGCGCCTTGCGCAGGTATCGTGCTGCTGCCCAAAGCCACCAACGCGCGAATGTCCAGACTGAAACCGGTTGCCGGCCGTGAACGGCCAAAGTCACTGCCAATGGCATCGTAACGGCCACCTTTGGCAACTGCGTCGCCATGGCCGGGCACATAAGCGGCAAACACCAGGCCGGTGTGGTAGTTGTAACCACGTAATTCACAGAAGTCGAAGCCCAGGCGAATGCCCGGAAACTGTTGGCTAAGAGTATCAGCCACCCGACCCAGTTGATCCAGCGCCGCGTCCAGCTCGGCCGAAGCGCCCTGAACAATATCGCGCGCCTGATCCAGCGCCTCACGACCGCCGCTGACGGCGGCCAGGCGGCGCAGACGCCCACCGGCGCTGTCCGCTGCCTCATCACCCAACAAAACGTTCAGTTCGGGCAAGGATTTACGGCCCATGGCATCGAACACCGCGGCTTCGGTATCGCGGTCAAAACCGGCATCGGCAATCAGGTGCTGATAGATAGCCACGTGGGCCAGGTCCATGTGAATGGCCGGCAGACCGGCAACACGCAGCGCTTCCAGCGCCAGACTGATGATTTCCATGTCGGCGCTTTCAGAACTGCTGCCAAACAGTTCGCAGCCGGCCTGAATAGGCGTACGGCCTGTCAGCATGTGCCGGGGGCGGGTGTGTAATACGTGCCCGACGTAACACAGCCGGGTAATACCTTCCTCCGCCAGAGTATGGGCGTCAATGCGCGCAGCCTGAGGCGTCATGTCGGCGCGCACACCCATCATTCGGCCCGTCAGCTGGTCCGTCAACTTGAACGTTTGTAACTCCAGATCATGCCCTGTGCCGGTAAACAGTGACTCCAGGTACTCTATCAGCGGAGGAATCACCAGTTGGTAACCCCAATGCTGACATACGTCCATAATGTTGCGGCGCAAGGATTCGATCTGACCCGCCAGGGGCGGCAGAATATCCTCGACACCGTCTGGCAACAGCCAGCGATCAGATACTGTCATGAGATTCCGTTATCTGTTTTAGCTACGCCGGGAGCATCCCGGAACCCAAACCGGTCAGAGTCTACACTCTCGGCAGACACAAAAAAACCGGAGTACCTGAGTATTCCGGTTTTTTCGTTTTCTACCCGGGCTTAATTAGCGCCCTGGGGGTCCTTCAGGAACTTAAGAAAAGCGCTGTTGGCGTCGATCACCATCAGGTCGTCCTTGTTCGCAAAGGTATTACGGTAGGCTTCGAGGCTTCGGTAGAAGCTGTAGAAGTCCGGGTTCGAGCCATAGGCGTCAGCATAAGTTCTTGCCGCCTGGCCGTCGCCTTCACCACGAGTCGTTTCTGAGCGCGCGAACGCCTCTGCCAGAACGACGGTGCGCTGGCGATCGGCGTCAGCACGAATGCCTTCTCCCAATTCGCGACCGCGGGAGCGAAATTCCTGCGCCAGCTTCATCCGTTCTGTCGCCATACGGCGGAAAACGTTCTCACTAACCTGGCCCGGAAATTCTATACCTTTCACCCGTATATCCCGCACTTCGATGCCAAACTCGCTAACGGAGGTTTGGTTGACCAGGTCAACCAGGTTCGACATCAGCTCGTCGCGCTCACCGGAAACCACCTCCACCATGGTGCGAATACCGAACTCGTCGCGCAGGCCGTTGTCGACCCGTGACAACAGCAGCGACTGAGCACGCAATTCGTCGCCACCGGTGGAACGATAGAACTGATCGACGTCCTGAATCTTCCAGGCGATATAGGAATCTACATCCAACGGCTTCTTCTCCACCGTCAGGTACTGCCGCGTTGGCAGGTCCATGGTCAAAATACGGATGTCAAACTCAAGCACTTCGTCAATCACCGGCACTTTAAAGTGAATGCCAGCCTGAATATCGGTCTGCACCAGCTCACCAAAACGCAGTTTTACGCCGCGGTGAGTCTCCGGAATAATAAACACGCTCGACAATACCAGCAGGACAACAATCAGGGCGCCTGCAAGACCAACAATACTTTTAGGTCCCATGATTATCTGCTCCTTCGGGCGTTGGTGTCTTGACGAGTGTTCATTTCCTGGATCACCTGATTGGTGACATCCTGAATATCTGCCCGAGAAGCGCTGTCGCTCTTACTCCCAAGTGATCCCGCCGCGCCTTGAGCCAACCGATCCAGAGGCAGCAGCATCATATTGCCGCTGCTTTCGGTATCAACCAACACTTTGCTGCTGTTTGAAAACACGGTCTCCATGGTCTGCAGATACATCCGCTCGCGGGTGACGACCGGCGCCATTTGATACACCGCAAGCAGTTCCAGGAAACGAGCCGTTTCGCCATTGGCACGTTCGGTTACCTGCGCTTTGTAAGCATTGGCTTCTTCAATCATGCGCTGGGCTTCACCGCGGGCTTCGGGAACCACCTTGTTACGGTAGGTTTCCGCTTCTTCTTTCACCCGCTGCTCGTCTTCACGAGCGCGCTGAACTTCGCGGAACGCGTCCTGCACCGCGGGAGGCGGCTGAGTGCTTTCCACGTTGACTCGCACAATTTCCAGGCCTGTGCCGTAATCGACCAGAAATTTCTGCAGGCGCTGTTCAACCATCACGCCGAGCTGGGCACGGCCTTCGGTCAGAACCTCATCCAGCGTGGCGCTGCCCACTTCGTGGCGCAGCGCACTGTCGGTGGCAAACGCCAAAGCCTGGTTGGAGTCACGTACGTTCAGAACGTAGGCTTCGGCATCACCTACCCGATACTGAACCTGTAATTCAACGGTTACCAGGTTTTCGTCTTGGGTCAACATCTGACCGCTCGTCTGCGCGGTGCGAACGTTGGTTACGCCCACTTTTGTGACATCGTCGATGAGCGGCACTTTGAATTGCAAGCCCGGGCTTTCGGTACGATCATACTCACCGAAACGCAGAACTACAGCACGTTCCTGCTCGTCAACCGTGTAGAACGACTGAAAAACAACGTAGCCGACCACAAGTATGCCCGCCAGTGCCAGAACGGCACCAAAGCCGCCGGACTTGCCGCCGATGCCCATATTGCCACCGCCGCCGGATTTGCTGCCCTTGCCTTTACCGCCCAGCAAACTGTTGAGCTTGTCGAGGCCCCTTTTCAGCGCTTCGTCGAGATCTGGTGGTCCCTGATCTTTCCCGCCACGACCACCGTTACCCCAAGGGTCGTTGTCGTTGCGGTTTCCACCCGGTTCATTCCAGGCCATAGTGCTCTCCGTTCTTAAACATGTCGAATGGCTGCAAATACTAGGGAATTATTGGCTTACGGGCAATAGGCGATGATTGTCACTCGCTACCTGCCCGGAACACCAGTTCATCCTCCCGCACTCCCGCCCGGCTCAATAGCTGATGCCAGTCACGGTTTTGCAATCGCACTTCCAGTATGGTTTCACCGGTTTCCCGGCTGGACTCGCTCAATACCGAACCCGCTTCATGAAGCAGCGCACGGAACCTGCCATCGGCCGGTCCCAGCACAACAAAATGATGCACAACGTCTTGCGCCAGACGCTCTACAACGGCATCAAAAAGCCCCTGTAAACCGTCCCCGGTAACGGCCGATACCCAGGCCCTCACCGGCACGCCTTCTTGATTGCGATCCACTCGCGGAACAAAATCGTCTAGCAGATCCGTTTTGTTAAACACTTGCAGGACCGGCACTTCGTCAGCGCCGATCTCCGCCAGCACATTTTCTACCTGGGCTATATTGTCATCGCGGCGTTCGTCGTGACAATCAATCACATGCAACAACAGCGCGGCTTCGTTCGTTTCTTCCAACGTAGCACGAAACGACTCTACCAACTTGTGCGGCAAATGGCGGATGAATCCCACCGTGTCCGCCAAAATGACCGCGCCCACATCCGGAAGTTCCAGACGCCGCATAGTTGGGTCGAGCGTCGCGAACAACTGGTCGGCAGTGTATACGTCGGAACTGGTAATTCGGTTGAATAGTGTAGACTTTCCAGCGTTGGTATAGCCAACCAGCGACACCGTGGGCACATCAGCCCGCACCCGGGCCCGGCGCCCCTGGTCACGCTGTCTGCGCACTTTTTCAAGGCGCTTGTTGATCGACTTGATGCGCTCGCGCAGCAACCGGCGATCTGTTTCAAGCTGGGTCTCGCCGGGGCCACGCAGGCCAATACCGCCTTTTTGACGCTCCAGGTGAGTCCAGCCCCGCACCAGACGCGTTGACATGTGCTGAAGCTGTGCAAGCTCTACCTGCAGCTTGCCTTCATGGGTGCGGGCACGCTGTGCAAAAATATCCAGAATAACGCCAGTGCGATCCAACACCCGGCACTGCAGTTCACGCTCAATGTTCCTTTCCTGGCTGGGACTTAGGGAATGATTGAACAGCACCACGTCGGCCTCTGCGGCGGCTACTGCAGCGCGAATTTCCTCAAGCTTGCCATCACCCACAAAAAAGCGCGGGCTCGGCTGCTTGCGCGACCCGGTGACTGTATCCACCGGCTCTACACCAGCAGAAATGACCAGCTCGCGAAATTCGCCAGGGTCTTCATTACCATCGTGCGCGGTAAAATCAATATTGACCAGAACCGCGCGCTCACCAACGTCAGGACGCTCAAACAATGGGCAGTTTCTCCGGGTTACTCAATCAAAAAGTCAGATTCATATAAACAAACACCCACGTCTCCGCGGAACCCTGGGGTTCGTCAGGAGCGCGGGTGTACCACTGGTACCAGCACAGCGAGACAGAAGAATCAGTCTTCAGACTCGTCCTCATCCTCCTCGCCTGCGGGATTCTGCGGCGGAATGCGAACATTTCTTGCCGGCACAACGGTAGATATAGCGTGCTTATAGACCATCTGACTGACTGTGTTTTTCAGCAAAATAACGAATTGGTCGAAAGATTCGATCTGGCCCTGCAATTTGATGCCATTGACCAAAAAAATAGAAACGGGAATGCGCTCTTTTCGCAGCGCATTCAGGTAAGGGTCTTGTAAAGAATGCCCTTTTGACATGTGTATTCTCCTGTTTGAGTAAGTCAGATCGTCAATTTAAGGTTTTAATGTGGCGTTAAGACCGGCTTTTTTCAAGGCGTCCGCAACGATATCTTTGTTATCACTGCCCAGCCAAAGCGCATCTGGCCATTTTCGCAGCCAGGTTAGCTGTCGCTTGGCCAATTGACGGGTGGCAGCAACTCCTTTATCGACAAAGGCCGCATGATCGCACTGGCCTGACAAATGCTCCCACGCCTGGCGGTATCCGACACAGCGCATGGATGGCATAGAGGGATCAAGATCACCGCGAGCCATCAAGCCTTCGACTTCACTCAGGAGACCTGCATCCAGCATAGCCAGAAAACGCTGGTAAATACGATCATGCAGTATCTGTCGCTGCTGCGGCGCAACAACCAGTTGGACCACAGTATACGGAAGGCTAGAGCCTGCGTCTGCCTGCCAACCGGTGAAATAAGTGTAATTCTCGTTATCAGCAGCGTTGGCATCCGCCGTGTTGGCGATCACTGCGGGCGGTGCTTGCCAAAATGACGAAATCGGCTGCCCGGTCAAGCGCTGCACTTCCAACGCGCGGATCAGCCGCTGCCGGTTATTGGGATGAATAAGGCGAGCCGCAACCGGATCCGCCGCCGCTAACTCCTGGTGCAGCGCTTCCCAACCCTGCAATTGAGCCTGTTGCACCAGCTGTTCACGCACTTGCGGATTCGCCGACGGCAAATCTGACATACCGTGAAGCAACGCTTTGAAATACATCATGGTGCCACCCACTAACAGCGGAATGCGACCCGCTGCCGTAATTTTAGCCATCTCGGCCAGCGCATCGCGGCGGAAGTTAGCCGCGGAATAGGTGTCAGCAGGGTCACAGATATCAATAAGGCGGTGGGGCGCCTGCGCCAGCTCGGCTGCGCTGGGCTTGGCCGTACCGATATCCATACCGCAATAAATCATCGCCGAATCCACGCTGATGATATCGCAAGGTAAATGCTGGCAAAGCTGAAAAGCCAGGTCAGTTTTACCGGAGGCAGTGGGGCCCATAATGAAAATAGCAGGCGGCAATGCTGCCGCCGCGGGTTGATCGGCAGAACCGACAGCGTTCATCAACGCCCCCGTAGAAACAGTTTGTCCAACTCGGCCAGCGTCATCACTGTCCAGGTTGGGCGGCCGTGGTTGCATTGACCGCTACGTTCGGTGGCCTCCATGTCCCTCAGCAGCGAGTTCATTTCCGGAATGGTTAACTGGCGGTTGGCCCGCACCGAGCCGTGGCATGCCATGGTGCCCAGTAATTCCTGAGTGACCGCCTCAACCCTGTCACTCTGGCCATGTTCAATCAAATCAGACAGCACATCCCGCACCAGCTGTTCACCATCGGCACCGCGCAACAACGCCGGAATTTGTCGCACCGCCAGCGTCTCTGGTCCAATACGCTCTATTACCAGGCCCAACTGTTGCAGTTCATCGCCGTGGGTCTCAACCAGTCCGGCCTCTTTTTGGCTGACTGCCAGCGATAGCGGCACTAACAAAGGCTGGCTTTTCAGATCCTGCTGAGCCAACGCCTGTTTCATGCGCTCATACGTAATACGCTCGTGTGCCGCGTGCATATCCACCATAATCAATCCGGCGCGGCTCTGTGCCAGAATATAAATACCGTGCAACTGGGCAATGGCATAGCCCAAGGGCGGCTCTTGTTCGCTGTCCTCGGGCATTTGCAGAGGGTGAGCGGCAACGCTTGCCTGGTGGCCCGCAGACACACCGCCCCCGGCATTCAGGGCCTTATAAAACCCGAGCTGGTCACTGGCCTGCCACTGATGTTGCGGATCTGGATGTGTAACTTGGCCAGGCGTTCGCTCGAGGCCGCCCGGGTAGCCCAAAGCCGATTCACTCGCGGCCAAACCTGGCGACGGCAGCCCTTCAGCAGAAGCCGCAACCCCCGTTCCGGCTGCAACCGCGTTTTCGCGGCCCAGAGACTGCGCTACCGCACCACGCAAGTGGTCGTCCGGGCGCACGTCTGCCAGCGCTTTGTGCAGAGTACGAAACAGAAAATCGTGGACCAGACGACCATCGCGGAAGCGCACCTCGTCTTTGGTGGGGTGCACATTGACATCCACCGATCCCGGGTCTACTTCCAGATACAGCACAAAAGCGGCGTGGCGATTGTTATAAAGCACATCACGGTAGGCCTGGCGTACAGCATGCGCCACCAGACGGTCACGAATCACACGACCGTTGACGAAAAAGTACTGAAGGTCAGCCTGACTGCGGGAAAAGGTGGGCAGAGCAACCCAGCCCCAAAGTTTCAAACCGGTGGCTTCGGCGCTAATGACCACTGCATTGTCGATAAACTGCTGACCACACAGCGACGCAATGCGCCGTTCTTTATCGAGCTCTGACAAGGCCGGTCGCAGGCTTTGCACGGCACGCTGGTTATGGCGCAGATTAAAGCCGGTATCGAAGCGACTTAGAGCCTGGCGCCGGACGCACTCTTCCACGTGGCCAAATTCGGTTTTTTCAGTACGCAAAAATTTGCGCCTCGCCGGCGTGTTAAAAAACAGATCGCGAACCTCTACCGTGGAACCCACCGGGTGCGCCGCCGGCGATACGTGCGCGTCCATATCGCGGCCTTCCACTTCGACTTTGCTTGCGGCCTCCTGATTTTCGGTGCGCGAGGTCAGGCTCAGGCGGGATACGGAACTGATACTGGCCAGTGCCTCACCACGAAAACCCAGCGACGCGACTGCCTCAAGGTCATCCAGACTGGTAATCTTGCTGGTGGCGTGGCGGCTCAGGGCCAGGGACAGGTCTTCAGCGGCGATACCACAGCCGTCGTCGCGCACCCGGATCAGCTTGACGCCGCCCTGTTCTATGTCCACATCCACCCGACTGGCACCCGCATCCAGAGCGTTTTCTATCAATTCTTTGACCACGGACGCCGGCCGCTCCACCACCTCACCGGCGGCAATCTGGTTCGCGAGCCGGGGGGACAGTAAATGTATGTGGGGCATGGCTGGCGCGGACCTCTTTTTCAACGAATTGTTTAGCTAATCGCTCAACTGGCAGGGATGGTAATGGTTTGGCCTACCATAACACGGTCGCTCTGCATGCCGTTAAGGTGCATAAGCTCACGCACGGACAGCTGATTTTCCCGCGCCAGATCAGACAGGGTGTCACCTCGCTGGATGCGGTAGCGGCTCACGCGGTTCTGCATCTGGCCGTTCTGCTTCTGCCACGCCAGCAGCGTACCCGGTGGCGGTGTTTTGCGGAAATAGCCGTCAATACCGGTCATAATCGCAGCAGATAAGCGCTTACGATAGAGCTCAGTGGACAAGTTCTTCTCTTCCTGAGGGTTTGAGATAAAGCCGGCCTCCACCAATATAGACGGTATATCCGGCGACTTGAGCACCACAAAAGATGCCTGCTCTACGCCGGGCTTGTGAAGTTCGGTCACTCCCCCCAACTGCCCCAGTATTGCGCTACCCACGCCCAGGCTGGCGTTAATGCTGGCGGTCATAGACAAATCCAGAAGAACCCCGGCAAGGGTGTCATCGCGGCCTTCCAGCGAGACGCCTGAGCCGCCAATCAGGTCAGAGCGGTTTTCGCTTTGCGCCAACCAACGTGCGGTCTCACTGGTCGCTCCCCGTTGCGACAGCGCAAACACCGATGCCCCTTTTGGCTGTGGCGTGCGGAACGCATCCGCATGCACTGACACGAAAAGATCGGCGTTGTATTTACGGGCCAGAAGCGTGCGATTACGCAGGCCAATGTAGTAGTCACCGGTACGGGTCAGCTTGGCGCTGTAGCCCGGGCGGCTGTTGATAAGGTCGTGCAGGGTTTTGGCCATGTTCAGCACCACGTCTTTTTCACGAGTACCGCGGGGCCCGATAGCGCCCGGGTCTTCACCGCCGTGGCCAGCGTCAATCACTATGACAATGTCGCGTTTACCCGCGGAGTCATGGGTAATGGTAGGCTTTGCCGCCTTGGCCCTATCAACGCGGGTGCCGCCCTCGTCAATCAGGTCTACCACCAAACGGTGGCCGTATTGCTGGTTCGGTTTTAATAAAAAGCTGCGAGGTTTCACGCTTTTTTGCAGGTCCAGCACAACCCTCAGATCTTTACCATTGCGCACCGCGCTGCGAATACGGCGGATAGGGCTGCCAGACAAGTCCAGCTTGTCCAGGCTCGCCTGCAACCGGGTGTCTTTCAAATCAATAACCAGGCGGTCTGGGCCCGCCAGCGCGAAAATATTGTGATCTACTTCGCCGGCCGTATCGATGACCAAGCGAGTGTGATCCGGCGCCGGCCAGATTCGCAGGCCTTCCACACGGGTACCTGCCTGCGCCACCTGCATGAGAAGTAGCAGGTTGAGGGCCAGAAAAGCCAGCACGGTTCTGCTGCAGATCCTGTTATAGAAATAAGCCATTGAACATCCCTTTGTCACGAATCGGTATGGTGCGCATCTTCCGGGCCAATTATTTCCAGCTCATTCAGCATATCGGCGCCCACCTGAGAGCCAGCGCGCAAGATGGCCGAGCGACCATCCCCCTGGGATTCCAGATGCACTGTCAGGTCCGCAGTGGGCAGTAACTCTTCGCCCCTTTCCGGCCACTCCACCAGGCATAAATTATGATCACTGAAATAATCACGAATACCCATGAACTCCAGTTCTTCCGGGTCTTTCAGACGATACAGATCAAAGTGATACACCGGCGGCTGCAAATTCTCGTAAGGCTCCACAATGGTGTAAGTCGGACTTTTTACCACACCCTCGTGCCCTAATCCGCGCAGCAGGCCCCGGCTGAGTGTGGTTTTGCCCATACCCAGATCACCATCCAGATAAATCGCCAGCGCGCTTTCTGCACGCATGACCAAGCGAGCCAACTCCCGACCCAAGCGTTCGGTTTCACTGTCATCCGCCAGGAACAGCCGGCGCTCATTGCCAAAAATTGTCATAGGTCCTCCGGTGTACCGCGAACTCGTTTACACAACGCTCCGTTCAATGACGGTTCAATTCAATGCCCTGAGCAGGCTAACACCCGTGGCAAAGCATCAATAACATCGGTTGGCTGCAAGCCCATATAGCCAAACTGCTGAGTTGCCATGTTAGCCGCCGCCAGGTGCAGGGCTGCGGCCGTCACGACTGCCTGGGTCGAATCCGTCAGCTGAGCCAATAAACCACCAGCAATACCCGCCAGTACATCCCCCATCCCCCCGGTAGCCAACCCCGGATTACTGCCGCTGACCACAAATATTTGACCGTGCATGGTCGCAATCACGGTGCCGGCGCCCTTAAGTAGAATGGCGCCTCCGTACCGCAACTGTAGCTTGCGCGCTGCGCTTAACCGGTCAATCTCCACCTCTGCAACGGTGCAGCCCAAAAGGCGCGCAGCCTCCCCAGGGTGAGGGGTCAAAATACGATTGTCCGCGGCTACCGACGCTTTCTTCACCATCAGGTCGCCCGCCATCAGATTCAAAGCGTCGGCATCCAGCACCTGCGGTTTGTTACATTCCAAAACCTGCTGCAGCATCTGTTGACCCCAGGCCGACTGGCCAAGGCCTGGCCCACAAACCACCACGGTTGCCGCCGCTAGCAGAGGCGCCAACTCAGAGCCATGCACAACGCCGTGGCTCATTACCGCCGGGCACCGGCTCAGTGCTGCAGCCACGTGCTCTTGCCGGGTCACCAAGGAAACCAGCCCTGCACCGCTGCGCGCAGCAGCCTCGGCCACCAGCAACCCCGCACCACCAAAACCGCGATCGCCCGCAACCACTAGCACATGGCCAAAATTGCCTTTGTGAGCGTTGGCAGCGCGCTTCGAAATACCCAAAGTAACGGAGGACCAGTCGGCCCGTGTGGCCAACACCGGCTCGGTACAGCTACTAAGCTGCTCGGCGACACCCAAATCTTCGAAAACCACCTCACCGCAAACAGCAGGACCGTGGCCGGTGAACAGACCGGCTTTCAAACCTATAAACGTTACCGTAGCATCCGCAGCAACGACATCGCCCGCGGCTGCACCGGTGGTGGCATTGAGCCCTGAGGGTACGTCCAGCGCCAAAACGCCCGCGGCTGATTGATTACAAAGCACAGCAACTCGCGCGAATTCACCCCGTGGCGCGCCATTCAGGCCAGTGCCTAACATGGCGTCTACCGTAACATCGGCCTGTTCCAGCAGGCTCGTCAAATCCTTGTCAACCGACCGCTCAGCGGTCACCATACTGACCTTCTGATCGCTCGCCCGCTGCCAGGCTTTACGGGCATCGCCCTGCAGTTTGGCGGGATCTGTCAGCACCAGGCAGGTTACGCCCAAGCCATGGCGCAGAGCGCAAGTCGCCAACAGATAACCATCGCCACCATTATTACCCGCACCGCAGAGCACCAAAACTCGGCGGCAATGGGGCCAGCGTCGCAGGAGCTGGCGAAAAGCACTGCGGGCAGCGGCCTGCATCAACTCAAAGCCATCGACTCCTTGTTCGTCAATCAAGTACCGGTCCAGATTGCGCACCGAACTGGCGCTGTACAAAGCCTGTGGCAGGCCAGCACCGTGCCCTGCGGGCGCTGACAAATCAGGCTTTGATAGACAGGACTCTGATAGACTGTGCTTTGTTGACCACGACATCGGACACTCCAAGCCAAAGAAACCGGTTTAAGACAAATTGCCAGCTATCTGTAAAGCATAGCAAAACCACAAAAAAGGTCATAACTTAATCAAATTAAATCTGCACGCTAACACCAGTAAAACGCGGATTTGCCAAACCTACACGGCCGGCCAATGACAGCATTACCTGCAACATCAACAACCTGCGCAAAAGACAGTCACCAGAAGGCGGATCTGCAGGCATTGGTGCAACAGATTCGCGACTGGGCCCAAGAGCTGGGTTTTGCCGACCTGGGCATCACCAGCGCTGATACGGGCGAGCACGCGCAACGTTTGCAACACTGGCTGGAACAGGGCTACCACGGCACCATGGATTACATGGCAAACCACGGCGACAAACGCTATACCCCGGCATCGCTGGTTCCGGGCACCGCGCGCGTCATTTCCGTACGCATGGATTACCTGACGTTGCCCGACAATCCACAACAGGCGCTTCGCAATCGCGAAAACGCGTACATCAGCCGTTATACCTTGGGACGCGATTACCACAAGCTTATGCGTAAGCGCCTGGCGCAGCTGGCCAAACGTATCGACAGCGCCCTTGAAGGCCACCAGCATCGCGCCTTTGTGGACAGTGCTCCTGTGCTCGAACGCGCTCTGGCCCAGCGTGCCGGGCTTGGCTGGATTGGCAAAAACAACATGGTGATACACCCCAAAGCGGGCTCGTTCTTTTTCCTCGGGGAGATTTATACCAGCGCGCCCTTGCCCGTAGACGCGCCCTTTACAACAGACCACTGCGGCAGCTGCTCGGCCTGCCTGCAGCTGTGCCCTACCAATGCATTTGTAGACGCACACATGCTGGATGCGCGGCGCTGCATAAGCTATCTGACCATTGAATTGAAAGAGAGTATTCCGGAAGAGCTGCGCCCGCTAATGGGCAACCGGGTGTTTGGCTGCGACGACTGCCAGTTGGTGTGCCCGTGGAACAAGTTCAGCAAACATTCAGAGGAAGACGACTTCAAACCCCGCCACGGTCTGGATAACACGTCTCTGGCAGCGCTGATGATGTGGAGCGAAGAACAGTTTTTGCAGCGTACAGAAGGCTCGGCTATTCGCCGCACCGGTTATCACGGCTGGTTGCGCAATCTGGCGGTCGGGCTGGGCAACGCCCCTACCACCATTCCGGTTTTAGAAGCGCTGCGGGCGCGTCAGGATTACCCGTCTGAGATGGTACGCGAGCATGTGGAGTGGGCGCTGGCCCAACACGGCCTCGCACCTTGAAAGGCAGCAGTTGCACCCTGAGCGCTCGTATGGCTTGAGCGCATCAGAATTTAAACGATCTTACAGTTTGAAAAAGTGCTCGCGATAATGGCGCAGCTCGTTAATAGAATCGCGAATATCGTCCAGCGCCAAATGATTGCCCTGTTTCTTGACTCCGTCCAGCACATCCGGGCGCCAACGCCGCGCCAGCTCTTTGATGGTAGACACATCCAGATTGCGGTAATGGAAGAACTCTTCCAGCTGCGGCATGTACTTGACCAGAAAGCGCCGGTCTTGGCCGATACTGTTGCCGCACAGAGGAGAATCACCCGGCTCCAGGTGTTCGCGCAAAAACGTCAGGGTTTGCTGCTCGGCTTCGGCTTCGCTGATGCGACTGTCTTTTACCCGTTGGGTCAGACCACTTTCGCCGTGGGTACGGGTACACCATTCGTCCATCGCGCCCATCAGGTTGTCAGACTGATGCACCGCAAGCACTGGGCCTTCGGCGATCAGATTGAGTTCGGAATCGGTAATCAGGGTAGCCATTTCAATAATGCGCTCCTGCTCCGGGTCCAGACCCGTCATTTCCAAGTCAATCCAGACCAGGCGATTGCCCTTTGCCATCGATATTTCTCCTGCGTGGTACTAACGGTAAAATCCGGAATTTATCAGCGAAACAGTCGATAGTGCAGTCGCCAAACCGGTAGTATGACAAATAGTATGCCAATATGATGACACAGCAGCTTTGAAACAACCCCTAAACTTTATCCGGTTAATGAAAACTTTATGGCAAAACGGCGACTCAACAAACAGCAACAATGGCGCATCGAAAAAATTCAGGGCGAACGGACAGCACGCGCCGCGCGCAAGGAAGAACAGGTAAAAGAGCAGGTCGATGCGGGTGAGTTAGGGCCGGAAGTTCAAGGTTTGATTATTGCGCACTACGGCCAGCAGCTGGACGTAGAAGCCCTTGAAGGCGAGCACCAAGGCACCGTTGTGCGCTGCTTTGTGCGCGCCAATATCGACGGCTTGGTCACCGGCGACAAAGTCATCTGGCGCTCCGGTAAAAATCTGACCGGCGTAATCGTCGCTCGCTGCGAACGCCTCAACCTGCTGCAACGGCCGGACAACTTCGGCGCGCTGAAACCGGTAGCGGCGAATATTGACTACATTATTCTGGTAATTGCCCCCGAGCCCGAGCCCCACGACAACCTGATTGACCGCTATCTGGTGGCGTCAGAAACCACTGATATTCCAGCAATATTGCTGCTAAACAAGACCGACCTGATCAACGACGACAACCGCGGCGCCATAGACGCGCTGCTGGCGCGCTACGAAGCACTGGGCTACCAGGTGGTTCGCACGTCTGCCGCCCTGGCCGGCAACCAGCCACCGCCGGAGGTAGAAGCCCTGGTGAAAGATCGCACGACGGTGTTTGTAGGCCAGTCTGGGGTGGGTAAATCGTCCATTATTCAAACCCTGTTGCCCGATGAAGAACTGCGGGTCGGCGCATTATCGCAGAGCACCGGCAAAGGCATTCACACCACCACCACCGCCAAGCTGTTTCATCTCCCCATCGGTGGTGACCTGATTGACTCGCCGGGCATTCGCGAGTTCGGCCTGTGGCACATGACACCGCAAGAAATCGAGTACGGCTTCCGCGAAATTCGCGACCTGATGGGCTATTGCAAATTCCGCAACTGCCGCCACGCCGGCGACCCCGGTTGCGCCATTGACGCCGCCGCGGAAGACGGCCGCCTGAGCCCGGAACGCAAAAAGAGTTTTCACCGCATTTTACAAGCTATGGCAGAGCAGCAGGCTCGCGGCCTAAAACTGGACCAACCCGGAACACGGTAGCGCCGGAAATATGGTGCGTTAGGGTATAGACCTTTTGATGAAATGGGCCGTTTGCTAAACTTCGCGCCATCGTAGCCAAAGGATTTTTCTGATGATGGAAAAGCTGTTTGTTCTGAGCCAGTATCTTACGCCCCAGCTCTCACTCTCCCGTCTGGCTGGGCGCCTGGCTGACAGCACCGGTACGCCAGCCTTACGCCACCGCTTCATACGCTGGTTTATTAACCGCTATGGCGTAAACATGAGCGAAGCTGAAAACAGTGACCCCGATGCATACGACAGCTTCAATGATTTTTTTACCCGAGCACTCAAGCCTGGTTTGCGGCCCATTGAGGGTAACGAAAGCACGCTGGTTAGCCCGGTAGACGGTTGTGTCAGCCAGTTGGGCAATATAAGTGGGGGCCGCATCTTTCAGGCTAAGGGTCAATCGTTCAGCTTGCTGGAACTGTTAGGCGGTGATCAGAAACGGGCCGATATCTTTGCCGAAGGTCAATTCGCCACCATTTACCTGGCCCCCGGTGACTATCATCGGATTCACATGCCGATGGCCGGACAGCTGCGGGAAATGGTGCACGTACCCGGCCGATTGTTCTCTGTAAATCCGGCTACCGCGGCCATCGTGCCCAACCTGTTTGCCCGCAATGAACGCGTCGTATGCATGTTTGATACCGCGGCCGGACCAATGGCGCTGGTATTGGCAGGTGCAATGATTGTTGGCAGTGTGGAAACACCCTGGGCCGGTGTTGTGGCGCCAGGCGATGGCGGTGTCAGCCAGCAAAGCTACAGCGGCGAGCAAGCCCTCAAGTTTGCACGGGGTGAGGAAATGGGTCGCTTCCGCCTGGGCTCTACGGTCGTGATGGTGATGCCAAAAGGCCGAACGCAGTGGAGTAACGCCCAAAAACCCGGAAAAAAAGTGAAGTTAGGCGAAGTTTTCGGTCAGGTCGAAGCCTGAAGTTTGAAGTTTGTATCTGGAAACTATCGCGCTCAGGCCCTGGCAAATGGAAAGGCCAGCACCTCGTCAATCGAGCTGGCACCCAGTTTCAGCATCAACAACCGGTCCAGCCCCAGGGCAACGCCGGCGCAATCCGGCAAACCGCTGTCCATCGCGGCCAAAAAAGCGTCGTCTTGCTCCATGGCTGCCTGGCCGCGGGCCTGACGCAGCCGGTTATCCGCTGCAAAACGCCGGCGCTGCTCATCCGCATCCGTCAGCTCCCAATAGCCGTTACACAACTCCAGCCCATTGATATACAGTTCAAAGCGATGAGCTACGGCGAAACCGCCAACCTGGCTGGTGCGCGCCAGCGAGGCCTGTGACGCCGGATACTGGTGGATAAACACCGGGCAATCCAGCCCTAACCGGGGCTCCACCGCAAAACTCATCAGCAAGTCCAGGCAGTCATCGCGGCTCATTCCCACAAGCTGCTGCGGCTCCATCCATTGCCCGCAGCAGGCGTGCAGCTGCGCATCGGTGCAGGTGAACGGATCAATATGCGCCCAGCGGCGAAGCGCTTCGCGATAACTCAGAGTGTGCGGTCGCAAGCAGTCAAGCCAGGAACAGACAAGGTCCGCTACTTCGTTCATCAGCGCGCGGTCATCAAAGCCGCAGCGGTACCATTCCAGCATGGAAAATTCGGGGTTGTGCCGGCGTCCGCTTTCACCGTCGCGAAATACTTTTGTAACCTGGTAGATATCGCCACAGCCGGCCGCCAACAAGCGCTTCATGTGATATTCCGGGGAAGTCTGCAACCAACCGCCTTGACGGCCCGCTGCGCTCACCCGGGCAGCAATACCGCTCAGATTGGGATCGGTGACGCCGCAGCGGCCAAGCACCGGGGTTTCAACCTCCAGCACTTGGCGCTGCGCAAAAAAGCCGCGCACAAACGACAGTTGTTGTGCGCGGCTTTTCAAGGCTCGGCTGACAGCACCGGGCTGCCAGCTATCAGCGTTGCTCATCAATGCCCTAGCTTTTAACCCGGTTCATATATTCACCGGTGCGAGTGTCTACTTTTAACATCTCACCAATGGTGATAAACAGCGGCACGCTAACCACGGCGCCAGTGGACAGAGTGGCCGGTTTGGAGCCGCCCTGGGCGGTATCGCCTTTCATGCCCGGATCGGTTTCGACCACTTCCAGCTCGACAAAATTCGGCGGCGTAATCGTCAGCGGCGCACCGTTAAACAAGGTAACCGTGTAAACGTTTTGCTCTTTTAGCCATTTAAGGGTGTCGCCTACGGCTTTTCCATCTGCCGCGTACTGCTCAAACGAACCATCAGTGAGCATGAAGTGCCAGAATTGGCCGTCGGTGTACAGGTATTCCATGTCCTGATCCATCACGTCTGCACCTTCCAGGCTTTCGTTAGACTTGAAGGTACGGTCCCACACCCGGTTGGTCATCAGGTTACGCAGGCGCACCCGGCTGAAGCCCTGACCTTTACCGGGTTTTACAAATTCGTTTTCCAGAATGATGCAGGGGTCGCCTTCAAACAAAACCTTAAGACCGCCGCGAAATTCGTTGGTAGAATATGAAGCCATGAAATGTTCACCTGCCAATAGGCTGTTCAGAATTTTAAGGCCACTATGATACAGCGAACCCCCGTACGTATAGAAGCCCGCGCTTACCCGGAGTGTGGGGAAAGTTCAGAGTCTGCCAGCTGGCAACAGATTTTAGCCAACTCCATCAATCGTCCGGCAGAGCTGCTGGAGCGCCTGGGGCTCTGCCCTGAACAATGGCTGGCCGGGGCCGATGCAGGGCACCTGCTGTTTTCGATACGGGTGCCCGAGCCTTTTTTGGCGCGTATGGAATACGGCAACCCCAACGACCCCTTGCTGCGTCAGGTACTGCCATTGGTCGACGAAACCCGCACCCTGGCCGGATTTGTCGCCGACCCACTGGCCGAAGCGGACGCCATGGCAACAACAGGGCTGATCCGCAAATACAAAAGCCGTGCCTTGCTCATGGTGACTGGGCAGTGCGCCATTAATTGCCGCTACTGTTTTCGTCGCCACTTCCCCTATGACGAGCAACGGCTAAAACCGCAAGACCGCCAAGCCGTGCTGGACACACTGGCAAACAGCCCGGAAATTAACGAAGTGATTTTCAGCGGTGGCGACCCTCTGGCCGCCAACGACAAATTACTGGCGCAATGGGCCCGGGCCCTGGAGCAGATTCCTCACCTACGCCGGCTGAGGATTCACACCCGGCTGCCGGTCGTGATTCCACAGCGGGTTTGCGATGCGCTTCTGCAATGGATTCGCGCTACCCGTTTGCGGGTGGTTGTGGTGCTTCATATCAACCATCCCGCGGAAATTGACCAACCTACAATTCAGGCCCTGCAAAGGTTAACCGAGGCCGGTGTGACCCTGCTGAATCAGAGTGTTATCCTTCGCGGCGTGAATGACAGCGCCGATGTACTGGAACAACTAAGCGAGCGGCTATTCGATGCCGGTGTGCTACCCTATTACTTGCATGCATTTGACCCTGTAGCGGGGGCTCACCATTTTGCAGTCCCGGACAGCGAGGCCAAAGCTCTGACACGTGAACTGCTTGAGCGCCTGCCAGGTTTTCTGGTGCCGCGTTTGGTGCGAGAGTTACCCGGTGCTGGCAGCAAAACGCCTCTTGATCTGGAGTAAGGCGAAACGGCTTGTTTTGTAACAAATTGTTTACTCGGTGTTTTTTGCTTTCCGTATTCGCTTTGCTGGCTTACATTATGTCGTGAATCTACACACTTTTCCCCTGCGCACTGGCACTGATTATGGAAGGCACCTCTCTGAAACCAGATATCCGGGTACCGGAGCAAAAGACTGCGAGCCTTTCGTTCTGCGACGCCACACCCAAAGCTTTCAAACAATGGATTGGGTTGCTGCCCATGGCCAACATTGGCGAAGTGTCGCGCCAGCTCTATCACGCCATTATTGAACTTAATCAGCTTTTTTTGCCGCCACAGCAGCGCTTGCAACTGCTTGAACTTATTCGTGAAAAAATTCACTTTGTGTGCGCAGAACTTTCCCGCCACTTCATCGGCACCGCGGTATCACTGCCGGAAAAGCAGCGCAAAATCGCCAATCTGGCACAAGCCCTGCAATTACACCTGTCCGGTGGTTACAAACTCTGCGTGATGGAACTGCTGGATGCCGGCAACCCGGATAAAAACCGCAAAGTTCTGACCATCGCCATTCACCGCAGCATTGCCGAACTGTCAGGCACTATACTGCGGGCCTATCAGCTTTATTGCCCTACCCCTCCAAACAGCTGGCTGGATTGTCATAAGCTTTACCGATGTGCGCTCGCACACCAATTGACCGCTATTGAAGCTGACGACGCCACCCTGAGCCAGCGCAATTCAAGCAGCATTGACGATGCCTACAAACGCATTTTATTGTTGGGTTGCGCCCGCCCTAACCAGTTGCGCCAGACGGAACTGAGCCAGCTTTTTACACTGCTGGAACCCTGGACCGATCTAACAGATTTCGTACCCAACGCTCAAGGTGACAGTTTGTTTGTGGTCAATATGTGCGCAGACAAGTCGCCGGTATACCGCAGCCTGCTGGGCAGCGCCGACAAAGGCGATTTTTTCAGTTTTGACAGCCGCCGCCTGTCGGCTCAAATCAGCGAGGCCATTCAAACAGCTGAGAGCAAAGAAGCGAGCGAACTGACGCTGCCGCCACAGACCAGTGATTCCCTTCTGGTACACCTCGCCCAGGCACTGGGCACTCTTGCCAAACGCAACTTCAACCGCATAAACAGCCATGGCAGCCTAGAGCTGTGTGTCGGGCTAACCGCCGTGCACTATTTTATGGCGGGGCGCAAAACCCTGAACGATTTCACCCGACAGCCCGAAACGGAAGACATCGAAGACAACATGTTTATCCGCAGCTCTACTCGAAGAAACGACGCCTGGGCCGGCGCGCACGATGCCGGCTCCAGAGACGAGGGCATGTTAGCCGGTGATACCCCTATAGACTTCACCAGCGCCAACACCAGTGCCAATGCCGCACTCAAAAACGCGCCTCGCGCCTGTCGCGCAAAAATGGTCAATACCAGCCCTGGCGGCTTTTGCATTGCCTGGGACAGCCAAATACCCAGCAGCCTGCAAACAGGTGAAATTCTCGGCGTAAGGGAGCAGAGTTCACAACCCTGGAGTATTGCCGTGGTTCGCTGGATTCGCCAGACTAAAAACGCGGGCACACAGATTGGAATTGAACTACAGGCACCCAGGGCGACGCCTTGCGCGGTGCGCCTGATCCAGAAACTGGGTACCAGTAGCGAGTACTTACGCGGGCTGATGCTGCCGGAAATCAGCGTCATTAACCAACCTGCCACGTTGATTGTGCCGCGGCTGCCCTTTCAATCTGGAAATCGTATTATCCTGCTGATTGATGATCAGGAAGAACAAGGCCAGTTGCTGAAAAAAATGACGGCAACCGGCAGCATCAACCAATTTGAAATAAAACTTCAGAGCAAGCCTGACGCTAAAACCAGCACCAATAGACCCGGTCCTGCTGCCAGCGAAGATGAATTTGATTCGCTCTGGCCCTTGCTGTAAGACGCGCAAATTCTTTGTACCTGATTGCCTAATCAGAGCTTCGCGTGTCTCAACTCAGCGCCACGCCCGTGCCGGACTTGTTATTAACCGGCAACCTCTTCATTATTCACACTCATCCAAGAACCGGGCTTTGTCAGCGGCCCGGCTCCGTCAGTGTGCAGCACGAGATTGTCGAGTCATGCAGAACAAAGCCTCCACCGTTCATATGCTTATTCTGGATCCGTCACTGAATGACGCGGAAAACCTGACCAGCCTGTTACGCAATTCCGGTCGCGCTACCCGGGCCCATCGCATTACCTCCGAGGAAGACCTCGAAGAGGCCCTCAAAAATGGCAACTGGGACATAGTGCTAGCGCGTGACATTGAACAGGAATGCCCGGTAGACGCCGCGTTAGCCATGTTGCGGCGGCTTGGCAAAGACATTCCTTTCATATTGCTGACCGATGACTACGACGCGGCCCGCGCCACGGCTGTTCTTAAAGCCGGCGGACAAGATACGGTACCCTACACCGAACATGCGCTGCTGGTACTGGTCGTGAATCGCGAACTGACAGACCTTGACGAGCGCCGCCGCCGCCGGCTTTTGGAATCTCACCTGCGCGAAGCCGAACAACGCTGCCAACGCCTGTTGGAAAGCTCAAAAGACGCCATTGCCTATGTTATTGAAGGCATGCACGTTTACGCTAACGAATCCTATCTGGAGTTTCTGGGTTACGACGACATCGACGAGCTGATGTGTATCCCGGTACTGGACACCCTCGGCAGCCAGAGCCAAGACGACTACCGCCAACTGATCAAGGGCTTTGCCGACCAAAGCAACGAACGGGTTAGCCTAAAAGTGACCGCGCGGCGCAGTGACGGCCACGAACTAGCCGTCAATATGCAGGCCTCGGCCGCTACCTTTGACGGCGAACGCTGTACCCAAATTGTGCTAAGGCTGGAACACAACGGCGAAGAACTGGAAGAAAAACTGAGGAAAATCAGTAATCAGGACCTACTTACCGGCCTGTATAACCGCTCATTCTTTATGGCATCACTAGCGGAAGCTATTACCCAAGCCGGCGCCAGCAGCGAAGCTGGCGCGCTGGCTTATATTTCATTGGATAACTTTGCACCGCTGAAGCGGGACGTTGGTATTGCAGGCGTCGACTTTCTGCTGCGCGATCTGGCCACTCTGCTGCGCAAGCAGGTCGGTGCAGACATGACCCTGGCGCGCCTGGGCGACGACTCGTTCGCACTGCTGTACCTGCCGTACAGCGAAAATGACATGGTCAGCCTGGCACAGAGAATCTGTACAGCCATTGAGGGCTCGCTGTTCGATATCGACGGCCACTCGGTGCAGCTCACGGTGAGTATCGGCGTTGCTGCCGTCACCGAAAAGGCACCCAAAGCCGAAGAGTTGATGGCCCGCGCGCACCGCGCTTCGGCCGAACTGAAAAAACAGGATGAGCACACCCACGGCAACGGCGTGCAGGTACACAACGCCGCCGAACACCGAATACTCAGCGATAACAACGCCATAGACGGCATAAACCGTGCGCTGGACAACGATCAGTTTCGCCTGCTATTCCAGCCCGTTATCAATTTGCGCGGAGAAAACGAAGAACACTACGAAGTATACGTGCGCATGCTGGATGACAAAGGCGAAGATGTGTCGCCCTACGACTTCTTGCCACCCCTGGGGCCTACAGATACAGCGATGAAGGTCGATCGCTGGGTATTCTTGCAAGCCATAAAAAAACTGGCTGCACACCGCGTGAAGGGTCAGAACACCCGGCTATTTCTGAACGTAACCGCCGAAACCCTGCACGACAAAACGTTCACACCCTGGCTTAGTGTGGCTCTGAAAGCTGCACGCTTGCCAGGTGACACGCTGATATTCCAGCTCCGCGAATGCGACGCCAATAATTTCACAAAACAGGCAAAGGAATTTGCAAAAGCTCTTCACCAGCTGCATTGCAAAGTGTCCATAACCCAGTTTGGCTGCGCCTTGAACCCGTTTCATGCGCTCAACCATATCGACACCGACTACGTGAAGATAGACGGCTCGTTTACCGAAGAGCTGCAAAATAGTAACGACGCCCGCGAACATCTCAAGGAAATGGTGCAATCACTGCAAAGCGCCGGCAAGCTGTCGATTGTGCCGCTGGTAGAAAGCGCCGGCATACTGGCAACCCTGTGGCAAGCCGGGGTAAATTACATTCAGGGCTACTATTTACAGCCGCCGACCCCCGAAATGACCTACGATTTCAGCGACAACTGATCCCCAGGCGCTCTTTCAGGCACTACTTATAGCCCAGTGTCATGGTCCCGTGGCGGTTGCACCTGTTGATTGGTTTCGCTTTCACGAAAGCCAATCAGGTACAGAATGGCGTCTAACCCGAGCGTTGAAATGGCGTGGCGGGCAGATTCCTTGACCACGAGTTTGGCACGAAACGCCACACCCAAGCCAGCTTCGCTGAGCATGGGCAAATCATTAGCGCCGTCACCCACTGCAATCACTTGTTCGTGGGAAATGCGTTCTTTTTTCGCAATTTCCAGCAGCAGTTCGGCCTTGCGCGCACCGTCTACAATGGTGCCAGACACCCGGCCGGTTACCTTACCGTCCACAATCTCCAACTCGTTGGCGTACACATAATCAATGCCCAGTTGGCGCTGAAGGTTGCGAGCGAAGTAGGTAAAGCCGCCCGACAGAATCGCAGTCCGGTAACCCAACGCCTTCAGGCTTCGAATCAGGTGCTCGGCGCCTTCTGTCATCTTCAAGCGCGCGGCAACCCGCTCCAGAACCGACTCATCCAGCCCCTTCAACAGCGCAAGACGCTCGGCAAAGCTCTGGCTGAAATCCAGCTCACCTTGCATGGCGCGCTCGGTGATGGCCGCCACCTGTGGCCCTACACCGGCCTCCAGCGCCAGCTCGTCAATCACCTCTGCTTCTATCAGGGTGGAATCCATATCGAATACCACAAGGCGGCGGTTGCGGCGGAAAATAGAATCTTCCTGGAACGCAATATCCACGTTCATCTGGCTGGCCAGATGCAGAAAGTCGGCTCTCAACTGTGCCAGATTGTCTGGCGTACCACGCACGGAGAATTCCACACAGGCAGTGCGGTTTTCATCCACGTTCAGTGACGGCCGCGCCGACAGGCGCGTAATATTGTCGATATTGAGCTGGTGGCACGCGGTAATCGCCGACACCCGCGCAATCTGCTCGGCGGTTATGTCCCGCGCCAGCAAAGTTACAATGTAGCAGGCGCGGTTGCGGCCCTGGGCCCACTGCTGGTATTCCTCAGGTGTAATCGGCGCAAACCGCACCTGCAGATCCAGAGCGTGCAAGCGAAATAACAGATCGCGGATCACCGGTGACGAGTGCGACGCGTCAGGAATCTGAATCAGAATTCCCCAAGTCAGGTAGTCGTGGATCACGGCCTGACCGATATCCAGAATGCGCACCTCGTACTGCCCCATAATACCGGTAATTTCGGAGGTCAGACCGGGCTTGTCGCGCCCGGAAACGTTGATCAGAACCAGTTCACTCACTGTCTGCTTGCTCCTGTTGCTGGGCTGGGCCGGTTGCCGCCGGCCCTGAAGCCACAATCCCGATACGGTCAACCCGTTGCAAGCCCCGTGGCAGTTTGTGGCCGCGGCGGCCACGCTCGCCTAAATAATGCTCAAGATCACTGAAGTGAAGGTTCATTTTGCGCTTACCCGCGTGAATTTCGAGCTGATCACTTTGAGCGAATACCGCCACCGCCACCACAAACTCATCACGGGACTGCACCCGCGCCGAAGGAATACTGATCAACTTGTTGCCTTTGCCTTTGACCAGTTCCGGCAGTTCTGTGAGCGGAAACACCAACATCCGGCCTTCGTTAGACACCGCGGCTACATATAGGGTTTCGCGACTTTCAGGCGCCATCACCGGCACCATCACCGGCGCCATAATACGGGCACCCTTAGGCACACTGACCAGAGTTTTACCGTTGCGATTCTTGCTCAGCATGTCACCCAGCGAGGTTGCAAAGCCATAACCGCCATCGGTCACCAGCACCACCTTGCGCTGGCTGTCGCCCATCAGCAAGCCGCAGAATTGAGCGCCCGGCGGCGGGTTGATGTGCCCGCTCAGCGGTTCGCCCTGACCTCTCGCTGACGGCAGGCTGTGAGCCATCAGGGCGTAGGCGCGCCCGGTCGAGTCAAGAAAAATAACCTGCTGGTTATTGCGCCCGTGTGCCTGCAAAGAAAACTTGTCACCGGCCTTGTAACTCAGACCCAGCGGATCGATATCGTGGCCTTTGGCCGCTCGCACCCAGCCTTTTTCAGACAGCACAACCGTGACTGGATCGTTGGACACCAGGTCAATATTACTAAACGCCCTCGATTCACCGCGTTCAACGATCGGTGAACGGCGGTCATCGCCGTAAGTTTCAGCGTCTTGCTGTAATTCGGTTTTAATCAACTGGCGCAGCTTTTTCTCGGAACCCAGAATAGCCTGCAAGTGGTCGCGTTCGATGGCCAATTCATCCTGTTCACCACGAATTTTCATCTCTTCCAGCTTCGCCAGGTGGCGCAGCTTCAGCTCAAGAATTGCCTCGGCTTGGTCCGCCGACAACGAGAACCGAGCCATCAATTCGGCTTTAGGCTTGTCCTTATAGCGGATAATTTCGATCACTTCGTCCAGATTCAGATAAGCAATCAGCAGCCCTTCCAGCAGGTGAAGTCGGGCCAGCACTTTATCCAGCCGGTATTGCAGGCGCCTTATCACCGTGGCGCGACGGAATGTAAGCCACTCAGTCAACAGCTGCACCAGGCCTTTCACACCAGGACGGCCATCGTTACCAATCACGTTGATATTCACCCGGTAAGGCTTTTCCAGGTCGGTACTGGCAAACAGATGCGCCATCAGGCCTTCGGCGTCTACCCGGTTTGAACGGGGCACAATCACCAGCCTGGTGGGGTTTTCGTGGTCTGACTCATCGCGCAAATCTGCCACCATGGGCAGTTTTTTGGCCTGCATCTGCTGGGCAATCTGCTCTAGCACACGGTTACCGGATACCTGATGGGGCAAGTCAGTGATCACTAAGTCGCCGCCTTCATTCACCCAACGCGCACGCATGCGCAGCGAACCGCGGCCGGTTTCGTACATTTGCAGCAGGTCTTTGCGCGGGGTAATAATTTCCGCTCGAGTGGGATAATCCGGGCCCTGGATATATTCGCACAGCTGTTCTACCGTGGCATCGGGCGCGTCCAGCAGGTGAACACAGGCCGCCGTCACTTCGCGCACGTTGTGGGGCGGTATGTCGGTCGCCATGCCCACGGCAATGCCCGTGGTGCCGTTGAGCAACACATGGGGCAAGCGCGCCGGCAGTATGGAAGGCTCGTCCATGGTGCCGTCAAAGTTGGGCACCCAATCGGCCGTACCCTGGCCCAGTTCGCTAAGCAGCACATCGGCGAAGCGCGCCAAACGCGATTCGGTATAGCGCATGGCAGCGAACGATTTTGGATCGTCTGGCGAACCCCAGTTGCCCTGGCCATCCACCAGCGGGTAGCGGTATGAAAATGGCTGCGCCATCAGCACCATGGCTTCGTAACAGGCACTGTCGCCGTGGGGGTGGAATTTACCCAGCACGTCGCCCACGGTACGGGCAGACTTCTTATACTTCGACGTCGATTTCAGGCCCAATTCTGACATAGCATAAATAATGCGCCGCTGGACCGGCTTCAGCCCGTCCCCAACATTGGGAAGAGCACGATCAAGAATGACGTACATGGAGTAGTCGAGATAAGCTTTTTCCGTGTAGTCCCTGAGCGCAACCCGCTCAAAGCCCTCATCCGTTGTCTGAAACTCTGGCATGGATGCCTCTTTTGCCTGAATTATCTGAAGGAAACACAAAGCTGCCGGCGCCTTGCGCGGTCAGTCTGGGATCGCACATTATATGGAGCCGGCGGCGGATACACCAATTCCAATAGCGGAATTCCCGAATGGAGCGGTTTCCGTAATCATTGTATGCTCCGTGGCAGTAATAGAAGACCGTTTTTTCTTTCACCCTAAGCGGACCACTATGAAGCCAAACCTGAAAGCCTGCGGGCAAGCCATGATGACTGCGTTGGTTAATGCAGTGCTAGCGTTAGTGCTGATGTTGTTGGTGGAGTTTGCCATCAGCGGCAGCTTCCGCGTTCCGGCGGCGTATCTGTGGGCCGGCCTGGTGATTTGGCTGGTTATTTTTGTCGGTCAGTTCTGGCGTATGCGCTACCTGTGCCAATGCAGTGAACCGCGCCACAAAGAAGCCTGAGCCCGCTAACCAAAAGCCTAAACAAAAATGGCGAAGCCACACAGCTCCGCCATTTTTTTGCGCCGATTTATTGCACTCGCCATTTGGAGATTACTGGCGGATACCTTCCACCGAGATCTCCAAAGTAACAACCTCTGACGCCGGGCCCAAAGTGGTGGGAATACCAAAGTCAGCAAGCCGCAACTCGGTTTCTGCCTCAAAACCCATGCGGTAACCACCCCAGGGATCGGCGCCGTGGCCAATCATTTCCGCATCCAGGACGACTTCACGGGTAACACCGCGCAGCGTCAGGTCGCCCACAATATCAGCTTCTCCTTCTTCGTCCAGACGAATGCCGGTACTTTTGAACGTCGCTTGCGGGTATTCACCGGTGTAGAGAAAATCTTCGTCGCGGAGGTGTTTGTCGCGCTCGGCGTGATTGCTGTCAACACTGGTGGTATCGATGGACACCGACACCGAGCTGTTCTGCGGATTTTCGGCGTCGTACACAAACTGACCGTCGAAATCGTTGAAGCGCCCGTACAGCCAACTGTAACCCAAGTGTGAAATACGGAAGTTGATAAACTGGTGAGCACCCTTTTTATCAAAAGCGTAGGTGCCGGAGTGGTCTGCGGCCTGAGCGCCACCGACCAGAGCCAGAGACACAGCCGATGCCAAAAACAATCGTTTCATAAGAGATTCCTCATCCGATAAATGTCAGTACCGGAAATCTTCAACGCCCAAACATACGGTGCAAAGTATTGTCCCGGTCAATAAAATGGTGTTTAAGCGCGCCAAGCGCATGAATACCCGCTAATACGACGACACTCCAGGTTACCCAATAATGCACCACACCGGCGGTGTCTTCCATGCCCTTGATGCGACCCGTGATGGAGGGCACATCAAACCAGCCAAACACGCTTACCGACGAGCCGTCGGCGGTAGAAATCAGGTAGCCGCTGACCGTGGCAACAAATAGCAGCACATACAACAAACCATGGGCCAGGTGCGCCGCAAAAAGCTCCCAACGCCGATGACCCGGCACCGGTTCCGGCCGCGGATTCATCAGGCGCCACACAACCCGCAGCAGCATGGCAATAAATAACAACACGCCTACACTGCGGTGAATATCCGGCCCCTGTTTGTACCAGGCGTCGTAATAAGTAAACCCTACCATCCAATAACCCAAGCCAAACATACCCGCCACGGTTAAGGCCACCAACCAGTGCAGAAACACCGCCACCAGGCCATAGGTCGCCTGACTGTTACGCAGTTTCATAGCGCTTCACGCTCCTTTTCCTACATAAGTCATTTGCCGTATAGGGCATTTACGGATTGTTCAAAAATAGCTCAACGCTATGATGGCCATACGGCATATCAATTAACAAAAAAGGACGCTTTATTATGGAACTTGAATTCGACGAACACATAGTTGTACCCAGCAATAACTAAAGGCAACGCCAACACTGCAACGGCTCACGCCGGGTAAGTTGTTACGACTTCGCTGATTTCCCTGAACCCTTCATAAAAGAAGTTGGCCCGGAAAATCAGCGAAGTCGTTTTGCTTTTGGTGGGCCTATTTCCCCGAGTTTATACCGGAACATCCGCCATATTACCGTAGGCTTCCAGCCAGGCACGCCGATCGGGCGCCCGCTTTTTACCCAACAACATGTCCATGCAGCTGTCGGTGTCGTCACCGTCTGCAATGGTCAGCATTACCAGCCTGCGGGTATCCCGCGCCATGGTGGTTTCGCGCAGCTGCAGCGGGTTCATTTCGCCCAGGCCCTTAAACCGCGTGACCGACACTTTTCCACGGCTGTTCTCTGCTGCCAGGCGGTCGATAATGCCCTGCTTTTCAGATTCATCCAGGGCGTAGAAGGTCTGCTTGCCAAGATCCACTCTGTACAGCGGCGGCATGGCCACAAATACGTGGCCGGCGGCAACCACCGGTCGGAAGTGCTTCACAAACAGCGCGCAAAGCAGCGTGGCGATGTGCAGCCCGTCGGAGTCGGCATCGGCCAGAATACAAACCTTGTTGTAGCGCAAACCGGCCAACTCGTCCGAACCCGGGTCTACCCCGATGGCCACTGCAATGTCGTGAATTTCCTGCGACGCCAGCACTTCGCTGGAATCCACTTCCCAGGTATTCAGAATTTTGCCCTTCAAGGGCATAACGGCCTGAAATTCGCGGTCCCGGGCCTGCTTCGCCGAGCCACCGGCGGAATCGCCCTCCACCAGAAACAGTTCCGACCGAGCGGTGTCACTGCCCGAGCAATCCGCCAGCTTGCCCGGTAACGCTGGGCCCGAGGTAATTCGTTTACGGGCTACTTTTTTACTCGCTTTCAGGCGGCGCTGAGCGTTGCTGATAAAAAGCTCGGCCAGTATTTCGGCGATGTCGGTGTGCTGATTCAACCACAAACTGAAGGCGTCTTTCACCACACCGGAAATAAACGCGGCAGCCTGGCGCGATGACAGGCGCTCTTTCGTCTGGCCGGAAAACTGCGGCTCCTGCATCTTGAATGACAACACATAAACCACCCGCTCCCAGATATCCTCCGGTGACAACTTGATACCACGGGGCAGCAGGCTGCGGAACTCACAAAAGTCACGCATAGCTTCTAGCAGGCCCGTGCGCAGACCGTTGACGTGGGTGCCGCCCTGGACGGTTGGAATAAGGTTAACGTAGCTTTCGGCAACGGCGTCACCGCCGTCAGGCAACCACTGGATGGCCCAGTCCACGATTTCTGTATTGCCAGAAAAACTGCCAGTAAACGGCTCAAGAGGCACCACTTCGCTGCCCGCCAGGGAAATACGCAAATAGTCCCGCAGGCCGTCTTGATAACACCACTCGTCTTTCTCGCCGGTTTTTTCCTGACTAAAGGTCACCGTTAACCCAGGACACAAAACCGCCTTGGCGCGTAAATTGTGGCGCAGGCGGCTGACCGAGAAATTGGCCGAGTCGAAATATTTAGTGTCCGGTGTGAATTTAAGCCGGGTACCGGTATTGCGCTTGCCGCAGCTGTCAACGACCTCCAGCTCAGTCACTTTATCGCCGTTGGCGAACGTCATCCGGTGTACCTGACCGTTGCGCCGAATAAGCACTTCCAGATGCGTCGACAGCGCGTTGACCACCGACACACCCACCCCGTGCAAGCCACCGGAAAAACTGTAGTTGCCCTCGGAAAACTTACCGCCGGCGTGTAGCCGCGACAAAATCAGCTCTACCCCTGGCACGCCCTCTTCCTTGTGCATATCCACCGGCATGCCCCGGCCATCGTCTTCCACGCTCAGTGAGCCGTCGCTGTAAAGCACGACATCAATACGTTTTGCGTGGCCGGCCAGAGCCTCGTCCACGCTGTTATCAACTACTTCCTGGGCAAGATGATTGGGGCGGCTGGTGTCGGTGTACATCCCCGGCCTTTTTCGCACCGGGTCCAAACCGCTTAAAACTTCAATGGCATCGGCGTTGTAAGTTTGCTCGCTCATGGGCGGGGTAAAGCTCCGAATGGGAAATAGTGGACCGCGGCCTAGCTTAGAGAATCAGCAGCAAAGTTCAACGGCTGTTTAACACCGCCAGGCTACAAGGACTCAGAACCCAACTTTAAGGACCACCTTACCAGTAGCACGGCGCTCAGTCAGGGCACCGAGGGCCTTGGCGTAATCCTCAAACTCGAAAACCTCGCTGATTTTCGGATCAATTTTACCCTCGGCGTAGAGCTTCATCAGCTCTATCATGTTCTGGGCACTCGCTTCCGGCTCTCGCTGGGTAAAACTGCCCCAGAACACACCGACCACAGAGCAGCCTTTCAAGAGCGTCAAGTTCGCTGGAATTTTCGGGATATCGCCCGCGGCAAAACCAATAATCAGATGGCGGCCGTTCCAGGCCATGGCTCGCAGTGCCTGCTCCGTGTAATCACCACCCACGGGGTCGTAAATTACATCCACGCCCTTGCTGTTGGTCAGGCGCTTTATGGCGTCTTTAAGGGGCTCTTCCGTGTAATTGATCAACTCATCCGCACCCGCGGCTTCGGCAACTGCAAGCTTCTGTGCCGAGCTTGCGGCAGCAATCACACGGGCACCCATGGCCTTGCCCAATTCAACCGTTGCCCGCCCTACACCACCACTGGCGCCCAGAACCAGAAGACTTTCCCCAGCCTGGATGTTCGCGCGCTGCTTAAGAGCGTAATAGGACGTGCCGTAAACCATCATAAATGCAGCGGCTTTTTCGTCGCTCATGCCGTCTGGCAAGAGCAACAAATTATGCTCAGGCACAATCACTTCTTCAGCGAAAGCGCCATAACCGGTCAAGCCCGCAACCCGATCGCCGACTTTAAAACGAGTGACTTTTTCTCCCACTGCAATCACTTCACCGGACATTTCGCCGCCCGGAGAAAACGGCAAGGTCGGCTTGAGCTGGTATTTGCCTTCGATAATAAGCGTATCAGGAAAGTTCAGGCCCGCTGCTTTTACGCGCACTTTAACACCGCGGCCTTTCGCTGTAGGGCTCGGCACATCTTCAATTACGAGCTTGTCAGCAGGGCCGTATTCTTTACAGAGAATGGCTTTCACAGAAACTCCCATACGATGTCGTTGCTTGATTCTGACAGGGCAAAATTCTGCCCCCTTTTTGGTTGCCCTCAAGCTAAACACAGTCAATCCATGAAGCAAATAAATCTTTCTTATTCGATTGCATAAACACGGCTTATAGTCCGCACAAGGACTAGGGGCTTTATAAATGAACTGGCCACCCTTTCCTCACGGCTGATAAGTTGCTGGTTTTAACCGGAACTGTGGGCAAGATCAATCATCCCTTGGCCTGAGAGCCGTCAGGCGTTAACATTGCCGTTTTTTAAGCAGCCCGATTTTTCCAATCAGCCCGACTCCCGAAATCCCAGCATCTGTGAGGCAAACCCCCGTCATGCTTGAACGATTGTTTAAACTCCAGGCCCACGGCACCAACGTCCGTAAAGAAGTCGTTGCCGGTATTACCACTTTTTTAACCATGGCCTACATCATCGTGGTTAACCCCAGCATTCTGTCATCCACAGGTATGGATTTTGGCGCGGTGTTTGTAGCCACCTGCCTGGCGGCGGTTGTTGGCACACTGATTATGGGCCTGTGGGCCAACTACCCGATTGCCCTGGCGCCGGGCATGGGCCTGAACGCGTTTTTCTCGTTCACCGTGGTTGGCAGTATGGGGTACACCTGGCAAGTGGCTCTTGGCGCTGTGTTTCTGTCGGGTTTGATATTCTTTGCGCTGAGTATTTTTAAAGTGCGGGAGTGGATCATCAACTCCATACCATTGTCTTTGCGCTTTGGCATTTCTGCCGGTATCGGTTTCTTTCTGGCGTTGATTGCCCTGAAAAACGCCGGCATTGTGGTCGACAACCCAGCCACCCTGGTGGGTATGGGCGACGTCAAGGCAGCCGAGAGTCTGCTGTTTTTTGGCGGTTTTATTTTAATTTGCGCGCTGTCGTTCCGCCGCGTTACTGGCGCGGTGATGATCGGCATTATTGCGGTTACTCTGGTAGCACTGGCCACCGGCATGATCGAATACAAAGGGCTGTTTTCAGCGCCGCCGAGCTTGGCCCCGACTTTCATGCAGCTCGACCTGGCCGGCGCGTTTAACGTCGGCATGATCAGCGTTATTTTTGCCTTTCTGTTTGTTGATCTGTTTGACACCTCTGGCACCCTGATCGGCGCCGCCCAACGTGGCGGCCTGCTGGACGAAAATGGCAAACTGCCACGTCTGGGCCGCGCGCTCATGTCAGACTCCGTGGCCACCATGTCGGGTGCTGTTCTGGGCACATCTACCACCACCAGCTATGTGGAATCCACCGCCGGTATTGCCGCAGGTGGTCGTACCGGCCTGACGGCGGTGGTTGTCGCCGGCCTGTTCGCCGCGTGCCTGGTGCTGGCGCCCCTTGCCAGCATCGTCCCTGCCTACGCCACCGCTCCGGCGCTGTTGTACGTCGCCGTGCTGATGGCCAGTGGCCTGAAGCTGATCGACTGGGACGATGTGACCGATGCCGCACCAGCGGTTGTCACCGCGCTGATGATGCCGCTGACGTTCTCGATTGCTAACGGCATCGCCCTGGGCTTTATCACCTACGCGGTACTGAAAGCCCTGAGCGGTCGTTGGTCTGATCTCAATCTGAGCGTGGTCGTTATCGCTCTGGTATTTATTCTTAAATTCATTTTCCTGGATGTCGCATAAGCGGCGCCCGGGCGTAAGGCAGGGGTTTCATGGATTACTTTTCCCAGAGCATCAAGCAGGCTATCCGCACGGTTCCGGACTGGCCGAAACCCGGTGTCACTTTCCGCGACATCACGACGGTGCTGCAGAACAAAACCGCGTTTCGCAAATTGATTGATGCCTTTGTACACCGCTACCACGACCAGCATATAGACGCGATTGCTGCGGTAGATGCCCGTGGCTTTATCATTGGCTCTGCTCTGGCGTATGAACTGAACGCCTCGTTGGTGTTGATTCGCAAGAAAGGCAAGCTACCGTTTGATACCTTAGTGGAAGACTACGAACTGGAATACGGCACCGCCTCGGTGGAGCTGCACAAAGACGCCCTCAAACCCGGCGACAAAGTGGTGCTGGTCGACGATCTGATCGCCACAGGTGGCACCATGCTGGCTGCCTCTCGGCTGATTCGCCGGATTGGCGCCGAAATTGTAGAAGTAGCGGCGATGATTGATCTGCCCGACTTGGGTGGCTCTGACAAGCTGCGAGCCGAAGGCTTAGCGGTTTATACTGTATGCTCATTCGAGGGAGAATAAGCCGCCCTCAAACCTGAGTGAATGCAGGAAGTTGGTTGAGAGCTGCGAAAGCGCTGTTCTTAACGAGTTTCCTGAATTTACGCAGATTTCGGAGGACACTATCGTGAATTATCAGCACCATTGGCACGACGCCACCCCTATTCATTTGCCCCTGGGCAAAATTGTCTGCATCGGCCGTAACTATGCCGAACACGCCAAAGAACTGAACAACCCGGTCCCGACCGAGCCCCTGCTGTTCATAAAACCCGCCACCGCCGCGGTACACCTGACCAGACCTCTGGACTTCCCGCGGGATCAAGGCGCAGTGCACTTTGAAACCGAATTAGCAGTGCTGATTGGCAAACCCCTGACGAACGCCTCCGCCAGCGATGCAGAAGCGGCGATACTGGGTTATGGCCTGGCGCTGGATTTAACCCTTCGTGACCTGCAAAGCCGTCTTAAAAAGCAGGGGCACCCATGGGAGCGGGCTAAAGGTTTTGATCGCGCCTGCCCACTCACGCCGTTCGTACCAGCCAGCGATCTGGACCAGCGCCGCCTGCACTTCAGTCTGGATATAGACGGCGAGCGCCAGCAAAGCGGCGACACCGCCGACATGCTGTTTCCGGTGGTGCCCCTGATTGCCCACATCAGTACACAGTTCTCTCTGTTACCCGGGGATGTAATACTGACTGGCACGCCCAAAGGTGTAGGGCCGCTGCAATCCGGACAAATCCTGCAACTGACGCTGGAAGATCGCCTGTCGGTGTCGACCCGAGTGATGTAGAGAGAGATTTAGAGGGAGATTTAGACAACAGCCTCAAGCGTGGTTTAACGTGACGATGCTGAATCGTTTTTTGGTTAGGAGCGTATATCTGGCATGGCAAAAAAACCGGTTACCACCCGCAGTGGTCGTTTCTTCAAACTCGCAGGTATGACTGCCTCCGTGGCCGGGCAATTCGCTGGCCAAAAGGCGCGCAGTTTTTTCAGCAGTGAAAATGATGAAGGCGCCCGCAGCGAGAGCTACAGCCGTATGGCGTCGCGTATTACGGACACTCTGGGGGAAATGAAAGGCGCCGCTATGAAGGTGGGCCAGATAGCCTCGCAAACCCAAGATTTTCTACCCCGTGAATTTTCTGACGCCCTGCAAAAGCTTCAAAAAGAAGCGCCTCCCATGCCCTTCGAGGTGATTCGCCAGCAAATAGAAACCGCCTTGGACAAACCGGTGCACGAGCTTTACGAGTACCTGCAGGAAGCACCTTACGCGGCAGCTTCTATCGGCCAGGTACATCGGGCGCGGATGCACGATGGCACCGATGTTATTGTGAAGGTGCAATACCCCGGTGTCGATGAATCCTGTGACTCCGACCTCAAGCAGCTTCGCCTGGCTTTAAAGCTGGGCGGCCTGCTGAAAATGCCTAAGGAATCGGTAGATCAGCTGTTCGGCGAAATCCGCGAGCGCCTGCACGAAGAGCTGGATTACGACAACGAAGCCCGCAATCTTGATGTGTTCCGCGAGTTTCATCGCAACGATCCCTGGGTGGTTATTCCAGCGGTGGTGCGCAGCCATTCGACCCGCCACGTAATGACTCTGGAGCTGGAAGAAGGTGACCACGTCGGTGATATCACCCCAGAGCGTTACGACCAGGACACCATCAATCTCATCGGCCACCGCATTTTTACCGCAATGGCGGATCAATTGTTTCGCTTTCAATGCATTCACGGTGACCCACACGCCGGTAACTTTGCTTACCGGCCGGACGGCACTATCGTGATGTACGATTTTGGCTGTGTAAAAAAGCTGAAGCCGGAGATTGTGCGGGCTTACCGCAATGCGGTAACGGCTGCTTTAGATCAGGATTATAAGGCGCTAGACCAGTATTTGATCGATTTGGGTGCACGAGTTGAGAGCCAACCGGCGATTGATGAGGCCTATTACGCCATGTGGCGGGATATTTTGGTTGTGCCGTTTGAGTCTGAACAGCCCTACGATTTTGGTGAGGCGCGGTTGCATAAGGATGTGGCGGCCAAGACGAGTACGGTATTTAAGTATCTGGATTCTTTCAAACCACCGGTGGAGAGTATTTTTATTGACCGGATGATTGCGGGGCATTATTGGATGCTGAAGCGGTTGGGGGTTCAGGCGGCTTTTGGTAATGAGTTGCGGGCTTATTTGGCGGAGTTTCGTTAATTTCTAGCTTTGAGTAATCGGCACAGGTCTGGATCAATTACCAAAACACGCCTCAAGACTTCCCTGTGCGGCTTGGGCTCCGCCATCCATGGCTCCGCACAGTTTTGGTAATTGATCCAGACCTGCGCCTCTCGAGCTTTCTGGTTTTTGCCCGTCGATTCTTCTATCGCTTAAAACTGTTTACCCATTCTGCTACGCCTTCCACGGCGCTTTTTTGAATAAACCGGGCGCGAGAGACTCTTCCTGTGGGGGTGACCGGGTCAATGACGGTGATGGGCACGTCGCGTTCTACTTCGTGAACCAGGCCGGCGGCCGGGTAGACTTGTAGGGAGGTGCCGACTATGAGCAGGTCGTCGGCGCTGCGGACTATGTCGATAGCGGCTTCCAGCATCGGGACTTCTTCGCCGAACCAGACGATGTGGGGGCGCAGTTGGCTGCCGTCTTGGCTGCGTTCACCCAAGCTGATATCGCGGTAACCGATGTTGTGGATGGCCTGGGGGTTTTTGCTGCTACGGGCTTTGGTGAGTTCACCGTGCAGGTGTAACACTTGGGTAGAGCCGCCGCGTTCGTGTAAGTCGTCTACGTTCTGGGTGACTATGGTCACCTGATAACTGCGCTCCAGCTCCGCCAGCAAGCGGTGAGCGCGATTGGGTTGGGTGTTGGCCAGTTGGCGACGGCGTTCGTTGTAGAAGCGAAGCACCAACGCCGGGTCGCGCTGGAAGGCTTCGGGGGTAGCTACATCGTGTACGTTGTGTTTTTCCCACAATCCGTTGCTATCACGGAAGGTGGGCAGACCGCTTTCGGCGCTGACGCCAGCGCCGGTGAGTACTACGATGTGTCGCTTCATGTGCGCGCTAACCGCCGTATCAGTCGAAGATTTTACCCGGGTTGATGATGCTGTTAGGGTCAAAAACCTGCTTGATGCCTCTCAGATACGCAATTTCAGCTTCGCTTCGGGTGTACTGCAGATAGGCTTTTTTGGTCATGCCCACGCCGTGTTCGGCGGACACGCTGCCCTGGTATCTTTCGACAATTTCAAACACCCACTTGTTCACTTGCTGGCACTTTTCGAAGAAGTCTTCTTTCGCCATGTCCTCAGGTTTGAGGATGTTCAGGTGCAGGTTGCCGTCGCCGATGTGGCCAAACCAGATAATTTCGAAATCCGGGTAGTGGTTGCTGACCACCTGATTGATTTCGTCCAGAAAGCCCGGTACCCGGGATACCACCACAGAAATGTCGTTTTTGTAGGGGATGCGCGGGGCGATGGATTCGGAGATGCGCTCGCGCAGCTGCCACAGGTTCTGGGCTTGGGTTTCGCTTTGGCTGATCACGCCGTCGAGCACCCAGCCGTTTTCCATGCACTGCTCGAACAGTTCCATGGCTTGTTCCATCACCTGGTCAGACACCGCTTCAAATTCCAGCAGCGCGTAGTAAGGCGCTTCGGTGTCAAAAGGCGCTTTTACCTGGCCATGGGCCAGCACGTGATTCATCGCCTGGTGAGAGAAAAACTCGTAAGCAGTTAAGTCCAGCTTACTGCGGAAGGTGTTCAGCACGTCCATGGTGCTGCCCAGGTCGTTCAGACCCAGTACTAACACGGTAAGATTGTCGGGCTGGCGTGACAGCTTCATGGTGGCTTCAGTAATAAAACCCAGGGTCCCTTCGGCACCGATAAACAAGTGGCGAAGGTCGTAGCCGGTGTTGTTCTTTTCCAGGTCTTTGTTCAGATCCAGAACATCGCCCTTACCGGTGACGACTTTTAGGCCGGCAACCCAGTCGCGGCTCATGCCATAGCGGATAACTTTGATGCCACCGGCGTTGGTGGACAGGTTGCCGCCCAGTTGGCTGGAGCCGGCGGACGCAAAGTCCACCGGGTAATAAAGGCCGTTTTCTTCGGCAAAATTCTGCAGCTGTTCAGTAATAACACCGGCCTGGCAACGCACGGTGCGGTCACTGGCGTTGAAGTCCAGAATCTGGTTCATATTGTCAAACGCCACCACCACTTCACCGTTGGCGGCTACGGCGCCGGCGCTCAAGCCAGTTCGGCCGCCAGAAGGCACCAAAGCAACTTTGTTTTGGTTGGCGAACTGAACCAGCGCCTGCACGTGTTCGGTGGTTTTCGGCAGCACAATAGCGACTGGGTTTGGGGTGTATATCCGGGTCCAGTCGGTGCCGTAAGTGGCAAGATCAGACGGATCTGTCAGCACTTTGCCTGGGGCGTCGCCCTTGGCCATCAGTTGCTTCAGGGCGGCTATGATTTGTTCAGGTGTCATCAGGCTGGGCTCTCGCGCAAGTGTGTCTCGAAATAGGGCAGCACGGTCAAAACAAGACCGGCTGGCAACGCCAGGTCCGTATAAAAACGGGGATGTCCGGCACGCTGCCAACGCCAAGGATTATGTTATCATAGCGCCCCTGTTCTGTGAGCCAGCCCATGCGATGTAAAGCTGAGATGACTGGCCACGGGTGGTTAAACGCGACAAAAAGTTGGAAAGTAAGCCCATGTCCAATACGTCTCTGCAAAAAAGAAAAATCCGAATTCTGTTGCTGGAAGGCGTGCACCAGTCTGCACTCGATTCTCTGCACGCCGCCGGTTACACCAACATTGAGTCCCTGTCGCACTCGTTGGCTGAAGACGAGCTGATCAAGAAAATTGCCGACGCGCATTTTGTCGGCCTTCGGTCGCGCACACAGCTGACAGAGGCCGTATTCGAAGCGGCCAAGAAATTGGTGGCGGTGGGTTGCTTCTGTATTGGCACCAACCAAGTAGACCTGCAAGCTGCCACGCGCCGCGGTGTGGCGGTGTTTAATGCGCCCTTCTCCAACACTCGCTCCGTAGCTGAACTGGTGTTGGCGCAAGCCATTTTGTTGCTGCGTGGCGTGCCGGAAAAGAACGCCAAGGCCCACCGTGGCGAGTGGCTTAAGTCGGCCAAGAACAGCCATGAAATCCGCGGCAAGAAGCTGGGCATTATTGGCTATGGCAACATTGGTACCCAGTTCAGTGTGCTGGCCGAAGGCTTGGGCATGGAAGTGTACTTTTACGATGTGGTATCCAAACTCTCCATCGGTAACGCCACGCAAGTGGGTTCCATGCAGGAACTGCTAAACCTGTGTGATGTGGTGAGCCTGCACGTACCGGAGACCGCAGCCACCAAGTATATGTTCAAAGCCGAGCAGCTGGCGCAAATGAAGCCGGGGTCTATTCTGATGAACGCTTCGCGCGGCACCGTGGTCGATATTGACGCCCTGGCTGACTCCCTGCGCAGCGGCAAGTTGCTGGGCGCTGCCGTCGACGTGTTCCCGGTTGAACCAAAATCCAACAGCGAAGAGTTTATCTCACCGCTGCGCGAATTCGACAACGTCATCCTGACCCCACACGTGGGTGGCTCCACCATCGAAGCCCAGGAAAATATCGGCCGTGAAGTCGCTGAAAAGCTGTCGATGTACAGCGACAACGGTACATCTGTATCGTCAGTGAACTTCCCCGAAGTGGCCCTGCCCTCGCACCCGAACCAGCATCGGCTGCTGCACATTCACGAAAACGTGCCGGGCGTGATGTCAGAGATCAACCAAGTCTTTTCCGCTAACGGTATCAACGTCTGCGGTCAGTACCTGCAAACCAAGGAAGACATTGGCTACGTGGTAATCGACGTCGACAAAGCCTACGGTGAGCTGGCGCTGGAAAAGCTGCTGGAAGTGAAAGGCACCATTCGCTGCCGCGTGCTGTTTTAAGCCCGCAAGGCTGCATAGGAAAAACCGGGGCTCAGGCCTCGGTTTTCTTGTTCTTAGGGGGACAGATTTCAAATCTGTCCCCGGTCTAGCGCAAAGGGGACGGATTTGAAATCCGTCCCCGATTTTTTGGGCCCGCCCTCTCACTCAACAAGCCTCTGATTCCACCATAATCTGACGATGATAGCGTGCGGAAGTGTTAACGCGGCCAGCGCCCAGAACATGACTCTGACTGCGTCAACCAGCAAACTCGTCGAAGGCCCGATGAGAACGATCACCCCCCAGGCGACACTCGCCATTGCGATCGCTCCCAGCGTTGCAGGCAAGATTTTACGGGCCGGAAACGCCTGGAATAAGCTTTTTTGATTCGACAACAAGCGGTGTTCTGCAATCGAAAGGAAATGACGTACGCTGTGAATCGCACAAAAATAGAAGGCGAATCCCAGCAGCGGTGGCAATGCGATCAAGGCCGCACCCACCAGGCATAACTCGACCAACACTCTTGGGTCTGGTCGGTTGAGGCGTCCGAACAAGAGGCATCCGAAACCCAAAAGCCAAACCACCGCCAAACACGGCCCAAGCCATACCACGATGTCCAGAACCACCTGTGGTTCAATCTTAATCAGCCAGGCAAACAACTCGCTTGTTTGCTGCGGATGCCCGAGCATCGGACCCAGAATGGGCATACTGCCGCTTAGCCAACGCAACAGAGGGTTTTTCGCCGAGCTTAGAAAAGCTTCGTCGGTATAGCCAAAATGCCAGATCGACAACCCCAGAAACACCAGCAGCGCCACCACCGGCAGCACCCAGATTAGCGCAACAAAAGCCAACGAGGCCATCAAGTAGGCGCACAGAACAACGAACAAACCGGTTGGCGACGTCGCAGTTAGTTTCTTGAGAATCATGGGATCCGCGCCCCCGTGGGACAGGCCGAACACACCAATAGGCAGCAACACAATCCAGAACTGTTGTTCAATAGACAGAGCCGGCAGCATAACGCCGACGATCAGCGCGAGGCTGGCAAAAATCAATACAACGAACTGGTGACGGCGTCCGCCTGAACTCCGATAAAGCACATTTTCAGTGTTAGCGGTGTCGTTTATCACCATGGCAATGCGGCTCGTACAAAGGGCCCGGGCGGTAGCGCACTGGCCACTGCTAGAGCATCACGCCAGTGTGGCTGATCGTTCATAAACCGGCTCATTTGTGCGGCACTCGTGGCAGCAAACAGCCCCACGAACCATTGCGGTGCTTTGTCCGGGTGCCGCTTCAATGCCCGCAGAAACACGCTGTCCATCCAGTCCAGCCAGCCAGCCCGCACCGTTGGGCCCTGAAGCATCCAGTCGCCACTGGCGTGAGCCGCAAGAATCTGCCGGGCAAGCGCCGCGCTGCCTCTTTGGCAACTAACAAAATGATAACCGGTGGCGGCCCTCATCCAGCCTGCACCGACGCCTGCCCTGATCACTCGACCAAAGCTCTGAACATTCGGCATGCGCAACATAGGCAGGCTACCAGACTCCTCTCTTGTGACCTCGTAATACCCCAGGCCCTGTCGCTGCAGCCATGAATCAAGGTCTGAGCGATAGTCCGGCGCAGGCTCCTTCTCCGGTTGCAAGGCGGTCCATTCAATCAGAAAGTGATCCTCGTCGAGAGGCAACAGGTACAAAAAACACGGGTGCGGGTAGCCGGGCTGAAAATCCATCAGTGTGGCCGTAGAGGTATCAAAACCGTGCTTGGGACAGGTAATCTCAAGGCCTGAGAAAACCTGCCAAAACCCAACGCCGGATATCAGCTGACCCTTGTCGGGAGGGCGCGTGTCTATGACTGCCTTTGCCTGCCAACGGCGTTGATCCGCCGACACCAGAGCGCCATCATCGGTGTGTTCAACACCGCTAACGGTCACACCAAGGTGCAAATCAAAGGCCGGAATATCGTCTATTTTGGCCAATGCATGCCGATACAGAACATCTGCCGGCAGCATTGCGTAAGCAGCGTCCCTGTCAGACTGACACGCTGTTTGATTACCCTGGCTGACCTGCCAGCGAAACCAGCGATGGGTGATAAGATCGCGAAAAGGATGTGGCTCAAGGTCCCAGAAACACCATGTTCGATCGTTGCTGTAGGATGTTCGTGGTTCGAGAAAACACACTCTGGGTAATGTTGCCTGCCTATCTTCTGCCAACTGCAGGAGCCAGCAGGCCAGGCTGAGCCCGGCTAACCCGGCTCCGATAATGACAAGGTCACACTCAGCGTTTGGCGCAGCGCGCTGGCTTGTGGGCTTTGGTCCAGATTCAGGTTCGGATTCAAGACGACGGTTCATCGCTTTTCAGGCTGGCGCAGTTTAAGACTGGTTGTCAGGCCTTGATGCAACGCGTGATCGTGACGAATAGACTGGCGATTGATTGCGCCTGCCGCCAGTTGAACAACGGCTCCCACCGACACCCTCAGTTTCTCGGCTGAGCCAACCACACATCGGCTCTGCCAATAACGTTGTTCGCCCCTTTGCAGAATCTGTCGGCCAATTTGCCGATAGACCTTTGCAGCAACGGCAATGGCCAAACGTGCTCTGAACGGCAGATAACCCAACCCATGCCACCCACTGCGATAGTAGGCCTCGGACATGCCAAGCAGATCGCGGACGCCCAACCAGGCTTGGTGCCGGGCAACTCGATTCCCAGCCACAATATCTTCTGGCGCGATCGTGCCCGCGGCCCCATCAGCCGGCAGGTACAAGCGGTTCAAGTGGGCATCCTCCAGAACATCTCGAGAGATGTTGGTCAGCTGCATGGCAATTCCTAAATCAATGGCGTGCGGTAGGGCTTTTTCCCGCTCGCGTGCGTTTAACAAGCACGTCATCATAACCCCTACCGTTCCCGCTACACCGTAGCAATAACGAAGGAGTTCGGCCTGATCCGCCACTCTGACAAGGTCAAGATCCCGACGCACCGTGTCAACAAGATCACCCAATGCGCTCAGCGCCAACGGATGTTCTCCCAGCAGCAATTCCGCCTGCTGGTAAAGGTTGGGGTTTTCGTCGGCCAATGTTGGCCTGGATATCAGCGCCTGGTGGAATTCGCCAAGCTGTCGGTTAGCGGCCATCGCCTGGGCGGGTGTGGATGCCTCGTCCGCCAGGTCGTCTATGCTTCGGCATATCCGATACAGGTCTGCGGCGCTCTCAAGCTGCTCTGCGGTCAATAGCTGGCCAGCCCAATAAAAGCTCTTTCCCTTGCGCCGCAGCACATCGGCGCCGGTTGCGGATAGATTGGTCTCGGCAACCGACTCAGTCATTTCACGCCTCTGATGGCGATGCCTGCTGACGCTACCGGTTCGATGTCGGCCTGAGTTTCAAAGGCTCTGACCACTAAGCGCTCAACCACACCGGCCGAGCACACCACACCCGGCACACCTGCACCAGGATGAACACCAGCACCCACAAAAAACAGGTTCCGGTAGCGCGGCGACTGGTTATGAAAACGCAGCCCGGCCGACTGTGTGAGCGTAGGCGCAATGGAGAACCCGCTGCCAAAGGGACTGTTCAGCTCAGTGTGGAAATAGGTGGGCGAAATGCTGCGCTTGGCGCGGATCTGCTGCGGAAGGTCCGGCATGAGGCGCTGAGTCAAAATGCTGATAATTTGATCTTCAACGTCAGTAGAAATCTGATCCCAATCCTGATTGCCCTGAAGATTAGGAACCGGGGCCAGCACATAAAAGGCGTCACCATTTTTTGGCGCCATGGTCGGGTCTGTCGCGCCGGGCCGGTGCAAATACAGACTCAAATCTTCCGGAATCTGGCGCTGTTCAAAAATCTCGGTCAAAATTTCCCGGAAGGTTTCACCGAACACAATCGTGTGGTGCTCAATGTCGGAGTAAACCCGCTCGGTGGTGAAGTAAAGCACAAACAACCCCATAGACTGCTTTAACCGTGCCCTGTGGCTGTCGGCAAGCCGCTGGCGAGTGGTTCTTTCAATCCAGTGATCGTAAACGTAGAGCGGGTCCGCGTTACTCACCACCAAGTCGGCATCAAAACGCCGGCCCTGGTCGGTCACAGCGGCGCGCACGTTCAGGCCGTCCATTTCCAGATGCTGAACTGACTGGCCGACGTGCAAGCGACCGCCGTGTCGCTGAAACAGCTCCGCCAATGCCTTAATTAGCGCACCGGTTCCGCCTTTTACATACCAAACACCGCTTTTACGCTCCAAAGCATGAATCAGGGCGTAAAGTGACGATGTCTGAAACGGATTGCCCCCCACCAGCAGGGAAGGCACAGAGAAAGCTCTGCGCAGACGCTCATCGCTGAAAAACTGAGAAACAAATTGGTAAATACTCCGGTCGGCCCTGAGTTTAATGAGGTCTGGCAAAACCTCCAGCATGTCCGCAACCCGGGTAAAAGGCCGTTGTGCCAACTCGGTGAAGCCACGGTCGTACATTGCTTCGGCGGCTCGCAGGAATTGCGGGTAATGTTCGCCTTCGCCCGGCGACAGCCGGTCAATCTCTGCAACCAGCGCCTCTGTTGTGCCGTGATAGTCAAAGTGACTGCCATCGGCAAAATCCATGCGGTAAAAAGGCGACACCGACAACAGTGTCACCTGATCTTTCAGAACTTCACCAAAACGTTCGAACAATTCAGCAAAAAGAAAAGGCGCGGTGATGACGGTTGGCCCGGCATCAAAGCTGTGGCCATCCAGCTCGAAGGTTCTGGCTCGACCCCCCAAATCCTCGTGCTTTTCCAGCAGATCGACCTTATAGCCTCGAGCCAACAAGCGTAAGGCAACAGCAAGTCCGCCAAATCCAGCTCCAACAACCACCGCTGTTTTCGCCGCATTAACCCCACGTAGTTGCTGAGTCATGGCATCACTCCCCATTCGATCCAAAGGAATAACGATGTGCTTGCGCTCTGCATTCCAATTTCATGAGTAACGGGCCTAGTGTGGGCGTAATCGGCGTAGCCATCTGTGTTTCAAGACGCTTAAGCTGGCGTCGGCCACGCTGCAATGCAGCCAGCGCGTGGCGGGTCGCCCTTTGGACTCTCATTTCCGGACTATCACTCAGCCTGCCACGATGATGGTGCCAGGCATGAAAAGGATGAAGCGATTTTACCTTGCTTTTCAAATCAGCCATTGGCTCCGCCAGATCGTCCAGGTCGTCGATAATCTGATAGGCCAGACCAACCGCCTCTGCGAACCGTTTTATAGAGTCCAGAACCGACAGCTCAGCCTCCGCCGCTATCGCACCTGTCATCAACGGAAGCTGGATCAGTGGGACCGTTTTGGCTTGCGCGGCTTTTATATAAGCTCGAAACCGGGGATGAACACCGGGCTCCACCGGGGCAATCTCAACGCTTTGCCCGACAATAACCCGACCGGTCATCGCCGCCAGATATTGCGTCAAAAGACGGGATTGCTGGGCATTTTCCAAACCAGCGGACACAGCAAAGGCTGTGCAAAGAAGCAAATCGCCGGCGCACAAAGCGACACCTCTGCCGTGTCGTTTCCATACTGTCGGCTGCCCTCTTCGAAGCTGATCGCCGTCGAGGAGGTCATCGTGTACTAAAGACGCGTTGTGGATGAGTTCGCAGCATGCCGCTGCAACAACCGCATATTCTTGGGAACATTCGAAACTTCTGCAGCTAGCCAGCGCCAAACGGGCTCTCAACAAACTCCCCCTGGTACTGATCTGGTACTGGCTGGCGTTGTTTGCGGGCCCTTCCATTACACCTTGCAAGGCATCGAGCATCAATGAACTAACCTGCTCTAACGCTCGCGCATCATCGGCCTTGTCGGCTGATGGGACCGCAACAACGTTAGCACTAACGTTTTTTTTCAAAGGTACTTCGGCGCCTAAGACGGAAACAGTCATTGTTATTCTCCCTACACGGGGATGAGTACTGAAAGCCGCTTATTGAGCCCGCTCAATCTTAAAGGGAAAAGGCGGAACCGGCACAGACTTGGTCCGTGCCGGTTTGATCACAATGGCTGACAATCAGCAGTCAAGTTCCGACAGATCTTACGACTGCGTTCAGGCGCCTTTTTTAACCGGAGTTTTCTGCTCTGCTTGTGTGGCTGTTTCTGCTGGTACTTCCGCATGTTCGCGTTCATCTGCCTTACTCTTGCGCACTGCAATCGTAAAGATCAACAACCCGAACACGGCTTTCGCAACAATGTCAGCAATGGTGTAGCCGGTTTCAACAGCAACAATCGCTGAACCGCCGTTTACGCCGAGCAGTGGTAGCAAATAGACAATCGGGTAAAACGCCCATGAAGCCACCACCAGAATAGATGCTGCGCTTATCAGGCCTTTCACTTCGTCCGGCTGCTGCGAGATCGATTCTTTAAGACCGACTACCAGCTCACGCACGATGTACAGGAACGGAATCATCGACAGAATCCAGAATATTGCACGGGTTCCGACTTGATCCGAAACTTCGCCAGGATAGCCAAGAACAATCATTAGCGCGGCTGCGCCACCGAGCTTGACAGACCGGCTTACAGTCTCACTATTGCTAAGCTTCATCACCAAAATCAGCTCAACCAGCAGCAAAGGCACTGTTAGCAACCAATCTACATAGCGGTATGCGCGGTTAAAGCCTTCACCCGAAGCCAATACTTCACCCGTAGTTACCGACGCCGACCCGTGCCAAGAAAGCATGATTTGGAGGTAATGATAGGCTGCAATAGCCGTTACCAAACCGCTGATCGTGATGGCCATTCGATAGGCCGGGGCAACAGACGACTTCATCAACCACAAAAACAGCGTAGCCGATGCCATGACGGCCAAACCGAAAGAAAAAACATTTCCTATAAAGCCATATTGACCCACTGATAAACTTTCGAGCTCTAGCATGTCCTTAACCCTCAAACCTATTGTACTTAGAAATCAGCCATCGGCATGTTATCGAAGCCTTTTGAACCGACTGCCAACCTTGGGAACAAGATAAACGCAACCTTGCGGAGAGTACTTACGTTTAATCGATTTTTTGGATCAGGCTCATACCGCTATTCATAAAGATTTTCCGTAAAAATTGCAGGCAACCTGGCAAATTGCGTTTTCACTGCAGTCAGCGACAATCTGTCGTAGGTAATCACATACGGTAGACCCGAAACGCTGCTAGACGAGACGAACCTCATCACCAACGTTTATCAACCCTGCATTCTGGATATTGCCGTAAATTCCAAGGTTCTGGTCCGCTTCCCGGACAATGCTGCGAAGCAGGCTGGCGTCTGCGCCAAAGCCGCTTTGCTTCCTTGTGACGGCACCGCAGCGTGGCGCAGGATCACCACATTCAATAACGAGTTCACCCATTTTCAGAACCTTACCAATCCAGTCCTGTTCGGCCAACCCCTTCACCTCTGAGAACAGCTTTTTAAGGTATTTCAGGGATTTTCGGGTGTCTATACGTCAGAGAGCGTAGGCGCTCGCGGGTGCGGTGATTTACACTCACAATAATACCGCATGTAAAAAAAGGTTCAGGAAGGCTTTAGTTCATGAGTGGGCAATAAAAAAGCCTGCCCGAGCGTAAACTCGGACAGGCTTTTCAGACGCTTTCGCTAGCCAATGACAGCGCTCAGGAAACGTTCAATGTCGTCCGCGCCTCTCTAACCGCAGCCGAAAGCTCCCGCGTCAGTGACAAAACATCATCGCGGCCCTGCGCTTCGGTATCTGCATTGGCTATGCACTCCACCAGAGCCGAGCCCACCACTACGGCATCCGCAAAACGCGCAATACGCTCAGCTTGGGGTGCGGTACGAATACCGAAGCCCACGGCCACCGGCAAGTTTGTATGCTCTCGAATCCGCGCCAGTTCTTTTTCCACTTTTTCAGCGGTAGGTGCCGCAGAGCCAGTAACACCGGTGCTGGAAACGTAGTACAAAAAGCCAGAGGTATTTGCCAGCACACCGGGCAGCCGGGCGGCATCGGTGGTGGGCGTTGCCAGGCGAATAAAGTGAATACCGGCTTCGCGGGCCGGCACGCACAGTTCGTTGTCATGCTCTGGCGGCAAATCCACCACGATCATGCCGTCTACACCGGATGCTGCGGCATCGTGCAGAAACCGATCTACGCCGTAGCAGTAAATCGGGTTGTAATAGCCCATCAGTACAATCGGCGTGTCCTGATTATGCTCGCGAAATTCACGCACCATCTGCAGGGTTTTGATGGTGTTGTGACCACCGGCCAAAGCCCGCTGGCTAGCAAGCTGGATGGGCGCACCATCGGCCATAGGGTCGGTGAACGGCATTCCCAGTTCGATAATATCGGCACCGGCTTCAGGCAACCCTTTTAAAATCTCCGCGCTGTGCTGATAGTCCGGATAGCCTGCGGTGACAAACGTCACCAGGGCAGCACGGTCTTGCTGGCGCAAGGCTTCAAAACAACGATCAATACGACTTGCGCTCATATCAGGCTTCCCCTTTAACGTCTTTCTCAGCGTTTTCCGCACTGGCGTCCATGGCGGCAAGGACGGTAGACATGTCTTTATCACCGCGACCGCTCAGGTTGATAACAATCAAATGATCCTGCGGCAATGTCGGGGCCACTTTCATCACGTAGGCAATAGCATGGGCTGTTTCCAGCGCCGGAATAATACCTTCAATGCGGCACAGAGTGTGGAAGGCTTCCAGAGCTTCGTCATCGGTAATGGCGGCGTAGCTAACCCGGCCAATATCATTTAACCAGGCGTGTTCAGGCCCAATGCCCGGGTAATCCAGGCCCGCCGAAATCGAATGGGCATCCTGAATCTGCCCGTCAGCGGATTGCAGCAGGAAGGTACGGTTGCCGTGCAATACACCAGGGGTGCCGCCTTTCAGGCTGGCCGCGTGGCGCTTATCCAGGCCTTCACCGGCAGCTTCAACACCCACCATAGCGACGCTCTTATCATCCAGAAACGGATGGAACAGGCCCATGGCGTTTGAGCCGCCACCGACACAGGCTACCAGCGTGTCGGGCAGGCGCCCCTCGCGCTCGAGAATCTGCTCGCGGGTTTCTTCACCAATAATCGATTGGAAATCACGCACCATGGCCGGATAGGGATGCGGGCCTGCTACTGTGCCAATGATATAAAAAGTATCGGCCACGTTGGTAACCCAATCACGCAGGGCTTCATTCATAGCGTCTTTCAGAGTGCCTGCACCGCTGGTGACCGGGATTACTTTGGCGCCCAACAAACGCATCCGCTGCACGTTGGGCTGCTGACGGTGAATGTCGACGCTGCCCATGTACACCACGCACTCCATACCAAAGCGCGCAGCTACGGTGGCAGTTGCCACACCGTGCATGCCCGCCCCGGTTTCCGCAATGATGCGGGTTTTACCCATGCGTTTGGCCAGCAAAATCTGGCCCAGGCAATTGTTAATCTTGTGAGCGCCGGTGTGCAGAAGATCTTCACGCTTAAGGTACACCTTGGCCCCACCGAGCTGTTCGGTTAACCGTTCAGCCAGATACAGCGGGCTCTTGCGGCCGACAAAGTCACGGCGCAGCGCGTCCATCTCATCAATAAAGTCTTTTGAGTTGCGTGCAGTTGCGTATTCTTTTTGCAGCTCAAGAATGAGCGGCATCAGGGTCTCGGCCACAAAACGGCCACCAAAATGACCAAAAAAGCCGTTGATATCCGGGCCCTGTCTTAGCGTGGTTGCTGTGCTCATGCGATTGACTCCATTGCGCTGATTCGATTTCTGTTCGATTTCTAATTGATATCCAGTGTAAAGCAGGACAACACAGGGGGAAATCGATAAAATCGCACCAACCTGTGAGAAAAAGTAACCGATTTATGGAACATGCCAACCTACCTTTACCGTCGCTGAATGCGCTGCGCGCCTTTAATGCCGCGGCACGCCTACTAAGCATGAGCCGTGCCGCTGAAACCCTCAGCGTGACTCACGGCGCCATCAGCCGGCAAATTGGCCAGCTTGAACAACAACTCGGCATAGCGTTATTCGAGCGCCAGGGCCGCGGCATTGCTTTGACCGCTGCAGGCCATCAGCTGTTCGCCACCACGGATTCGATTTTCTCACAACTGGAACAGGCATGTGAGCGCCTGCGGCGAGAAGCCCGTGATGCGCCCCTGGTGTTGAGCTGCTCGGGTAGCTTTCTGGCGCGCTGGTTTATTCCGCGCCTGGGCCGGTTACGCCAGGACTGCCCCGGCCTGGACATTCACCTGACCACCACCGACGAAGAGCTGCACCTGCCCGCGGGGGTAGACGCTGCTCTGGGCTTTACCTCGGCGCCGGCGCCCTCAGGCCAGAACCTGATTGTTCTGGGCCCTGAACGAATCGGACCGGTGATGGCCCCCGGGCTGGCCCCTGCCAACCCAAACATGCCGGCGAGCGCACTGCTGGAGTTGCCGCTACTGGAAACCCTGTCACGGCCGCAAGCCTGGCCGCAATGGTGTAAGCATCAGCAATTAGATACGCAGAGTTTGCCAATACGGCAATCATTCGAACATTTAAATTACATGCTAGAGGCAGCATTGGTAGGGCTGGGCGTGGCAATAGCGCCGCAATATCTGGTGGAAGAAGACCTTCGCAGCGGGCGACTGCTCGCGCCTTGGGGTTTTATAGAAACCCGCGACACCCTGTGCCTGCGGCTTCCCGGTGATACGGTGTCCCCGCGGGCCCAGCGCCTGGCCGACTGGCTGGCCAAGGCACTGGCACGGTGACTCTAATCCGGGATTTGAACCTAAATCTGTCGCGTTAGCGCACGGACTCCGCTTTAACGCATAGGTACTAGCGTTAATTCAACGCGACGGTTCTGTTCACGGCCGGATTCGGTGTCGTTAGACGCCACCGGGGAACGCTCTCCGTAACCCACAGCGCGGGTGCGCCTGGACTCAATGCCTTGGTTCAGCAGGAAGTCACGAACAGAAGACGCGCGTCGCTCACTCAACAACTGGTTATAGCTGTCTCCGCCCTGGCTGTCGGTGTGTCCTTCTATCTGAATAATAGTTTGATCAAACTCTTTCAGTACTAAGGCAACAGACTCCAGAGTTCCGGCAAACTGCGAGCGGATACTGGTCTGGTTGAGGTCAAAAGTAATGTTGCCCGGCATTACCAGCGAGATTTCGTCGCCATTACGCACCACGCGCACGCCAGTGCCTTCAAGCCGCTGGCGCAGTTGCACTTCCTGGCGATCCATATACACACCAATACCGCCACCTATGACCGCACCGCCAGCAGCGCCGATCAGCGCACCTTTGCCGCGGTCACTTTTACTGGAAGTGGCCGCACCGATTGCCGCGCCGCCAAGTGCGCCAATCACGCTACCCTTGGTGGCGTTCGATGTTTTCTGTTCGCCGGTGTATGGGTCGTATGTCATACAGCCGCCAAGCGTCAAGCTGGCCAGTGTTACCGCAAGTATGGTTTTTTTCACAACGCTTTCCTTATTTCCATGGGTCTGCGACAGCGTGTTCACACGTCTGTCGTGAATGTATCGATAATCGTGTTAAACACCGTTGCCTGCAAATCGTGGGCCTCGTTGACCAAATGGTGCCGGCCCCGTGGCAACTTGACTTCATGAACCCGGGCAAACTTGTTACGAATAATTCGCAAATTGTGGGGCCAATCTACAGTCAGGTCTTTTTCACCCTGGACTACGGTTATATCGAACTCAACCGGGCGCGCAGACTCAATATGAGGCACCCACTGACGCAATGCCGAAACCCAGTCAACGTGAACAGCGCGGGCCTGCAGCGGGTCGACCTTGCGTAGAAATTTCAAAAACTCCGAGTTGCCGCTGTTGGCACTGAATACCCGCCGCCAACGGCTAACAAACGGCTTAAGCACCGTGTGCAGCACGCGGGCTTTAACCCAGCCAGCAGGGCGTATCAGTGGCGCCAGTAAAACCACTTTGCGAAACTCTGATGTGGCCCGGGTATGATGATTCGACAGCAGATAGTCAATCAGTATGGCGCCGCCCGTGCTCTGCCCCACGGCATACCAGGGCCCGCGAATTTTCTGTTGCACCTTTGCCGTCACATCACTGAGCACCTGCTGGTACTCCAAAAAGCTGCCTATGGCCGCCGGAGTGCCACTGGAAAGCCCGTGGCCCGGCTGATCATACGCCAGCACATCAAAGCCTTCCCCCAAGCAGCGGTCTATCAGCTGGGTGTAAAGCCCAACGTGATCAAAATAACCGTGCATTACAAAAACCGTTCCGCGGCAATGCGTTGCGGCTGTACTGCGGTAATAGTGCACCATGACCTGATGCTTGCCGGAGTTCACATAGCCTTGGTGGTATTCCACCTGCGAATGCTCTACCCAAAGGTCCAGCCCATAAAAATGACAGTAAGCCACCATTTCACGGCTCAGCTCTCGCTCGTTTTCTGGCTCGAACGCTTCCAGCCTGTCCAGCAACGAGTTACGGTCCCAGTCGGGTATTTTTATAGTATCTGTTTTCCAGTACACGAGGGGCTAAACACCTGTGGTGAGTAAGAAACATTCGTTGAGGGCGTCATCTTCTGCGCCTTTAAGCTCACGAAACCCTACTGGTCGGAGAGCCAGTCGTCCAGCGTAAGCTGGCCATTGCACAGCGCCTCTTTACGGTTTTTGGGCCAGCGTTTGATTTTCCACTCTAACTGCATGGCTTGAGCGCGGCCACCAACACAGCTCTGGAACGCCAGAACCAGCGGGCCCTTGCCGCGCAGGCTGCGAGCACCTTTGACGCTGCCCTTATGTTCTGAAAAACGCCGCTCCACATCCGTAGACACCCCGGTGTATAAGGCGCCGGCGGCGGTTCGCACCAAGTAAACCGACCACTCAGCCGCCACCGCTCACGACTCCTGCGGCGGCATCCTGTTTCTGCGCGGCTTTTTTCTGCTGCAACCACAAGCCGGCCATAATCAGTACCAGCCCTACGTAAGTAGACGGCAAAATTTGCTCCCCCAAAATAAACCAGATAAACACCAACGACAAAAACGGCGATATAAAAATAAGATTGCTAACTTTCGCTGTGTTTTCGGCTTTTTTCATGGCGTAGGACCAGAGCACGAACGCAATGCCCATTTCAAACACGCCGACATAACCGGCCGCCAACAGTGAACCCGTCAGCGAAAAATGCAGGCTGTCGGTGGCTACAGCCGCTGCAAAAATTACTGGCAAACCAAATAGAAAATTCAGGAACAAACCCACCACCGGATCACGGGTATCGCGGGTGGCAATAATCCAATAGCTGGCCCATACCAACGTACTGCCAACGGCAAAGGCCACTCCCACCGGATCTGAAAAGCTCAGGTCGGTTACCGCGCCACGAGTGGCAATCACGAATACGCCGGCGTAACACACCAGCCCAGCCGCGATGTCGCGCCCGCGCAGACGTTGGCCTAGAAAGGGAACAGACAGGTAAGCCAACACCAGCGCCCAGGTGTAATTGATGGGCTGGGCCTCCTGAGCCGGCAGCCGGTCAAAGGCGCCAAACAGGAGGAAATAGTAAAGGCACGGGTTAATAAGGCCCATCATAAATGACTGCGCATACTGCCCGCGGCGCAACTGGAACACCAAGCGCCAGCGGCCCTGAAGCACCAGAATTGTGCCCATCACCAGAATAGAGGCCACACAGGCAATTAACAGCAGCTGCAGCGGAGATAGATCCGCCAGCGCCAACTTGAACGCGGTGGCCACGGTGGACCACAGTAAAACCGTGGCGAGGCCGTACATCATGGCCTGTTTTTGATTGGTCATAGTTTAAACTCTCACCGCGGCTTTGATGCCGGATTCTAGGCTAAGCAGTATACCTATCCTTACCGGCCTTATACAGGTCGTTAATTTGCTAACAATATCACCTTGTGACAGCCTAAAGCCTGACTTTGTGCCATTACCGGAGGCTATCGCCATGAACAAACGGATTCAAAACGCTCTCACCACCACAGTGCTCGTCAGCCTGTTCAGTGCTGCCAGCGCCATGGCTCAACAGACTCCGGCGATTGAGCAGATTACTGAAGGTTTCAGCGCTCCGGCAGCGGCCGGAACGCACACGGCGTTTTACAGCGATGCGCAGCTACACAAGTTCGTCGATGCACAGCAACAGATCAACACGCTACGGGAAGAATACAAAGACCGCATTGACAGCGCAGAGTCTGAAGCCGATGCGACAGGCCTGCACGATGAGGTGAATGCGCGCATGGCAGAGATTATTGAAAGTCAGAATCTGGATATTGACACCTATAACGCCATGGCCATCGCCTACAACAGCGAACCGCGCGTTCGCAACCGAATTGACGCCTTGATGCCCTGATGCCTTCGCCCACGTCCATTCCTCTATCGGAATCAGCGCGACCGGTAACACCGGATTGTCATTACCGCTGCCATCTTTACCGCTGTCGCCATCCCCTGCTCCGGCTTGTGTTTGGCCACTCGCCCTCCAATACCTTAATAATTGTCAAAGGCTTAATAACCCACAGCATAGCCCGAAAGCTCAACTGTGCGGTGCTATTCGGGAGCCAACCAGTCCATCTTTTGGCCCAGGCCCAGCCGTGCGCCCGGCTCCAGATCGCTCATCATCGCCGACAGCCGTTCGTCCATGCCCCAGGGTGGATTGATGACCAGCATTCCGGAACCCACCATGCCCCGCTCCGGTGGCGTATGCAGTCGCACTTCACTGCGCAGGATTTTGCGAACCGGGCCGGCCTTGAGGCCGTCCAGCAACGCCTGCTCAAGACCAGAGGTCAAAATGGGATACCACACCAAGAACACCCCGTGGCGGCATTTTTGCCACGCACGGCTGAGTGTTTCGGCTACGGCGTTATAGTCGGTTTTTACTTCGTAAGACGGGTCAATCAGCACGAGCAAGCGCGGCTGACGGGGTGGAAGCACTTTCAGCAGCCCCGCCAGACCGTCCTGCTGGGTTACTCGCAATCGTTTGCCAGAAGCCCACTGGCTCAAACTGCTGGTTTCTGCCGGGTGCAGTTCGAACACACCCAGGTTGTCCTGCGCGCGTAAAAAATGCCAAAACCATGCAGGCGATCCAGGATATTGGCGCAGGTTCGCGCCGGAGTTTAGTTGCTGCAAATACGGCCGCAACAGCTGCCAATCGGCTGCCGCCAGACTGTCCAACTGGGGCCAGAGTTTGCGGATACCCGCATCAGCTTCGGCGGTTTTGCGGGCGCGTTCATCATCAAGATCGTAAAGCGCACTGCCGGCGTGGGTGTCAATACAGGCTATGCCCGACGCTTTTGCCTGCATCATATTCAGTGCCAGCACCAGCGCCGCGTGCTTGTGTACATCGGCGAAATTGCCTGCATGAAAGGCATGGAGATAACTCAGCATAAACGGGCTCCCGGTAAATGGGAGCCATTAAGCCCGACCACGGCTGGTGTGTGCAAGCCCATCACAGATGAACAAAGCCGTGCCTAAACACCCCAATGAATCAGGACGTATCAGCAACCGCTTTGCCAGTCGGTTATTGCTGGTTTACCGGCGTTCAATACTGCCCTTTGAACCAGTAGATTCGGCAGATTCTGACGATGGAGAGTCACTCTTTTTGATTTTTTGCCAAGCGATAAAAATGCTGGCGGGCGTTCCTGCAAGCTGGATAACTGAGCTGCTCATGATCCCATTCTCCATAGTGTCTAATCGACGAAGGCGCATTAGAGGCCTTCTAGGCGCTCTCTTGACGTCAATGTAACAGCACAAATAGCTATTGCAAATCATTCTCATTGTTATTTTTATCTAGATTAATTATGATTTGCACAATCGCGCCGCAGTACTTAATAATGCGAACGCTAACAAGTATCATTAAAAACAACTATTTTATCGGAGTTTATTATGCTTTTTTTAGTCCGCCCAGCGCCGCTGGCGATTGCCGTTTCTGCTGTACTTGTCGTCGGCTGCGGCACCAACGGTTCCGTTGCAAAAAATCAGCCCGCTAATCAGAATGTTGAGCAGATTGTTAACCAGAGTGTGGTGGTAGCCCATTACGCAGACGTTGCCCACGCCACCTTTGAAGATTCGTTGATAACCGCACGCGCCCTGAACGCAGCCACTGACCGCCTGATCGCCAGCCCTAGCGACGCCAACCTGAAAGCCGCTAAAGAAGCCTGGTACGCTGCACGTGTTCCTTACCAGCAAAGCGAAGCCTTCCGTTTTGGCAACACCCTGGTTGACGACTGGGAAGGCCAGGTAAACGCCTGGCCACTGGACGAAGGCCTGATCGACTACGTCGAATCCGATGGCTACCAGTACGAACTGGGCAACGCCGGCGCAACCGCCAACATTATTGCCAGCACCAGCATCAACGTGGGTGGCGAGCAGCTGGACGTAAGCACCCTGACGGCTGAATTGCTGGCAAATTTGAACGAAACCGGCGGCTCCGAAGCCAACGTTGCCTCTGGCTACCACGCCATCGAGTTTCTGCTGTGGGGCCAGGATCTGAATGGCTTTAACGCCGGTAGTGGCGAACGGCCAGTCAGCGACTACCAGCAAGGTCAAGATTGCACCAACGGCAACTGCGATCGCCGTGGCCAATACCTGGACGCCGTGACCGACCTGTTGGTTGAAGATCTGGAATGGATGACAGCACAGTGGGCTCGAGGCTCCTCCGACAACTACCGCGCTCAACTGACGTCTGCTGATGCTGGCGAAGGCGTTCAGAAAATGCTGTTTGGTATGGGTTCCCTATCGCTGGGCGAACTGGCCGGTGAACGTATGAAGGTCGCACTAGAGGCAAACTCCTACGAAGATGAACACGACTGTTTCAGTGATAACACCCATAACTCCCACTATTACAACGGCCAGGGCATTCAAAACGTTTACACCGGAACCTATCGCCGGGTCGACAATTCCGTGGTCACCGGCCCGTCATTAGCCGACCTGGTTGAACAAACCAATCCACAGCTGAACGCGGAACTGAACAAACAACTGGACAAAACCATGCAGGCGCTAGCCTTCATGAAAGCCAAAGCCGAATCCTCACAGACCCCCATGGCGTTCGATATGATGATTGCACCGGGCAACGGTGAAGGCGCGAAAATTGTTAACGACGCGATCATGGCGCTGGTTGTTCAGACCGGTTCTATTGAACAGGCCGCCCGCGAACTGGAAATCCAAGCCCTCTCGCCGGACGCCGCCGGCCACGTATTCTGAGGCAAAATGAAAACACTTTTGTTAACCGGAGCACTGGCTTTTGCCAGTGCCTCCCTGTTCGCCGGCGGTTCCAGCGAACACGCCGGATACGCGCTGCAAACCACCCCGATGACAGGTGGCGCTGGCACTGTAAACCAACCCGATACCAATGCGTTTTCCCGGCCTCAGGGCAATTTATCGATGACCAAACGGCTTGACTTCAGCGTTGGTAACAGTTTTTTCCGCAACCCTTGGGTAGAAGCACCTGCCAGCACCCAGGCCCGTGACGGCCTTGGACCGCTGTTCAACACCAACGCCTGCCAGGGCTGCCACCTGAAAGACGGCCGTGGCCACCCGCCAGCGGTTGATACGCCCTCGGTCTCTTTGTTTCTGCGCCTGGCCGTGCCCCACGACCCTATTGAAGACGCCGACATTTTGCGCACCAACGGTTTCAAGCCCCATCCGGTCTACGGAGCACAGCTGCAAACCTCTGCCCTGCCCGGCGCCAAGCCCGAAGCCGACATGGTTTTGAGCTGGGCAAAGCGCGTTGACGTGCTTGCTGACGGTACCGAGGTAGAATTACGCGAGCCTGTGTACACCATAGAGAATGCTAACTATGGGCCTTTGGGAGACGACCTGTTGATTTCACCGCGAGTAGCACCCCCAATGATTGGCATGGGGCTGCTGGAAGCCATTCCCGCCGAAACAGTGGCGGCCCTGGCCGACCCGGAAGACGCTAACCGCGACGGCATCAGCGGAAGGGTTAACCAGGTGTGGGACATCGCCAGCGGCCAGACTGTCGCCGGGCGCTTTGGCTGGAAAGCCGCAGAACCCGATGTGCACCAGCAAAGCATGGGCGCCTTTGCCGGTGATATGGGCCTTACCTCATCACTGAAAACCACCACCGACTGCACGCCAAGCCAGAACTGCGACGGCTGGGCCAATGGCGGCGAACCGGAAGTAACGGACAAAATTGCCGGTTTTGTGACCTTCTACTCTAAAAGCCTGGCCGTTCCTGCCCGCCGCGATATGGATAGCGCCGCGGTGCAGCAAGGCGCCCGTCTGTTCAATGAAAACGGCTGCGCTGCTTGCCATACACCCACACACGTGACCGGTGTTGATCCGCAACGCCCAGACCTGAGTAATCAGACCATCTGGCCTTACAGCGATCTGTTGCTACACGACATGGGGCCGGCGCTGGCAGACGGTCGCGACGAGTTTTTGGCCAACGGCAATGAATGGCGTACGGCTCCTCTTTGGGGCGTTGGCATGGCTCAGCAGGTAAATCCTTTAGCCGGGTTTTTACACGATGGCAGGGCTCGTACGCTGGAAGAAGCTATTCTTTGGCACGGTGGCGAAGCGCAACCGGCCAGCGATCGTTATCGCCAGATGGCAGAACAGCAGCGCCAGGCGCTGGTTGAATTTCTAAACTCACTGTAAGGACATTTTATGTTGCGATTGACTCGCTATTTCCGCACCGCCGCACTTACCCTTTTGCTGCCAACGCTGTTATTGCCGGGCCTTGCGCTGTCTGCTTCGGCGGAATTCGGGACGGCTGTTGAACAGCAGACACGCGCAGGTTGGCATCAGGGTATCGGCCGCGGCTATCAGGCTTTGGCCAGCGACAGCGAAACCTTGCTGCAGCAGGCAAGAGCTTATTGCCAACAGCCCTCAACGGAGGCTCGCAACGCCCTTGAAAGTAATTGGAAACAGGCTTTTGGAGCCTGGCAGAAGGTGCGGTTTGTGGACTTCGGGCCGGTTGAAACCAACAACCGCGCCTGGCAGTTCCAGTTCTGGCCGGATCCGAAAAACCTGATTGCCCGCAAAGCCGATCTTCTGCTGAAAGATGGCACCGCGGTCAGTGCCGAAACCGTCGGCCAGGCCGGCGTGGCGGTTCAGGGTTTCCCGATGCTGGAATACCTGCTGTTTGATACGCGCTTCAATACGGGTGATCACGCTCTGCCAACCAAAACAAGCTGCCAGCTTCTGATTCAGGTGGCAGCCCATGTGGTCGATAACAGCCAGCAGTTGGTCGCAGACTGGAGCGAGTTCAAACCCCGTTACCTGGCCACCGGCAACTACACCCACGCCACCATTCGCGCCGCCATGACTGCGTTGGAAGTGGCCGAAGAGCGCCGGCTGGCAACCCCCATGGGTTTGCGCGGTAACGGCAAACGCTCTGTTTACGCAGCCGACGCCTGGCGCAGTGGCAGCAGTCTGGCCAGCATTGGTGCCAGCGTTGACGGCTTGCAAAAGTACTTCCTGCCCGGTCTGGAAAAGCTGTTGAACGAGCAAGGCGAGAGCGATCTGGCGCAACGCATCAACAAGCAGTTTGGCGAAGTGCAGGAGCACTTCCCGGCAATGGATCTTGCGCTGAAGCCATTACTAGAAGACGACAACGCCTACCGCAGCCTTCAGGGCCTGTACGTTGACGTGTCGCAGCTGGCAACGCTGGTCAACGGTGAAGCCGCCGCCCGTCTGGGGGTGATTCGTGGTTTTAACGCCAGTGATGGCGACTGAGCCATTATGAGTGTAAGTCGCAGACAGTTCCTGGCGGCCTTCGGTGGCGCCATGGGCGCAACCGGACTGAGCCTGGCTGGTTGTTCGCTGTTGCCAGCAAAAGCCGACTCGCTGAAAAGCCGCGAGTACGTGGGCGCCAGCAAGCTTAACGATGGCAGCTACGCGGTTCAAAGCCTGAACAGCGACGGCACAGCACGCTGGCAAACCCTCGTGGAAGCCCGCTGCCATGGAGGCTGCTTTCGCCCCCACACTGCCCAGGTACTGATTTTTGAATGGCGCCCCGGCTGGTGGTTTCACGTGTTTGACAGCCGCAGTGGCGAGCGTCTGGCACACATAAAAGCCAATGACGGCGAGCATTTTTACGGCCATGGCGTGTTTTCCACCGATGGTCGCTATTTGTACACCACGGCCAGCCGCTACCAGCGCGGCAACGGCATTATTGCGGTGTATGACGCCGAGGCCCGCTATGCGCGTGTCGACACACTTGATCTGAAAGGCATAGGCCCACACGAACTGCAGCTGCACCCGGTTGGCCAGACCCTGGTTATCGCTCTGGGTGGCATCAAAACCCACCCGGATTACGATCGCATCAAGATGAACCGGGAGTCCATGGCACCCGCGCTGATGCTGGTGGATCGCACCAGCGGCGAGATTCGCGCGCGCTTCCGCCCCTCACACCATCAACTGAGTTGCCGCCAACTGGACGTAACGCCACAAGGCCACATTTATGCGGGCTATCAATACCAGGGGCCGAATGACCAGGCACCGCCATTGATCGCCAGATACCGCAGTGGCCGTTTTGATGAAATCGGGTTTACCGACGATGTCCAACCGCAATTGGCAAACTACATTGCCAGCGTGTGCGCGCATCCCCAGAACGATCTGGTCGCGGTGACTGCGCCCCGCGGCGGACTCGCTCTGATATTTGAGGGCGCAACAGGGCGAATACTCCGTAACGAAGCCATAACCGATGGCGCCGGCGTGGAAGCCCTGGCCGGCGGCAACTTTTTGGTCACCACCGGCCAGGGCAAGCTGATCCGCATGGGCACAGGCGCGCCAGCACAGGAACTGGCCACTCTGCCCCTGCACTGGGACAACCATCTGGTTTAGCCCATCCGTAGCGACTGGTATGCTGGGCGCTCACTTTTTAAAGGGAATTCCGGTGTGCCAACGTCCAAAACACCTTTAGACCGACTCTACGGGCTGATAGCCAACGAAGAAGACGCGCGGGTCTGCAAAGACATTCCCGAGTCAGCCTGCCGCGAAGTACCGCGTAACTTTTTCCTGATTCTGGCGGCGAATGTGCTCACCAAACTGGGTGATTTGCTGACCAGTCCGAAAACGGTGCTGGCCTGGTTGATGAGTGCGGTTGGCGCCCCGGCTCTGGTGGCCTGGCTGGTGCCCATTCGTGAATCCGGCTCTATGGTTCCGCAAATGGTAATAGCCGCCTGGGTGCGACGTAAACCGGTGCGCAAATGGTTCTGGACTCTGGGCAGCCTGGGCCAGGCCCTGAGTGTGGCCGCCATGGCCGCCAGCGTCTGGTTTCTGGACGGTTACAGCGCCGGCTACGGTCTGATTGCCGCGCTCATCCTGTTTTCGCTCTCCCGCGGTTTCTGCTCGGTGTCGATGAAGGACGTACAGGGCAAGTGCATTCCAAAAACCCGTCGCGGCCGTTTGTCTGGCCTGGCCTCCACCATCGGTGGCACCGCTACCGTTGTCCTCACCGCCCTGTTGTTCTGGGATCGGGGCGACCCAAGCATGGCTTTTTACAGCCTGCTACTGTTGTTGGCTGCCGCCCTGTGGCTGATTGCCGGCGCGCTGTTTGCCGGCGTCGACGAGTACCCCGGTGAAACCGGCGGTGGCGGCAACGCCATCCACGATGCCATTTCCAGCCTGTCGCTGTTGAAAACCGACAAGCTGTTCCGCCATTTTGTGATTACCCGCGCCCTGCTGCTCTGTTCTGCCCTGGCCTCACCCTACTTCGTGGTATTGGCTCAACAACAAACCGAATCCGGCTGGGCATTGGGGATTTTCTTGTTGGCTAGCAGCTTGGCCAGTTCATTGAGCGCCAGTTTTTGGGGCTGGGCCGCCGATACGTCTAGCCGTAAAGTCATGATTCGCGGCGCGCTCATGGCCAGCATGGTGTGCCTGGGTGTTGCAGGTACGGCTCTGGTTATGGGCGAGTCAATGGGCGGAGTGTGGTTCTATCCAGGCGCCTTTTTTGTGCTCAGCATCGCCCACGCCGGCGTACGGCTTGGCCGAAAAACGTATCTGGTGGATATGGCGGGGGGCAACAAGCGTACAGATTACACCGCGGTCAGCAATACCGTTATCGGTGTTTTGCTGCTGGCAACCGGGGCCCTGACCGCGCTGATCTCAACCTTTTCTAATATTGCGGTTATTCTGGTGCTGGGGCTCATGGGCCTGGCCGGTGCGTTCAGCGCCATGGGCCTGAGTGAAGTGACCGGCGACGATAACCCCTGAGCGGCGAGCGCCGGTCGCGCTAGCCATTTTAACGGCTTTGTTAGCGCTTTGAACTGCTTTGAGGGTGGTAACCAATACGGAACCCACCCCAATGCTTGCCGTCGATGTAAATGGGCACTGACAGGTCGTGCATAATTTCACCGGTGTCGCGGCGATACGTTTGCAGCAGCATTTCCTGGGTATGGCTGCCGCAACGAATGCCCGTGCGATCATTGAACAACCGCTTACCAGATCAATCGCGGTAACGGCCGCAACCAAAGCGCCACCGGCCAGCGTAGCCAGCACCATTACCAGGCCCCACCCTTTCGTTGCCTTGTCTACAAACAACATCTGATTACCCCGTTTTTATCATTGCTCGTTGTCGGGCGCAGCGCGCAATCCGCAATCTGTCACCAAAGCCGCCCACAGCTTACCGAAAAAGACACCGCCAGGCCTTGGGACTTTGGTAAAGAACGCTTGCGGTTCTTTACTTTACGACTGCAATGGGTATTTCTGAAGTGCGTGATCTGGCCGAATATGCAAAACAAAAAAAACCGGAGCAATGGCTCCGGTTTTTTGATCTGTGCCGATGCTTACTGGGTAGCGTCGTCCATAGCATCTTCCACGGCGTCGCCCGCCTCTTCTGCGGCCTCACCGACTTTTTCACCAGCATCTCCCGCGGCGTCTTTGGTTTCTTCCCAAGCGCTATCGTTCTGCCCGGTAACGTCCTCATAGCTTTCCTCAATGGCATCGCCGGCATCATCCGCCATATTGCTGATGTTGTCGCCAGCCTTGTCCAAATCTACCATCTCGTCATCATCGGAACTGCAGCCCGCCAAGCCCAGGGTCATCACCAACGCCAATGCGCTAATTGTGAATTTTTTCATAAAAAAACCTCCATTGATCATCATTGAAAACAGCGCCAAGATTACGCTGCGACCCGGCAAAAACACAATTACACAAGGGTTACCCTTTGGTTAATCGGGCAAGGTACTAGAACCACTCGGCTTTCATTGCCAGACAGGTGTCGTCCATGTTGCGCAGCAGAACCAGATCCTGAGCAACGGTGGGTAACTCCCAATGAAAAAAGTACTGTGCGGCCTGCAATTTACCCTCATAAAAATGACGCTCACGATCGCCATCAGCGCCGTTCAAACCTATCGCGGCAGCATTGGCCTGGCGTAGCCACATCCAGGCCACACAGATGTGACCGAACAGATGCAAATAGCAGGAGGCGTTGGCCAGAGCCTGCTCGGTTTCACCGGCCATCAGCGTTTTACCCAGGCTTTGGGTCACCTTGACTGCCTGCTGCAGAGTTTCGCTGAGTGACAGGGCCCAGGGTTCGCAGCGGGCGCTGGTCGCAGCTTGCAGATCGGCCTGCATGGCCTCGAGCAACAACTGCAAGCCATGGCTTTGGTTCTGCCACACTTTGCGGCCCAGCAGATCCAGCGCCTGAATACCATTGGTGCCTTCGTGGATCGGGTTCAGCCGGTTATCACGCCAGCATTGCTCCACCGGATAGTCGCGGGTGTAACCTGCGCCGCCGTATACCTGAATCGCCAGATCGTTGGCCTTGGGGCCATATTCCGAGGGCCAGGCTTTAATAACCGGGGTCAGAAGATCCAGCAGTTGCCCGGCTTCCTGGCGTTTTTGCAGCTCCGGATGAGTGTTCTGGTCGTCCATCAGCCGGGCGCCATAAAGGCACAGCGCCAACCCACCTTCGCTGTAGGCTTTCTGAGCCAGCAGCATGCGCCGTACATCGGCGTGCTCGATAATCGGCACCTGTTCACTTTGCGGATTGTTATCCGCTGCCCGGCGCCCCTGCAGGCGATCTTTGGCATAGGCCAGGCTGTGCATATAACCACGGTAGCCAATCACCGCCGCGCCACAGCCCACGCCAACCCGGGCCTCGTTCATCATCTGGAACATGTACTTCAATCCCTGATGGGGCTCGCCCACCAGGTAACCGTGGCATTCGGCGTCGTCACCAAAACTCAAGGCCGTCGAGGTGGTTCCACGGTAGCCCAGCTTATGAATCAAGCCGGCCAAAGCCACACCGTTGCGCTCACCCAACCCGCCGGTTTCGCTCAAACGGAGTTTGGGCACAATAAACAGTGAAATACCCTTCACACCGGCCGGCGCACCTTTTATTTTGGCCAGCACCATATGTACGATATTTTCGGTGATGTTTTGCTCGCCACCGGAGATGTATATCTTCGCGCCCTTGATCAAATAATGACCAGAATCGTCAGGCGTAGCCGACGTGCGAATGTCTGCCAGCGACGAACCCGCATGGGGTTCGGTAAGGGCCATGGTGCCGGCGTACTGGCCACTAAGCATAGGCGGCAGAAACAGACTCTTCTGCGACTCGCTGCCAAACACGCGAATCAGGTTGGCCGCCGCTGTGGTCAGGAACGGGTAGCCCGCGGTGCCGGGATTCGCCGCGGTAAAAAAACCGTTGCAGGCTGCCATGACCGTTTCCGGCAGCTGCATGCCGCCAAGCTCGTAATCGTAGCGACCGGCAATGAACCCGGCGCGGGCATAGGCGTCGAAGGCCTGCTTTACCTGTGGCAGCATGGCCACCTTGCCATCCACAAACCGCGGCTCGTCCTGATCGGCGGCCCGATTATGATTCGCGAATGTCTCCCGCGCCATTTTGTCAGCGGTCTCGATGACGGCATCGAAGGTATCGCGGCTGTGGTCAGCAAAACGCTCGCGCTCGGCCAACACCTCAACACCCAGCACTTCGTAGAGTTGGAACGACAGGTCGCGACGGTCAATCAGGGTATCGGTCATTACGCGGTCTCCGGCTTTGGGCCATTTTCATACGGCCGTTTTAAAATTGCTGCGCTCTTTATGCCACAGATAACCGCTGGATAGCCACTCTTTAACATGGCGCCAACATGAGCACGGTTATGGCGCCAGGCCACAAGTTACTTGACCTTCAGACTGCGGCACGTATCATCCTTTTGATATTTTCTATACGGAGTAACCATAACGGAGAGGTCGCACAGCTGCTGGTTTATATCAGATCTACTTCGCCTGGCTGACATCGCCCGCTATCGCGGCAAGCTTCCTTATTTTCCAGACCCTCCAAGGCGTTAAGCAGCTCATACTTGGCGGGTGACAGCTCGCTTGGTGATAGCTCACTTGTATTGGTTCGTTGGTAATAGATCGCTGGTAACATCTTTTTCTGTCCTACACCTACAATTGAGATTGCGATGTCGCTCCCCCTGGTTGTTTTACTGCCCTTTTTAGGCGCCATGGCCGCACCACTGTTCGCGCAGGGCGGGCGCACAGCCATCGCTATTGCGTCAACCGTTCCCGCGCTGATTGCGCTCGCCGCATTGTTCCCCCACTGGCAAACACTGGCTGACGGCGGTGTTGTCCTGCACACCTACGAATGGCTACCTGCGATCGGGCTGTCGTTGAGTTTCCGCCTGGATGGCCTGTCACTGCTGTTCGCGCTGCTGATTCTGGTGATTGGCATCCTGATCATTCTTTACGCCCGCTACTATTTAAAACCTGAAGAAAACATTGGCAAGTTTTACGGCCTGCTGCTGTGCTTCATGGGCTCAATGCTTGGCATTGTGCTTTCCAGCAATTTGTTGCTGATGATGATTTTCTGGGAAGTCACCAGCTTGGTGTCGTTTTTACTGATCAGTTTCTGGACCCACAAAAAAGGCGCGCGGCGCGGTGCCCGCATGGCGCTGACGGTTACCGGCGGCGGCGGCCTGGCCCTGTTAGCAGGTGTTCTCATAATTGGTCAGATTGTCGGCAGCTACGAGCTGGACGATGTGCTAGCCGCAGGGCCCATCATCAAAGCACACGCGCTTTATCCGGTTGCGCTCACCCTGGTACTGCTGGGTGCATTCACAAAATCGGCCCAGTTCCCATTCCATTTCTGGTTGCCCCACGCCATGCAGGCGCCTACGCCGGTATCGGCCTACCTGCACTCGGCCACAATGGTTAAGGCCGGCATATTCCTGCTGGCGCGGCTTTATCCGGCGTTAGCAGGCACTGAACAATGGTTCTACATGGTTAGTTTTACCGGCATGGCAACGCTGCTTTTAGGCGCTTACATTGCCATGTTCAAGCACGACCTCAAAGGCTTACTGGCGTACTCCACTGTTAGCCATCTGGGGTTGATTGTTCTATTGCTCGGCATGGGTACGGAACTCGCCACGGTCGCTGCCCTGTTTCACGTAATCAACCACGCCACGTTTAAGGCCTCGCTGTTTATGGCGGCCGGCATTATTGACCATGAAACCGGCACCCGCGATATGCGCCGCATTAACGGGCTTTGGCGATTTATGCCCCACACCGCCACCCTGGCCATGGTGGCAGCGGCCTCTATGGCCGGTGTACCGCTACTGAACGGCTTTCTTAGTAAGGAAATGTTTTTCGCCGAGTCTCTGGCACTTAACCTTCCCGGTTACTGGGCCTGGCTACCGCCGATTGTGGCGACCCTGGCCGGTATTTTCGCGGTTGCTTACTCCGCCCGTTTTATTCACGACGTGTTTTTTAACGGCAAGCCGATAAATTTGCCCATTTATCCGCCCCATGAACCGCCGCGCTATATGAAAATCCCTGTGGAAATATTGGTGTTCGCTTGCCTGATGGTGGGCATGTTCCCGACCATATCAGTGGGCCCGCTGCTTTACGCCGCATCCTCTGCAACCTTGGGCGTGCCGGCACCGGACTATCGGCTGGCGGTAATGCACGGCTTCAATCTGCCGCTATTTATGAGCTTTTTAGCGTTCTTTGGCGGCTTGCTGATGTACAGCCAGCGCAAGCGTTTCTTTGCCTTTCACGACCGCTTCCGCGAGATCGACGAAAAAGCGATCTTCGAAAAAGTGGTGTTCAGCCTTGGCCTGAGAGCCAACCGGTTCACTGCCGCCACCGAGAACGGCTCGCTGCAGCGCTACGTTATGCTGCTGATTGTCAGCGCTCTGGCCGTGGCGTTTTTACCGATCAGCAAAATGGGCTTTTTTATTGGCAGCAACGGGCTAACCCCGGTGGACTGGCCGACGGCAACCTTGGGTGCCGTTCTGATTGCCAGCGCTCTGGCCACTGCAGCTATGCACCGCGAACGCTTCTTTGCGCTGGTACTGATCAGCGTCGTCGGGTTGTTAACCGCGCTCACCTTTGTGCGTTTCTCGGCGCCAGATCTGACCATGACCCAACTGTCGGTGGAAGTCGTCACCGTTGTGCTGTTAATGCTGGCACTTTACTACATGCCCTCATGGACACCCGTTGAGAGCAGCCGTGGTCGCCGCGTTCGTGACATGGGGATAGCCCTGTTAGCCGGCAGCGGCATGACCATAATTACCCTGGCCATTCTGACCCAGCCGTTCAGTTCGATTTCCGAGTTCTTTCTGGCAAACAGCAAAACAGGTGGTGGTGGTACCAACGTGGTCAATGTGATCTTGGTGGATTTCCGCGGCTTCGACACCTTGGGTGAAATTTCAGTGCTGGCGATTGCAGCGTTGGGCATTTTTGCAATGCTCAAAAACACGACACTTACGCCGCCTCCGGGCGACGGCCTGGGCCACGCATGGGCCCGCCAAAGCCACCCCACCATGCTCAAACAGATTGCCCGTCCGATGCTACCAATGGCGCTGATGGTATCCGCGTTTATATTCCTGCGCGGTCATAACCTGCCAGGGGGGGGCTTTATTGCCGGGCTGATAACCGCCGTTGCGCTGATTCTTCAGTACATCGCCAGTGGTTTTGCCTGGACCGAAGACCGCATCACCATGCGCTATCACAATGTGATTGCGCTAGGTCTGCTGTTTGCCGTTATTACTGGCGCCGGCAGCCTGGCGTTTGGTTATCCGTTCCTGACCTCCACATTCGGCTATATCACCTGGCCGGTGGTGGGTAAGTTCGAGCTGGCCTCGGCGCTGGTGTTTGACCTGGGTGTGTACCTGGCGGTGGTGGGTGCCACACTGCTGATGCTGGTCAGTGTAGGCCGCATCAACCCCCATTCCGCTATCCGTCCTGTAAACAGCGAGTCGAGCTACGGCGCTGACACGACTACCCTGACTCAAAGAGAGACCGAATAATGGAACTTGTATTCGCACTGGCCATTGGTGCGCTCACAGCCGGCGGGGTGTATCTGTTGCTGCGCGCCCGCACGTTTCCGGTGGTACTGGGCCTGACCATGCTGTCGTACGGGGTGAATCTGTTCCTGTTCGCCAGCGGGCGCCTGGCCACCGGCAGCCAGCCGGTTCTGGGCACCGCTGCCCAGTACGCAGACCCATTGCCCCAGGCGCTGGTGTTAACCGCGATTGTTATCGGCTTCGCCATGACCGCATTCGTGGTGGTGTTGTCACTTCGCAACCTGGCCGACCACGGTAATGATCACGTAGACGGCGATCCGAAAAAGCATACGCCGGCTTCCAAGCATGCGCGGGAGCGTCGGCCACTATGACCCACTGGTTACTTGCTCCAATTCTGATCCCGCTACTGGGCGCTATTCTGCAAATATTTGTGGGCTACGCGCCCATGCCACTGCGCCGGGTGTTAGCCATTGTTACCTCGGTTCTGACCCTGGCCGCCGCCATTGTTCTGCTAAATCTGGCCGGCGACGACACCTACCGTGTCTACGCCATGGGCAACTGGCAGCCACCCTTCGGCATTGTGATGGTGCTGGACCGTTTGGCCGCCATGATGTTGGTTCTAACGGCATCGCTGGCACTGCTGTGCCATCTGTTCTCGATCGGGGGTGCCGACGAAGGTACGCGCCAGTTCCACAGCCTGTTCCTGTTCCAGCTGATGGGCCTGAATATCGCCTTTCTGACCGGCGACCTGTTCAACCTGTTTGTTGCGTTTGAGATCCTGCTGATTGCCTCTTACGGACTGCTGATGCACGGCAGTGGCAGCACGCGCTCAACGCCAGGGCTGCATTATGTCGTATTAAACCTGGTGGGTTCGTCGCTGTTTCTGATCAGCGTGGGCATGATTTACAGCGTTACCGGCACCTTGAATATGGCCGACCTGGCCGTGAAAGTGCCGCAGGTCAGCGGCGACCAACGTTTTTTGGTCGAAGCCGGTGGCATGCTTTTGTTGGTGGTATTTGCCCTCAAAGCCGCGGTGTTGCCACTGACATTCTGGCTCCCGCGGGCCTATGCCAGCGCTACCGCGCCGGTCGCTGCATTTTTTGCCATTATGACCAAAGTCGGTATCTACGGGATTATCCGGGTTTACCCGCTGATTTTTGGCGCCAACGCCGGCGAGATGGCTAATCTGGGCATGAACTGGCTTTTCCCGCTAGCGCTCGCCACCCTTATTATGGGCGTTATTGGCGCTATGGGTGCACAAACCTTACGCACCCTGGTGACCTGGCAGCTGGTCATTTCCGTTGGCACTCTACTGGCACCCATCGCGCTGGGCTCGCAAAAAGGCCTGGCTGCGGCCCTGTTCTACTTGCTGAGCACTACCTGGACAGTGGGCGGTTTGTTTTTGCTGATTGAGCTGGTGCGCAGCCAGCGCGGATCCGTTTCTGACAAAATCGTTATGGCGCCGCAGATTCGTCATCGAACCCTGCTTAGCTCGCTGTTTTTCTTTGGCGCGGTGTCCGCTGCGGGTTTACCACCCCTAAGCGGTTTCTTTGGCAAAGTGATGATTCTGCAATCCACCACCAGCGGCGTGGAAATGGCGTGGCTTTGGGGTGCGATTCTTACGGGGAGCTTTTTCACTCTGATTGCCTATAGCCGCGCCGGCAGTGTGGTCTTTTGGCGCAATATTGAAGGCGAAATTGAAAACAGCACCCCGGTAACGCCGTTGCTGGCCATTTCTACCGGCGCGCTGATTGGTATGAGTGTATTAATGGTGGCACTGGCCGGGCCTATCAGTGCCTATACCAACGCCACTGCAGTGCAGTTGCTGGACACCCGTGGTTATATCCAGACTTTGCAGGCGCCAATGGTTGAGGAGGGTTCGTAATGCTGGATCGCCTGAGTTTCCCGCAACCCTGGCTAAGCCTTCTGCTGTTCAGCATCTGGCAGTTGCTTAACGATGGCGTTAGCGGTGGAAGCGTGGTTCTGGGTTTCATATTGGCCTGGGGTATTCCGCAGGTTACCCAAAGCTTCTGGCCGGAACGTCCGGCAGTGTTCAAGGCCTGGCGTTTGCCGAGTTATTTGCTTCTTGTGTTGTGGGATATTGTCATTGCCAGCTTTGAAGTGGCTTGGCTGATTGTCAGCCCGCGCCGGCCGGAACCAATGTTCATCAGCTACCCGCTGCAGCTTCAGTGCCCACAGGCTATCGCGATTCTGGCCAGTACAATTTCCCTGACACCGGGCACGGTGACCGCCGATATCAGTGATGATCATAAAATTTTGCTGATTCACGCGCTGGACACCCGCACCGCAGAAGAAGTGATTAAGGCCATTCACAATCGTTATGAAAAGCCTTTGATGGAGATGTTCCAATGATCGCGATTGTTTTGAAAATATCCATCGCTCTGGTGGTGATTGCGGCTTTGCTGAATGTGTATCGTCTGATTGTTGGCCCTCATGCCCCAGACCGGGTGCTGGCCATAGATACTCTGGCCATTAACGCCATCGCACTCATCATTCTGCTGGGTATTACGTTGAACACCCGTATGTATCTGGAAGCCGCGTTGCTGATTGCCGTCATGGGTTTTGTCAGCACGGTGGCTATGGCCAAATACCTGAAGCGCGGCAGCGTTATTGAATAACAAGGGTGCAGAGCGAGGCGCGGGGCGCCTTGCAAAGGAGACGACACAATAATGAACCTGTTTATCGAATACATTATCGCAGCCCTGTTGTTGCTGGGTGCCGTATTTACACTGGTGGGCGCCATCGGGCTTGCGGTCTTGCCCGATTTTTTTACCCGCCTGCACGGGCCGACCAAGGCCACCACCGTGGGTGTGGGCGCTATGGCGTTAGCGTCGATGATCTGGTTTGCCAACCAGCCCGTGGGCACAGGCTTTGTGGAAATTCTGATTATGGTCTTTTTACTGCTGACCGCACCGCCGAGCGCCAATATGATGGCAAAAGCCGCAATGCACATGGAAGTACCTAAAGTTGGCAATACCCGCGGCGACCCCTGGCAGCAATAAAACCGTCTTTGAATGTGAGTGCCTGCAAAAACGGCCGTGGTGCGCTAAGTTAGAGGGTGCACTAGATTAGGTGCGTAGCTATTACGCAGAATAGTTTCTGAAACAGTCCAATACGGAGTTCTGTTTATGCTTAAGGTAAACGAATATTTTGATGGCAAAGCAAAATCGATCGCCTTTCAGTCAGACGCTTTACCCGCCACCATTGGCGTAATAAGCCCTGGCGAATACGAGTTCAGCACCCAGAAAAAAGAAACCATGACCATTGTCAGCGGTGTGATGTCGGTGTGCTTGCCAGGTTTGGAAACATGGATGACCTACGGTGCCGGTGAATGCTTCGGGGTTGCGCCCGATTCCACCTTTCAGGTTACCGTCGAATACGATACCGCCTATTTGTGCACCTACGGCTGAGGTAGCCCACCTCCCCCAACAACAAAAAGGATATTGTCATGGCCTCGACCCGTTTGCTAACTCCAGCAGAAAACGCCTATCAGTACCCATTACTGATCAAACAATTACTGGCTTCTGGGCCGCGTTTCGCCGGCTCCCAGGAAATTATCTACGCGAACAAAAGCCGCTACACCTACACCGAATTGCAAGCCCGTATCGGCCGCCTGGCCAACGCCCTGACCAAAGCCGGAGTTAAAGCCGGCGACACCGTTGCGGTGATGGACTGGGATACGCCCCGCTATCTTGAATGCTTTTTTGCGATACCGATGATTGGCGCCGTTCTGCACACCGTTAACGTGCGGCTGTCACCGGATCAGATCGTATACACCATGAATCACGCCGAAGACGATGTGGTGCTGATACACGACGATTTCCTGCCCATACTCGATGCTGTTAAAGACCAGATCGAGACGGTAAAGCACTACATACAGCTGACCGATAACGACCAGCCTGCAGCCGCCAGCGTGCCGGTGTTGGGTGAATACGAGCAGCTTCTGGCCCAGGAAGACAGCCTCTTCGACTTCCCGGATTTTGACGAAAACAGCGTAGCCACCTGCTTTTACACCACTGGCACGACCGGCAAGCCTAAAGGTGTGATGTTCAGCCATCGCCAGTTGGTGATGCACACCATGGCCATGGTAGGCACCCTTTCAATGTTCGACGAGGCGCCGCTGCTGCGCTCCAGTTCTGTTTACATGCCGATGACGCCCATGTTCCACGTGCACGCATGGGGTGTTCCCTACGCTGCCACCTTGATGGGCATTAAACAGGTATACCCCGGGCGCTATGAACCCGAACTGCTGATGGACCTGATCAAAACCCACAATGTGACCTTCTCCCACTGCGTGCCCACCATTATGCAGATGCTGCTGGCCACCGAGTCCATCAAAGACGCAGATCTGAGCAACTGGCAGGTACTGATAGGCGGTAGTGCCCTCACCAAAGGGCTGTGTGAAGCCGGAGCCGAGCTGGGCATTCGCATGTACACCGGCTATGGCATGTCGGAAACCTGCCCGATTCTGACCGTCACCCACCTGACACCGGAAGATCTGGAGCTGCCGCTGGCGCAACAGGCCAAACTGCGGGTGAAAACCGGTGTTGCCATTCCGTTGGTGCAGGTTGAAATTGTGGACACTGATGGCAAACCGGTCGCCCACGACGGCGAGGCCAAAGGCGAAGTTGTCGCACGTACGCCCTGGTTAACCCAAAACTATCTGAAAGAGCCGGAAAAAGGCGAAGAACTGTGGCAACACGGCTGGCTGCACACCGGCGACGTGGCCAGTATGGAGCCGAATCAGACCTTGACGATTAAAGACCGCATCAAGGATGTGATCAAAACCGGTGGTGAATGGTTGTCGTCACTGGACCTGGAAAACCTGATCAGCCAGCATCCGGCGGTCGCAGCCGCTGCGGTTGTGGGCGTTGCCGATGAAAAATGGGGCGAGCGCCCGCACGCACTGATCACGCTAAAGCCCGGCCAGGATGCCACACAGGAAGACATTCAAGCGCACTTACAGCGCTATGTGGATAAAGGCGAAATCAACAAGTGGGCTATCCCCCGGCAAATGGACTTTGTGGACGACATTCCAAAAACCAGCGTGGGCAAAATCAACAAGAAGCAGATTCGCGATCAGCTAGGTTAAGCCACAGAAACGGAAATCCAGCTGCGGCGGCCGTCCGGCGATAATATCCGCCAGCGCGGCCGCTGACCCGCAGGCATGGGTCCAGCCCAAAGTACCGTGGCCAGTATTCAGAAACAGATTGCTAATGGCGCTCTTACCCACATAGGGCACGCTGGACGGCGTCGTTGGCCGCAACCCGCTCCAGTATTCAGCCTGCTCCCAGTGACCCGCCTCGGGCATGACAGCCGCCACCCGGCGCAACACAGCCCGGCAGCGGGTGACATTCAGGCGTCTGGAATAGCCGCTGAACTCTGCCGTACCCGCAATCCGCATACGATCACCCAAACGTGAGTAAACCAGCTTGTACTCATCGTCGGTCAGGCTGACATTGAACGCGGCCTCAGGATTTTTCACCGGCACGGTGATGGAATAGCCCTTGGCCGGATAAATATTCAAAGCCAGTCCCAATTGCCGCGCCAGTGGCGCGCTAAAGCTACCCAGGCTGAGAACCCAAGCGTCTGCGCGCAGACTATCGTGATGGCCTTGGGACAGGGTTTCCACCGCATCTACACGCCCGATACCGCGCTGAAACCCAACCACTTCGGTGTTGTGTTTGAACACCACACCCGCCTGTTTACAGCGCTCTGCCAGGGCCTGGGTAAATTTTCGGGCATCACCGGATTCGTCTTCCTCGGTGTAGGTGCCACCTGCGAGACGATGCTTCAGGGGCGCCAAAGCGGGCTCCAGTTCGATTGCCCGCGCGGCACTCACCACTTGCCGGTCACACCCCAGCTCGCGCATCTGCCGCGCCGGTTCCAGGGCGCTGTCGAATTCTTTCTGGCTGGTGTAAAAGTGCAGAATTCCACGGGTTAGATGGTCGTACTCTAAACCCAGTTCGGCCCGCAGTTCCTGTAATTTGCTGCGACTGTAAAGGCCCAGGTTGACCATCTGACGCAGATTGTCGGCCGCCCGTGCAGATGTGCATTGGCCCAGAAACGCCAGCGCCCAGCGCCACTGGGCAGCATCCAGTCGCGGCCGGAACAGCAGCGGCGCGTCATTACGGTGCAGCCATTTCAGAACCTTCAGCGGCGTTGACGGATTGGCCCAAGGCTCGGCATGGCACACTGAAATCTGGCCGCCGTTGGCGTAACTGGTTTCAAGCCCGGCTGCTGGCTGACGATCTATCACTGTGACCTGGTAACCCTGACGCTGCAAAAACCAGGCACTGGTAACGCCAACCACACCCGCGCCTAAAACCACTACGTGCATACCCGTTCCTGTCGGTTATTCGTGTTGTAAATCGTCAATTGCTGCTTGCAGATGGCTGTTTGTTGATGAACAGGGTCAACCGCCGGAGCGTTTTACCACCCAGCCCTTTTGCATCAGCAACGGCACCAGAATATCCCGCTGGTCGCCCTGAATTTCGACAACGCCTTCTTTTAGGGTGCCACCGGTGCCGCATTTGGCCTTAAGCTCTTTGGTGTAGGCTTTCAGCTCTTTCTCTGCCAAGGGAATGCCACTGATCAGGGTAACGCCCTTGCCTTTGCGACCTTTGGTTTCGCGGCTAACCCGCACGACACCGTCACCCAAGGGGCGTTGCTCCTGACCGCAGTTGCACCGGTCCTGGGGATGACGACACTGGGGGCACATGCGGCCCTGATCGGTGGAATAAACCAGCCCACCGTCATGCTTTTTACTCATTCAGTCCAGCCCTGGCGGATATTTGGTGAACATTTCCTGAACCACTTCGTCGATCAGCTTGCGCCGCGTTTCTGGCGACTGGTTTTCGTTCAGGTAGCGCTTGCTGGCTGCGCGCCAAATCACCTGGCGGCTTTGCGCATCGGCTAGCTCAATCACCAGTTTACCCTCGTCGACTTCACGCACCGGAGGCGGTGCCGACAGGCCCCAACCAAAATTACCGGTACCAAATCCGAACCCCAGGCCCAGACCGCTTTGCTCCAGCCGTTCTTCCTTTACAATGCGCCAGTTGACCAGCACGTCTGCCTCGGCGGCGCTTACCGGCCTCATCGCCTTGCTTGCCAGTTCGCGTTCCAGCGCACTTTTTACGCGACTGCCGTCGAGTGACACAAACGAGTCCTCGCCAGCGTTGTCGGCGTAGGCCCAGGTGTTGTAGTCACCGAAAACCGTGGCTGAATCATAATCTGTCACCACATTGCTTGCGCAACCGGCCAGAGCCAGCGCGACAACTACACAGGTCACAAAGCGCATCATTGCGTTCTCCTCAAATTAACGGTTTGGTACAGTATACGCGCTGCCCGGGGAGCGGGTCAGGTCTCGAAATGATAATTCAGGCCGCGGGCGTTGCAAAAGCCAGCAAAGTCCTCTGTCGCAGTTTCTGGCACGTCAACAGATACAGCCACTTGCTGGCCATAATCGATCTTGGTGATGGTTGCGTTATGCAACTCGCACCAATGCCGCAAAGGCTGCTCATCGGCAAAACCAATCACTGCCAGAGCTAACCGGCTAGGTTGGTGTACCACCCGCTCTACCGCCGACAGTACACTTTCTGCGGCGCCTGCGTAGGCTCGCACCAGGCCTCCGGCGCCCAGCTTTATTCCGCCAAAATAGCGAATGACCAATACCAGTACATCCCCCATGTCTTTGTGCTGGATAACACTGAGTATCGGCTTTCCGGCGGTGCCAGAAGGCTCGCCATCGTCGTTCATGGCCGCTTCGGCCGCCGAGCCCGGGCGGCCAATCTGATACGCCCAGCAGATATGGCGGGCATCAGCATGATCCGCCTGCGCCTGTGCCAGCCATTGATGAACCTCATCGCGACTGTTTACCGGAGCAACGCGGGCTATAAACCGGCTCTTTTTAATTTCCGTGACCCGCTCCAGATAACCGGCGGGGACGGGGTAGTCTTTTTTCATTCGGTTATGCCTGTTTGCTCGGAATATCTATTGGCCGTTGGCGGGATGCATGCTCAGCTGACCACAAACACCGGCAGCTTTACCTGAACCACCAGGCCACCGGCGGCCGCGTTAGCGGCACTGACCTCACCATCGTGGGCCACAATTACCTTTTGTGCGATTGCCAGCCCAAGACCCCAGCCCGGGCCACCACGGGATTGGTCGCTGCGGTAGAACGGCTCAAACAGGTGCGCCAGGGCTTCGTCTGGCGCACCGGGGCCGCTGTCGGTAATTTCAATCCATAGCCGGTTGTCTGCAACCGTGACCGCAACGGTCAAGGCTTGTCCTGGTGGCGTATGGTCCAGAGCATTCTGCAGAATATTGTCAAAGGCTCGGTGCAACAGCCCGGCATCACCCAGAACCAGCGTGTGAGTTGCCTGCTCGCTCGCATTCAGCCGGCATTTCACATCCCGTCCACGGGCATACCCTGCTGCGTCTTGCAGCACAGCGTTTAATAGCTCCATAACAGCCACTGGCTGGCACGCAAACTGCTCGCCCTGGGGGGGGCCAACCGGTAAAGGGTCAGCACCTGTTCGGTCATGGCTTCCAGGCGCTCGTTCTGGCGCAGTATGCTATTGAGCAATGCAACATCGCCGCCGCCGTCCAGAGCCAGTTCAATGGCTACCCGCTGCCGTGCCAACGGCGTGCGCAAGTCGTGGGAAATATCCCGTAATAATTGCTGCTGGCGATCAAGAAGACCCCACAGCTGTGCCGTCATGGCGTCAAATGCACTGGCAAGGGCGCCAATCTCATCACGGCGCGAGGCAACCTTGGGGTCAACCCGCAGGCTTTTGTCGCCGGCGGCAATAGCGCGAGCGGTGGCTTCCATGGTTTTTAACGGCCGTGACAGGCGCCGGGCAATCAGCCAGCAGGCCAGGGAAATCAGCACCACCGCAAAGCCGGCGTTAATGGCTCTTAAAAACTCAGGGGTCAACCAGCCGGCGGATTTGCCGCGCGGCCAGGCAATCAACCTATAATTGTCTGCCAGTTCAATCACTGCGGGTTTCAAGGCAAACCAGTGCGAATCCATGCGTTTATGAACGGAGGCCGGCAGGTTTCGACTAGGGCCGGGCTCGCCGGAAGCCTCGGGCGCGGCCAGTATCAGGTGCAGGCCCAGGGTTCGGCCTTGCTGACGTAAAAACTGGCGGGCCGCATCACCACCGCCGCTCTGGCTTAGCGCCAGTCTAACATGCTTGAACTCGCCCCATTTGGCTGGCCGCAAAGCCTTTACAGAACCTTTACCCAACGCTGACAGCGCTTGACACTGCAGTGATTAATATGGAGTCACCTAAACAAAGCCACTAACCCTTAATAGCTTCATCGCAAACCAGTTACCGGAGAAATCACCATGAAAACACCCCAATCTGTTCGCATCGCAGCCGCCCTGATGACCTGCGCATTGCTGTCCACCGCTCCGCTTGCCATGGCCCAGGGCTACGAAAAGGCCCGGACAAGCATCAACGGATGCAGGAGCAGTGCGAACAAATGGATAGCACTGACATGCAGGCCCGACATGCGCAACATCAGCAAAAAATGATGGAGCGCCGCAACGAAATGGCCGATCGCCTGAAGCTAACCGATGAACAGCGCGGAATCTGGAACGATATACAAGAAGAGCGTCAGCAACACATGCAAAAGAAAATGGAAAAACAGCAAAAGCGTTGCGATAAGATGGCTAAATAAATCGCAACGGGTGATCGCCTGGGGGGTTCTGGCGTAAGGTATGTGCAGTGAGTGCACCGTCTTACAGGAAATCGAACTTACATGACCCACCGCGATAGCCAACCATTAAGCCTTACCTTTGACGGCCCTGCACAAAGCAAGATCCACATTTGCCGGTCTATCGACGATATTAACGCTGCAGACTGGCAGAGCTTGGCCGGTAGCGATTACCCCTTTGCGCGATACGATTTTCTTCAGGCACTGGAGCACAGCGGTTGCACCAATGCTGCTACCGGCTGGCAGCCCAGCCATCTGGTGATCCGCCAGCAGGGTCAGGTTACCGGCATTATTCCAGCATTCTTAAAAAACAATTCCCGCGGCGAATACGTGTTCGATTTTGCCTGGGCCGAAGCCTACCAGCGTCACGGCCAGCCTTATTATCCAAAGTTGCTAATGGCCATTCCCTTTACCCCGTCACAGGGGCCGCGGCTGCTGCTAACACCGCAGCTGCGCGAAATTCTGGACAGCGCATCGCTTCATAAGCTGCTTGATACAGCCACCACTGCACTCGGTGCCCATTCCTGGCATCTGCTGTTTCCCAACAGCGCGGATCAAGCGCTGCTTTGCCAGCCGCAAACACCAGACAGCCCGCAATTGCATCGGCTAGGCTGCCAGTTTCACTGGCACAATGCCGGGCACGGAGCCTTTGACGACTTTCTGGCGCTATTAACATCGCGCAAGCGCAAGTCCATCCGCAAAGAACGCAAACAGGTCAGCGATCAGGGCATTGAGTTTCAGCGTGTCAGCGGCTCAGACATATCTGACCGAGTGCTTGATAGTTTCTACGTGTTCTACCAGGCAACTTATCTTAAGCGCGGCCAGCGGCCCTATCTGAACCGTGACTTTTTCGAGCGTTTGTTCCGCCAGATGCCAGAGCATGTGCACATCGTGATAGCGCTCAAACAAGGTGAAATGATCGCCAGCGCGCTGTTTCTAAGCGGCACTGACACCCTTTACGGGCGCTACTGGGGTTGCCTGGACGAGTACAATCATTTGCACTTTGAAACCTGCTATTACCAGGGCATAGAACTGGCCATAAACCTTGGCCTGCAGCATTTTGACGCCGGTGCCCAAGGCGAGCACAAACTGGTACGGGGTTTTGAGCCGCTACTCACCCACTCGTGGCACGGCATAGAACACCCGGGCTTTCGCGATGCCATTGCAAATTTTGTGGCTGAAGAGCGCGAGGGAGTTCGCGGCTATTTTGAAGAGAGTAAAACATTACTGCCATTTCGCCAGACTGAAAATGACAAAGGCGGCTGATTGCGCAGCCGTCTTTTTGATTTTGCCATTCAACATGAACTAGCGTGCAAAATCAGTCTTTACCAATGCAAAAGCCAATTTTCAAGCTGACTTGGTAATGGCCCACCTTGCCGTCAAAAATGTGGCCACGGGTTTCAACCACTTCAAACCACTCCATGTTACGCAGGCTTTTACCACATTCGTCCAGAGCGTTCTGAATAGCCTCCTCAATGCTGTTGGGAGATGACCCTACAATTTCAACTTTCTTGTAAACATGCGAGCTGCTCAAAATTGAACTCCTCCTATCCTCATGAATTAACGAGTACTTTCAGCCTAGAACAGGCCTTCATACAATGCAATTCCACGCGAACGGATTTTTTACCCGGCTTGCGGCTAAAGCTGGTTCACGCAAACCCGAAGGGTGTCCGAAATGCTGGCGTTCAGCCTGAGCGCTGCCAGAGATTCCGCGCGGGTCCGGCCCAGGTTCAATGTGGCGATGGGCTTACCCCATTCATAAGCGTAACGGCAAAAGCGGAACCCAGAGTAAACCATCAGTGACGAGCCAATCACCAGTAGGCCGTCGCTGGCTTTCAGCGCATCCAGTGCCGCATTCACCCGCTGTTTGGGTACGTAATCGCCAAAGAACACCACGTCTGGCTTTAAAATACCGCCACACACCGGACAGTCTGCCAGCTGGAAATCTGCAAAATCGATGTCCAGATCAGCATCACCATCCGGCGCCACGTCCGCCGTATACGCACTGAATTGCGGATTCAGAATCCCACAGCGCTGGTGTACCTCGTCCCGTTTGCATCGATAGTCACAGCTCATGCACAGCACCTCGTCGGCGCGGCCGTGCAAATCGGTTACCGCCTGGGTACCCGCCTTCTGATGAAGCCTGTCAACATTCTGGGTAACCACCAGCGAACTGTGATTGAGCATTTCAAGTTGTGAAATATGATAATGAGACGCATTGGGTGCAGCGTTGCGCATCAGCGGCCAGCCTATCAGGCTGCGGCCCCAGTAACGTTGGCGGGTTTGAACGCTGTCCATGAAGGCCTGATGCTGCACCGGCTGCTTGCGTTTCCAGGCGCCATCGCCGTCGCGGTAATCCGGAATACCGGAATCTGTGCTGACACCGGCGCCGGTCAGAATCAACAATCTGGGATGGCTATGAATGAAGTCGGCGAGCATGGCACCGGCTTCCTCCGGCTGATACGGGCTGGAAGCGATGTCACTATCTGGCAAGCGCTGATCGGAACTGAAGGGGCGGGAACGGTGACGGATTTCAGACATACACACTCCGGTCAGGAAGGATTTTCCAGGCAGCTCGCCAAAAGAGCACGCATTTTCTGGACACCCAGTTTTTGCGTGAGTTCAATATTACGCTCTGGTACGTCATCTACGTTCGGATAGTGATCAATGGCCACTTCCAGGCTGGCTTCGCGCAGCAGATGCAACATCGGGTAGGGCGATCGATTGGTGTAGTTTTCGGCATCATCCAGCCCGGTGCCAGCGAACTGATAGTGCGGGTGAAAACTGGCAATCTGGTAAACACCTTCCAGTTTCAGAACCGCCAACAGGCCGTTGGCTTCTTCCAGAAACTCGTTGTACCCCATGAAGTCGCCCAGCGCGTAAGGGTGAATCAGCAGCGTGGTTTCCAGGCCTGGCTCGTCATCCAGGCGCTGGAGTTCCTGCTGCAAATACTGCAGCAGCGCCTCTTCGTTCGTCGCTTCACACACCGCAAAGCGCACGCTGCCTTTAACGAGTTCGCGCTTGGCGAACGGGCAGAAGTTCAACCCGACGACTACCCTGTCCACCCAGTTACGGGTGGCGCTGATAACTTCCGATTCGTTCACACCCTATCCTCTCGCATAATCAAGCGCGTTAGTGGCTCTTACTTACACGTAACCGCGGCTGCGCAGGTATTCGTCGTAGTTGCCGCTGAAATCGATAACTCCGGTGGCGTCGAGCTCAATAATACGAGTCGCCAGGGAGGAGACAAATTCCCGGTCGTGGCTTACAAAAATAAGCGTGCCTTCGTAGTTTTCAAGCGCCAGGTTCAGCGCTTCAATAGACTCCATGTCCATGTGGTTGGTGGGTTCGTCCAGCAGCATCACGTTGGGCTGTTGCAAAATCAGTTTGCCAAACAGCATTCTGCCCTGCTCCCCTCCTGACAACACGTGAACCGATTTTTCGATGTCATCGCTGGAAAACAGCATACGGCCCAATGTGCCGCGAATCACTTGCTCGCCGCCGGTGGTCCAGCGTGCCATCCAGTCATTCAGGTTCATGTCCTGAGCAAAATCTGACGTGTGGTCCTGGGCGAAATAGCCAACCTGGGCACTGTCAGTCCACTTCACCTCGCCGCTATCCGGCTGGTACGACCCTGCCAGGCATTGTAAAAACGTGGTTTTGCCAACGCCGTTGGGGCCGATGATCGCAACCCGTTCACCGGCTTCAATTTGCAGACTGAGTTTTTTGAACAACGGGGTATCGGTAAAACCCTTGGTCAATTCCTTCAGCGTTAACGCTTGGCGGTGAATTTTCTTGCCCGGTTCAAAACGGATAAACGGGCTGACGCGGCTGGACGGTTTCACATCATCCAGTTGGATTTTGTCAATCTGGCGGGCCCGTGAGGTGGCCTGTTTGGCTTTAGAGGCGTTGGCCGAAAAACGACTGACAAATTGCTGAAGCTCGGCAATTTGAGTCTTTTTCTTGGCATTTTCTGACAACAGGCGCTCGCGGGCCTGGGTGGCCGCGGTCATGTATTCGTCGTAATTACCCGGGAACAGGCGCAGCTCACCGTAATCCAGATCTGCCATGTGGGTACACACGCTGTTCAGAAAGTGGCGGTCGTGGGAAATAATAATCATGGTGCTGTCGCGCGCCACCAGAATGCTTTCCAGCCAGCGGATGGTATTAATGTCCAGGTGGTTGGTGGGCTCGTCCAGCAGCAGCACGTCCGGATTCGAAAACAGTGCCTGGGCCAGCAAAACCCGCAGTTTCCAGCCGGGCGCCAGTGCGCTCATCAAGCCTTCGTGCTGGTCCAGAGGAATGTCCAGGCCCAGCAATAACTCACCGGCACGGGAGTCCGAGGTATAACCGTCCATCTCGGCAAATTGCACTTCCAGATCCGCCACGGCCATACCGTCGTCTTCGGTCATCTCTGGCAGCGAATAAATACGGTCGCGCTCTTTCTTCACAGCCCACAATTCTTCGTGGCCCATAATCACGGTATCAATCACCGTGGAGTTTTCAAAAGCGAACTGGTCCTGGCGCAATTTACCCAGGCGAATATTAGGATCGAGCATAATATGCCCGGAGGACGGCTCCAGATCGCCACCCATGATTTTCATCAGCGTCGACTTTCCACAACCGTTGGCACCAATCAGGCCATAGCGATTGCCGTTACCAAATTTGGCTGAGACGTTTTCGAACAGGGGCTTGGCCCCGAATTGCATCGTAATATTGGCAGTAGCGATCAAGGCAGCAACCTGTAGACGTAAGGCCGGTACCGGCAATTCACCAGCGAATCCGGATCGGCTGAAAATAGACGCGGTATTGTACAGGATTGCGCACAAAATGGTCAGCCAGCATTAACACTGACAAAAAGCTCTTGCCAGAGGCCGCCATGGCGGGCAGCATTCGCCAGTCGTCTTTAAACACACAAAATCATTTGAGGAAGCGAAACATGGCACAAGCAACAGCGCGTCACATTCTGGTAGACACCGAAGCGAAGTGTGAAGAACTGAAAAAAGATATTGAAGGCGGGCAGGATTTTGCCGAAGTCGCCAAAAAACATTCATCTTGCCCGTCTGGCCGCAACGGCGGCGACCTGGGCTCCTTCGGCCCCGGCCAGATGGTTCCAGAATTCGACACCGTGGTTTTTAGCGCTGACCTGAACACCGTGCAGGGCCCGGTAAAAACCCAGTTCGGCTATCACCTGCTGGAAGTGACCAGCCGCGGCTGATCTGTTCGCCCGGCGAATCGCTCATGGATCGCCGGGCGTTTAATACAAAACGACTCAATTACATAACGGCTATTTATTAGTGGCCTGAGGTGCCAAAAACTGGCCTAACTGCTCGCCAATATTCTCTACAGGCTCAATAACCGCTTGCTTCACGCCACTGGACACCACGCGGGTAAAAGCCGCACCGGCATCGCTCTCCAGAAAGCTTAAATACTGCTCCATTTCCGCAGCACTGATATCCTGGTAGGCATACAAATAGCTGTTAAACACCTGCTGCTCCACAACCCCTTTCAAAGCCGGGCGCTGGCTTTCTATGCGCCTTTGAAGCGTTTCGAAGTTCACCGAATCGCCGCTGAACGCGGCCATGGTAGACGCTAACCCAAGCTGCACCGCAATGGTGGTATCTACAGCACTTTGGGTTGCGCGGGAAGCGCGGTCAAAACGCACGAAACTCTTGGCGCGGTCGGTATTACCAAACCTTTGGACCAGTTGATCAGCCTGCGCGCTGATTTGCGGCCATACCGCCGGTGCTGATGCGGCGACTTCCGCTCTTGAAATTTTCTGGGCGACGGGCGTGTCGTACCAATCCGCCACGGCTTGCAACTGCCCATTGCTTAACTCCGCCTGCAGTCGGCCTGCCACCTGCTGTTCAATTTTCTGCGGATTAAAACTGTTGCTGACCGCATACCCGACCGCATCAGCCACCATCGGCGGCACCTGGCCGGTCTGTTTCAGGCCATCGCGTATGCCCTGGCTCATCATGGCCGGGTACTGCGCAATAATTTCATCCATCGGCGAGGCTCTGAGCACTTGCCTGGCGTCCACCGTCTGCTGCTGTTTTGCAGCGGGTGATGCTGCCACCGCGGCAAGCGCAGGGCTGCCCAGCAGGGCCGCCGACATCAAAAAAACACAAATTTTGTTACCAGCCATCATAATGCTGCCATCCAAAGATAATGTGGGCTGTTTATGACACGGGCAGCGCCCGCGCCGCAAGCAAATCCCTGCGCGCGCGGATGACAGTTTTGTAGGGTTAGTCGCCTTGCGGAACACCGCAACGACTGTTCGTTAGTACGTGGTGCTGAATTCCAGACTCGCCTCAAGGGCCCGCAAACGGGATACCAGAAAAGTCATCACCAGCCGCACCCGCGCCATCTGTTGGGTGTCCTGATTCACGTGCAGCCATAAATCCACACTTTCACCTTCCAGCGGCTCCGACAGGCGCCGCAATTCACGGGCGTCTTCGCCCAGATAACAGGGCAACACAGCCACCCCTGCACCGCTGCGAGCCAGCGCCACCATTGCCTGCAAGCTGTTACAACGAATCACCGAGGTTACATGTTTCAGGTGGCGACGGTACCAGCGCCCGGTCGCCAGCAGGCTGAAGGTTTCATCGGGGATAATCCAGCGCAGCTGTTCCGGCCGCTGGTCGATATCGAAACCGCGGTTACGGCGACAGTATCCCGGCGTGGCATAGACCGCGTATTCCATCGCCGCAATGCGCTCACCTTCCCAGGTCGCCTGGGGTTTGTTTTCCGGGCGCAGGGTCAAATCGGCTTCGCGATGGCTCAAATTGCTGACGTCGTTGTCGGTCAGAACTTCCAGTTCGATGTCTGGGTACTTTATAAGCAGGCTCGCCAGAATAGGCGCTAACAGCTCGGCCATCAGCGTGTCCGGGGTGGCGATGCGTATTCTGCCCTCAAGCGCGGTTGTTTCCTGGCGCAGTTTGCGCTCCAGGTTTTCCATTTCCGCCGCCAGTTTCTCAGCCTCGTGAAAAGCCATTTCACCGGCAGCCGTCAGCTTCAAACCTTCGCGGCTGCGCTCGAAAAACCGAACGGCCAGAGCCTCCTCCATGTGGTCAAGCCGACGCAACACCGTGGTTTGGTGCACACCCAGTATTTCTCCGGCTTTGGCAAGGGTGCCACCTATTGCCAAAGCGCGTACATATCGTAGATAATCCCAATCCATAAATAACTGCATATTTGCAACGTGGATAGGGATTATAACGTATTTAGACTGCGAATATGAATCTATATAGTTAACTACATATTCGGCAAACACCCGAAACTCACTGTTGAGAAATTTCTTAAAGGAGGAAAGCACTATGGTCACCAAGCCAGTCGCAACCGTTCACCAGCTGCCGTCGTCTATCCTCCACAATAGTGGGGCCATTCGGAGCCAGTATACCCGTGAAGCCAGCCGTCACGTGGTTCAGGTGATCGCACGCAAATTTCGCTTCTGGAACAAAAGAGCGGTGGCTGTTGCTACCGACCTGGGTCAGGTGCAGAGCGGCCACTAAGCCAGCCTGAAGACAAAAAACGCCGGCAAGCGCTAAGCTCCCGGCGTTTTTTTGTGAATGGAATTTATCAATCGAAAACCCAATTGAAAAAAAGCACCCATGAGTCCCAGTCGCGTGTCATAGTCTATAGTGACCGACGAAGCGCATAACTGGAATCAACTATAAAAAAGGAAGAAATAGTCATGAGACTTTCACGCAGAGCGTCTTACACCACGGCCGCTTGGGCCTTCATAATGATTGGCTCAACCGCGTTTTTCCTGTCCAGCTATTTTGGATTTATGGGCTTTTGAGCCCACATTGAACCAGCGCTGGGTGAACCTAGCGACTTCCTATGGGCGTCGCGATTTTCGTCTATCCCTGACGTTCCACATCCCAGACCAACCGAGATAATGGTGCCAGGCACATGGCCGTCACGATCTTGCAAGTGCAGGTTCATACTGCCTTTCGCACCCTGCCCTGCCACGAAGAAATACTGTATACAATCAGCGCCAGCCAGATCACCATAAAACTTGTTAACTGAATAGGGCTCAAAGGCTCGTTGAAAACCAACAGGGCGATTACGAACTGCAACGTCGGGTTTATGTACATCAGAAAGCCAACAGTAGCTAACCTCAGGCGTCGCGCAGCGCCGGCGAACAACAGCAGGGGAATAGCCGTTAACACACCGCTGGCCATCAACAAGCTGCCTGTGGGCAAATCCCGGGTAAAGTTCGAAGCGCCCGATGTCGCCAGCCAGCCAAAGGTCATTAAGCCCAAGGGCAGTAGCAGAAGGGTTTCCACAAATAAACCGGACAAACCGTCTAGCTGGATCTGTTTGCGCAGAAGCCCGTACACGCCAAAACTGAATGCCAATACCAGGCTAATCCAGGGTAGCTCACCCAGCATCAGCAGCTGGAGCGCGATGCCGAAGCCGGCGATAGCGACCGCTGCCATCTGCCAACGCCCCATCTGTTCGCGCAACACCACCATGCCCAAGGCGACATTCACCAGCGGCGTCAGAAAATAGCCCAGGCTAGCCTGCAACACGTGGTGAGTTTCAACGGCGTATATGTACACGCCCCAGTTAAGCGCGATAAGCAGCGCGCAACCCAACACCCGCCAAAGTTGTCGCGGACTGGCAAAAGCGTCTTTTACCGGCTGCCAGCGCCTTAAGCCGGAAATCAGGATGGCTAGAAAAACACAGGACCAGATAATTCGATGCACCAGAATCTCAAGGGCCGGCACGCCCTGAAACAACGCAAAAAATAGCGGGAATGAGCCCCAGATAGTGTAGGCGCATACGCCATACCATACGCCTTTGGTCTGTTCGGGCACTGGGCTCTCCGCTGTGCAACAGGCAATAAAAAAACCCCGGGCCCTGCGCCTATGGCGCAGCCCGAAGTGCAGGGTCTATAATCAGTGAAATCAGTACAATCAGTACAATCAGTACAATCAGTACAATCAGTACAATCAGTACAATCAGTACAATCAGTACAATCAGAGCTTAACGGATTATTTGCTGCTCAGTATCGCGAGCAACATTTGCGCCTGCTCGATCGCTTCGCTACCCAATGCGGTCAGGTAGCCGCCGTCGTCGCGGGTAATCAGGCCTTTACTGAACAAGCGCTCTGCCGCCGAAACCAGCTCCGGGGCGGCCTCATTGCGATGTACTTTGATACCTTCCTGGGCGGACGACGAATCGAACTGGGTTAAAAGATTCAGCTCGGCCAGGTGATCTGCAGAGAATGCCATGTAATTTCCTCGTATGATGTCAGATGTCCGGCTTCGGGCCGGTTGTTACAGTCTATACCATGAGCGCCATGAAACTTTCCCGTATTGTCAGCAACCAACCCGATATAAGCCGCAAAAAAGCGAATTGGCTGATTGCTACCGGCCAAGTGTCCGTTAACGACCTGAGTTGCCGAACGGCAGACGCCGATGTGGACGAATTTTCGGTGGTCAGCGTCAACGGTAAAATGGTTCAGCAGGGCCATTGTGCCCGCTATATTATGCTGCACAAACCCGCAGGTTATCTTAGCGCTACCGAAGATGATACGCACCCTACGGTTCTGCAATTGTTACCTCCCGCTTTGAGCCAAGGTCTGCACATTGCCGGCCGGCTGGATCGCGCCACTACCGGCCTGATGATACTGACCAACAACGGCAACTGGTCACGGCAATTAACGCTGCCCGGCATGGGCATTGCCAAGGTTTATCGGGTGACAACCGCCTACCCGATTGGGCCCGACACGCCGCAGCGCTTTGCTGAGGGTATCTGGTTCGAATACGAGCAGCTCACCACAGCTCCCGCCACGCTTGAATTGCTGGAACCAGCACTGGCAAGGCTGACTATTTATGAAGGCCGCTATCACCAGGTGAAGCGCATGTTCCACGCCGTAGGCAATCGGGTCATTGCGCTACACCGGGAACAGATTGGCCACTTGCAATTAAACAGCGATTTGGCCGAAAGTAGCTTCAGAATGCTGACGAGTTCAGAGATTGAAGGGCTGAATCGGTATTACACTTGAGGAATAACCCTTGTTGAAGCGATATACTTTATAGCTATGAAATACGCCCACACGCTTTGCTCTCCGCTTCTCGCACTTTTTCTGGCATTTGCCAGCAGCGCGACCTGTGGCGACACCATCAAGCGTATTGTGCACAGCGACGGCAGCGTGGAATTTTCCAATGTAAAAAGCAACAGCCCGCTGGCGTCTGATGGCGCAGCCACGGTGTACCGTTATGAAGACAAATACGGCGTGGTGTCCTACAGCGGCGAACGCCCGGCGAACGCCACGTTTTCAGTGATTCGCTTCCACTGCTTCGCCTGTGATCCTGCGTCTACAGTGAACTGGGATACCACGCCGCTGTTTGCGTCCCGCTACAATGAATTGATTGCGACGGCGGCCAAAGAGTTCGATGTAGACCCCGCCCTGGTTCGTGCTGTTATTCACGCCGAATCGGCATTCAATCCCCGGGCGCTGTCGCCCAAAGGGGCACAGGGACTTATGCAACTAATGCCCGCCACTGCAAACGAGCTAGGGGTGGTTAACGCCATGGTTGCCGAAGACAACATTCGCGGTGGTGCAAATTATCTGGCGCAAATGCTGGCTCGCTTTCGGGGCGACACCAAACTGGCCACCGCGGCCTACAACGCCGGCCCCGGAGCCGTTAGCCGCCACAATGGCATTCCGCCCTACGCAGAAACTCGGGCTTACGTGAAAAGAGTGGGTATTCTGTACCGCCGTTACGCCGCGCTTTAACGCGCCGCTCCAAAACCCGCTCAAGCTCAAAGTCCCTTCAGCCAAAAGCCAACCAAACACCCACCAGCATCATCAGGCTGCCTGAAACTCGATTGGCCAGCCGTACTTTATCACCACTGCGCAGAGCCCGGCGCAAGGTTCGCCCGCCATTGGCATACAGCAGCAAGCACAAAAATTCGATGATCAGAATAATCAGTATCAGCGCCGTAAGCTGCGGCGCCATTGGCAGTGAGCTGTCTATAAACGGCGGCAGCAAAACCACCAGAAACGCCCAGCCTTTGGGGTTGGCAATGGCGGTTATAAAACCCTGCATGGCCAACTGCCAGCGGGTGCTGCTCGGCAATACCGCGCCTTCTTCCGGCATCGCCATTTTGCCGCGGGAACGCCACATCTGTACGCCCAGCCATATCAGATAGGCACCGCCCGCATACTTGGCCACTTCAAACACCGTGGGATAACCCAGCATAAAGGTAGCCACGCCTACGGCAGAGGCAATGGCCACAATACCAACGCCCAGCAGTTCGCCGATCATCATCCATAGCGCTCGGCGCACACCCACAGTAATGCCCAGCGACAGCGCCAGGGTCATACACATGCCGGGGGTGATAGACACCACAAAAAAGGTGGGCAAAAACACCGACAACAACGCCAGATTCAAAACCGACATAACCATCCTTAAACGTTTGCAGCGACGCTGCGCCTAAATTTTCCGGCATGACGCCGTTATAGCAGCACGCTGACAATGCCCACACTGCTAACAATGAACAGCACAATTCCCAGAAGGCGGAAAAACACCGGCGTTTCGGCTTTCAAAATACGGTCGTGAAAACGCAGCCCTATCACGTGGCCGATGGCGGCGCAGGGCAACAGCCACAGATGGTGAATCAGCTGCAGGTCCAGCCCAACCCAGATAAATGCAGCCAATTTGATCAGCACCAGAATAAACCAGAGACCAAACAAGGTGTCGCGCAGCTTTTCCCGGGGCAGATGCTGGGCCGCCACAGCAATAATCAATGGTGCGCCAATCAGCGACGTACCGCTGATGTAACCACCTGCCATCAGCAAACCCACATCGACGGATTTACTGTTGCTGCGAAAAGGCCGGTTGAGGATATAAGACACCGAATAAATCGCAACAATCACAAAAATGATGGCACTAAGCACATTCGCTGGCAGCGTAAACAGCCCAAACACGCCAATCAGTTTGGGTACTATCATAATGCGGAGCATACGCCACAGGTACGGCCAATCCACCGTGCTTTCTACCGTGCTTTCCGGCGCTGTTACGGCGGCATCCGGCCCGAAGCCGGTTAATGTCTGGCCGCCTTTATCGCCTTTCTGACTTTGACTGCGGCGGTTGTTCATCCAAATAGTGAGTGATGAAAACACCAGCAGGTGAACGGCTATGATCGGCAGAAAAACCAACGGGGCGTCTTTCACCAGCAGCAAAAACGGCAACGACAATACAGCCCCACCGAAGCCCAACCCGGAGCGTACAAAACCGCTCCAAATGAAGATCAGCGCAATCAAACCGTACTGAATTAGGGAAAGATCTGACATAACATCCTGAGCGGTAGGAACAAATTCGTTTGAGTGTAACGGTTTTTCAATAAAAAACACCGGGCAAAGCCCGGTGCAACGTGCATAATCTATCCGCCATGACGGCTTACCGGAGCGTTTAATCGCTCACCATAGCCAGACGCTACCGAATGCAGCGCCTGCCAGACGGAACACCCCCCTGCTATATCAGCTTCTGCGCCCGCGCCATGGCAAACGCAGCCTGCGGGCCTGTCCACAGAGACGGCAGAATAATCAGCGACACCGGAATGGCGGTTAGCACAATAAACTGCTGCAACACGCCAATCTGGCCGGCACCCATGTACAGCAGAATCGCCGCCATGATAGCCATGGCTCCGCCCCAAAAAGCGCGAATGGCGTAGTGCGGTTCGTCGTGGCCTGCGCCTACGGTGGCAATGGCATAGCTCATGGAATCGCCAGTGGTGGCCACGAAAATGGTGGTCAACAGCAGTACGGCTGCGGCCATCATTACGCCGCCGGGTAAGTTCTTGGCAACCGTCAGTGTGGCTTGATCAAAGCGGAACGCGTTCAGCGCTTCGGTCAGGTCAAACACACCCGTGAGCTGGTAATACACACCCGAACCACCCAGCAGGGTGAACCAGATGGTGGTGGCGATCGGCGCCAGAATGGATACCGCCAAAATAGTCTGGCGAATGGTGCGACCGCGGGAAATGCGCGCCACAAAAATCGACATCAGCGGGGTGTAGCCAATAAACCAGGCGAAAAAGAATACCGTCCACCACTTCATCCACCATTCCGGCGCCGTTTCACTGGTCATAGTGGCCATGGCGAAGAACGACGTCAGATACTCGCCCATAGACGCCACATAGGTATTGACTAAAAACAGGGTGGGGCCGAACGCGAAGATCACCGCGCCGATGATCAGTGCCAGAATGACATTGAACCGGCTTAGCAACTGAATACCACGGTGAATACCACTGACCGCCGAGGCCATGTAAACAACGGCCAGCAGGCCAAGAATAACCAATTGGGTGCTGAATTCGTCTGCCACGCCGAACAGCTCATGCAGGCCGAAACTCATCTGTGTGGCCAAAAAGCCAATGGGGCCAACGGTACCGGCAACCACCGCAATAACGCACATGGCGTCAACAACGCCGCCTAACCAGCTGCTCATAATGCGCTCGCCAAACACCGGATACAGCAAGGTACGCGGCTGTAACGGTTTGCCCTGAACGTAGTGGGCGTGAGCCAGAACCATGGCCGTTAACGACCCAAGTACGCTCCAGGCCAAGAAGCCCCAATGCATAAACGCCTGAGCCATGGCCGGCGCAACGGCCTGTGCCGTGCCGGCTTCGGTGTCAAACGCCGGTGGCGTTACCACAAAGTGATACACCGGCTCGCCAGCAGCAAAGAACACACCGCCACCCGCCAGCAGAGTACACAGAATCATCGACAGCCAGCGGAAGGTGCTGAATTCAGGCTTTTCCATACCACCCAGGCGGGCGGCACCAGCGCGGCTAACGGCCACGCCCATCGCAATGAAGAAGGTCAGCAACAGCAACAACTGGAAAAAGGTGCCCATATACCTGGCCGTCCAGGCGAAGCCCACGTCAATCACGGCAGCAAGACTGTCGGCATCCGTCAGCGACCAGCCTACGAACAGCAAAATGAAGCCAATGGTTAGAACCAGTACAACCGGATCACCAAAGCGGTGGGCATCTGCGGAGCCAGCGGGGGAAGAATCAGAGGAGGTAGAACGGGGGTTATCGGTAGTGCTTGCCATGCTTAAAGACATGTATCGACCAGTTTCGAAAATTAGCCGCCCACCGTACACACCTGGTTTTGTATTATCCAGCACGTTTGGGCATTTTCGCGATCAAAGGTCTGTTTTTTCGGGTGGACCCAGCGGTTTCAAATCGTCGCTATACAGGGCCACCAGCAAGGGTTCGCCTTGTTCGCTCATCCGAAACTGACCGTACCTGGTGGCCTCGTAATATTCAGCGTCGCCTTCCTGGAAAAAGAACGCGTTGGTGGCAAAGTGCACAGTGTTATGGCGTATCCGGTAGCGCAACAACAACTCCTCCGGGGCCAAATCTTGTCCGTTGAACAGCGTTTTGAAGCTCGCCCTGTTCTGGCTGTCGAGGGTAACAATGACGTAGTAGGTTGACGTCTTCGCCGTTAAAAACGCCTGCGCACTGTGTCCAAAGGCGCGGCGAATTTCCTGGCCGATAGCGAAGCTCAGGGTCATGTAGTCGCCTTGCATCAGCGAGCGCGGATCTACCGGCGCTAAATCAAGATAAACCACCTTGCCATGAGCCAACTGCTGCTCTTTTTGGAACACCGACAGGTTCACCATCGCCAACGCGACCAACAAGGCTAGCAAACCAATAATTCGGCGGCTTAACCGTTGCTTCATGGATTCTCTCCCGCCTGGCCATTCACCCGTCTTAACATCAACCAGCGCACGGCCAGCAGCAGTAAACCGGTGGCTAACAAAATCTGGGATTTAACCATCAAGGTTGCATGCAGCTGGTAATAAAAAGCACTGGCGTAAAACAATAGGCCCGCAATGCCGATGCCTTTCAGCAAGGTGTTGCTGCCGGCTTGGCCCAGCACGATGACCATCATGCACACCAGCAAGCCCGGCGCATCGGCACTGACTAACACCAGGGCTGTCAGGGCAAAGGGTGTTAGCAGTAACATCCACACAAAAAACAGCTGCCAGGGGTCCGCACCAGTCTGGTAGGTTTACCCAAACAGCGCCAGCAAGCCACCGAGGCACAACAGCAACACGTCTAAAACGCGCAGCCACTGCCGGCGAGCCGGAAACACGCCAGCTATCGCCGCAGCGCGGTTTGAATCTGCGGGCGCAATCTGGCCGCCGTCAACCAAAGCAACAAACGCTTTACGTGTTTCAGACCGTATTTCAGGCTTTGCTTCAGACTGCGTTTCAAACATAGCGGCTGCGCCCTCCTGGCACGACTTACCGGGCAGATGCCCGTTACTCCGCGGTCGCCCGCCCCATGAACCTGCGTTCTTCCACATTCACTTTGATGCGGTCGCCGGTGGAAATGTATTCAGGCACCTGAATCACCAAGCCTGTGACCATAGTCGCTGGCTTGGTTCTGGCTGTGGCAGAGCCACCTTTCACCGAAGGAGCTGTGTCCGCGATTTCAAAATCGACCGTGGGGGGCAGAGCCAGCGCTACGGGTGCATCTTTGATCAACACAACCATAATGCCTTGGGTTTCTTCGGTCACAAACAGCAGCTCCTCGGCAATGGCTTCTTTGTTGAGCATATACTGTGTGTAATCTTCGGTATCCATAAACACGTATTCTTCGCCGTCGGCGTAAGAAAATGACGCAGTACGGCGGGTCAAATCCGCCAGATTCAGCATATCGCCGTCTTTGAAGGTCTCGTCTTTCTTACTGTTGGTCACCACATCGTACAACCGCATGCGGTAAAGGCTGCCGCCGGCCCGGCCTTGGGGTACAGACCGCTCGATGTCCTTGACAAAATACACCCGACCTTCAAACTCGATAGCAGCGTTTTTCTTGACTTCACTTGCTCTAGGCATTTTCAAAGCTCCAAAACAGCATGATAAACGAACCGGTGCCAAGCAAATGCCGGCGCGGGTTCAGGCCCGGTGATTCTACCGTCAGAAGCGCTTTGCTGGTAGCTCTCACAGATCAACACAACCAAAACCGATTTGATGTAAGATTGCGGCCCTATGAAAACACCAAAACGATTACAATCCCTTTTAGACGACGGGCTGATAGACAGCGTGCTGTATCAGCTTATGAGCGGCAAAGAAGCTCAGGTATACGTGGTGCAGTGTGGCGACCAGGTTCGCTGTGCCAAAGTGTTTAAAGAAGCGTCAAAACGCAGCTTCAAGCAGGCCGTGGAATACCAGGAAGGCCGCAAGGTACGCAACAGTCGCCGTGCCCGCGCCATGGGTAAAAAAACCCGCTACGGCCAAAAAGAGCATGAAGACGCCTGGCTGAACGCCGAGGTAGACGCCCTTTCCCGCCTGGCGGATGCCGGTGTGCGGGTGCCACGGCCATCAGGCTTTGTTGATGGGGTACTGCTGATGGAACTGATCAGCGATGCCGATGGCAAAGCCGCGCCGCGGCTAGACGACGTTGAATTAACTCACGAACAGGCGCTGGACTTCCACCAGCAGGTGATTGCCGACGTAGTGCGCATGCTCAGCGCCGGACTGATTCACGGCGACTTGTCAGAGTTCAACGTACTGCTGGATGATCAGGGGCCAGTAATTATCGACCTACCCCAGGCGGTGAACGCCTCTGGCAACAACAACGCCGAACGCATGTTTGAGCGCGACGTAGACAACATGCGCCGCTATTTTGGCAAGTACGCGCCGGAGCTGATGAACACCGATTACGGCAAAGAAATCTGGGAGCTGTACGAAAGTGGCCGGCTGCACCCCACCAGCAAACTGACTGGGTGCTTTATTCATGACACCCACAGCGCGGACCTGGGCGAAGTGATGGCGGTGATTGACGCAGCTAAAGAAGAAGAGCGCGACCGGCTGGAGCGCCAGCAGGCCAACGACGAAGAAGATTAACGAAACAAAGCTGGCGCCAAAACGTCAGCTTTTTTACACCTGATTTTAAAAATCTTCCTGCAAATCAGTAACCCACTAAAACAAAGATTTAACTGGCAGCGCAAGTGCCCGCCGGTTATACGGCGGGCATTTTTCTTACCAAGACAACACCTCACCGGTTTGATGCCAGAATGAGCCGGTGTTCTCCAGATTCAGCTCTTCAATCCGTGCGGTCAGCCCGCTGATGGATTCCGCGGTCGTAATCTCCCCCCGTCCTTTGGTCATGCCGGTTTGCACAAAACCTGGGTGCAACTGAGCCACCGCAATGCCTTTGGGTTTGAGATCCACAGCAAGAGATTTGCCAAACGCATTCAGTGCCGCCTTAGAGGCCCGGTAACCATATCTGGCCCCCGAATCGTTCAGGGTTATTGAGCCCAACCGGCTGGTGATGTTGGCGACTTTTCCGCCAGACGGAATGAGCGACATAAGCGCCTCGGTGACTCGCAGCGGCGCATAAGCGTTTACTTCCATTTGTGCTCGCAGGGAATCAAAGTCAATGCAGCCCAGCTCGTTTTCCTGCAATAAGCCGGCGTTGTTGATCAAAAGATCAATGCGCTCGCCTGCCAACGCATCCGCCAGCCTAGCCACGCTTTCACCCGACGTTACATCGACATGCTCAATTACCCTCGCCGCTGCCGCCTCCAGCTCGTCAGAGGTTTGCCGACATACGCCAATAACGTAATGGCCAGCACGGCTATAGTGCTGCGCCAACTCCAGGCCAATGCCGCGGTTGGCGCCGGTAATCAAAACAACCCGTTTTTTCATCGTTCATGCCCCTGTAAATAGCGATTGTACGTCGATTAAAAACAGTAATACGTTTCCCTCAGTCAAAAAAAAACGGTGAAGAGGTTTTATCCTCTTCACCGTTTTTTATCAGCCGTTGATTCCGTCAGGTATCGTGCCGGCTTTCAGAGCGGGCAATAATAGACGTACCCACCAGATCGCCAGTCACGTTCAGGCCGGTTGCACCCATACCCACCAAGGCATCAATAGACACCAGCAAGGCCACAGTTTCAATCGGCAGGCCGACCTGTGCAAACACCGTGGCAATCATCACGATACCGGCGCCTGGCACGCCCGCGGTGCCAATCGATGTAAGCGTGCCAATCAGCACAATCTCTGCCATGGTCATCAAATCCAGCGGAACACCCACCACATTGGCGGCGAATACGGCGGAAATGGCGATGCGAATGGCAGCACCGTCCATATTAATGGTGGCACCTAACGGCAAGCTGAAACCGTATATCCGCTGGGGAATATTCAGCTTCCGCGCTGCGGTAATGGTCAGTGGCAAGGTGCCGGAACTGCTCTGGGTGGCGAACGCCGTCGCCATAGGCGTTCTGGCTTCGCGGAAAAATCCACGTACGTTTACACCAAAACCGCGCATGATCACGCAATACACAACCAGCTGAACGGCCAGCGCAATGTACAGCACCACCACCATGTCGCCCAGGGCCATAATAGTTGCCACGCCCTGCTCACCGGCGGTTTTCGCCACAATCGCAAATACGCCGATGGGCACGTATTGCAACACACCTGCCATCACTTTCAGGGTCATTTCACTGAGCCCCTCAATCACCTTATAAAGGTGCTCGCCCAGCTCAGCGTGCTGTTCTGACTCCCGCAACTTCAACAGCGCAATACCGAATACAATGGCGGTGAAAATAATCCCCAGCAAATTCAGTTCGGTGAAAGCCGTAAAAATATTATCCGGAATAATGTTTAGCAACACCGCCGCAAAGCCAGGGTTGTCCGGAACTTTTACCGTCGCATTTTCATTCAGCGTCATACCACTGCCGGGCTCAAGCCAGGTTGCAACGGCTAACCCAACAATAATCGCCAGTGCGGAAGAGGCAATGTAATACAGCATCAGTTTGCGACCGACCCGCCCCATACTGCCGATATTGGCCTGGTTGATACCCACCATTAAAGTGAACAGCACAATGGGCACAATCAGGAATTTCAGCAAACGCAGTAACAGCTCACCAAACGGCGCCAACCAGTCGGCCACCGGCTGGCCACCAATAAGCCCAACGGCGATGCCCAACACCAGCGCAATGCTGACGCGCAGAATCAGTGACGAATTGAGGTAGCCATGAAACAATGCTCTCATCGGCTGACTCCCGACAAAATTGAATAATCGTGTGCCATAAAACCCGTTCCTGATTTTGAGTGGCGCCGATTGTGGTGGAAATCAACCGATAGGTAAACTGACGCAACCTAGTACCAGCTAATAGCTTCAATGCGATTCTATTTTTGGCTAAGCCGTGAATTTTTACCCACAAAACTGTGGATAACCTTGTGAGAAGCCTCGGGACAGCCTCGTAGAAACCTGTAACCATGGGCCTGGGCGAAGGTTGACGGGAAATTGAGCGGTTGATAAGTGGCGCCCACCGAACAGCGCGCTGGCGTGTTTCAGATTACCACTTTTGCGCGAAGAGCCTCGTACTTTGAGTGCAAGGATGGATAACGCGCCTCGGAACGGGGGCTTGTTTTAGTAAGGATACTGCGTAAATATACATTATGGCTGAATTCACCAAAACCCTCAAAGTCCGAGTTCGGGATAAGCACGCAAACAGGCTGCGCCGTCAGGCGGCGGAGGTAAATCGTGTGTGGAATTTTGTGAATGAACTCAGCCACCGCAGTATCCGCGAGCATCGCCGGTTTTTGTCGGCCTACGATCTTCAAAAATACACCAACGGGTCTGGAAAATTGCTGGGGCTGCACAGTCAGACCGTGCAGCGGGTGAGTGTTGAGTACGTCACTCGGCGCACGCAATTTCACAAAGCCAAATTGGCGTGGCGCAAAACTCACGGCGTTCGCCGGTCGCTCGGCTGGGTGCCGGTGAATACCGGCGCAGCGGTGTGGCACAGCGGGCAGGTTCGGTTTCACGGTCAGCATTATCAGGTTTGGGACAGCTATGGCTTGTCGCAGTACGCATTCCGTTCTGGCTGCTTCACTGAAGATGCTCGCGGGCGTTGGTATTTTTGCGTCGCGGTTTCCATCAAGACCGAACGCCGGTGCGGTACGGGCAGCGTAGGTGTTGATCTGGGTCTGAAAACCACGGCAACGCCGAGTTCCGGCGAGCCGCTGGAAGCGGGTCGTTTCTATCGGGATCAAGAGCAAAAGCTGGCAGTGGCCCAGCGTGCTCGGAATAAAAATCGGGTGAAAGCGATCCACGCCAAAATCCGCCATCGTCGGCACGATGCCCTGCACAAGTTCAGCCGGAAACTGGCGAACGACAACGCGTTGATCGTTGTTGGCAACGTGTCGAGTTCTGGTTTGGTCAAAACCACCTTGGCCAAGTCGGTGCTTGATGCCAGTTGGTCCACATTGAAAACCCTGTTGTCTTATAAGTGCGAGCACGCAGGCGGGGTTTTTCTGGAAGTCGATGAACGGTACACCACCCAAGCTTGTTCGTGTTGTGGGGCCATCGGCCCCAACAGTCCGAAAGGTAGAGCAGGCCTCGGAATCAGAGAATGGTCTTGTGAGTGCGGTGTCACTCAACGCGACGTTAATGCGGCAAAGAACATTCTCGCGCTTGGGCATGAGCGTCTAGCAGTAGGAATCACCTTCCCTTCAGGGCGGTGAGGATGTCAAAGGTCCATTATCAGAGTGTTGCCTTCTATATAAGGACAATTGCTATGCCAATGATCGGATGGATTATCTTACTCGCCTCGCTGGCGCTGATTCTAGGCAACCTGGTCATACTGCGTGACACGTCAAACAACATGAGCCTGTCTGGCGAAAAACTGGAAAAACTGGAAAAAGTGCGCAAACGCAAAGCCGAGCAGGAAGCCCTCGACAAACAAGACAAACAGAACGACTGAAGGCACTCAGGCTAATTCAACTGAGCGCCCAGCCACTGATCAATCTGAGCCTGATTCACGGCGCCACTCTGGCGAGCATGCTCGCGGCCATTGCGAAACAGAATCAGCGTGGGAATACTGCGAATCCCAAACTGCCCCGACGGGCCAGGGTGCTGCTCGGTATTCAGCTTGGCAAAACGCACCTTACCCTTCCAGCCTTTCGCCGCCAGCGCAAACTGCGGCGCCATCGCCTTGCACGGGCCGCACCAGCTGGCCCAAAAATCCACCAGCACCGGCAAGTCGCTACGAGCGATGTGAGTGGCGAACGCCTGTTCAGTAAACTCGGGCACGTTATCTGGCCATAACGGCTGTTTGCACGCACCGCAGGTGCCACCCGCTGACAAGCGACTGGCAGGAACCCGATTTACTTTGTTGCAGTTTGGGCAAACGATGTGCCGGTTTTCATCCACCATGGAATTACCTCACTTAAGATGCTATTCAAGATATTGCTTCGGATACTGCTCAAGATACTGCTTCGGATACTGCTCAAGATACTACTCAAAAGCCGCACTTTACGTTAAGGTCAACTTTTCCATGGGCGAGTTCGCACAATGCGTTCTATACTGAGGAAAAGATTAGCACCCTTAACCTGATAAAACCAAAGCCCTCACAAGGGGCTCTGTGTTCCTCAAGCCACCACCCAAGGACGAGGATAATGACAACAACAAAGCCAAAAACCGTGCACTCCCCCATTTTCACTGATGGCGCGGAGTTTCGTATTTCCACCTTCAAACTGCTAAAACAGGACGGCTCGCTGTACAAAGGCGGTAAAGCGCCTGATATAGGCAAAGAAAAAGCCCTGCGCATTTACCGCGCCATGGTCACTACCCGCATTCTGGACGAGCGCATGTTAGCCGCCCAACGCCAGGGTCGGCTCAGCTTTTACATGCAATGCACCGGTGAAGAAGCCGCCGTTATTGGCAGCGCAGCAGCGCTGGGTGATAGCGACATGATTATGGCCCAATACCGCGAACAAGGTGCGCTGGCCTACCGTGGCTTCACCATCGACGAGTTCATGAACCAGCTGTTCGGTAACGACAAAGACTACGGCAAAGGCCGGCAGATGCCGGTGCATTACGGTTCGAAAAAACTCTATTACATGACCATTTCATCGCCGTTGGCCACCCAGATTCCCCAGGCCACCGGTTATGCTTATGGCCAGAAACTTGCCGGTGAAGGCCACTGCACTCTGGTCTACTTTGGTGAAGGCGCCGCCTCCGAAGGCGATTTCCATGCGGCTCTGAATATGGCCGCCGTTCACCGGGTACCGGTGATCTTTTTTTGCCGCAATAACGGCTACGCGATTTCCACACCGGCCTCGGAGCAGTTCGCTGCCGACGGTGTAGCACCGCGGGCTTACGGCTACAAAATGGACGTAATTCGAGTAGACGGTAACGACGTTCTGGCGGTTTACCAGGCCACCGAAAAAGCCCGCCAACTGGCCGTTGAAGAGAACCGCCCGGTACTGATTGAAGCCATGACGTACCGCTTGGCCGCCCACTCTTCTTCCGATGATCCCTCCGGCTACCGCAGCAAAGACGAAGAAGCCATCTGGCGTGAAAAAGATCCAATTCTGCGTACTCAAAACTGGCTGAAGTCACACGATTGGTGGAGCGACGACGAAGAAAAAGAATTACAGGAGCGCCTGCGCCGCGAGGTTCTCGAAACCATGAAGCAAGCGCAAAAACGACCACCACCGGCGCTGGAAACCTTGATCACCGATGTTTACAAAAAAGTGCCGCCAGCCCTGAATGCGCAGTTCGAAAAACTGAAAGCGCACATTCGCCGGCACCCAGACGCCTACCCAAAAAGCGCAAACGACCCGGCCATCACTGGCAAACCCGCCAGCACCCTAAAAGGAGAGGCTTGAAATGGCGAAGATGAACATGCTGCAAGCCATTAACAACGCCCTGGATACTGCCATGGCGGCGAATGAACGGGTGCTGTGCTTTGGCGAAGACGTCGGCATTTTTGGCGGCGTATTCCGCGCCACCAGCAGCCTGCAACAAAAGTACGGTAAGTCGCGCTGCTTTAACACGCCCTTAGTGGAACAAGGCATCATCGGTTTCGCCAACGGTCTGGCGGCCCAGGGCTCGGTGCCCGTGGCGGAAATACAATTCGCCGACTACATTTTCCCGGCCTTTGACCAGATCGTGAACGAAACCGCGAAATTCCGTTATCGCTCCGGCAACCTGTTCGACGTCGGCGGGCTGACCATTCGCGCACCTTACGGCGGTGGCATTGCCGGTGGCCTATACCATTCCCAATCGCCGGAAGCCTATTTTGCTCACACACCGGGCCTGAAAGTGGTGGTGCCGCGCAATCCACATCAGGCCAAAGGCCTCTTGCTGGCCGCCATTCACGACCCCGACCCGGTGCTGTTCTTCGAGCCCAAGCGCCTTTACAGGGCATCCGTAGGCGAAGTGCCCGAAGAAGCCTACCAACTTCCATTGGGCGAGGCCGAAGTCCTCAAAGAAGGCACAGATGTGACGGTTCTGGGCTGGGGTGCACAAATGGAAGTGATCGAACACGCCGTGGAAATGGCAGAAAAAGAGGGCATTTCCTGCGAAGTGATCGACCTACGCAGCATCTTGCCCTGGGACGTCGATACCGTGGCTGAATCGGTTCTGAAAACCGGGCGACTGGTGATTACCCACGAAGCTCCGCTGACCGGCGGCTTTGCCGGCGAAATCGCGGCCACTATTCAGGAACGATGCTTTCTGTACTTGGAATCGCCCATTGCCCGGGTAGCCGGAATGGACACGCCCTTCCCGCTGGTGCTGGAAAAAGAACACTTTCCCAATCTGTTGAAGGTGTATGAAGCCATTTGCGACAGCGTCGAATTCTAACCCGGTATCAGGACAGGAGAACAAACATGAGTGATTTTATACTGCCCGATATCGGCGAAGGTATTGTGGAGTGCGAACTGGTGAAGTGGCTGGTCAGCGAAGGCGATATGATCGAAGAAGATCAGCCGGTGGTTGAAGTAATGACCGACAAAGCGCTGGTGGAAATACCCGCACCTCACAAGGGACAGGTCAAACGCCTTTATTACAAAGAAGGCGATATTGCCAAGGTGCACGCACCCCTGTTTGAATTGTCAGAAGAGGGTAGCGAGCAGGAAAAAAGCGTCACCAACAGTGGCGACGACTCCGCCACGGAAGAAGCCACCGAAAGCCCAGCGCCGGCCAGTCAAAAGGCCGACACAAAAAAACAGGCGAGCGATAGCGCCGGCTCTAATGAAACAACAAGCGCAGCGGAAATCAAAACCCCGGCCAGCCCGGCGGTAAGACGCCTGATGCGCGAGTACGATTTGTCGTTGGGTCACATCAGCGGCTCCGGCAGAGACGGCCGGGTGCTGAAAGAAGATGTGCTGGCTCACCTGAAGCAACCAGAAGGCCAAACAGACGAATCCGCGGGCGTTCAATCAGGCAAGCAATCAGCGAAGCGCTCCAACACCACTGACCAGCAGATTCGCATCGAACCCATCAAGGGTATGAAGGCGGTGATGGCCAAGCGCATGGTAGCCGCAGCCTCCAGCATCCCCCACTTCATCTTCAGTGAAGACATTGATGTAACCGAACTGCTGGCTCTGCGCGCGCAGCTCAAACCCCTGGCTGAAGCCAACGGATCACGGCTCACCTTGATGCCATTCATCATGAAAGCCATGGCACTGGCCATTCTCGACTACCCGATTCTGAACAGCCGGGTAAACGACGAGGTCACCGAAATCCATTACCAGCCCCAATGCAACATTGGTATGGCAGTGGACAGCAAAGCCGGGCTGATGGTGCCCAACATCAAAGGCGTGGAACACCTCAGCCTGCTGGAAATTGCCGATGAAGTGGCGCGCCTGACCGAAGCTGCCCGCGAAGGCCGCGTGGCTCAAGACGACCTGAAAGGCGGCACCATCACCATTTCCAACATTGGGGCATTAGGCGGCACCTACGCTTCACCCATCATCAACGCACCGGAAGTGGCGATTGTGGCCCTGGGCCGTACCCAAACACTGCCGCGCTTTGATCAGGCAGGCAATGTAACCGCGCGCTCCATTATGCCCGTCAGCTGGGCGGGGGATCACCGCATTATCGACGGCGGCACCATTGCCCGTTTCAGCAATTGCTGGAAAGGCTATCTGGAATCGCCACAGTCCATGCTCTTGCACTTGGGCTGAGCCCGATGGCCCGGCAGAAAAAAATGCGGGGGCAGCCAGCGCCGCCCTCGCAGATTCAACAGTTCTACATACCCGAAGAGCAGTCCATTTACCTGCTCAGTCACGACGATGCGCGCAAGCTAAAAAACTGGGTTGCGCTCTGTACCACCCAACTGCAGGCGCTGGGCTATCGCGACATCGAGATGATCGGCAAAGGCGCTTACGGCTTTGTGTTTTCAGGCAGGCTAGCGCTGGAAGGCGCTAGCGATCTGGAACACGTGTTCAAATTTATCCGCATCAATCTGCCGCGCCACCTGCACGACCGTCTGGAAGACGAAGCCTATATTCTGGAACAGGTAGAGCACCCGCGGGTGCCGCGCCTGATTTCCTTCCAGCGGGCGCGCAGCCAGCCTATCCTGGTGATGGAACGGGCGCCAGGGCTGAATCTGGAAGTAGTATCGTTGCGCGAAGGGCGCCTGACGCCGCGGCTGATCATCCGCATTGCCGACCAGCTGGCAGACATTCTGCGCAATCTGCGTCGGGAATCCACCGATGGCAAACGGCCCATTGTGCACGGCGACATCAAACCCTCGAATCTGGTCTTCGACGCCCTGCACGAAAACATCGCCTTGATCGACTGGGGCTCGTCGGTGTTCGCGCAACTGGATGCAAGCCAGCAGTTCCTCAACAACAGCGTGATGGAACTGATGTCAGACAACCTGCAACAAACCAACGCTCGGCTAGGCGATGTATACTTTATTGGCGAAGAGCAACTTTACGGCGGGCTGTCATCGCCGCGCTTTGATGAGCAAGGCGCCGCAGCCACTCTTTACGCCCTGGCCTCCGGCCAATCCTGCCGCTTTGGCCACCAGGCAATACCCGCAAACTCCCTGGGACTGCCCATGGAATTCGCTCGCATGCTCGACGGCATGCTCAGCCCCGATCCCCAGCAGCGCCAACAAGCCGGTGACTACTACATTCGGGAAATGCCCAGAATGGCGCGCACGGTGATGATTGATCTACCCGAACCTGCGCCCGTTCCACTGGTGCCGGTGTGGATACGCCAGCCCGGGCGCGAAATCGACACGGTGGTGTACAGCTCGCGCAAATCCTTCCTGCGCCAGGAAGGCGCGGTAAACACCCTGGACGACGTCAACGACGTGCAGCTAGACCGTTACTACAAAAACTTCATGCAGGGCATGGGCGACACCGAAAAAGCGTTCCTGGCTGCGGTCAGCCGCCTTGGCCGCTACCCGGTAGAAGGCGGTCTGGCAGTGCGTTGGGAGCCTGACGGCATTTATGTAGACACTTCCTTGCACCTGCACGACCCACAACTGAAAAGCGCCTTCACCACCGCCGTCAACAACATGGTCAACCTGGCCCAGGCCATCTACCGCCAGGGCATCTTTAAAAGCTGCCTGTTCAACGCCCGCGATACACTGCACATTGAACGCGATCAGGCCGACCAGCCGTTTGTCACGCCGCCGACCATGCATGTGCCTTATCAGATCAGTTCGGCGACAGAGGTAGAAGACCGTTCACGAGTACACTCCTACTTTGAAGACGGCCCGGACCCGGAAGAGTTTCTGGTATTGCCGCCCACCATTATCACCGCGCTTGAAGCCTTGAACAGCATCCGCCACACCGGCATGATCATCTTTGAGGCCCTGCCCCTACACCTGAAAATCCACAGTCAGTACCGCCTGCTGGACCCGGCCAAAGAGGACGAATTCCGCCAGCACCTGGACGAAATTCTGGCCGCCGTCGACGAGATCACCGGCCTTGGCGTGTCCGGTTTTATGAAAATGCCTTACAAAGACACTCGCTTTTTTCCTCACATCGAACGCCTGCCCGAACGCTATTACCCCCGCAATCCACGGCAGGAGGTGACTCACGCACGCTAGTGTTTCCCTTGGCTAATTCCCTTCGCAAACACAGCGCTTTGGGATACGATGCCGCGCCCACCCGATTTACCGCTCACACACTCAGGCTGCCATGTCCTCCAACGCGCTCTACACCGACCTGTCGGGCTATTACGATTTGCTGTGTACCGACATCGACTACCAGGCCCAGAGCCACAGCGCACAGCGCCTGCATCAGTTGTTCGGCAATGGCGGCAACAGCCATCTGGATCTGGCCTGCGGCACCGGCCCTCACGTGCGTTACTTTATCGATGCCGGCTACAACAGCCGCGGGCTGGACATCAGTCAGCCCATGCTGGAAATGGCAAAAATCCGCTGCCCGGAAGCACAGTTTTCACTGGGCGACATGTGCGACTTTCAAGTGAATGAGAAGTTGGACCTGATCACCTGTTTTCTATATTCCATTCATTACAGCGGCGAACTTGAAGCGCTACAGAAATGCCTCGCCCGCGTGCACCAGGCGTTAAAACCAGGTGGCGTGTTCTGCTTTAACGCGGTCGACAAACACAAAATCGACAACAACCTGTGCGTCAGCCACAGCGCCAACCATGAGGGCAGTCACTTCACCTTCAGCTCGGCCTGGCATTATGGCGGCACGGGCGACCGGCAATCGCTCAAACTGGGCATTGGCAAAACTATGGCCGGTGTTACCCAAACCTGGCATGACGAGCACCCGATGGTGGCGGTGAGTTGTGACCAACTGAAAGAGCTTTTGCTGCCGTATTTCGACGTTCACATCTTCGAGCACGATTACGACAAAATTGCCCCTTGGGACCAGGACTCTGGAAACGCGCTTTTTGTGTGCGTGAAGTTGTAGGCGAGTGTTCAAAACCGAGAGCTGGTCCCTGGATTTATCTCAAATGCGCTGTTAACGTTCAATCCGGATTTTTCAACAGATACACATATTTTCAAGGACTGAAGATATGCACCAAGCAAAAGGATTGCAGTTCACCGCCCGTGTCGGCGAGCTGCCCGAAGATGTTTTCTCCGTAGTCGGCTTTGAGCTCACCGAAGGCTTGTCGGAGCTGGTTCATGGCCGTCTTAAAATGGCCAGCAACCTGCCGACGCTGACGGCCGCCGACTTGCTGGAGCAGTGGTTAGAGCTCATCATCTGGCAGGACGGCACAGCGCTTCGTCGCTTTACCGGTGTTGTCAGCGAATTTGTCCGCGGCCACAGCGGGCACCGCCGCACTCACTACCAAGTGGTTATCCAGCCGCCCTTGTGGCGCCTGGGGCTAATGCACAACAGCCGCATATTCCAAACCCAAGGCACAGACAACATCCTGCGTACCCTGATGCGCGAACGGGGCATTGTCGATGCGGTGTTTGACCTGCAACACACGCCGCCAGAACGGGAATACTGCGTGCAACACCGGGAAAGCGATCTTGCTTTTCTTCAGCGACTGGCCGCAGAAGAAGGCTGGCACTATCGTTATCACCACGGCAGCGTTGACGGCCAGGAACAACCCGCCCTGATTGTGGCCGACCAACATCGCAACGCCCCCAGGCTGGAAGCTGTTGAATACAATGCCAAAGCCGGTGGCAGCAGTCGGCAACCCGCGGTATTTCGATTGCGTTACGAGCAGCGGGTAAGAGCCGCAGCGGTGGCCATGAAAGACTACACCTTCCACAATCCTGCTTATGGACTAATGCAAGAACACACCGCCAGCAGCCTTCAGCACCGCGACGACTACCAACACTACGAATACCCCGGGCGCTTTAAAACCGATGCCAGCGGAAAACGGTTTACCGAAGCTAAGTTAGATGCGCTGAGGAATGACGCCAGCATAGCCCGCGGCGAAAGCAACCGCGCTGATTTTACCTGCGGCGCCAAAGTGCAGCTCACCCGTCACAACAACGAAAGATTGAATCAGGACTGGCTGATAACCCGCGTTGCTCACAGCGGCAGCCAACCACAGGCTCTGAAAGAAGAAGCCGGTGCTAAACCAACCACATACCACAATCGCTTCAACGCGGTTCCCGCACACATCAACTGGCGCCCGCGATGCACTCATCGCCCGCTGATGGACGGCCCACAAATCGCCATCGTGACCGGGCCCGAAGGCGAGGAAATCCACTGCGACCAACACGGCCGGGTGAAAGTGCGCTTCCCTTGGGATCAGCGCCCGCGGCCAGGCCAGTTAGAAAGTTCTCAATCAAGCGGGGCAGACAGTAGCGCCTGGTTGCGAGTCAGCCAGGGTTGGGCAGGTGGCCAATACGGTTTTATGGCCCTGCCGCGCATTGGCCACGAAGTGATCGTGTCGTTTCTGGACGGCGACCCGGACCAGCCCATCATTACCGGCCGCACTTACCACGCCACCAACACACCGCCTTACGCCCTGCCCCAGCACAAAACACGCACCACTCTAAAAACCCAGACCCATAAGGGCGAAGGCAGCAACGAACTGCGCTTTGAGGACAAAGCCAACAAAGAACACATCTACATCCACGCCCAGAAAGATCTGGACCTGCTCACACAGAACAACCGCACCGAAGTCATCAAAAATGACAGCCATTTAACCGTTGGGGAAAACCGCTTCAGCCAAACCAAAGGCAACGAACACAGCACGATTAACGGCGAACAGCGGCAGCGCATCGGCGGGGACTGCAGCCTCACCACGGGCGGCAGCCACCACAGCCACTTCGGCAAAGCCCAACTGGTCGAGGCCGGTACCGAAATTCATCACAAAGCCGGCCTGAAAGTGGTGATTGAGGCAGGGGCAGAAGTCACACTGTCAGCCGGCGGCAGTTTTCTGAAGCTCGACCCAAGCGGCATAACCGTATCCGGGCCATTGGTGCGATTCAATTCGGGAGGAGGGCCCGGGAGTGGCTCTGCAGCCGCCTCTCAGTCACCAGAATTACCCCAAGGCCTTGATGAGCATGACCAGCCAGATAACGGCTCGGCGCGGCTAGCTAACGTTTATCAGCGTCAGAAGACGGCAACCGAGCCAGCCATTATTTCTGACCTCTCTTCGCTAAACGCCGGCGTTAAAACCCGGGCGGCCAAAGCCGGACATCTGTTTGTATCCGCCTGTGAAATGGACGGAAGCGGGGAGTGTGCCATTCATGACCACGATTGATCGCGCTTTCAAGAAAACTCGCCAGCAGCCATCTGGACGCGTCTCTGAGTGCATCCCTGAAAAAAAATCAAAACCGCACAATGTCGATTTCGCCATTTTAGACTTGGCCCAGCAGGACGAAGGCGTATTGCTAGGCTGGCTTTACAGTCATTTCGGGCATGAAGAAATCCCTTGGGTTTCTCTCTATTTTGGCAGCGAGTTAAACAATGATTGGATGGCCGGGCCCATCCTGGTTGAACTGCGAGACTGCGATGCATTTCAGAACGCGTTGATTGAACGCTGCCAAACCGAGTACCTCGGCGTGTTTATCCATGCAGGAGATACAAGCCTGGTAACCATGGCCGAGCACCTACGCTCACTGATCACAGTGCAACTGGACAACAAACCCGCCCTATTCCGTTTTTACGATCCGCGTTCCCTGGGCCCTCTGCTGGAGGTTCTGGAACCTGCCCAGCGCCGAAGGCTGACCGGCCCCGCAGAACGATGGAGCTGGCACCAGTATCAAAACTGGTATCAGTGGGAAGCACAGGCAGGCAGCACAACGCCCGCGATAGATAAATCGCTCTCCATTTCAGCAACTCAGCGGGTTCAGATGGATGCAGCCCGCAGCCGTCATTTTGCGCAATCGCTAACACACACTTACCGTGCGCAGATTCCCGCTGATGACGCTGAAACCTTCGTGATGAACGAAGTCCGCGCTGCCGATTCAGCTGGGTTAACGAGCTTGGCCGATCAGGAGCGCTGGCTACGCGTGGCCTTAAGAGTTCAGCAACCCTTGATGAACTCGCCACCGTGGTGCGCGATCGCCCGGAGTGGCGAGAAAACACCCGCTCAAATACTGAACCAATTAGAATGCGAACAAGGATGTAACGCATGCTGAATAATCACAGCGCCAAGGACTCAACGGATGAAAGCGCGTTCCCCCCTCCGCTGGTGGCCGAATGCGATCCCTCATCTGCCCGCTCAGAAGCGCACCCCTGCAAAGACTCCAAATACGCAACCATCATCTATGTAACCGGGCATCGCAGTTTCTGGCTAATCCCTCAAAGCGTTTTAGACAAAATTGAAACCAGTGCAGATCGACTCAAAGCCGCGGCCACCCGGGAGACTTTGGAGCAGCGGCTGGAAGAGCTGAAAAAGGCCGGGCTCACAGACCTGTTTTTGCCGGCACGAGCCCAGAGTTTCTTATTTCCGGCAGAGCAGGATGAGTGGCAGCAACTGATCAACGACAACCTGGCGGATGAAGGTGAAATAAAACGCCTGGACAAAGAACTGGAACGCGTAAAGCGGGATCACCTGAAAAAAATGGTGACATGGAGCCCTGATACCGCAGGAAAACATGGCCCACGCCTGCCGCCGATCCTTGATTTATACGGTGATCAGAAACCGTTTATAACGCCACGAGATAAACGGCTGACTCGCATCAAAGCTCGCCGGGATCGGCTTTTGGCCCTGCGAAAACAGGGGCTGGAAACCGCCAAAAAAGCGGGCTATGAGGTTATAAACGGCCAATTTTTTTCGCCAGGACAAAAGGGCATCAAAAAACGGCTGACAGACTATCAGCAAGCCAGGAAGCAATTTGAAACTGACGAGCTCGCCAGCGAAACCCGTACGGCTATTTTCATAAATACGATTCGTAACAATCACACGTTAATGGCGTACGAGTTGGCCAGGGATAAACCTGACATGACGCAGGTAGAGCAATACCTTGTCGAGCTGGAATCGTTACAAGATAAGATGCGCGAATACGCCCATGCCATTCTTGACCTGGCGAATATAGGCATCGCAACACCGGAATACGCCTTGGCCAGCGGCCGGCAAGGCAAAAGTGACGGGATAGTCCAGTTAGCTAATTTTCAAAAATTGCATTGGCACATCGGCTCGCTTACGGATGACATGAAAAACGAGGACCATTCCTGGTTCAGCGCCCTTGGCGGTAATGGGCCGGTTCCGGCGACCGCTCTTTTGAAATACCAGACCGACATTCAAGACCTTCAAGCACAACAACAAGAGTTACGCGACACCGCGCAGAAAAACGCCGACGCCCTGTTACCGCCAAAAATGTTTATTTGGGAACCCAGCGATTACCAGATTACCCCACACGAAGCATTGGCTCGCCCGGGTATTCCGTTGCGCGAATTTTCCATGCCCTGCGGCGGGTCCACACTTAAACATTTCTCACTGCTCGACCTGAACGGCGGTAAAGGGCTTTTAGGTGAACCTGAGAAGCTTCATTCCGCTGACGACATCGCCATCTCGATAAAAGCCGCACAGAAACCTGGCGAAGACAAATCGTTGGAAAAACGGCTGCTGGAAAGCGGTGCCCAAAAGTACCCGCTGAAAGATCACTGGTTTGATAAAAACGGACTGTTCAAGCCAGAAACTTTCTGCAACGCCATCGAAACTGCCGGCGTATTGATCGAAAGAAGCGCAGAAGAACTTCTGGACTGGGGTACGCAGCTACGAAGCTTCCTGTTTGAAGCGGAAGCGAAACGCCACCTGCTGAGTTTTGACGACAGCTACACAGGGCAATTTACCCGCCTTGTGATTAGCGGAATACCAGGAGAGCTGGGAAAAACTCTGGAAAACAAGCTGAAAATCAATATTCTTACAGGGGTTGACGGCCCAGACAGCGCCCCATCCTTTGGTGTGAGCGGCAGTCAGGCAACAGCGGGCTATGCATTTGGCCGGGCCAGCATTGGCGCTGATCTGGTTTACCGCCAGGGCCAACTGGATCTGATTTCACTCACGTTTCCAAAGCCGGAAGAAGCAAAGCCAGTGACTATTTCCTACGTAACAGAAAGCGGCGGCGGCCAGCTGGAACTGGGTCACTTCTCTTGCGAGCTGAATGTAAAGTGTTGGGGGTACGTCGGTGCTCGCATACTGCTCAGCCGTTCCATTGGCGTGGAAGCCTCCCCAGAAGCCGGCATCCAGATTACAGGCATAGATTACAAAAACCGCGAAGCCACAGGGGCAGAGTTCGACACCTTCGCCGGAGCCCAGACCGGCCTGATGGCTCACGCTGAAATGAAATGGGCTATACCAGAACATCTGCGCAAATCCAGAAAGTGGAAGTTGATCGGCGAAGATGTCCCCAAATGGATAAGCTTAGGCACCATGAGTGCCGATTTGATCGGTTCCGGCGGCGTAGGAGCACAAGGAGACATCGGCATCGGTTTGAAAAATGGGCGACTGATTTTCTACGCAAGACGCCATGTAGTTGCCGGCCTGGGCGGCGGATATTCCATCGGATTCGAAATAAACTATAGCACCATCCCATTGTGGATACAGCTGCTCCAAATGGAACTTCACGACAACGGCTACCGACGTGTTTACTGGATCGACGACGACGCCTTCAAATACCTTGGCATGCTGACCAACCTGTTTCTTTCATCTGCTCTCAGCATTTCATTTTTGGCCGCACAAGGTTATGACTTTGTTGAAGAAATCTACCGCGACTTTAACAGCGGTAAGAATGCAGGGATTGTCGCGACGAGCATAACGGAAGCCATCGAAATCGCTGAAGGTACACGGGTGGTTTCTGATGATCGTCCGCGAGTATCGTTAGACGAATACAAGTCTTGGTTTCTGGGCTTACAGCCGGAAGCGATTGGACCGATGTTACATACCTTGGTGTCTGAACCGGTCACTTTCAGAGGCAGAGAAGGAGAAGAGTCTAAATCTGCGGATGAAATGCTAAAGCTCCAACAAGCTTCGATCTTGCAGTGTTTAAGATGGATAGCGGAATCAGAACTCGTTCAGCCTGAATCATATCGCGGCCTTGCTCCCAATCGCATCCAGCGACAATTCAAAAAGTCCGTTATTCGGATGAACGCTCAGGGGATTAAAGCAGAGGGAAATCCCACTCTCATAGCACGAAACAACATTGCCCGATTAAATGAGTTTATGGGTAGGAATTTGTTTACGCCGAAAGATAACGAACAATCACAGGAATTCAGAACTCTCTGTAATAAATTTAGCTTACATCTTTGGAGAGAGGCATAAATGATACTACGAATTCTCAGAGTTCAAGTCAGCACACTCTGTATTTTGATAGCGGCAAACTCCTCAGTGTGCGCTCAGACTGAAGACAAAAGTGCCGAATCTCTGTTTCGCGAGGGATACATACTTTATCAGCAGCGATATGGTGCCGTTGCTATCACTCCACTAGAAGAAGCCGCAAGTCGAGGACATCCGGAAGCAGCATACTGGGTCGGCGAAATATTGCGCAAACGCTATTCGTTCATCACTGGTGAGGCTGATACTTTCTACCGCCAAGCCGCCGATGGCGGAGAAGTCTATGCAATGCTGCGGTTTGCCCAAAAAGGCAATATGTGCGGAACACTCCGAGATTGCGATTACGATCACAAGCAGTGGCTAGATCGCGCGGAAGAAGCGGCATTAGCTCGCGCTGAAACCGGTGACACGGTCGCTATGATGGAGCTGTTTTCTGTTTCCTGGATGCAAGGTAATGAAAAAGCAGCGCTTAATTGGACTTTAAAAGCTGCTGAAGCCGGCGATGCGGTAGCTCAACATTGGCTTGCCATTGGCTTGCTGAGTGAAAGAGAAATGGGTTTCTACTGGACAGAAGCGAGCCGCCGAAAAGATGTTCTGAAATGGCTCAAAGCTTCCGCTGAGCAAGGGTTTGCTAAAGCCATTGAAAATCTAGCCGTCGAATATTACAAGGACGGGCGATTTGAAGACTGCCACGAATGGGTCGATCGCATGGGGCAAACTGACTATTTCGACGCCTTATATAACTACGGTTTGGTCCTTATGGATGGCCCCGAGGGCATGTACCGTTATCCTGAAACTCGATCAGTTGATGGCCTTGCAACATTGTTGGCTCTGCACAGACAAACCGGCAGTTCCGCCGTGCAAAGGAGCATTGATCGCCGTTTACCAGATCTTGATCCCGAGATTGTGGATGAAGCGAGAGCTCGTTCTGAGAAATTACTCGTCGACACCCCCATACTCCACTACTTACCCAAATTCGGTATGTAGGTTCGCCGGCAACTATTCAGATTACAAAGCACATACACTCAAGGACGAGCAGTTGAAGACTTTAGCCATCACAAAATATCTTTTACACTCATCGGCGCTGCTTTACTGGCCAGCGCTTTCTCTCTCTACAACGGCACTACATCTTTTTTGAAAGAGGCCGTCAGCACGGAGGGCACGGTTGTAAAGCTGGCGCCATCACGCTCCAATAACTCCACAACCTATGCTCCGGTACTTCAGTTCACTCAAATGAACGGGCGTCTGATTGAATTCACGTCGAGCGCCATCCGTATGAAATAAGCAATCTACATCAGGACATTACCAATCAATGGCGCTCCCCTATTTCCTCGGCTGCCCGCAATGGCAAGACCCGGCCTGGAACACTTTGCTACCACCAGGCCAGGCACCACTAGCCCGTTACAGCCAGGTGCTGAATTGTGTGGAAGGCAACACAACGTTTTACGCCACGCCCAGCCAGGAGCAGTGCCGTCAGTGGCGCTTGCAGGTGCCGGGCGATTTTCGCTTTCTGTTCAAATTTCCCCGTCGAATTACTCACGATCAATTACTGTCGGGAATAACGGCTGACACAAACGCGTTTCTGGACATACTTTCGCCGTTGAATGACGTGCTCGGCCCAATGTTCATTCAGCTGCCGGCGGCTTTTAAGCCGGAACATCTGGATCGGCTGTGGCGGTTTATGGATAAATTGCCAAAGTCTCTCACCTGCGCTGTAGAAGTTCGTAACAGCGCATTTTTCAGCAAGGGCGAGGCCGAAAAAGCGCTCAACCGCGGGCTGCGTGAGCGCAATAAGGCCCGTGTCTGTCTGGACAGTCGGGCGCTGTTCTCGGCAGAACCCAGCACCGATATCATTCGCGATGCCCAGCGCAAAAAGCCGAGGGTTCCGGTTCATCTCCTGCCGGTGGACGCTCCACCGATGATCCGCTACATCGGCCATCCCCAGCTTGAGCAGAACCCTCCTTTTCTGGCGCCTTGGGTAGAACGTGTCGGCCAGTGGATTGAACAGGGCCACCAGCCCTATGTGTTCATGCATATGCCCGACAACGGCGATGCACTGGCTCTGGCGCAACTTTGGAGTAAGCTGTTACAAGACCGCTTACCACAGGTAGCGGCTTTGGATCTGGCCGCGCAACGGCCCCAGCTTGGATTGTTTTAATGACAAGAACTTCGCTCACCCTCGAAAGTCTTGACTACGGCGCACAACAACTCGCCGCTGTGGATGCGGATCTTGGCCGTATTTATACCCGCTTGGGTGCACCGCCGCTGTGGGCGCGGGAGCCTGGTTTTGCTTCACTGGTGCACATTATTCTGGAGCAACAAATTTCCATAAAGGCCGCACAAACCGTGTTCGAACGGCTATGTTCACACTTGGGTGAAATGTCGCCGCAGCGGATGGTTTCAGCAGGTGAGGAAGAACTGAAAGCGTTTGGGCTAACTCGTCAAAAAGCCCGTTACTGCTTTGGATTGGCAGAGCGCATTCATACCGGCAAACTCAATTTGGCGCAGTTAGACGCCCTGAGCGACACCGAAGGGCGCGACGCGCTCTTGGCTGTCCCCGGGCTAGGCCCATGGAGCGTTGACGTATACTACCTGATGGCATTGCGCCGGCCGGATGTTTGGCCGCTGGGTGATTTGGCACTGGCGGCGGCCATGCAGGAGATTAAACAGCTGGACGCACCCGCAACCCGCCAGCAACAGGTAGACATTGCCAACGCCTGGTCGCCGTGGCGCGCCGTCGCTGCACGGCTGCTGTGGATGCACTATCTAGACAGTCGCTAGACGCCCACGAACAAAATGCAGCGCCAAAGCGACAACGCCTCATTATTTATACAACTTATCCACTGACAGTTACCCACAGAAGCTGTGGATAACATTGTGAGCAGGGCAAGGATAGGTCCAGTGAACCCCTAAAACACAGGGCTTGCGGGAATGTGGTGCGAAAATGATCAGTTCGAGCAAGCTGATTACTTTATGCTCAGCCCGCAGCATTAAGCGAGCAAGATCAAGCGCACTAAAGTTTCAATCCGCTTGACACAGGGGCAATAATACAACCGCCGGCTGGCAACGCTGATTTTTACGATGGGCGTCTCGCATTCGTAGCAAGGCTCGGAGTCGCGATTGAACACCATAAATCGGCGCTGAGAAAAGGTACGCCCTTCCCGCTTTAGTCTTTTCACTCGTTCAGGATCGTTGGTAATGCCTTTCAGGCGATAAGTTCGTTCGATCAAAACCATAATGGCCTTGGCCGACGGCGCTTTGAATATCGTCGACCATGCGACGTATTTCGGGTCCTTCAGGCACTGTTGTTCTCCATCACTGTTCGCCGTCGATTAAATTGTCATTCAACCTACGGGGCTTGGAACAGAACCGATGACATCACAGCGCCGCCAACGCCTCATCCACCGGCGTAGTACCAGAGAGCACTTCGAATGTGCGGTTATCGCAGTTGTCTGAATTCAACACCGCCAGCAGTACATTGGCTACGTCTTCCCGGGGAATGTCGCCTGAGCGGTCCAGGGTTTCACGAACATCGACCTTACCGCTGCCCGAATCTTCAGTAAGTGGGCCGGGGCGTACAATTGTGTAGGTCAGGCCGCTGGCCATCAGATGCTCGTCCGCTTTGTGTTTTGCTTCCAGATAATGGCGAATCTTTTCAGGGGCGTCGCCAGGCTTGTCTGCGCGCATACTGCTAACAATTATAAAGCGCTTGATACCCATTTGTTTTGCGGTGTCCATCAGGTTGATGGCGCCGTTCTGGTCTACGTCGACGGTTTTTTCAGGGCCGGTTTTGGGGCCTGAACCTGCGGTAAAAATAACCGCATCACAACTGCGTAACGCTTCGCGGCAATCACCTTCCAGATTCCCCACCACGGTTTCGGTAGCGCCCAGTTTTTGCAGATCTGGTCCCTGCTCCGGGTCACGAATCAAGGCCCGTGCCTCGTGCTCGGTGTCTGCCATCTTTTCCAATAAATGACGGCCTATCTGGCCATTGGCTCCAGCAATTAATACACGCATGATGTGATCTCCTGTTGCAATGACTTGATAGTGTACCTAATGATCTCTGTGCGCCAACGCGCTCTTTCAAGGCCCGATGGAGCTAAGTCGTAACTAAGTGGGAACCAAGGAGGAACCAAGGATGAAAAAACTCTTTGCTATTTTTGTATTGGCCGCCTTACTGGCCACTTTTTTCAGCCTTGCTGCCGAACCCGTTCCGGTTGAGCAAAAACTCATCCGCATTCACGCCAACGATGTGCTGGGCGAGTTTCCCGGCATTGAGCATGAATCCGTTGATTTGCAGGCTGTTCTAGCGGATATGGCCCAGGATCCGCTGCTGGTGCTAAAGGCAAGAGCCGCTCTGTTGAAATACCCGGTTATGGCTCGCCAGCTGCTACAAATTTACGGCGGCGAGCCAGAGTTTCAGGAAATTCTGCGGCAACATGGCGATTCGGTGTTGCCACCCATCCAATATTTTGTGTCCAATCCTGTTGAATCCATTGAATGGATGAACAGGGCTGGCACGCAATATCAGCTCTTCAAAGAATGGTTTACCGATAACGAAAACAGCTCGACGATCGTTGACTCTGCACGGCCGCTAACACCCACAGAGCGTGGCTGGTACGCAGTTCAGTACATTTATACCGAAGGTCATGATTTTCTAGGCCAGTTTGTGGTTAATCCTGGTGGCAAGGTTGAGTGGCTTGCTAGCGAGCGTGTTCTGGAAGGCCTGAACCAGTTTTTCGCCGGTGGCCTGCGCCAACTGGAAAAACGCCATCGGATGAATGAGCCCATTAGCGCCGGTGATATTGGCTGGGCAGCGTTGGATGTGGTGGTGTTCGCCAGCGCGGTGAAAGTTCTGCGTATTGGTCGATTCGCTGCCGCAACCACCCAGAATGCCAGCCGCGGCACGCGCTCTGCGGCCCTGGCAGTGCGTTTCAGTCGCGGTGGCCGCTTAGTGCTCAGCAGTGCCCGCTATGCCAAATGGCCGCTGATTGTAGGCGCAGGCTATCTGGTTATCACCCACCCCAGCCTGATTAACGACTTTCTGGTCGAGCTGGCTGATGTGATTGACGCACCGGCCTTGCTGATTCAATTTGTTGGTTGGTTATTGCTACTAATACCGGCTCTTTATCTTTTACGCGGTCTTCTTTGGCTGATAACGCCTCTGTTGCAAGCTGTACTTTGGAGCATCGGGCGCCTGCTAGCGCAGCTTAGCGGTCGCAGCGCGGCGTAAAGATGTTCGCAACCCCGCGGTGCGTGACATTGTCACTGAACCTTCTACCACAGTGCCCTATGGTGGATACATACCGAGTCCATCCAATCATTCAGGAGTTCCAAGCCATGATGAAATCACTCAAAGCACTGGCGGTAGCAGCTGTAATGTCTGTGACCGCTATGGCCCCAATGGCTGCGCAAGCGGGAGATCAGCAAATGATTGACGAAGTACTGGTAATTCTGTCCAGTGAATCCCTGCAAACCCAGGGCATGGCGATGGTGCTGTCTAATACCATGGCCCAGAAGGATGCCAAGGTAAACGTGTTGTTGTGTGACAAAGCTGGCGACCTGGCTTTGAAAGCTTACGACGCACCGGCTCTGAAGCCGAAAGACGTGACTCCGGGCCAGATGCTCCGTGGCCTGTTGAAGCAAGGCGGCACTGCCAACGTATGCGCGCTTTACCTGCCAAACAGCGATTACAGCAAGGAAGACCTGCTGGACGGCGTGGGTGTGGCTACGCCACCGGAAATGGCAGAACAGATGCTGAATTCAGAAATGCGCACCTTTACCTTTTAAATCCATAGCGGAGCACCGCAGCCAGCGTTTAAAGAGGGATTTGGTTCGTCTAGGAAGTCCCCAATAGATGCTCGGGAATTGATAAAAAGGTAATAAGAAAGTGACAAAGGCCGTGCAGGAAACTGCGCGGCCTTTGTTTTATTTTGAACAAACACAAACGAGCTAGTAGCAACATGCCCCAACGCCTATCATAGCTTCCTTTCTTTTTGCCGGATGTTCTTATGCTCAGGGGCGTATTACTAATCGCATTTGCGGCCGTGCTCTGGTCTACCACCAGCATCGTCGCTAAATTTCTGTTTGCCAGTTCTGATCTGGGAGGCCTTACCCTCGGCTTACTCAGATTAATGGTGGCCCTGCCGTTTTTCTGGCTGCTAATGCGCCGCGAGCAGCACCGGTTGGCCCTCCAGCAACGGCAAAACCCGACAGACGGCCCTGCACCGCTCACCCGCCTGCGCCAGATTCCGTTAAAGGCCCTAGTACCACTGGCCGGGCTGGGCATTTTTCAGGCTGTGTATCAGGGCAGCTATCTGGTGGCGGTAGACTTAACCGGTGCCGGCATCGCCACGTTGATTTCACTGTGCCTGCCACCGGTGTTTGTGGCCCTGTTGGCGGCACCCATACTGGGTGAAAAACCGGGCGCGATTACTCTGGTGGCACTGTTCGTGGCCATAGCCGGTACCGTTATGCTGGTGTTGAGCGATATGGAAACCGCGGGAACATTGCGCCTGGCGGGTATTTTAATGTCGCTGCTGGCCGCGGCGGTATACACCGGGTTCAACCTGACCAGCCGTTACAACTCTGCGCGAACGCCGGTGTTTACCACCGCTTTTCTGTGTTTCTTCACCGCTGCGTTGGTCTTGCTGCCAGCGGTCTATTTCAGTGGCGGCTTTGCCGATGTGCAAAACCTGCAATGGCAGCACTGGCTGATGGTGATTTATATCGGGGTAGTGCCAACCTGTATCGGCTACCTATGCTTTTTTGCAGGCATGCAAACAACGCCGGCCACTCTGGCCAGCATCGTCGTTATTTTGGAACCTTTATTTGTGGCATTGTTGGCGTGGCTGATTCTGGGCGAAGAGTTAGGCACAATCGGACTTGCGGGCGCGTTTATACTGACCGTAGCGGTGGTGGTGGCGTCACGCTACGGTAACCTGCCCCGCCAGCCAGCTAACCAGTGAGTTTAAAAGGCTGGCAGCGCGCATCAATCTTTGCGCTGGTACTCGAGCATATCGGGCTGCAGAATTTCAATCCAGTAGCCGTCAGGGTCTTTGATAAACGCCAGGCCCTTCATCTTGCCGTCATCCGGCTTTTTCACAAAATCGACGTGCAAAGCCTCGAAGCGATCACAGGCCGAGTAAACATCCGGCACCGCGATACCAATATGGCCAAAGCCCTGGGGCTGGTCGTTGCCGTTGTGGTAGGCAAAATCGTCGTCGTTCTCGGTGCCCCAGTTGTGGGTCAACTCCAACATGGCTTCGCGGCCAAAGGTGTAAGTGGTGCGGTGGGCATCATCGGTCGGTACCGTGCTGGCCTGACGCTCATCCAGATACCCCAGAAAATACAGAGTGAATTTCATTTCCGGAAAGTCCAGTTTACGGACCAAACGCATACCCAGAACCCGACTGTAAAAATCCAGGGATTTTTGCGGATCTTTTACTCGTAACATGGTTTGGTTAAATACGAAGCCTTCAGTTTCTGGTACCGGCTCGTGATGAAGTCCCGGCGCCTGTTCAAAGTGTTTTGGCATAATGAAAACCTGTTGGTAAGCCGCGTAACGCCTTTAATCACGCAGCCAATGAATGGCAGGTGTATAAGGTTTAATTGTGATCTACCGAGGGTTTTTCAAGGTTATGTTAGGCTACACACCCTAAATCGGCCATGTTGCTCTTATACGCTTGACGTGAGTACTTCCGCTGTGAACCAGCCCCGTGAAAAACATCAAACGCACCCAAAAGCATCAAAACCGACACCCAAAGCGCAGGCTACAAGCTCTAGCAGACGATCAGGAACGGGCTTTTTCACCTTCCAGACTTAGTTTGGCCTGACGTGCGCGCTCAACCTGCTTGCGTTTTTTGCGTTCAGCAACAACGCGGGCCGCATCGCCTCCTACGTGAACTTCTCCACGCTCCTCAGCCAGGCGCATTTGCCGTTCGCGCTCGGCAAAGCGCGCCTTTTGAGACTCGGTTGATACACCAGCACACTGATGACAGCTCACGCCTTTGCTATATTCCGGCCGCAGCTTGTCATTTTCAGTGATCGGGCGACGGCAGGCGTGGCACTGGTCATAATCGCCACGTTCGAGACGATGATTGACCGTGACACGATCGTCAAATACGAAACATTCACCTTCCCACAAGCTTTTCTCTTCCGGCATCTCTTCCAGGTATTTTAAAATGCCGCCTTTGAGGTGATACACCTCGTCAAAGCCCTGCTCTTTCATATAGGCAGTCGATTTTTCACAGCGAATACCACCGGTGCAGAACATGGCGACTTTTTTGTGTTTGGCCGGATCAAGGTTCTGTCTTACGTACTCGGGAAATTCGCGAAACGTATCTGTGGCGGGGTTAAGGGCGTTTTTGAAGGTGCCGATTTCCACTTCATACTGGTTGCGGGTATCGACCAGCACCACCTCAGGATCGGAAATCAATTCATTCCACTGCTCGGGATTCAGGTAGGTGCCCACGATGCGCTTTGGATCGATGCCTTCAACGCCCATGGTGACAATTTCTTTCTTCAGCTTGACCTTGGTGCGCTTGAACGGCTGCTCGCCGACAAACGATTCCTTGTACTCAATACCGGCGAAACGGTCATCGCTGTTAATCCAGGCCTTTACCGCATCAACGCCGTCGCGGCTGCCGGCTACGGTGCCGTTAATGCCCTCACTGGCCAGCAATAATGTGCCATGCACACCTTTTCCCAGCATCAGGCTCAGCAGCGACTGGCGAAGGGCCTGGTAGTCGTTCAGTACCGCGAACTTATACAGCGCGCACACAACAACGGAATCAGTCATAACAATCTCCTGCGGGCCGGATCGTAAATCCGGAGCATGGTTGGGGTAGTCGGGTATTCAAAGAGGGGGTGATTTTAACCAATTAAGGCGATGGATCAAGTCAGGAGTGGCCGCAGCAGTGCGCTGCGGCCAAGTATCACCAAAAAAGTTAGCGGCTGGCAGCCAGTTCGCGTTCCACCACAGCCGACAGCTGGCCCCAGCCCGGACGGGTCAGAACGATGTTATCGACCATCACCGTGGGTGTGCTGACCACTCGCAGCTGGGTTGCCACTTTGGCGCTTTGTTCGATGGCCTCGCGGTGCAGTTCGGTGGCCATACAGCGGCTGAATCGATTTTCACTCAGGCCAAGGTCGCCGGCATAGCGGGTAAACGTTGCCTGCGGATCTGAAACGCCCGCCCAGGCCGACTGATTGATGAACAACGCATCGTGCATGGGCCAAAAGGCGTTCTGGTCGCCCGCACAGCGCGCAGCTTGGGCAGCCGGCATGGCGTTGGCGTGCTGTGATAACGGCAGCTCAAAGTACACAAAACGCACCTTACCGCTTTCCACGTACTCTTTTTTCAAGCGTTGGCTAGCGTCGGCGAAGCGGGCGCAGGCCGGACACTGATAATCCGCAAATTCCCGCACCACAACCGGCGCATCAGCTGCACCCACTGAAACACCAAATTGGTCCAACCCGGCTGGAAACTCCGGCGTACCTTGTTTTGCAACGGGCAGTTCATCGGAATCCGGCGACGGGCCAGACGTTATAAAAAACAGGCCAATCAACATGGCGACGACAATCAAAGTCATAACACCCAAGGCCAGAGAGCGCTTGCTGGCCGGTTTACGAGCCGCAGCGGAACCACTGTGATGGCGACGTTTTGCTTCACCCATGAAAACCAACTCCGTTGCGTGTTAAAAGCTTAGCAGTAGAGCATAACCTGTAGTGCCAGCCCAGTCATCGGATTCGATGTATTTGCCGTATACACATAAAATTCTACTAATTAAGGACAACTCAATGCTGGGATTATTTAAAAGCGATCCGAAGAAAAAGCTGCAAAAAGCCTACGAGGCCAAGTTGGAAAAAGCACTGCACTATCAGCGCAATGGGGATTTACGCACCCACAGTACGCTGATGTTAGAAGCAGAAAGCCTGTATGCCGAAATTCAAGCGCTCGAAAAGAGCGCTTGAATACGAAAAAACGGCGCTGCGGTCATCAACACGCGCCGAATACTTACGTTTAGCCTATTCGCCTGATAGTTGTCGAAGGCGCTGGTTCAGGCGGCTCACTTCCCTACGCATTTGCTGAACTTCATCCAGCAAATCGAGCGATACCGCCAGACCCGGCAAATTCAGTTTCAAATCCTGCTGCAATCTTAGCGCCCGCTGCAGGCGTGTTAAGGCCATCACATCGAATTGCCAGTCCCGAGGTGGGTGGTCCTCTTCGATGGGCGACACAATGCCGTAGTTAACCAGCTTAATCACGAATTCTGCGTGGCATTCGCCACGTTCGCAAATCTCGTGCAATGTAAACACACCACCGTCAGCATCGGTAATTTCTACAGTCAAAATGCGGTCTTGTCTGCTCATCCCAAACCTCCGGTTACACGTGCAGTTTGGCGCGTGGGTTGAAGTCTTTTTCGGCGTCTGCCAGCTGTTGGTAAATGGCCAGCGCTTGCTCCGAATGCTCCTCAGGTAGCGTCACCTGCAACGTCACAATCTGATCACCCACGTGCTTGCCAGGCAAGCCTTTGCCTTTCAGGCGCAGCTTGCGACCGCTGGAAGAACCCTTCGGTACCTTCACGCTAACCTTACCACCGACTACCGGCACTGTAATGCTGGCACCTAACGCGCCCTCCCACGGGCTGATAGGCACAGTGATCAGCACGTCGTTGCCTTCTACTGTGAACTGCGGATGGGACGCCAGTTCCACTTCAATAAACAGGTCGCCGGCGCTAGCACCACCCACACCGGGCGAACCCTGGCCTTTCAGGCGAATGTGCTGGCCCTCGCGCATGCCGGCGGGAATTTTTACCTTGAGGGTTTTCTGCCGCGCCACAACCCGGCCATGCTCGTCTGCGTCGTGCACAGCGAACGACACCTGTTTGTCGCAACCGTTGTAGGCTTCTTCCAGAAACAGCGCCAGGCGGGCATGAATGTCTTCACCACGCATCCGCGTGTTCTGACGAAAACCGCCGCCACCGGCTTGCTGGCCACGGCCAAACATCTGCTCGAAAAAGTCACTGAACTGGCTGGCATCGGCTTCGGTGTAGCCACCGCGGCCAAAACCGGATTCACTCTGCCAGCCAGGGGGTGGCTGGAATGAACCGTCAGGTTGCGCGCCGTACTTGCGTAACTGGTCGTATTCGGTGCGTTTTTCCGGATCTTTCAGAACTTCGTAGGCTTCGCCGACATTTTTGAACATCTCATCGGCGTTGTCTTCCTTGCTCACGTCCGGATGATATTTCCGCGCCAGTTTGCGATAGGACTTTTTAATGTCTTCGGGAGAGGCAGACTCGCTCACACCGAGCACAGCGTAATAATCTTTGAAATCCATGGCTTTCCTCATATCGGCGCACAGCGGCTCGCAGCGGCTCAAAGATGTGTGTCCTACTACCTATCATTGGCGCAAACGAGGAAATTGCAAGTAGCTTACCGCAGCTAACCGGTTTAGCGGTGCAGGCGTTTCATCCGAGCGAAGAGCATCGGCTTGAGAAAATCAGCGCGGTGAGGTGCAAAAAAGGGTGGCAGGTAAACAAAGCCGGTTACTTATGCAGCGCTGGGCCCGAGAAGTCGAGATTCTTGGGCCTTAACGCAAGCCGTTTGACTCACACTTTGAAACAAGCCGCCTTTACAGACGCGTCGCCCCATACGACGGAACGTCGGTTTAGATCACTCATTTGCTCGCTATTCAATAAAAACAGGCTAATTTAAAAGTATTGCACAAACACCTTTTTAGAAGGTGCGTTGGCTGGCGTGGAGCAACTTCGTTCTGAAGACAGTTATGAGGGGCCTTATGTGGAAATCTACGCGCTAATCATCCGATCACCTGGCCAGGTCGATATGGCCGGCATAACCGTTATGGCGTCTGCCCTTGGCGTGCCAGTACGCGCACTCTCGCAGGATATTTATCGTGCGCCCAGCATACTGGCCCGCAACATCCCTGCCGACAGCCTTCCAGAACTGCTGAACCATTGCGCCAGCCTCGGCCTTGATGTCACAAGTGCGTCGAACGACGCGACCGTTCCACAGGCCGTACAAACCTTTCAACTAGCCATCCATATTGAAGACTCCGCGCGCATTCCACATGCGATGGAAACCGTTGCGCGGGTAACCGGGGTGGCTCCGGATCAGGTTTTCCGGATGCTGGCGACACCGCCAGGGTTGATACTGGGCAACGTCAGTTGTGCCGCCGCTGAGTCCTTGCGGGAGCGGCTTGGTGCAGGCATTGAACTAATGACCGCCATCGAAGACGATGGGCTGTTCGACCTTTATCTGACACAAAGCCTGACCTCACTGCCGGCCCTTCGTGAGCTGGTCGGCGACAAAAAAGGGCTGATCCCCCTGGGATTGGCACCGGAGCAGGCTAAGGCTCTGTATCAACGCATTCCCAAAGGCATCGCGCGCCTGCTTCCACGGGCCCTGTTGCGGTTTGACGTAGTGCTTGGCTCCCAGCCCGCTATTCCCCCTTTCGCCGTGCCTGTTCTAACAGAACTGTTTGGCGTAAACCCGGCTCAAGTGCCACTTTTACAAGCCCATGCTCCTCTGGCCCTTGCTGAACGCCTGGCATTTAACGAGGCATCTGAAGCCGTCAGCCGAGCCCTTGCTGCAGGTTTGCCGGTTACCCTGGAAGCATCGGGGTTTGAGCGTTGTGACCTGGTGGTAGAAAACGCCCCCGACCGCAACGCGCTGGTCAACGTTTTGACCGCCGCAGGCAGAAGTCTGCCGCAACGGCTACCAGCGCGGGTGGCCACCGATTTGCCTGATCTTGACGCCCGATGGCTGGCCTACAGTATTGAAAGAACCGGCGCCCGAATTCGCTTCGAGGAAGTCGCGCTATGATCCACTTACAGATCGCCGAAGCCGGCAAGCGATATAGCCTTAAGGGCAATCACCGGGCCGCGCTCGAACGTTACCGCCACGCGCTTCATCTTGCATTGCAGAAGCGCGCGAACCCCGTTTTCCTGTATCACTACACCGAATGCATTCTGGACGCACTGGAAGCCGCAGGCGAAGCCCCGCAGGCTCTGGCGCTAACCGAACGAGCTCTGGAAGAGCAACAAGACGAAGGCGGGGAACTGGGCCGCCGTGTGCGGGCTAGCCTGCTGCAGCGGCGCGTCGTTTTGCTGTTCACCCTTGAGCGAACACAAGAGGCCGACGCCGCGCTCACCGAAGCGGCAGAACTGGGCGGGCCCACCCTGAACGCACTGCAAGAGGCCAGAAGGCGCCAATTAACGATTACCCCTAGCTGGCTGTCCGCCATACGGCGACAGCACAACAAAGGCATCATAAGTTCTGAGGCACTGCGCCACGCAGACGCCGAAGCTGGTGAAGTTCATTTCATGAAGGAGAGCGCCTGTGCCGGATCTTAAAGATATGACGCCAGGCGAGATTCTCGCCGACAGCAGCGTCGCAGACTTTATATCAGAGCTCGGCAAAGGTATTGCTGCCGCGCAGGTCGACCTGGATAACAACTCGATCCGCCAGATCGAAGCGTTTACCACGCGCCGCGACGATCTTGGCGGGCGATCGCTGCTTGACCTAGGCCTGTCACCCGCTTTTTACCACTATCAATACGCAGACATCAGCTGCTCCATGCAGCTGCGTATGGAGGTCGGGAGCAGTGACGAATTCGGGTTTTCGGCCCGGGCCGATTACAGCAGCGAGGGCAGCGAGAGCGGAAGCGTCGATATGGAGGAAGTCATTAGCGAAAGCAGCAACCGCACTGAGACCAAAAGCGCGAAAATGACCATGCGCGCCGATAGCCAGGGCGCACTAGCGCTGAGCAACGGGCAGAGCTTTACACCGGCCGGTGACAACCCAGCCGCCAGACTAGCCGACCTCCGCCGCCTTCTGACGGCAGGCGACAGCGGCATAGACACACTGATTGAACGTGATCCAACCGAACGCCCCTCAATGGCTCTGAATACCCCAACGGATAAGGTGCTGGTCAACTCACCAACGATCGCGTTTTTGAGTCCGGATTTTGACGACGCAGCATTCCGTATTCGCGAGAACCAGGACACAGACTTTATCGTTAACAGCTCTGTGACTGTGAGCACCACCGCGCAGGCAGATCTACCAGCTTATGTCGCTCATTTTTTATCACAATTACGGGCAGCCGAGTTTACGGCAACGCGTGCAATTCCAGGCGCCCGAAGCGATGGGGGCAAGACATCCTACGACACTGGCATATCAAGTCTGAGCAAGGACGATGCCACCTCAGCGGTAATGTTTGCGGCGATTTTAAAAAGCACAGGGCTGCGTATCGAACTGGAAGGGTTTACTGACCGCCAAGGCTCGCAAGCACGCAACATCGCGCTTGGCATCGCGCGAGCTGAAAAACTGGGGAAGTACTTTTTAGAGCAAGGCGTCCCCGCCACTCAAATTACTTACGCGAACCCACCCAGTCGCGGCGAGGCACAACACCGCGCAGATCATCCGACGGGGCCAGAGAAGAACCCCGATTACCGCAAAACATCCGTTACGTTTCTAGACCTTGATTACTACTTGGTTTGGGCAGGTAACAAAGCTGATTTTGTTCTGGCGGACATCGCACCCAATGACATCGGCAACCCGGGCGGACCAGGTAATGCCTATGTATCACTTTTTGACGTTGTCGAATTGTCGTCGGTGATAGCCGGCAACGGCGTGACCGTAGAAGGCACGTCATTCAGTTTCAGCGGTTCGGCAAACCTGGGTAGCCCTGGAACGGCTGTGTCCTACGCCAACAACCTGGCCCGCGACATCAACGCCGCCACCAACCTCAGCGCCTGGGCAACCGGCAACGTGGTTCAGGTGGCCCGTGCACAGGACGCATTCCAGGTTCAGCTGTTCACCAAAGACAATCGCGAAATCAGTATTGCCGAAAGCAGTGATTTCACGATCACATCGCAATTCACCCGCACCCAACGCACGGTGAAGTCCCAAAAACAGGACGCCAACCGAACGATGGCCGTTGGCGTGTCCATCGACGCCCGTTTTTCGCGACAGTTCAACCAGGAGATCACCGGTAATTCAGCAATCTCGGCGCGCCTGGTATCCATTCCCGCACCGCCAGAGTTTCTGGAGCAAATTCGCGCTTATCAAAATGGGCTAGACCAATGAGCAGCGTCGTCAAAACCACCAAAGCGCTGACCCAGGCACCACTGCCCGATATCGTTGAAAAGTTGGGGCTGGCTATCGCAGGTGCGCAATATGCGCTGGATATCAACTCGGCCAATCTTGCCAAAACCATGGCTGAAACCGACGTCGAAATCGGCGGCAATAATTACAACCTGCTATCGCTTGGTTTTACGCCCACTTTTTACGCATTCACCGAAGCCACGGTTGAGGCAAAACTGTCTTACTCCATGAGCGAAGGCACAACCTTCGGCGGGAGTCTGGAAGTATCGGCCTCTGGCGGAACTCCGTTTTTTATGGCTGCTGCGACCGTTTCGGCCAGCTATGAGCGCAAGTTTTCGGTCTCGGCCGAGGGCGCGTCATCCATCGCCGCCAAATTGGTGTCGCTGCCACCGCCCGAACGTTTTATGGAGGTGCTCCGCGCCGCCACACCTGCTTCGCCAGTACTGGCGAGCCCATAACAATGAAAAAGGATTAGACACATGGCAATCGGACAGGACCTTCTGAACGTCCCCATGGGGGACATGATCCGCGACATGGCTTTCGCAATCGCTGACAGCCAGTTCCAGCTTGACCAGTCGGGCATGCGAACCGCTGAAATGATGGGCGGTTTGCAGTCGGTATTTGACGATGAAGGCAACCAGACCTTTGACGACAGCCGCATCTTCTTCGGCTACGAGTACATGAGCGTGCGCGCGGCCTTGGCCTACGCGATTTTCGACGACAGTCTGACCGGCGCGCTGGATGAAGATTCGATCAAGCTGACTGAAGTGGTGCTGGACTTGATAGCAAAGCTCGGAAGCCTGAGTCTGAGCTCAACAGAGCGCGACAAACTTGCAAATAACGACGTTTCGGCAATCGAAAACTCTAAGGTTGACGAAAAGCCACTATTGAACGAAATCATCCGAGTGCCCACCCGCCTGTCTATGATGGAATTGGGCTTTACCCCAACGTTCTATCAATTTGTGGACACGATCATTGAGGTCAAGATCGCGATCAAAATGACGCGCAGTTACGAGTCGTCGCGCACCACCAGCAACGCGTCCCGCGACCGCAGCTCATCATCAAAGCGTTCCAAGCGCGGCGGCGGGCTCATGGGCCTGTTCGGTGGCAAACGTTCGCGCGGCTATGCGGGTAAATCCTCTGTGCAAACAACCCAGGTTGATGCGACCTACTCTGCGAAATACTCCTACTCTGCCGAAGGCGCCAGTTTACTGCGAACCAAATTGGTACCGGTTCCACCACCGGCGGTTCTCGAAGAACGTATTCGCGGCTTTATTGAAATTGAAGAAGAAGCCCGCCGAGCCCGCCTTGCGGCCAACAATCCAGCTGAAGACGACAACGGCTAACACGAGGATAAGCGGATGGCCATCGGACAAGACCTTCTAAACGTCCCCTTCCCGGCAATGATCCGGTCGATGGGGCTTGCCATTGCCGAAGCGCAATACGAACTGGACATAGTGTCCATGAAAATCGCGCGCCTGATGGCGGGCTTCGCACCTGAGAAAGAAGACGACGAAGCGGGAACAGGCTTTGGCGAAGGGCGCTCCAACCTTGTGCAAATTGGCCCCGACAAAGACAAAGACAGCTACTCGCTGCTGGAGCTGGGATTTACACCGACCTTCTACCAGTTCGTCGACACATTGATTGAGGTGAAAATCTCGATTTCCATGAGCCAAGAGGATTCGAGCAAGACATCGTCGACTCAGGTTGCCGCCTCCGTCTCGGGCAAAGTCGGATTCTTTTCAGCCTCAGTTAAAGCAAACGTGTCCACCGTTTCGGCCAGCTATTCCAGCAAATACCAATACAGCGCAGAGGGCTCGTCGCTGCTCCGCACCAAACTGGTTACCGTGCCGGCACCGGCGATTCTTGAAGAACGCCTACGGGCCCTTTCTGCTCCGCCAGCGAGCCCTTGAACCATGGCACGCAACTCGCTTCGCAACCTGAACGCCGGTAACTCCAATGCAGGCGCCAACGGAAGCGCCGGCGCGCCGGAAATGAGCCCCGATCTATTGCCACAAGACCTACGCGCGCTTATGCAACAGCGCGAATCGCTAGAGGCGCGGATGGCAACATTAACGGGCGCGCGCCCCGCAGAATCAGGCGATAGCCGTTTTCCTGTTACGCCCCTGCCCGCTCGCCGTGCCGCCGACGACGCCTGGGCAGCCGCCAGAGATCGACTGCTTATTCCCGGTCTCCCGCAAGACAATCTAGACAGCAGTGGGGTCACCCAGGCAGTTCGCGCCCTCCAAACACGTGCTTCCGAGCCACCAGAGCGAACCGGTCAGCACGCAATTCAGGGCCTCGAAGACCGCACCGGCTTACGCAATTTGAACAATTCGGCCGTGCTAACCGAATCAGATCCACTGGAACGGATGATGCGCTTGCGCGAACCCCCTGCCTTGCGTGATCTGAAAACGGCCCTACCCGAGCCGCGCTTGCCCGAACGACCCGGCGCGCTGGATCGCGCAGCCGAGCGGCTTGATATTTTGCGCGGTGGTTCTGGCGACCTGGACACGTTACGCGCGTTGGCACTTTCGCGGCGCGCGGCACGCTTTGATGAAGCACGTGGGCTTGAGCGCCATCGCAGGCCGCAAGATGCGGATGCCGGCAGAGACGCCGACCGCCTGAACAGACGAAGCACACACGGAGCAAGAACAGACAATGTCTGACACAGCCAACATATCAGCCGACGCCATCGCAGCCCTTCTGGGTGGGCTTGCCAGCGCACTGACAGACGCACAACAGACAATGGCAGAACTGCCGCCTACCGACGCCTTCGGCAGGTCTCTACCCAGCTACCGCATTCCCGAGCTCGACTTTAGCTTTGAAATAGAAACGGTAGAAGCCAGTAGCAGCAGCCCTGGCGCAAAGTGGTTATTGCAGCCCTCTAAGGCTTCGTCGGCGCTGAACACTATTAGCTCGACTATTAGCGGCAAAATCGTTGCGGTACCCCCCAATGGCGGTTTGCCACAAACCTTGATAGCCGCCATTCAACGGGGCGGCTCGCTTGAAGTAAGCCTGTCTAATAGTGCCGGAGAAATACTGACGCAAACCCCTGTAGAGTTTGAGTTCGACGCCGAAGCCAGCAGCGCGTTACATGGAACAACCCTGACTTCGGCCCGCCGACTGGCGCTTTTTGATGCCCAACAGACACAAACCGACCAATCTGGAGTCGCCACCGTCGGAATTGGCCGCAGCGCCCTGAAGGCTGGGGAAAGTGCGGTGGTTCTGGTGCGTGCTGCAGGTGCCGAGACCCGTATCAGCTTGAAAAAGGAGGCGTGATCAATGATCAAAGCCATCGTCGGCAAAGGCACGCTGTTAAATCCCAACGGAAAGCCCGCCGCTAAACTGGTTGTTAACCTGCAGTGGCTGACATTGAAAGGAACCTGGAACACGATCGCGCAGTCGCGCGCAACCCTGACCGGAAGCTTCAATTTGAGGATGACGGGAAACGGGCTGGAAGAACTGCGCGTTATTCCCCACCTTCGTCTTGCGGGCGGGCGCGGCGAGGTATTGGCCGAAAATCCGGTGATAGAGGCTAGTCGCAATGAAATGCTCGTAGACTTTGGCCGAACGGTGCGCGGAGGAAAGTCCAATGCTCTGACGGATCGTTTGGCGAAAGCCGAACGCGATTCACACAGCCTGATGGCCGAGAAGAACATTCTGGCCCAACGCATCCGCGATGACAAAATAACCATCGGCGCTGCTGTGCAAACCCGTGATGATCTTGCGTCGCAGATTGCGAAAAGCGACGTTCACATACGCGACCTGGAAGCGGAACTGGAAAACAGCAAGGCATCCAAACCGGGCCCATTAAACGACGTAGCTACTCAGGAAGTGTCTCGCTTGAAGCTCCAGCTGCTCACCTCTGAAATTGAACTGAGAGAGCGAAAGGCTAACGCCGACACGTTGAGCGCACGGTTTAACGGGGCGGTGTCTGAACGCGACGCACTGAAACTGGAACTGGACGAGCTGCGCGGCGCAGAGGCAGCTGCCCCGCAAATCGGCACACTGGCCTCTACCATTGCTAACTCCCTACGCGGAATTGAGGCCGAAGGCATTGAGCTCGCTGACGCCCGCATTACATTAAAAGGTTACCTCGCTGACGGCGGCAAGCGGTTCAAACCCTTCGACGCCGCCGAATTGTCGCGCGTTGACTCTAACTCAGCGAGTGAAATCAGCTTCGGCGTGCGCCCAAAACCGTCAGCTGCAGAAACAAACGGACAAGACATGCCCGACGTGATTGGACTAACTCCGGCTTCGGCGGGCCGAATCCTGCGCCCCCTTGGCCGTCGTATTGACGTTATCGAAACCGTTGGCAAACCCATTGGCGCAATCATTACCCAGAACCCGAAAGCCGGGGGCAATTTAACGCGCGAGACAACTATTCGACTGATGGTTGCCACCGGACCAAAGCAGGAGAACTAATATGACGGATCTGAGGAAACTGGCGCAGGACATCGGCGCTGCTCCATTGGGTGACCTTATTGCTTCCGTTGGCCGAGGTGTAGCAGAAGCGCAAGCCGCACTGGATGCAGGCTCTCTGGAGCAGTGTTTAGCGCTTTATGAAAGTGGAGATGACCTTACGCGCATTATGCGCGAGACCGGCTATCGGCCGACATTCTACGCAATCCCGGAAACCGAGGGTGAGTTAACGCTATCGCTTACCGTTACCGGAAACCCTGCACCAAAACCGGTGCCCCGCAGTGCACCCCTCGTTCCAATTGGCACAAAAATGCTGAATCGCCGCGTTGCCGCCAAACCTCGCATCTATGCCGCGCCGGTGGACGGAGGTTATCGCAACAGCTACGGCTTCACCGGTACCGTGGGCGCCAAGGTTAAATTTCGCATTGTTGCCGTTCCGGCCCCAAGTGGCGCTGAGGCGGCACGCATTGTGCCAGACTTCAGCGGCATGTCAGCCGCTCAGGCAACAACGCTGGCAGAGAGCTTTGACCTGATTCTTGACGGAGCCAACGAAACCAACGCGCAAGCACAGGTTACCGCACAAGACCCCGCTCCCGGCGCCGTTGTCCGCGCAGATAGTACGATTGTGGTTACCATCGGCTAACCCCAAGGCCAGCGATGCAGCGGGCGATATTCTGGGCAAGCCTTACATTACCCTGCACGGCGACGACATTGTCCACCCGCTGAAAGAAGTGGACTCCGCCGCCATGGCGTGGGCACAGACGCCAGAACAGGTGGTTGAGGTTTTGAAATACGTGACTGCGGCTGAGTAAAAACAGGATCGGGGACAGATTTGAAATCTGTCCCCTACCTTACCTAAAAGCTCGACATCTCTTCTTGCAGATCGCGCTTTAGTTCTTCCGGCGAGGTTATCCACAAAGTACCGTCCACGCCGGGGAACACGCCCACTTCCAACTTATCTTTGGTCAGGCCCGGCACCCACTTTTTGAAAAAATCTGGCAGGGAAATGCTTTTTGGAGTCAGATCATCTGAGCCCTTGGCATACTCCGCGGCAAACTCGGCGCTGGGCCACACAGGCACGTGTGCCACGCCCTCCTCTTCCGAAACAAGTTTCAGAAAACGGTTGTCGGCGTTGATCAGTATCCAGACATCCCGTTCTTCGAGCACGGCGCTCAAAAAGTAGTCGTAGCGCTCTTCGCCGTTCATTTCGAGCACGTCGGTTAATTCGTTACTGCTCATAAGAATTCCATCAATTTAAAGATTAAAACTCGAGTTTTCTTGCTCAGGAGTTTGACGCAGGCCGCTGGGAGAACCGAATAAACTCATAGTCGTCCGCAAGCGTTTCTACAATGTGCCGCACATGCTCCGGTGTAATTTCGCAACAGCCGCCAATAACTGTCGCCCCATCAGCTAGCCACTGGCGCACATGGGCCACATAGGCCTGTGGGGAAATATCCGCCCGCGCCTCCAGCGCATCCACCGAACCACCCCGCGCCATAGCCTCCACAGACTTGAAGGCGTTGGCATAACCGCCCACGCACGGGTGCAACCTGACCAATTCGGGCATGGCAGCAGAAATTAACTCGGGGTCACAGCAGTTGAGCATGACGGCCGTGGGTGAGTAGGGGGAAACGGCGGCAACCGCCTCAGCCAGGGTTTCGCCAGACATCAGTTTGCCGTCTGCCTCAAGGCGAAACGCGACGCTATAAGGCTTGCCCAACTCACTCGCGGCAGCGCAGGCCGCACAGGCTTCCAGAGTATTGGTCATGGTTTCAATCAGCAGTACGTCAGCGGCGGCCTGCTGCTTTACCAGCACCGCGTATTCATCCCGCAAATCCTCAAACGAACGCGCGGGCTGGCCCTGATAACTTCCAGCCAGGGGCGGAAGACAACCTGCAACGTCCACACATGCACCGGTAGCGTCTACAGCCCGCCCCAGCAACTCGAAAGCATTTTGGTGAATGGCCGCCAATTGCTCCAACTGGCCGTGACGCCGCAAACGGGATGGCGTGGCAGCATAGGTGTTGAGGGATAACGTTTTGGCGCCAGCGCGGATAAAGTCAGCGTGCACAGCGGTCACCACGTCTGGCTGCTCGTGCATAACCGCAACCGACCATAGCAGCGAACTGACATTAGCAGCACGCCGGTAAATTTCTTGGCCAAGGCCACCATCAAGAAGTACTACAGATCGCATAAAGCGTTTTAATTCCTTAAAGTGAGCATGTGAACCTGAACATTGCGGGCGCTACTTTGCCATATGCCCCACATAAGCCGCTGTAAACGCGGTTTCCTGAAAAATCTTCAAACCGGTGTCTGCAAACGGAACAGGCAAAGGGTTAGACGAGAGCGTCGATTTAATCAGTGCAGGCGGAAGCAAAACAACCTCAATGTCGGCACTGGCCATTAATTGAATAGCTGCCTCTAACTTGAAGCTGATGGCACCGCCAGCGAACTTGCCTTTTGGCATACGCTCTTTAATAGCCACTTTATTTACGCCGTGCCCGGTCAAAAATTTCAGGAACGACGTTTGAAACTCCTGAAGATCACCACGGGTGTGGTTTTTCTTCAAACTTAGTTTACGAACGTTACTGTCTGGCAGACTGAAATGTCCCTGATCCAGGTTCAGCAAACACACCACAGCATCGCTGCCGGTTAATTCAACACCACAAACGCGCATACACTATCCCCGCGGCTTAACCGCAGCACTTTTTGAATTTAACACCACTGCCGCAACTGCAAGGATCGTTTCGGGCCGGTACTTTAGCTTGGGTTACCGTTGCGCCCTTGTCCAGAATGGTCGTTAGCTCGGCAATGGATTCAACCGCGTCCGCGCTTGCATCTACCGTAATGTTAGCGAACAGCTCTGCTTCGGCTACCAGAGCTTCAACCTCCTGCTTTCGTGCTTCACTGGTAACAACCAGCGTTAACGGGAACTTCTTACTACCCGGCTTTTTGCTGGCGTTAGTCTGAAAACCGCCGCGCGCCGTGTGGTGCTGGCGGGCATCCTGCCTACCTTTAAAAAAGAATTTGTCGGACATGCTGCTATCTCTGATGGGTAAAAACGGTGTGCCCGAGCCTATAAACGCAGGTTGCTGTCGGGGGAAAATGGTTTTAACACGGTTATCGAGCGGGATATATAGTAGATGGTGGAAAGTACGATGTCGTTTGGCGCATTTAAGGTGCGTACATAAGAAAACTCTCTGCTGGCTCCCGCGGTACAGGTGTTCATTGTCATTAGCCAAAAGACTTCAGTAAGCTTCAGGCCCAATAACCACACCCGCAGCAACAATCAAAGGCCATTAATATGAAAAGCATTACCCTCTCAAGCCCCGGCGGCCTGGAACACCTCAGCCTTAACGATAGCGCGAAACCCGGCGCGCCAGGGCCTGGCCAAATGCGGGTACGCATTCGTGCCTGCTCTCTTAACTATCACGATTATGCGGTGGTTGTCGGGGCCATCCCAACCGAAGACCAACGCATTCCCATGGCTGATGGCGCGGGCGTTGTGGCAGCCATCGGTGAAGGTGTCAGCGAATTCAAGGTTGGCGACCATGTGGTGTCAACTTTCTTCCCTGAGTGGCTGACTGGCTCTGCCCCCATTGATAATTTCAGCACCACGCCCGGTGACGGCCAGGATGGTTACGCTCGCGAGCAGGTCGTTCGCCCAACCAACTGGTTTACCCACGCACCGAAGGGCTATACCCATGCTGAAGCCGCCACTCTGACCACCGCAGGCTTAACAGCATGGCGAGCACTGGTTGTTAATGGTGGTTTAAAAGCAGGAGATACCGTGCTCACGCTGGGTACCGGTGGGGTGTCTGTGTTTGCACTGCAGTTCGCCAAGATGATGGGCGCGCGGGTTATTTCCACCTCGTCTTCAGACGAAAAACTGGAACGGCTTACAGCATTGGGTGCAGACCACACCATCAATTATAAAACAACATCGGCTTGGGGCGCGAAGGTACAGGAGCTGACAAACGGCGTGGGTGTTGATCACGTTATCGAAGTGGGTGGCCCTGGCACTCTGCCGGAATCCATTGATGCCGTTCGCATTGGTGGCCATATCGCGCTCATAGGCGTACTCACCGGCCGGGCTGGCGATATTCCCACCGCAAAACTGATGGCCAAACAGGCTCGCCTGCAAGGCTTGATTGTAGGCAGCCGAACCCATCAGCAAGAAATGATTCACGCAATTGAAGCAAACGGCATGCACCCGGTTCTTGACCGGTCTTTTGCGCTGGAAGAAATCGCTGATGCTTTTCGCCATGAAGAATCCGGCAAGCACTTCGGGAAAATCTGCCTGGAGTTCTAATTCAAAAGCCTACTTTACCGGGTCACTCCGAACAGTGGCCTGGTGACATCCATGGGTGAAGCCCGAGTTTTTTGTCAGGAGTCTGTTATGCCGGAAGATATCCACTTCTACGAACCCGCCAATGGTCACCGACTCGCACACGACCCATTCAACGCCCTGGTGGCGCCCCGGCCGATTGGGTGGATTTCAACGAAAAGCCGGGACGGCGTGCTGAATCTTGCGCCTTATAGCTTCTTCAACGCCTTTAACTATGTTCCCCCAATCGTCGGATTCTCCAGCATCGGCTACAAGGATTCCGTGCGTAATGCCGAGGAAACCGGTGAGTTTTGCTGGAATCTCGCGACGCGGCCCCTGGCGGAGGCCATGAACCAAACCTGCGCCGCTGTCGGGCCTGAAGTTGATGAATTTGGCCTTTCAGGGCTAACCCCGAAGCCTTCGCGGATTATCTCCGTGCCGCACGTAGCGGAAAGCCCGGTAACCTTCGAATGCCGCGTTACCCAAGTGATCCAGCTTGCGGGCGCCAATGGGCAGAAAGTCGACACTTGGATGGTATTCGGTGAGGTGGTCGGTGTGCATATCGCGCAACACCTGCTGAAAGATGGGATTTACGATACTGCTGCGGCCGAACCGGTAATGCGAGGTGGGGGGCCGGCGGACTACTTTACAGTCGATGCATCACAAAATTTTCAGATGTATCGGCCGAAATAAATCAGCCCCAACTTAACTGGAATGCGTTAAAAATAGCGGCGCTAACATCAAGAAGCTGCAAACAGCTCGCGCGCGTCTGCAGCCTTACCAGTCAAAAAGCGATACTTCTATCGGCTTACGAGCAAGAACCGCAGCAAACGCCCGGATCGCCGTGTTTACCTTTTTTTTTGGGCGCCATCTCGGCATCAACAGCGGCTTCTTTTTGTGCTTTTGGGTCGAAGTGTTGATCTGAATCCGCTTGCACTGCCTCGGTTTTTTTTCCTTTGAATACGTTTTTAAATGATTGAACCATTGGATTGCACCTCAGTTTCGGGCTTTAACATCTATTTATAATGAATCTTATTGATTGAACCAAAATTAGTCAATAGGTTCTTTGCCCGCGGGGCGTGTTGCGTTAAGAAAACGCTAAAACCCGGTTTCCATTCATAGAGGGGCTTCTGCGACCTATGTACAATGCTCTCTGCGGTTAGTTCTTTGCTAAGAATCAGCCTTCCGAAACCTTCACCAGGCCATTATGCAATCATCAACTGCCCACACAGACCCTAACAGCTTATCAGCATTCCTGGTGTTTCTCGGCGCCGCCTTCGCTTTCAGCGTGGTGATGATCGGCACCACCATGCCGACCCCGCTCTATCCCATCTATCAGGACGCCTTCGGGTTTTCTCAGTTAATGATCACCATTATCTTTGCTGCGTACGCCTTCGGTGTCATTGCAGCACTGGTCATCACCGGGCGCTGGTCTGATCAGCTGGGTCGCCGGCCGTTGCTGTTTGCCGGCATCGTCTGTTCGATCATCAGCGACCTGATATTCTGGCAGGCCGACGGGCTGGCAATGATTCTTGCGGGCCGTGTCCTGTCCGGGCTCTCGGCGGGTATTTTTACCGGCACCGCGACCGTGGCCGTGCTGGAACTGGCGCCGCCGCAATGGCGTGAGCGGGCCACGTTTTTTGCCACCGCCGCAAATATGGGCGGTTTGGGCCTCGGCCCTATGCTCGCGGGCGCACTTTCACAATATCTGCCCTCTCCACTGGAATTAACCTACCTGATACACATCGCGCTTGCTCTTCTGGCATTCATCTGCATCTGGCGAGCCCCGGAAACCGTAACAAGACCAACTCACCCAAAGCTGTCACTTCAGCGCCTGAATGTGCCCCCGGAAGTACGCGGTGTGTTTGTGCCCGCCGCCATCGCGGGCTTTGCTGGTTTTGCGGTTTGTGGCTTTTTCACCTCGATTGCACCGGCTATGATGGGCAACGTACTGGGTTATGATAACCGTCTGCTGATTGGCGTTGTCGCGGGCAGTATCTTTATTGCCTCAACACTCGGCCAGTTCCTGCAGGGCAAACTGCCGCTGCGCCTGCGTTTACCCATCGGGTGCGCCACGCTCGTTGCTGGCGTGACGCCCGTAGCGCTCGGTATCCATTTTCAGTCGCTCACCCTGTTCATGGCCGGTGCAGTCATCGCTGGCACGGGCCAGGGAATCGCTTTTCGCGCCGGCCTGGGCGCTATAAACGCAGCTTGTCCGCCGGCGGAGCGCGCTGCGGTAACCTCAACCTTTTTTATTGTTGCCTACATCGCCATCTCAGTACCGGTGATTGGCATCGGCTTGATGGCCAGCCTGCTCAGCCTTAAAGCAACCGGTATTATCTTCTCCGTCTTCGTTGGCTCTCTGGCGGCCGTGGCATTGCTGATTCTTCTATGGCGTGATTACCGTACAAACTGATAGGTAAAAAGCGCGCGACCGTAAAACGCGTAGTGGGCACAAGATTTGCTTACTACCCACTCGAAAAAATATGTTAGGTTATTAGTACCTATTCTCCAAGGATCACCGGGACATAAGCGCTGTCCTACAGGTACTTGTACCGGGGCCGCGCCTCGAATATAACCATCAGGTGATGCGTGAGCCAAGGAACCTGCTCGACAGTGTCGCAACCCAGAACTCAAGCAGGACAATGACATGATGTACTTTGCTCACGAGATAGGCCGCGCTGCGATGAAGCCTATGCGCATGATCACCAGCGCCCACAGCACCTTGCTCCAACACCGCCTGAGCCCCTTATCCCGCATTCCCGGTTCACGCAGTGTTGCCTCGGCCTACGATGTTTTCGGAGATCTCACCCATCGTTACTCGAAACCGGCTTTCAATCTGCCTACAACTTTCTGTGACGGCCAGCAAGTCGACGTCCATGAAGCCATCTTATGCCGCAAGCCGTTTGCGCAGCTCAAACACTTTAAACGTGACGTAGCGCGGCCCGATGACCCGAAATTGCTGATCGTCGCGCCGCTGTCCGGCCACTTTGCCTCGCTCCTGCGTGGCACCGTGGAGGCCATGTTGCCGGATCATGACGTGTACATTACCGACTGGCGCGATGCCTGCAAGGTTCCGCTGTCAAAAGGCGATTTTGGTCTTGATGATTACATCGACTACGTCATTGACTTCATCGACCACCTGGGGCCGGACACCCACGTACTGGCCGTCTGCCAGCCAGTGGTGCCAGTGCTTGCGGCCACCGCCATCATGGCCGAGGACGGCCACCCCGCCGCACCTCGCTCGCTAACGTTGATGAGTGGCCCCATAGACGGCCGCATCGACCCTACCGCGCCTTGTAAAGTGGCTACCGAACACAACCTGGCGTGGTTCAAACGCAATCTGGTCCACCCGGTACCCGCGCCCTACCCCGGAGCCATGCGCAAGGTTTACCCCGGATTTCTACAGTTGACCGGGTTTGTAAACATGAATTTCGACCGCCACGTTGATGCCTATCGTGGGCTATTCAGATCCATTCGCGACAACGAGACCGAGAAGGTCAGCCGCCACCGCGAGTTCTATAACGAGTACCTGGCGGTAATGGATTTGCCAGCCACTTATTATCTGGACACCATAGAGCGCGTTTTTCAGGAGTTTCATCTAGCCCGGGGCTGTTTCAAACACCGCGGACGCCTGGTGAACCCGGCTGCAATTCGTAACACGGCTCTGATGACTATCGAAGGTGAGAAAGACGACATTTCGAGCCCCGGACAAACCCGGGCCGCGCAAGATCTGTGCGTCAATGTGCCAGACTCCCGCCGACTGCATCACCTGCAACCAGACGTTGGCCATTACGGTGTATTCAACGGCAGTAAATGGCGCGAATCCATTGCGCCGCGGTTGCGGAACTTCATCCGCGCGGCCTAACCGGTTGATGTGTGCCGAGTCTTTATAATGCAGAAAAATAGCGTGTGAGCGCTTAAAAAACAGCTAGGTTATAGCCCTTATACTTATTAGCTATAACTTAGCTTTAACCAAAGCCTTCAGCAATTTTCATACAATATAAATTATTGTTAATTTCTTATATAACGACGTCTGTTATGTATGGACAATTATCTTCACAGCTGACTCATTGTTGTGAATCAGCCTCTCGAAACCTTCAGCCACCAAATCATCGAGTTTAATTCGCAGGATAAAAACGAGCAGCTTTCATTTGAACCTCCTTGCTTTTAATTAAAAAGAAACACTAGATTTTCACCATCAACTTGCCCTTGTTACCACCGCTCAGGAACAGGTTCAGGCCGTCCATAGCCGACTCCAGCCCTTCCAGAACGTGAGTCCGATATTTGATATCGCCGTTCTGAACATAAGGGGCCAGTTTGGCTTGCAGCTCCTGCGCCTTGTGCATGTGGTCAGGCATAGTAAAGCCCTGAATGGTCAGGCGCTTTTTGATAATACGCATCCAGCTTGGGCCAGGGCGTGGGGTTTCGGCGGTGTAATCGGCAATCATCCCGCACACCACAATACGGCCGTGCGCATTCATGCGATCGAACACGTAGTGCTGAATCGGGCCACCGGTGTTTTCGAAATACACATCAATGCCATTTGGCACCAGTTCATCCAGTTTCGCGCCCAGGTCGTCGGTCTTATAATTCACGGCACCGTCGAAACCAAGCTCGTTAATAATCCAGTCCGCTTTCTCTTGGCTACCAACGACACCAATTACCCGCAGGCCTTCGGCTTTGGCCAGCTGGCCAACAATCGAGCCGACCGAGCCAGCCGCTCCAGACACCACCAGCGTTTCACCCGACTTGGGATGACCACAGCCGAACAGCCCCTGAGTGGCGGTCAGCCCCGGCAGTGCGAAAACCGCCAGCGCCATTTCCAGTGGTATTTTTTTATCCACCTTGTTGATACCTTTGCCGTCGGTCAGAGCCATTTCCTGCCAGCCGAACATTCCCATCACCTGATCGCCCACGGCAAAATCAGCGTGTTTGGATGCAACCACCTCACCAACGCCGGATGAACGCATCACCGTCCCAAGTTCCACCGGCGGGATGTAGCTGTCGGTGTCGCCTGTCATCCAACCCATCATGGCCGGGTCCATAGACATGTAAGCCTGCTTGACCAGAAATTCGCCGTCGCCAGGTTCCGGTACGGTTTTTTCCACCACCTCGAACAGCTCCGGTCCGGGCTTTCCCTTGAGGTGCTTCACCAGATTGATCGCTTTGTAAGTACTCATAAACAAGTCTCTCCTGTGATGATTAAGGGATCACTATCAGCTATTAGCCGTTAAACTCTAACGCAGCCAGCGTCGAAACTGCATTGCCATAAAGACACAAACAAACGATTCGAAAAAGGGTACGGGGAAACGCTATGGAAGAAACTAATCTGTCCTGATTTTTTGAATCAGAGCTATCCTTAAACCTTATCGGCTTTCTTGATCTCGATACCGCGTCAACCCTTGCTCCGCGATGCACAGATGGTTGGCGATCCGAGCTTACTCCGCTGCCCCAGGAAGGAGAACACCATGCCCCGTCGGAAATCAGCCCGTTTCGATACTTCTAGTCTGAAAACCCACATTGACGCCATGGCGGAGCAAACGGTGGATGTATCTCCGGACGCCTCGTCCCGGCACTTGCACAATGGAGTGGATACCCCACTGCCACCTGCGGATCTGCATGGGAGCTATGTCAATCATCGCCCGCTGCCCACCGAAGGCGTCGACAAGCGCCATGCCTACATTGTTGGCAGCGGGATCGGCGGCCTGTCCGCAGCCTTCTTCCTGATCCGCGACGGTCACATGCCGGCAGAAAACATCACCATTCTCGAGTCCCAAAAGGTCGAGGGAGGCGCACTGGACGGCGCGGGCAATGCCGAGGAAGGCTACATCGTCCGCGGTGGCCGCGAAATGGAAGCGACTTACCAGAACTTCTGGGACGTTTTCTCGGAAATACCGGCTCTCGAGCTGCAAGCACCTTTCACCGTACTCGACGAATACCGGATCGTTAACGACGCCGACAAGAACTGGTCAAAAGCCCGGCTTCTGGAAAAACAGGGCCAGATCGGGGACTCCTCAACCATGGGCCTCAGCCGCCTGCAACAGCTTGAACTGGTCCGGCTTTTTCTGGCTCGCAAAGAAGATCTGGACGACATTACGGTTGAAGAATGGTTCAGTGAAGGCTTTCTGAACAGCAACTTCTACACATTCTGGCGCACCATGTTCGCCTTCCAGAACTGGCATTCCGTGCTTGAAATGAAGCTGTATATGCACCGTTTCCTGCACCTTCTGGACGGTCTGAATGATATGACCGCCCTCGTTTTCCCCAAGTACAACCAATATGACAGCTTTGTGCGCCCGTTGATGAGCTGGCTGATGGAGCAGGGTGTCAACGTTCAGTACGACACCATTGTGCGTGACCTGGAGATGGATATCCGAGGCGAATCCAAAACCACCACCGCGATCCAGTGCCGCGCCACTGATGGCGAAAAGACCATCAAGGTACGCCCGCGTGACCTGGTATTCGTGACCATCGGCTCAATCGTCGAAGACACCGCCTACGGAACGGATGACACGGTGCCCAAACTGAAGGTGAACCAGCCGGATCCGCTGACCGGTTCAAGCTGGCAGCTTTGGAAAAAGCTCGCCGAGAAATCCCCCGACTTCGGGCGACCCGAGAAATTCTGTGCCGACGTGCCGAGTTCAACCTGGGAATCGGCAACACTGACGTGCAAACCCTCCCCCCTGACCGAGAAGATCAAGGAACTGGCGGTCAACGACCCCTATTCCGGAAAAACCGTAACCGGCGGCGTCGTGACCTTCACTGACTCCGCATGGCTGATGAGCATGACCGTCAATCGCCAGCCACACTTTCTGGACCAGCCCGCCGACGTGATCGTGCCTTGGGTGTATGGGCTGCTCATGGACAAGCCTGGCGATTATGTGAAAAAACCTATGCCGGAATGCACCGGCGAGGAAATCCTGACCGAACTGTGCTACCACCTCGGGCTGATCGATCAGGTCGGCGACGTCATTGCTGCGACCATAGTGCGTTCCGCGCTGATGCCCTACATAACCGCTCAATTCATGCCCCGTGCGCGAGGAGACCGCCCCTGGGCGGTGCCGGCAGGCTCTACCAACCTCGCCTGCCTCGGCCAGTTCGTTGAAACCCATAACGACGTGGTGTTTACCCTGGAAAGTTCAGTGCGCACGGCACGCATCGGTGTCTACAGTCTGCTGGGCGTCAAGAAGCAGGTGCCCGACATTTACCCGGGCCAGTACGACATCCGCCGCCTGCTACGGGCAACACGCACACTGAACAATGACGAGGCATTTCTCGGCGAGGGCTTGCTGCGCCGGTTTCTGGAGGGGACCTATCTCGAAAATATCCTGCCCCTTGGCCCCGACGAAACACCCGAAGACCTGAAAGGTACCGGTCTGTTCGAGCAACAACTGACCAATTTGCGTGAGCTGGTCGAGGGCAAACATTCACTGGCGACCGCGAAGGGGTGGCTCCAGGGAACGATCAATAAACTTCGCAAACGTCACTGAGCGAGCGGGCCAATGTGCTTCTGTCTGGTTCATGTGGAAGTGCGTTTTAGCCCACCGCCTTTAAGGCAGGCCTTTAATCCATGCCAGGGGGCTTCCAGACCGGAACATCCTCAGGCCTAGGTGCTTCCCAGTCCCCCTGCATGGACGTGCTCAAGGCTTCTTCGAGCTTCATGAACAGCTCACCATAGCGGGGGCTGAAGTTAATGTCTTCCTCGATTTCCTTCCAGGCTTCGAATAACTGTGCGTCGTGGGCCCGTTCATTTTCGACGAAGGCCCAGGTCATCTGTTTTGCTCGCATTGGGTGCACGCCCATCGCCGTAAGCGCATGGCCACCCAGCTCCAGAGCAGAGTGATAGGTTTCGCTTATCACATCATCAGCACCCGCTTCCAGAAGCTGATATCCGTGGCCACGGTCGAAGGCGCGCGCCAGCACCCACACACCGGGGAAGAACTTCTTCACATGATTCACCATCGCCACAGCGCGGTCTCGATCATCAATCGCCACAATCAACAGACGTGCCTGTTCAATACCCGCCTTTTCCAGCAAATCGGGGCGACTGGCATCTCCGAAGAAGCTCTTGATGTTGATTCGTCGAACATTTTCAATCTGCTCGAGCTCATGGTCGAGCACCACAATGGGAACGCTGTTAGCCCGCAGTAAACGGCAAACAATCTGCCCAAACCGCCCCACGCCAGCAACGATAACCGGGGCTTGCTCATCAATGGTGTCCGCATCCCGATCATCGTTTTGCGAGCGTCGGTAACGCGGCAGCACAATACGGTCGTAAACGATAAACAACAGAGGTGTGAGGAACATAGACAGCGCAACAACCAGAGAAAGAATCTGGGAAATTTCTAGCGGAATTACATCGCTTTGCACACTGTAGGTGAGCAACACAAAACCGAACTCGCCTGCCTGCGCCAGCCCCAGAGTAAATAGCCAGCCGTTGCTGCTGTGAATCCCGAACATCTTCGCAAGCGCAAATAGAATAAGCGCCTTGACCACAATAACCGCCGCGCCCAAAGAAACGATGGTGCCCCACTCGGCCAGCAATACCTCGAAGTTAATTCCGGCACCCACGGTGATAAAAAACAGACCCAGTAACAGGCCTTTGAACGGCTCGATGTTGGCTTCCAGCTCGTGGCGGAACTCGCTGTTGGCCAAAACCACACCTGCCAGGAAGGCCCCCAAAGCAGGCGAGAGGTTCACAACACTCATGAGTGCCGCAATACCAATAACCAACATCAGTGCCGTGGCGGTGAAAACCTCTCGTAACCCGGACTTCACCACGTAACGAAACAACGGACGGCTCAGATAATAGCCGCCAACAATGACGGCAGCGACCGCGGCGACAACCACAAGGGCATGAGCCCAGCCCGGAAGGCCAGCCACCAGGCTCAGGCCCGCGTCTTGGCTGGACCTAGAGGTGGAATTACCCTTCAATCCTGGCAACGCCAACAGCGGAATCAGGGCTAGCATGGGAATAACAGCGATGTCCTGGAACAGCAACACAGAAAATGTATTGCGGCCGCCTTCCGTCTTCGACAGCCCTTTCTCGTCCAGGGTTTGCAGCACAATGGCCGTAGACGACAGCGCGAAAATAAGGCCAACCGCCAGGGCCGTCTGCCACTGAAGCCCAAGCCACCAGGCCCCGGCCATCCCTGCGGCCGCCGTCAACGTAACCTGAAGACCGCCGAGCCCCAATAGGCGAACCCTCATGGCCCAAAGCGCTTTCGGATCGATTTCCATACCGATCAGAAACAGCATCATGACAACACCGAATTCCGCAAAATGCTGAATAGTGCTGGTTTCCTGCCCCACCAGACCCATAACCGGCCCGATCACCACGCCAGCAACCAGGTAACCAAGCACAGAACCCAGGCCGAAGCGTTTTGCCAAAGGTACTGCGATCACCGCAGCCAAAAGGTAAATAAACGCCTGAATGAAATAGGCCGTCATGGTTGGATCACAATCCTGCTGACAGACATCTGATGCAATCGTCCTTCTGCAAAGTGGTCCGTCACGATGCCTGACTGTCGGTTAAGAAAAAACCAATATTATTCCTAACCAAAAAAAGACGGCCGCAAAGGCAAGCCGTTGGGGTAATCTGTTGAAAAAATGAAGCGCATGGTCTTGAATGAGGCTATGCGCTTGGTTTCTTCAGGAGATGGTCATGCGGAAAAAATCTTCTGCGGGTGACGGCAACGAGCCAGAAG